>Ga0207712_10000058_pt1 | contig 140948 bp, 136 predicted proteins | sample KBSS44metaG_FD_184402 | JGI IMG/M metagenome (GOLD analysis project Ga0207712, IMG submission 184402) | Switchgrass rhizosphere microbial communities from Kellogg Biological Station, Michigan, USA - KBS S4-4 metaG (SPAdes) (version 2) | ecosystem: Host-associated > Plants > Roots >... | reverse complement strand
GCCGACGCCGAACTGGCCGTAGCTGCTGTTCGGGTCGACCAGGAAGCCGCCCGGTGCGTCGTTGAAGTTGGGCGTGTACTCGAAGGCGAGATCGTCGTCGTTAGACCACGAGTTCCACTTCATCCAGAACTCGAGCGTGATCGCGCTCTGGCCGGAGAGGTTGACCGCGGCGCTGGCGGCGTCGTTTTCGCCATCGAAGCGGACGGCGGCGTTGGGGTCGTTGCGGACCCCGCCGGGCACGCCGTAAAGCGGTCCACCGACGGTCGTGGTCGTGGTTGACCCAGCTGAGTCGACCAGGTTCGGCCCGGTCGAATCACCCATGCGCCAGTAATCAAGCAGGCCCGGGGTGTCGTGGACCGCGTCCGCGTAGCTGATCTGCTCGCTGGAGCTGATGCTGACGCTGTGGCTCGTCGTGGTCGAGGAGCCCTGATTGTCAGTCACGCGCAGGCCGACGTTGACTTCTCCCGCAACCGCATAGGCGCGGCTGGCCGTTGGCGTGGTCCCGGTGTCGGTCTCGTAGCTGCCGTTGCCGTCGAGATCCCATTCGTATTTGGCGATGGTCCCGTCGGGGTCGTTCGAGCTGGAAGCGTCGAAGTTGACCTGCTCGCCGGTCGCGGCCGGGTTGGGCAGGGCGGTGAAGGCAGCGTTCGGTGGCTGGTTCTGGGCGATCGTGATCGTCTTGGTCGCGACCGAGGTGGCGCCTTCGTTGTCGGTCACCCGCAGGCTGACCGTGACTTTGCCTTCGGTGGGGTAGGTCTGGCTCGCTTTCGGCGAAGTGCCGGAAGTCTCGTAGGTGCCGTCGCCGTTCAGGTCCCATTCGTATTTGACGATCGAGCCGTCGGGGTCTTTCGAGGCCGAGGCGTCGAAGTTGATCGTGGAGCCGGGTTTGGCCGAGCTCGGCGCTTCGAAGCTCGCCACGGGCCGTTTGTTCGTGCTGTCGCTGTTGAACTGTTCGGCGATCGTCGACGCGGTCAGCGCCCGGTCGAAGATCGAGACCTCGTCGAGGTCGCCTTCGCCGAAGAGGGAGCCGGCGCCGCGCGACATGAAGTAGAGGATCGAGTTGGCGAAATTTCCCGCGCCGGTGCCGTTGTCGGGCTTGGTGAAGGAGACCCGTTCACCGTCGACGTAAGGGATGATCTGCTGTTCCGCCGGGGCGCTGCTGTCCATGACGAAGGCGTAGTGGTGCCAGGCACCCGAAGTCGGCCGTTCGAAGTAGACCGTGTTTTGCGCTCCGCCGCTGCCGATCCCGACCGCGAACTGGCCGCCGAACTGGGGCGCGTTGGGGTCGATCAGGAAGCCGCCCGGATTGTCGTGGTAGTTGCCGGTCAGCTCCATCGCGATGTGGTCGTCGTTGGCGAAGTTCCGCTTCAGCCAGAACTCGACCGTGATCGCGTGGGTGCTGGAGAGGTCGACCGCGGCGCTGGCGGAGTCGTTGACCCCGTCGAAGTGGGCCGCTCGATCGGGATCTTCGGCGACGCCACCGGGCACGCCCATCTGCACGCCGCCTTCCGCGGTTGCCGGGCTCGAGCCGACGCTGTCGGCGAAGGTCGTGCCCGAGAGCTCGCCCATGCGCCAGTAGTGGGCGATCCCGGGGGTCGCCAGCTGAGTGACGCTGTATTGGCTGACGCCGCCTTTATTGACCGTTACCGGCACTTTGGTCGTGGCGGTCTTGCCGCCGTTGTCGGTCACCTTGAGGCCGACTTCGTAGGTGCCTTTGGTTTCGAAGGTGTGGCTGATTTTCGGGTTCGAGCCGCCGTTCGTCTCGTAGGTCCCGTTGCCGTCGAAGTCCCATTCGTATTTGGCGATCGTGCCGTCGGGGTCACTCGAGCCGGAGCCGTCGAAGGCCACTGGTTCGCCGATCACGCTGACGTTGGGGTTGGCGGTGAAGCTCGCCGTCGGCGGCTGGTTATCGATGATCTGGATCGTCTGCACCGCCAGATCGGTCGCGCCTTTGTTGTCGGTGACGCGCAGGCGGACGTCGAATTCACCCTCGGTCGAGTAAGTGCGGGTGGTTTTCGGGCTGGTGCCAGAGTTGGTCTCGTAGGTCCCGTTGCCGTCGAGGTCCCATTCGTATTTGACGATCGAGCCGTCGGGGTCCAGTGATGACGAAGCGTCGAAGGTGACGGTTTTCGCGGTTTTCGTCGGGTTGGGCGAGATCGTGAAGCCGCCGTTGGGCGGGCGGTTGGAGCCGCCCGGGTCAAGCGTCACGTCTTCCGGCGTTTCGGGCTGGACGCCCATGTCGGAGAAGACGTTGTAGGTGAGCTGCTCGATCCGTTCGTCGACTTCGCTGGAGAGGCCGTAGGACCACTCCATCGTGCCCGCGGCAAAGACCATGGCGCCGCTGGGGGCGGTGTAGGTGGCCGCGCCGACGGTCCCGGGCTGCCCGGGGGGCGGCTGGGTGTTTCGCAGGCGTCCCTCGTCCTGGATCCAGGAGTTGTCGTTTGCCGTCTGGACGTTGGTTGCGGTCAGGCGTTTGACCCCGGCCGGCTCGTATTTGAGGTACTGGGCCTGGGTCGGGACCGCGTCCCACTCCCAGTTGACCAGGAACGAGCCGATGTTGGTGGTCGAGTTCTCCGAGATGCCGGTGTTGCGCCAGAGCCGGTTGGAGGCGAATTCTTCGTTGGCGTTGCCGGGCGGCACCGTGACCGGGAAGCCCTTGGCGTCGTTGTCGCCGACGTACATGATCCCGAAGAGCTGGTTCTCGGGCATGTCGGGACCGACGCGACCGCCAGGCGGCGCGTTCGGGTCACCGGGCGGGGCTCCGTTGTCGCGCCAGGTCGTCGTCGCGTTCTGCGGGTTGTCGTCGGCGGTGCCGGCTTTGCCGTCAAGACCGAGGGCGTCGTCTGCGGTGCCCTTGATCCCATCCGGGCCCCAATCGTTTTCGCTGATCGTGCCGCTCCCTGCGGAACCGCCGCCCTCGACCGTCTTGTAACAGACGAGGGTGCGGTTGTTGTCCTCATAGCGGACCTTCCAGTAAGCGGTGTTGGCGCTGAAGGAGGCGATGTTGGTGCCGGCGTCGCGGGCGCTCTTGAAGCCGTTGAACTGGGCCAGCGACCAGTACTCGGAGTGGCCGGAGATGACGACGGTGTCGTGTTCTTTCAGTTCGGCGGGGTTGGTCTGCAGGCGCACGTCGTCGGTGTAGGAGACGTCGTAGCCCTGACGCTCGACCCACTGCAGCAGGTCGAAGTCGGGACCGAAGAACCAGTCGTGGTAGCCACCGGCGCGGTTGAAGGGCCGGTCGAAGGAGACCTTGACCGCGCGGCTCGTGCCGGAGACGGTGTTTTCGCCTTCGTAGCCGTAGTAGAGGGACTTGCCGCCGAAGGTGTTGTAGGCCTCGTAGGTCGCGATCGGCAGGACGTAGAGGATCTTCGACTTCGGCAGGCGTTTGTCATCGCGGACCGTGAAGACGACCTGGGTCTGAATTCCGGTCGAGGCAGTCACCTTGGCCAGATAGACGCCGGAGGCGGGGAAGGCGCTGCCGGGGATCGTGTAGGTCGGGCTCCAGTTGGCGCAGCTGACTTTGCCCGTGACTTCGTCCATTTTTTCGCAGGCGAAGGTGTTGTTGATCGTGACTTTGCTGGCGCTGTTGACGAGGCGGCCGCCGAGACCGTCGTAGTAGCCCATGCGGAAGACTTCGATGTTGGCCGTCTTGACTGGCGAGAGGGAGGCGTTGATGCCGACCTTGAGGGTCACGCTTTCACCCAAGTTGACGCTGGTCTGGGTCGTGTAGCCGCCCAGGTTTTCGCTGTCTTCTTCGGTGCGCCAGGCGGTAGTGCCGGTCTTGCACTGGTTCTCGTTGACGACCGGGACCGGGTTCGGGCAGGCGACTTCCGCGGCCTCGGCCCGGGTGGGGCCAAGGCAGGCGAGAAGCAGGGCGACGCCGAATCCGATTGCCAGCAACGCGTTGCGAAGGAGGACCGAACTGGCGCGAGTGCCGTCAGGGCAGGCAGCGCGCATAGTTTGATTCTGGCAGCGGTTAAACCTTTTTATCGGGTGAAAAACGGCCATATCGGGCGCCTCCGGGGTCGAGTCTCAGTCTCGACTTGAGGTTGAGGTTTCGACCATTGGCTGGTCCGGAAGGGCAAGATCGAGCAGAGACTCGAAGCGGTGACTCCAGGAGTTCTCGGCGATGAAGTCAAGGCGGCGGCGCTCGTCCCAGCGGCCCATGGCGAGAGCCTGACGGGCGGCCGCGGCGTAGTCCTCGCTGTCGGCGGCGAGGGCGACGCGCTCGGGACAGGCGGAGGAGACGCCTGGCAAATCAGTGGCGGCGACCGGGATGCCGGCGCCGAGGTACTCGAAGAGCTTCAAGGGGCTCATCGCTTCTGTCTGCTCGCTGCGCACGTGAGGCACGAGCCCGAGGTCCGCCGCGGCGACCAGGGCGGTCAGCTGATTGCGCGGGATCGGCGGTCGCAGGTGGACGTTGCGAGGGGCGCCGAGGCTGGCGACAGGACCGAGGTCTCCCTCGCGGCCGATCAGCACGACCGAGCCCTGGGGGTTGGCCGCGGCGAGGGCGTGCACCATGCCGACGTCGATTCGCTCGTCGAGCGTGCCGACGTAGACCATGCGCGGTGCGGGAAGCTCGAGGAACCAGCGTGGCGGCGCGCCCGGCTGCATCCACTCGTCCGGGATCAGGCCGCTGGGCACGATCGCGCCCGGGCCGCTGGGGCTGACGCTGGCAAGCGACTTCGGCGTCAGGCCGACCGCGCGGCGGCCGACCGCGCGCATCCGCGCGAAAGACTCCTCGTAGGCGTGCCACCAGGGCCGCAGCGGCGGGTAGGCGGTGAGGTCGTCGTTGGCGTAGTAGGTGACCGGCCCGGCCCAGGCGAAGCTGCCGAAGCCCGCCATCAGCGGATGGGCGGTGATCACGGCCGGCGACTCGAGCCCGAGCTCGGCGGCTGCCGCGCGCACGCTGCGCTCGTAGCGGCGGCAGCTGCGCTTGATCGCGTTGACGTTGGTCGAGTCCGTACGGCGCAGCCGCACCGGCTCGTGCAGGCGGCGCTCCTCGGAAGCGGGGAAGAGCTCGCCGGCCTCGGCCGAGGCCGGCCGCAGCAGTCGCGCCGGCAGCGAGCGGTAGGGATTGCAGACGAGCAGGCGCCCGACCCGCGGCGAGGCGATCAGCTTCAGGGTCAGCTGGTCTTCGGGGTGGATCTGGCGGCGGCGGATCGCGCCGGCCCAAGACGTATAGCCGAGCAGCATGACCACGTCCCGGCCGAGCTCCTGGCGGGGCTGGGGGGGCGCAGGGCGCGTTGCGGCATGGCTGGCCATCACTGGACCAACGTCGCTCCCTCCCCACGGCTTTCGCCGACCGAAAGTCGTCCTCTGGGAGAGACGTTTATGTAGTGCCGATGGAGGCCCCCGCCGAGCCCACCTACGAGAAGCTGCGCGACGCCGCGGTCGAAGGCGTGCGCTGGATCGCGATCGCCAAGGTCCTCGGCGAAGGGGCCCAGCTCGTCTCCAGCGTGATCCTCGCCCGCCTCATCGTGCCGGCTGAATTCGGCCACGCGGCGGTCGCTTTGATCCTCGTGCCGCTGGCGGCGATCCTCACCTTTGAGGGTTTCGGCAGCGCCCTCGTGCAGCGCAAGCTGGTCCAGCACGAGCACCTCGAGACGGCGACCCTGGCGAGCATCGTCGCCGGTGTGGGCCTGTCCGCCCTCACCTACTTCACCGCGCCGCTGCTCGCCGCGCCGCTCTTCGGCGACCGCACCGCGGAGCTGATCCAGCTCGCCTCGCCGCTATTCATCATCGCCGCGCTCAGCGCCGTGCCGCGCTCGATGCTCTGGCGCGAGCTCGAGTTCCGCGAGGTCAGCCTGATCGAAACCGGCTCGGTCGCCTTCGGCGCGATCGTCGCGGTCGGCCTGGCGCTGGCCGGGCTCGAAGCGAACGCGATCGTGCTCGGCGCGATGGCGGCGGCGCTCGTCTCCAGCGCCCTCTTCATGGTGATCGAACGGCCGTACATGCCGCGCTGGCACGGCCGCCACCTGCGCGAAATCGTCGGCTTCGGCGGGCCCGCTTCCGGCGCCGGCCTGCTGCACGTGGCGATCACCAACATCGACTACACGATCCTCGCGGCGCGGCTCAGCGCCGCCCAGGTCGGCTTCTACTGGCGCGCCTTCCAGCTCGGCGTCGTCTACCAGGACAAGATCAGTGGGGTGATGATGCGCCTCGCCTTCCCGGTCTACTCACGGACCAAAGACCTCGCTCAGCTAACCCGCCTGCACGAGCGAGCGACGCGGGTGCACGCGGCGACGGTGGTGCCGCTGCTGGCGATCCTGATCGTCACCGCGCCGGTGCTGATCCCCTGGCTCTTCGGCAGCGAGTGGGGGCCCTCGGTGCTGCCGACCCAGATCCTCGCCGTCGCCGGCATGATCGCCGCGATCCTCACCGGCTTCCCCCAGGTCCTGCTCGCCGCCGGCAAGCCGCACGCCCTGCTGCGCTTCAACCTCGTCCTGCTCGCCGTCTACGCCGGCGCCGTCCTCGCCACGGTCAACCAGGGCATCGTCGCCGTCGCGATCGCCGTCGTCGCCGTCTACGTCGCTCAGCTCGTCGTCGTCTACGCCGTCCTCCTGCGCCGCGTGGTCGGCATCCCCGTCGGCCAGATGGTCACCGACCTCGCCCCGGCGGTCGCCGGGGCCGTCGCCCTGATGGCCGTCTGCTTCCCGCTCACCCACGCGATGCGCGCCGCCGACGTCCCCCCAATCCTGATCCTCCTGGCCATCGGCTCCCTCGGCCTCCTAATCCACTGCGCCGTGGTCCGCCGATTCTTCCCCGCCACCTGGAGCGACCTGAGCTCCCTGGTGAAGCGAGTCCTCCCGTCCCGCACCCGTCCCACCCCAAGCTCACCGACCCCTCCGGCGCCCAGCTCTCCAGTCGCTATCAACGCCTAAGCGTCATTCCCTACTAGGCTCTCGCGCCACCTTTTGAACTTTTAGTGGTAGAGGGAGGCAGATTGTGGAGGAAATTCCTTCGCGGGTGAGCCTGCTGGTCCAGGCCGGGGCTGGGGCAGACGTGAAGAGCGCCCTCGAGGACGGGGGGCTCGAGTTCGAGGACGCGGGCGCACCCCGGGGGGTTGCCGACGCGGTTCAGCTGTTCGTCATCGCCACGCCTTCGCTCGGCGTCCTCGTGCTGCTGCTGGAGAAGCTGCGCCGGCTGCGATTGCCGCGCACCTACATTCGAGTGCGGGCTGGAGAGATCGAGATCTGGGCTGAGGAGGGTCTGCGTGACGGACGGATCGTCGTCGTCCGCGACGACGGCGCCGTCGAAGAGCTGCCCGACAGCGAACTTTCGCCACAGCAGCTGCTCGATGCCCTGAATCCAAGCCAGGGCGATGGCTGAAGGCCCACCGCCCGCGGTCGATTGGAGGACCGGTTCCTGGGCCGACTGTCTGCGCAGCATCGAAGCTCTAAGCGCCGATCGCGCCCCGGACGACGTGCGCACCGCGATCAAAGACTGTTTCAGCGAGGACGAGCTGGAGATCTCGCGCTTCCATCAGCGACAGCGGAAGATCCTGATGCTGGCGGAGTGTCTCTTCGGCAGCCCCGGTCGTGAGGTTGCCGCGCGCGAAGCGGCGAGGTTCGACCAGATCGCGGAAGGGGTGAAGATCACCGCGCAAGCCGCCGCTCTCGCGGGCCCGGCGCTCCTTGATCCGAGCATTTCCGCTGGTCCCCAGCGAGAGGCAAAGCCGATGATTCGCAAGACGGCGCTGGAGGACGTGGAGCTCGTCTTCGATCTCGACGAGATGGCCGAATGCTCTTTCGAGATCACACGTTTCCTACTGGTCTCCGCCGTCCTCGACTCCCGCTTCGATGACTTCCGCATGGGCCTCCGCATCGCCGGCATCCACCTCGACGGCGCGGTCGACGACCTCTCCGCGGCATTGACGCTCAGTGTCAGCATCGTGGCGGCCTGCCTCAGCCTTCCCGTCGTCTCTGAGCGGGATGCGAGCGAACGCCTCGCTCAGATCGCCCGCTTGGTCACCGCCTTTGAGCCGACCCTGCGCCACATCAAGGGCGATGACGAGTACCGCGACGAGGTCAAGGCGATCTTCGCGCAGGCCAAAGATGCCGACCGCGATTCTTTCCCGACCGAGACGGGCTTCGCCAACTACGGCGCGGTGCTGGACCGGCTCGAAATGATGTTCCGGGAGACCGGTAACCCGTTCTACCTCGATGACCTGATCCTCTTTTGCGATACGGCGCGCGAGGGGGAGTCACCTCGCCAGAAAGCCCGGCGACTCTCCGACCTTGCCGCGGCCCTCAACTGGCGCGGCCGGGCGATGCATCGCAGAAGCGATCTCCACGCCGCTGTGAGCTTGCAGCAGGAAGCGCTCGAGTGCAGCGATCCCGACGATCCTCGCCACGGCTTTCACCAGGCGAACGCGGCGTCCATGCGCCTGACCCAGCTGGAGGAGGAAGGCAAGCCGATCGGCGCCGAGATCGAGGTCCTGCGTCCGCTCCTCCCTCGCCTCCCCGGTGAGGACGGGTTCGTCGAGGAGGAAGGGGACGGAGAGCCCTACATCATCCGGGCCGCGGCCGAGTTGCTCGCGGCGCTCGAGTTGGAAGGTGAGGATCCGGCCGCCTATGAGCAACCGCTGTACAACGCGATCGCCTCCTGCGAGCTGGCGCTCCGCTGTCCGCTCGCTCCGATCGACCGCAGGGAGGCCGTGGCCTTCTACATCTGCGCGCGCGCCGCGCGGCGCGCCGTCGGGCTCGACGACCTCCACCCTGGCGACCTCGAGCCGCTGGCGCGGCTTTTGGCCGATCCGAGGGCGGCGGAAGCGGCCTTCGAAGCCGCGCTGAACGTCGCCGGCAGGCTGGTCGCGACCAGCGAGCTGGCGCGTCGGGAGCTGCGGGACTGCCTGCAGGAGGCGAGGGCGGTGACGTCGAGTCAGTCTGACGAGCGGCTTGCGCAGTACTTCGGTGCACGTCGGCTCCTCGCTTTGATCGCGTTGCTCGAAGGAGATGTCCTGACCGGCGGCGAACGCGCGGCCGACGTAGTGATGCTCATGTACGAGTTGCGCAGGGGGGCGACCTTCATGGCTCGTGCGGAGCAGTTGCGGTCCTCGAGCAGCAGCCCGCGGGCGCAGGCTTCGGTCCTGGCGCGTGAGTGCGCGATCCAGTTGATCGCGATCGGCGCCGTCGATACCGCCGCGGTCCTGATCCAAGACGTGGCGGCGATGGCTGTCTCCGACGCGATCCTTCCGAGGGACGGCAAGGGCGCCTCCCGCGACCTCTTCGCGGAGCAGGTTGCGAGGATCGACAGTTGCTCGTGCTTGATGCTGATTGTCGGGTTCCAGTCCGTCGCCGTGCTCGCGAGGGCACCCGGCGAGCAGTGGCGCGTCACCTCCGTCAAGTCCTCGGCCGCGATCGATCATTTCTCCGCGGTCGACTGGTCGCGCGGCGAGCAGATAAAGAACCTGTTCGAGATGAAAGCGGAGCTGACCTCCCTCTCCCAGGTTCTTGCCGACACCGTGGGCGATGTGCTGGTCGAGTTGCAGGCGGATGCGGCCGGCCCGGTCCTGTGCCTGCCGACCGGCATGCCGACGGTCTTTCCACTCGCCTGCGTGTCATCCGTCCGACCCGAGATCGACGCCGGAATTGCCACGGTGCCCGGTCCGCTGACGGACGGCGGGCTGGAGGCATTGGCTCGGCCGCTCGCCGGGGGCCCGGTGCTGCTGCTGGCGGGCGCCGCGATCGTAGAGGGTGCCGGGGAGCTCGACCCGGCCAAAGATCAGGAAGAGATCGAAGCGGCCGGCCTGCGGCCGACCGTCGTCGCTTCGACGCAGGAGGGCTGGGTCGAAGCGCTCGAAGAAGCGGAAGTCGTTCACTACGCCGGCCATCTATTTCCCCTCGGTCCTGACGAGACGGCGCTGCCGATCGCCGATGGATCGGGGATTCCCCTCGGGACCATTCGCGCCCTGTCGCTGCCGAAGCTGCGCGTGGCCACTCTCGTCGCCTGCTATTCGGGGTTCAGCACACAGCTGGGAGCCGAGCAGATCGAGCACGCCGCCGGGGCGTTTCTCGAGGCCGGGGCGAGCGCCGTGGTCGCGACGCTCTGGCCGGTCCTCGATCGACCGGCCCATCTCTTTGCCCGTGCGTTTTACGGGGGGCTTGCCGCCGGCTCGTCGGTCGCGGACAGCTTCAAGGCTGGCATCGACGGCGTCCGTGGGTACCGCGTGGGCTCGCTGGCGCCGTATGAGCACCCCATCTATTGGGCGGGGTTCACTCTCTTCTCTGGCGTGGGGGCGTGGTGGAAGAGCCCAAAGCAACCATCAGATCTCAATCCCCTCTGGCGCGAAAAAGTCCGGGCGGGCGGTTAGGCATCCTTGACGGCGATCAAGTGCAGGCAGTCACCCTCGCCGAGCCTGTCGCTGAGCAGCAGCAGGGGAGAGAGGGCCCAGGCGAGCACCCGGAACCAGCGGCCTTCGTAGCGCATGCCGCCGAACAGCTTGTACTGGATGCTGCCGAGCGGGCTGGGCCGCATCGAGGCGGCGCTGGTGGCGACGGGGCGCAGGCCGGCGCGCCGGACCAAGCCAGCCAGCGAAGCGCGGTCGAAGTGCTGCAGGTGGCGCGGCAGGTCGAGCTGGAACCAGGCGGAGCCGAAGGCGTGGCGGTGCCAGCTGCCGAAGTTGGGGACAGCGATCGCGAGGACGCCGCCTGGGCGCAGCAGGCGGGTGGCGATTTCCAGCGCCTCGGCCGGGTCGTCGATGTGCTCGAGCGAGTGGTTGAAGACGATCGCGTCGAAGAAGCCGTCCTCCCAGGGGGCATCGGCAAGCGTGCCGTTGACCGCCTGGACCCCCGTTTCGCGGGCGAGCTCCGCCGCCTGGGCTGAGGGCTCGATGCCGTAGGCCTGCCAGCCGCGGCGGGCGAAGACGGCGGCGAGGTCGCCGGTGCCACAGCCGACGTCGAGGATGCGGCCGGCGGGCCGCTGCCAGACGCGGCGGTAGGGGCCAAAGCGGACCAGCGCCTCAAGGTGGAGCTCGTCGATCCGCTCGCCAATCGAGCGGCGCTGCATCCGGGCTCGCGGCACATACGCGCTGTAGCTGTCGGGGTAGTAGGTCTCGAAGTCGGCGGGGCCGATGCGTGGCTCGGTGAAGGCGAGCCCGCAATCGGCGCAGGCGAGGACCTCGAAGGCGCCGGGGGCGCCGGTCAGCCGGTCGCGACCACGGAGCAGGACGTCGGCTTCCGCCTGCTCGGAACCGCAGCCCGGGCAGCGGATCGCGGTAGCGGTGCCGGTGTCGTTTTGGGTTGCCACGCTCATGCTGTCTCCGTCCGGTTGATCGGCTTCTTCACGTCGCGCGCGAGCACAACCGCCATCGCGGCGATGAAACAAAAGAGGTAGGGGAGCTGGGGGAAGGCGAGGAAGTCGAGGATCCCGCCGGCCACCAGCGCGGCGACGATCGCCGCCGCGGCCGCCAGGCCCGGCGGTGCTCGGTCCGGGTCTTCCGAGCGCGCCGCGCGATGGGCGCTGATGAAGGCGGTGATGAAGATCGCCAGGTAGCTGAGCAGGCCGAGCAGGCCGACCCCGATCCCGAGGGTCAGGTACTGGTTGTCGAGGATCCGGTGCTTTTTCTGGTCGTAGCTTTCGTAGCCGCGGCCGAGCAGCGGGTGCGAGGCAAGGTCCGGCCGGATCGCTTCGTAGTCGCTGAGCCGGTCCTGGGTCGTATTGACCTTGTCGACGCGATTGGGCAGGAGCTGGTCGAAGACGCCGCCGAGCGCGCCAGGCGCCGCCACGTGAACCATCGCGATCAGCACCACGGCGAGCGGCGCCAATCGCAGCATCGGTCGCGGCCGGTAGGCGAGGAGGACGAGGATGCAGACGGCCGGGCCAACCATGCTGGTCTTCTTCTGGGTGGCGACGGCGCCGCCGACGAGCAGCACCACGATCGCCGCGTAGAGGATTTTGTCGCGCTGCTCCTTCGCCTCCAGCAGCCAGGTGAAAGCGAAAGGAAGAGCCATCGTCAGCATCGTCGCCACCGCGAGCGGCTGGATGCCGGGGCCGAGCACTTCTTTGCGGCCGATCGAGTCGATCGTGCCGATCCCGGGGGGGCGGACGTAGCCGGGGAGCATCGGTCCGATGTATTCGTGGAAGACGTTGATCCCGAGGCGGAACTCGATGATCGTGCCCAGCGCCGTGATGCAGGCGAGGCCGAGCATCGCTTTGGTCAGCTTCGAGACCTCGGCCGGCCGGATGACCGAGGCCGCGACGGCGAAGAAGGCGACGTAGGAGGCGAGCAGGGCGAGGTGCTTGACCGAGAGTTCGAGCTCACCCAGGCGGACCAGCGTTTCCGAGTTGGCGAGGACGCTGACGACGGCGATCAGGGTGAAGATCCCGAACGCCCAGTGGGTTGGGCTGGCGCCGGCGCGGCGACCTTCCTTCAGGGCGCTGGCGCCGAAGAACCAAACCGCGAGCAGGAGCACCAGGAACGGTCGGTCGAGGGTCATGTCGACCGGCCCGCCGAAGGGCAGCAGGACGCTGTCGAAGGGAATCACCCACAGCATCGCCATGAAGCCGAAGAGCAGCCATGGCAGCAGGCGAGAGGTCTGCGGCCAGTCGCCGACGTCGCTCGCCCGCATGGGGAGCGATCGGACAACGGTCGCCGCCTCCACTAGGGCTGGTGCGCCGCGCGGGGAGCTACCGAACGCTGGTGCTCATCGCCCGCCAGCGGCGTCGGGTCGTAGCCGTGGCTGGGGTGGCGCTCGTGGTCCTCGGAGACCGGCACCGAATAGGGGGTATCGAAACCTGGGATGTGCTGCTGGTCGGCGTGCTCGTACTGGTTGAGCGCCCGCCAGCGCTGGGTGAAGCGGGGGATGACGAGGATGGCGACACAGCCGAGGGCCGTGACCACGAGGAAGGCGAGGATCATCAGGATCATGTCGTTGCCGCCGCCGATGATGCCGCCCTCGGGCGCGCCGAGCTCGCGCACCACGACTGCTTCATCGGCGCTTTTGCCGTCGACTTTGAGCCGGCCGACGTACTGTTGCAGGGCCTTGTAGGACCCGTTGGCGAGGGCGACGGCGCGGTCCGCGGTTTCCGACTGAGCGTCGACGGTGATGATCGGGACGCCTTCCTGGGCGGTGAAGACGAGCCGGTTGCCGGCGCCTTCCTGAAGGATTTCGTTGGCGCGGTCCTCGGAGGACTGCGATTCGTAGTTGCCCGCGCCGGCGGCGACGCTGAACGGCCCGCTGCTGGAGATAGAACGGGCGGGGACGCCGGCGAAGTCGGCGATCTGCTGCCGCGCCTCGAGGCTGCTCAGGTACTCGGCGTAGATCTTGGCCCGGATAGCCAAGGCTTCGAAGGAGCCGAGCGAGGCTTCGCCGGCGATCGCTTCGTTCTTCTTCGAGTCGACCAGAATCTGGCTCGAGGCGGCGCCGACGGTCAACGAACGGCTCTGCAGCCCGCTGGGGCTGATCTTGTAGGCGCTGAGGATGGCCGCCAGCAGTGCGATCCCAAGCACGATCCCGACCAGCAGCTTGCGGCTCCAGAGCTGTCTTATCGCCTCGACGGGTTCCATCTGTCTATGAACGCACGAAAAACGTAGGAACTTTCACCGCGCGCGAAACAAGCTCGCGCGAGACGAAACGGCGGAAATTCTCGTCCTCGACCCGTGGGTCGCGGCGGGCCACAGAGCGCATGTAGCCGTAGAAGAAGGCGAGGCCGGAGAGGCCGTAGGGGCGCGAGCAGGCGACCTTGAGCGAGCGCAGCGCCACCCACCAACCGCTGTAGCGAAGGATGTAGGCGCACTGGCCGTGACGGGCACGGCCGCGCAGGGTGCCGTTGCGGGTCGCCACTGGCCGATGGTGGCGGGCGGTCAGCTCCGGGAAGGACCTGGTGGCGTAGCCGTTCATGCGGGCGTAGGTCTCGTCGATCGTGTCCCAGCCGAGGCGCTCCTCGATGCCGCCGATCGAGGCGAAGCATTCGCGGCTGTAGGTCTTGAGCGCGCCACGCACGTGGTAATCGGGCACCCGCGGCGGCTGCCAACCCGCCGGGCCCCGCTCGAGCAGCCGGCCACCGGCGACGCCAAGCTCAGGCTGCTCGTCGAAATGCCGCAAGAGGCGCTCGACGTACTCGCTGGAGAGCTCGATGTCGGCGTCGAGCTTGCCGACATGGGTGTAGTCGTCGAGATCGACCTCACCGAGCGCCCAGTTGAAGGCGCGAGCCTCGGCGGCGAAGGCGAGCCGGTCGACCCCGTTTTCATCGTGGTGCGGTGCCCGCAGGACCCGCAGGAAGGGCAGCTCGGCCTCGGCCCGGGCGAGGATGTCGGGTGTGGCGTCGGTGGAGCCGTCATCGACGATCAGCCAGAGGTCGGGCCGCTGCGTCTGCCCGGCGACGGCGCGGATCGTTCGCTCCAGGTGGGCGGCCTCATCGCGTGCGGGGGTGATCAGCAGGAGCTCGGCCATCGTCAGCTTCGCACCCGGCTGACCAGGCCATCGACCAGCTGCAGGTATCCCTGGCGCTGCTGGCGCCACTCGATCCTTGCCAGCCGCTTGGAGGCGCGCCCGGCGCGCATCTGTGCCGCAACTGGGTCGGCCCGGACGCCTTCGATCGCGGCAGCGATCGAGGCGGCGTCACCGGGCTCGGCGAGGAGAACGTCATCGCCGAAGTAGCGCTCGATCACCGGCAGCCGCGAGGCGACGACGGGGAGGCCCATGTGGACGTACTCGAGCAGCTTGACCGGCAGCAGCAGCTCGGTGAAGTCGTCGCGCAGGGTCGGGACCACACCTAGGTCGGCTTCGGCCAAGCGGGCGGGGATTTCGTCGACCGGCGTCGGTTGGGGTGCGATCCGCACGCCCTCGGGTGCGACCTCGGCGGCGGCGCTGGCGAGGCGGCTCGCCGCTTCCGGGTCGGAGCCGTAGACATCCAGCTCGATCTCCTCGCGACGACCGCGCAGCATCGCGACCGCGCGGACCAGCGTCTCAACCCCGAAGCGACCGGCGAGCCCGCCGTGGTAGACGACGCGCAGGGTTCCCTCGCTGGGTGGGGCCTTCGCCTGGCGGCGCTCGCCGAAGACGCGCTCGTCGGGCGTGTTCATCACCACCTGCGTGTGCTTCGCCTCGATCCCACGCTGCTTGAGCAGCTCACGCGCCTCATCGGTGACGAAGATGTGGCCGTCGGCGAGGCCGGCGCTGATCCGCTCCTCGACCCTGACGAGGCGCACGAGCGGGTGGTTGGGCGGGCGGTCGAAGAGGGTGGCAAAGAGCTCGGGAAAGGTGTCGTGGAAGTTGAGGATCATCGGCGTGCCGCGCAGCTTCGGCCGCAGGGCAGAGAAGACGAGCGCGTCGGGCATGTTGTGGATCTCGATCAGGTCGAAGCGGCCGCCGCGATCGAGGGCGCTGACCTTGCGGGCGGCGCCGGCGAGGAAGCGGGCGTTGCCCTCGAGGTAGGCACGGGCACCGCCGCGCGGCTTGCTGCCGGCAGCGCGATGAAGCGCGATCTTGCCCTCGCCGACGTCAAGCTCGGCGTCGTCGTTGAGGCAGACGCAGTCGACGCGGTCGCCGCGCTCGGCCAGGGCACGCGCCTGGCGCTGGATCCGCGAGTCGACGACGAAGTCCGAGTAATGGACCATGCAGACGCGCAGCGCGCGCCGCCCACTCGCCGCCTCTTGCTCAGCTGTTGCCGGTTGCGCCAAAGCTCTGCACGGCCGCGGCGGTCTCGGTCAGGTGCCAGTCCTCGATCGCCGGGAAGACCGGCAGCGAGCAGGATTCGCTCGCCAGCCGCTCGGCGACGGGCAGCGAGCCGAGTCCCAGCCCGAGCTCGGCGTAGGCGGGCTGCAGGTGGACCGGGGTGGGGTAGTGGATGGCGCTGGCGACGCCCTGTGCGTCGAGGTGGTCACGCAGCGCGTCGCGCTGCGGCGTGCGCACGACGAAGAGGTGGTAGACGTGGTCGCAGTCCTCGTCCGCGGCCAGCGGCAGCTCGACGTTGGCGTCGGCCAGCGACTCGGCCAGGGTCGCGGCGGCGCGCTGCCGGCTCGCGTTCCAATCGTCGAGGTGGCGCAGCTTGACGTCGAGGATCGCCGCTTGCAGCGCGTCGAGGCGGTGGGTGCCGGTGATCAGCTGGTGGTTGTGACGCGGCGACTCGCCGTGCGAGCGCAGCAGCGTCACCTTCGCCGCCAGCTCGGCGTTGTTGGTGACGAGGGCACCACCGTCGCCCCAGCCGCCGAGGTTCTTGGTCGGGTAGAAGCTGAAGCAGCCGGCGTCGGCGAGCGAGCCGACGCGCTTGCCCTTGTAGCGGGCTCCGTGCGCCTGACAGGCGTCCTCGATCACGGCGATCCCGCGCGGGCGGCAGAGGTCGAGGATCGGGTCCATGTCGACGGTGCGGCCAAAGAGATGGACCGGGATCACGCAGCGGGTGCGCTCGGTCAGGGCCGCCTCGACGATCTCGGCGGTGATCGTGGCGCTCTCGGGGTCGATGTCGACGATGACCGGGGTCGCGCCGACGGTGCTGACCGCCTCGGCGGTGGCGATGAAGGTGTAGGTGGGGACGATTACCTCGTCGCCGGGGCCGATGCCAAGCCCGCGCAGGGCCAGCTCCAGCGCCATCGTCCCCGAGGAGACGCCGATCGCCTCGTCGGTTTCGCAGTAGGCGGCGAAGTTGTTCTCGAAGTCCTCGACCTCGGGGCCGAGCGTGAAGGCGGCGTCGTGGGCGACCCGGGCGACCACCTCGAGCAGCTCGCGCATCAGCTCTGGATGCGCGGCGTCGAGTTTGATGAAGGGGACGCGGCGGCCCTCGGTGGCTGCCAGCGGGAGTGCCGGGCTGGACTGGGTTGCGGTGCTCAAGACGTCGCCCCTTTCATGGCGTGGGTGGCAAAGGCCGTTTCGGCGCCGCTGTTCAGCGCGCTGGCCGTCTGTTCAAGCTCGAGGAAGAGGGCGGCGGCCTCCTTGCGGGACCGCACGCCGAACTTCGCGAAGGCCGAGGAGAGGTGGCTCTTGATCGTGCTCTCCGAGAGGAAGAGCTGCTCGGCGATCTGGGCGTTGGTGAAGCCACGCGAGACAAAGGAGAGAACCTGGCGCTCGCGGTGAGAGAAGGCCGGGCGCTCGACGCTGGCGCGCAGCTTGCGCGGCACCACGGATTGGCCGCTGGCGACCGCGCGCACGGCGACGGCGAGGGTGGACTCCAGCTCCGAGTCGAAGACAACGCCATCGGCGCCGGCGTCGAGCGCGCGGCGCACTCCAGTTCCGGTCGAGCGCGGCGAGATCGCCACGATCGCCGGCTCGCGCAGCTCGCGGTGCAAGCGGCGCAGCGCCGCCATCTCGCGCGGCTGATCTACGTCACAGGCGAGGACGACGATGCTCTCATCGTCGAGTTCGAGCTTGCCGAGCAGCTCCGGGTCGTCGAGCTCGCTCAGGTTGGCGTTGAGTTCGTGCTCGGAAAGCGCGTAGGAGATGCGGCGCCGCATCGCGGCCGAATCGGCGCAGACGATTACCGCCAGATCCGCGCCGTGTGGCCGGGCACCGTTAGAGGGCTCGCTGAGGACAGCCATGCAAATGCAACGGCGCGAGCGGGCGAAAGCTTGCGCTAGGAAGGATTGCTAGCTGTCAGGAGAGGCTCGCGGCGCTCAGCGCCAGCGCTCGAGCAGGTCCTCGTCGGGCACCTCGCGCACTGGGCGCGACGGCACTCCCATGACGACGGTACGCGGCGCGACGTCGGCGGCAACCACGGCGCCTGCGGCGACGAACGCCTCCTCGCCGATCTCGATTGCCGGGCAGACGACTACCCCGGCGCCGACCCGGCAGGCGCGGCGCAGCAGCGGTCCTTCCAGGCGCATCGAGTCCGGATGGCGATCCATCGTGTTGTCGTTGGCGAGGGTGACGCCGGGCCCGATGAAAGCGTCTTCCTCGACCACGGTGCCGGCCGAGAGGTAGCAGCGAGCTTGAACGCTGGCCCTGGCGCCGACGACGACGTCGGGGTCGACCGAGCTGAGGCTGCCGATCGTGGCGCCGGGACCGATCTGGGCCCCATCGCGAATCTGGGCGTGGTCGCCGACGCGGGCCCCGTTGCCAATGCGGACGCCGCTGTGGATGACGACGTTGCCACCGATCAAGACGTCCTCGCCGATCTCGACGTTCTCGCCGAGCAGCAGCCCGGGGGAGCGGTCGGAGGGCTGCAGGGCCGAACCGGCCATCAGCTTTGCGCTCCCTTTGTCTGGCTCGGCTCGATGATCGGCGGCATGCTAGCGGGGCCGAGCGGATGCAAGCCCCGGCGGTTGGAACTCGTTGGATTGGTGTGTCCAGGAGCTGGGATAGCCATGCATGACGTCTGCGCGATAGTCGTCTCGCACAACGGCAAGCGCTGGCTCGACACCTGCCTGACCAGCCTCCTCGACCATGCCGGCGGGATCGACCTCCAGGTGATCGTGGTCGACAACGGCAGCGATGGCTCGGCCGCCTACGTCGAAGAGCGCTGCGAGGGCGTGCGCACAGTGAGCTGCGACAACCGTGGCTTCGGCCACGCCAACAACCGGGCGCTGGAGCTCGCCGACGCCCGCTACGTCCTCTTTCTCAACCCCGACACCGAGGTGCTGAGGGGCAGCCTCGCCGAGCTGGTAACCCACTTCGATCGGCGTCCCGAGGTGGGCTTGGCCGGGGCGCGGCAGCTGCGCGCCGACGGCTCGGTGGCGCCAAGCATGAGGCGCTTTCCCTCGGCACCGAACATGCTGGCCGAAGCTCTCGGGGTGGAGAGGGTGCCGGGTTTGCGGCGCCTGCTCGGCGAGCGCGAGACCGACCTGCGCCGCTACCAGCGCGAGGTGTCCTGCGACTGGACCTCCGGTTCCTTCATGTTCGCCCGCCGTGAGGCGCTCGATGCCTGCGGCTGGTTCGACGAGCGCTTCTTCCTCTATTCCGAGGAGACCGACCTCTGCTGGCGCCTCAAGCGCGCCGGCTGGGAGATCGTCCATACGCCTTTGATGACGATCTGCCATTACGAGGACGACCGCCGCGGCAGCCCTCAGCTAGAGGCGCAGGCGGCCTACTCGCGCATGCAGTTCGCGCGCAAGAACTTCCCGGGTGGCGCGGTCGACTACCGCTGGGCGCTGTGGCTGCGCTACGCGCTGCGGTCAGGCCGTCTCCGGTTCAAGGCCGAGCCGAGCGCCAAGCAGTTGGCGGCCCGAGCCGCACTGCGCACGATCCGCGAGGAACGGCCGCCCTTCGGCGAGCCCGCTCAGGCGACGATCGTCAGCGCGCCCGGAGCGACCTCGAGCTCGAGCTCGGTTCGCTCGCCGATGTAATCGCCGTCGACCTGGACCGGGAAGGGACGGGTGACGCCGTCCTTGGTCTCCGAGATCGAGGCGATCCTGGCCCCGTCGATGCCGGCGAAGTGGTCGATCTGACGGTGGCGGGCGGCGGGCCGGTTCTCGCTGAAGATGCGCGAGATCAAAGTCGGCATGTCGCGCTGGGTGGCGCGCTTGAGCACGCCGAGCGCCAGCTTGCCGTCATCGAAGGAGACGTCCTCGCAGACCCGCACCGGACGGCTGGCGAAGTAGGTGAAGGGATCGGAGTTCTGAGCGAGCGCGGTGACGCCCTCGACGGTCTCGTCGCCAATCTCAGCTCGCAGCCGCACTGGGTTGACCAGGTAGGAGCGATAGAAGGCAGAGACGGCGGCCCAAGTGAAGTAGTAGGGGCCGGCCGCCGACTTCAGCCTTGGGTGGGCGTCGACCCGCTTGACCACGGTGGCGTCGATCCCGGCACCGCAGGAGAAGACGAAATGCCGGTGGTCCGCTTTGCCAAGGTCGATCTTGCGCGGCTGCCATTCATCGACCATCGCCAGCAGGTGCTCGGTCGCATCAACCACGTCGTTGGGAATCCCCAGCGTTCGCGCGACCACGTTGGTCGAGCCCCCGGGCAGCACCGAGACCGGCACGTCGGTTCCCGCCAGCCCATTGGCCACCTCATTCAGCGTCCCGTCACCGCCAAACGCCACCACCACGTCATACCCATGGTCCCGAACCTCGCGCCCAATCTCGGTCGCGTGGTTCTGCGCCTCGGTCTCGATCGTTTCGACCTCGAACCGCCCCTGCAGCGCATAGACCACCAGGTTCTTCAACCGATCCGACACCGTCGTCGCATACGGGTTGACGATGATCAGCATCCGCTTCTTGGCGGAGCGACGAGGCCTTCTGGCGCGTATTCGGCTGCTCACGGGGCTGATGCTATGGTCGGCCGGCCTTGGCGTGCGCGCTCGCTTCGCGTGACGTCCTCATGGCTTGCGATTGACGGGCGCGTCCCCCGCTGCCGACCTTCGTTTTCCAATCGAGCTCAAATTTGTTTCAGCACGGCAAGATCGGTCGCCGAAGCGCTAGAAAATGTCGACGCTGGCAGCATTGACAGATGGATATTGCGTGTAACGATTTCCTCGCGGGCATTGTGCGTACACGCATGCTGCTTATGCGCCTATCCGTAGCTCAATAACTGCGAGGGAACGAGAATGATTCGATCGAGAGTAGGGCTCAAGGCTCTGGGATTCTGTGCCTTGGTGCTCGGCCTAACGGCTTTTGCCGGTGCCGCTCAGGCGGAAACCGGAGCTGCCTGGCTGATCTTACTTGGCAATAAACAAGAAAAAAAAACAGCAGGTGAATTATTAGCGTCGATCGGCGTCAAGGAAGTAGAGAACTATACATTCGAAGATTTAGAATCTAAAAACTTAACAACACAAGTCGTCATTCTCTTAACGAAAATCCTGACAAAAAAAGTTTACATTATTTGTACTAACGTGGCGCTCCTTGGAGTAGGCCTTGAGGCTAATGGAGGGATCACGGAAGGAGGGAAAGTACAGTTCTCCGGATGTGAAACCAGGATCGATTTAATGACACAGGCCGCTTGTCAGCCAAAAAGCGCCGGCGCTGCCGCTGGAACGATCGTTACCAACGAAGGCAAAGGCTTACTGGTGTTACACACCGGCGGGGTTGGCCTGATTCGGATCGAACCGAAAGTGGGCGAAACCCTTGCGACAATTGAACTTGGCGCAGCATGCTCGATTGGGGAATCATTTCCGGTCAGCGGCAAACTGTTCCTAAAAGATACTTTCCTGACGATATTAGACGTTAATCATTTAGTTGAACAAGGTCCGTTAACTGACCTGTGGGTGCTCAACAAGAATGCGGAACATACGACGACTCTCGACGGAGCGGTCGTACTGGCGCTCAGTGGCGCTCATACCGGCTTGCAATGGGCCGGATTCCGCGGGTAGACAAGAGTCCGAGGATGCGTTCCCGTCGCTGGCGGCGAGCGGTCACCAGGGGGCCGGGTCAAGACCTGGTTCCCTGGTTTGGGCTGAGGTCGGGCTGCCGCTCTAGTCCACTGACGCGTAGCGAGTTATCTGGCCGCTGCCGACTTCCCGCACCCGACCCTCGTTGACCAACAGGTCGGCGTGGCCGATCACCTCGGAGAGGGTGAGGAAGGCTTGGGTGACGGCGACGTTGCCCCAGATCGCTTGGGCGATCTCGAAGCCGCTGCGGGGCTGCTCGGCGATCAGCTTGTAGATCTTCTCCTTGCGGCGCTCGTGTTTGCGGATGCGCTCGTCGATCAGGGAGACGTGGTCGGTGATCGGATCGCCGTGGCCCGAGAGGACGATCCCGGCCGGCATCTCGCGGGTCTTTCGCATCGATTCGATGTAGGTGACGAGCGCCTGGGGGCGCTTGGCGGAGCCGTCGAGGGGACGGCTGATCAGCGGGTTGGAGGAAATGTGGGCGATCAGGTGGTCGGCGGCGATCAGGATCTTGCGCTGCTCGTCCCAGAAGACGGTGTCTGAGGGGCTGTGTCCGGGGCGGTGGATCGCCTGCAGGTCGCGGTCGCGGAAGCTCAGCACCTCGCCATCGTCGAGCGGCTTGGTCACCTGTACGTGAGAGCCCCAGCCGCGGAAGCTGCGCGAGACGCTGCGCAGCGCCACCGTCACCTCCTCTGGGATGCCGTTGCGCAGCATCAGGTCGACCGCGAAGCGGTCCTCGGCCTCGGCGTCCTCATCGAAGTTGGCCAGCCGCTCGCGCGCTACGCCCAGTGCCGCCACTTTTGCCCCCGAGCGCTGGACGACGATCTCGGCCAGGCCGAGGTGGTCGATGTGCTGGTGGGTGATGATCAACAGCTCGAGCTGGTCGATCGAGTGGCCGTGCTCGGCCAGCTGCGACTCGAGCTCGTCCAGCGCCTTGCCCGAGTTGGGCCCGGTGTCGATGAGGGTGAGCGGCTCGTCCTCGATCAGGTAACAGTTGACCCGCCCGACAGCGAAAGGTGTCGGGATGCGCAGGCAGTGAATCCCGGCCAGCGCCGCTTGCTCCAGCGCCTCCTCCGGGGTCAGGCTCACGCCCGGATCAGCCCCAGCACCTCGTCGCGCTTGGCCTCCATGTCCTCGCGTGAGACCAGCGACTCGAGGTTGAGGCGCAGCAGCGGCTCGGTGTTGGAAGGGCGCACGTTGAAGTGCCAGTCGTCGTAATCGACCGAGATGCCGTCGAGGCGACCTTGGGCGCCGTCGGCGTAGCGCTCCGCGATCTCCTCGATCTTGGCCGCCGGGTCGGCCACCTCGGAGTTGATCTCGCCGGAGATGAAGTAGCGCGAGCGGAACTCGGCCATCAGCTCGGCCAGCGAGCGGCCGTCGACCGAGAGCAGCTCCAGCACCAGCAGGGCCGGGATCGTGCCCGAGTCGGCGTTCCAGAAGTCGCGGAAGTAGTAGTGGCCGGAGACCTCGCCGCCGAAGACGGCTTTCTCCTCGCGCATCCGCGCCTTGAAGAAGGCGTGGCCGACGCGCGAGAGGTCGGAGCGGCCGCCTTCAGCCGCGACCAGGTCGGGTACGGCCCGGCTCGAGCGCGGGTCGTAGAGGATCGTCCCGCCCGGGTTCTTCGCAAGGGCGGAGCGCGCCAGCAGGGCGCAGATGAAGTCGCCGTCGCAGAACTCGCCCGTGCCGTCGATGAAGAAGCAGCGGTCGGCGTCGCCGTCCCAGGCGATGCCGAGGTCGGCGTTGGCGCCGCGCACCCGCTCGATGATCATCTCCCGGTTCTCCGGCAGCAGCGGGTTCGGCTCGTGGTCGGGGAACTCGCCGTCGGGCTCGAAGTACATCTCCTCCAGATCGAGCCCGAGCTTGTGCAGCGTCGGCCCGACCATCGGTCCCCCCATGCCGTTGCCGCCGTCGACCACGACCTTCATCGGCTTCACCTTCGTCGGGTCGATGAAGGAGAGGGCGTGGGCGCGGAACTCGTCCCAGATGTCGACCTCCTCCAGCGAGCCGCCGCCGGGCGCGTGGCCGAGCCCGGCTTCGATCTCCGCCTTGACGTCGCCGATGCCGGCGTCGCCGGAGAGCGGCAGGGCACCCTCGCGCACCAGCTTGACCCCGGTGTAGGCCTTGGGGTTGTGCGAGGCGGTGACCATGGCGCCGCCGTCGAGCTCGCGCGATCCGACCAGGTGGTAGAGCATCTCGGTCGCGACCATGCCGGCGTCGATCACCGTGGCGCCCTCAAAGATCAGCCCGTCGCGCAGCTCCGCCGCCATTGCGGGAGCAGTGAGGCGCATGTCGCGCCCGAGACCGACCCGCAGCTCGCCGGTCGGCTTGCCCCGCAGCCGTCCCAACACGCGAGCAAAGGCGCGGCCGATCGCATGCGCGGTCGTCTCATCCATTTCCTCGCCGTAGAGGCCACGAATGTCATAGGCCTTGAAGATGTCAGCGTTCACCTCCTCCGCTCCCGGGCGGGCGCGCTCATGATCACCGGAAGTCACGCGCCCGCCCTCCCGCGTCCGGGGGTAAACGGAAAGACCTTGGTCGTCAAAACGCCCCTTTCAACGCTGCGTAGCTTTCGTCCAGTGTCTGCGGCATCACCTTGGTGTCGGCGATCACCGGCATGAAGTTGGTGTCGCCGCCCCAGCGCGGGACGACATGCATGTGGATGTGGTGCTCGACCCCGGCGCCGGCGACCCGGCCCTGGTTGAAGCCGACGTTGTAGCCGTGTGGCGAGTAGACGTCTTCCAGCCGCGTCATCGCCAGCTGCGCAAGCGACATCATCTCGGCGGTCGTCTCCGCGGGCAGCTCCTGGATGCGGCCGATGTGCTCGTAGGGCGCCACCATCAGGTGGCCGTTCGTGTAGGGGTAGAGGTTGAGGATCACGAAGCTGTGCTCGCCGCGGTGGACGATCAGGTTCTCCTCATCGGCATCTGCCGCCGGCTTGGCGCAGAAGATGCACTCCTCCTCGCTGTCCTTGGATGCGTCCTTCACGTAGGCAAGGCGCCACGGCGCCCAGATGCGGAAATTTGCCACTCGCGGCATCCTAAGCCGCCCCCGGACGCGGAAGCACAGACGCGAGATCGCCGGGCGTGATGGGCGCGTCTGTGAGAGAGCAGAGGAGGCGGCGCTTTATTCAGAGCCAGCCACGCTTGCGGAAGTAGCCGACCATGCCGACGAGCAGCGCGAACATGACGCCGACGATCACCCAGAAGGCGGTCAGATTTTGCTCGCCGGGCACGCCAGAGTTCATTCCCCAGATGCTGGCGATCAGGGTCAGCGGCAGGACGATGACGCTGATCGAGGTCAGCACTCGGAGGATGTCGTTGACACGGTGGGAGATCACCGACTCGTTCGTCTCCGCCAATGAGTCGATCACCTCCTTGTAGTTCTCGAGCATGTCCCAGATCCGCTCGTGGGCGTCGACGATGTCGTCGAAGTAGATCTCGAGGTCGAGGTCGGTGGCGAGGTAGCGCTGCTTGACCTTCTCCAGGTCGCGCAGGACGGGCCGCTGGGGGCGGATCACCTTGCGGAAGTTGATGATCTCCTGCTTGACGTTGGAGATGTCGCGCACGACCTCCTCCGAGCGCCCCTCGAAGATGTCGTCCTCGAGCGCGTCGAGCTTGTTGCCGATCTTGCGCAGCATCGGGAAGCAGTAGTCGAAGCTGTCGTCGACGAGCCGGTAGAGCAGGTAGCCGGAGCCGCGCGAGAAGAGCTGCTCGCGCAGCTCCTCCTTGGCGCGGCAGCGCTCGAAGAGGTACTCGACCGGCTGCAGCGGCTGGTTGGGGATCGTGACCACGTAGCCGGGCCCGACGAAGAGGTCGAGCTCGCCGGTGCCGAGGCGTCCGGCCGCCGGGTCGAAGATGGGAAAGTGGAGGACGATGAAGAGGTAGTCGTCGTAAACGTCGATCTTCGGCCGCTGGTTGCGCGAGAGCACGTCCTCGAGGTCGAGCGCGTGGAACTCGAAGTTCTCTTCCAGCCAGTCGCGCTCGAGCGAGCCGGTGCGCTCGATGTTGACCCAGCGCAGGCCGGCGCCGTCGATCTGCTCGACTCGGGGGGCCTGGGGCTCAGTCTGCGGTGCAGGCGAGACGAGCTCGCGCCGACCGGCCCGCCGTAGCCTGGGCTTCGGAAGGTTCGGCATCTTTCACGCTCATCGTCTCGTCGGGCATGACGGCACAAGGTTAGCCGCCGCTCCAAACCGGGGCCGCACGGAATTTCCCCTGGTATTGTTCGTGCCACATAACGCCACATCTAGAGGGGTGGAGGGACTGGCCCGATGAAACCCCGGCAACCGCCCTGAATCGCGAGATTCAGGGGAGGTGCCAACTCCAGCAGGTCAAGTCAAAGGCCTGGAAGATGTGGGGAAAGTCCGATCGGACCTCTGCCCCACAAAAAGGCGGAGGTTTTTTTGTTGGCGGTAACGCAACGAGAGGGAAAGATCGGATGGCAATCGAAAACTTGAAATGCAAGGAGTGCGGGGCGACTTATGACCTCGGCGCGCACTTCGCCTGTGAGAACTGCTTCGGGCCGTTGGAAGTGGCCTATGACTACAGCGACTTCGATCCCGCTGAGGTCAAGCGCAAGATTCAGGCCGGCTCGCAGGGGATCTGGCGCTACGCCGACTTCCTGCCCTTCGAGGGGCGTCCCGGCGACCCACTTGAGCCTGGTCTGACGCCTTTGGTCAAGGCCGACCGTCTCGCTGAACGGCTTGGAGTCGATGCCGAGGTCTTGATCAAGAACGACGCCGCCAACCCGACCCACTCCTTCAAGGACCGCGTCGTCGCCGTCGCCGTCGCCAAGGCCCAGGAGCTGGGCTTCGAGACCGTCGCCTGCGCCTCGACCGGCAACCTCGCCAACGCCGTCGCAGCCCACGCGGCGGCCGCCGGCCTCGAGTCCTACGTCTTCGTCCCCGCCAACCTCGAGGAACAGAAGCTGCTCGCCACCGGCGTCTACGGCACCAATCTGGTCGGGGTGCGCGGCAACTACGACGACGTCAACCGGCTCTGCACCCAGCTCGCCGAAACGCGGCCCTGGGCCTTCGTCAACGTCAACCTGCGGCCTTACTACGCCGAGGGCTCGAAGACGCTTGCCTACGAGACGGCCGAGCAGCTCGGTTGGGAACTGCCCGATCGGGTCGTCTGCCCGATCGCCTCCGGCTCGCTCTTCACCAAGGTCGGCCGCGGCTTCCAGGAGTGGCTGGACATCGGCCTGGTCGAGGGCTCGCAGCCGATCTTCAACGGCGCCCAGGCGGAGGGCTGCAGTCCCGTCGCCACCGCCTTCGCCGAAGGCTGGGACGTCTGCAAGCCGCAGCGCCCGGACACGATCGCCAAGAGCCTGGCGATCGGCGATCCCGCCGACGGCCCTTATGCCGTCGACCAGGCGCGCCGCACCGATGGCGGCATCGACTCGGTCACCGACGCGGAGATCCGCGACGCAATCCAATTGCTGGCGGAGACGACCGGGATCTTCACCGAGACCGCCGGTGGCGTCACCATCGGCGTGCTGAAGAAGCTGGCCGAACGCGGCGAGATTGCCGCCGGCGAGCGCGTCGTCGTCTACATCACCGGCGAGGGGCTGAAGACCCTCGACGCGACCCGCGATAGGTTCCGCATGCACGAGATCGACCCCGATCTGACCAGCTTCGAGTCCGAGTTCACCCAGGAGGTAACCGTCTGATGCCAGTCACCGTGAAGATCCCCACCCAGCTGCGCGCGGCGACCGGGGGGGAAGCGGAGCTCGAGGTCAGCGGCTCGACCGTCGGCGAGGTGCTCGATGCGGTCTTCGAGGCTCACGGCGGGCTGCGCGAGCGGATCACCCAGGACGGCGACCTGCGCCGCTTCGTCAACGTCTACGTGAGCGGTGAGGACATCCGCTTCCAACAGGGCCTCGAGACCCAGATCGACGACGGCGCTGAGGTAACCATCCTCCCAGCCGTCGCCGGTGGCTAAGCCACCCGTAGTCATCCTCTGCGGCGGGCGCGGCACGCGCCTGCGTGAGCGCACAGAGTCGGTGCCGAAGGCCCTGGTCGAGATCGGCGGCCGGCCGATCCTCTGGCACGTGATCGGGATCTACGCGGCGCAGGGGTTCGATCGATTCCTCCTGGCGACCGGCTACCTGGGGGAGATGGTCGAGGAGTTCGTCGCGGCCGAGAGCTGGCCGAGCGGGGTGGAGGTCGAGTGCGTCGATACCGGGCTGGATACGCCGACCGGGGGCCGGATCGCCCGTTTGGGGGACCGGCTCGACGGCAGCTTCTGCGCCACCTACGCGGATGGCGTCGCCGACATCGACCTGGCGGCCCTACTTGATTTCCACGCCGGGCACGGGTCGCTGGCGACGGTGACGGTGGTGCAGCCGACGCTGCAATGGGGCGTTGCCGAGATCGGCGACGGTGACAAGGTCTCGGGCTTTGTCGAGAAGCCACGCAGCGAGCACTGGATCAACGGTGGCTTCTTCTGCTTCGAGCCTGGCGCCCTCGACCACATCGCCGAGGACAGCGTGCTCGAGCGCGAGCCGCTTGAGCAGCTCGCCGCTGAGGGCGAGCTGGCGGCCTTCCGCCACGAGGGCTTTTGGGACTGCATGGACACCTACAAGGACGCGGTCGAGCTCAACGACCTCTGGAATGCTGGTGACGCACCCTGGTTTCCCTCGTCGAGTGTCGAGTTGACCACACCATGATGGGGCTAAGTCGACACTCGATTTGCGGGGCGTCCGGATGACCTCGCTGGTCACCGGGGCGCATGGGTTCGTCGCGTCGCACCTGGTGCGGGCGCTGCTCGGGCGCGGGGACGAGGTCCGCGTGCTCGACCGACCCGACCCGCGGCTTGCCGACGTCGGTGGTGAGCGTCTCTCCGGGCTCGACCTGCTTGGCCTGCGCGGTGAGGTCGAGCTGGCCGAGGGAGACCTGCGCGACGCCGATGCCGTCGCTGCCGCGGTGGCTGGCTGCGACTCTGTCTTCCACCTCGCCGCCCAGACGATCGTCGGTGTCGCCCGTGAATCGCCGCTGGAGACGCTCGAAGTCAACGTGCGCGGCGCCTGGAACGTCTTCGAGGCCTGCCGCGAGCACGGCGTCGCCCGCGTCGTCTTCGCCTCCTCCGACAAGGCCTACGGGGCCAGTCCCGAGCTGCCCTACCGTGAGGACTTCCCGCTGCGCGCCGCCTACCCCTATGACGCCAGCAAGGCCGCGGCGGACATCGTCGCCCGCAGCTATGCCAACGCCTATGAGCTGCCGCTCGCCGTCACTCGCTTCGCCAACATCTACGGCGGCGGCGACCTCAACTTCTCACGCTTGATCCCGGAGACGACGATTGCCGTGCTCGACGGCCGCCCGCCGGTGATCCGCTCAGACGGCAGCCCCGAGCGGGACTTTCTCCACGTTGACGATGCGGTCGCTGCTTACCTGGCGATCGAGAGCGCGCTCGGCGCTGGCGAGGCCAGGGGCGAGGCTTTCAACGCCGGCGGTGAGCGCCCACATTCGGTGCGTGAGGTGGTCGATCTGATCGCCGCTGCAGCGGGTACTGGGGTCGAGCCCGAATACCTCGGCTCCGGCACCCCCGACGGCGAGATCGATCGGCAGTTCGTCGACTCGAGCAAGCTGCGCGAGCTGACAGGCTGGGCGCCCCGCGTCGAGCTCTCCGGGGGCCTCAAGGGCACGCTCGAGTGGTACCGGGAGCACCCCGAGGCCCGCCCCGCTCGCCAGCTCGCTCAGTAGCCCCGACGTCGCAGCTAGTCTGAGGCGCATGTGCGGGCGCTTCACGGTCACGGCCAAAAACTCGAAATCGATCGCCGATCGCTTCCAGGTCGAGCTGGAGAAGGCGCTGGAGAGAAACCGCGAAGGCGAGGCGCCCGCCCCGACCAAGGAGCGGGTCAAGGAGGTCGAGAAAGCTCTCGGTCGCTTCAACGTCGCACCGACTCAGGAGATCCTCACGATCCGCTCCTCGCCCGACCCCGACGAGGCGGCCGCCGGCGAGCGCGAGGCGCGGCTGATGCGCTGGGGGCTGGTGCCGCGCTGGGCCAAGGACCTGAAGGTGGGCTACAGGATGATCAATGCCAAGGCCGAGAACCTCGAGTCGAGCCGCGCCTACTCGCCATTGGTCGACAAGTTCCGCCACCGCTGCCTGATCGTCGCCGACGGCTTCTACGAGTGGATGAAGGCCGAGGACCCCAAGCAGCCGCGCCAGCCCTGGCGCTTCACCGTCGACGGCGGCGAGCCCTTCGCCTTCGCCGGGCTCTGCACGCGCAAGGAGTGGGAGGACGAAGAGGACCGCGGCTTCGACGACGGCTGGCTCTACAGTTGCACGATCATCACCACGACCCCCAATGAGGTGGTCGCCAAGGTGCACGACAGGATGCCGACGATCCTGCCCAGCCCCGAAGCGGAGGCCGCCTGGCTGCGCCCCGACCTCGAGCTGGAGGACGCGGTGGCGATGTGCACGCCGCTAGATGCCGCGCGGATGGAGAGCGCCCCCGCCAACCCCAAGCTGAACAAGGTCGGCAAAGGCAGCGAGGAAGGGCCTGAGCTACTGGTCGCGCCTTAGCTCCTAGCTTTCGAGCGAGCCCGCGGTGCTGACCGTAGCCGTGCCAGCCGAGTTTTCGACCGTGCAGGCGATCTGCGCCGCCGGCTTCGCGGTGGTCCGCCAGATCGAGGCGAAGGGCAGCGTCAGGTCTTCCTTGGGTCGACCGGCGGGCAGTCCGTACTTCCAGACCTGCTGCCCGATCCGGAAGGGAGCCCATTCGACCACGATGCCTTTCTTGCTGGTGTAACGCTTGCCGATGATGTCGGCCATTTCGACCGCGGCAAGGTCGGTGCTGTGGGAGCTGAACTCGACCGCCGCGGTTTCCGAGGTCTCCTGTTCGCTCAGCTCTTCGCTCGAGCGCGGGTAGGAGGCGCGACTCTTCGGCGTCTTGGCCGGGATCGTCCGCTTCGAGACCCGGATCGTGCAGCGCAGGCGTGCTTGTCCGACGGCCGAGCCGGCCGAGATCCTCAGCAGAGCCGAGCTGCGGAAGAGCGTGTATTCGCCGATGTTCGGTTCGGTGGCACGAATCTCTCCCTTGGTCAGCTGCATCTCGCCGCCGCCGGGGATCGCCGCCTGCTTCGAGTCCGGCAGCGGCGCCTTTTCAACCCATTCCAGCGTCGCCACCGACCCGGCGAGATTTTCGTTGGCGAGCACCGCCGCCGCGAGCGTGGCGAGCAACCCGATCGCGATCACGATCAGGGCGCCGCGAGGCGGGCGGATCTTGCTTTCGTCGGCCACGGCTGGGCCGCAAGCTACCGTTTAGGCATGACCGAGAGCGCAACGCCGCCCAGCGCCGCCGAGGTCAGCTCAAAGACGGTGACCTTGCACGGTCGCGAGGTCGCCTACCTCGGCGCCGGCAGCGGCCCCGCCCTGCTGCTGATACACGGCATGGCCGGGACTTGCGAGAACTGGCGCGAGGTGATCGAGCCACTGGCCCGCGAGCACACCGTGATCGCGCCCGACCTGCCCGGCCACGGCATCTCGGCCGGCGGCCCCGGCGACTACTCGCTCGGCAATCTCGCCGCGGGCCTGCGTGACCTGCTGCTCGTGCTTGGTCACGACCGCGCCACCCTGGTCGGCCACTCGCTGGGCGGCGGCATAGCGATGCAGTTCGCCTACCAGTTCCCCGAGATGGTCGAGCGCCTCGTGCTCGTCTCCAGCGGTGGCCTCGGTCTCGAGGTCAGCCCCGTCCTGCGCGCCGCGGCACTGCCTGGCGCCGACCTCTTCATCGCCGCCACCGCGGGTACCGGCCAGAAGGTCGGCGGCGCGATCGGGCGCGGCCTCTCGGCGATTGGGATGAAGCCGGCCGCCGACGTGGCCGAGGTCGCCCGCGGCTATGCCTCGCTCTCGGAGCCCGCGCGCCGCAAGGCGTTCCTGGCGACCTTGCGCTCGGTGGTCGGCACCGAGGGCCAGCGCATCTCCGCCACCGACCGCTTCTACCTCGCCGAGGAGGTGCCGGTGCTGATCGTCTGGGGCGCCCGCGACCCGATCATTCCCGTCGGCCACGGCGAAGAGGCCCACGCCGCACTGCCGGGCAGCAGGCTCGAGATCTTCGAGGGCGCCGGGCACATGCCCCAGCTCGAGCAGCCCGGCCACTTCATCGCCGTGCTCGAGCGCTTCCTCGCTGAGACCGAGCCCGCCCGCTTCGATCGCGAGGAGTGGCGAGCCCGGTTCAAGGCCGCCTGACTCAAGCAACGCGCCCGACAGGATTCGAACCTGTGGCCTCTGCCTCCGGAGGGCAGCGCTCTATCCAGCTGAGCTACGGGCGCGTACGCGGAGCTTATCCTCGCGAGGCGCCGACGGTCAGACGAACACATGTTCGATCCGCCTCGCCGGCTAGGTTGGGGCGATGGAAACGGCGGAGAAAGGCAACGCGACCGAGTCTGCCGTCTTGCATGCCTTCGTCTCACTGGGATTTGAGGTGGTTCTTCCATTTGGAGGTGGTCACCCATATGACCTCGCGGTGCATCTCGGTGACGGCCGATTCGCGCGCGTTCAGTGCAAGACCGGGCGTGCTGTCCCTGGATGCATCGACTTCAACAGCCGAACTACGGATCATGGGCGAGGTCGGCTGTCCTACCTGGGGCTCGCCGATGCTTTCGGCGTCTACTTTCCTCTCGACCAGTCGGTTTATGTCATTCCAGTTTCGGAAGCGACCGGCTATGTAGGCCGGCTGAGGCTGAAGGCTCCTCGCAACAACCAACGGCGCGGAATTCGCCTCGCGGCCGATTATGCGATTGGGGGAAAGACGCAGGAGGAATTGACCGCGGTCCTGCGTGACGCGGTCGCGTTCTCGGCGAAGGAACGGGCGCGGCAAGTCGCCTAAGCTCGCAGACTCGCATGGATCTCTCGGCGGTATTCCTCGGCACCGGTGGGTCGGTGCCCTCGGCGCGGCGCTCGACCGCGAGCGTGATGCTGGTGCGAGGTGGGCAGCGACTGATGTTCGACTGCGGGGAAGGGACACAGCGGCAGCTGCAGCGCTCGCTGGGGCTGACCCAGGTCGATGAGATCTACCTCACGCACTTCCACGCCGATCACATCCTCGGCCTGCCGGGACTGCTCAAGACCTATGACCTGACCGCTCGCGAGGAGCCGCTGACGATCTTCGGGCCGCGCGGCCTGCGCGATCTCTTCAAGACGCTTGGGCGCCTGATCGGGCGCACCGACTACGGCATCGATCTAGTCGAAATCGACCCTGGCGAAGCGGTGCGCCACGACGGTGCCGAGGTGCAGGCTTTCGCGGTCGAGCACAGCGTGCGGGCCAACGGCTACGTCTTGGTCGAGGAAGAGCGACCCGGGCGCTTCGACCCCGAGGCGGCAAAGCGGCTCGGCGTCGCCGAAGGTCCGGCCTTCGCTGCTCTGCAGCGTGGGGAGGAGGTCCCTGGCAGCGATGGCCCGGTGCGGCCGAGCGACGTGATGGGCGAGCCTCGGCCCGGCCGCATCGTCGCGATTACCGGCGACACCTCACCCTGTCACTCGACTGTCGCCGCGGCCGCCGACGCCGACCTGCTGATTCACGACGCCAGCTTCTCCGAGGAGGAGGCGCAGCGCGCGGCCGACACCGGTCATTCCACGGTCGGCCAGGCCGCCTCCGTCGCCCGCGAGGCCCACGTCAAAATGCTCGCCCTCGTCCACATCTCCTCGCGCTACCACGTCGGCACCGTGTTGGAAGAGGCCGAAGACGTCTTCGAGGGCTGCGTCGCCCCCAAAGACTTCGACCTGATCGAAATCCCCTTCCCGGAGCGCGGTGAGCCCGTGCTGATCCCAAACGGAGCCCGCGACGACGGAGCGCGGGAGAACGGAGCTCGCGACCACGGAACTCGCGAGAACAGCCAGACCGGGTAGGTCCCAACCGAGCCTCCCCGTCTGTTGCGAGGGCGAGGGCCTACCCGGTCTCGCCGCCCTTGCTGTTACATTGGCCGCGTCCTTTAACTGCGGTCCTGAGAGGCCGAGAAGGAGCAAAGCGAAGTGAACGAGAAAGTCGTGCTGGAGCACGACGATTTGACGCGAACGCTGCGGCGTATCGCGCACGAGATCGCCGAGAAGAACCCGGATCCGGACGGCCTCGCGATCGTCGGTATCCATACCCGCGGCGCCCTGCTTGCCCGCCGCCTGCACGCGCTCCTCGCCGAGCTGACCGGGACAGAGCTGCCGATCGGCGACCTCGACATCTCCTTCTACCGCGATGACGTCGGAGCTAAGTCACCCAGCACCCAGCCTGTCGTCCATGCATCGCACATCGACTTCGACCCCAGCGAGAAGACCGTCGTCCTCGTCGACGACGTGCTCTTCACCGGACGCACGGTGCGGGCCGCGATCGACGCTCTTTTCGACTACGGCCGGCCGCAGCGGGTGCAGCTCGCCGTGCTCTGCGACCGTGGCCACCGCGAGCTGCCGATCCGCCCCGATTACGTCGGCAAGAACCTGCCGACGGCGCGCGAGGAGCGGGTCAACGTCCGCCTCGAGGAGGCCGACGGCGCCGACGAGGTAACGATCTCCCAACTGAATGAGGTGACGGCATGAAGCACCTGCTTTCGATCGCCCAGCTCTCCAAAGCCGAGATCGAGGCGATCCTCGACCGGGCCGAGAGCTTCGCCGAGGTCGGCCGCCGCGACATCAAGAAGGTGCCGACCCTGCGCGGGCGCACCGTCGTCACCCTCTTCTACGAGGCGAGCACCCGCACCAGCGCCTCCTTCGAGCTCGCCGCCAAGCGCCTCTCCGCCGACCTCGTCTCGGTCAAGGCCTCGGGCTCCTCGGTCGACAAGGGCGAGTCGCTGAAGGACACGGTGGCGACGCTCTCCGCCTACGACCCGGCGGCGATCGTCCTCCGCCACCCATATGCCGGCGCCGCTCAGCTGGTTGCCGAATGGGCCGATGCCTCGGTTGTCAACGCTGGCGACGGCAAGCACGAGCACCCCAGCCAGGCGCTGCTCGACGTCTACACCTTGCGCCGCCGCCTCGGCTCGCTCGAGGGCAAGCGGATCTGGATCGTCGGCGACGTTCTGCACAGCCGCGTCGCCCGCTCCAACCTGATCGCCTTCAAGGCGATGGGCGCCGAGCTGACCGTCTGCGGGCCGCCGGCGCTGATCCCACGCGGGCTCGAGCAGCTCGGCTGCGCCGTCATCCACTCGCTCGAGGGGATAGGCGAGGCCGACGTCATCTACACCCTGCGTCTCCAGCATGAGCGCATGCGGGAGAGCTTCGTCCCCTCGCTGCGCGAGTACGCCGCCCACTTCCAGATCAACTCCCGCCGCCTCGGCCGCAAGCAGCTGCTGATGCACCCCGGGCCGGTCAACCGTGGGGTCGAGCTCTCCGGCGAGGTGATCGACTCGCCGCAGTCGCTGATCGCCGAGCAGGTCGCGGCCGGCCTCGTCGTCCGCATGGCGATCCTCTACGAGCTGCTCGCCGCCGGCGACGAAGAGCCGGCGCCCGCCCTCGGCAACGGTCGCGCGACCCCGATCGGGCAACCCGCGTGAGCGCAACCAAGCTCGAGATGCGCGCCGGGCAGAGCGCGGACCTGCTCCTGCGCGGCGCCACGGTCCTCGATCCGGCCGCCGGCATCGACGCCCGCCACGACGTCGTCGTCCGCGACGGCAAGATCGCCGAGCTGGCCGCGCCGGGCAGCGCCGATGCCGGCGAGCTGGAGGTGGTCGAGGCGGAGGGCCTGCACGCCTTCCCCGCCTTCTTCGACCCCCATGTCCACCTGCGCACGCCGGGGCAGGAGCACAAGGAGGACATCGAGACCGGGGCCCGCTCCGCCGCGGCCGGCGGTTTCTGCGGCATTCTCGCGATGGCCAATACCGAGCCGCCCGTCTCCGATCCGGCGGACATCGAGGCCCTGCTCGCCGACGCCCGCGCCGCCGCCGCGGTCAGAGTGGGCTTTCTCGCCACCGTCACGCGTGCCATGCAGGGCGAGGAGCTGACCGAGATGGCTTCGCTGCGCGAGGCTGGCGCCGCCGGCTTCAGCGACGACGGCTTGCCGATCCGCAGCGCCAGCATCATGCGCCGCGCCCTCCAATACCAGCGCCTCTGCGGCGGCACGATCGCCCTTCACGAGGAGGATCCGAACCTCTCCGGCGCCGGAGTGATGCACGAGGGCGCTGTCTCGGCCGCGCTGGGGCTCGACGGCGTTCCCTCGATCTCGGAGTCGACGATGATCGCTCGCGACGCAGCGATTGCCGGCTACGAGGAGGGACGGATCCACCTCCAGCACCTCTCCGCGGCCGAGTCGGTAGAGGCTGTGCGCGCCGCTAAGGCCGCCGGGGTTCTGATCACCTGCGAGGCCTCGCCGCATCACCTCTGCCTCACCGACGAGAAGGTGCGCTCGCTCGACCCGCATCGCTTCAAGATGAACCCGCCGCTGCGCACCGAGACCGATCGCCAGGCGCTGATCGAGGGACTGCGCGACGGAACGATCGACTGCATCGCCACTGACCACGCTCCGCACGCGCCGGAGGAAAAGGAGGTTCCCTATGAGCAGGCGGCAATGGGTGTGACCGGCTTGGAGACGGCTTTTGCCGCCCTCCACACCCACCTCGTCATGCCCGGCACGATCGAGCTCGGGCTGCTCGTCGACCGCCTCAGCGTCGCCGCTGGCTTCTTCGAGGTCGAGCGTCCTTCGCTCGCGCCGGACAGCGAGGCCAACATCGCCCTCTGCGATCTCTCCGCCCAGTGGACCGTCGGCGAGGACGGCTACGAGAGTCGCTCCTCCAACTCCTGGTGCGACGGCGAGGAGCTGACCGGCCGGGTGCTGATGACCCTCGCCGGCGGCCAGGTCGCCTACCGCCTGCGCAGCTTCAGCATGGGAGTCGCATCATGAGAGGCAAAGCATCTCTGACTTCCATTGACTCTCATGATGCGACGACCTTTTTGTGTGAGGCGGCGGCATGAGCGAAGGCTTCCTGCTGCTCGAGGACGGGGCGCGCTTCGACGGCGTGCCCTGCGGGGCTGAGGGCCCGGTGACCGGCGAGGTCGTCTTCAACACGGCGATGACCGGCTACCAGGAGTCCGTGACCGATCCCTCCTACGCGGGGCAGATCATCGTCTTCACCTATCCGCTGATCGGCAACTACGGCGTCTCCGCCGCGGCGATGGAGTCCGATCGCGCCCACGCCCGCGGCGTGGTCATGCGCGACCCCAAGAACGGCGAGGACGTCGCCACCGCCGAGGGCGGCTGGCTCGATTGGCTCGCCGATTGCGGCGTGGCTGGGATTGGCGGCGTCGACACCCGCGCGATCGTCCGCCACATTCGCGATCGCGGCGCGATGCGCGGCGGCATCTTCCCGGCCGGCACCTCGGAGGCTGAGGCGCGCGAACGGGTCGCCGCCGAGCCCTCGATGGACGGCGCCGACCTCGCCCGCACGGTGACGCCAGCCGAGCCCGTCCGCTTCGAGGGCGGCGACGGCCCGCACGTGGTCGGCATCGACACCGGGATCAAGCTCAACATCGTGCGCCAGTTGCGCGAGCGCGGTTGCAAGCTCACCCTGCTGCCCTGCGACTCCTCCTCCGAGCAGGTCCTGGCCGAGGACCCCGACGTCGTCTTCCTCGCCAACGGGCCCGGCGACCCGGCCGCGCTCGACTACGTCGTCGACACGGTGCGCGAGCTGATCGGCCAGAAGCCGCTCTTCGGCATCTGCCTCGGCCACCAGCTGCTCTGCCGCGCCGTCGGCCTCGAGACCTTCAAGCTGCCCTTCGGCCACCGCGGCGTCAACCACCCGGTCAAGGAGCTGGCGACGGGACGGATCGACATCACCTCGCAGAATCACGGTTTCGCCGTGCAGGGCCCAGGCGGCGAGCCGAAGATCGAGGCCGAGGAGCCGGTGCGCTGGGAGACCGACTTCGGCGCCGCCGAGCTCTCCCACCTCAACCTCTACGACCGCACGGTCGAGGGCCTGGTGCTGAAGGAGGTCGCCGCGGCGACCGTCCAGTACCACCCCGAGGCCGGGCCCGGCCCGCACGACGCCCGCCACCTATTCGACGCCTTCCTGGAGCTTGCCGCATGAGCGGAGCGGAAGGAGCATCCATCTCTGACTCTTTGCGACTGGAGCGAAGCGAATACCTATATGCCTAAGCGCACCGACATCGAGAAGATCCTGCTGATCGGCTCGGGGCCGATCGTGATCGGCCAGGCCGCCGAGTTCGACTACTCCGGAGTGCAGGCCTGCAAGGTGCTGCTCGAGGAGGGCTACGAGGTCGTCCTCGTCAACTCCAACCCGGCGACGATCATGACCGACCCCGAGTTCGCCACCCGGACCTACATAGAGCCGCTGCTGCCGGGCCCGGTGACGCGGATCATCGAAAAGGAGCGGCCCGACGCGCTGCTGCCGACGCTGGGTGGCCAGACCGCGCTCAACCTGGCGATGACCCTGTACGAGGACGGCACGCTGGAGAAGCACGGGGTCGAGCTGATCGGCGCCGACAACAAGGCGATCCGCCGCGCCGAGGACCGCGAGGAGTTCCGCCAGACGATGACCGAGGCCGGCCTGCGCATCCCGTGGTCGATGACGGTCGAGAGCCTCGGCGAGGTCGAGGCGGCCCTGGCCGACGGCCGCATCACCCTGCCGGCGATCGTCCGCCCGGCCTTCACCATGGGTGGCCAGGGCGGCGGCGTGGGGGAGACCGAGACCGAGCTGCGCCAGGTCGTCTCCGAGGGCCTCGCCGCCAGCCCGATCAACCAGGTCCTGGTCGAGGAGTCGGTGATCGGCTGGGGCGAGTTCGAGCTCGAGGTGATGCGCGATCACAACGACAACGTGGTGATCATCTGCTCGATCGAGAACGTCGACCCGATGGGCGTGCACACCGGCGACTCGGTAACGGTCGCTCCCGCCCAGACCCTGACCGACGCGCTCTACCAGGACCTGCGAGACCAGGCGATCAAGGTGATTCGCGCCGTCGGGGTCGAGACCGGCGGCTCCAACGTGCAGTTCGCGGTCAACCCCGAGAACGGCGAGATCGCCGTGATCGAGATGAACCCGCGCGTCTCGCGCTCCTCGGCGCTGGCCTCAAAGGCGACCGGTTTCCCGATCGCCAAGATGGCGGCCAAGCTCGCCGTCGGCTACGCGCTGGAGGAGATCCCCAACGACATCACCCAGGCGACACCGGCCTCCTTCGAGCCGACGATCGACTACGTGGTGACGAAGATCCCGCGCTTTGCCTTCGAGAAGTTCCCCGGCACCGAGGGCAAGCTCTCGACCTATATGCAGAGTGTCGGCGAGGCGATGGCGATCGGCCGCACCTTCCGGGAGTCCTTCGCCAAGGCGATGCGCTCGCGCGAGCTCGACTCCGCCGCCGAGATCCCGGAGCGCGATGAGGATCTGCTCACCGCGCTGGAGAAGCCCTGTGCCGAGCGCTTCGACCTGGTCCTCGCCGCTTTCGGGCGCGGCCTCTCGGTCGAGGCCGTCCACGAGCGCTGCCTGGTCGATCCCTGGTTCCTGCGCGAGCTGCAGGCGCTGGCCACCGAAGGCGACGGGACCGAAGGCCTCTCCCGCGTCTACAAGTCGGTCGACACCTGCGCCGCCGAGTTCGAGGCCGCCACGCCTTATTACTACTCGGGCCACGAGCGTCCCTCGGCCGGGATCGCCGCCTCTGAGATCCGCCGCGGCGAGCGCGACTCGGTGGTCATCCTCGGCGCCGGCCCAAACCGGATCGGCCAGGGGATCGAGTTCGACTATTGCTGCGTGCACGCGGCGATGACCGCGCGCGAGCTCGATCGCGACGCGGTGATGATCAACTGCAACCCGGAGACGGTCTCGACCGACTACGACACCTCCGACCGCCTCTACTTCGAGCCGCTGACCGAGGAGGACGTGCTCGCGGTCTGCGAGCAGGAGAAGCCCGAGGGCGTGATCGTCCAGTTCGGCGGCCAGACGCCGCTGAAGCTGGCCCGGGCGTTGGAGGAGGCCGGCGTGCCCCTGCTCGGCACCCCGGTCGACGCGATCGACCTGGCCGAGGACCGCGGCCGCTTCGGCGAGCTGCTGCGCAAGCTCGGGGTCAAGCACCCGCCCTACGGCACGGCGCTCTCGGCCGAGGAGGCGATGGAGATCGCCAAGCAGGTCGGCTTTCCGCTGCTGGTTCGCCCCTCCTACGTGCTCGGCGGCCGGGCGATGGAGATCTGTTATTCGACCGAGGATCTGGCGGCCTATCTCGAGGCCAACGTCAAGGCCGATCAGGAGCACCCGCTGCTGCTCGACCGCTTCCTCGAGAACGCGATCGAGGTCGATGTCGACGCCCTGGCCGACGGCAGCAACGCCCACGTCGCCGGGATCATGCAGCACGTCGAGGAGGCCGGGGTCCATTCCGGCGACTCGGCCTGCGTGATCCCGCCAATGAGCCTCGGCGAGGAGATGCTGGAGGAGATCCGGGCGACGACCAAGCGGATGGCGCTCGAGCTCGGCGTGATCGGCCTGATCAACATCCAGTACGCGGTCGCCGGCGGCGAGCTCTACGTGATCGAGGCCAATCCCCGCGCCTCGCGCACCGTGCCCTTCGTCTCCAAGGCGACCGGCGTGCCGCTGGCCAAGGTCGCGGCGCGGCTGATGCTGGGCGAGAAGCTCGCCGACCAGGAGCTGCGCGACCCGCCGACCGGCATGGTCAGCGTCAAGGAGGCGGTGCTGCCCTTCGCCCGCTTCTCCGGCGCCGACTCGGTCCTCGGGCCGGAGATGAAGAGCACCGGCGAGGTGATGGGGATCGCCGCCGACTTCCCGACCGCTTTCGGCAAGGCCCAGGCCGCGGCCGGCGTCTCGCTGCCGACCGAAGGCGCCGTCTTCATCACGGTCACCGACACCGACAAGCCCGCCGCGACTCAGATCGCCGCCCGCTTCCACGACCTCGGCTTCGAGCTGATCGCCACCGGCGGCACCGCCCAGGCGATCGCGGCGATGGGGGTGCCGGTGACGCCGATCAACAAGATCGCCGAGGGCTCGCCCCACGTCGTCGACTTGATCCGCGAGCGCCGCTGCGACCTGGTGATCAACACCCCGACCGGCTCCGGGGCCCGCGCCGACGGCTATGAGATCCGCACCGCCGCCGTTCGCCACAACGTTCCCTGCGTGACCACGATGACCGGTGCCACCGCCGCCGTGCGCGCGATCGCCGCCAAGATCGAAGGCGACTCCGACGTGCGCTCCCTGCAGGAGATCCACGGCCTCTCGGGGTCGACGGGCCGAAAAGGTGACATATCGACACGTTTGCGGCCCGTCGGCGGAGCCGAGCAGGCTCGATGACGGCACCCTTCGGCCGCAGGCTCTGCGAGGTCTCCGAGAGCCGCGCTTCGGGCGGGTACCGCCTCTTCTCGCTGATCGACCCCAGGGGTCCCGAGCCCCGGCCCGGCCAGTTCTACATGCTCGCCACCGAGAACCACTGGGAGCAGCACAGCGGCCGGCCGTTTCTGCCCCGTGCCCTCTCCGTCGCCGAGTGCGGCCCGGCCGCAAATGGTGCCCGCCTCGACTTCTTGATCGAGGGCATCGGCCCGGGCACCGATCGCCTCTGCGAGCTCGAGCCGGGCGAGCGCGTCTGGGTCAACGGCCCCCTCGGCAACTCCTTCACGCCTCCCCAAAAGGGCGCAGCCGGAGCGATTCTCGTCGGCGGCGGGATCGGGATCGCGCCGCTGGCGCTGCTGCGGCGTCGCTTCGCCGAGCGCAACATCCCAACCCGGGTCCTGCTCGGCTTCCGCGACGAGACCCACTCCGGTGGCCTCGATGACCTCTTCGCCTGCTGCGAGGTGCGCCTCGCCAGCGACGACGGTCACCGCGGACACCACGGCTACGTCACCGATCTGCTCGCCGCGATGCTCGACGGGGACGACGCAGGTTCCGCCGCGGTCTACTCCTGCGGGCCGGCGCAGATGCTCGACGCGGTCGGCGCGCTCTGCACCGATGCGGGCGTCCCTTGCGAGCTGGCGCTGGAGTCGCCGATGGCCTGTGGCTACGGCGCCTGCTTCGGCTGCGCCGTGCCCAAGCCCGACGGCGGCTACCTGCGTCTCTGCGTCGATGGTCCGGTGCTCCGCCCCGAGCAGATCGCGACGGCGGTTCATGCCTGATTTTTGCGGCATCGAGCTGGCTCACCCGGTGATCAACGCCTCCGGCACCTTCGACGCGATCGCCGCCCGCCGCGTCTACGGCGACGCCCTGCTCGGGGACTTCCCCTTCAGCGCCTTCGTCTCGAAGACGATCACACCCGAGCCCCGCACCGGCAACGAGCCGCAGCGAATCTGGGAGACGCCGGCGGGGATGATCAACTCGATCGGCCTGCCCAACAAGGGGCTCGAGGGATTCCTCGCCGAGGACCTGCCCCAGCTCGCAGAGCTGCCCGTGCCGCTGATCGTGTCGGTGATGGCAACCGATCGCGAGCTGTTCGCACGCCTGGTCGGCGGCGTTGCCGAGCGCGACGAGGTGGCGGCGATCGAGCTCAACGTCTCCTGCCCCAACGTCCACTCGGGCCTGATCGTCGGCGAGCAGCCCAGCGAGACCGCGGCGCTGCTCGAAGCGCTGCGGCCGCTCACCGCCAAGCCGTTGATCGTCAAGCTGACGCCCAACGTGGCGAGCCCGGCCGACGTTGCGGTTGCCGCGGAGGAGAGCGGGGCCGACGCGGTTTCCCTGATCAACACCCTGAAGGCGAGCGCGATCGATCCGATCACCGGTAAACCCGGCATCGCGGCCGGCCACGGCGGTCTCTCCGGCCCGGCGGTGCGTCCGGTGGCCGTTGCGCAAGTGCGCGCCGTCGCCGCCGCCGTAAGCGTCCCGATCGTCGGCATGGGCGGGATTTGCGACGGGGGGGACGCGCTGGAAATGATCGCCGCCGGCGCGGCGCTGGTCGCGGTCGGCACCGAGAGCTTTCGGGACCCGAAGGCGGGCAAACGGGTCGCCTCTGAGCTCGCCGACCTGCTCGAATCCGGGCGAAACGGCACTGCCGTCGGCAACACCGCCTAAACCTCGACTGGAGGTTCAGGTGAATTTCAGCGCAAATGGCTTGGATCGCCTTGCACGACCCTGACCCGCGGCTATACTCGCCGCCCACATGCCTGCCCCAGTCAAGACTTCCGCCGCCGCGCCAGAGCGTTCACTGGACCAGCGGATGGATGCCCTCAAACGCGCCAACGACATTCGCACGGCGCGGGCGAAACTGAAGAAGGACCTGAAAGCGGGCAAGGCAAACATCCACACGCTGCTGCTCGACCCACCTGACTACGTGCAGACGGCGAAGGTCTTCGACATGCTCCTGGCGGTTCCAAAGTACGGCCGCGTCAAGACCAATCGGATCCTCAACCAGTGCCGGATCTCGCCGTCGAAGACGATCGGCGGCCTCTCAGAGCGCCAACGCGCAGAGCTTGTAAGTCAGCTGCGCCGTTAGCGCGGCCGCTGCAAACCGGCGCATATCGCCGTCCTCAGTCGCTCGTGTGCAGAGCACACCACGCTCCCTGCGTCCGGTCGATCTGCTTGGTTTTCGCGGCCGTTCTATGTCCAAGGTCTTCGTCATAACTGGTCCTTCCGGCGTTGGAAAGGGGACCTTGATCTCGAAATTGCTCGAGCGGGTTCCCGACCTCGAGTTGTCCATTTCCGCCACCACCCGGGAGCCGCGCAAGGGGGAGGCGAATGGGCGTGACTACCACTTCCTCACCTCCGAGGAATTCGATGAGCGGATCAAGGCCGAAGACTTCCTCGAGTTCGCCACATACAGCGGCCACCGCTACGGCACGCTGCGCTCTGAGGTCCGCAACCGGCTCGATCAGGGGCACTCGGTCGTGCTCGAGATCGAGGTGCAGGGCGCGCGTCAAGTGCGAGCGGCGATGCGCGAGTCGGTCCAGGTCTTCATCGCCCCGCCAGACCCGGCCTCGCTGCGCCACCGACTGGAGTCGCGCGGCACCGACAGCCTCGAGGCGATCGACTCCCGGCTCGAAGTCGCCGAGCAGGAGCTGGCCGCTCAGGGCGAGTTCGCCCACACCGTGATCAACGACGATCTCGACCGCGCTGCAAGCGAGCTGGAGGGAATCGTGCGCGCCGAGCTCGGGATACCTCTAGACTCCGCAGCCGAATGATCAAACCACGCGTTGACAAGCTCCTCGATCACACCGACTCGCACTACGCGGCTGTCGTTGTCGCCGCCAAGCGTGCGCGGCAGATCAACAGCTACTACCACAGCCTCGGCGAGGGCAGCTTCGGCGAGTACCCGCCCCCGATGGTCGACATCCCGGGCGACAGGAACTACCTCTCGCTCGCTCTTGAAGAGGTCGCCGCCGGCAAGCTCAAGTACGAGTACCGCTCTTAGCGGTTCGGACCGTCCAGGAGGACAGATGGCCAGGATCCTGCTCGGCGTAAGCGGAGGGATCGCCGCCTACAAGGCGCTTGAATTGGCGCGCCTTGCGACGACCGCTGGCCATGGTGTGCGCGTATTGATGACCGAGGGGGCGAGCCGCTTCGTCGGCGCCGCCTCTTTCGAGGGAATCGTCGGCGCGCCCGTCTTGAGCTCCGAGTTCGAGCGCGACCCGATGCGGGGCGCCTTCCCCGGCGACCCAGCGCCGGCGCACGACCCGATCGGCCACCTCGAGCTCGCCACCAACTGCGACGCATACCTGATCGCGCCGGCCTCGGCCAACACGCTCGCGAAGCTCGCCAATGGCGTCGCCGACTCGATGGTCACCACCTCCTTCCTCGCCTGCACCGCACCGCGCCTGGTTGCGCCGGCAATGAACGACCGCATGTACGGGAACCCAGCGACGCAGGCGAACCTGGCGACCCTGCGCGAGCGCGGCATCAACGTGATCGAGCCCGACGAGGGCGCGCTCGCCTCGCGCGGTGAGCGCGGCAAGGGCCGCTTGCCGGACCCCGCCCGGCTGCTTTCCCTGCTCGAAGCCGAGCTGCCCAGCGGGGAGCGCCCCTGGGACGGCATGCGCGTATTGGTTACGGCTGGAGGCACCCGCGAGCCGGTCGACTCGGTCCGCTTCCTCGGCAACCGCTCGAGCGGCCGCATGGGCATCGCCCTCGCCGCCGCGGCAAAGCGGCGCGGGGCGGACGTCACCCTGATCGCCGCCAACGTCGCTCTCGCTGAGCCCGCCGGCGTCCATCGCGTTGACGTCGAGACCACCGAGCAGCTCGCCACTGCCGCGCGCGCCGAGTTTGCTGCCACGCACGTTTTGGCGATGGCGGCCGCTCCCGCTGACTTCAAGCCCAGTCAGGCGGCTGCGGGCAAGCTGACCCGCGATGCGTCCCTCGATCTCCAGCTCGAGCCCACGGAGGACATCCTCGCCGGCCTGGCCGCGAGCAAGAGCGAGGAGCAGACTCTCATCGCTTTCGCGGCCGAAGCGGGGGAGAACCTCGACCGCGCCCGCGAGAAGCTCCTGCGCAAGGGGGCCGACCTAATGGTCTTCAACGACATCTCGAATCCCGAGATCGGTTTCGAGTCGGAGGAAAACGCGGTCACGCTGATCGATCGCGGCGGGGACAGCCCCGTAGCTCAGGCCTCCAAGGACGCGGTCGCCGATGCGATCCTGGACCGGGTCGACCAGCTCCGCAGCCAGGCTGGGCAGCCGCACTAGCCGAGCTATACTGATCCAAGCTTTTTCGATACGTAACGCGTACGAGAAGTGGGCCTGGCCCACTTTTTTTTCGGCTTTAACCCAGTGGCAGACCTCCAGCAAGACATTCAGCAGCAGCTCCGTGAGCTCGACGACGAGATCGATCTGGTCGCGCTCGAGCAGCCGAGCAAAGAAGCGCTGCGCCTTTTCATCGACTACCCGAGCGGCGTCGACCTCGCCCTCTGTGAACGCGTCACCCACCACCTCAACCACCTACGGGCCGACTACTCGCTGGAGGTTTCCTCACCCGGCCCCAAGTACCGCAACCGCAAGGAGCAAGCCCAGTGAGCAAGGAGATCGTCGAAGCAGTCAAGGCCCTGGAGCAGGAGAAGGGGATCTCCGCTGACAAGCTGATGGACGCGCTCGCCGACGCGCTCCTCTCCGCCTACAAGAAGACCCCGGGTGCGGCCAAATACGCCCGCGTCGATCTCGACCACGAAACCGGCGACTTCCTCGTCTTCGAACTGATCCTGCCGCCCGAGCTGGAGGAAAAGCTGCTGGCCGAAGCGGCCGAAGCCCAGGAGGAGGAGGAACGCGAAGTCGATCCCGAAACGGGCGAACTGCGCGAGCCCGAGGACCCCGAGCTCGACCCCGAGATGATCGCTCCTTACGAGGACCAGATCTCCACCCGCGACGTCACCCCCGAAGACTTCGGCCGCATCGCCGCCCAGACCGCCAAGCAGGTGATCCTGCAGCGGATCCGCGAGGCCGAACGGATGATGATGTTCGAGGAGTACCAGGACCGGGTCGGCGAGTTGATCACCGGGATCATCCAGCAGTCCGACAAGCGCTACACGCTGGTTCAGCTGCGCGAGCGGGTCGAGGCGCTGCTGCCCAAGTCCGAGCAGGTCTACAACGAGCGCTATGACCACGGCATGCGGGTCAAGGCGGTGATCACCGACGTCTCCGACTCGACCAAAGGCCCGGCGATCGTCGTTTCGCGCCGCAGCTCCGAGCTGATCAAGAAGCTCTTCGAAATGGAGGTGCCGGAGATCGCCGACAAGCTGGTCGAGATCGTCGGCGTCGCCCGCGAGCCCGGCTACCGCTCGAAGATCGCGGTGATCTCCCACGCCGACGGCGTCGACCCGGTTGGCGCCTGCGTCGGCCCACGTGGCTCGCGCGTGCGCATGGTCGTCTCCGAGCTGCGCGGCGAGAAGATCGACATCATTCCCCACAACGACGAGCCCGCCCGCTTTGTCGCCAAGGCGCTCTCGCCGGCGCGCGTGCGCGAGGTGATCGTCGACGACGACGAGCGTCAGGCGACCGTGATCGTGCCCGACGACCAGCTCTCGCTGGCGATCGGCCGCGACGGCCAGAACGCTCGCCTCGCCGCCCGCCTCACCGGCTGGCGCGTCGACATCAAGTCCGAGACCGAGTTTGCCGCCGAAGACACCGAGGTCGAGTACGAGGGCGAAGAGGCCTTCGACGGCCGTTGCATGGCGGTGCTGACCACCGGCCGCCGCTGCCCCAACGCGGCTATCGGAGGCTCGACCTACTGTGGCCTGCCCCAGCACCAAGCGCTGAGCCGCTTCGACACCAACCAGATGGCGATCCTCGGACCGGTTTCCGAGGCGGAGATCGAAATCCTCGCCGACCCCGATGCTGACCAGGGTCAGGTCGACGAGATCGTCGCCAAGGCCGAAGCCGAGTACGTCGAGCCGGTCGAGGACGAGGTCGTCGAGGAGGCTCCCGCTGAGGGCTCGGAGGCTGAGGCCGCGGACGGAGCCGTTGAGCTCGAGGGCGAAGCCGCCGAGACGGACTCCGACTCCGCTGACGGAGCTTCCGAGGAGCCCGTTGCCGAGGAGGCAGAGCAAGCGTAGTGGCAAAAAAGCGGGTACATGAGATCGCGAAAGCGCAAGGGCTGGAGAGCAAAGAGGTCCTGGCCGCGCTGAAGAGCGCCGGCATCGAGGCGAAAGCCGCTGCTTCCAGCGTCGAGGAGGCCGATGCGCTGAAGGCGATCCAGGCGGCCAAAGGGAACGGCGGCGCTGCGGCTGCTCCTGCCGAGGCGAAAAAGCCCGCTCCCGCGCCGGCGAAAGAGGCCCCCGCCAAGCCCGTGCCGACACAACAAGCCGCCGCCAAGCCCGCAACGAAGGCCTCTGCGGCCTCGAAAGGACCCGTGCGTCCGCCCGCCGCCAAACCCGCGCCGGGCGGTGGTGCCGCCGCAAGCGGCAAAAAGCGCCGCGTCGTGATCGATTCACAGGCCGCCCGCCGCGACCAGATGGGTGGGCCGCCGCCGCAGCGCCCGCCGCGCAGGCGCGGTGGCCGCCGCCGCCGGCCGCTGCTCGAGGAGCCGCCGCCCAAAACCGATGTTGTGGCTGAGCCGGAGGCGACCAAGGTTCCGGCCGGCGCCACCGTGCGCGAGGTTGCCGAGCTGCTCGGCCTGGGCAGCTCTGAGGTGATCAAGAAGCTGATGATGATGGGGGAGATGGCGACTCTGACCCAGACCCTCACCGACGAGTCGATCGCTGCGATCGCCGACGAGTACGACCGCAAGATCGAAATCGTCACCGCCGCCGACGAGGAGCCTGAGGAACCTGCCTTCGAGGACAGCGAGGAGGAGCTCGCCGAGCGGCCGCCCGTGGTCACGATCATGGGCCACGTCGACCACGGCAAGACCTCGCTGCTCGACGCGATCCGTGAGACCGAGGTCGCCGCGGGCGAGGCCGGCGGCATCACCCAGCACATCGGCGCCTACCAGGTGCATCATGACGAGAAGACGATCACCTTCCTCGACACGCCCGGTCACGCCGCCTTCACCGCGATGCGCGCTCGCGGCGCCAAGGTCACCGACATCGCCGTCGTGGTCGTCGCCGCTGATGACGGCGTCATGCCGCAGACCAAAGAGGCGATCGACCACGCTCGCGCCGCCGACGTGCCGATCCTGATCGCGGTCAACAAGATCGACAAGGAGGGCGCTCAGCCCGACCGCGTCCGCAACGAGCTCGCCGCCGACGGCCTCACGCCGGAGGACTGGGGTGGAGACACCGTCTACGTCGACGTCTCGGCCAAGACCCACGAAGGACTGGACAAGCTGCTCGAGATGATCCTGCTCGTCACCGAGCTGGAGGAGCTGGGGGCCAATCCCGACGCGCCCGCCTCGGGCACCGTGGTCGAGTCCCAGCTCGATCCCGGCCGTGGACCGGTGGTCACGATTTTGGTCCAGCGCGGCACGCTGAAGGTCGGCGACTCGCTCGTCGCCGGGCCGCAGTGGGGCCGGGTGCGGGCGATGCACGACTTCACCGGGACCCGGGTGCAGAGCGCCGGTCCCGGCATGCCGGTCGAGGTGCTCGGCTTCGACGGTGTCGCCGACGCCGGTGAGTTCGTGCGCGCGGTCGAGAACGACCGCCGCGCCCGCCAGGAGGCCCAGGAGCGCGCAAACCGGCTCAAGACCGAGGCCCTGGCTCGCCGCCAGGCCCGCAAGCTCAGCCTCGAGGAGGTTTTCTCACGGGTCCAGGAGGGCGAGATCAAGGAGCTCAACATCGTCCTCAAGGCCGATGTCGCGGGCTCGCTGGAGGCGCTCCAGGACGAGATCGCCAAGGTGCCTCAGGAGCAGGTTGGGATCAACATCATCCACTCGCAGACCGGCGGCATCAACGAGTCCGACGTGATGCTGGCGGCGGCCTCGGAAGCGATCATCATCGGCTTCAACGTGCGCCCGCTCGCCGACGCGCGCCGCGCCGGCGAGCGTGAGGGCGTCGACATTCGCACCTACTCGGTGATCTACAAAATCACCGAAGACCTGCGCAACGCGATGGAGGGCATGCTGGAGGCGATCGAGGTCGAGGAGACGCTCGGCGAGGCCGAGGTCAAACAGACCTTCAAGGCCTCCAAGGTCGGCCGCATCGCCGGCTGCATCGTCAACGAGGGCAAGGTCACCCGGACGGCCAGCGTTCGCCTGATTCGCGAGGGCACCGTCATCTGGGACGGCAAACTCGGCTCCCTGCGCCGCTTCAAAGACAACGTGCAGGAAGTGGAGCAGGGCCAGGAGTGCGGTGTCGTCCTCGACGGCTACGCTGACGTCAAGGAGGGCGACGTGTTGGAGTTCTTCGAGACGAAGCAGGTCGAGCAGACGCTGGAGTAGCATGGCGACCCCTCGCATGCGCCGCATCAACGAGGTGCTCCGCGAGGTGATTGGCGCTGCCATCGCCGAGTTGAGCGACCCGCGCATCGGCTTCGTGACCGTGACCTCCGTGGAGACAAGCACCGACCTGCGCGCCGCCAAGGTGTTCGTCAGCGTGCTTGGCAGCGAGGAGGAGCGCGAGGAGACGATGGTCGGCCTGCGCTCCTCGCACGGGGTGATCCAGTCGAAGATCGCCGCCGAGACGCGGATGAAGCGAACGCCGACGCTGAGCTTCCACTACGACGAGACGGTCGAGCAGGGCATCCGGATCTCGCAGCTGCTGGAGGAGACGGAGCCACTCGTCGAGGAGGGCGAATGAGCGACGGGGCCGGCTTGGCCACCGCCGGCATCGACGAGATCCTCGCCGAGCTGCGCTCGCGCGAGCGCTTCCTGCTCACCGCCCACGAGGGCCCTGACGGCGATGCGCTCGGCTCGCTGCTCGGCATGCACCACCTGCTCGGCCAGCTCGGCAAGGACTCGGTGATGTTCATGGCGGCGAAGGAGTTCCCGCTGCCGATCGAGTACCGCTTCCTGCCTTTGGAGGAGGTCTTCCACGAGCCGCCCGCCGACATGGCGGACCGCACCGTGATCTTCCTCGACTGCGGCAACATCGATCGCATGCCGGTCGATTTCCTCACCGAGGGCGACAACTTTCGCATCAACATCGACCACCACCACGACAACACCCGCTTCGGCGACGTCAATTTGGTCGAAACGGCCGCCTCCTCGACGGCGGAGATCGTCTACAACCTCGCCGCCGCGCTCGGCGCCGAGATAACTCCCGAGATCGCCTCAGCGCTCTACGTCGGCCTGATCACCGACACGGGCAAGTTCATGTACGAGAACACCAACGCCGGCACGCACCGGATCGCCGCCGACCTGATCGACGCCGGTGTCGCCGTCGACGAGACCTACCGCCGCCTCTACGAGCACGTCCCGATCGAGAAGCTGCGCCTGCTCTCACGCGCCCTCGAGGGTATCCAGCGCTTCTGTGGCGAGCGCTTGATCGTCTCCTACATCACCGAGGCCGATTACGAGGCCAGTGGGGGTGGCGAGGAGATGACCGAGGGGATCATCGATCACCTGCGCTCGATCGAGGGCTGCAAGGTGGCGGCGATGGTCCGCGACAAGGGCGATCGCGGCCGCGCCGCGCGCAAGGTGAGCCTGCGCTCCAGCGACGGGGAGGTCGATGTCTCGGCGATGGCCCGGCAGCACGGGGGTGGGGGGCACAAACGCGCCGCCGGCTTCTCCACTGACCTCGAGCTCGACGAGCTGGTCAGCTTCCTGTGCGGCGAAGTCAAAGCCCAGCTCGGCCCCTAAGTGTCCGCCGCCGCCGACGCGGGTTCGGTCCTGCTCTGCGACAAGCCGGCGGGCAAGACGTCGCATGACGTGGTGGCGGCGGTGCGTCGCGAACGCGGCGGCAAGGTCGGCCACGCCGGCACCCTCGACCCCTTCGCCACCGGCCTGCTCCTCGTCCTGGTCGGGCGGGCGACGCGGTTGCAGCGCTTCCTTACCGGCCTGCCCAAGACCTACCGTGCCGTGGCGCGCCTCGGTTGGCGCTCCAGCACCGGCGACCCGGACGGCGAGCTGAGCGAGACCGGCCGCATCCCGGCCTCGCTCGAGCTGCCAACCGGCACCGTGCGCCAACGGGTGCCGATGACCTCGGCGGTGCGGGTCGGCGGCGAGCGCCTCTACCGCAAGGCGCACCGCGGCGAAGTGGTGGCCACGCCCGAACGCGAGGTCGAGATCTACCGCGCTGAGCTGCTGGGCAGTGGGGACGAGAGCGCCGAGTACGAGATCGAATGCTCTGCCGGCACCTACATCCGCACCCTGGTCGAGACCCTCGAGGACGCCTACTGCGCCGAGCTGCGCCGCACCGCGATCGGCCCCTTCCGGATCGAGGATGCCGGCGCGGAGGTCGATTTGCAGCGGATTCCCGAGCTGGTCCCCGCGGCGGCCGAAGCCCTACGATGAGGCCTCGTCCGTGAGCATCCAGGTCACCTCGCTTCCCGAAGCAAAGCCGCGGCCCCGCCACGTGGCGGTCGGCACCTTCGACGGTGTCCACCGCGGTCACCAGGCAGTGATCGAGGGCGCCGACACGGTTCTCACCTTCGATCCGCATCCGCTCGAGATCCTGCACCCGGCGGCGCTGCCGAAGCTGATCATGCCCTTCGGGGTCAAGCGCGACGTGATCGAGGGCCTGGGGGTCGAGGAGCTGGTCGTGATCCCCTTCGACCGCGAGTTCTCCCAGCGCAGCGCCGAGGAATTCATCGAGGGCGTACTGATCGAGACGCTCGGCGCCGAGCAGGTCTCGGTCGGCGAGAACTTCCGCTTCGGCGCCAAGGCAAAAGGCGACCCGGCGATGCTCGCTGCGCGCAGCGAGTTCGAGACCCGGGTCGTGCCGCTGGTCGAAATCGACGGCGAGACGATCTCCTCGACCCGGGTCCGCGCCCTGGTCGCGGCGGGCGACATGGAGGGCGCCCGCCACTGCCTCGGTGCCCCCTTCATGGTCGAGGGCGAAGTCGTCAGCGGCGACCAGCGCGGCCGCGGGCTCGGCTTCCCGACCGCCAACATCGTCCCCGACGACACCCTCGCGATCCCCGGCCACGGCGTCTACGCCGCCTTCGCCAACGGCGTCCCGGCCGCGGTCAACGTCGGCGTCCGCCCAACCTTTGAGACCGGCCGCGGCGTCCTGATCGAGACCTATCTGATCGACCGCAACGAAGACCTCTACGGCAAAGTCCTGCGCGTGGCTTTCGTCGAGCGACTGCGCGGCGAGAAACGCTTTGCCTCCGTCGAGGAGCTGATCTCCCAGATGAAGATCGACGTCGAGGACGCCAAGCGCGTCTGCGCCGGTTTCACCGGCGCGGGGGAGGAGCGGTGAGCGGCTTATCCCGCGCCGCGGCGCTGCTTGCGCTCGCGGCGGTTCTTTGCCTGTCTGGCGCGCAGGCGGCCTCGGCGGCGCCCGCGATCGGTCGCGGGCCCGAATTCCGTCTGGCCCCAGGGATGCACGCCGATGCCCTGACGGTCGGCCGGGACGGGAGCATCTGGTTCGCAGGGACCAAATACGGGCCCGGGTCCGCGGTCGACGTCGTCGGCCGGTCCACGCTCGAGGGCCAAGTCACCGAATTCACCTTGCCGGCGCGCGGCGAAGCCGAACTGGGGATCTCCTCGATCACCGCCGCGGGGGACGGCTATCTCTACTTCACCGAGCCGAACGCGAATCGGCTCGGCCGCATCAACGAAAACGGGGAAATCTCCGAGGAAGTGCTGCCAAACCCGGGAAGCGGGCCGCGGGCGATCGTCACGGCGGCGGACGGCACGCTCTGGTTCAGCGAGGAAGGCGGCGACCGGATCGCGCACTTCTTTCCCGCCGTCGGCCTCCTGCGGGAGAGGCAGTTGGCCCCCGGGGCGCGGCCGACCGGCATCGCCGCTCGCGGCGACGGGACGATCTGGCTCGCGGAGCCCGGCCGTGGAGGGTTTGCCGTGGCGACGTGGGCTACGGGCAGCGAGTTCGAGATTCCCTTTCCCGATGCCGAGCCCAACGATGTCGTCACCGGTCCTGAAGGCAACGTCTGGTTCACCGAAGAAGGCGGGCCCTGGCTTGGCCGGGTCACCTCGGCGGCCCAGACCTCAGGCCGCTTCGAGCGGCTGGGTGTGCCGGCGCTGCGGAGCACGCAGCGACTCGCCTTCGGACCTTCCGGCGATTTCTGGTTCACGACCGGCAGCCGCATCGGCTCCGCTTCCCCGGACTACTGGACGTCCGACCTGGCCTGTCTCCCGGGCGGCTGCGATCTGACGCCCGCGGCGCTTGCGGCGGGCCCGGATGGGAAGCTCTGGTATTCCACGGCGCCGGGCGCCAACCGCCTCGAGCCCGGGACGATCGGCACGTTCAGCCCACCGCGCATCATGGCGACGGTGTCTCGGGGCGGCGGCCTCAGCGGTCGTCGCGTCAGGCTCCGGGTCGACTGCGTCGGGGGAGCGGCGGGCAAGTTCTGCCGCGGAGCGCTGCGCGTCTTCGGCCGGCTCGGCAGCGGTGGACCGACGCTGCTCGGGTATCGCCGCCTCTCCTTCCGCGTCCACACCGGCCGCAGCTTTGGCGTCGTCCTCTCCCGACCGGCCGCCGCGCAGCTCAGGCGCAAAGGCCGGCTGCCCGTCCGCGTCTCCGTCAAGATCGAGAGCGGGCGCCGCACGAGCAGCCGGCTGGTGGTGCGAGCTCGCGGCTGAGGACCCCGATCGGCGCCTGTGCTAGCTTGCAGCGGCCGTGACTTCCTCAGGGAGTGCGGCGCTTTTTACGAGATGAGCCTGACCAAGGAGAAAAAGAGCGAGCTGATCGGCAAGCACGGCCGTGCCGATGGCGATACCGGCTCGCCCGAGGTTCAGGTTGCCCTGCTCACCGAGCGGATCAACGAGCTCACCGAGCACCTGCGCACGCACGCCAAGGACCATCACTCGCGCCGCGGCCTGCTGATGCTGGTCGGCAAGCGCCGCCGCATGCTGCGCTATCTCGAACGCAACGACCTCGAGCGCTACCGCGCCCTGGTCGCGGACCTCGGCCTGCGGCGATGATCGCCGCCGGGAAACCGGCCCCCGACTTCACCCTGCGGAACCAGGACGGTGAGAAGGTCTCGCTCTCCGACTTCCGCGGTAAGAAGGTCCTGCTGGTCTTCTACCCGCTCGACTTCAGCCCCGTCTGCAGCGACCAGCTCTCGATCTACCAAGAGGTCAAGCCCGAGATCGAGGCCAAGGGCGTGACGATGGTCGGGATCAGCGTCGACAGCGGCTTCGCCCACAAGGCCTTCCAGGAGAAGCTCGGCGTCGACACCGAGCTGCTCGCCGACTTCGAGCCCAAGGGCGAGGTCTGCCGCGCTTACGGCGCCTACATCGACAAGGTTGGCCACGCCAACCGCTCGCTCGTCCTCGTCGACGAGGCGGGCACCGTGGAGTGGGTGCACGAGTCGCCGACGCCGCTGGAGATTCCCGGCGCCAACCTGATCTTCGACGCGCTCTCCTGAGCCGCGAGCTGACCAGCGCCGCGGTACCCCCGGCGGGCCCGGAGGACCACCGCCGTGGCGAGGGGCCGGAGCTGATCGTCTACGCCGACCTCGGCTGTCCGCATTGTGCCTCCGCTTGGGCCGAGCTGCGCCAGCGCAAGGCGACGATCGTCTTCCGTCACTTCCCGGTCGCCAGCAAGCACCCACGCTCACCGGCTCTCCACGCCGCTGCCGAGGCCGCTGGCCGGCAGGGCCGCTTCTTTGAGCTGGTCGATTCGCTCTATGAGGACCGCGGCCACGTCGACGATCCTCACCTCTGGCGGCGGGTCGAGCTCTTGGGTCTGGACCTCGAGCGTTTTGAGGCCGATCGTCGCTCTGAGGTCGTCGCCGCCAGGGTGCGCCGCGACTTCGACTCAGGCATCCGTGCAGGCGTCACCGGCACGCCCGCCGTCTTCCCCTAGACCTGTACCCTCTCTCGGGAAAGAGAACGAGAGTTCTGAAAGCAGATGGCCACCATCCGGGTGGCCGGAGGTAGGACAACTAAATGAGCATGTTTGACGTAACCCGCGTTTCGGCGGATATCGGCGATGGCCAGATTTCCTTCGAGACCGGAAAGCTCGCGAAGCAGGCGGGTGGCGCGGTCGTGGTTCAGGCCGGCGACACGATGGTGCTCTGCACCGCAACCGTCGGGAACCTTCGCGATGTGGATTTCCTTCCCCTCACCGTCGACGTCGAGGAGCGGATGTACGCCGCGGGCAAGATCCCCGGCTCGTTCTTCCGTCGCGAGGGACGCTCGGGCGAGAAGGCGACCCTGACCGCCCGCATGATCGACCGGCCGATCCGCCCGCTCTTCCCCAAGGGCTGGCACTACGAGACGCAGCTGGTCGCGATCCCGATGTCGGTTGACCAGGTCAACCCCTACGACATCCTCGCCATGAACGGCGCTTCGGCGGCGCTGGCGATCTCCCCGGTCCCGGTCGCCGCTCACGTCGGCGCTGTGCGGATCGGCAAGCTCGACGGCGACTTCGTCGTCAATCCCTCCGAGGAGGATCACGCCGAGCTCGAGCTCGACCTGATCGTCGCCGGCACCAAGGAGGCGATCCTGATGGTCGAGGCCGGCGCCAGCGGCGTCACCGAGCAGGAGATCCTCGACGCGCTCGACATCGCCCACGGCGAGATCAAGAAGATCGTCGCGACGATCGAGGAGCTGGCAGAGAAGGCCGGCAAGGAGAAGATCGAGGTCGAGGCACCGTCGATCGACGAGGGTCTGCTCAGCGAAATCCGCTCTTCCCACGGCCAGGCGCTGATCGACGCGATCGCGACCGAGGGCAAGCTCGAGCGCTACGAGGCGATCGACAAGGTCAAGGACGAAGTGGTCGCCAAGTACGCGCCCGAGTCCGCCGACGGCGAGGCCGACGAGGCGCAGGTGGCTGAAGCCAAGGCGGCCTTCGGCGCGATCGAGAAGGACACGATCCGCAAGGCGATCGCCGTCGACAAGAAACGCCCCGACGGTCGCGCCCAGGACGAGATCCGGCCGATCGAGTGCGAGGTCGACATCTCTCCCCGCGTGCACGGCTCGGCGCTGTTCACCCGTGGTGAGACGCAGATCCTCTCCAACGCCGCGCTCGGTACGACGCGCATGGACATGCGCATCGACACGCTCGGCATCGAGACCTCGAAGAAGTTCTGGCACCACTACAACTTCCCGCCCTTCTCGGTCGGGGAGGCCGGCTTCATGCGCGGCCCCAAGCGCCGCGACATCGGCCACGGTGCGCTCGCTGAGCGGGCTCTGGTGGCGACGATCCCCAACGAAGAGGACTTCCCCTACGTGATCCGGGTCGTCTCCGAGACCCTCGAGTCCAATGGCTCCTCCTCGATGGGCTCGGTCTGCGCCTCCTCGATGGCGCTGCAGGCAGCGGGCGTGCCGGTCACCGCACCGGTCGCCGGCGTCGCCATGGGCCTGATCAAGGAGGGTGATGACTACATCGTCCTCACCGACATCGCCGGCGTCGAGGACCACCTCGGCGACATGGACTTCAAGGTCGCCGGCACCGCGGAGGGGATCACCGCCCTGCAGATGGACATCAAGATCACCGGCGTCACCTTCGAGATCCTCACCGACGCTCTGGAGCAGGCCAACAAGGGCCGCCAGTTCATCCTCGGCAAGATGGCCGAAGCGATCGACGGCCCGCGCGAGCAGCTCTCCCAGCACGCGCCGCGGATCGAGTCGATCAAGATCGACCAGGAGAAGATCGGCGCTGTGATCGGCAAGGGTGGCGAAACCATCCGCGCCCTCTGCGAGGAGTTCGAAGCCGAAATCGATGTCGAAGACGACGGCACGATCCGCATCTACGCCCCGACCGGCACCCTGGTCGAAGCCTGCGTCTCCCGCATCCAGTCGATGACCAAGGAGGCCGAAGTCGGCGATCGCTACGAGGCCGCCAAGGTCGTCAAGACGACGACCTTCGGCGCTTTCGTCGAGCTGGTCAAGGGCACCGACGGCCTGCTGCACATCTCCAACGTCAAGCCCGGCGAGCGAGTCGACTCGGTCGACGACGTGCTCAGCTCCGGCGATGAGATCGACGTCACCGTGGTCGAGGTCGACCGCGAGCGCGGTCGCATCGGCCTGCGTCTCTCCGACGACCCCTCGGTCGAGGGCAAGAGCGCTGAGGAACTGGCCGAGGTCGGTTCCGGCGGTGGCGGCGGCAGCCGCAACGGTGGCGACCGGGGTGGTCGCGGAGGGCGCGAGCGTCGCCCCCGTCGCGACCGCGAGCGGCGCGACTAGAGCATTGAGCGCAACCGTTACCACTCAGGGCTCGGGCGTCCGGGTCGCCACCGAGGCGGTTCCCTCGGTGCGATCCGTTGCGCTCGGCCTCTGGGTGAGGACGGGCTCGCGCAACGAGACGCCGGCCCAGGCCGGCGTCTCGCATTTCCTCGAGCACCTGCTCTTCAAGGGAACCGCGCGCTACTCCGCGATCGAGATCGCCGAGAAGCTCGATGGGCTTGGTGCCTCGGTCAACGCGGCGACGGGCAAGGAGACCACCCACCTGCACGCCCGCTTCCTCGACGAGCACACCGAGGAGGTCTTCGACCTGTTGGCGGAGATGCTGCTGGCGCCGACCTACCCCGAAGTCGACTCCGAGCGCGAGGTCGTGCTGGAGGAGATCGCGATGTACGAGGACGAGCCGCAGGACCGCGTCCACGACATCCTCGCCGAGGCCGTCTTCGGCCAGCATCCGCTGGGCCGCCGCGTGCTCGGCGAGGCCGAGGTGATCAGCTCGGTGCCGGTTCCCGAGATCGAGGCCTATCGCAGCGCTCGCTATACGGGCGAGACGATCGTGGTCGGCGCTGCCGGCAACGTCGATCACGCCCGCATCGCGGAGCTCTCCCAGCGCTTCGTGCAACCGCCGAGCACCGCTGCCAACGGGCAGCCCACGTCCGCCGAGGCCGACGAGTCGGCCCGCCTCTGCTTCTATGAGAAGGACACCGAGCAGTACCACATCTGCTTCGGCGCTCCCGGCATCACCCGCGAGGACGAGCGGCGCTACGCGCTCGCTGTCCTCGACTCGATCTTCGGCGGCTCGAGCTCCTCGCGGCTCTTCCGTGAGGTACGCGAGAAGCGTGGCCTCGCCTACGCGGTCGGCTCCTACAACGAGCAGTACACCGACTCCGGGCTGATCGCCAGCTACGTCGGCACCCGCGAGGACAACGTCGAGGAGGCCTGCGCGATCATCGGCGCCGAGATGGCCCGCCTGCGCGGTGAGCCCGTTTCCGCCGAGGAGCTCTCCCGCGCGAAGGAGAGCGTCAAGGGCCGACTCGTGCTCTCCTCGGAGTCGACCGCGGCGCGGATGTCGCGGATCTCCCGCGCCACTCTCTTTGACCTGCCGATTGACAGCCTCGACCAGATGATCGCCAAGGTCGACGCGGTCAGCGTCGATGACCTGACCGCCCTCGCCGCGGAGCTCTACGGTCCCGACCGTCTTTCTGCCGCCTGCGTCGGTCGTGACGAGTCGCGCTTCCGCGAGGCGCTCGGCCCAGTCAGCGAGTCCCTGGTCGCAGCGTGATCCGGGTCGCGGTATCTGGTGCGGCCGGTCGTATGGGGCAGGCCGTCTGCGAGACGGTCGAGGAGGCCGCCGAGACGGAGCTGACCGGCAAGGCCGACCCGGCGCTGGGCACCGAGCTCGGCGAGGTGCTCGCGGACGCCGACGTCGTCGTCGACTTCACCCGGCCTGACACGGCCCTCGGCAACGCCGAAGCCTGCCTCGCCGCCGGCGTCCACGTGGTGGTCGGCACCACCGGCTTCGACCTCGACGCGCTCGAGGCCGCCGCCGAGGCTTCCGAAGCAAACGCCTTCGTCGCGCCCAACTTCGCGATCGGCGCCGTGCTGCTGATGGAGGTGGCGCGGAAAATCGCGCCGCACATGCCCGAGTGCGAGGTGATCGAGTTGCACCACGACCAGAAGCTGGACGCTCCCTCCGGCACGGCGAAGCGCACCGCAGAGTTGATTGCCGCCGCCGGCGGCAATGTCCACGAGCCGATCCACTCGGTGCGTCTGCCCGGTCTGGTCGCCCACCAGGAAGTCATCTTCGGCGGCCAGGGCCAGACCCTCAGCCTCCGCCACGACTCGATCGACCGGCGCTCTTTCATGCCCGGCGTCCTGCTTGCCGTGCAGAAAATCGCCGGCCTGCCCGACCGCTTCACGGTCGGGCTGGAGAAGCTCCTCTAGTTCGGGCCGCGATACCCTGGCGCTATGAAGGAGATTCGCGGAGTGCTCACGGCCATGGCGACGCCGTTCGACGAGAACGGGCGAGTGGACGAGGCCGCTGCACTCAAACTCGCCACCTACCTGCTCGAGCACGGTTCGCACGGGCTCGTGATCTCCGGCTCGACTGGCGAGGCGCCGACGCTGACCGACGAGGAGGCGCTGGACCTGACGAGGGCCGTTCGCCGCGAGGTCGGCGAGGACGTGCTGCTGGTCTGCGGCACCGGGACCAACTACACCGCGCACTCGATCGAGCTGACCCAGGGCGCGGCCGAGGCCGGTGCCGACGCCGCCCTGATCGTCACGCCGTACTACAACAAGCCGAACCCGGCCGGAATCCTTGCTCATTTCGAAGCGATCGCCGCCGCCGTGCCGGACTTGCCACTGATCGCCTACAACATCCCTTCCCGGGTCGTGGTCAACGTGCCCCCCGAGCAGCTTGCCGAGATCGCCAAGATCGAGAACGTGGTGGCGGTCAAGCAGGCCAACAACGACGACCTGCAACCGATCGAGGGTCTCGACATCCTCGCCGGCAATGACGACATCTTCCTCAAGACCCTGGAGATCGGCGGCGCGGGAGGCATCTGCGTTGCTTCGCACCTGGTCGGTCCGCAGATGCGGGAAGTCTGGGACGCGGCGCAGGCCGGCGACCTCGATCGGGCTCGCGAGATCGACTCGGGCCTGCGTGAGGTCTACGCCGCGATGGGCGTGACCACCAACCCGATCCCGGTCAAGGCTGCTTTGGAGATGACGGGACTGATCCCGTCAGGAACGATGCGACTCCCCCTCGTGCCCGCGGATGACGCGCAGAGGGCTACTGTGCGAGCCGCGCTCGAGGGCGTCGGCCTCACCTCGGTGACGTCCTAGTGCCGAACAGCAAGCTGCGAGTGCTGCCGCTCGGGGGACTGGGCGAGATCGGCAAGAACATGACCGTGATCGAGTACGACGGCCGCATCGTCGTCGTCGATACCGGCCTGATGTTCCCGACCGCGGAGATGCTTGGCATCGACTTGGTCCTGCCGGACTTCTCCTACCTGCGCGAGCGCGCCGACGACATCGAGGCGATCGTGCTCACGCACGGGCACGAGGACCACGTCGGAGCCCTGCCCTACGTGCTGCGTGAGATCGGCATGCCGCCGGTGATCTACGGCGGCTTGCTGACGGTCGGCATGGTCCGCTCCAAGCTCGACGAGCACAAGCTCAAGGACGCGCCGCTGCAGGAGCTGCCGGCGGGGGAGACGGTCGAGGCCGGGCCCTTCAAGCTCGAGCTGATCCACCTCTCGCATTCGATCCCCGATGCCCGCGGGGTGCTGCTGACGACCGAGCTCGGCTCGGTGTTGATGACCGGCGACTACAAGTTCGACCAGACCCCGGTCGACGGTCGCCCAGCTGACATCTCTCGCCTGGCGGAAGTCGGTCGCGACGGGCTGTTGCTGCTCTGCGGCGACTCGACCAATGCCGATCGTCCCGGCGTCGCCCCCTCTGAGTCGAGTGTCGGCCCGGCGCTGCTCGACACCTTCGCCGACTGCGAGGGCCGCATCATCGTCACCTCCTTCGCCTCCAACATCCACCGCGTCCAACAGGTGATCGACGCCGCGATCAAGCTCGACCGGCGCGTTGCCCTGGTCGGCCGCTCGATGCGGAAAAACTTCAACATCGCCTCCAACCTCGGCATCGCCGAGGCGCCCAGCGGTCTCTTCATCCAGCCGCGTGAGATCGAGAGCTTCCCCGACGAGAAGGTGATCGTGATCTCGACCGGCAGCCAGGGCGAGCCGCTCTCGGCCCTGCGGCGAATGGCCAACAACGACCACCGAGACGTCGAGCTGCACTCGGGTGACACCGTTGTCTTCTCGGCGACGCCGGTGCCAGGCAACGAGCGGGCCGTCAACGAGACGATCGACCGCATCTTCGAGATCGGGGCCAAAGTCGTCACCGCCAAGGACGCACCGATCCATGCTTCGGGCCACGGCTGGCAGGAGGAGCTGAAACTGATGCTCAACCTGACCAAACCGCGCTACGTGCTGCCGGTCCACGGCGACCACCAGCGCCTGCGCCTGCACTCGGAGCTGGCGCAGTCGGTCGGCATCGATGCCGAGTGCATCTTCCAGGGCCGCAACGGCCTGCCGCTGGAGATCGACGCCGACGGCGCCAGCTTCGGCGAGGACATCCACACCGGCGTGATCTACGTCGATGGCGTCAACGTCGGCGAGCCCGATGACGTCGCCCTGCGCGATCGCCGCGAGATCTCCGCTGACGGCATCTTCCTCGTCGTCGCCACGATCTCTTCCGAGGACGGCCACGTCGTCGCCGACCCCGAGGTCATCTTCCGCGGCGTCTCCTTCCTCGAGGAGGCCGACGCGCTCGTTGAGGACCTGCGCGACCTGGTCGAGGACTCGCTGGAGGACGCGGCACGGGCGGGCACGCGAGAGCTGCACCTGGTCCAGGAAGATCTGCACGACGCGGTGGCAGGATTGGTCTACGAAAAACTCCGCCGCCGCCCGATGATCATCCCTGTGGTAGTTGAGGTCTGAGGGACGAATGCGCCCCGGCCCCGCGGGTCCTGTCGTCGCAGGAACCCCCACCCCTTCCGGTAGCTAAAGCTTCCTCAGGGGCGGGTCCCCCTACGGCGCCACCCCCGGGGAGGGGTGCTTTCGTGCCTCACTCGTCGGGCGCCCAGCGTTCCTCGCGACAGGACCCGCCGCGCCGGAAGGCTTGCGCTTGGCAATCAGCGCAAGAAAAAGGACCCGCCGGGGATGTTGGGGAGAGCCCGGCGGGTCCTGTGTCTCGTCCATGAAGGAATCTAGGTTCCGCCGCTAAAGCGGAACTAAAAGGTTGTGGCGGCCTGGGAGACGTGCTGCAGCGGGATGCGGACGCGGAACTGGGCGCCTCCGGCAGCCGATTCGCTGACTTCGACGGTGCCGCCGTGGGAGGTGGCTACCGAGCGCACGATTGCCAGGCCGAGTCCGCTGCCTTGGCCGACGGCGGTGTCGGCGGGGCCCTCGCCGCGCACGAAGCGATTGAAGATCTGCTCGCGCAGGCGCGGTGGGATGCCGGGGCCGTCGTCGGCGACCTCGACCACCGCTTCCTCGCCGACGGCGCGAACGTGGAGTTCGATGCGGGCGCCGGGCTGTGTGTGGCGGGCAGCGTTGTCGAGCAGGTTGACGACCAGGCGGTGCAACTCGTCCGGATTGCCGTTAACCGGCAGTGCCCGCTCGTTGTCGATCTCGAGCTCGCGGTCACCCATGATCGGCGCAAGCTCCGCCGCGGCATTGCCGGCGATCTCGGCCAGGTCGCAGTCGCGATGAGCGCCGGCCCTGCCCGCGTCGGCGCGGGCGAGCAGCAGCAGGTCGGCGACCAGGCGGCTCATCCGCCGCGAAGAGCGCAACGCCGAGTCGACCATCGCCCGGTCTTCTTCGTGGCTGGGCGCGCGCAGCGATGCCTGCAGCAGCTCCAGGTTGGCGAGCACGCTGGTCAGCGGCGTGCGCAGCTCGTGCGAGGCGTCGGCGACGAACTCGCGCTGCTTCTTCAGCGCCGCCTCGCGCTCGGTCCGGGCCGCGTCGAGTGAGCGCAGCATCTGCTCGAGGGTGCGGGCCAGCTCGCCGACCTCGTCCTCGACCTTGGGGTCCGGCATGTGCTGGGAGGGATCGCCGGTGGCGGAGATCTTTCGCGCCGTCGCGGTCAGGGACGAGATCGGCCGCATCGCCCGCGCCGCGATCGCCACCCCGCCGAGGCTGGCGAGCAGGGTGCCACCGAGGATCCCGGCGGCGATGAAAAGCCAGAGGCGGTCGATGGTCGAATCGAGGTGAGCGACGCTGCGGCCGTACTGGACGAAGCCAGTGACTCCGAGGTCCCCGGTGATCCGAGAGGTAGCGACCCGCACTTGTTCGTGAGTCGACAGGCCGGCAACAGGCACACCCAGGGCCCGTGCCTTGGTGCTTTCCTTGATCAGGTTTCCTTCTGCGTCGAAGACGCGCGCGGAGGCATTGTCGGGACGCACGAAGTCGTCGAGTTTCGGCCCCTGCCAGACAGATCCCAATGGGGTGTTGATGATGCGGCTTTCGGCGGCGAGGGTCTGGGCAGCACTGCTCACCTGGCGGTTGAAGTCATCGCGGATGCGGCTCGTCGCGACCTGTCCGATCACGTAGCCGAAGACGAGCAGGATGACCAGCGTCAGGCCTGCCGAGACCGCCGCCAACCGCCAGCGTACGGGCCACGAGGACGGTCTCAGGCGATCGCCATACGGTGTCCTCAGTCGGCCAAATAGCGCTGCTATTCGGCCTCCCTGCGTCCATGTCTGGCGACGCCTGAGCCTCGTCACGACTAGGGCTTGAGCACGTAGCCGGCGCCGCGTTTGGTGTGGAGGAGGCGGGCCTCGCCGCCGGCCTCGAGCTTGCGGCGCAGGTTGGAGATGAAGACGTCGATCGTGTTCGTCGCCGCGGTCGGGTCGTAGCCCCAGACATCGTCGAGCAAGCGCTCGCGTGAGACGACGAGGCGCTCGTTGCGCATCAGGAACTCGAGCAGCTCGAACTCGCGGTTGGTCAGCTCCAGCTCGCGCTCGCCGCGTTTCACCTCGCGCGTATCTGGATTCAGGGCGAGATCGGCGACCTGCAGCGATGCGGCGCCACGGGGTGGCCGGCGCCGCAGCAGGGCACGGATACGGGCCAACAGCTCCTGGCGCTCAAAGGGCTTGGCCAGGTAGTCGTCGGCGCCGCTGTCGAGGCCATCGACCCGGTCCTCGATCTCGGCGCGCGCGGTCAGCATCAGGATCGGCACGTCGCCCTCGGCTCGCAATCGCTTGCAGACCTCGATCCCGTCGAGGCGGGGGAGACCGAGGTCGAGCACGACCAGGTCGGGAACGAACCCGCTGGCAACGTCAAGCGCGTCGATCCCATCGGCAGAGGTCTTCACCTCATAGCCCTCTTGGCGCAGCGAACGGCGCAAGACATCGGCGATCTCGGCGTCGTCCTCTACGACCAGGACGCGGCCGGTGGCAATTTCGGGGTCCTGCGTGAGCATTGCCTCGATGTTAGACGGAGATAGCGCAAACGCTTACGACATTTAGCTGTGTTTTAGAGCGAGTACAGGGGGATTTGGGGAGGGCTTCCGCAGAAGACGCTCCAGCCCTCCCCAAATCCCCATCCCCACGCGCAGGGAGACACGGCTAAGCGTCGAAGGGGCTGCCCATGTTCGTGCGTAACAAGAAGCGCCCAAGCTCGCGGCGGAAGCCGAAAGGGAAAGCCAAGGCCGCTCGTCGCGGAAAGCTTCATTTGCCCGAGGGGTTGCAGCAGAGGCATTTGGACTTGATTGGCCTCTTTTTTATCGCCGCAGGGGTTTATTTGACCTTCGTTCTTTTCTTTGGCTGGGACGGCGGCAAGGTCGGCTACGGGGTCAAAACGGGCTTGGAGTACCTCTTCGGCGCCGTCGGCGCTCGCATCGCCACCGTTCTGATGTTGATCGCGGGGGGGTTGATCGTCACCGGGACCTCGATCTCAGCCCTGTTCCGCGGAATTGGGCGGGGGCTGCGGCGGGTATTCCTCGGTAGTCGCGACCTCACGCAGACCGCCGTTCAGCATCGGCGGGATCGGGCCGAGGAAAAGAGCCAGGAAAAGACCTTTGCCTTTGAGACCGAGGCCGCTCCCACGGATGTGATGAGCAGCTATCCGGAGGAAGACGACGTCGAGCCTACGGTGGCGCTGGTCGAGGAGCCGGAGGAGCCGGCCGTCGAGGAGCCGGTGACGCAGGACTTCGACGCCGAGCTGGCTGAAATCGAGGCTGAAGAAGAGAAGGCGACCGAGGCTGAGACCGAGGTCGCCCCAGAGCAGGTCGAACTGACGCCGCAGGGCAAGAAGCGCGGGGTGACGATCTCGGAGGGCATCAACTACAAGGCCCCGCCTAGCAACGTGCTCGAGCAGGGCAAAGGCGACAAGGGCGTCGATCCGCGCGATCAAGAAGCCATTGGCCGCAAGCTGGTCGAGACCCTCGGCCATTTCGGGGTGGAAGCGAAGATCGTCGGCATCGTCAGCGGACCGCACGTCTCCCGCTACGAACTGCGCCTCGCCCCGGGCACCAAAGTCAAGAAGGTGACCGAGCTCGCCAACGACCTCGCCTACGCTCTCGCCTCGACCGATATCCGCATCCTGGCGCCGATTCCCGGCAAGCAGGCGGTGGGAGTCGAGGTTCCCAACTCGCGGCGGCGCATGGTCCGCCTCGGCGACATCTATTCCGGTCGCCCGGAGAAGACCTCGCCGCTGGTTGCCTGGCTGGGCAAGGGCATCGACGGCAAGGCGGTCTGGACCGACCTGGCGAAGATGCCGCACGTGCTCGTCGCCGGCACCACCGGCTCGGGCAAGAGCGGCTGCGTCAACGCGATCCTCTCCTCGATCCTGATGCAGGCCTCGCCCAACGACGTGCGCCTCGTCCTGGTCGACCCCAAGCAGGTCGAGCTCAACCACTACGAGAGCGTTCCCCACCTGTTGACGCCGGTGGTGACGTCGCCGCGCCTGGCAGCCAACGTGCTCGCCAACCTGATCGGGGAGATGGAGAGTCGCTACGGGATCATGAGCCAGGCCCGCTGCCGCAACCTGGCCGAGCTCAACCGCGCCCGGGCCAAGGCTGGCGAAGCGCCGCTGCCGCACATCCTCTGCGTGATCGACGAGCTCGCGGACCTGATGATGGTCTCGCCGGCCGAGGTCGAGGACTCGATCATCCGCCTCGCCCAGAAGTCGCGCGCCACCGGCATCCACCTGGTGCTGGCGACCCAGCGCCCCTCGACCGACATCATCACCGGCACGATCAAGGTCAACATCCCCTCGCGGATCGCCTTCGCCGTCTCCTCTCAGACCGACTCGCGGGTGATCCTCGATCAGGGCGGCGCCGAGGCGCTGCTCGGCCAGGGCGACATGCTCTTCCGCGGCGCCGGCACCTCCAAGCTGCAGCGGATCCAGGGCGCCTTCATCACCGAGGACGAGATCGCGCGCATCACCGGCTATTGGGCCAAACAGGGCGAACCCGAATTCGAGGCCGAGCTGCTCGAGACGGTCGAGGAGAAGGCGGTCGAAAACGAGGGCGACTTCGATCCCGACAGCGACGACCTCCTGGACGAGGCGATTCGCGTCGTGGTCGAGACAGAAACCGCTTCCGTATCGATGATCCAGCGCCGCCTGCGGGTCGGTTACACCCGTGCCGGTCGCCTGATTGACATGCTCGAGCGCCGCGGCGTTATCTCCGGCTACGAAGGCTCGAAACCGCGCCAGGTGCTCGTCACCCAGGCGGATCTCGCCCGCCTCACCGGCGGCGGTGGCGGGGCCGAGGCAACTGAGCCAGAGCCTTCACCCGCGGTCTCTGAGTAGCCCTGGCGTCGCCAGGTAGGGACAATGCCGGCATGGACCGTGGCGTCGGAACGTTCCTGCACCAGGCCAGAAATCGCCGCCAGATCGAGCTCGCCGAGGTCGAGGCGGCGACGCGCATCAGGCTGCGCTACCTGAGCGCGATCGAGAACGAAGAATGGGACGTCCTTCCGGGTGGCGTCTACACGCGTGGGTTCATCCGCACCTACGCTTCTTTTCTTGGGCTCGACGGCGAACGGTTGGTCGAGGACTACCGCGCCAGCGTCGAACGCTGGCACCGGACGCCTGGTGAACAGGGGCGTGGTGCCGAGCCATCTGTTGGCGGCGGGGGAGGGCCAGGACGTTTTCGCCTGCCGTTGGCAGTGCTTGTGGTCCTGGCTGTGATCGCCGTGGCCGTTATCGCCGTGGTGGCGATTCCCGACGGCGGTGGCGGCAAAGGAGGTGGTTCCTCGGATTCCTCCTCAAAGCGGCAAGCCCAGGGCGCTAAACAGACGGCGGTAGGACCGAAGGCGCCGCCTGCGAGCAAGCCCGGCGTCTCTGTTCGACTGACCGCCAGCGCCGAAGTCTGGGTCTGCGTGCTGAACGCCCACGGCCAAGCCCTCGTCGATGGTCAAATCCTGCAAGCGGGTGCCGAAGAGGGCCCCTTTCACTCCGGTAGCTTCACGGTCTCTTTTGGCAATGGCGAGGTAGAGATGAAGATCGACGGCAGGGAAGCGGAAATACCGGCGACGTCCAGCCCGGTCGGTTACGCGATCGACACCTCGGGCAAGTTGAGCGAGCTCGAAGAAGCGGAACGGCCAACCTGCGCATGAGCGAGGTCAGGGCGGGGATAGTCGTCACCGGCACGGAGGTGCTGACGGGTCGGATCAGCGATCGCAACGGTCCCTGGCTCTCCGAACAGCTTGCCGAGCGCGGGGTGGAGGTCGCCCACATCCTCATCGTCGGCGACCGCTCCGATGACCTCGAAGCGGCGCTGCGCTTCCTCGCCGATGAGGGCATGGATCTGATCATCACCTCCGGCGGCCTGGGGCCGACCGCGGACGACCTCACGGCCGAGATCGTCGGGCGCTTCGCCGGTCGCGAGATGGTCCTCGACGAGGCGATGGAGGAGAAGATCGCCGAGATCCTGCGCGGCTTCGCCCGTCGCGCCGGCATCCTTCGATTTGACGCGGAGGCACTGCGCGAGGCCAATCGCAAGCAGGCGATCGTCCCCGCGGGCTCGCTCCCACTTGATCCGGTGGGCACGGCGCCTGGCCTGGTCGTGCCAGCCGGGGAGCGTGTGGTGGTGGTCCTGCCGGGGCCGCCGCGCGAGCTGCAGCCGATGTGGCCGGTTGCCATGGAGACCGAGCCCGTGGCGGCGGTGCTCTCCCGGGCGACCGCTCTGCACGGGTACACGCTGCGGATGTTCGGCGTGCCGGAGTCGGAGATCGCCAAAAGCCTGCGTGAGATCGAGGAGGGGGGAGTGGCGCTGCCGGAGGTCGAGATCACGACCTGCCTGCGCCGCGGCGAGATCGAGATCGACGTTCGCTATCGCGACGCTGCCGCTGCCACCGCGGAGGCGGTGCGGGCTGGTTTGCGTGAGCGCCATACGCGCCACCTCTTCAGCCTCGACGGCGAGACGATCGACTCCCAGGTGGCGAAGCTGCTCCAGGGTCACCGACTCGGCTTGGCGGAGTCGTGCAGCGGCGGTCTGATGGCGGCGCGAATCACCGACCTGCCGGGCTCCTCCGCCTATATGGCGGGCGGTGTCGTCTCCTACTCAAACGAGGCCAAGGCCGAGCTGCTGGGCGTCGATCCCGCTCTGATCCAGGAGAGGGGCGCTGTCTCGCATGAGGTTGCGGAGCAGATGGCGCTGGGCGCGCTGGAGCGCTTCGAGGCCGACGTCGCGGTGGCGATCACCGGCGTCGCCGGGCCCGACGGCGGCACGGAGGAGAAGCCGGTGGGATACGTCTGCTTCCACGCCCGGCTCGCCGACGGCACCTCAATCGCGCGTGACCCGGTCATCCCCGGCGGACGCGCCGATATCCGCGAACGCTCAGCTTTGGTCGGTCTGCACCTGCTACGCCTGCTGCTGACTGGTGATGAGGCACCCCTGTAAGGGGGAAGCCACGCTTTCTTGACAGCTGGGTGTTGTTCCATGCGACGGCGGTCCGTAGCGTGGTCGCGGTGAGCAAGGAGAGATTGAAGAGCCCGCGGGCGCGCCTGTTTGTTGCCCTCGACCTGCCGGAGGACTTGCGCGACGGCTTGGTGGCTTGGGGCAAGCAGGAGCTGCGCGATCCGGCGCTGCGGGTGGTGCGGCCAGAGTCGCTGCACGTCACGCTTGTCTTTCTCGGCTATCTAGCCGAGAAAGAGATCGGGCGATTGGGGGAGATTGTCGGCCAATTGCCCTCGCCCGCGCCGACAATCGAACTGGGCGACCCGGTCGCCAAACCCTCACTTGGGAGGGCTCGCCTCTTCGCGCTGCCTACTGTCTCGAAGGGGGCGGTAACGCTGCAAGCACAGCTGGAGGAGGATCTGGTCGCAGCGCGCCTCTACAAGCCCGAGAAGCGACTGTTTTGGCCGCACGTGACCCTCGCCAGAGTCAAGTCCGCGGGGCGCGGATCAAAGCGACCGATGGCCGTCGAAAGGCCGCCGGGAGCGCTGCCAAAAGCGCTCTTAGAACCTGCTTGTTGCGTCCGAGTGACGCTCTACCGTTCGGAACTCAACCCTATGGGTGCGCGCTACACGCCGCTGGCCCGAGTCGAGCTGTCCCGAGGCGGGCGGCATTGAGGTGGAAGGAACAAAATGGCAGAGAAGAAAGCAGCTTTGAAAGACGCCTCGGCTAAAGAGGCAAAGGCGCGGGACGCGGCCCTGGAGAGCGCGGTAACCGGCGTCAAAAGGGAGTTCGGCGAGGGTGCGCTGATGCGACTCGGAGCCGACAGCGTGCTTCCGGTAGAAGCGATCTCCACCGGTGCCCTGGCGCTCGATCAGGCGCTTGGCATCGGCGGCGTGCCGCGCGGGCGAATCGTCGAGATCTTCGGCCCGGAGTCTTCGGGCAAGACGACGCTGATCTACCACATCATCGCCGAGGCTCAGGCCAAGGGCGGGGTCTGCGTCTTCATCGACACCGAGCACGCGATGGACCCGATCTACGCGCGGGCGATTGGCGTCGACACCGACGAGTTGCTCGTTTCCCAGCCCGACTACGGCGAGCAGGCCCTGCAGATAGCCGATCGCTTGATCGCCTCCGCCGCGGTCGATGTCGTCGCGATCGATTCGGTCGCGGCGCTGACGCCGAAGGCCGAGCTCGATGGCCAGATAGGCGACACCACGGTCGGCCTGCAGGCGCGGCTGATGTCGCAGGCGATGCGCAAGCTCGCCGGAAACCTCAACCGCACCAACACTGTCTGCCTCTTCACCAACCAGATCCGCGAAAAGGTCGGCGTCCAGTTCGGCTCGCCGGAGACCCAGCCTGGCGGTCGGGCGCTCAAGTTCTACTCGTCACAGCGACTAGACATCCGCCGCATCGAGACGCTCAAGGACGGTACCGAGGCGGTCGGTAACCGGGTGCGGGTGAAAGTCGTCAAGAACAAGTGCGCCGCGCCCTTCCGCCAGGCCGAGTTCGAGATCGAGTACGGCCAGGGGATCTCCCGCGAAGGAGCCCTTATCGACTTCGGCATCGAGCACGACTTCGTCCAGAAGTCGGGCTCGTTCTTCTCCTATGGCGAGACGCGCCTCGGTCAAGGCCGCAACAACGCCAAGCAGTTCCTCCAGGAGAACCCGGAGCTGGCGGCGGAGCTCGAGGACAAGATTCGCGCCGCGCTCGGCATCGGTGCCGAGGCTGCGCCGGTGGAGGCAGAGTCCACGGCAGAGGCACCGCCGGTGGCGGAGGCGCAGGCTGCCTGACGGCGCCTGCGTCCAGCGAATAGGATTCCCGCCGCGCAATGAGCAACGAGACTCTGTTCTACATCTGTGGCATCGCCCTGGCCGTCTCGGCGGTGGTGACCAGTTTTATCGGCCTCAGGGTCAAGAGCTTCCCAGGCAAACTGGGGCCGCTGGTCGCGCTCTGGTTCGCCGTCCTCGTCGTCGGCAGCGCGACGTTTGCCGTTCTCCACGCCCAGGACGAGGAAAAGGCCAAGGCGGCCGAGCTCACCAAGGCAGATGAAGAGAACGAAGAAGCGGAGGCCGAGGTGCCTGCGTCCGGCGCGGAGAGTCAGGAAGAACAGGAGGAAGCGGGCGGCAAGGGTGCCGAAAAGCCGCAGGCAGCGGCCAAGGGCCCCGGCGGAACCCTCCAGCTCAAAGCTTCGCCGACCCAGATCGCCTTCGACACCACGGAACTGACCAGCAAGCCGGGCAAAGTCACGATCGACTTCGAAAATCCCGCCGCGATCGAACATGACGTGGCGATCGAGCAGGACGGCAAAGAGATCGCCAAGTCGGCCCTGATCACCGAAGGAAAAACCTCGGTCAGCGCCGATCTGGCTCCCGGCACCTACACCTACATTTGCACCGTCCCCGGCCATGCCGAAGCCGGCATGGAAGGCACACTGACGGTGCGGTAGGCGGCGCATCTCGGGGTCATCGGTCGCTTGCGTGCAGAGCACGCGGCGCTCCCTGCTTCCCCCGACCTGCTTGCCTCTCAAACCGTCAGTACCCTCAGGTGCATGGGTAAGCGCTACCACGTCACCACATTCGGCTGTCAGATGAACGTGCATGACTCTGAGCGGATGCGGGGCATGCTGGAGTCGCTGGGGTACGAGGAGGCGGATTCGCGGGATGGGGCGGACTTGATCCTCTTCAACACCTGCTCAATCCGCGAGTCGGCGGACAATCGGTTCGTTGCCCACCTCGGCGAGGCGAAGCGGCTCAAGTCCGAATTTCCCGATCGCGTAGTCGGGGTCGGCGGCTGCTGGGCGCAGTCGGTCAAGGACGAGGTCTTCCAGCGCTTTCCCTTCGTCGACGTTGCCTTCGGGCCCGGGCAGATCCACAAGCTGGCCGAGTTCCTCAACTCGGACTCGTTGACCGCCCAGGGCTACTTCGAGTTCGAGGACTTCTCCGGCCACCTGCCGACCCGCCGGGTGCGCGAGTACCAGGGCTGGCTGCAGGTCTCTCAGGGCTGCAACTGCAAATGCGCCTATTGCATCGTCCCCTCGACCCGTGGGCGCGAGGTCAGTCGCGATCCGAGTGAGCTGGTGATCGAGGCTGAGGCGCTGGCCGCCGACGGGGTGCGCGAGGTGACCCTGCTCGGCCAAAACGTCAACAGCTACGGGCGCGACCTGCCGAAGGAGAGCCGTATCGGCTTCGCCGAGCTGCTGGGGCGGATAGACGCAATTGACGGCATCGAGCGGATCCGCTACACCAGCCCGCATCCCAAGGACATGAAGGAGGACGTGATCCGAGCTCATGCCGAGCTGCCGGCGGTCTGCGAGCACATCCACCTGCCCCTGCAATCCGGCTCCAGCGCGATCCTCAAGCGCATGCGCCGCACCTATGACCGTCAGCGCTACATGGACCGGGTCTCGCTGATCCGCGAGCACGTGCCTGACTGCGCGATCACCACCGACATCATCGTCGGCTTCCCAGGCGAGAGCGAGGCTGATTTCGAGCAGACGCTGGAAGTGGTCGATGAGGTCGGCTACGACAGCGCCTTCACCTTCATCTTCTCGCCCCGTCGCGAAACCGAGGCGGCCGAGTTCGACGACCAGATCCCGCACCCGGTCAAGGTCGAGCGGATGGAGCGCCTGGTCGAGCTGGTGCAGCGGCGGGCCAGCGAACGGGCGCAGCGGTTCGTCGGGCGAGAGCTGGAGGTTCTCGTTGAAGGGACCAGTCGAACGGATGAGACGCGGCTGCGGGGGCGGACGCGGCACAACAAGGCTGTGAACTTCGATGGCGACGCCCAGCCTGGGGAATTCGTTCAGGTCGAGATCAGCGAGGCTACTTCGCAGTCGCTGAGAGGGGTGGCGGCGCAGCCCCTCACTCAACTTTTTCGGTGATGAGCCGGCGGCTGGCCGCCAGCGGATCGCCGAAAAAGTACAAGCCGTTCGGAGCTGCGTCGCCACCCCTCTCGTGAGCGTGAAGGTAGTCGCGATATTCGGGCCGACCGGGGTCGGGAAGACTGGGGTCGCCATTGAGTTGGCGGAGCTTCTGAGGGGGCGAGGGGAGGATCCGGTGGCGATCTCTTGCGATGCGCTGCAGGTCTACGAGGGGCTTTCAGCGTTGACCGGCGTTGCCACTGCCGAGGAGCAGGCGCGGCTCGAGCACAAGCTCGTGGGGTTCGTGCCGGTGACCGAGCGGTTCAACGTTGGGGATTACATGCCGCTGGCTCATGCGGAGGTCGATGCAGCGTTGGCGGCGGGAAGGCGGCCGGTCGTGGTGGGGGGGACGGGGCTCTATTTGCGGGCGGCACTGGCGGAGCTGTCGTTGGTCAAGGCGCCGCCGGAATCGGAGGAGTCCGAGTTGTGGTCTCCCGAGACGCGGCACCCGACGCAGATCTTTGGGATCAGCATGGAGCGGGAGCGGCTGTACGAACGGATCGACGCGCGTACGGAGGCGATCTTCGCCGGTGGGGCCCGCGAGGAGGTCAAACGGGCCGAAGCCCTGGGGCCGTCGCGCACCGCTCGCGTCGCCCTTGGCTTCGACGAGGTCCTCGCCGGCGACTTGGAGACGATGCAGCAGCGCTCCCGCAACTACGCCCGCCGCCAGCTGACCTGGATGCGCAAGATCCCCAACCTGTGTTGGATCGACCGCGACACCCGCGACGACCGGGAAATCGCGGTTGCGATCTGTGAGCAGTTGACCGAACTTCCCTGAGTCGCCTGGGAGACTGGGACCGCTATGGCGATGCGTTCGATCGACGATCTGCCTGGGCCGAAGCGACTGCCCCTGGTCGGCAATGCCCTCCAGGTCCGGCCTGACACCCTTCACCTCACCGTCGAGAAATGGGCCGAGCGCTACGGGCCGCTCTTTCGTTTCGACATCGGCACCCGCAAGATCGTCGTCGTCGGCAATGCCGAGACGCTCAACGCCCTCCTGCGCGATCGCCCGGACGGGTACCGGCGCTGGCGCGAGATCCTCCAGATCACCCAGGAAGTGGGTCAGGTCGGGGTCTTCGCCGCCGAGGGGGACGATTGGCGCCGCACCCGCCGGCTCGCGGTCACCGCCCTCAACAGCAATCATCTGCAGCGCTACTTCGAGATCGTCAGCACCTGCACTGAACGCCTCTATGGTCGGCTGCGCGCCGCGGCTGAGGCCGGGCAGGGCTTCGAGATCGGCCAGGCGCTCTCCGCCTTCACGGTTGACGTCACCTCGGCGCTTGCCTTCGGCCATGACCTCAACACGCTCGAGCGCGGCGATGACGAGCTGCAGGGGCACCTGCACCACGTCTTCCACATGACCAACCGGCGCATCTTCTTCTCGTTTCCCTACTGGCGCTACTTCAAATTGCCCCCCGACCGGGCGCTCGATCGCTCGATGGAGGCAATCGAGACCGCCGTCAAGGGCTTCATGGAGGAGACGAGGCGGCGAATCGCGGCGCGGCCCGAGCTGCGCGAGGCGCCCGAGAACTTCCTCGAGAGCATGATCGCCGCCCAGGAAACCGAGGGCACCTTCAGCGACGAGGAAATCATGGGCAACGTCTTCACCCTGCTGCTTGCTGGCGAGGACACGACCTCGCACTCGATGGCCTGGACGATCTGGTCTCTTGCCCGCCGCCCGGCGATCCAGGCGAAGTGGGCCGAGGAGGCACAGGAAGTCCTCGGGGACCAGCCCTACGCGACCGAGTACGAGACGGTCGAGGGCTTCCGCTACGGCGAGGGGGTGCTGAGGGAGTCGATGCGCCTGACCCCCGTGGCCCCGATCTCAGGCTTGGAGCCGCTCGCCGACACAGAAGTCGAGGGCGTCCAAATCCCCGCTGGCACCCGCCTCTTCCTCCTGCATCGCTACGCCGGCTTGCAGAGCACCGTCCGCGCCGATGAGTTCGTGCCGGAGCGCTGGCTGGAGGAGGAAGAGGAGCTGCCCGTCCCCGACCAGAAGTCCTTTCTCACCTTCGGCGCCGGGCCGCGCTTCTGTCCCGGCCGCAACCTCGCCTTCCTCGAGGCGAAGACGGCGCTGGGCATGATCGCCCGCAACTTCGAGCTCGAGCTCGACCCAGCGGCGCCCCCGGTCACCGAGTTCCTCGGCTTCACTATGAGCCCAAAGGGCCTGCGCGTGCGCCTGCGAGCACGGGCCTCGGAGTTGGCTCCGCGTCAGGCGGAGTCGGTCTTGTCGTAGAAGCGCTGCAGCAGGGAGCTTGCCTCTGCGGGATCAAGGCAACTGTAGGAGTTCCAGCCTTCGAGTCGCAGCTGATCGTCCAAGGGCTTGCCGATCACCTCGCGGATCGTCTCTTTGGCGGAGCGCACCGCTCTTTGCGAGTTGCGCAGGATCTGGCCTGCCAATTGCTCTGCCTCGGCCATCAGCTCCCCGGCTGGAACGACCTTGGTAACCAGGTTGCAACTGAGCGCTCGTTGGGCGTCGATCGGCTCGGCGGTGAGGACCAGTTGCGAGGCCACGCCAACGCCGCAGATGTTGACCAGGCGGGTGATCCCTCCGTCGCCGTGGTGGAACCCACGCCGTGCCTCGAAGGAGCCGAACTTGGCTCGCTCGCTCGCGATCCGCAGGTCACAGGCGAGGCTGAGCTCGAGGCCGCCCGCCAGCGCCCAGCCGTCGACCGCGGCTATCACCGGCTTGCGGATCCGATGCATGCCGCGGGTCAGCCCGCCGAGGCCCAGGTCGACTATCTCCCGAACGCGCGCGGGGTTTGCGTCCACGTAGTTGAGGGGCACATAGGTGCGCAGGTCGGCACCGGCGCAGAAGCTGTCCCCAGCGCCGGAGAGGATCGCCACGTCAACCTCGTCATCGTCTCGAAAGTCAGCCCAAGCACGGCAAAGCGCCTCGTGCATCGCCGGATCGACCGCGTTCTTGGCCTGCGGGCGGTTCAGCGTGACGAAGGCGATCCGGTCGCGCTTCTCATAGAGCACCACGTCTGCCATGGCTCTGAGCATAGGCTGCGGCTGTGAAGTTCGAGAAGTGGCAGGCGCTGGGCAACGACTACCTGATCATCGAGGCGGCGGAGCTTCCCTGGGAGTTGACGCCAGGGCGGGTGCGGCTGATCTGCGACCCGCACTTTGGGATCGGCTCCGACGGGGTGCTGCTGCTCTCGCGCAGCAATGACTCCCGCTATGTCGCCGAGCTGAGGATCTTCAACCCCGATGGCTCGGAGGCCGAGCTCTCCGGCAACGGGGCGCGGGAGGCGATCCTCTACCTGCGTCGCAACGGCTGGACCGACGCCGAGGCCTTCTCGATTCTCACCGCCGCCGGGCCGGTGACGCCGACGATCACCTCGGAGCGGACCTGCGCGGTGGAGATGGGGCGCGCGAGCACGACCTCAAAGGACTTTCCCTCCGGCGCCGCCGACGGGCGCGGCACGATCGAGAGCGCCGGGCGCGAGTGGAGCTTCCAACACGTCTCGATCGGCAACCCGCAGTGCGCGATCGTCGTTGGCGATGAGCTCGAGGAGCTCGACCTGGGTGAGATCGGGCCGGCGATCGAAGCGAGCGAGCTATTTCCCAACCGCACCAACGTCTCCTTCCTTCGCGTCGACGGCAGCCGGGTTCGGGCGCGGATCTTTGAGCGCGGCGTGGGGGAGACGCTCTCCTCGGGCACTGGCGCCAGCGGGGCGGCCGTGACGGCTTTCCTCGGCGGGGCGCCAAGTCCGATCACGGTTGAGCTCGACGGCGGCGAGCTGGAGGTTGCTATCTCCCCGGATCTCGACGTGACGCTGAGCGGCTGGGCCGAGCCGATCGCTTCTGGCGAGCTCTCATCCGAGCTTCTGGCGGCGCTGTCCGCGCTGGACGAATAGATTTCCGCGCCGATGGGAATCTCTGATCCGTCCAAGCGGCTGGAGGCAATGCCTCCCTACAAGTTTCAGGAGCTGGAGCGGACGATCGCCGACAAGCGCGCCGCCGGCATCGACGTGATCAGCCTCGGCATCGGCGATCCCGACGAACCGACCTACTCGCACGTGGTCAAGGCGATGCAGGAGGCGGTCGCCGAGAACGGCAACCAGAAGTACCCCAGCAATCGCGGCCGCGAGGAGTTCCGTCGCGCCTTCGCCGATTTCTACGACCGTCGCTTCGGGGTCGAGATCGATCCCGAAAGCGAGGTAATCCCCGCGATCGGCGCCAAGGAGTGCATCTACAACCTCTGCTTCGCCTTCCTCGATCCGGGTGATGTTGCCCTCGCGTCGGATCCGGGCTACCCGGTCTACACAGGTGGCCCGATCCTCGCCGGCGCCTCGGCCGAGCTGCTGCCGCTGGTGCCGGAGCTGGGCTTCGCCCCTGACCTCGCCGCGATCCCGGCCGAGGTCGCGGCCAAGGCGCGGCTGATGTTCATCAACTTCCCGAACAACCCAACCGGGGCGATCGTCCCCGAGGGCTTCTTCGAGCGCGTCGTCTCCTTCGCTCGCGAGCACGAGATCCTCGTCGTCCACGACAACGCCTATTCGGAGACCACCTACGACGGCTACGTCGCACCCAGCTTCCTTGCCACCCCCGGGGCCAAGGAGGTCGGGGTCGAGGTCTTCTCGCTCTCCAAGGGCTACAACATGACCGGCTGGCGCTGCGCCGCGATCCTCGGCAACGCCGACGCCGTGCAGACCTACTGGCGCCTGAAGACAAACGTCGACTCCGGTCTTTTCGAGGCGGTTCAGCTGGCCGGCGTCGCCGCCCTGGAGGGGCCGAGCGGCCCGCTGGAGCGGATGAACGAGACCTATACCCGCCGCCGCGACCTCGTCGTCAGCGCCCTGCGCGAGATCGGCGTCGAGGTGAGCGCGCCCAAGGGCACGATCTACGTCTGGGCGCCGGTTCCCGAGGGCCACACCTCGACCTCCTTTGCCGAGCTGGTGCTCGAAGAGGCGGCCGTTGTCGTCTCACCGGGCTCGATGTACGGGCCGAGCGGCGAGGGCTTCTTCCGCATCTCGCTGACTACGCCGGACGACCGGATCAGTGAGGCGGTCGAGCGGATGCGCAAGTATCTGAGCTGAGCGCTGATCCCGGCAGGGATTCCGCTTAACTTTTTCGATGGAGACGCGCTCGCTGGCGCCGCGAGGAATTGCCGAAAAAGTACAAGACGCTTCACCCCTGCCGGGATCAGCGTTGAGCCTCGGCTCGCTTGCGCCAGTAGCGGTCTAGACCGCGCCACTGGTATTGGGGTGGGACGGATTGGAGCATCTCCGCGGCGGCATCTGAGCTTGCGGCGGTCTCGGCGACGCGGTCGCGGTGGTGGCGCTCGTACTCGTCCTCTGACAGCTCGCGGGCGAGGTCGGCCTCCTCGCGCAGGCGCCGACGTACGATCGCGAGGTGCTCGGTCGGCTCCTCGACCGCGCCGAAGTGGGTGAGGGCGAGCCGCTCCGGGTGCCATGACTCGACCGTGGCGATCGAGTCGAGCCAGGTCTCGATGTCGATATCGGGCGGCGGAGTGGGGGGCACCACCTCCCCGACGCCGGGGATGCGAACGGCGGCGACGTCGCCGACGAAGGCGGTGCCGGAGCCCTCGTGGAAGTAACAGACGTGGTGCGAGGCATGGCCAGGTGTGTAGGCGACGCGCATGCCGAGCACGTCCTCACCGCCCGCCAGCGGCTTCACGTTGGCCTCGGGAACGGGGACGATCTCGCCCCAGAGGTACTCCATCTTGTCGCCGTAGAGGCGCTCGGCGCTGGCCAGCAGCTTCGAGGGGTCGATCAGGTGCGGGGCGCCGCGCTCGTGCACGTAGACCTCGAGCTCCGGCCAGCGGCGCACCAGGGCCCCGGTGGCGGCGGCGTGATCGAGGTGGATGTGGGTGAGCAGCAAGGCACGCGGCTGTTCATCCCCGATCGCGTCAAGCAGCGTCTCCATCGAAGATTGCGGCCCAGGGTCAATAAGCACCCCGTCGACCTCCCAGCAGCCGATCACGTGCGGCCGCCCCAGGTGCATCACGTCGATTACGCGCATCGCCTTCGCCTACGGGTGTCGGGGGAGTGCTCGACGGAGCCTCCCCGCTGTTGCTCCGACGAGTCCTCCCCCGACACCCTCACGCCACGGGATCGGGAAAGCGATCGTCCTGTTCCAGCGTCTGCCGTATGCCCTCTTCAATTCCCCGCGGGGCGTAGCCGAGCTCGCGTCCCGCCTTCTCGTAGCTGGCCCAGAAGGTGACCCCGTCGGCCGAGGAGATCAGCTCGCGCAGGTTCGGTGGCTGGCCGATCAGCTTGCCAACCACGGGCCCGATCGGCGTCAGCGCCTTCATCAACCCGGTCGGCATGTCGCGCTGCGGGGCCTTGCGGCCGCTCACCCTGGCGATCGTCTCGATCGCCTCGCGCATGTTCGTCGCCGGCCCGCTGATCACGTAGCTCTCGCCGGCCTTGCCCTTGTCGAGGCCGAGCAGGATGCCGCCGGCGATGTCTTCGACGTGGGAGAGGCAGATGCCCAGCTCGGGAAAGGGCAGCATGAAGAGCCGGCCGGCGAAGAATTCCTTGAGCAGGTCGGCGATCTGCGATTCGTCGCCGGGGCCATAGACGCCACCCGGCTGCGCGATCACGCAGGGCAGGCCTTCCTCGGCCATCATCCGCTTGGCAATTCGGTGCCCCTCGAGCTTGGTCTCCTCGTAGTAGGAGGTGAATTCCTTGCCCGGGTTCTCGTAGCTCTCGTCGACCACCTCGCCGTGGGTGTTGCCGAAGACGCCGACGGTCGAGACGTAGACGATCTTGCCGACCTTCGCCTCCTGCGCGGCGCGCAGCGCTCGTTCGCTGCCGCGCACGTTGGCGTCGTACATCGCCGGGTGCTGCTTGGCCGGGATCCCAACCTCGTACATCGCGGCGGCGTGAATGAGTCCCTCGCAGCCCTCCATGCCGGCGCGCATCGCCTCGGCATCGCCAAGGTCGCCCTGGGCCAGCTCACAGCCAAGCTCCCTCAGCTTCGAGGCTTTCGCCGGGGTCCGGACCAGGCAGACGACGTCATCGCCGCGAGCGCGCAGCTGGCGCACGACCTCGCCGCCGATGAAGCCCGTTCCTCCCGTGACGAAGACCTTCACGGGGCGGAAGCCTAACCGCCCCCGGACGCGGATGCGGGGGCGCGTGATCACCGGTCGTGATGAGCGCGCCTCCGCAGGAGCGGAGGAGGTGGCGCTCGGCCAGGCCTACAATCAAGAGAAGTGGAGAGGTCGCGGAACGGTCGCAATGCGGAGTCGCGCTACGGCGCCGGTGGAGCCGGCGTCGCCAACCCGCGTGCGCGCCAGCGGGCGCTCGCGATCGGCATCGTCAACGGCCGTGAGGAGGGTGATCCGCTGGCCGAGCTGAAGGAGCTGCTGCGCACGGCCGGCGTCGCCACCGCGGGCGAGGCGGTGCAGCAGCGCGAGGCGCCCGATCCCGACCGCTACGTCGGCCGCGGCAAGCTGACCGAGCTGAAGGCCGAAATCGCCGCCTGCGACGCCAACCTGGTCGCCTGCGACGACGAGCTGGCGCCGCGCCAGGAGCGCAACCTGGAGAGCGCCCTCGGCGTGCCGGTAATCGACCGCACCGCCGTGATCCTCGACATCTTCGCCGACCACGCCCACTCGGCCGAGGGCAAGCTGCAGGTCGAGCTGGCTCAGCTCGAATACAACCTCGCCCGCATGCGTGGGCTCTGGACCCACCTGGAGCGACTTGGCGGCGGCATCGGCACCAGGGGCCCGGGCGAGAGCCAGATCGAGACCGACCGCCGGCTCGCGCGCGACCGCATCGCCGCCCTGCGCCGGCGCCTGGGCCGGCTGGAGCGCAACCGCGGGGTGATGCGCGCCCAGCGCGAGCGCTCCTCCTTGCCCCGGGTGGCCCTCGCCGGCTACACCAACGCCGGCAAGTCGACGCTGTTGAACGCGCTCACCGGGGCCGAGGTCGGCGTCGGCAATCGCCTCTTCCACACGCTTGACCCGACCACGCGCAGCGTTGAGCTCTCCGGCCGCGACTACCTGCTCACCGACACGGTCGGCTTCATCGAGAAGCTGCCCCACCAGCTGGTCGAGGCCTTCAAGGCGACCCTGGAGGAGACCGTGCTCGCCGACCTGATCCTGCACGTGGTCGACGCGGCGGCGCCGGAGGAGCGGCGCATCGCCGACATGCAGGCGGTCGACGAGGTGCTCGAGGAGATCGGGGCGGGGGAGAAGCCGCGCCTGCTCGTGCTCAACAAGTCCGACCTGCTGGATCAGGACGCGCGGGCTGAGGTGCTTCTGCGCCATCCCGAGGCCGTCCTCGTCTCCGCTCTCGACGGGACGGGTCTGGATCCGTTGCGCAAGCGGGTTGAGATTGCCTTCGAGGACACCCTGGCCGAGGTCGAGCTGCTGGTTCCCTACGCCGAGGGCGGGCGCCTGCACGAGCTGCACGAGATCGCTGGCAATCTGGAGCGGACCGAGCGCGCCGACGGCGTGCTGGTCAAGGCCAAGGTGCCGGTCGCGGAGCTGCACCGCTTCGACGATCTCGCCATCGCCTGAGGACGGCCCCTCGGCCTGCCCCAGGACCGTCTAGGCTGCCGCCCGTGGAACTGCCGCTCGCCCGCCTCAACGAGAACGCCGTCCTGCCCACGCGCGCCCACGAGGGCGATGCCGGGCTCGATCTCTACGCCTGCGAGTCCGCCCACATCGGCCCAGGTGAGCGCTGGAGCATCGGCACCGGCGTCGCGGTCGAGATCCCCGATGGCCACGCTGGGCTGGTCCTGCCGCGCTCAGGGCTGGCCAAGAAGAACGGCATCACCCTGGTCAACAGCCCGGGCTTGATCGACGCCGGCTATCGCGGTGAGATCCGCGTCCTGCTGCTCAACACCGATCCCGCCGAGGTCTTCCGCGTCGCCCCCGGCGATCGCATCGCCCAGCTCGTCATCGTCCCGATCGCACTCGCCGAGCCGGTCGAGCGAGAGGCGCTGGCCGAGTCCGCTCGCGGTGAGGGCGGCTTCGGCTCCAGCGGCCGTTGAGCCGCTTTCGATGAAGCATCACCTGGGTTGGGGCCAGCGTAATGCTTCATCGAAGCTCGGCCGCGAGCCTGGCGTTCTCGTGCGCTGCTAGCTCGAGGCCGTCGTCGAGCGGCTCGAGCTGGGGACGCGCGCCGTAGCGGCGTTCTAGCGCGAGCTCGATCAGACGGTCTGCGAGCCAGGCGTTCTTGGGCAGCAGCGGGCCGTGCAGGTAGGTGCCGATCAGGTTGTCGCGGTGGGCGCCCTCGAAGCCGTCTTTGCCGTTGTTGCCGAAGCCCTTCAGCACACGGCCGAGCGGTTTGGCGTCGCCGAGGTAGGTGCGTCCGCCATGGTTCTCGAAGCCGGCCAGGGTCCGCGGCCCGCCTCCGAGGTCGACCTCGATCGCGACGTTGCCGATCAGGCGGGGGCCGGGCTCGCGCACCGTCTCGAGATCGACCAGGCCGAGACCGGGCAGGCGCTCCTCGTCGAGTTGGTAGCTGTGCCCGAGCAATTGGTAGCCGCCGCAGACGGCGAGCATCGCGGCCCCGTCCTCGACCGCCGCGGCCAGGGCCTCGCGCTTGCTCTTGACCATGTCAGCGGCAACGGCGATCTGATCGCGGTCCTGGCCGCCACCGAGGTAGACCAGGTCGTGTGAGCCGGGGTCGAAGCTCTCGCCCGGCCCAGCGCTGGCGTGGGCGAAGCCGATGCCCCGCCACTCACAGCGTCGCTGCAGGAAGAGGATGTTGCCGCGGTCGGCGTAGATGTTCATCTGCTCTGGGTAGAGCGCGAGCAGGCGGAGCTCCATCAAGCCTCCTTGTCGAAGAGCACGACGGTGGAGCCGACGTGCGCTTCAGTCGAGGGGATCTCGCGGCGGCCGGCGGGGATCAGGCCAACGCTGCGCCCCTCCTCTTCAAGGGTCTCAGCGGAGAGGATCATGATCTCGATCTCGTTCATCTCCTCGCTCATCTCACCGTCCGGGTCGACCGTCTGCCGCAGGCGCCGCAGCAGGATCGTCTCGGGCCCGACGATCGGCTCGAGCGGCAGGCTGGAGTAGATCCAGCCTTCGATCTGGCGCACGTCGGGCAGTGGCGGTGCTGCGGTCCCCGGCGGCAGGTAAGGCATTTCCTCGACGATAGAGAAGGCGGCGCGACCGCCGGGCAGCATGTTGTTGACGACGCAGGAAAGGCACTCGATCCGGTCGTTGCTCGTCGGCAGCAGCTGGATCAGCTGCATCGGCGCGATCACGAGGCTGAACTTGGTCGCGAATTCAAAGCTGCGCACGTCGGCGAGCTCGGCGTCGCCGGGGATCTTGCCGGAGCGTTCCCAGACGGCGGCGACCAGGTCGGAATCCCAGTCAAGACCGATCACGAGGTAGGCGCCGCGGTGGGCGAGATGAAGCGTGACCCGGCCGGCGCCGCAGCCCAGCTCCATGATCGGCTTGTCGGTCTGGTCCGCCATCTCCTCCCAGAGCGCCAGGTCAGCGGTGTAGGCGCCGCACTCGACTTCGTGCCAGACCAGCGAGTTCATCGCCAAAAGTCCTCGGCGAGGCCACGATTGGCCAGCAGCTTGCGCAGCTCCAACAAGGTGGTGTAGGTGGGGAGGGCGAAGAGGCGCTCGCTGGAAGCAGCGAGGGCTTGGTCGAGCGAGCGCTCGACGCTGGCCTCGACCGCGATCGCCTCCTCGGGCCAGCCCGCGTACTTGAGGCGCAGCGCCATCTCTGGCGCTCGCGTGCCGGCGCAGGTGACGCGGCGCACGCCGCTTGCGAGCAGCTCGAAGTCGGCGTCCCAGATCCAGGAGACGTCCCGGCCATCGGCGATCTTGTCGTTGAGCCCGATCCAGAGGTCGAGCTTCTCGCTGCCGGCCTCGAGCAGCAGGGTGCGCAGGACCTCGTTGGCACCGGCCGGGTTCTTGATCAGGAGGATTGAAAGCCGGGTTGAGTCGACCGCGATCGTCTCGACCCGGCCGAAAGCCGCCCGGGTCGTTTCCAAAGCGCTGCTGACCGTGTCGGCTGACACGCCCAGCTCGAGCGCCGCGGCGATCGCGGCGAGGGCGTTGTAGACGTTGTAGAGGCCCGGCAGGGGCAGCTCGAGCTCGAGCTGCCCTGACGGGGTGCGCACGGTCAGCCGTGAGCCGTTCATGCCCTTGAGCGAGATCGCCGTCGCGGCAACGTCGGGCCGTGGGCGTTGAGCGCCGCAGTTGGGGCACGAGTAGTGGCCGAGGTGGCCGACGAAGGCGCGTTCGTAGGCGTAGGGGTGCCCGCAGCGGCGACAGTGCTTGGCGTCAAAGGCGTGCTGCAGCTCGGGCAGCGCCTGCGAGGCGTCCTCGATCCCAAAGTAGGTGACGCCCTGGCGCGGCTTGCCCTCGCCGTCGCGGCCGAGGTCGGCGATGGTGGGGTCATCGGCGTTGAGCACAAAGCGAGTGCGGCCAGCCCGGGCGGCCACGGTCTTCGCCCAGTCGGCGGCCAGCACCTCCATCTCGCCGTAGCGGTCGAGCTGGTCGCGGAAGAGGTTTCCGAGGACGAGCAGGGAGGGGTCGAGCTGGGCCGTGACCTTGGAGAGCCAGGCCTCGTCGACCTCGAAGAGGCCCTCGTTTCCCTTCTGCTCGAGCAGGGCAGTGGCGACCCCCCAGGTCATGTTCGACCCGGCCCGGTTGTGAACCGGGTGGCGACCGGCGGCCGCCAGGGCGGCGGCGATCATGCCGGCGGTCGTCGTCTTGCCGTTGGTGGCGCTGATCAGCGCCGAGCCATGCTCGAGCCGGCCGCCAAGCCGCGCGATCGCGTCCGGCGCCATCCGCAACAGCAGGCGCCCGGGCAGGGTGGTGCCGCCGCCGCGTCCGCTGGCGCGACTGGCTGCGCCGGCTGCCCGCGCGGCCATGAGCTTTGCGCTGAAGAGCACCTAGGCCCCGGCGGCGACTGGAACGAGAACGCTTAGCGCCCGCGGCAGCACCCGCAGCGTGGCGGGCAGGTCGGTCAGGTGCTCGCCGTCGGCGTAGACGGGAAAGGGCCTGCTTGCGGTCAGTTCGAGCTGGGCCGCCCGGAAGACGCGAACCTCGTCCTCATCGACGTGGGTGCCCTTGAACACCTTCGGCAGGTTACCCACGAAGCGCAGCTTGCCGACCGCGCCGACGGTGACGACGTCGAACTCACCATCGTCGAGCTCGGCGTCAGGAGCGATGAACATGCCACCGCCGAAAGCGCGGCTGTTGGCGACCGAGACGGAGTAACCGGTGAAGCGCTGTCGTTCCTCGCCGACGCGGATCGTGAAGCGACCCGGCTTCCAGCTGAGCAGGGTGCGCACCGCCGCGTACGCATAGACGAGATTTCCCCGCATGAAATTGGTCTCGTTGGCCAGTCGGTTCGCTTCTGAGTCGAAGCCGACGCTGACGATGCCAAGGAAACGCTCGCCGTTGGCCTCACCGACGTCGATGCGGCGGGTCTCGCCGGCGGCGATTACCGACACCGCCTCGATCGGGTCGTCAGGGATGCCGAGAACGCGGGCGAGGTCGTTGCCGCGGCCGCCGGGAATGATCCCGAGCGGCGTGTCGGCACCCGCCATCGCCCCACCGATCGCACCCAGCAGCCCATCACCGCTGACGACAACCGGCACCTCATCTGCCTCAACCGCGCGCAGGGCCAGCTCGGCCCCGTCCTCGAGCCCGCGGGTGCGCTCGACCCGGAAGGGAATCCGCCGCGCGTCGAGCTCCTGCTCGATCGCCGGCAGCAGCTTCAGCGTGCGTCCGTGCGCGGACGCGGGGTTGACGAGCAGCGTCAGCGGCATTCCCTCGATACCCATGCTGGCGGCAGCCTAAATGTCGGGCTGCGCTCAGCGGGTGCGATCGAGGCGGGCGACGAAGAAATTGCCGTCTCCGGCCCGGTCCGCTTGCCGCGGCTCGAAATAGTGCTGGGCCAACCGCCACTCGAGCAGGTGCCGGCGGGGACCGCCGGCAAACCGCGGCGGCTGCAGGAGAGCGTGGATGAAGAACCCGCCCGGCCGTAGGACCCGTGCCGTCTCGGCAGGCAGGAGGCGCCCTCCGGTCTGGGCGATCAGGTCGAAGAATTCATCGGGATAGGGCAAGGAGCGCCGTCCGGCCTGCTTGAAGGCGAGGCGTCCTTCCGGGTCGAGGCCGACCTTTGCCTGCGCCTCGCGGACGCGCTCGGCAGAGCGATCGACACCGCGAATACGGGCGCTGGGAAACTCACGGGCGAGGAAGAGCGCCGCGCCGCCGTCATCGCAGCCAACGACGAGCGCCCGCTCCGGCGCCGGGACATGGAGAACTGCGGCGGCGAGGGGCTCCAGCGGCGATGCTTCCACGCGGCGATGATCGCAAGTCCGTGACGGCGGATCGATCCTCTAGGGTTCCGCCCAATGCAGGAGGGCGCTGACCGTCGCTGGATCTTCCTCGCCGTTTTCGCGGCGATCGCGGCCGTCATCGTGGCCGTGATCCTGATCGGTCGCAGCGGGGGGGACGACAGCTCCTCGGCCAAGACCGGGGTTGCCGGTTGCAAGGAAGTGGAAGCGCCGCAGCCGAAGAAAGTCAGCTTCAAAACGCCGCCGCAGACGGTGAAGAAGAGCGAATCGCTGACCGCCGTGGTTGAAACCAGCTGCGGCACCTTCGACATTGCGCTCGACACGGCTCGGGCACCAAAGACGGTCAATTCCTTCGTCTTCCTCAGCGAAGAAGGCTTCTACGACGACCTGACCTTCCACCGCATCGCGCCCGGCTTCGTGATCCAGGGGGGAGACCCGCTTGGAACCGGCACCGGCGGCCCGGGCTACACCGTGGTCGAGAAGCCGCCCCCCAACCTTTCCTACACCAAAGGCATCGTCGCGATGGCGAAGAGCTCGGCCGAGCCCCCGGGTGCGTCCGGCAGTCAATTCTTTGTCGTCCTCGGCGCTGACGCTGGCTTGCCGCCCGAATATGCCCTGGTCGGCAAGGTCGACAAAGGTATGGACGTCGTTGAACAGATTGGCGAGCTTGGCACGCCGGAAGAAAAACCCAAACAGACCGTGCTGATCGAAAAGATCTCGATCGAAAAGGGCTAGCTGCACTAGGCTCAACTCGATGGCCAAGGTCGACGTAGGAGACGCAGCGCCCGATTTCCAACTGCCCGGCACCGAAGGGCAGAGCTTCAAGCTCTCCGATCATCGGGGCAAGAACATCGTCCTCGCCTTTTATCCCGGCGACGCCACCACGGTCTGCACCAAGCAGTTCTGCTCCTACCGCGACAACGCCGACAAACTCGACGGGCTCAACGCCGAAGTCGTCGGAATCTCGCCGCAATCGGTCGATTCGCACGAGCGTTGGGTCGAAGAGCAGGAACTCAACGTGCCGCTGCTCGCTGACGAGGATCTTGCGGTGAGCAAGAGCTACGGCGTGACCGGCTGGCTTGGGCCACTTGCCCGCTTCACTGAGCTCAAGGAGACCCCGGGCGGGCGCTACGTCCAGCGGGCGATCTTCGTCATAGACGCTGAAGGCATCATCCGCTACCGCCATGTCTCCCGCACCGGCGCCACCTTCCAGTCGGTCGATGACATCGAGCGGGCGCTCGCTGGTCTGGACTGAGCGTGACCGGCGCCGCCGGGGCCCCGCGCCAATTCATCAGCGGGCGGGAGCTAACCGTTCGCGGTGAGATCACGGGGGAGGGGGCTCCGATCGTGCTTTGCCACGGCTTGACCGCTACCCGACGCTCGGTGGTGCACGGCTCGCGGCGGCTGGAGCGCGGCGGGTTCGCGGTGATCGCCTACGACGCGCGCGGGCACGGCGAGTCCGATCCCGCCCCGGTCGATTCGGGTTATGGATACCCGGAGCTGGTCGACGACCTCGGCGCGGTCATCGAAGACCAGGCGGGGGAGGCACCTGTCTTCCTCGCCGGTCACTCGATGGGCGCCCACACCGCCATCGCCTTCGCGCTGCGCTATCCCAAGCGCGTCGCCGGTCTGATCGCGATTGGTCCGACCTACATCGGCACGCGAACTCCGTTTTCTCCGGATAGCGACGAAAACGGAGCTGGCGTCGCTGAGGAGTCGCTAGCGTACTGGGACGGGCTGGCCGAGGCGCTGGAGCGAGGGGGGATCGACGGGTTCGTCGACTACATCGGCAGTGCCCAGGAGATCGGGCTTCCCTGGCGCGACTCGGTGCTGCGCTTCACCCGCGAACGGATGGAGCGCCATCGTCACCTCGACGCGATCGCCAGAGCGCTGCGGGAGGTGCCCAGGTCACAGCCGTTTGACCCGGCGAAGCTGGAGTCGCTGACCGTGCCGACGCTGGTCGTCGCCAGCAACGATGCCGCCGATCCTGGGCATCCGTACGCGATCGCGGCCAAGTACGCGGAGCGGATCCCCGGCGCGAAACTGATCAGCGAGGAGGAGGGACAGTCTCCATTGGCCTGGCAGGGCGGCCGCCTCTCACGCGAAATTGAGAATTTCTGCAGAGAGCTCCAATAGCTTTCCCGTCATGAAAGCACCGGCTGAGGGCACACTGCGCGGTATCGCCACCTTCCTTGCCACCTTTGGCATCGGCGTCGCCACCTACATCGCGATCGCCGACTCCGGCGGCGGCTCTCCGGTCTGCATCGCCGGCGGACACGGCTGTCAGACCGTCGCCGAAAGCACGTACTCGCACCTGCTCGGCGTCAACATCGCGATCTTCGGCGTCCTCGGCTACGTGGTGCTGCTCGGCTGCGCCCTCTTGCGCGGTGACCTGCCGCGCATGATGGGCTTTGCGATCTCCCTGGTTGGCTTTGGCTACAGCCTCTACCTGACCTATCTGGAGCTGTTCAAGATCGACGCGATCTGCCAATGGTGCGTCGCCAGCGCCACGCTGATGACGTTGCTCTTCGTTACGAATTCGATTCGAATGCTTGGCTACGTGGGGACAGATCCATGAGCGGCAAGCGCGACCGCGAGGCGCGCCGGGAAGAGCAGCTGCAGGCAGGGGAGCGCGCGGCCGCGGACGACCGGCGCCAGCGCATGATCAAGCTCGCCAGCGCCATGGCTTTCTTGGCGCTGGCGGTAGTTGCGGTCCTGATCGTTGTTAGTCAGGGCAGCAATGAAGAAGGCGGCGACGCAAGCAAGGTCGAGGGGGCGGCGGAAATCGAAGCTGAGCTGAATGGGATCCCGCAGAAGGGATTGGTGCTCGGCTCAGGCGGCGCCAAGGCGACGCTGGTCGAGTTCGGCGACCTCCAATGCCCATTTTGCAAGGGCTTCGCCGAAGAAATCCTGCCGCCGGTGATTGAAAACAAAGTTCGCGCCGGCGAAGCGAAGCTCGAGTTCCGCAATTTCACCATCATCGGCGAACAGTCCGTGCCGGCCGGGGCGGCCGCGATCGCGGCCGGTCAACAGGGACGCGGGTGGAACTTCATCGAGCTTTTCTACAGAAACCAGGGGCGCGAGGACAGCGGCTACGTAACCGACGAGTTCATGACCGCAATCGCCCGCGCCGCCGGGGTGCGGAATATCGCCCAGTGGAACAAAGCTCGCAAGAGCAAGAGCGTGCTCAACGAGGTTTCCAAGACAACCGAAGAAGCCCGCGAGCTTGGGTTCAGCGGCACTCCTTCGTTTGCCGTCGAAGGCCCTGGGGTCAAGGGCCTGGAAACGCTGGGCACGCCGGGCTCGAGCGGAGACCTCGAATCGGCGCTCGAAAACGCCGCGGGCTGAGTCATGTTTATGGGGAGACGCTTTGGGGCGGTGGTTCTATGCGTGCTGGCGGTGTTTGCCGCGGTTGCGGCATCGCCGGCAGCGGCTGACCTCACCGGTGCGGAAATCGTTCACCTGCTCAGTCTGCAGCGGGAAGCGAACGGCATACCGGGTGGTCTACGCGAGCGCACTGACTGGTCGGCCGGCTGCGCCCAGCACAACTACTACGAGGAGCAGACCGGTGAGTTCGGACACGAAGAGAACCCCGGCAGCCCGTACTACAGCGAGGAAGGCGATTGGGCGGCACACAACAGCGTGATCGCCTACGGCTCGAGCTGGAGCGCCGGCAACCCTTGGGAGGACGCGCCGATCCACCTCTTGCAGATGTTGGCACCGCAGATGAGCGAAACCGGCGCCGCCGAATCGTATGGCCGCAACTGCCTCACGACCTGGCCGGGGTACAAACGGCCGAGCCCGGCGACGCCAACCGCCTACAGCTATCCCGGCGACGGCGTCACCGGCGTCGTCCCGGTCGAGTACGCAGTCGAGTCACCGTTCATACCGGGCGATTTCGTGGGACTGCCGGAAGGAACCGCCACCGGTCGCTATCTGCTCGCCTATCTGAGCGGCGCCTTCAGCTATGCCGAAGCGACAAAGGTCACCGCTGCCGCGACGCTCACGGGGCCAGAAGGCTCGGTTGAACTGCGCACGATCGACTCGACCAGCTCCGACATCGGCGCCTACATGCCACCGCCTTCGGCGTTCTTGATCCCCGTGCAGCCACTGCAGCCGCTGAGCAGCTACCAGGCCGACGTCAAATGGGCGCTGGCGGGAGCGCCGCTCTACGAGCAGCACTTCTCGTTCATTACGGGAGCAAATCCAAGCAATAGCGCCACGACAGGGAAAAAGGCAAGCGACCCTTGCAAGCGCTTGATTCGGGCGATTCGCCATTTGCGCCAGCGAGCGTCAAAGCTGGGAGCCCACGGCAAGCTCCTCGTGCGCAAGGCCACGACGAGAGCAAAGCGACGGCAGGGAGCGCACCTGCTTGCACTCGCAGCGCAGCTGAGGGCAAAAGCGCGGCATCGGGTCAAGCAGGCCAGGCACTGCGGCGGCCGTTCTAACTCAAGTTGACATAACCACCATTATCGTGCGTTGGTAATGCGTTTAGGGGATCTGGTGCGTCTCTCGCCTCCACGCTAGGTAGAGCTCTAACGCACGAACGACGAGAGCGCCGCTGAGACGTGAACCGGATCCAGCGGCCCGAAGCGCAGCGTCCAGGCGCCGCCGAGCTCTTGGCGAAAGGAAAACTCGATTCCGCTTGCCTCGAGCAATGCGCGGTGACTTTCGGCGCGCTCGTATCCAGTTGTGCCTTGAAACGTCGCATCAAGGCCATAACGACCGTCCTCCAGCGGCCAAACGGAGAGCCGGTCGGCCACGGGACCGGCTGGAAAGTCCAGCTGAGCTGTCTCTTTTTCGGCGCCCTGGGTCATTTGAGCGCTCAATCGTTTCACGAATAGACTGCCCGCCATGCATCTGCCGGTTTACGAACCCGTGACCAAAGGCGTCTTGCTGGCCCTCTTCTCGGTCGTGGTCGCGAGCATTGGCGCTGCCTTCTTTCTCAGCGCGATCCCGCCGGCCTCACCTGACCTATTGCAGACGCTGGCGCTGATCGGCGCGATCCTGCTGCCGGCCTATGTAGTCGAGGTCGTCTGGCTGCTGCCGCGCATGGAACGCGGCGAAGAGCTCGAAGAATGGCTCGGCTTCATGGTCGGATCAGCCATCGCCGACCTGCTCGCGGTCGCGGTCGCCCTGCTCGGCGTCCAGCACCGCCTCGCAGGTCACGCCAACTCGCTCGACGATCTCGGCCTCGCCTTCGTCGTCGTCTCCTTGGTCGTCTTGGCCGGCACGCTCGTGGTGCAGCCGTTGCTGGCGAATCGCTTCGTCAGCGATCCAACCGAGAGCTAGCGTCAGGCCACCCTGACGGCGGCCCCATGCACCAGCGGGCGCACGATCGGCGGCGCCTTCGGCATCTCCCCACGCTCCACCCTCACCTGCTCAAACGGCGCGGCCCCGATCAGGCTGGCCGTGTCCCGGTTGCAGTGACAGCCGTCGCCGAAGTAGTACCAGGGGCGCTCGAGCCGATCCTGCCAGCGGGCAAGGCCGGGGTCGTCGGCGCGGACGTGCTCGACGAAGAGAAGCCTGCCGCCCGGCTTCAGCACCCGCGCGGTCTCGGTTAGTGCCGCTGCCGGGTTCGGCACTGTGCAGAGCACAAGGGTGAAGACGGCGGTGTCAAAGCTGGCGTCCTCGAAGGGCAGTGCTTCGGCGCCTGCTTGGACCACTTCAGCCGATGTTGACGCCTCGGACAATCGTGGCCGCAGCTTGTTCAGCATGTGCGGGTCGGGCTCCGCCAGGACGAGCTCGCTCACGGCCCGCGGGTAAAGCGACAGGTTGGCGCCTGTGCCGGCGCCGATGTCGATCGTCCGCCCCGTCGCCGTCGCCAGGACCTCACGTCGGAGCTCGCGCAGCCCCGCGTCTTCGGTTCCGCTCAGGAGTCGGTCGTAGAGCGCGGTGAAAGCCCGCCCCCAGGTGGCGTCGTAGATTCGTCCCACGGCGAGGGATACGGAGCTAGGCGGCTTCGCGTTCAGGGCTTTCCTGGGCGGCGGCCGAACCCTGCTCCTCTCCTCCCCCGCCGGCGATGTCCTCGCGAGCGGCGCGCTCCTCATAGGCGCGGCGAGAGTCTTTCGAGACGCCGGTGAGGATCTTGTCGATGCCCATCAGTCGCGCCACCGCCTCGCGCGCACGGCGCGGCAGCAGCGAACCGGCCGCGGTCGTGTACTTGAGATAGGGCGGCACGAAGACGTCGAAGCGCGGCACTTCCAGCGCATCGACGATCTCCGTGGCGACGTCCTCAGGCTGGACCTTCTTCACGCCAAGGGTGTCGGAGACCCCTTCGGTGAGGGCTGTGTTGACCGTTACCGGCATCACGCAAGAGAGCTCGACACCGCTATCGCGCAGCTCGGCACGCACGGCTTCGGTGTAGCCAACCACCGCGTGCTTCGTCCCTGAGTAAGTCGCGATGCCGGGGATGCCTGCTTTGCCGGCCGCGGACGCGATGTTGACGATGTGGCCGCGGTTGCGCGAGAGCAAACGCTCGCTGGCGAGCTGGGTGCCGACGATGACGCCGTAGACGTTGATGTCGAGCTGGCGCTTGATCGACTCGTCCGACTCCTCGGCGAACGGCGTCACCGGCATGATCCCGGCGTTGTTGACGACGACGTCAAGCGGGCCGAGCTCACGCTCGGCGGCGTCGAGGAAGGCGGTGAAGGAGTCGCGGTCGGTGACGTCAAGCTCGAGCGCGACTGTGCCGCCGCCGAGCTCGGCCGCCGTCTGCTCGGCCAGCTCCAGGTCGAGATCGCCGATCGCGACGCGGCAGCCCTTGCGCACCAGCGCCGTTGCCGTCGCCTTGCCGATCCCGCGGGCACCGCCGGTGATCGCCACGACCTTGCCGCTGAGGGACTGTCGCTCCTTCGCCATCAGGTCCTCCTCCTCTCGGCGGCTCTAGGCCGCCGGCTTGTAGACGGTGACCACGGCTGCGCCGCCGAGGCCGATGTTGTGCTGCAGGGCGGTCTTGGCGCCCTCGACCTGACGCTTGCCCGCGTCGCCACGCAGCTGCCAGGTCAGTTCCGAGCACTGCGCCAGCCCGGTCGCACCGAGCGGATGGCCCTTGGAGATCAACCCCCCCGAGGGGTTGACGACGACCTTGCCGCCGTAGGTGGTCGCTTCTTCCTCGACCAGCTTATGTGCCTCGCCCTCGGCGGCGAAACCGAGCGCTTCGTAGGTGATCAGCTCGTTGGCGCTGAAGCAGTCGTGCAGCTCGCAGACGTCGACTTCCTCGGCGGCGACGCCGGCTTCGGCGTAGGCCTCGTTCGCGGCCTGCTTCGACATGTCGGAGCCGACGATCTTCATGCAGTCGGTGTCCTCGGCAAAGGTGGAGCTGAGGTCGGTGACCATCGACTGGCCGGCGATCTCGATCGCGCGGTCGCCGAGGCCGTGCTCTTCGACGTAGCGCTCGGAGGCGACGATCGCGCAGGCCGAGCCGTCGGAGGTCGGCGAGCACTGCAGCTTGGTCAGCGGGTCGTGGATCATCCGCGCGCCCTTGATGTCCTCCAGCGAGTACTCGTCCTGGAACTGGGCGTAGGGATTGTTGACCGAGTGCTTGTGGTTCTTCCAGCCGATCCAGGCGTAGTGATCGGGGTTTGAGCCGTACTTCTCCATGTGGTCGCGACCGGCGTTGCCGAACATCTGCGGCGCCGGCGGCGACTGCTCCGGGTCGCGGATCTCGAACATCCGCATCGCGTGCTTGTCGAGCGCGTTGGTGCGGTCGGTGTACTTGACCCCGAGCGAGCCCGGCTCCATCTTCTCGAAGCCCAGCGCCAGCGCGCAATCGGCGATGCCGCCCTTGACCGCCTGCCGCGCCAGGAAGAGCGCCGAGGAGCCGGTCGAGCAGTTGTTGTTGACGTTGACGACCGGAATCCCGGTGAGGCCGAGCTGGTAGAGCGCCCGCTGGCCATAGGTCGAGTCGCCGTAGCAGTAGCCGGCGTAGGCCTGCTGCACGTCCTCGTAGGGAATGCCGGCGTCGGCGAGCGCCTTCTCCCCCGCCTCCTTGGCCCAGTCCGGGTAATCGCCCTCCTTGCTGCCGGGCTTCTCGAACTTGGTCATCCCGACCCCGATCACGAACGTGCGGTTGCTCAAAGTCTGCTCCTGTGTCGCCGCGGCCGCGCGCCGCGGTTTGGCTGGTCAGCCAGGAAATCTAGCGCGTATCGATTGCGACCACGGGATCCGGCTCGCCGCGGTCGGGCCAGAGCAGGAAGGCCGCGCCCGCGATGAGAATGCCGAGCGCTGTCCCAAGCGCCCGCTCGCCGGCGGCGTGCAGGGCGGGCTCGCCGATCGAGTCGGCAAGCATCACGGCGTAGGTGGTGATCGCGGCGGTGAAGAGCGCGTACTGGACGGTGAGCAGGCCGTAGGCGAAGCCGCTGGCGATCGTCAGGCAGATGGCGACCAGCAGGGGATCTCCCCGCAGCCACTCCGCCAGGGCGGTGGCGATGACGAGGCCCACCGCGGTGCCCGCTGCGCGCAGGACCAGGCGGCGGAAGGTCTCGTCCTCCTGCGGGCGCATGACGAAGAGGATCGTCAGCGGGATCCAGAAGCCGTGTTCGTGCACTCCGAGCAGCCAATAGAGAGCAACTCCCGCACCGAGCGCGGCGCCAAAGCGCAGCCCGTGGCGGAAGCTGATCGAGTCCAGGGTGAGGTTGTCGCGCAGCGCACGACGCGCCTCGGGCCAGCTCCAACCACTTGCTCCCCCCTGCTCCTCGCGATCGCCGACCGCCCAGACGAAAAGCGAGAACACCGCCTGCAGCAGTCCTCCGGCTGTGGCCAGCAGCAACGCCGGCAGGGCGTCGCCGAGGTCGAGCGGAAGGTCCTGGCAGATCAGCAGCGAGAGCGCCACCGAGAGGCCGAATATCGCGAATCGCAGCGAGACCGCGAAGCAGTAGCCGGCGGCGGCACCCACAATTGCCATCGCGGCCACGGCGAGGAAGGCGTTGGAGCCGGTGAGCACGCCGAGCACGGCGGCGACCCCGATCAGCGGCGCCGCCGCTGCCTGCCAGGCGGCGCGAGGCAGAGCCGGTGCATCCATCGCTGGGAAGCCCGCCAGCAGGGCACCGGTGCCAATCGCGCCTTTGGTCGGGCTCGACAGGCCCAGCTCGAGAATCAGCGCCAGGCCGACGGGGACGGCGAGGAGAAAGCCGCGCCGCAGCGTTGGCATCGGCTCGCTCGGCCCGATCGAGAAAAGCGAGGAGGCACGGAATCCCCGGGCCGCACCGCTGGCGTTGAAGAGTTCCACCGCGCCAGTCTCTCGCTCAGGCCGGAGGACACGAGGCGAGACGCGGCCCAAGTACCCTGGAAGGCCGTGATCCTCGCTGCACTGAGCAACGATCCCGCCGCGGGTGTCGGGATCTTCGCCGCGCTTGCCGCCGGTGTCGTCTCCTTTCTCTCGCCCTGCGTGCTGCCGCTGGTCCCCGGCTACCTCTCGGCGGTCAGCGGGGTCTCCGCATCCGAGCTGGAGACAGCTGGTTGGCGCCGCATCCTCGCCCCCAGCCTGCTCTTCGTCGCCAGCTTCTCGACGATATTTGTGATCGAGGGCCTCACTGCCACCGCCCTGGGCTCGGCCTTTCAGGACCACGAAGAGCTGCTGAGCAAGATCGCCGCGGCGCTGATCATCGCCATGGGGGTCCTCTTCGTCGCCTCGCTCTTCGTCACCAGGCTCAATCGCGAGTGGCACGTGGAGGCGCTGCTTGAACGCGCCGGAAAGGGCGGCCCGATCGTCGCCGGCGCCGCCTTCGCGATCGCCTGGACGCCGTGCATCGGCCCGACCCTTGGCGCGATCCTGACCGCCGCCTCGCTCTCAGGATCATGGGGCCACGGGGCCCTTCTCCTGATCGTCTACTCGGCCGGGCTGGCGATCCCTTTCCTGCTCACCGCTGTCGCCTTCTCGCGCATGACCACCGCCTTCACCGTGGTCAAGCGCCATTACCAGGCGATCGTCGCCGCCGGCGGCTTGATCCTGATCGCGATGGGCGTGCTGATCTGGACCAACGAGCTGACCCAGCTCAACGCCGACGCGCAGAGCTGGCTCTCGGGCCTCGGTCTCGACTTCTGGAACTCGGTCTGAGGAGCGACGGCGAGAGCCTTGCCGCAGCGATGATCTACAGCGGCTCCTTCCTCGTGATGAGCATCTTCTTCGCCGCCACGGCGAGCGTGACCGCGGATCCAGGCGCCCCCGGCGACTAGTTGTTAACCACAGGCACGGAGGTCTCGACCTCCTGGCCGATCGCCTCGACCTCCTCGAGCCCCTCGCCGTCGAGGTCGCGCGAGCAGACGATGCGGAACCGCCCCGTGCCGATCTCCGCGTCGGGCACCACCGGCAGCCCCCGGATCTGATCCCAGCCCAGCCGTTCGACCTCGAAAGGGTTCATCCGCACCTCCGCCGCCGGGAACGGGCAGTTCATGTTGTGCTGGTCGATCGCCTTGGAGATCGCCTCGAGGTTCTTCGCCTCCGGGGAAGCCACGAGCCCAAGTCTAGGCGGCTGGTCGCCCTGGTTAAAGCGTGCCGCCGGTGTCGTAGGCCTCACCGGGTTTGCCGCCGAGGGCGAGCAGGCGGAGGCCGTCGGGGCCGGCGAGGATCTTGCGGACGACGCCGGGGCCGACGCGGACGATGTGGTCGGGGTCGATCGGGTATTCCTCGTCATCGACCACGAGCGTGCCGGAGCCGCGCAAGGCGACGTAGACCTCCTCCTGACCGAGCTGCTCGGTGCGCTCGCCGAACATCATGCCGCCCAGGCCATCCTCGTCGTGGTCGTGCTCGGGGTATTCGTCGGCGCCGGGCTTGAACTCCTCGATCGAGATGCCGAAGGAGGTGACGCCGAGGGCAGCGGCGGTACGGCGCATCGAGAGGCGGTCGAAGCCTTCGATCGCGTCGATCTCGTCTATCTGAACGTGCTTGAGGTCAGGCATGGCCGTGACCCTACCCAGCCCATCCGAAACCCAATCGCCGTCCCCTTCCCCGCCTACCATCGGGACGTGGCCTTCGATCGCACCGTGGCGCACCTCGACATGGACGCGTTCTACGCGTCGGTTGAGCTGCGGCGGCGGCCGGAGCTGAAGGGAAAGCCGGTGGTGGTCTGCGGGTCGGGGCCGCGGGCCGTGGTGACGACGGCGAGCTATGAGGCGCGCAAGCTGGCGGGCATTCACTCGGCGATGCCGGCGGCGATCGCGCGGCGGCGCTTGCCCGACGCGGTCTACATCAAGCCGGACTTCACGGCCTATCGCGAGGCCTCGGTGCAGGTGATGGAGGTGCTGCGGCGCAATGCCGAGACGGTCGAGGTGGTCGGCCTCGACGAGGCCTACATCGACCTCACCGGGCTCTTCTCGCCGAAGGCGACGATGCGGCGAATCGCCAGTGAGATCAAGGAGCAGACCGGCCTCACCTGCTCGGTCGGCATCTCGGAGAGCCGGATGCTGGCCAAGATCACCAGTGAGTTGGGCAAGCCGGCGGGCATGGTGGTGCTCTCGCGCCAAGAGGCCCTGGCGCGCTTCGCCACCCACTCTCCCGGCCTGATTCCCGGCATCGGCCCGAAGACGGTCGCCAAGCTCGAGTCGATGGGGATCACGACCCTGATCGAGCTGGGGGCCCAGTCCGCGGACGAGCTGGAGAAGGCATTTGGCCCTCGCCAGGGACATTGGCTGCACCGCCGCGGCCGCCTCGAAGACGAGACGCCGGTCACGACCGTGCGCGAGACCAAGTCGCAATCGGCGGAGACGACCTTCGACGTCGACGTCGCCGATCGCGCCGAGATGGAGGGGCACCTCCAGCAGCTCTCCGAGGAGCTCTGCCGCCGCCTGCGCAAGCGCGATCTACGCGGTCGCTCGGTCGGGATCAAGGTGCGGCTCGACGACTGGACCAACGTCACCCGCTCCCACACGCTCGAGCAGCCGACCAACGACGCGGCCGTGGTCGCGCCGATCGCGCTTGACCTCTTGCGCGCCTACGACCCGCCCCGCCCAGTTCGCCTGCTCGGCGTGCGCGTCGCCTCATTCGAAGGCGGCGAGGCGGCGACAGCCGACGACGGAGAGGAACGAGATCAGATGCGGCTCGGCCTCACCGCCTGAGCTTCCACATCCGCTTGGCAGGAGCTCTTGGCTCGTGTGCGAAGATTTTGGCGATGAGCGCCGATCGGCTGACAGGACTCGACTCCTCCTTCCTGCATCTGGAGCGCGCCGGCGCCCACATGCACGTCGCCTCAACCAGCATCTTCGAGGGACCGGCACCTCAGATCGAAGAGTTCCGCGATCACATCGCCTCCCGCCTGCACCTCGTCCCCCGCTTTCGCCAGAAGCTTCGCTTCGTCCCCCTCGGTCAGGGCCGGCCGGTTTGGGTCGACGATCCCTACCTCAACCTCGAGTACCACGTGCGCCAGACCGCGTTGCCGGCGCCGGGCTCCGAGGAGCAGCTGCGCAACCTCGCGGCGCGGATCTTCTCCCAGCAGCTCGACCGCAGCAAGCCACTCTGGGAGATGTGGCTGGTCGAGGGCCTCGAAGGCGATCGCTTTTCGATCATCGGCAAGAGCCACCACGCGCTCGTCGATGGGATCTCCGGGGTCGACATCACCACGGTTCTCTTCGACCTCGAGCAGGAGCCCAGCAACCCGCCGGCGATGCCACCCAAGTGGGCACCGCGGCCGGAGCCGACCGACATCAAACTTCTCGGTGACGCCCTGCGCGAACGGGCGACGAGCCCGCAGGAGTTCGCCCGCGGCGTCCGCGCCGCCCTGCGCGGGCCGCGCCAGGTGCTGCGTGGAGTGGGTGCCACCAGCAAGATGATCAGCGCCGGCATGTCGGCGCCGGCCACCCCCTTCAACGTCGAGATCGGCCCGCATCGCCGCGTTGCCTTCGTGCGCAGTGACCTTGCCTCGCTGAAGGCGATGAAGGATCAGCACGGTGGCACCGTCAACGACGTGATCCTCTCTGCCGTCACCGGCGCGATCGGCAACTACCTGCGTGCTCGGGGCCATGACACCACTGACCTCGAGATGCGGGCAATGGTCCCGGTCAGCGTCCGTGCTCAAGAGGAGCGCGGCGCGCTTGGCAACCGCATCTCGGCGATGATGGCGCCGCTGCCGATCTGGTGCGAGGACCCGGTCGAGCGCCTGCACCTGGTGACCGAGATCATGGGTGACCTGAAGGGCTCCGGCCAGGCCGTCGGCGCCGAGATCCTCACCCGCATCGTCGACTTCGCGCCGACCACGATCGCTTCCCAGGCCGCTCGTCTGCAGCCAGCCCAGCGCTTCTTCAACCTCGTCGTCACCAACGTGCCGGGCCCGCAGTTCCCACTCTTCGTCCTCGGACGGCAGATGGAATCGATCTTCCCAATGGTGCCGCTGGCCCGCCGCCAGGCGCTCTGCGTCGGGATCATGTCCTACAACGGTCAGGTCGACTTCGGCCTGATCGGGGATTACGACGCGATGGCCGACCTCGAGAGCTTTGGGCTCGACCTCGAGAACGCGATCGGCGAGCTCGGCGCGGCGACTGTCGGCACTCAGGGCAAGACCCGCGCTGAGACGCGGAACGGCGCGCTGTCGGTCAAGTAGGCCCAGTCGAGCAGGCGGGCGCTGAAGCCCGAGGCGCTGGTGTCGGCGTTTGTCAGGACCGCAGTGAGTCGCTTGAAACGCCCCGGGTGACCTAGGCGCACCACCATCTGCCCGCCGTTCTGGCTGTAGTCGAACGTGCTGGTGAGGTGGCCGTGCCGCTCGCTGCCGGTACGCCCGACCAGGGCAAGGCCGGCCGAGATCCCCTGCGGCGCCGTCGCCCTGACCACGATCCCACGGCCGCCGTGGGCGTGCACACGGAGCAGCTGGAAGGTGGTGTGGTTGAGACTGCGGTCGAGAACCTGGCCGTTCACGGGCAGGCTGCCCTGGCGCGAGACGTCCGGGTATGCATCGCCTTCGGGGAAGACCGTGTCGGTGCGCCACTCGGGCAGGTCGCGAGCGAAGCGAGCGAAGTCACGGCTGAAGTTCGAGCTCCCCGCGGCTTCGATCGCCGAGTTGTAGGCGGAGACGGAGAAGCCCCCGGGCTTGGTGTGTATAGCCCGCGCCCAGGCCTTGCGGATGATCGCGCGCCCATAGTGGCGGCTCAGCCACTTGTTCCAGACCGTCGAGCCGTACTCCTTGATCGAGTTGGCGGTGAGCGGCGTGTCGAAGCGCTTGACCCAGCGCCGCACGTAACGCAGGTAGTCGTTGATCCCGTTGTAGACCTGGTCCTCCATCCAGACCGCGCTCGACTCCGCGAACCAAGCGTCCTGGTAGGCGTCGTAGCCGAACTGGAGGATGTGGTTGTACTCGTGGGCCAACGTCACCTTGAGGTCTTTCCCGGGCGTGGTGCCGGGGAACTCGTGCGGGTCGTAGTTGTTGTCGAGCACGAGGTAGCCGTGCAGGCGACGCGGCAGGCGATGCGCTTTGGTGCTCTGACCGCGGTCCGGCGCGGCATAGCCGAAGAGCGCCCCGCCGATCTGATCGAGGTAGATGTCGGTCTTGCCGCGCCCCCCGCCCTTGCGCCCATCGGACTTGGGCTCACGCCAACCGAGCTTGTCGTTCTCGATCGAGTGCACGTGTTCGGCCACTTCCTGCACGCGCGTCACGAAGTCGGGGATGCCATCGTCGTTGGCGTCGGCAAGGCTGGGGGCGTCGATCCCCTCGGACACCCAGTGCACGCAGAAGTGCCGGGTGCAGGCCGGGGAGCGTGGCGCCTCGGGAACGCTGTAGGCGTTGCGGTTGGGGTCGGGGTGATCGGTCGGTCGCGCCTCCGGAGCGCGGAAGATCCACTGGTCGCCGGCGCTGGCCCCCGCGGGCAAGGCGAGGACGACGGCGACGAGCGCCAACGATGCGCCTATCAACCGCCAGCGAACCCGCACCGGGCGCAATTTACAGTGGGGCCAGGCGCGTGCGGGCGTGCCTGGCGGCGATACTTCATGCGTGACCCCCGCGAGGACTCCGGCTTGCGCATAGCCCTGGCCCAGATCGACCCGACCGTCGGCGACATCGACGGCAACGCAGCCAAGATCGCCGAGTGGATTGGCCGCGCCGAGAGCGAGGGCGCCGAGCTGACGATCTTCCCCGAGCTCTGCCTGCCCGGCTACCCCGCCGAGGACCTCTACCTCAAGCGCCATTTCGTCGAGGCCAACCGGCGAGCGATCGACGAGCTCGCCGCCGGCGTCACCAAAACGGTGGCCCTCGTCGGCTTTGCCGAGCCGGTTGTTGGCGGCGGCGACTTTCGCCATGCCCACAACTCGCTGGCGGTGCTTGCCGAGGGTTCGGTTCAGGCGGTCTATCGCAAGAACCGCCTGCCCAACTACTCCGTCTTCGACGAGCAGCGCTATTTCATCCCGGGTGAGGAGCCGGCCACGGTCGAGGTTGGTGGCAACCAAGTGGGGCTGACCGTCTGCGAGGACGTCTGGGCGCCGGGACCGCCGGCCGCGAGCGAGGCGGAGGCCGGGGCCACCCTGATCGCGAATCCCTCGGGCTCTCCGTATCACCGCGGCAAGGGACGCGAGCGGGAAGCGATGCTGGCCGAGCGCGCTCGCTCCTACGGCGCCGGCTTTGCCTTCTGCAACCTCGTTGGCGGCCAGGACGAGCTGGTCTTCGACGGTCACAGCTTCGTCGTCGACGCAAGCGGGACGGTGATCGCGCGCGCCGCCCAGTTCGAGGAGCAGCTGCTCGTCTGCGAGTTCCCCGCCCCCGGGCCGGGCCCGCTGGCCGAGCCGCTCTCCGATCTGGCAGAGGTCTACGCGGCCCTGACCCTCGGTCTGCGCGACTACGTGCGCAAGAACGGCTTCGGCCACGTCGGCGTGGCGCTCTCGGGTGGCATCGATTCCGCCCTCGTCGCCCTGCTTGCCGTCGATGCGCTCGGGCCCGAGCACGTCAGTTGCGTGGTCATGCCCTCGCCGCATTCGAGCTCTGAAACACAGCAGGACGCCCGAAATATCGGCGCCAACCTCGGCGTCGAGCTGCTTGAGATCTCGATCGAGGCGGCGATGGCGGAGTACGAGAGCGCGCTTTCCCGCTCCTTCGGGAGAAGTGGGCCCAGCAACGGAGGCGATGAGCCGCTTCCTCACGATCCCGCCCGACCTACGGAGCCCGACCTCGCCGCCGAGAACATCCAGGCGCGGATTCGCGGCAACCTGATGATGGCCCTCTCCAACCGGCATGGCTGGCTGGTCCTGACCACCGGCAACAAGAGCGAGATGTCGGTTGGCTACGCCACGCTTTATGGCGACATGGCGGGCGGCTTCGCCGCGATCAAGGACGTGCCGAAGACGCTCGTCTACGAACTCGTCCGCCACCGCAACGAGCGTGCCGGGCGCGAGCTGATCCCCGCTTCCGTCATCGACCGTGCTCCCTCAGCGGAGCTTCGTCCCGACCAGCTCGACAGCGACTCCCTGCCCCCCTACGACCTGCTCGACCGCATCCTCGAGTCCTACGTCGAGGGCGACCAGGGCCGCGAGGAGATGGTCGCCGCCGGGATGCCCGCCGAGGTCGTCGACGACGTCGTCCGCATGGTTGACCGCTCCGAGTACAAGCGCCGTCAGGCCGCCCCCGGCATCCGCATCACCCCGAAGGCCTTCGGCCGCGACCGTCGCCTCCCCATTACGAATCGCTTCCGCGGTTAATCGCGCTGCGGGATCGGCCGCACCGCGATCGTCATCTGGGCCAGGGCGCAGAGGCGATCCTCGGCGTCCTTCACTTGGGCGTCCCAGACCCAGGTCGTGCGGCCGCGGTGGCGAGCCTTGGCGTGGACTTCGGCGTGGCCTTCGGTGACTGGGCGGATGAAGTTGACGCTGATCGATTGGCCCATCGCCATCATGCCGTCGCCAAGCACCGCCAAAGCCGTCGCGCGGGAGCAGACGCTCTCGACCAGGCTCGACATCACGCCGCCGTGCAGGAGGCCGACCGGCTGACGGAGCTCGTCGCGCATCGCCACCCGCACCCGGGCGTGCTCGGGATCATCGTCGAGCCACTCGGTGCCGATCAGGGCGTCGAAATGGGAAAGCAGGCCACGCGGGTCGTCCGACATCAGGCGGGACCTTAACCGCAGCGACGCCTTGACAGCGGGTGGCTGACGTAGGCTTTCGGCGGTGGGGCTGACCGACGACCAGAAGGCCATGCTGCGCCTCCTTGCGCAGCGCGAGGAGGGCTACGACGACATGGCGGCGCTGATGGGCATCAGCGTCGAGGAAGTGCGCAAGCGTGTGAAAGAGGCGCTGGCGGAGGTCGAGGAGCCGGAGGCGGAGAAGTCCACCCCAGAGGCCCCTATTGCTGCTCCTACGCCTCCGGTGACACCCCCCGTGCCGGAGCCAGAGCCCAAAGAGCCCGAGCCAAAGCAGGAAGAGCCGGTGCCGGTCGAGCCACCCGTGGGCGAGAAGCCGACACCCCCGAAGGTCGCAAGCGAAAAGCCGGCGCCAAGCGCGCCCAAGCGCTCGACCCAGATTCCCAGCCTCGAGCTGCCGAAGGACCGCGGTGCCTTGTTCGGCCTGGGTGCAGGGGTGCTGGTCATCCTCGCCATCGTCATAGCCCTGATCGTCAGCGGCAGTGGCGGCGGCGACAGCAGCTCCGAACCCACTTCCGCAGCGCAGGGAAGCGTCGCCGAAGGCATCAGCGCGACGGAAAATGACAAAAACCTCACACAGGCCGTCCTCAGCGCTGAAGACGGCAGCGACGCGACAGGCCAGGCGATCTTCGGCCGCTTCAAAAAGAAGGTCGTGCTGCAGGTGACCGGTGAAGGGCTCGAACCCTCCGCCGACGGCGAGTCCTACGCGGTTTGGCTCTCGCACGGCGCCAAAGCGATGGTCCCGGTCGGCAGCGCCAAGGTGGAAAGCTCGGGTCAGCTCGCCGCCCGCTTCGAAGTCCCGCCCGCGGTCCTCGTTCTGGTCGCACGTGCGGTCTTCGACACGGTCAGCGTCACCCGCACCAATGACAGCAGGCTCAGCGCGGCCGTCGCGCGGGCACGCAAAAGCGAAAACGAATCGACCTACACCGGCACGCCGGTGATGAGCGGCGAAATCAGCGGGCCGCTGGTCGGCGCCGGCAAATAGGCCGGCTCAGTCGAGCAGCTTGCCGGGATTCATGATCCCGGCTGGGTCCAGGTCCTGCTTGACCGCCCGCAGCACGTCGAGGCCGGTCCTCCCCACCTCCGCCTCCATGTAGGGGGCGTGATCGCGACCGACCGCGTGGTGGTGGGTGATCGTGCCACCGGCGTCGACGATTGCCTCCGAGGCGGCGCGCTTCACCTCTCGCCACTGCTCGATCTCCGCGCCCTCGCGGGAGCGGGAGATGAAGGTGAAGTAGAGCGAGGCGCCGTCGGCATAGGCGTGCGAGAGGTGGCAGAAGACGAGCCCCGGCGTCCCCTGAGCCGAGAGCGAGGCGCGAATCGCGTCGCCGACGGCACGGTAGAGCTTGGCGAGATCGCGCCAGGTGTGCGAGGTCTCGAGCGTCTCGACCATCGCCCCCATTCCCATCAGCGTGTCGCGCAGGTAGGGGCCCTGGTAGCGGCCGTGCTCCCAGGAGCGTCCGGCGGACTGGCCGAGGTACGCGCCGCCGCCGCGGCGCAAGGCACGCACGCTGAGGGCACGCCGGCGCGCCACCGCCTCCTCATCGCCCTCGAAGCCGACGATGACCAGGCAGCCGTTGCTTCGCCGGCGCAGGCCCAGATAGCCACCGAAGAGCGTGCCGGCGAGGCCGCGTGGACCGGAAAGGGCCAGCGAGACCTCGGTCTCCTCCTCGTCGGAGACCCGGATCACGTCCGGCAGGCCCGGGCCCTGGGCGAGGGCGCGGACGATCTCGGCTCCGGCCTCGAAGTCCTCCGCGATCCAGGCCTCGTAACGGCGCACCCTCGGCGCCGGCCGGACCCGCACGGTGACATCGGGAATGACGCCGAAGACCCCCTCCGAGCCAACGACGACCTCGCGCAGGGCGGGGCCCGCGGCGGTGTGCGGGGTATCCAGGGTGCGCAGCTCGCCGCTGGGGGCGATCAGGCGCACCGAGCTGACCAGGGAGTCGAAACGGCCATAGCCGCTCGAGGCCTGCCCCGCTGAACGGGTGGCGGCGAAGCCGCCGATCGTGGCGTACTCGAAGGACTGCGGGTAGTGGCCGAGCACGAGCCCGTGCTTGGCGAGCTCTGCTTCGGCCTCTGGGCCACGCAGGCCGGCTCCAAGCGTCGCGGTGAGCGAGCGGGCATCGATCTCGACGCTTTGCAGGCGGCTGAGGTCGAGGCTGATCAGGCGCCCATGGCTCCCTCGCAGGGGCTCAACGCCGCCGACCACGCTGGTGCCTCCGCCATAGGGAACCACCGCCACGCCCTCCTGCGCGCAAACCTCGAGCAGCGCCCGAACGGCGTCTGCGTCGGCTGGCAGCACGACCGCGTCGGGCGCCGCCTCCAGGTGCCCGGAGCGCAGCCGCGCCAGGTCGGCGTAGCCACAGCCAGTCGCGTGGCGCACGCGGTCCTCGGTGTCGGCAAAGACGTTCTCCGCTCCAACCGCCTCGATGACCGCCTGAGGCAAGGCCTGTGCGGCGGGCAGCTCGAAGCCGTCCAGGGTCGGTGCCGGCGTGGCCGGGCCGACCTCGCCGATTCGCTCTCGCAGTGTCTCCAGCGCTGGCCCGTCGAGCTCCGGTTCGATTGCGGGGTCGCCCCACCCCCACCACTTCGAGTCACGTCGCGGCGCGCTCATGCCAGAGCTCCTGCGAGTCCCTCGAGCGCTTCGTCGAGCAAGCTGCCCTGCCCACGGCGCATCATCGGCGATCCCAGGCGCGACATGCCGCGCAGCGTCTGGCTCGCGGCCAAGGTGACCTCAGTTCCCTCGCCCGCCTCGGCCAGGCTCGCCTCGACGGCGTAATGCTTGAGGTGGCGCTCGAAGGGGGTTCCCTCGATGTCCTGTTCCCAGCCGAACCGGTCCGGCTCAACCGCGGCGATGCAGTGGAAGTCAGCCCGCACGCTGCGCCCCTCCGAGGTGCCGAGAACCTTGGTCCACTGCGTCTTCTGTCCTTCGCCTTCGACGCTCTCGACCCGCATCACCCGCGGCCACCAGCGCGGCAGGCTGTACGGATCCGAGATGAGCTGCCAGACGTCCTCGCGGGAGGCTGGCACCGTCCTCTTGCGGCTGACCCGGGCCATCGGGGGTGGCGTGGCCCTAGTCGCCGGCGAGGCGGCGCAGGTCGCGCACCAGCAGCAGGTGCTTGAGGTGACTGACCGTGGCGGCCAGGCTCTCGAGGCTCTCCAGGGCTTCTTTGCGCCGATCCGGGTTGCGCGAGCGCAGCGAGGAGCCGAGCAAAGCTTCCAGCAGGTTGGCCTCGCGATCGGCGGAGGAGCGAAAGACGCGCAGGTTGCGGGCGCCGACCCCGAAGCGTGAGAGCTCGTTGGCGGCGCGGACGACTTCGCGATCGGTCTCGTCGTAGACCGTCTTGCCCTCGCGTTTCTCCGGTTCGACGATGCCGAAGTTCTCCAGTTCGGCGATCAGCTCCTCGCGGGCACCGGTCTCCTCGATCACCTCGTCGAGCGTCAGGTAGGCGCGCGAGGTGTTGACCAGGATCGCCCGCCGCACGGCACCGCTGGAGGGCCGTTTGTCCCCGCCGCTTCCACTGGCGCTGGCAACGATGTCTCCGCCGGAGGCCAGCTCCTGGCGGATCACGCGCAGCGGCAGAAACTCGTCGCGCTGCAGGCGCAAGATCGTGCGCAGCCGTTCGACGTCTGACTGGCTGTAGAGGCGGTAACCGCCGGCGGTGCGCCGCGGCGTCAGCAGCTTCTGGTCCTCGAGGTAGCGGATCTTCGAGATCGAGACGTCGTCGAACTCGCTCTGCAGGATCTTGCAAACGGCGCCGATTGTCAGCGCCTTGCGCGGGCGCGAGTCACGCTGGCGGGCCTGCTGCTCGGAAACTGCCATCGGCGATCGGCCTCCCTACTTCTCCAGGTAGCTGAGCTTGTACTTGCCGACCTGGATCTCGTCACCGTCGGCGAGCCGGTGCGACTCGATCCGTCGGCGGTTGACGTAAGTCCCGTTGAGTGAGCCGAGGTCATCGATGTAAAGGCCGTCGCGTCGCCGCACCAACAGCGCGTGATTGCGCGAGACCGTGACGTCATCGAGGAAGACCCCGGCATCGGGGCTGCGGCCGATGCTGATCCGGTCCTCGTCGAGGGCGAAGCTCTCCCCCGCGCGGCCGCCGCCGGCCCGAATCACCAGCGCGGCGCCGCTGCGCTCGACCGTCTCGTCGATGTCGACCGGCTGCATCTCGCCGGTGTCGTCGACCCTGTAGGTCATCGTCGTCGGTTCCTCGCCACCGCCCGCGTCGCTCTCGGCGGGCCCCCCCACGTAAGCGCCGCACTTCTGGCAGTAGTTGGCGCCCTCGGGGTTGACGAAACCGCATTCGGGACAGTGGACGGCCATCGATCCTGCTCCGCTAGGCGGCGGGCTCGTCCTCGGGCGAGGGGCCTTTGCCGGCGAGGATCTCGGTCAGCTGGGCGACGTCGTCACCGGAGAAGAGCGACTCGCCCTGCTCGCGCTTCTGCCGCAGGCGATTGACCAGCTCGGCGCGGAGGATGTCGATCTTGCCGTGCAGCACGCGCCGCTTGTAGGAGATCTCGTTCTCCTCCTCGGTGAGCTTGTCGATCAGGTTCTTCAGCTCTTCGTCGCTGAGCGAACCGAGATCGGGAAAAGTGTCCTCCATCTCGCTCCTTCTTTGCGGTCATGGCCCCTACCGGGCCGCTCTCAGCGATTATAGGTGCGCGGAGCGAAGGTTCAACTGAAGGTTGAAGGTTTATCCAGATTGGCCGTGCTCTTGCAGGCGACTTTTGGCCTGCCGCACTTCTCTAACCCCAGTCTGGGCATAGAGCACCGTGGCCCAGATGGCCAGGGCGATGCCGAGGATCAGCAGCGCCGATGGGACCCAGCCGGCGAAGACCATGGCGAAGAAGATCCCGCCCATGATCGGGAAGACGGAGAGGCGGCCCGGCCAGTTGATGCGGACCTCGACCCCGTGCCGCACCGCGTACTGGCCGAGGATCAGCATTGCCAGCTCACGCAGAACCAGCAGCGCCAGCGCCCAGCGCGGCAGCAGCTCGAAATGCCAGCAGACGATCGCGCCGCAGAGGATCGTCAGCCGGTCGACCACCGGATCGAGCATCGAGCCGAGCCGGCTGTACTGGCCGGTGACGCGGGCGAGGAAGCCGTCGACGTAGTCGCCGGCGGCGATCAGCCAGAAAGTGATCGCGGCCGGGGCGCTGCGGCCGTCGCCGGATTCGAAGGCGAGCCAGAGGAAGAGTGGCAGCGCCGCCAGGCGCAGGTAACCGACCGCGTTGGGCAGCGTCCAGGGGTTGAGTGGTTCGCCCTTCTGCACCTGTCGCGGCGGGGGGGCGCTGCGGTCGAGCCCGAAGAGGCGGCGGATCCGCCCGCGGCCGAACGGGGCCGTGTCAGCCATCGCCTGCCACCGACGCCCGCGTCGTCGCTAGTACGCCTTGCCGAAGACCGCTTCGACCGTCGCCGGCTTTCCAGTGAGGACGCAGGCACTGCCGGGCGCGAGTTGCTGGTCGAAGGGGATGCACCGAACCGAGACCTTAAGCTCTTCGAAGATCGCGGCCGACTCCGGCGCTTCGCTCCATGGGGCCCTGACGAAGCCGCTCGCCGCGGCATCCTCCTCCCCCTTGAACCAGGCCCGGAACTCGTCGAGGCTCTCGACGTCCCGGGCGGTCTTGGCTGCTAGGCGCTCCGACGCCTGCTGGAAGTAGCCCGCCTGCATCTCCTCCAGGAGAGGGCCGATGCCGGCGCCGACCTCTTGCCGCGGCAAGGTCACCATGCCGAGGTCCTCGTCGTCGCGCTGCCGCATCGCAACGACCCCTTGGTCGAGGTCCCGCGGGCCGATTTCGAGGATCAGGGGAACGCCCTTCCTGGTCCACTCCCAGCGCTTTGCCGGTGCCTCGCGATCGCGGAAGTCAGCCAGCACGCGCACCGGGGCATCCCCGAAGGACCGCTCGCGAATCTCGGCTGCGAGCGCCTCCACCTCGGCGCGGACGGCGTCGTCTTCCTTGCCCCTCAGCACCGGGATGACCACCACTTGCTGGGGTGCCACCGTCGGTGGCAGGCGCAGGCCGACATCATCGCTGTGGGACATGATCAGGGCGCCCAGCAGTCGGGTGGAAACTCCCCAGGAAGAGGTGTGAACGAGCCGGCGCTCGCCCTCCTTGTCGAGGAAGTCGATCTCGGCCGCCTCGGCGAAGCTCTGCCCCAGGTAGTGCGAGGTGCCGGCCTGAAGCGCCTTGCCGTCCTGCATCATCGCCTCGATCGAGAGGCTCATCACAGCACCGGGGAAGCGCTCTTCCTCGGGCTTCTCGCCGGTGATGACCGGCATCGCCAGGAACGACTCGGCGAAGCCACGGTAGGCCTCGAGCATGTCCTCGGTCTCCCGCCGGGCCTCCTCCTCCTCGGCGTGAGCGGTGTGACCCTCCTGCCAGAGGAACTCAGTGGTGCGCAGCAGGACCCGCGGGCGCATCTCCCAGCGCACCACGTTGGCCCATTGGTTGACCATCAGCGGCAGGTCTCGGTAGGAGTTGATCCACTTTGCGAACGACTTGCCAATGATCGTCTCCGAGGTCGGGCGCACGATCAGGGGCTCGGCCAACTTGCCTCCCGGCCGCAGCTTCCCGGGGTCACTCGGGTCCTCTTCCAGCCGGTGGTGGGTCACCACGGCCATCTCCTTGGCGAAGCCCTCGACGTGCTCGGCCTCCTCTTCGAAGTAGCTGAGGGGGATGAAGAGCGGGAAGTAGGCGTTCTGCGCACCGCTCGCCTTGATCTTCCGGTCGAGCTCGGCCTGCATCAGCTCCCAGATCGCGTAGCCCCAGGGCCTGATCACCATCGAGCCGCGGACGTGGGCGAGTTCGGCGACCTCTGCCTCGCGGACAACGCTCTGAAACCACGCCGGAAAGTCCTCCGCGCGAGTGGGTGAGATCCCCTTGCTGGCCATGGCGGCGAGTCTATTTCCTGAGGCGCCGGCTACCGCGGCTCAGGCGCGGGTGAAGCGGCGGCCTGCGGTCGGCGAGGCCTCCTCGTCGAGCAGGACGCGGTCGGACTCGCCCTTTTGGGCCGCTTCGTGCTCCATCGCGGCGATCTTCTCCGGCGTCAGGTCGCCGGCGTTTTCCTCCTCGATCTTGGCCACCCACTCGGCCCCCTCGCGCGACTCGGTCTCGTCGAACTCGACCTCGCCGTCGCGTTCGAGCGACTTGTCGATCTCACGAAAGAGGGTGTCGACCAGCTCGGCTTGGGGGACCTTGCGCAGCGGCTTGCCGCCGGCGAAGATCAAACCCTCGTTCTTGGCGCCGGCGATGCCGAAGTCGGCGTGCGAGGCCTCACCGATGCCGTTGACGGCGCAGCCGAGCACGGCCACCTCGACCGGCTCGGCGTAGCTTTCCAGCCGCTGCTCGATTTCCGCTACGACCGAGTCCATGTCGAACTGCAGGCGACCGCAGGTCGGGCAGGCGATCAGCACCGGGCCGCGCTCGCGCAGTTGCAGCGCCTTGAGGATCTCCCAGGCGACCTTGACCTCTTCCTCGGCGTGGAAGGTCGAGAGGCTGATCCGAATCGTGTCGCCGATGCCGTCGGCGAGCAGGGTGCCGAGCCCGACCGAGGACTTGAGCGCGCCCGACCACTTGGTGCCGGCCTCGGTGATGCCGAGGTGCAGCGGGTAAGGAATCTTCTCCGAAAGCAGACGGTTGGCGGCGATCGTGTTGGGCACGTTGGTCGACTTGATCGAGACCTTGAAGTTCTCGAAGTCGAGGCCCTCCATCAGTTCGACGAACTCGACCGCGGCGGCGACCAGCGCCTCGACCGGGCTCTCGCGCTCGAGCGCGTGCAGGTGCTTGGGGAGAGAGCCGGAGTTGACGCCGATCCGCATCGGCACGTTGGCAGCGGTTGCCTTCACGGCTACCTCGGCGACCTTCTCGCGGCCGCCGATGTTGCCCGGGTTGAGGCGGATGCAGTGGGCGCCGGCGTCGATCGCCTTCAGCGCCAGGGTGTGGTTGAAGTGGATGTCGGCGATAACGGGGATCGGCGATTCGCGCACGATCGTCTTCAGCGCCTCGGCGTCCTCGTCACGCGGCACCGCGCAGCGCACGATGTCGGCGCCGGCGTCGGCCACCTTGCGGATCTGCTCCATCGTCGCCGCCAGATTGGCGGTCTCGGTCTTGGTCATCGTCTGCACGGCGACCGGAGCACCGCCGCCGATCGGCACGCCGCCAACGAATATCTGCCGCTTGGAAGCCATGCCGCAAGCCTAGCGAGAGGGCTTCGCCAAGCGGATTGAACCTCCGCGTGCGAGCGCGCGTATGCAGAAACACATGGGTGTGCAGAGGCGCGGTTGGGGGAAGACAAGTGCGGTCCGGTGGCGGGCGCGGCTTTGCCTGCCCCTGCTTGCCATCTCCCTCCTGCTGCTCATAGCCGCTCCCGCCCAAGCGACCTTCCACCTGATCAAGGTGCGCGAGGTCTATCCCGGCGCGAATGACGACAGCTACGTCGAGCTGCAGATGTTCGCCGGCGGCCAGAACTTCCTCAGCGGCCACGCGATGAAGCTCTACAACGCCAGTGGGACCCTGATCCACACCTCGACCTTCTCCTCAACAGTGCCGAACGCCGCCAACCAGCAAACCGTGCTTATTGGTGACACCAAGGTGCAACAGAGCTTCGGCGTCGCTCCCGACCTCGTTGACGAAGGCCTGGCGGTGCCGGCGGCCGGCGGCGCCGCCTGCTGGAACGCCGGCGGCATCCCGGCCGATTGCGTCGCCTGGGGGAATTTCAGCGGTGGGAGCTCATTGCAGGCCGCCACTGGAACCAGCGCCGGGACCCCGGTCTCGCCAGGTGGAATCACCGCGGGCAAGGCGATCCGGCGCACGATCGAACCGGGTTGCCCCACCCTGCTCGAGGAAAGCGATGACAGCGACAACAGCGCCACCGATTTCGCCGAGGCCAGCCCGGCGCCGCGCAACGACTCCAGCCCGATCAGCGAGCACACCTGCGCCGGCGCCCCCAACACGGCGATCGACGACCGGCCGGCGGCGCGATCGAACAGCACCAGCGCCGAATTCACCTACGAAGCGCCGACGGCGACCAGCTACGAATGCCGCCTCGACGCCGCCGTGTTCAGCTCTTGCGCCTTGGGCGGGCCGGCCGAATACACCGGGCTCACCGAGGGCAGCCACACCTTCCAGGTTCGCGGCGTCAACGTCTCTGGCCCTGACCCGACCCCGGCCAGCTACACCTGGGTCGTCGACACGACTCCCCCGGTAGCGGCGATCGACACCCATCCGGCCGATCCCAGTCCCGGCGCCACCGTGCAGTTCACCTACCACGCACCCAACGAGAGTGGCTCCACTTTCAAGTGCTCCCTTGACGGCGCACTTGCCTCGAGCTGCCCGACCAGCGGCATCGCCTACCACGGCCTCGCCGACGGCTCGCACAGCTTCGCGGTTGAAGCGACGGATGCGGCCGGCAACGCACAGCTGACGCCGACCGAATTCAACTGGACCGTAGACAACTCACTCGCCGACACAACCCCACCAGAGACGGCGCTGCTCTCGAAGCCGGCGGATCCGAGCACCAGCCCGATCGCGTCCTTCACCTACGAGGCCAACGAGGCCGGCTCGAGCTTCGAATGCGCGCTCGACGGCGCCGCCTTCGCGGGCTGCCCTTCGTCGGGTGTCTCCTACGGCGGCCTGGCGGGTGGGCCCCATTCCTTTCAGGTCAGGGCGATGGATCCGAGTGGCAACATCGATCCCACCCCGGCCGGCTACAGCTTCACGATCGTGCTCGCCAGCACACCCATCGTGCAAGCGCCCGCCGCTCTTCCGCCCCCCGCTCTGGCCTCACCGACAGCGCCCCGTTCAGCGATGATCCCGGTGACCACGATCACCAAAAAGCCCGCCGCGAAGACCCATGACCGCACGCCGACCTTCCGCTTCCGGGCGACCCCTCGGGGGGCGAGCTATCAGTGCAAGCTCGATTCGGCGCCCTACGAGGCGTGTCGCTCTCCTTACACGACCCCCCCGCTCGGGCTCGGTCACCACACGCTGAAGGTGCGCGCCGTCGCGGCCGGCCAGCGTGATCCGACCCCGGCCAGCTTTGCCTTCCGGGTCGTTGGGCGATGAGCTCGCGGGTCACGATCAGGTCGCATCTGCCACCGGCATCGCGTATACATAGAGAATGCACAGGTTTTCAAGAGGAATCAGACGAGTTCGATCGGTTGACCCTCGACGTTGCCTCATTGGCCTGCTGCTCTCCTCTCTCGCCGTCGCGATTTGGGCGCCGTCCGCGCAAGCGACCTTCCACCTGGTCTCGATCAGCGAGGTCTATCCCGGCTCCGCGGCGCACCCTGACTCGAGCTTTCTCGAGCTGGAGCCCTACGACAAAGGCCAGAACCTCGTTGGCGCTCACACGATCGAACTCTTCGACGCCAGCGGCAACGCGATCGGCAGCTTCACCTTCCCCAGCGACCTGCCGGGGGAAGGCGAAAATCAACAGACGATGCTGGTCGGCGACGATGGCGTCGCCGCGGCTTTCGGTGTGACACCGGACCTCGTCAGCTCGGGCTTCGATATCCCCGCCGCGGGCGGAGCCGCCTGCTGGGCGGGCCTCGACTGCGTCTCCTGGGGGGACTTCTCCGGCACGACCACTCCCGATGCGGGCGTCCCCGCCGCCCAAGCGGGAATTCCCGATGGCATGTCGCTCGATCGCCGCATCACAGGTGGGTCATGCGTGAACCTGCTCGACGAATCCGACGACACCAACGACAGCGACGGCGACTTCTTCGAGGCTACGCCCTCCCCGCAGAGCTACGCCACCGTTCCCACCCCGCCGGCCTGCGTCGCACCTCCCCCCACTCCGGCGACGACGATCGACAGCAAGCCCGCGGGAACGACGAACTCGACCACGGCGAGCTTCAACTTCCACGCCAGCGAAGTCGGCGCCGGCTTCGAATGCAGGCTCGACAAAGGCTCCTATGAGGATTGCGACACGGGCACAATCGTCTATGCGGGCCCGCTCACAGAGGGCAGTCACTCCTTCCGGGTCCGCGCAACCAACGCCAACGGGGTCGGCGCCCCCGCGACCTACGGCTGGGTGGTCGACCTGACCGCCCCGGTGGCGAGCTTCACCGCCAAACCAACCAATCCCAGCCCCGGCAATTCGGTCACCTTCCGCTACACGTCGACCGAGGGCAACTCCAAATTCGAATGCCGACTGAGTCCGCTCGAGGCCAGCTTCGCCACCTGCAACACGCAGCCAAAGACCTACTCGAACCTGGCCGACGGCGATTACGAATTCATCCTGAGGGCGATCGATGCGGCCGGCAACGTGCAGGCGTCTCCGACGATCTACAAATGGACCGTCGACAACTCGCTGCTCGACACGACGCCACCGGAGACCACGATCACCTCAAAGCCCAGCGACCCGAGCACGAGCCCGGCGGCCTCGTTCACCTACGCCTCCAACGAGTCGGGTTCGAGCTTCGAATGCAAGCTCGACGGCGGTTCCTTCGGCGGCTGCCCCGCCAGTGGCGTCTCCTACTCGGGGCTCGCCGAAGGAGGTCACACCTTCCAGGTCCGCGCCATCGACGCCGCGAAAAACGTCGACCCCACCCCGGCGGGATACAGCTTCAGCGTCGTCTCGAGCTCAGCGGGGGCGAGCACACCGCCATCTTCCGGCCCGCCTTCGGGCACGAAAAAAGCCGCCTCCCCGCCGAATACGACGATCGCCAAAGCCGCTGTCAAGCTGCGCGACCGCACGCCGACCTTCCGCTTCAGCTCGAACAAGCCTGGAGCCAGCTTCCAATGCAAGCTGGACCGCGGCTCGTTCGTCCGCTGCCGGTCGCCCTACACGACGAAAACGCTCGCATTTGGCTCACACACGCTGACGGTGCGGGCTGTTGCGGGGGGCGCGACCGATCCAAGCCCGGCCAAGCTCAATTTCAAGATCGTGAAGAAGGGCTGAGCGGATGCGCAAGCTCGGTTTCTTGATTGCGACGATCTCGGCGCTGCTCCTGGGTGCCTTGCCCGCGCCAGCGGGCGCGACCTTCCACGAGATGTGGGTTCGCGAGGTCTATGCCGGCTCGCTGCTCCAGCCGGAATCGCAGTACGTCGAGCTCCAGATGTGGGCACCTGGGCAGAACTTCGTCGGCGGGCACGTGCTCAAGACCTACGACGCGGGCGGTGGCGTGACCAGTACGAACACCTTCGCTGGCGACGTTCCCAACGGCGCCAACCAGAGCACCATCCTGCTCGCCACCCCGGCTGCGGAAGCCGAGTTCGGCCTCACCGCGGACACCGGTCTCGGGAGCGGCAACTCGCTGGGCCCCTCTGGCGGCGCGGTCTGCTGGGAAGCCCTCGACTGCGTCTCCTGGGGGAGCTTCGCCGGCTCACTGCCCAGCCCCGCTGGCACCCCTGCTCCCGCGATGTCCAGCGGCATGGCCCTGCGTCGTACGATCGCGCCGCTTTGCCCGACGGCGCTGGACGGCGGTGACGACCACGACAACAGCGCCGTTGATTTCTCCTCCGTCTTCCCAGCGCCGCGTCCCAACTCCGTCCCGCCCAGCGAGCGCCTCTGCGGCAACAGCGGCGGCGGCTTCTTCGGGGGCGGTGGTGGTGGCGGCAGCGGCGGAGCGGGCGGACAGAAGAAGGGGGCGCCGCAGACGAAGCTGCTCGGCAAGCCCGCCAAGAAGACCCTCGATCGCACCCCCACCTTCCGTTTCAGCTCAAACGAGGCGGGCTCGACCTTCCAATGCAAGCTGGACGGCAAGGCCTTCAAGGGCTGTCGATCCCCCTTCACGACAAAGCGACTCGCCTTGGGGGCCCACACCTTCAAGGTGCGCGCCCGCGACAAGTCCGCCAAGCTCGACCCGAGCCCGGCCTCCTACAGCTTCAAAGTCTCGGCGCGTCGTAAATCCAGCGCTAGCGCTAGCGGGCGTTGAAGCCTTCGCCGGTGAGGCGGCCGATGTCGTTGCTCAACCCGAGGAAGAAGAGCATGATCACGAGCACAAAGCCGAGCGCACCGGCCCGCTCCATGGTCCGGTAGGGAACCGGCTTCCCGCGCGCCTTCTCGACCAGGCTCCAGAAGATGTGTCCGCCGTCGAGCGGCAGGAAGGGAAAGAGATTGATCAGGCCGAGCGAGAGGCTGACCAGCGCCAAGAGGAGGAATGATCGTTCCGCGCTGACGTCGATCGTTTCGTTGGCGACGGCGCTCACCCCCACCACGCCGGAGACTTCCTTGCGCTTTTCGGCTTCGAAGATGCGGGCGAAGACCGTGGCTGTCCGGCTCGCTACCTGCCACATCACGTCGCCGGCTTTGCTCGCCGCGGCCCCGGGGCCCAGGTGCGCCGGTTCGGTGCCGTAGCCAAAGCCGATCAGCGTCCGCTTTGCTTCGCCGCTGTATTCGGGGCGGACCTTTATCTGCTTGGTTTCGCCGGCCCTCTTCACGGTCAGGGTCACCGGGGTCGCGGCCCGGCAGCCATCGATCTGCTTGCCCGCGCATTCATGTGAGGCGACTTCTTCGCGGAATCCTTCGATTCGGCCGATGTTGTCGCGGTTCTCGTAGCTGCTCCCGTCGACGGCGATGATTTCGTCGCCGGGCCTCAAGCCGGCAGCCGCCGCCGGGGTTTTCGGCAGCACTTCTTCGACTGTGCTCGCGGGTTTGCTGCTGCCGAGGGCGAGGACGAAGAGGATGAGAAAGGCGAGGACGATGTTGACCGCCGGGCCCGCGCCGATCACGACGATCCGCTTCCAGACGGGCTGCCGGTAGTAGCCGCGGTGCTCTTCCCCCTCTGGCAGCTCCTCGTCGGGGTTCATGCCGCTGATTTTCACGAAGCCCCCTGCCGGGATCGCGCCTATCCCGTACTCGGTCTCACCGCGTTTGACCGAAACCAGCTTCGGCGGAAAGAAGAGAAAGAAGCGCTCGACCCGCATCCCCGTCGCCTTGGCGGCGAAGAAGTGCCCGGCCTCGTGAAGGATGATCAGCAGCGAGAAACCGAGGAAGATCAGCAACCAGTTCATACCTTCGCCAACCCCCCAACCTCCTCTTCGGTGCGGCGCCGCGCCTCGGCGTCGGCGGCGAAGAGGTCGTCGAAATGAGTCGGCTGGAGCGCCGGCATCGCCGCTAGGACGCGCTCGATAGCGGTCGCGATCGAGTTGAAGTCGATCTTGCCGGCGAGGAAGGCGGCGACGGCGACCTCATCGGCGGCGTTGAGCACGCAGGGCGCGGTTCCCCCTGCCCTGCCCGCCTCGAGGGCGATGCGCAGGCAGGCGAAGGTCTCGAGGTCCGGCTGCTCGAAGCGCAGCTCGCCGAGCGCCGCCAGGTCGAGCCGCGGCACGTCGACGTCGGCGCGTTCGGGGTAGTGCAGTGCGTAGGAGATCGGCACCCGCATGTCGGGGTAGCCGAGGTGGGCAAGCGTGGCGCCGTCGTTGAGGTCGATCAAGGAGTGGACGATCGACTGCGGGTGGACGACGACCTCGATCTGCTCGAAGGAGACGCCGAAGAGGTGGTGCGCCTCGATCGCCTCGAAGCCCTTGTTCATCAGCGTCGCCGAGTCGATCGTAATCCGCCCGCCCATCGCCCAGGTCGGATGCGCGAGCGCCTCCTCGATGCTGACGCCATCGAGATCGGTGCGGCCGCGGAAGGGCCCGCCGGAGGCGGTGAGCACGAGGCGGTCGACCGTGCCGGGAGAACGCTCGGCCCCGATCAGCTGGAAGAGCGCCGAATGCTCGGAGTCGACCGGCAGCAGCCGCGCCCCGGTCGCCTCGGCCAGCGCCATCGTCAGCTCGCCGCCGATCACCAGGCTCTCCTTGTTGGCGAGCGCGACGTCGATGCCCTCGCCAAGCGCGACGATCGTCGGCCCAAGCCCCGCGGCACCGACGATCCCGTTAAGCACAAGATCGGCGCCGGACGAGAGGATCAGCTCCCGGATTCCCTCCTCGCCGGCGAGCACCTGGCCGTCCCAGGCCCCACGCGCGGCCCGCGCGGCGTCTTCGTCGGCGAAAGCGACGCTGCGCACACCGTGCTCACTTGCCTGCGCAAGCGTCCGCTCCCAGCTCGATCCCGCGGCCAGCCCAACGACCTCCAGCTCTTCAGAGGCAGCGACGATTTCGAGCGCCTGCGTCCCAATCGAGCCAGTCGAACCAAGGATGACTACCTTCCTCATCACCGGGAGCATACGGGCGGGAAGGTTCCGGCAGGGGTGGAACGTCTTGTACTTTTTCCGCGGCAACGCCCGCGGACGGCCAGCCACTGTCTTCGAAAAAAGTTAAGTGAAACCCCTGCCGGAGCCTTCCCGTCAATACACCAGCTGAATAGCCAGGTAGTAGCCGACGACAACGGTGAAGAAGACCGCGTCGAGGCGATCGAGGATGCCGCCGTGGGGGCCGAAGAGCGTGCCGGTGTCCTTGATGTCCAGGTCGCGCTTCAGCATCGACTCGAAGAGGTCGCCGACGGGGGCGATCGCGGCGACGGCGGCGCCGATGATCAAGGCGTCGACTCCAGAGAGCCAGTCCTGGTAAAGACCGGCGAACCAGAAGGCCATCGTGCCGATCAGGAAGCCGCCGAGCAGGCCCTCCAAGGTCTTGTTCGGCGAGAGGCTGGGGGCGATCTTGTGGGCGCCGAACATGCGGCCGATCGCGTAGGCGCCGGTGTCGGTGGCAAAGGTGCCAACGAGGACGTCGACCAGCAGCGCCGCGCCGTGGTGCGGCAGGTCGCGCAAGAGCACGGCGTGCACCAGCGGAATGCCGATCCAAATGATGCCGAGCAGGGTCACCCCCATCGAGACGGTGATCCCGTCGCGGTGATGGCGGTCGGCGCCAAAGAGGAAGAGCACGACGAAAACGGCGGCGAGAATCAGCAGCACGTTGAAGGCAGTGCCGAAATGGGCGGCGAGAATCAGCGCCGGTACGGCGGCGTAGCCGGCGCGCTGAATCGGGCGAAGCTGCGCCGTCAGGCCGAAGAACTCGCGCAGGCAGAGGACGCTAACGGCGATCATCGCCAGCATGAAGACGACCCCGCCGGCGACGGTGATCGCGATCGTGACGATGATCCAGGGGATCGCGAAGAGGATCCGTTTGGCGGTCTCGCCACTGCCTTTGCCGCGGCGCCGTTTGCGCGGTGGTCGCGGTGGTCGTTTGGGCTCCCGCGGAGGGCCGTCGAGCAGCTCGTCGTCGAAGAGGTCCTGCATTAGAGGCGGGCTCCAAAGCGGCGCTGGCGCGCCTCGAACTCGCTCAGGCAGGCCTCGAACGCGGCCCGGTCGAAGTCAGGCCAGAGCTCGTCGCGGAAGACCAGCTCTGAGTAGGCGCACTGCCAGAGCAGGTAGTTGGAGATGCGCTGCTCACCGCTGGTCCGGATCAGCAGGTCCGGATCGTGCATCTCGGGCGCGTAGAGGCGCTGCCGGAACTCCTCCTCGCTCTCGCCTTCAAAGCCACGCGCCGCGTCGAGGATCTCCGCCCGCCCCCCGTAGTTGAAGGCGACAAAGAGCGTGATCCGCTCGTTGCTCGCCGTCGTCTCTTCGGCCCAGCTCATCCGCTCGAGCAGCGCCGCGGAAACCCCCTCGCGGCGGCCGATGAAGCGCATTCGCACGCCCTCCTCGTCGAGCTCGGGAGTTTCGGAGGCGATCCGCTCGCCGAACATCGCCATCAGCCCGGTCACCTCCTCTTCGGGCCGTGACCAGTTCTCGGTTGAAAAGGAGTAAACGGTGAGCTCCTCGATGCCGAGCTCAACCGCGTCGCGCAAGCGCGCCTTTACCGTGTCGGCACCCGCCCGATGCCCCTCGACTGTGGGCAACCCGCGCTGCTTGGCCCAGCGCCCGTTGCCATCCGTGATGATCGCCACGTACCGCGCGGAGGCACTCACACCTCCAGGATCTCCTCTTCCTTCCCTTTCAGGAGCGTGTCGATCTCGGCGATCGCCTCGTCGGTCTGTTTCTGCAGGGCGCTCTCGGCACGACGCTCGTCGTCCTCGCCCGCTTCGCCCTCTTTCTTCAGCTCGCGCAGGTCCTGCATGATGTCGCGGCGGATATTGCGGATCGCGACGCGGCCCTCCTCGGCCACGCCGTGCACGACCTTGACCATCTCGCGGCGGCGCTCCTCGGTCATCTCCGGCACCTGCAGGCGGATCACGTTGCCGTCGTTGCTCGGCGCCAGCCCGACGTCGGACTCCAAGATCGATTTCTCGATCGCGCCGATCGCGCTCTTGTCGAAGGGCGTGACGGTGAGCAGGCGGGCATCGGAGGCGGCGACGTTGGCCAGCTGCTTGAGCGGCGTCTGGGCGCCGTAATAGTCGACGACGATGCGGTCGAGCAGGTGCGGTGAGGCGCGGCCGGTGCGGACCGTCGCCAACTCGCCACGGCTGGACTCAACCGACTTGGCCATGCGACCTTTGGCGTCTTCGAGCAGTTCGTCGATCAGCTCCACTGGGCCCCCGTTCTCGTCACTCGGCGGGCGCGCTGGAGACCAACGTTCCCACCCTCTCGCCGCTGACGATCCTATCTATGTTGCTGGCGTCTCCCATGTTGAAGACGTAGATGGGAAGGTCGTTGTCCATGCAAAGCGAGAGCGCGGTTGAGTCCATCACCCGCAGGTCGCGCTCGATCGCCTCGCGGTGACCGATCGCCGCGATGAACTTGGCGTCGGGATTGGTCGCCGGGTCGGAGTCATAGACGCCCTCCACCCCGTTCTTCGCCATCAGGATCGTTTCCGCGTGGATCTCCAGCGCCCGCAGGGCGGCGGCGGTGTCGGTGGTGAAGAACGGGTTGCCGGTGCCGGCGGCGAAGATCACCACGCGACCCTTTTCGAGGTGGCGGATCGCGCGGCGGCGGATGTAGGGCTCGCCGATCTCCTTGATGTCGATCGCCGAGAGCACGCGGGTGTGCTCGCCCATCTTCTCCAACGCGTCCTGCAAGGTGAGGGCGTTGAGCACCGTCGCCAGCATGCCCATGTAGTCGCCGGTCGCCCGGTCCATGCCCTCGGCGGCGGCGGAGAGCCCGCGGTAGATGTTGCCGGCGCCGACGACGATCGCGACCTCGACCCCGCGCTCGCGCACCCTGGCGACCTGCTCGGCGATCTGCTTGACCTCACCGGCGTCGGTGCCGTAGGCGAGATCGCCCATCAGCGCCTCGCCGGAGAGCTTCAGCAGGATGCGTTTGAACTGCGGGTCGGCGGCCATCGCCGCGAGCTTATTCGCCGACGCGGAAATAGGCGAAGCGGGCAACGCGGATGTTCTCCCCCGTCTTCGCCGCCAGCTCCTGGCGCAGCTCCTCGATCGACTTCGAGTCGTGCTTCTCGGCGTTGACGTGCTGCTGGTCGAGCAGGGCAACTTCCGCCCCCCACTTGGCCAGCTGGCCTTCGACGATCTTCTCGACCACGTTGTCGGGCTTGCCTTCTTCGCGCGCCTTCTCCTCGAAGACCTTGCGCTCGGCCTCGCGCTCCTCCGGGGAGATCTCCTCGGTCGAGACATACTGCGGCGAGGTCGCCGCGACGTGCAGCGCAACCTCGTAGGCAAAAGCCTTGAAGTCCTCGTTGCGAGCGACGAAGTCGGTCTCGCACTGCACTTCGACCATCGCCCCGACCTTGTCGTTGGCGTGGATGTAGGAGGCGACGACGCCCTCGTCCGTCCCCCGCCCTTCGCGCTTGGCGGCAGAGGCCTGACCCTTGACCCGCAGGATCTCGATCGCACGATCCACATCGCCCTCGGACTCGGTCAGCGCGGCCTTGCAATCCATCATCGCCGCACCAGTGCGGTCCCGCAGCGCCTTCACATCGGCAGCCGTAACGCTCATTTCGCCTCTCCAGTCTCAGCAGCCTCAGTCGGCGCCTGCTCGGTAGTAGTCGCCTCCGAACCTTTCTCCTCCGCCGCAGGCTCAGAAGCCTTCTCGGCGGGCGGGGCGGGAGCCTCTGCTGCTGCTGCGGGCTCGGGAGCTTTCTCAGTCGGTGCCTGCTCAGTAGCCGTGGCCTCGGGAGTGGCCTTCTCAGGCGCCTCGGGCTGAGCTTTAGGGCCCCCGCCGGCGGGTGGCGCCGTAGGGGGTACCGCCCCTGAGGAAGCTTTAGCTACCGGAGGGGGCGGTGGGTCCCCTGCGGCGACAGGCCCCGCCGCCGAGGCGCCTGAACCCTGTCCCCGTCCCGGCTGAGCCTGCTGTCCCTGCTGTTGCTGTTGGGCCTGCTGCGCCGCCTGCTGCTTGGCTTTCTCTTCCGCCGCTTTTTTCGCAGCCTCTTCCGCGGCAATCTTTTCCTGGCGCTCTTTCTCTTCCTCCTCGCGCTTCTTGCGCTCTTCTTCCTCGCGTTTGCGCCGTTCCATTTCCTCGGCGATGCGCTTTTCCTCTTGCACCCGCCAGGCACCGGCGCCCTCCTCGATCGCAGCGCCGATCGTGCCGATCACGAGCTGGCAAGAGCGGATCGCGTCGTCGTTGCCGGGAATCACGTAGTCGATCGGCTTCGGGTCGCAATTGGTGTCGACCAGGCCGATGATCGGGATCCGCAGGCGGGCCGCCTCGCGCACCGCGATCTCCTCGGTTTTGAGGTCGGTGACGAAGACCGCGTCGGGCAGGCGCTCCATGTCGCGAACGCCGCCGAGGTTGAACTCGAGCTTGGCGAGTTCGGCCTGCATGCCCATTCGCTCCTTGGTCGGCAGCAGCTCCAGCTTGCCCTCCTCCTGCCAGTTGGTGAGCTCGTGCAGGCGCGCGATCCGCGCCGACATCGTGTTGAAGTTGGTCAGCAGGCCGCCCAGCCAACGCTGATTGACATAGGGCATCTTGCAGCGGTTGGCCCATTCTTCGACCGGGCCGCGTGCCTGCTTCTTGGTGCCGACGAAGAGCACCGTGCCGCCGCCGCTGGCGAGCTCGCCGGCAAAGCGGCGCGCGTTCTCCAGCAGCGCCTCGGTCTGGACGAGGTCGATGATGTGGATCCCGTCCAGCTCGCCGAAGATGTAACGGCGCATGTTCGGGTTCCAGCGTCGGGTCTGGTGGCCGAAGTGGACTCCAGCCTCCAGCAGCTCCCTAAGGCCTGCCTCTGGCATGCGAAAAGCTCCTTGTTTGTTCTTTTGCTTACCCGCCGCCCTTGCCGGGACCCGGCTCAATGCCGGTCAGGATCCGGTTCGGAACGCTCGGGGGTCGTGTTTCCGAGTCGACGGATTGTAGAGAGGACGCGGCGCTCAGGCCGCGCGGGCGGCGTCCAAGGCGGCGGCCAGATCCGCGGGTAGCGCTGAGGTGAAGGCGAGCCGCTCGCCACTGACCGGATGGGCGAAGGAAAGCCGGTGGGCATGCAGGAACTGACGCTTCAACCCGTACTTTTCCTCGCCACCGTACGTGGGGTCACCGACCAGCGGGTGGCCGATCGCTCCGAAGTGGGCGCGGATTTGGTGGGTACGCCCGGTCTCGAGCCGGGCCTCGAGGTAGGTCTCGGCCGACAGAAGCTCGAGCACCTCGAAGTGAGTGCGGGCCTCGCGCGAAGCGGCACCGGAGACGGCCATGCGGTGGCGCTGGCGCGAGGCGCGGCCGATCGGCGCGTCGATCGTGCCCGTGCGCGAGGAGATGCGGCCCCGCGCCAGAGCGAGGTAGACCCGCTCGACCTCCCTTCGCTGGACCTGCCCCTGCAGGGCGGCGTGGGCCTCATCGCTGCGGGCGACGACGAGCAGGCCGCTGGTGTCCTTGTCGAGCCGGTGGACGATGCCGGGGCGCCCCTCCTCCCCACCGCCGCCGAGCAGGTCGCCCAGCTCGCTGACGAGAGTCGGGCCGCTGTGCGAGGGAGCCGGGTGGACGACGAGGCCGGCGGGCTTCTCGATCACGGCGAGTGAGTCGTCGACGTGGACGATGCGCGGCTCGACGCTCACCCCGAGCCCTTCCGCTCCCCCGCCTGGGGCTCGCGCACGTAGGCGAAAGCGAGCAACAGGACGCCGGCGGTCACGGCGACGTCGGCGAGGTTGAAGGCGGGCCAGCTGCCGATCGCGATGTAGTCGGTGACGGCGTCGACGCGGATGCGGTCAGCGAGGTTTCCAAGCGCCCCACCGGCGAGCAGGCCCGCCGCCACCCACATCCCTGGCCGGGTCGGGTCGCGGGAAAAGAGGTAACCGACAACCGCCAAGGCGATCACGGTGACGATCACCAGGCGGGTGCCGCCGCCGCTGGCAAGACCGAAGGCGACGCCGCTGTTGTGCGAGAGGGTGAGGTCGAGCGGGCCGACCACGGCGACGTCCTGTCCCACCACGAGGTTGGCCTCGATCAGCGCCTTCGCTGTTTGGTCGAGGATGACGACCAGCCCGCAGAGCGCCCCAGCGAGTCGCCAGGCGCGGGCGCCGCTCACCCTTCGATCAGGCTGACGACGACGCGTTGCAGGACGAAGAGCAGGATCACGCCGATCATCGGGCTGAGATCGAGCGCGAAGCCGCTGCCCCCAATCGGCGGCAGGAAGCGGCGAAAGAGGTTGAGATAGGGGTCGGTGGTCTCTTTGATGAAGTCGAGCGTCGCCCGCAGCGGCCGGTTGTAGGGGATGCGCGGGATCCAGGAGATGAGGATGTTGAGGAAGATCAGGACGATGTAGACGAGGAAGAGGGCGCTGACGTAGTCGGCGACGTCGAAGCGAGTGATCGCCAGCAGGTTCACCCGCGCATCCTCTCGAGCGAAGCCCGCACGGCGGCTTCGAAGGCCTCGCGGGCCCCTTCACGATCAAGCGCTTCCAGTCCCGCCTCGGTGCTGCCACCGGGGGAAGCCACGGCCTTGCGCACTTCAGCCGGCGAGTGGGACTTGAGCAGCTCCGCGGTCCCAGCTGTCGTCTCCACGACCAGGTCCCGCGCCAGGTCCGGGTCAAGCCCGTCAGCGGCGCCGGCATCGGCGATCGCCTCGACCGCCAGCGCAACGTAAGCGGGCGCGCATCCCATCACCGCCGTCGCCGCGTCGAACTGGCTATCGGGCAGCTCGACCACGTGCCCCAGCTCCTGCAGCAGGGCCCGCGCGCCGGCGTGGGCGGAGCCGGTCACACAGAGCACCCCCTTGCCCACCTCGACTCCCACGTTTGGCATCACCCGCACCACGTCGGCGTCGGGGAAAGCCGCTTCGAGGTGCTCCAGCGAGGTGGCCCCGAGCAGGGAGACGATCACGCTTGCCGCCGCGAGCTCGGCAGCGGCCTCCTCGAGCCGCGCCGGCTTGACCGCGAGCACGATCACATCGGCCCGCTCGGCCAGCTCGCCATTCGAGGCGACGGCCTCCCCGCCGAGCTCAGTGGCCAGCTGCGCCGCCCGGCCGGAGCCGGAATCGGTGAAGAGCAGCGAGCGGGAAGGATCGGCGAGCCCACGGGCCATCGCCGCCGCCATGTTGCCGGAGCCACAGAATCCGATGACCATCGCCCGGGAGACTAGCCCCCCGGGCGATGTCATCTCCGTCGCGGCTAGCCGCCGAGGACGTCGAACAGATCGGTGTGATCGTTCGTGCCGAGCACGGCGAGGCCGCCCGGGCCGCTGGCCCAGACGGGCACGACCGCGCCCGTGTGCTGCTGGCTCGGCGGCGACGCGACCGGGCCTGCGCCCGGGCCGCCGTAGCCGGCCGTGCCGTAGGTCAGGCTGAGCGTCTGCCCATCCTTGGTCGTCAGGTTGGTCGAGTAACCGGTGGGCAGGCTCGAGCCGCTGGCGTCCTCGCCGACGATCTGGCTGGTGTGCGAGTGATCGGCGGTGACGACGATCAGCGTGTCGGGGTGATGGCGCTGATAGTCGAGCGCGACGCCGATCGCGTTGTCGAAGGCGACGGTCTCGCCGAGCTGACCGCAGGCATTGGTGGCGTGGTCCTGCTTGTCGATCGACGCGCCCTCGACCTGGAGGAAGAAGCCCTTGCGGTTCTCCAGCAGGCCGATCGCCTTCGAGGTCATCGCCGCCAGGCTCGGCTCGTTGGCCGGGCGCTGGCTCTCGTTGCAGGGCGCGGGCGCGTTGCCCTTGCCCAGCGCGGCCGCCGGACCGCTCCACTCGAGCGACATGTTGCCCGGGTTGAAGAGGCCGAGGACCGGCTTATTGGCTTTGGCGCCGCTGAGACCGGCCGCGTCGCTGACGTACTGGTAGCCCTTGCCCTGAGCCGACTGGATCACGTTCTCACCCGCGTCCGGACCGCCGGTGATCGGCTGTTCGAAGCGAGAGCGACCGCCGCCGAGGAGCACGTCGACCTTGTGATCGACCTCCTGCTCGGCGATCGAGCCGAGGCCACCCGCTGCCTTGGTCTCGGTGGGGCAGGCGGCCATGTTGGCCGGGCCCTGGCAGCCGCGCAGCGAGATGTGCGAGGCCAGCACCGCCGGCGTCGCGTCGGTGATTTCGGCAGTTGAGACGTCGCCGACCTTCATCCCGCGCTTCTGAGCGATCTCGAGCACCGTTTTGAGGTTGGCCCCGAGGACGTTTTCAGCCGTGCTGGGGCCCTGGGAGATGCGCTCGTCGATCGTCTTCTGCCCAGTAGCCCAGGAGGTGCCGGTCGAGGCCGAGTCAGGGTCGTAGTCGGGCAGATAGCTAGGGCCGACGCCGGGCTTGACCGACCAGGTCGTATCGAAGCCGGTGAACGGCATGCGGTCGACGTTGAGGCTGTTGTGGACGCCCTGGTAGTAGCGGGCGGCGGTTATCTCCTGCGTGCCCATCCCGTCGCCAAGGAAGAAGATCACGTTGTCGGGGTGGCGATCCACCAGCGCGGCCGCCACGGCCCGCTCGGTGCTGTCACGGTGCTGGTCGAAGAAACCCGTCGCGGCCGCGCTGCCGGCGCCGAGGGCGGCGATGGCGAAGACGGCGGCGAGCGCGAGGGTCAAGCGCTTGCGCTTCATCAATCCTCCTGAGTTGCGTTTAACGAGACAGCCGCAACCTAGGAATGGCCCCTAGCCACGATGTGACGATGGCGTTGCAGGCCCGTGAAGATCCGGTAGCGGCGCTGTGGCCGACCGGTTAACGCCAGCCCTCCTAGGACTGGTTGAAGAAGCCTTTGTCGAGCAGCCGCGCCTTCTCCTCGGCGGAGACCTCGACGTTGCGCGGCGTCAGCAGGAAGATCTTCTCGGCGATCCGCTGCATGCCACCGTCCAGCGAGTAGGTGAGGCCGGAACAGAAATCGATCATCCGCTTCGAGAGCTCGTGGTCGGTCGTCTGCAGATTGAGGATCACCGGCACCGAGCGCTTGAACTGATCGGCGACCTGCTGGGCGTCGTTGAAGTTGCGGGGGATGACGAGGTGGACCTGCACGTCGGAATCACCGTTGCCGACTGGGCGCAGCGTGCGGGTGCGGGAGGCCGAAATCGGCTCGTCGTCGGCGAAGATGTCGTCGATCTCATCGCGACGCGAGCGACGCGAGGTCGGCAGGCGCCTCACCTGGCTGGACTCGCGCCGACTTTCGCGCGGCTCATCGAAATCCGCTTCAGATTCGAAGTCTTCCTCGTATTCGGGACCGTAATCGTCGTGGTCCTCTGCCAGTCCGAAGTAGACCAGCGCTCTATGCCATGTATCGCGTAGGGCCATGGATAACGCGTGTTTCGGCCTCGGTTGACCGACTCCTCCAGGGAATTATGACTACGTAGCGCCCGGATTACACGTACAGGGCGGTGCCGAGGCGGACGATCGTTGCGCCCTCCTCGATCGCGATCCGCCAATCCTGCGAGGTCCCCATCGAAAGCCGGCTCAATTCACGCTCCGCGGCGAGCTCCGCGAGGCGGGCGAAATGGGGTCGGGAGGCCTCCGGGTCCTGGCTGAACGGGGGCATCGTCATCAAGCCGGAGACCCGCACCGGGCAGCGCTCGATGAAGCCACTGAGATCCGCCGGCGCGACGCCGCCCTTGCCCTCCTCGCCCGCCACGTTGACCTCGACCAGCACCTCGGTCTCCTCGTTGCCGTGGCGCCCGAGCTGCTCGAGGGCGGAATCGGTCGCGACCGAGTGGATCAGGCGAGAGATCGGCAGCAGCTGCTTGACCTTGCGGCTCTGCAGGTTGCCGATGAAATCCCACTCGAAGGCATCGCCCCAGCGCTCGCGCTTGGCGGCGAAGTCCTGCTGGCGGTTCTCGCCGACGAGCCTTACTCCGGCCTCGGCCAGAGCGCCCATCTCCTCCAGCGGCACGTACTTGGTCGCGGCGAGAATCTCGACCCCCGGCCCGGCGAGCTCGCGCGCCTCGGCCAGGTTGGCGGCGATCTTCGCTGGATCGAGCCCGTGGATCAGGCCGGGCATGCTCAGCCCTCCCCCGCCTCGCGCCAGACGAGCCCCGCCTGACGGCCGGTGCGGCCGCGATCGCGACGGTGCGAGAAGAAGAGCTCGGGCTCGCAGCTCGTGCACAGACCGCTGAGCTCGACCCGCTTCACCCCCGCATCGAGCAGCAGACGACGGGCGACCTCGGGCAGGTCGAGCATGCGACCGTCGGCGACGCCGGCTCCGAGTCGCTCGAAAGGAGCGAGCACCTCGAGACCGACCTCGTAGCAGCAGGAACCGATCGAGGGACCGACCGCGGCATCGGTCGCGCCGACCGCGGCAGCTCCCCTGGCGACGATCCCCGCGGCGAGCCCGCGCCAGCCGCAGTGGAGCATCGCTACGCCGCCGGGCCCCACCAAGGCGACTGGCACACAGTCGGCGACGAAGACCAACCCGGCGGTCCCGGGCTCGGCGATCACGTGTCCGTCCGCCGCGACGACGGACTCACCCGGCGAGACCGCGTCAACCCGCGATATTGGCGGTTCTGTGCGGTCTCGCTGGGCGCTAGTCAGCTCGGGTGATACGAAGGAGGTGGGTGGCGACCCGCCATAGGTCACCAGTTCGGCGCCATGAACCTGGTGAGCGAAGGCGATGCGCTCGGGCGAGAAGTCCAGCGCCGCAGCGAGTCGGCTGCGGTTTTCGACGATGGCCTCGACGTCATCGTCGGTGAGGGCGCCGAGGTTGAGGCCGTCGAAGGGTGGCTCGCTGACCCCGCCGATCCGGGTGCTGAAGGCCGCGGTAGCGCCGGGCAGGCTCGCCTCGAGCCATCTGACACCGTCTCGTTCACGCCACTCCATCGCTGCTCCTCGCCGCCTTCAGGGCCGCGGACAGCTCGGCCTCGCGACCTTCCTCCAGCTCGCCGTCGAGCTTCATCCGCAGCGCCGCCTCGAGCCCCCTTCCCAAAGCCGGGCCTTGCTCGAGGCCGGCGTTGATCAAGTCGCTCCCGTCGATCTCCAATGTGACGTCGCGCCACTCGGCGAGGTAGCGGTCGAGCCACTCGGCGCCGAGCGCACGAGCGAGAACGAGCTCGGTCGGGTCGCTTCCGCTGGCGATATCGACCGCCTCGGAGGGTCGCTCCGGTTGCGCCGCGGCCAGCTCCGCCTCCTTGCCCACCGGACCGAGGGCGGCGGCGAGCCGCACCCGGTCGGGCGCGGCAATGCCAACCCAAGGCTCGCCTGTAAGAAGGTCGCCCGCTGCTTGGGCTAGTGCTTGGCCACCTTCTCGCAGGCTCAACAGGCCCCACTCGGCCAGGAGCGCGAACCCCTCCGGGCCGGTCCGTTCTCCCGCCAGCCGCATCAGCTCGGCATCGCGGCGCTCCGCGGAAACGGTGTCCAGCTTGGTTTCGCGCAGCAATCGCAGCGTCTCGGCCTCGACCGTCAATCCGAAGCGGGCTGCGTAGCGGGCGGCCCTGATCGCCCTGGTTGGGTCATCGACGAACGACTGCTGATGGAGGACCCGCAGCTGTCTGGCGGCGAGATCGGCCTGACCTCCGTATGGGTCGACCAATTGGGGCTCGCCCCGCAGAGGGATCGCCATCGCGTTGATCGTGAAGTCGCGCCGGTAGAGGTCGGCGGCGAGGTCGGCGCCGGGCTCAACTACCGGTAGGGCCCCAGGATGGGGGTAGCTCTCCGAGCGGGCGCCGGCGATGTCGACCTCGTGGCCGTTGAGGGTCAGCTTCGCCGTGCCGAAGCGCTCGTGGCTGGTTACCTTGGCGCCCAGGCTCCTCGCCAGCTCATCCGCATCGCCTTCGACGACCAGGTCGATGTCGGCGCGACCGCGGCCGAGCAGCAGGTCGCGCACGGCGCCGCCGACGAGGAACACGGGGCCCATGGCTGCCTCGCGCACTCGGGCGAGCTCGGGATGCATGTGCTCGAGCGCCTCGGCGATGCTCTCGCTGTGATTAGGCGGTGGGGTCACGCGTGTTGCCTACCATGATCGCGTGCGCCGGAGACGAGCAGCGGCCCTCGCCGCCCTTGTTGTCGTCGCCGCGGCCACTGGCGTGATCATCGCCGCAGCCACCGAAGGCTCTTCTTCATCCTCGGACAAGAGCAACGCGACCGGCTCGAAGCAAACAGTGACCTCAACCGCATCGCACCAGAGCAGCGATGAAGGCAAGGTGCGTAACGCAACCCCCCAGCCGGATTGGCGCCCCTACACCGGGCCGGTGCCGATCCTCGAGTACCACGTGCTCGGGGCCGCCCCGACCGACGCGCCCTACCCCGAGCTCTACGTCACCAGGCCCGACTTCCACCAGCAGATGGACTGGCTCGACGATCACGGTTACCAGGCGGTGACGCTGGAAGCGGTCGAGGACGCCTGGTATGACGGCGGCACCCTGCCGGCGAAACCGGTGGTGGTCTCCTTTGACGATGGCTACCGGCCGCAGTTCACCTACGCGCTGCCGGAGCTGCGCCGCCACGGCTGGCCCGGCGTGCTCAACCTCAAGGCCGAAGGCTCGGACCTCTACACCAGCAATGTCGAAGCGATGATCGCCGCTGGCTGGGAGCTCGCCTCGCACACGATCAACCACTCGGACCTGACCACGCTCGACGCGGCCGGGCTGAAGGAAGAACTGAGCGGCTCGCGGCAGCTCTTGCAGAAGGAATACGGAGTCCCGGTCAAGGACTTCTGCTACCCGGCGGGACAGTTCGACTCGACTGTCATCGGAGCGGTCGAAGAAGCTGGCTACGTCACCGCGACGACGGAGATACCGGGCTACGCCGACCGCGAATCGCCCTACGAGCTTGCCCGCTTCGAGATCCTCGGCTCGAGTGGCGTCCAGGGCATGGCCGAAGACCTCGAATCAGGCCCCTGAGAACGCCTTAGAGGCGAACCGGGATGCCGTCGGCGGCGAGCCGCTCCTTCGCCTCACGCACCTTGTACTCGCCGTAGTGGAAGATCGAGGCGCAGAGCACGGCGTCGGCCTTACCCTCCGCGATCGCCTCGCTCAGGTGCCCGAGGTTGCCAGCACCGCCTGAGGCGATCACCGGCACCGGCACCGCCTCGGCAACCGCCCGGGTCAGCTCGATGTCGTAGCCGTCGTTGGTCCCGTCGCGGTCCATGCTGGTCAGCAGGACCTCGCCGGCGCCGCGCTCGACCGCCTCGCGCGCCCACGACACGGCCTCACGCCCCTCGACCCTCTTGCGCCCGCCGTTGACGTAGACGCCCCAGCGGTCCTCCTCACGTTTGGCATCGATCGCGATCACCACGCACTGAGCGCCGAAGTGGTCGGCAAGCTCGGTCAGCAGCTCCGGCCGCGCCAACGCTGAGGAATTGACCGACACCTTGTCGGCTCCCGCGTCGAGCACCGCCTGGGCGTCCTCAACCGAGCGGATCCCGCCGCCGATCGTGAACGGGATGAAGACGTTGTCCGCGGTCCGCCGTGCCAGCTCGACGATCGTCTCGCGCTTTTCGTGCGAGGCGGTGATGTCGAGGAAAACGAGCTCATCCGCGCCCTCGGCGTCGTAGCGCTCGGCCAGCTCGACCGGGTCACCCGCGTCGCGCAGCCCGACGAAGTTCGTCCCCTTGACGACGCGCCCCGAATCGACGTCGAGGCAGGGAATGACCCGCTTCAAGACCATGCTCACAGCCTAAAGCTGACCGCTCTTGAGGTTTGTGGGGTTATTCCTGACAAAGCTCAAGAGCTCAGCCGTTGAGGGCGGCGATGCCCTCGGCGACGGTGAAGCGGTGCTCGTAGAGCGCGCGGCCGACGATGGCGCCCTCGACGTTGGGAGCAGAGATGCGGCTGAGGACTTCGAGGTCGGCGAGGTTGCCGACGCCGCCCGAGGCGATCACCTTGGCTCCAGTTCCAGCAGCGATCCGGTTGAGCTCGTCCAGGGCAGGGCCTTCCATCGTCCCGTCGACCTCGATCGCGGTGCAAAGGAAGCGGGAAACGCCCCGCTCGCCCAGCTCGGCGACAGCGTCGGCGACATCGACGTCGCTTGCCTCGACCCAGCCGGCCAGCGCGACCTTGCCATCGCGGGCGTCAACCGAGACGACCACGCGCTCGCCGTGCTTCTCCACGGTCTCAGCCAAGAAAGCCGGATCGCGCAGGGCGGCCGTGCCGATCACAACGCGCTCGGCCCCGGCCTCGAGCACCGCGGCCACGGCCTTGGCATCGCGCAAGCCGCCGCCGACCTGGATCGGGCAGCCTACGGTGGCGGCGATGCGCTGCACGTGCTCGAGGTTCCGCGGCTCGCCCGCCTTGGCGCCATCGAGGTCGACCACGTGCAGGAGCTCCGCTCCTTCCCCGGCCCAGCGCTGCGCGGCATCGACCGGATCGGCGTCGTAGGTCGTCTCGCGCTCGTAATCGCCCTGCAGCAGGCGCACGGCCTTGCCGCCACGGATGTCGATCGCCGGGTAGAGGATCAAGATCTGGCTCGCTAGGCCGGGACTGAGGCGCAGATGCCGGCGAAGTTCGAGAGCAGGCGCAAGCCGGCGGCGCTCGACTTCTCGGGATGGAACTGGACGCCGAAGACGCCTTCTCCCTCGGCCGCGACGGCGAAGCGGTCGCCGTAGGCAGCAGTGCCAAGCAGCACGCCGGGCTCCGGCCGCGGCGCGAAGGAGTGGACGAAGTAGAAGGGCGTCTCGGACTCGATCCCCTCGACCAAGCGCGACTCGCTCTCCCAACGCACCGGCGACCAGCCGATGTGCGGAACCTTCAAACCGGGCGCATCGAGGCCGCTGACGTCGCCCGGCAGCAAGCCGAGGCCCTCCGCCCCGGCGAGCTCGTCGCTCGATTCGAAGAGAAGCTGCAGGCCGAGGCAGATGCCGAGGACCGGGATGCCGGCGGCGCGGCGCTCCTCGATCAGCTCGTCGAGACCGAGCTGACGAATGTTCGCCATCGCCTTTGGGAAGGCGCCAACCCCGGGCAGGATCAGACCGTCGGCGGCGCGGATCGCCTCGGCGTCGTTGGCGATCTTGGCCGTCGCGCCGATGTGCTCGAGCGCCTTCTCGACCGAGCGCAGGTTGCCCATGCCGTAATCGAGGATGCAAATTCGGGTGCTCACTGGCTCAACGTTCCCTTGGTCGAGGGCACGCCGCTCTCCTCTGGGTCGATCGAGACGGCGACGCGCAGGGCGCGGGCAAAGGCCTTGAAGCAGCCCTCGATCATGTGGTGGGCGTTGGTTCCGTAGCGAACGGAGACGTGCAGCGTCAGCTTGGCGCTGTTGGCCACGGCGCGGAAGAACTCCTCGGCCAGCTCGGTGTCGAAGCCGGCGATCGAGGTGACCGGAAGCTCAGCGTCGAAGACGCAGAGCGGCCGCCCGGAGATGTCGATCGCGCACTCGGCCAGCGACTCGTCCATCGGCACCACGGCGGAGCCGTAACGCCTGATCCCGGCGCGATCGCCCAGCGCCTCGTCGAGTGCCTGGCCGAGGACGATGCCGACGTCCTCGACAGTGTGGTGCGCTCCCGTCTCCAAGTCGCCGCTGGCTTCCACCACAAGGCCGAGCCGGCCGTGGCGGGCGAGCAGGTCGAGCATGTGGTCGAGGAAACCGACCCCTGTGCTCGCGCTGGAGTTGCCGCCGTCGAGGTCAAGCGAGAGCTTGATCTGGGTCTCGGCGGTGCTGCGCTCTCTTTCCGCTGTGCGGGTCATCGTCTAATCATCGCCGACTCGCCGTGGACCGGGAAGCCCTCGGCGCGGGCAAGGGCGTCAACGTGCGGGGCAAGCTTCGCCGCCGCCCCGGCTGGGACCTGCACGGCGGCAATCCGACGCCGAAAAACCCCCGGGCCCAGCGGCCCCGAGAAGCGACCGGCGCCGCCGGTCGGCAGCACGTGGTTGGAGCCGGCGACGTAGTCGCCGAAGGCGGTCGCCCCATAGCGACCGACGAAGACGCAGCCGGCGGTCGTGACCCGCTCGGCGAGCAGGGCCGCGTCCTCCTCGAAGAGCTCGAGGTGCTCGGGCGCGAAGGCGTTGGCGAGGTCGATCGCGTCGCTCAGGTCGGGGACCTGGACCAGGGCCAGCGGCGCATCGCCGATCCCGTCCCGTTCCGCCGCTTTCTCGGTCGCCGCGGCAACGCTCTCGAGCACGGTCTCCTCGACCGCGACCGCGACCAGCGGCCCCTCCGCCCCGTGCTCCGCCTGGGCGCAGAGGTCGAGGGCGGCCCATTCCGGGTTCGTACCGTCGCCGGCGACCAGCATCAGCTCCGAGGGACCGGCAAGCGAGTCGATGCCGACCGTGCCGGAGACGGCGCGCTTGGCCTCGCGCACCCAGGCGTTGCCGGGGCCGGCGATGACGTCTACCGGGGCAATCGTCTCAGTGCCGTGGGCAAGGGCGAAGATCGCCTGGGCGCCGCCCATCGCGTAGATCTCCTCGATCCCGCAGAGCTCGGCCGCGGCGAGGACGAGCGGGTTGACCTTGCCGTCGGCCCTCGGCGGCGAGGCGAGCGCGATCCGCTCGACTCCAGCGACCCGAGCCGGGATCGCGCACATCAGCACGCTCGAGGGATAAGCGGCGCGGCCGCCCGGCGCGTAGAGACCGGCGGCAGCGACGGGCACTTCGCGCACGGTGACGGACTGCCCCTGCGGCAGTTCGATTGTCTGCGGCGCAGCGGCGATCTGGGCTTCAGCTACGGCGCGCACGTTGGCCGCGGCCAGCTCCAGCGATTCGCGCAAGCCCGCGTCGAGACCGGCCAGCGCCTCAGCGCCGGCACCGGCGGGGACGCGCAGCGTGGTCGGTGCCTGCTCGGTGGCGTCGAAGCGGGCGGTCATGCAGAGCACCGCGCCGTCGCCTCCCTCGCGCACCTCGCGCTCGATCACCCTTACGTCCGGGCTCGGCGCCGAGGCGGCGGTCCAGGCGCGGATCGCCGCCGCGGTCTCCGCCGCGCCCTCCCAGTGGAAGTCGCGACGTTTCATCTGCCCAAGCTCTCTCTCAATTTCGCCGCCAGCCCATCGACCTCGCGCGCGCGCAGCTTGTGGGCGACTCTGTTGGCGACGAAGCGAGCGGTGCACTCGAGGATCTCCTCGCGCACCTCGAGGTCGTTCTCTTCCAAGGTGCGACCGGTCGCGACCAGATCGACAATGCCGTCGGCGAGGCCGATCAGCGGCGCCAGCTCGACCGATCCCTTGACCTCGATCACTTCCACCTGGCGACCGGTGCGCTCGAAGTGACGCTCGGCGATCCGCGGGTACTTGGTCGCGATCCGCATCATCCCGAGGCGGCGCTGTGACTCGCCCAGGCGCTCATCGCCCACGCGGCCCGCCAAGACCATGCGACAGCGGCCGAAGCCGAGGTCGAGCAGCTCGTAGACGACGCGATCGTGCTGCTCGAGCAGCACGTCCTTGCCAGTGATGCCGACGTCGGCGGCACCGGCCTCGACGTAGGTAGGCACGTCGGAGGGCCGCATCGTGACCAAAGTGATCGACTGGCCGGGGAAGATCAGCGAGCGCGACTCGCCGCGGACCTCGCTGGTGTCGATGCCGACGGCATCGAGAGCGTCCAGCGTCTCGCCGAGCAGGGCGCCGCGGGGCACGGCGATCTTCAGCGGCCCCTCGGTCTTGGCCCGGCCCATCCCCGCCACTTCCGCGCTCACGAGGAACCCCCGGTCGGCGACTCCTCCTCCAGCTGCGCGACGTGGACCCGCTCCATATAGAGGGCGAAGCCCGCCGCCGGCAGGTCCAGTCCGAAGCGTTTCATCAGCCCGTCGTAGCGGCCGCCGCCGCCGAGCACGTGCCCCAGCGCCGGGTCATAGACCTCGAGGATGGCACCGCTGTAGTAACCGAGGTCGCGCAGCAGGCCAAGGTCGATCTGAACCCGTCGCGAAGCACCGCGGCGCTCCAGCTCCTCCAGCGTTTCGCCCATCCGCGCGGTCGCCCGCTCAACCGCGTCGCCACCGAGCGAACGCGCTTCGTCGAGCACCTCTTTGCCGCCGCGCAACTGCGAGAGCGCGATGCAGGTCGCCACTTGCTCGTCGCTGATGCCGGGCAGCTCGGAAAGCTCGGCCTCGAGGCCGACCAAGTCGTGCGCGGCCAGCCTGCTCAGCAGTGACTCGCGCGCTTCTCCCTCGACTCCGAACTCGGCCAGCAGCTGGCGATAGAGATCGGCGTCACCGAGGCCGATCACAGCCCGGTCGAGACCGGCGGCGTCAAGCGCCGCGGCCAGCACCTCGATCACCTCGGCCGTGCCCTGCGGCGCCGGCGCGCCGATCAGCTCGACGCCGGCCTGGGCGAACTCGCGCATCTGCCCCCGTTGCGGGCGCACCGCCCTGTAGGCGTTCGCCAGGTAACAGAGGCGCAGCGGCATCTCGGCCTCGGCGTAGCGGGTCGCGACCAGGCGCGCGATCGGGATCGTCATGTCCGAGCGCAGCGCCAACAGGTCGCCGCTGCTGTCGAAGAAACGGTAGGCGGTGTCGGCGGCGCGGCCGTCACCCTGGGCGAGCACCTCGTCGTACTCGATCGCGGGTGTCGCCACCTCGCCGTAGCCGTGGCCTTCGAAGACCTCGATCAGCGCCAGGTGCAGGCGGCGCAGCTCGCGCATCTCGTCGGGCAGCACGTCACGCGTGCCGGGTGGAATCGGGTGAATCATCCGCCTGACCTTACGAGAGTGGCGGGAAAAATCCCGCTACGCCGGGACCTCTGAGGACACCCGTTCAATCTGAGCGCCGAGCCCGCGCAGGCGCTCGTCGATCTGCTCATAGCCGCGGTCGATCTGGCGGATGTTGCCGATCTCCGAGGTCCCGTCGGCGGCGAGGGCCGCGATGAGCATCGCCATGCCGGCGCGGATGTCGGGACTCTCGACGCGTTCGCCGTGAAGCCGGCTCGGACCGCTGACGATCGCCCTGTGGGGATCGCAAAGCGTGATCCGAGCGCCCATCGCGACGAGCTTGTCGACGAAGAACAAGCGGTTCTCGAACATCTTCTCGAAGATCAGGATCTCCCCATCGGCCTGGGTGGCGAGCGCCAGCGCGATCGAGGTGAGGTCCGCCGGGAAGGCGGGCCAGGGACCGTCCTCAATCTTGGGAATCGCGTCACCAAGGTCAGCCTGGATGCGCAGTCGCTGGTTGGGCGGCACGATCACGTCGTCGCCGTCGATCTGCGAATCGAGGCCGAGACGGCGGAACTGCCGTCGCACCATCAGCAGGTCGATCGGCTCGACGTCACGGATGCGCAGCTCGCCGCCGGTGGCCGCGGCCAGGGCCATGAAGCTGCCGACCTCGATGTGATCGGCGGAGATCGTGTGCTCGGCGCCGCCGAGGCGGTCGCGGCCGTGAACGGTCATCACGTTGGAGCCGATCCCGTCGACCGCCGCGCCCATTGAGCTGAGCAGGCGGGCGAGGTCTTGAACGTGCGGCTCGCAGGCGGCGTTGGAGATCGTCGTTGGTCCCTCGGTCAAGGCAGCGGCCATCAGCGCGTTCTCGGTGCCCATCACCGAGGGCTCGTCCATGAAGATATGACAGGGGCAGAGCCCGCTCGCGGGTGCCTTCAGCTCGATCCAGCGATCGCCGTCGACCTCGGCACCAAGGTCTTTGAAGGCGTCGAGGTGGGCATCAAGCCGGCGGCGACCGATGAAATCTCCGCCGGGAGGCGGCATCCGCGCTTCGCCGAAGCGCGCCAGCAGCGGCCCGGCGAGCAGGAACGAGGCGCGAATCTGATTGGAGAGCTCTTCGTCGACGGCGACCTCGGCAACGGCCGCCGCGCAGAGGCGAACGCTGTTGTCAGCCACCCACTCGACGTCGACCCCGAGCCGCTCGAGCAGCGCCAGCTGCGCTTCGGTGTCGCGAATCCGCGGCACCCGGTGCAGCAGCAGCTCCTCCTCGGTGAGCAGGCAGGCGGCGAGAATCGGCAGGGCCGCGTTCTTGTTGCCGGCGACGGTCAGCTCGCCGGAGAGCGGTACTCCGCCCTGGATGACGAATTTCTCCATGGTTACTTAGGTTCCTCGCGCAGAGCGCTCATCCTGCGGCTAGGGTAACGCGCGATGCGGAGAGGCTGGAAGATCGCGATTGGGGTGGTCGCGGCACTGGTGGTGCTGATCCTGCTCAATGCCCTGATCCTCGACCGCGAAACCAAGCCCGCCGGGGTCACCGAACCGGGCGGCAAAATCGTCTCGGTCAGCGGCGGTGAGCTCGAGGTGGTTGAAAAAGGCCCGCGCAGCGGCAGCCCGATCGTCCTCATCCACTGCTTCACCTGCGCGATCAACTACTGGGACGGGATGATCCCCCTGCTGGCGCGCGAGCATCGGGTCATCGCCGTCGACCTGCTCGGCCACGGCGGCTCGGAAAAGCCGGGCTCCGGCTACTCGGTGCCCAATCAGGCCAACGTGATCGCTGAAGTCCTCGCCAAGCTCGACGTGCGGCGGGCTGAGGTGGTTGGCCACTCGCTCGGCGGACCGGTCGCGATCGCCCTCGCCGAACAGTCGCCCCAGCTGGTCAGCAGCCTGGTTGCGATCGACAGCATTCCCGACACCTCATATGGCGACGTCGGCCTCACCGGCGAAGTGCTCTTCACGCCGATCCTTGGCGAGGCGCTGTGGCGAATCAAGCCCGACTTCACGATCCGTCACGGTCTCGAGGTCGCATTTGCGCCGGGCTTCAAGGTTCCGGACGAATTCGTCGAGGACGTGAAGCGAATGACCTTCACCGCCTACGACGATTCGCACGCCGCCTACGACACCTTCACCGGCGAAAAGGCGCTCCCACAACGCGGCGCCGCGGTGGGGCTGCCGTTGCTGGCGATCATGGGAGCCGAAGAGCAGATCGCAAGCGACCCAAAGGCTGCCCTAGCCGCCTATCGGGCAGCGGGCGCCGAAACCAAGCTGATTGCCGGTGCCGGCCACTCACCAAACGTCGAGAAACCCGCACAGACCGCTGCGATCGTACTCCGCTTTGGCGCCGAAAACCCACCCCCAGAGCCGAGAATCAAGCGTCGAACGCAAAAACTCTTGCAGAGCCAGGCTGGCGTCCGAGGGGCTCCGTAGAGTCGAACCTATGTTCGATTCAAAGACAACTTTCACGGGACGGCTAGCCGACGCCGTCGACCTGCTGCTCGACTTCGCGACGCTTGGCGAGTACGGGCTGGAGCCGGTTGGGAGGCCTGCTCCGAGCTGCCAGACCCGTCATCGCCCCCGGCCTGCCCGGCCGGGGACGCGGCGCGAGACCGCACGCGGTTTCGCTACCCGTCCGTAGGGCACGGCGAGTCCATCGGCGCATACCCTTGCGCCGATGGTCATCGTCGTAATCCTGATCGCGATCGTCGCTGCCGGCTGGAGCTTTTCTTCCGACGTCCTTGTGCCGAATTACTCGGCCTGGTCAGATCCGATCGAAGTCAAGGCCGTCGACTCGCACCAGATAGTGCTCGGCAAGACGACCGACACCGCGAGGCCAGGTATTTACGGTCTCGACTGGGAAGGTGGGCACGCCGTGCTCGGCCCCGTTGTCTCTGTCAACGGTGACTCAGTCACGCGCCGGCTTCGCGAGGTCAGCGGCTACCTGCCACCCGGAGTCGAAGACGCCCATCTCGACACCAACGTCTACACCGGCGACCCTCGCCGGGCGCTTGGCCTTCCCTACCGAAACGTCGAGGTGAAAGGGGAACTGGGACCGATGCCGGCCTGGCAGATCCCAGGCACGAGCCAAACCTGGGCGATCGTCGTCCACGGCATCAATGACACACCCCAGGTCGGCCTGCGTATCGCGCCTGAACTGCACCGACTGGGATTGCCAGCGCTTTTGATCACCTACCGCGAGGACCAAGGCGCCCCCGAAAGCCCCGACGGCTTTCATCACATGGGCCTGACCGAGTGGAAAGACCTCGAAGCCGCAGCGGAGTACGCACTCGATCACGGCGCCAAGCGCCTGGTGCTGATCGGCTACTCGATGGGCGGCTCGCTGGTCACCCAATTCCTCGAGCACTCCCAGCTGGCGCCGCGCGCCGCGGCCATCGTCCTTGACGCGCCGGCGCTCAACTGGAAGGCAATCCTTGAATTCAACGCCGAAGAAATGGGCTTTCCGGGCTTCTCCGCCCTCCCGGTTGAGTGGGGAATCGGCGCCCGCATCGACGCCGACTGGAACTCACTCGACGCAATTCAACACACGGTTGAACTGCACTACCCCACCCTCCTCTTCCACGGTAAGGAAGACCAGGTAGTGCCAATCAAGACCAGCGAAGAATTCGCCGCGAAGCTGCCCAAGTGGGTCACCTTTTACGCCGTTCCCAAAGCCGATCACACGCAAAGCTGGAACGTCGACCCGCCGCTGTACGACCGGCGACTGCGGCGTTTTCTCCTGCAAAACGGCACTATTTCGGGGCCAGCGAAGAACCCCGCACGCCGCTAGGTCAGGCCAGAGACAAATCGAGCCCGACCGGCGGGGTCGGGCTCGAAGTAAATAAAAACCGGCGGCGACCTACTCTCCCAGGGGGTTGCCCCCCAAGTACCATCGGCGCTGAAAGGCTTAACTGCTCTGTTCGGAATGGGAAGAGGTGTTTCCCTTTCGCTATGCACCACCGGAAATTTGCGAGACGGCCCCGGTGGAGCTTGAAAACCGCACAAGACCAAGAAGGTAAATAATTAAAATATCCGTCAAGCCCTCGACCCATTAGTACCGGTCAGCTGAGCGCATCACTGCACTTGCACTGCCGGCCTATCAACCTGGTGGTCTACCAGGGGTCTTACTCCCTCAAGGGGATGGGAGAGCTCATCTCGAGGACGGCTTCCCGCTTAGATGCCTTCAGCGGTTATCCGTTCCGTGCGTAGCTAACCTGCGATGCCCCTGGCGGGACAACAGATACACCAGCGGCACGTTCATCCCGGTCCTCTCGTACTAGGGATGACTCCTCTCAACTCTCCAACGCCCACAGCAGATAGGGACCGAACTGTCTCACGACGTTCTGAACCCAGCTCGCGTACCGCTTTAATGGGCGAACAGCCCAACCCTTGGGACCTACTCCAGCCCCAGGATGCGACGAGCCGACATCGAGGTGCCAAACCGGTTCGTCGATGTGGACTCTTGGAACCGATAAGCCTGTTATCCCCGGAGTACCTTTTATCCGTTGAGCGACGGCGCTTCCACTTGCTACCGCCGGATCACTAAGCCCAACTTTCGTTCCTGCTCGACCCGTCGGTCTCGCAGTCAAGCTCCCTTGTTGCCTTTACACTCTACGTACGATTTCCAACCGTACTGAGGGAACCTTTGGGCGCCTCCGTTACATTTTAGGAGGCGACCGCCCCAGTCAAACTGCCCACCTGACACTGTTCACCACCCGGATCACGGCATGGTGTTAGAAGCTCAGAGCACCAAGGGTGGTATCTCAAGGGTGACTCCCCAGCAGCCAAAGCCGCTGGTTCACTGTCTCCCACCTATCCTGAGCGAGATACCCCAAACTCCAATATCAAGTTGCAGTAAAGGTTCACGGGGTCTTTCCGTCTAGCTGCGGGTACTCGGCATCTTCACCGAGACTTTAATTTCACCGAGCCTCTCGTTGAGACAGCGTCCAACTCGTTACGCCATTCGTGCAGGTCGGAACTTACCCGACAAGGAATTTCGCTACCTTAGGACCGTTATAGTTACGGCCGCCGTTTACCGGGGCTTAGCTTC
>Ga0207712_10000057_pt1 | contig 142874 bp, 125 predicted proteins | sample KBSS44metaG_FD_184402 | JGI IMG/M metagenome (GOLD analysis project Ga0207712, IMG submission 184402) | Switchgrass rhizosphere microbial communities from Kellogg Biological Station, Michigan, USA - KBS S4-4 metaG (SPAdes) (version 2) | ecosystem: Host-associated > Plants > Roots >... | reverse complement strand
ATCGATTCGGTCGAGCGCGGCGGAGCGCACAGCGCCGATGATGTGGACGCGGCCGTCAAGGCCAGGCTCGATCAATGGGAGCAGCAGTCGAAGGCCGGGTAGTTGCGCCACCTGCGTTATACGGACGCGGCGCTCGACGATCTTGTCGATATTGCGTTTCAGATCGCGATCGAAAGCGGAAGTCGATCGCTGGCCGAGGCATTCATCGCCCGCATTCGGTCGAAATGCGAGCGGATTGCCATCCTTCCCGGTACGCTTGGAACAGCGCATCCCGAATTCCGTCACGATTTTCGAAGCACCCCTTATCAGGCTTACATCATCTTCTTTCGCTACGATGGAAATGCGGTCGAGATCATCAATGTCCTCGCCGCAGCAAGAGATATCAACACCCATTTCATGCGGAACTGAAGCGCGCTCACAACCGCTTCAGCAAGGCCTCCGCCGCCGGCCGCTCGGCATAGTCGGGATGCGCCAGCACCGCCCGCACCGATCGCTTCGCCTCGGCGCGGCGGCCGGTGGCGGCATAGGCCTGGGCCAGGTGCCAGTGCAGGCCCGGCTCGTCGGGCGCGAGCGCGACCGCTTTTTCGAGCAGCGCCACCGCGCGCGCCGGATCGCCGCCCTGCTTGAACGCGATCCAGCCATAGCTGTCGGTGACGGCCGGGTTCGACGGGCTCAGCGCATAAGCGCGCTCGGCGAGCGGCAGCGCGGCGCCGAGATTGCCCGCCTCATAATAGGCCCAGGCGAGATTGTTGAGGATCGACACGTCCTGATTGCCGAGGCGCTGGCGCAATCCTTCGAGGATCGCGATCACGCGCGGCCAGTCGCCGGCGGCGCCGAAACGCCGCGCCGCGATCAGCAGCGCCGGCACGCTGCGCGGGTTCTGCGACAGATACAGGTTGAGCACCTTGGTCGCCGCGGCCTCGTTGCCGGCGCGGGCGAGCGCGTCGATCATTCGCAGCGCGACCGGCTCGGAGAAGTTGATGTTGGCGGCGCGGCGGTAATTCTCCGCCGCCTCGGCATAACGGCCGAGCGCGCCCAGCGAATCGCCGACCAGCACATGCGCGGCCGGCGCGCCCGGATTCTCGCGCTGCAGCTTCTGCGCCTGATCGAGCGCGCCCTGCGCGTCGCCCGATTCGATCAGGCCGCGGATCAGCGGAATCACGGTGCGGGCATTGTCGGGCTGCTCGGCCACGCTGCGCGCGAGCATCGTCAGATCTTCCTGCGGGTTGAACGGCGAGCCTTGCGCGATCACCGGATTGGCCGCGCGCTGCAGATAGACCGCGGCGCTCGACCGGTCACCGGCCGCTTCGAACGCGCGGCCGATCACGGTCAGCGTGTAGCTGTCGGCATCGGGCCGGTCGGCGAGCGGCTGCAAGGTGCGGATCGCACCCTGCGCATCGCCGGAGCGCAGCATCGCCGCGCCCAGCAGCCGGCGCGCCTTGATGTTATCGGGCTGGAGCAGGACCAGCTTCTCGAGCCGGTCGATCGCCTGTTCGATATTGCCGGCCTGATAGTCGAGCGAGCCCGCCAGCAGGATCACCGCCGGCAGATCCTGCAGCCGATCGTCGACGCGCTGCATCAGCCGGCGGGCGAGCTGATATTTGCCCGCGCGCGCGGCCAGGGTCGCCTGGAGGAAGAAGGCCTGCGGATTGCGGCTGTCGACCGCGAGGATGCGCCGGCTCATCGCCAGCATGTCGCGCGTCCGGCCCATGTCGCCCAGGGTCGCCGCCGCCTCGATCATCGCCGACACATTTTGCGGCTCGATCGCCAGCACGCGTTCGAACCAGGGCAGCGCGCCGACCAGCCCATATTGGCCGCGGACCAGCTCGCCTTTGAGGATCAGCGCCTCGATGTTGTTCCTGTCGATCGCCACCGCCTTGTCGGCGGCCGTGCCGGCGCCGGCCATGTCGCCGGTCAGCATGCGGAAACGGCCGATATCGGACCAGACGATCGAGTCGTTGGGCGCCAGTGCGAGCGCGCGGTTGAACTCGACGGCGGCGGCGTCCTGATCTTCGAGCGCCATCTGCGCGCGCCCCCGGATCCGCGCGGCATAGACCGCGTCGGCGCGCGCCATGCCGGGCGTGTCGGCGGCGGCGATCGCGTCGCGGGGATCGTCCTGCAGCAGCAGCGCATGCGCGAGGATATGCGCGCCGCGCGCCCTGGGCAGGCCATCGGCCATCGCGCGACGGATCTCGGCTTCGGCGCCGACGCCGTCGGCGAGCTTGAGGAAGGTCTCGGCCAGCTTGCGCCGCGTCTCGAAATCGCGCGGCGCATCCTTCAGACTGTTCATCAGCGCGATACGCCGTTCGCCCGGATTGCCCGCGGACACCGGCGCGCTGCCCCCGCCGCCGCCGATCGCGACCGCCGCAAGACCCAGCGCGGCCAGCGTCCCGCCGCCGCCGATCAACCACCAGAGCACCCTCATCGGACACGCTCTAACGCGCAGAGGTTAAAGCGGCGTTTGGGTCATTCGAGCTGCGGCGGCAGGTCCGGATCGGCCTTTGCCATCGCCCGGATATAGGGCTGGCGCTGGCCGATGCGCTGGAGATAGGCGCGGATGGCGGGATAGGGCGACAGATCGCGCGGCGCGAACAGCCGCATCGTCGTCAGCGGGAACAGCATGATGATGTCGGCCGCGGTGAATTCGGCGCCGGCGAAATAATCGGCCTCGGCGAGGCGGATCTCGACCATCGCATAGGCCTTGTCGAGCCGGTGGCGCAGCGCGCGGCTGGTGTCGTTCTCGACCGCGCCGATCATCGAGATGATCAGGTCGACCATTGCCGCCGGCATCATCGAGGCATTGGCGAAGTGGAACCAGAACAGATAATCGGCATAGCCCGGCTCGCCCGGGCGCACGCGGAGCCGGCCGCCGCCATGGGTTGCGATCAGATATTCGATGATCGCGCCCGATTCGCCGAGCACGAGATCGCCGTCGGTGATGACGGGCGCGGTGCCGAACGGATGCAGCGCCTTATAGTCCGGGGGCGCCATCCGCGTGACCGCGTCCCGCTCGTAGCGGACCAGTTCATAGGGAATGTCGAGCTCCTCGCACAGCCAGACGATCCGGTCGGACTGCGATATGCCCAGATGATGCACGGTCAGCATGGTGGCATGGTCTCCTCTGCCGACCGCTTGTGCACCAGATCCGCCGCGCGATCAGCCCCCTGCCGTCACACCGGCTGCAGATCATATTGCTTGAGCAGATCGTAGAGGGTCGGCCGGCTGATGCCGAGCAGCTTGGCGGTGTTCGAGATATTGCCCTCGCTGCGCGCCAGCGCATGGCGGATCGCCTTGCGGTCGGCGCGTTCGCGGGCCGCCTTGAGGTTGATCAGTTCGGTCCCTTCGGTCTCGCCGTCGCCGTCGAGATCGAGATCGGCGGCGGTGACGAGCTTGCCGTCGGCCATGATCACCGCGCGCTTCATCCGGTTCTCGAGCTCGCGGACATTGCCCGGCCAGCGCCAGGCGTCGATCGCGGTCAGCGCATCGGGCGCGAAGCCCTTGACCGCCGGGTTCATCTCCTTGGCGAAACGCGTCAGATAATGTTTGGCGAGCAGCACTGCGTCGCCCGCGCGCGCGGCGAGCGCGGGGATGCGCACGACGATCTCGGCGAGCCGGTAATAGAGATCCTCGCGGAAGCGGCCGTCGGCGACCATCGAGTCGAGATCCTGGTGGGTGGCGCAGACGATGCGGGTGTCGACCGGGATCGCCTTGCGCCCGCCGATCCGCTCGATCACGCGCTCCTGCAGGAAGCGCAAGAGCTTGACCTGCAGCGGCAGCGGGATGTCGCCGACCTCGTCGAGGAACAAAGTGCCGCCCTCGGCCTGTTCGATCTTGCCCTCGGTGGTCTTGATCGCGCCGGTGAATGCGCCCTTCTCATGCCCGAACAGCTCGGATTCGAGCAGGTTCTCGGGGATCGCCGCGCAGTTGATCGCGACGAACGCGGCCTTTGCGCGCGCGCTCGACTGGTGGACGCCGCGCGCGAGCAATTCCTTGCCGGTGCCGCTGGCGCCGAGCAGCATGACCGACACGCTGGTGGCCGCGACGCGCTCGATCGTGCGCGCGACCTTGAGCATTTCGGGCGCCGCCGTCACCATGCCACCCAGCACGGTGTTGCCGGGAACGCCCGTCGCCTGCAGCCGGCGATTGTCGGCCTCGATCGCATGGAGGTGAAAAGCGCGGCGGACGATCATGCCGAGTTCGTCGATGTCGACCGGCTTCTGGTAGAAATCATAGGCGCCGCCGGCGATCGCCCGCATCGCGCTCTCGCGCGCGCCGTGGCCGGACGCGACGATCACCTTGGTGTCGGGCTTGAGTTTGAGGATCGCATCGAGCGTCGCGAAGCCTTCGCTGACGCCGTCGGGCACCGGCGGCAGGCCGAGGTCGAGCGTAACGACGTCCGGCTCCTCGGCGCGTAGCGCGTCGATCGCGCTGGCGCGGTCGCCGGCGGTGATGACGGTATAATCCTCATAGGCCCAGCGCAGCTGGCGCTGGAGGCCGATATCGTCCTCGACGATCAGCAATTTGGGCTTGGTCTCGGGCGTTTTCTGCATCGCGTTCATGGCTTCGGCCATCCTCATGATTTTTTTCCCCGCGCGGTCTTCATGCCGCTCGATCCCTGATCGCCGCCAGGTCCTCGGGCGTCGCGAGCGGCAGCAGCAGAGTGAAACGGCTGCCTTCGCCCTCGCGGCTCTCCACCTCGATCCGGCCGCCCATCGCGCTCGCCAGCGCGCGCGCCTCGAACGCGCCGACGCCGAAGCCGCCGTCCTTGGTGGAGGCGAACGGCTTGAACAGGCCGTTGCGGACGAATTCGGCGGACATGCCGCAGCCGCGGTCGAGGATTTCGATCGCCACGTTCAGCCCCTGCCGGGCGATGCCGATATGGACCGGCTCGTGCGGCGCGCTGGCGTCGATCGCGTTCTGGACGAGGTGGCCGATGATCTGCTCCATCCGCGCCGGATCGGCGAATGCGAGCAGATCGGCCTGGCCGGCGATCACGATCGGATGCAATGCGCGCTTGGGCGCCGCCACCGCCTCGACCACCGCGCTCGCCGCCACCGGGCGCGGCTCGGCCGGCTTGCCCTTGTTGTGCTGCGACAGGCGCGCGAGCAGGTCGTTGAGCCGCTGCGTCGAATCCTTGAGCGTGGCGATCATGTCGACGCGGAATTCGGGATTGTCGGCATGACGTTCGGCATTGCGGCTGACGAGGCTGAGCTGGCTGACCAGATTCTTGATGTCGTGCATGATGAAGGCGAAGCGGCGGTTGAACTCGTCGAACCGTTTCGCCTCGGACAGCGCCTCCTGCCCGCGCGCCTCGGACAAATAGCTCGCGACCTGCCGGCCGACGACGCGCAGCAGATCGAAATCCTCCCAGTCGAGCGTGCGATCGATGCGCGGGCGTTCGAGCAGCACGACGCCGGCCAGCCGGTTGAAATGGACGAGGGGGACCATCGCCCAGGCGCGCGGTTCGGCCCCGATCCAGGCTGGGATCCAGTCCGGGATCCCGGCTTCGCCCTCGGCGGGCACGAGCCGGCGCAGCGCGTCGATCTCGATGATCCGGCCATTTTCCTCGAGCTGGCGCGCGAGATTTGCGCCGAGTGCGACCGTTCCGATTTCGGCGCTCGCCCAGTTCCAGCGCGCCTGCAGCGCGAGGCCGCCAGCGCCATCGGGCACCATCAGCAGCCCGCCGGGCGATTCGGTGATGTCGGCGACCGCCTGGATCACGCGCACGTCGAGCGCGGCGGCGTCGTCGCCCGGCCGGCCGATCGTATCGGTGAAGCGCATCCATTCCTCGCGATAATCATAGCGATGCTGGAACAGATGCTTGGCGATCTTGACCTTGAACCAGGCGCGGAACTTGCCCGACGGCAGCAACACCATCGCCGCCACCGAGGTGCCGAACACGAAGCTGATCTGCGCGGTGCGGGCATAATTGCCGCCGAGATAATCGAACGCGCTGGTCACCAGCACCATCACCACCAGATAGCCGCCGATCGCGACCAGCGAGAAGGTCTGGAAGGCGACGGTGCGTGACAGCCGCATCTTCATCTTGTCGTTGCGGCGGGCGGCGAGGCCGAGGATCGGCGCGAGCAGCGCCATCGCGAAGCCGCGCACCGCGAACAGTTCGAGCGGCGGCGCGTTGGCGAGATAGGTGACGGTGTAAAGATTGAGATCGTAAGTCCACATCGCCGCCAGCGCGATCATCGGCAGGCGGATACCCCAGCGCGCATCGGGCGCGGCGGCGCTGTAGAGATTGTGGACGAGCACCAGCGCACCCACCGCCATCGTCATCCTGAGCGCGATCGACGCATAGAAGATCGCCTCGAGCAGCCGCGGCGAGCCGTCGAACGCCGGCGGCAGCAGATCGACGAGGATCTGTGCGCCCAGCACCAGCGCCAGCACGCCATAGACTGCCGCGACGGCAAAGCGGCGGCCGGTCGCGGCGCCGGTCACGCTGGTCTCGCCCCGCCGCAGCACGACGAACATGAAACCCAGCCAGGCGAGGTTGCGCGCCGATTCGGCGAAGATCGACAGGCTCGAACGCGGCCCCTCGATCGCCTCGATCAGCGCCCAGAAGGCGGTGGCGACGAGGGCGAGCAGCAGCACGCGCGTCTGCAGGGTCCGGCCGCGGCGCTGCGCCTGCCACACCGAAAGACCGGTGAACAGCAAGGCGGCAAGCGCGTGGCTCCACTGGCCGATCGCCTGGATCATCGCGCGCCGTCCGGCCAGAGAATCACGCGCAAGGTCTGCAGGATGATCAGCAGATCGAGGAAGGGCGTATAGTTCTTGGCGTAATAGAGGTCATATTCCAGCTTGTGCCGGCTGTCCTCGAGGCTGGCGCCATAGGGATAATTGATCTGCGCCCAGCCGGTGATGCCCGGCTTCACCATGTGACGCTCGGCATAATAAGGCAGCTTGGATTCGAGATCGTCGACGAACTGGCGGCGCTCGGGGCGTGGGCCGACGAAGCTCATCTTGCCCATCAGCACGTTCCACGCCTGCGGCAGTTCGTCGACGCGGGTCTTGCGGATGAAGCTGCCGACGCGGGTGATGCGCGGATCGTCCTTCGCCGCCCACACCGCCTTGCCGGCAATTTCGGCATCCTGCCGCATCGAGCGCAGTTTGACGATGTCGAACTCGTCGCCGAACAGGCCGACGCGCTTCTGGCGGTAGAAGGCGGGGCCCTTGCTCTCGAGCTTGACGAGGATCGCGAAGACCAGGATCAAAGGCGCGGTCAGCAGCAGCAGCGCAAGGCTGGCGAGCAGGTCGAACAGGCGCTTGGCCGCGGCCGAAACGCGGCGGCCCGCCGAGAAGCCATCCGAGAAGATCAGCCAGCTGGGGTTGACGCTGGCGAGATCGACGCGCCCGGTCTCGCGTTCGAGGAAGGTCGAGATCTCGTTGACGTGGACGCCGGTGGTCTTGACCCGCAGCAGATCGTTGAGCGGCAGCGCGTTGCGCCGCTCCTCGAGCGCGAGGACGACCTCGCTGGCGTTGAGCAGCACGACATGATCGGCGAGGCTGTCGATATGCTGGCGGTTGATCGCGACCGCGATCGTCTGCGGACCGTCGTTCATCGCGACATAGCCGACGACAGTGAAGCCCGAACCCAGCCGGTTCGACAATTCGCGAATCCGTTCGGCGCGGGGGCCGGCGCCCAGCACCAGCAGCCGGCGCTTGAAGCCCTCGCTGCCGAACGCCATGCGCAGCACGATACGGACACCCATCAGCATCCCGAACGCGATGACCATCGCGTAGAGCGAGTTCGAGCGCCAGAGCGTGACGCCGGGCACCAGGAAGAACAGCAAGGAAAGGAAGATCACGCCCAGCGAGACCGCGACCAGCAGCCGCGCGGCGGCGAAGCGCAGCGACTGGAAGCTGTCGACGCCGTAGACCCCGACCGCGATCATCGCCATCTGCAGCGCGACCGCGAAGCTCAGCAGCGGCCCGGCGCGCCCCAGCATCGAGCTGACGACCATGCCGATCTGGTGGGCGCGGAGCACCCACGCGACTTCTGCCGCCACGACCAGCAGCATGAAATCGAGCAGGCCGAGCAGCAGCACGGCGTGCGGGACATAATGTTTGAACAGCCTGATCACGCGCGCACTATCCCGCCGAGGGTCCGAACCGTAAGATATTCCGACACACGCGCCACCTGTCGCTCAAATTGACAAACAAAGGCTGAACGCCGCGTTTTCCGTGCGAATTAGTTCCGTGCCGGAAGCGCTTGGCGGACGGCGTGCTTTGCCGTTAAGCAGGCGCCGACCATGACAGACACACTCATCACCCCCGTGATTCTCTCCGGCGGATCGGGCACCCGGCTGTGGCCGATGTCGCGTCCGGAAAAGCCCAAGCAATTGCTCGCGCTGACCGCCGCCGAGACGATGCTGCAGCTGACCGCGATGCGCGTGGCCGACGATCTCCGCTTCGCCGCGCCGATCGTCGTCGCCAATGCCGCGCATGCCGACGAGATCGAGGCGCAATTGGGCGCGGTCGGCTGCGCGCCGGCGTCCCTGATCCTCGAGCCGGTCGCGCGCAACACCGCGCCGGCGATCGCGCTCGCGGCGCTGGCGGCCGATCCGGCGACGCCGCTGCTGGTGATGCCCAGCGACCATGTCGTGCGCGACGTCGCGGCGTTCCGTGCGGCGATCGAGGCGGCGCTGCCGCTGGTCGCCGACGGCTGGCTGGCGACGTTCGGCATCACCCCCGACGCACCCGAGACCGGCTATGGCTATATCAAGGTCGGCGCGCCGCTGGCCGAGGGCGTCGCCCGGGTCGACAGCTTCGTCGAGAAACCCGACCGCGCGACGGCGGAAGCGATGCTGGCGAGCGGCGATCATGTGTGGAACGGCGGCATCTTCCTGTTCCGCGCCGACATCTTCCTCGGCGCGCTCGCGGTCCATGCGCCCGAGATGCTGGCGGCGGCGCAGGCGGCGATGACCGGCGCGACGCACGACGGCGCGCGCATCCATCCCGATGCCGCGGCCTTCGGTGCCAGCCCGGCGGATTCGATCGACTATGCGGTGATGGAGAAAGCCGCGCAGGTCGCCGTCGTGCCGGTCGACATGGGCTGGTCCGACGTCGGCAGCTGGGACGCGCTGCACGCGCTGCACGGCGGCGACGACGACGGCAATGTCCACCATGGCGAGGTGATCGCGATCGACGTCAAGGATTGCCTGATCCGCAGCGACGGCATCCGCGTGGCCGCGGTCGGCGTCAGCGACCTTATCATCGTCGCATCGGGCGATTCGGTGCTGATCCTGCCGCGCGGCCGGTCGCAGGACGTCAAGAAGATCGTCGAGGCGTTGAAGACGCCCAAGTGATGCGCGGGGTATCCGCTCAATCCCCCGCGAAGCTGAACGGCGTCAGCCCGCTCTCGCGTTCGCCGAGCAGCAAGGCGCGGCCGGCGGGGGCGGCGGAGCGCTGGGGGCAGTCGTGGCGGGTGCAGGCGCGGCAGCCGAGGCCGATCGGGGTCGCTTCGGGGGCTGCGAGATCGATGCCGCGTGCATAGACGAGGGTGGCGGCATGTTCGGCGGCGACGCCGAGGCCGATCGCGAATTCGGCGCGGATGCCCAGCGGCGAGCGCGCCGGCGGCTGGACGGTGCGCGCGATCGTCAGCCAGCGGCTGCCATCCTCGAGCGCGACGAGCTGGCGCAGCAGCGTGCCCGGCCGTTCGAGCGCGCGGTGGACGTCCCACAGCGGGCAGCGTCCGGCCGCATCGACCAGGGCCGCGCTGCTGGCACCCGAATAGCGCTTGGACACCTGCCCCGCCCGGTCGATCCGCACCATGAAGAAGGGCAGGCCGCGCGCGCCGACGCGCTGCAAGGTGGTCAGCCGGTGCGCGACCATCTCGAAGCCGGCGCCGAAGCGGCGCTGGAGCAGTTCGACGTCATAGCCGCTCGCCTCGCAGGCGCGGAGGAAGCGGGCATAGGGCATCATCAGCGCGGCGGAGAAATAGCCGTTGAGATGGCGGCGGAACAGCCGCTCGGCGACCCGATCGGTGAAGCCCGCACCCTTGACCAGCGCGTCGATCTCCGCCTTCGCGTCGAGCTGGGCGAGCTGGAAGCCGGCCTGGAAGGTGCGCGACGCCGAATCGAGCATCTCCGAGAGCTGGAGCTGGCGCGCGTGGAGATCGAGCCGGCGCAGGCGATCGGGCATCACGTCGGCCGGCAGGATGCGGATCGTCAGCTGATGCTTGATCCGCAGCCGCTCGGCGATCGCGTTGTAGAGATCGCCGGCGCCCAGCCGCAATTCGTCGGCGAGCGCTTCGGCGGCGGCGTCGAGATCGGCGAAATGGTTGCGCCAGCGCTCGATCTCGCGCCGCGCGAGCGCCACCGGCCCGCTCTCGTCGGACGGCGCGGCGGCGATCTCGCCGGCCGCCAGCCGGTCGAACGCGCGCGCGAACGCCTCGGCGCCGCCGGGCGCGGCCGCCAGCCATTCCTCGACCTCGGAGCGATCGATGCCGATGTCGGCGAACATCGGATCGGTCAGCCGCTTGCGCAGCGCCTCGGCGCCGCCGCCGGGCTCGTCGCCGGCGAACACGCGCGGATCGAAATCGAAACGGCCCGCCAGCCGCAACAGGATCGACGCCGTCAGCGGACGCTGGTTGCGCTCGATCAGGTTGAGATAGCTGGGCGAGATTTCGAGCAGTTCGGCAAGCTGCGCCTGGGTCAGCCCGGCGCCGCGCCTGAGCCGGCGCACCTGATGCCCGGCAAAAACCTTCTTCTCGGCCATCGCCGCGCTGTAAATATATTTACAACACCACACAATAGCTGCGCCCCGCGTGAACGGCGCGACACGAAAATGCGCCGATCAGCGCTCCCCCTGCGCGCCGATCCCGGCTACGCGCCGTGAAGCTGCTCCCGACCGACCGATTCGCCTGCCGTGCGAGCCGTTTTTCAGGGCGTCAGCGAGGCCGACGGTTCGACAAGAACGCGGCCGGATGCGCCTTGGAGAGGGTGCAGCAGCGCCGGGCGGGCCAGCTCCTGCCCGCCCGGCTCCATAAGATCGTTTCCTGGGGAGGAAAGCGCGCCCGCCGGTGGATGACCGGCGGGCGTTTTGCTGCCGGTGGCAGGCGGTCAGATCTGGCCGAAACTCTGGTTCGATGCCTGCTGCTTGCGGCCGAAGCCGGTGCGGCGCTCGACCAGCGGATTGGCCTCGCGCTCGAGCAGGGCCAGCGTCCGCTCGAACATCGGGCGCAGCGCCGCGACTTCGGGCAGGACCTCGTCGGGCTGGTCGTGATTCTCGACGCAGTGGCGGCCGACCATCTCGATCTTCTCGGCCAGCGCCGCGAGCGGCTCGGCGCCGAACTGGCGCGCCTCGCCCTTCAGCGTGTGCGCCGGCAGCACCAGCGCCACCGCGCTGCTGTCGCGCATGGCCGACTCGATCGCGGCGACCGATTTTACCCCATCCTCGCGAAAATAGCCGAGGATGCGCACGAAACCGGCGCCGAGTTCGGCACGACTGCGCTGGAACAGCCGCCAATCGACCAGATTCTCGTTGTCGTCAGGCACTGACATTCCTTCTAGCGGCGATTGAGACCCACACGCCGACCCTTCATCGCACAGAGAGGGTTAATCGCAGGTTGAAGCCGGCACCGAAATGACAAATCCCGGGCCTGCCGGGGTCTCCGCCGGACCGAAGCCCCAGCCGTTCGCGGCGGCCAGTCTGGCGAGTTCGCCGGGCGCCGCCGGATCGTCCGCCGCGACATGGATCACGACCGCCGGTCCGGCCTCGCGCACCGCCCGCGCCAGCCGCAAGGCCGGCCACGGGCAACGCATGCCGCGGGCGTCGACGAGCAGCGGATGGGTCACGACGTTCGGGGCCAAGATCAAGGATCGAACGGGTTTTTCGGTGCGCGCAGGGTCAGCCGCACCGGCACCGCGCCGAAGCCGAGGTCGCGGCGGATGCCGTTGACGAGATAGCGGCGATAGCTTTCGGGCAGCTGGTCGACGCGCGTGCCGAACAGGATGAAGCCGGGCGGACGGGTCTTGGCCTGCGTCATGTAGCGCAGCTTGATCCGCTTGCCGCCGGGCGCGGGCGGCGGATTGGTTTCGATCGCGCGTTCGAACCAGCGGTTGAGCTGGCCGGTCGAGATGCGCTTCGACCACGCCTCGCGCGACTCGAAGGCGACCTTTAGCAGTTGATCGATGCCCTTGCCGGTGACCGCCGACACGGTCAGCACCGGCAGCCCCTTGACCTGCGCCAGCCCCTCGTCGAGCGCGTTGCGGATGCCGTTGAACAACGCGCTCGGCCCTTCGGCGACATCCCATTTGTTGAGCGCGATGATCAGGGCGCGGCCTTCCTGCAGCACCGCGTCGGCGATGCGCAGGTCCTGCGCCTCGAGCCCGCGCGTCGCATCGAGCAGCAGCACGACGACCTCGGCGAAATCGATCGCGTGGCGCGCATCGGCGACCGACAGCCGTTCGAGCTTCTCCTTGACCAGCGCCTTCTTGCGCATGCCGGCGGTGTCGATCAGCCGGACCTCCTTCGCGAAACCCTCCGGATCCTTCCACAGCCAGTCGATCGCGATCGAATCGCGGGTGATGCCGGCCTCGGGTCCGGTGATCAGCCGGTCTTCGCCGAGCATGCGGTTGATCAAAGTCGACTTGCCGGCATTGGGGCGGCCGACGATCGCCAGCTTGAGCGGGCCGCGAGCGGCTTCGTCCTCATCCGGTTCCACCTCGACCGGCGCGTCGTCCTCGTCGCCGTCACGCTCGACATGCGGCAGCAGCGCCTCGAACAGATCGGCCATGCCTTCACCATGTTCGGCGCTGAACTGGACCGGATCGCCGAAGCCGAGTTCGTAGGATTCGAGGATGCCCGATTCGGCGGCGCGGCCCTCCGCCTTGTTGGCGACCAGCACGACCGGGGTGTTGCCGCTGCGCAGCCAGCGCGCGATCTCCGAATCGAGCGGGACGATGCCGGCGCGGGCATCGATCATGAACAAGGCGACATCGGCGGTCGCGACCGCGGCCTCGGTCTGCGCGCGCATCCGTCCGGGCAGGCTCTGCGGGTCCTCCTCTTCGAAACCGGCGGTGTCGACGATGCGGAAATCGAGGCCGAGCAGGCTCGCCTCGCCCTCGCGCCGATCGCGCGTGACGCCGGGCAGATCGTCGACCAGCGCGAGCTTCTTGCCGACGAGACGGTTGAACAATGTGGACTTGCCGACATTCGGCCGGCCAATGATTGCAACAATAGGGAGTGTGGGCATGGGGCGCCCTTAACGGAATTCGATGCGAATGGCCCGATAATTCCTGTGCGGGCTCGGGATCCCGGCCTGAAGCCCCTCCCCTTCAGGGGAGGGGCAAAGGAATTACGTCACTTCCAGGCGGTCAGCCGGCCGCTGTCGTCGAGCAGGTACAGCATGTTGTTCGCCACCACCGGCGACAGGTGCATCGCCTCGCCGACCTTGATCGTCTGCTGGATCGTGCCGTCGGTGGGCGAGACCTGGACCATGTCGCCGCGGGTGCTGACGAGGATCAGCTTGTTGCCGGCAAGCACCGGGCCGGTCCAGCTGATCTGGCCCTTGCGATCCTCGTCATCCTTCCAGCGCTTGAGCTGCGCCAGCCAGCGGACCTTGCCGGTGGCGCGGGCGATGCACAGCAATTTGGCGTCGTCGGTGACGACATAGACCCATTCGCCGATCACCCACGGCGTGGAGATGCCGGCGATGTTGATTTCCCAGATGCGCTGGCCGGTGACCAGCTCCATCGCAACCATGCGGCCGCCCTGCCCGACCGCATAGACGCGGCCTTGGTCGATCACCGGATCAGCATCGATATCCGACAGCGACGAGACCGAGATCGAGATGCTGGTGCGCGACAGCGCGTCGTCCCACAGCGCACGGCCATTTTCATAACGATAGGCGCGCAGTTCGCCCGAGCTGTAGCCGGCGACGATCGTGCCCTGCGCGGCGGCCGGCGCGGCAACGCCGAACACGCCGGCGGTTTCGAGCGCGCCCGATTCCTGCCATTGCACCGCGCCATCGGCCTCGCTCATCGCGAACAGCTGGCTGTCCTGCGACATCACGTAGAGATTGCCGTTGCCGTCGAGCGTCGGCGCACCGCGCAGGGGGCCGGCGGGGCGCTTGACCCAGATCTGGCTGCCGTCCGCAGCGTTGAACGCGGCGACATCGCCGAGGCCGTTGGTGGCATAGACGCGATCGCCGACCGCGCTGACGCCGCCGCCGAAGCGCGACGCGCTGTTGCCCTTGGTGTCGCCGATCGTGACCGACCACAGCCGCGCGCCCGTTTCGGCGTTGAACGCGGTCAGCTTGGCCTCGGTATCGACGGCATAGAGCTTGCCATCGAGCACGACCGGTGCCGCCGCGAGCCGCGCACGGTTGCTGCCGCCCGCGATCGATGCGCTCCAGACCTTGCTCGATCCGGCGCCGAGCGCCGGATGGCCGACCGATTTCGCGGCATTGCCGCCGGGCTGCGCCCATGACGCATTGACCTCGGGCGGCGGCAGCAGGATCGCCACGTCGGCCAGCGCCGGATCGAGCTCGACGCTGGATTCGGAGGTGAGCACCGCGACGCGATTGCCGAGCACGGGGGTCTTGGGCTTGTTGCCCTTGCCGCCGATGCCGAGCACGCCGCAGCCGCCGAGCGCGAGCAGCGCGAACGCCGCCACCGGAATACGCAGATCAATCTTCATTTCGGTGCGCTTTCGTTGGTCTGGCCGGTGGCATTGCTCTGGCCGTCGGCATTGCTCTCGTCGACGGCATTGGCCGGATCGCTGGCGTTGGTCTGGTCGACGGCATCCACGCCCAATACGCCCGCCATCTGTCGTGCACGTGAACGGATCGTTTCCGGCAGTTTTTCATTTTCGGCGATCTTGGCGAAGAGCGGTGCCGCGAGGTCGGGCTTGGCCATCCGCATATAGGAGATCGCAACCATCTCGCCGGCGCTGCCGAACCATGGTCCGCCATCGACCGCCAGCGGTTTGAGCCGGGCGACCACCTCCGCCGGCTTCAGCGTGTCGAATTCGATCGCGGTCTGCCGCAGCAAAGCGATGTCGCGATAAGGCTGCGCCAGAGTCGTATCGTCGGCGACCTTCTTGTAGGCGGCCGCCGCGCCCTTGAGGTCCTTCGCCTCGGCGAGCATGCCGGCCGAAGTCAGCAGCGCCGAGGCGCGGATTCCTTCGTTGGAGGATTTGGCGAGCGCATCGATCCTGGCCTTGAGTCCCTCGGTCTTGCCCTCGCCCAGTTCGCGCAGCGCGAGGCTCAGTTCCTCGCCGGAGGCGTCGGCCTGCTCCGCCTGGCGATGCTGCCAGTAGAGCCAGCCGGCGAGCGCGACGAGCCCGGCCAGCACCCCGACCAGCAGCCAGCGGCCGTAGCGCGTCCAGAAGCCGGCGAGCTGATCGCGACGCAGCTCCTCGTCGACCTCGCGCAGGAACGCTTCGTTATTCTGGGGCGCGATTGCCAAAACTGATCTCCACTGGACGCAAATTGGCGCGGACCCTAGCCGCGAAGCACGCAAAGGAAAAGCGACTCCCGCTCGGGGCGCGGCGAAGTGCCTCCAGCGGCGCGGGCCGCTCAATCCTTGGGCAGATAGATCTGGTCGGGGCCGGGGAAGCTGCGCGCCCGCACCTCGGCGGCATAGGTCGCCACCGTCTCGCCGATCCGCGTCGCGAGATCATCGTAGCGCTTCACGAAGCGCGGCACGCGATCGAACATGCCGAGCATGTCGTCCACCACCAGCACCTGGCCGTCACACTGCGCCGACGCGCCGATGCCGATCGTGGGGCAGGCGATCTTCCGCGTGATCTCGATCGCGATCGGCTCGACCACGCCCTCGACGACGATCGCGAACGCACCGGCCTCCGCGACCGCCTCGGCATCGCGGACGATCTTGGCGCGCTCGGCGGGGTTGCGCCCGCGCGCGCCATAGCCGCCGAGCGTGTTGACCGCCTGCGGCGTCAGCCCGACATGGCCCATCACGGGCACGCCGCGTTCGGTGAGGAAGCGCACGGTGGGCGCCATCGCCTCGCCGCCCTCGAGCTTGACCGCGGCGGCGCCGCTTTCCTTGAGGATCCGCGCCGCGCTGCCGAACGCCTGCTCGGGCGACGCCTCATAGCTGCCGAACGGCATGTCGACGATGACAAGGCTGTGATAGCTGCCGCGGACGACCGCGGCGCCATGCGCGCACATCATCTCGAGGCTGACCGGCACCGTCGAGGGCAGGCCGTAGACCACCTGCCCCAGGCTGTCGCCGACCAGCAGCATGTCGCAATGCGGATCGAGGATCTGCGCCATCCGGACGTTGTAGGCGGTGAGCATGACCAGAGGCGCGCCCGCCTTGCCCGGCTCCTTGTGCGCCTTGATCGCGGGCACGGTCAGCCGCTTCATCGGCGCCGGGGTGGGATTGGCGCGGCTGGTCGCGGTGTCGATGGTGAAGGTGGTGGACATGGCGCGGGGTTTAGCGGGGAAGTGTGGCGGGTGCCAGAGGTGGGGCGGTGCCAGGATGAGCGACTTTGACCCTCACTCGCCATCGCGCACGAGGGCTGGAGCGGCATGTGTCTCCGCTTCGGGATCGCGATGCCGGTGGCTCAGCTGAACAGATGCTCGCGCACATAATCGATGAACACGCGCAGCTTGGGCAGCACTTGCGCCCGGTTGGGATAATAGAGGAAGACGCCGTCCGATGTCGGCATGAAGTCCGTCAGCACGGCTTCCAGTTCGCCCGTCGCGAGCCAGGGCTGCACCATCGCCTCGGGAATATAGCATAGGCCGACGCCCTGCCGCGCTGCGGCGATGGTCAGCGCCATGTCGTTGGTCAGCAGCCTGCCAGTCACCGCCATTTCGTGAGCCTTTCCGCCCTCGACGACATACCAGTTGCCGATCGCAGTCGGTCCGCGCCGCAGGCGCGCGCAATTGTGCTGACGCAGGTCGCCGGGCTGCATGGGGCGGCCATGGCGTTCGAAATAGGCCGGGGCACCGACGACGACGAAATGGATCGGTCCGGTCAGCCGGAATGCGATCATGTCGGCATCGAGCAGTTCGCCGATCTGGACGCCGGCATCGAAACCGCCCTCGACCAGGTTCACAGTCTCGTCCTGGGCGACGACTTCGATGTCGATCCGCGGATATGCGGCGCAGAATCCGGCGAGAATCGGCTCGACGAGCAGGGCGATCACGCCGCAGGGCATGTGCAGGCGCAGCAGTCCGGCGGGCTGGCCGAGATCGCGGGTCTCGTCATAGGCCGATGACAGTTCGGCCAGGGCGGGACGGGCGCGATCGAGAAAGATCTGGCCGGCCTGGGTGAGACCGACGCTGCGCGTGGTGCGGGTCAGCAGCGGCAGGCCGATGCGCGCCTCGAGCGCGCGGATCTTCTGGCTCAGCGCCGATGGCGAGATGCCCAGCTCCTTCGCCGCGGCCCGAAAATTGCGCTGATCGGCGACAAGGACGAAGGCCTCGACGCCGTCGAGCAGATGACCGGGAATTGTGTAGCCTGACTTCATAGCCCGTCCTCATATCACCGACTTATCGATCCAATGGGACGCAGCTAGATCGGGCGTCAACACCGAAAGGAATTTGACCATGAACCGACTGTTCGCCCTTCCGCTGGCCCTGCTGGCCACACTCTCGATGCTCACCTTGTCCATCGCGCCGGCGCTGATGGCCTGAATGAGAGCGCCACGCTGTTGCGCCATGCCCTTCAGCGAATGTGGTGCGATTTGCGAAGATGTGGCGTGATTTTCGCGCAAATGCCGTCCGCGATTCCGGGCGAAACGCGGAAGTCATTGAAAGTTAAACCATTCCGTAGATTGGCACGAAGCCTGCGTAGTGGCGGGCAACCGAATTGGGGGCCGCCGCCGCCTCGCCACAGGAGTCACATGATGCGCATCTCTCAGCCGAACCTCTTCACCCGCCACGACACGCTGTTCGGCGTGTGCGAAGCGATCGGCCAGGATTTCGGCTTCAATCCACTCTATCTGCGGGTGGCATTCGGCGTGACGATCCTGTTGAACCCGGCCGCCGTGCTCGGCACTTATCTCGCGCTCGGCCTCCTCGTGGCGATCTCGCGCTGGATTTATCCGTCGCGTTCGGCCCGCACCGCGGCGGTGGCGGATCGCGCCGCCGTCGCGCCGCCCACGACGATCGAAGCCGTCATATCCAAAGCCGGGAATGACGACCCGCTGGGCGTGGAGACGATCGCGGCCTGATCGACGGTCACGCCCTCACCCGAACATCGCCGCATAATCCGCGGGCTTGAAGCCGACGAGCAGCCGGCCGTCGCCGGTCTCGACCACCGGCCGCTTGATTAGCGACGGCTGCGCGACCATCAGCGCCACCGCCTTGTCCGCGTCCAGCCCCTGCTTCTGCTCATCGGATAAAGCCCGGTAGGTGGTGCCGGCACGGTTGAGCAGCACTTCCCAGCCGAGCCGGTCGACCCAGTCGCGCAGTTTCGCGGGGTCGATCCCGGCCTTCTTATAGTCGTGGAAGTCGAACGCCACGCCCTGCGCGCCCAGCCAGGTGCGGGCCTTCTTGATCGTGTCGCAATTGGGGATGCCGTACATCGTCGTGGTCATGCGGTGCTCCGGGGCGGTGGTGGCGTGTTCGGCGATTCGAGCAGGAAGCGGCCGAGCGTCACGACCCTCTGCCGCGTCAGCCCGAGCGATTCATAGAAGGCGATCGCGATTTCATTGTCGTCGCGCACCATCAGTTGCAGCTTGGGCGCGCGGCGGTCGCGCAGCCAGGTCTCGGCGGCGGTCATCATCGTCCGGCCGAGGCCTTCGCGGCGGCGATCGGGCGCGACGGCGACATAATAGACCCAGCCGCGATGCCCGTCATCGCCGACCATCACCGACGCGATCAGGCGGCTGTGCGCGTCGAAGCCGTCGCGCAGGCCGATGATCGCCGACGATGGCCCCCCGATCGCGCGCAGGGCGTCGTGGACCGGATCGTTCCACGGCCGCACCAGCCCGCACGCCGCCCACAGCGCGGCCAGTTCATCGATCGCACCGGTGTCGAGCGGATGCGGGACCGGCTCAGCCATCGCCGTCGCCATCGCCGTCGGCCACGTTCGGCGTGTCGCGATCGGGATGCTGGAGGTTGCTCGCGCGGATCGCGGCGGCGTCTTCGGGCATGGTGGCTTCGGTGGTACCGAGTTCGGGCAGCAGGCAGAGCATCTCGAACCACGGCATCCGCGCCTCCAGCCCCATCTGCGTGGCCGGCGGAAAGCGCGCCGGCTCGTCGAGCGAGCCGATCGTCAGGTTGACGCGGCCGCCCTCGACATAATCGTAGAACAAGGGCGTGCCGCAATCGCGGCAAAAGCCGCGCGCGACGTGGGCCGAACTGTGGAACAGCGCCGGCGTGCCGCGGGTGAAGGTCAGCGCGTCGCGCGGTGCCGCGACCAGCGCGGCGAACAGATTGCCGACCGCTTTCTGGCACATCCGGCAATGGCAGAGATGCGCGTTGTCGAGCATCGCGGTGGCACGATAGCGGACGGCGCCGCACTGGCAGCCGCCGCTGATTCGGGTGTCGATGCGCGCGGGTTCGGGGGTGGTCATCGTGCCGTTCTCGGTCATTCCACAGTTCGAGCTACCACAGCGACTTGACGGGATAGCTCCGGATCGCCGCATCTGCAGTCACCAATGTCATATCCAGCAGGAGCGCGTGCGCAATGAGCATGCGATCGACAGGGTCGCGGTGGATGTCAGGCAATCTTGCCGCCATCATCCAGCCTTCCGCCGGATAATCGAGCAGTTTCAGCCCAAAGAGCGCCTGCAACTGGGCGACATCTTCCTGTATCGGCAGCCATCCGCGGAGGCTCAGATCGGAATACTCCCACGCGATGACTGCGCTCACATAGCCGATCGTGTTGGGATCGCTGAGTTGGTCGGTCCATGACTGACGCAGCCGGCGATCACCGGACAGCAGCCAGACGAGTACCTGCGTATCAATCAGCAGGTGCACCGAACTTCCGCTGAAACCGCGCTTCCACCTCTTCATCGGTCATCGACGGTGGCACCGTCAAATCCATCCCGGCATATTTCTCCCGGAAGATACCGATATTCGCGACCCGCCGGCGCGCCACCTCCTCACGTTCGAGTCGGTCCGCTTCTTCGATCGGCACCAGTTTCAACTTTGGCACACCGGCCTTCTGGAGAATCACCTCTTCGCCGCGCAATGCAGCCTCGACCAAAGCCGACAAGCGGGCCTTCGCTTCACCGATGTTGACGTGAATTGTCATGACGTGGTCAAGCTAACTTGACCAAGCAAGTTGGTCAAGCATGAGATCGGCCGGAGAGCAGCCCCTAGCCACCCCGCGGCCGGCCGAGGGGAGCGACCAAATACAGGGCAGTTCAACCCTAGCCGACCTGATCGCGGCGGAAGCAGCCGATGCCATGATCGTTGACGATGCCCACCGCCTGCATCCAGGCATAGACGATCGTGGGGCCGACGAATTTGAAGCCGCGCCGCTTCATCTCCTTCGCGATCCGCTCGGACAGCGGCGACGTGGCGATCGTCTGCGTCCCGTCGTTGCGGATGACTTGGCCATCGGTGAACGACCAGCAGAAATCGGCGAAGCGCTCGCCCGCCGCTTCCATCTCGCACCAGATCTGCGCGCCGCGGATCGTCGCCAGGATCTTGGCGCGGGCGCGGACGATGCCGGGATCGCCCATCAGCCGCTCGACATCGGCGTCCCCGAAGCGCGCCACCGCGTGCGGATCGAAACCGGCGAACGCCGCGCGGAACGCGTCGCGCTTGCGCAGGATGGTGATCCAGGCGAGGCCGGCCTGGAAGCCTTCGAGCATCAGCATTTCCCACAGCATCCGCGAATCGCGCTGGGGGACGCCCCATTCGGTGTCGTGATAGGCGATGTAGAGCGGGTCGGTGCCGGCCCAGCTGCAGCGTTGCACGGATGTGGTCATCGGCCGTGCTCCCGGTGGTGCGGCCGCTCTGTTTCCCCTGCTTCTACACGCATTGCCTCGCCTCCCTTTGCCCGACAGCAATAGAACATACCACGAACGATGGAGATTGCCAGCCTGTTGCTCGCTTTCGAAACACGTTCAGCGCATCTATCCTGTCAATCGCATGAAGGAGGCGACGATGACGGCGAAGGCAGCACCCAGAGCGCGCGTATCGATGATCATCCGCGCCGCCGCTGAAGACATCATTGCAGCATTTGTCGCGCCCGACAGACTGACGCAGTTCTGGCTGTCGTCGAGTAGCGCCCCGCTGGTGGTTGGCGACACGGCGCACTGGCAGTTCATGGTTCCCGGGGCGGAGACCGACACGACCGCGACCAGGCTGCAGCCGGGACGCGGCGTGAGCTGGACCTGGTCGGACGGCTCGACCGTCGATATCGATGTGGCAGCGGTGGACGGCGGCTTCGCGGTGACGGTGATCAATGCGGGCTTCCAGGGCACGACCGAGGACATCGTCGAAGCGGCCCTCAACGCTACCGAAGGATTTGCGCTCGTTCTGGCCGATCTGAAGACACTGCTCGAAAGCGGCCGGTCGGCGCGGATCGTTCGCGACAAGGCACGGCTGATCGAATTGCGAAAATAGCCGCGGCTACGGGCGACCCGCCGACCGGATCGTTTCAATGCTCCGGCGAACGCAGCGATCGCGTGTCAATCGATCGCCTCGATCCCCTGCCGCTCGAGCCGTTCGAGATGGTCCTTCATCGCCGCGAGGCGTTCGGGCGGATGGCCCTGCCATTCGGCCACTTCGTCGACGACGCGCAGCGGATCCCGCGTGCGATAGGATCTGGTGGGATTGCCCGGGAATTTCTTGTCGGTGAGGTTGGGGTCGTCGAAGATCGGCCCGGTCGGCTCGACGATGTAGATGCGGCCCGGACCATCGCCGCGAGCCAGTTCGGCGCCCCAGATCGCCGCGTCCATCGTGGCGGTCAGATAGACCCAGCTCGCGGTCTTCCTCTGGCCGTAATTGGAGCTGCGGCCGGGCGCGATCAGGTCTCCGGATTTCAGCGCGGCCCGCGTGCCATGATAGAAGGGGCCGGCGATGCCATCGTCAGTTGCTGTCATTCCCTTCTTTTACAACGCGCGCGGGACGCCGCAAATCCCGGGCGTTCAAGCGTTCGCGACGTGCGGCGACGAAAAGATTGCCCCAAGGGCCTGCGCGTGACTATCCTGGCTTCATTCGTCAGATGGGGGAGGTTTCAATGAAATATTCCGTTCTCTTCGCCGCAACAGCCGCGCTCGCGCTGGGCGCCTGCCAGAAGTCCGAGACCAACACGTCCGAGGCCAGCACGGTTGAAGTCCCGGCACCGGAGGCCCCCGCCGCCGTCGCCCCGGATCCCGCACAGCCCACCGCTGCTGAATCGCCGACCGAAGCCGCTGCCTTCACCGTCGGCGAAGCGCCGTCGAAGGCCTTCATGGTCGGCATCTGGGGCGAAGGCGAGGGCTGCGAACTGCCGATCAATTTCCAGGCCGACGGCACCACCAAGGACGGCCCGTTCGAAAAGTGGGACATTCAGGACGGCAAGCTGGTGATGGAAGGCGCGCCGCAGAAAATGATGCTCAAGGTCGTCGACGCGAAGACGATGGAATCGCAGATCGAAGGCAGCGACAAGAAGCGGGTGTTGAAGCGCTGCGGATAGGCAGCGGGGCGATCGGTTGCGCATGGCGCGCAGAGAAATTTTTTATTGTCGTCCGTCCGGCTGCGGCCTGGGAACGGCGAAACTGATGATCGTCCGGACTCTGGTGTGCGTGTGGCCGTTTTGGTCTCACCTGCCGGTCAACGGGCCGGCGGCCTTCCGGTCCGTGCGCTCGTTAATTTGGTATTGCGTCCCCACAATTGTGGTGCCGAAGGATCGATTGGTCTACTGGAGCACGTAGACTGCTGATCGTGCGTCGTGAATACTTCCTTCAACAATTGCGGCAAAAAGCAGTCCCTACGTGATTTTCACAGGGGCACTGCACGCATGAAGAAGTCCATGATTATTGCGGCCGCGATCGCGAGCGCCGCGGCGCATGCGACTCCGCCGACGGCCCAGTATCGGGCGCGCCTCGCATTTGCGTATGTTGGCGAAGGCATAACGCGCGACGGCTTCGTCCAGGAAATCCAGAACTCGCTCAACCGATTTGACTCGGATCGCAACGGCCTCGATGCCGCCGACATCGAGTTGCTCCGGCAGCGGCAGCAAGCGCAGGAACGTGCGCAATCGGTGCAGACGATCCTCGCGCTTGACCTCGACGGCGATTTTAGCGTGGATCGTATCGAGATCGCGCGCGCCAGGCCGGATGAATATACACGCGCCAGTAGCAACAGCGACAGTCGCTTCACGGATCTGTTCAACCGTTACGACGCCAATCGCGATGGCCGGATCGGCCGCGACGAGTTATTCTCGGCGCCGCTGCCCCAGGCCAATTTCAACATATTGGAGGATTTGCGCGGCCTGCTGGCGCAGGATCCTAATCAGGATGGCCGGTTGGTCGAGGAAGAGGCCACCGCGCTGCTCGGGTCCTTGTTCGAAGCGATCGACGAGAATCGCGATGGTCGGTTGTCGGCGCAGGAACTGGACGACGATGGACGGCGCACGCGAGAAACACGGCCGATCGGGATCGGCCGGCAATGCGCGCTGCCGCGCGTGCCGGCAGATGCCGTGCTGGTTGCGTTCGGCGCGCAAACGGGCTTCGACATGGCAGCCTCAACGCCGGGCATAAAGTCGATCCCGGTGACGGTCGAACCGGGCGCGCGGCCGATCTATGCCGTGCTGAGGTCGAACGCGCAGATCGAATGGCGCCTGTCCGGCGCGGTCGATCGCATAGCGCAACTGGTGCTGATCGGCGAGGGGAACCGCGATGGCGCAGAGCCGCCGCAGGTATCGGGCGTCACCGCCGACCATGTCGTCGTTGTGCCGCCTGGCTGCCTGTCGACATCTGGCGATATCTGGAGTTCCACCGGCGTCCGCCCCGCCGTCGTCGCGCAGGGGATGACGGTCGCGGCACTGACCCTGCCGTCGGGAGAGTTCGTCAATCCCTATCCCGCCAGGCCGGACTTCAGCCGGCCGACCAGCCTGTGCACCGATCTGAAGGCTCCGCCGCTGCCGGCTGGGTTCGGCGGCCATGGCGTGCAGGCGCACTACAGCTTCGTCACCCAGGGTGCGCGCGACGGAGATCTCGGAACCTTCCTCAAGACGGTCAGCACCCGCGGATTCAGCTTCGTACCGATCACGATCAGCATCAATGGCTTCGACACGCTCGTCATACCCGGCCGGCGAGTGCTGCACGACGCCACAGAGGTAGCGAGCGAATTTCGCGAGGCTTGCGCGCTCGAAACCGGCAAGAAGATTTTCCTCGCTCACGCTCAATACAATCTGACGACCGAGCAAGGCAACGGGGTCCGTGTGCGCTGAGCAACGCGCCTCAATCAGGATCAGGTATGCCGCGGCAATGTCGAACCAAACTGTCGCGCAAAAGAAAGCTTCGACAGGAGGTTTTGGGGACACGAGGTTTTGGCGAAGTTTTGAGGACACAATGCCAAATTATTTGCGCGATTCGTCAGTGCCCTCGCAAGGCGATCTAAATATTCCGAGTGCTCATCAATTTGATATTGTGTCCGTATAATTCATGTCGCATCAAACCCTATTCCTGCCCCCGCCCCCCTACCGCGACGCCACCGGCGTTCCACCAGCATCGCTCTGCCACCCCCCGCCGAGCGCCCGGAACAAATCCACCTGCGTCGTCGCCACGCGCGCATCCGACAGCGCCAGATCGGCCTCGGTCTGCGCCAGCGTGCGTTCGGCGTCGAGGACGGCGAGCGAGTCGATCTTGCCTTCGCGTTGCTGGAGGCGGGCGAGGCGGGCGGCGGTTTCGGCCTGGCCGCGGGCGTCGTTGAGCGCGATGCGGCGGTCGAGTTCGTGGGCGTAGGACGACAACGCGGTCTCGGTCTCGCGCAGCGCGTTGAGGATCGTGCCGTCGAAATTGGCCAGCGCCGCCGCCGACGAGGCCTGGGCCTGGTCGATGCGGGCGCGGTTGGCCTCCTGGTTGGGGAAGGACCAGTTGAGCAGCGGGCCGAGCAGCCAGCGGAACGGGCCGCCGCCGAACAGGTCGCCGAGCGACGGGCCGGTCGCGCCGACCGACGCGCCGAAGCTGATGCGCGGGTAGAGATCGGCGGTGGCGATGCCGACGCGCGCGGTCTCGGCGGCGAGGCGGCGTTCGGCCTCGCGGACGTCGGGGCGGCGCGCGAGCAAGGCGCGGCCGTCGCCGACCGGGATCGCCTGATCGAGGCGCAGCACGTTTTGGCGCGCGCCCGCCGATGGGGGCAGTTCGGCGGGCGCGCGGCCGGTGAGCATGGCGAGGCGGAACAGCGCCCCGTCACGCTCGGATCGAAGCGGCGGCAAGGCGGCCCGCTGCTGGTCGCGCAGGGAGGCGACGCGTGCAACGTCGAGCCGCGTGCCGCGGCCCGCTTCGAAACGCTTGGTGGTGACCTCGAGGGTCCGGTCGATCAGCGCGACTGTGTGATCGGCGACGGCCAGCCGCGCGGCGGCGGCGCTGGCGTCGGCATAAGCGCGCGCGGTCTCGGCGGCGACCGCGACGCGGACGGCGTCGCGCGCGGCTTCGGCCGCCGCGGCGTCGCCATTGGCGGCCTCGATCGAACGGCTGACCCGGCCGAACAGATCGACCTCATAGGCGATGTTGAGGCCGACATCGAAGCTGGAGTCGGTGCGGTCGCTGCCTGGCGCGGCCTGGCTGGAGGGCACGCGGCCATAGCTGGCGCCAGCGCCGATGCTGGTTTCGGGCAGGCGGCCGGCGCGGCTCTCGCGCAGCATCGCGCGAGCGCGGGCGAGGTTGGCGGTGGCGATGCGCAGATCGGTGTTGTGGGCGAGCGCGTCGGCGACGAGGCCGTCGAGGATCGGGTCCTGGTACAGGCGCCACCACTGGCCGGTGGGTTCGGCGGTGGTGAAGGCCGGGCTGGTGGCGGCGACGAAGGCGCCGGCGGCGGCGGGCCTGGGGGTGGAGGCGACATAGTCGGGGCCGACGGCGCAGGCGGCGAGGGTGAGGAGGCTGGTGAGGGCGAGGAGGTGGAGTTTGCGGGTCATGGTTTGATCTCCGTTGAGAACTCCCCTCCCTTTCAAGGGAGGGGCTGGGGGTGGGTGCAGCGCACGGGCCGGCTCGATGCCGGCTCGGGCGCTTTTGTTGCCGCTGGCGCGGCAAGCTCGGCTGCGCCTCGCACCCACCCCCGGCCCCTCCCTTGAAAGGGAGGGGAGAAAGTAAGGCTTATTCCGCCGGCAACAGTTTCAGCTCCGGCGCCCGGCGGCCCGGCATCCAGCCGCGCATCGTGCGGAGCGCGACGTAGAACACCGGCGTGAAGACCAGGCCGAACACCGTCACCCCGACCATGCCGAAGAACACCGCTGTGCCGAGCGCCTGGCGCAGTTCCCAGCCGGGGCCCGAGGCGGTGACCAAAGGCAGCACGCCGAGGATGAAGGCGAAGCTGGTCATCAGGATCGGGCGGAGGCGTGATCGCGCCGCTTCCACCGCCGCTTCGATCGCGGTCGCGCCGCGCTCCTCGGCCTGCTTGGCGAACTCGACGATCAGGATCGCATTCTTGGCGGCGAGCGCGATCAGCACGATCAGGCCGATCTGGGTGAGGATGTTGTTGTCCATGCCCCTGAGATTCACGCCCGCCATCGCCGCGAGCAAGGTCATCGGCACGATCAGGATGATCGCCAGCGGCAGAACCACGCTTTCGAACTGCGCGGCGAGCACGAGGAAGACGAACACCACCGCCATCGCGAACACCAGGACGGCGACATTGCCGGCGCTTTTCTGTTCATAGGCGATGCCGGTCCACTCGGACTGGAAGCCCGCTGGCAGGTTTTTGGCAAGCACTTCCATCGTCGCGATCGACTGGCCGGTCGACGAGCCACGCGTCGTCTGGCCCTCAACCTCGACCGCGGGGAAGAGATTGTAGCGGGTGACGCGATAGGGGCCGGTGCGGTTCTCGAAGGTGGCGACCGCGCCGATCGGCACCATCCCGCCCGAATTCGAACGCGTCTTGAGCTGCGCGATGTCGGCGGGGTCGTCGCGCCAGGGGGCGTCGGCCTGCGCGGTCACGCGGAAGGTGCGGCCGAGCAGGTTGAAATCATTGACGTAGCTGGAGCCGAGATAGACCTGCAGCGCCTCGAACACGCGCGCCGGCGGCACACCGAGCATGTCGGCCTTGGCGCGATCGATGTCGGCATAGATGCTGGGCGTAGCGGTGTTGTAGAGCGAAAAGACGTTGGCCACGTCCTTTTGCTGGTGCGCGGCGCCGATCAGGCCCCCCGCCGCAGCCTCGAGCGCCTGCGGTCCCTGCGCAGTGCGGTCCTGGACGATCATTTGCCAGCCGCCGCCATTGCCGATGCCCTGGATGATCGGAGGCGGCAGGATGAAGGCCATCGCCTCGTCCATGTCGGCCAACGCGGCGCGCATGTCGTTCTGAATGTTCACGCCGGTGCGGTCGGTGCCCGAACGCTCGGCGAACGGCTTGAACGTGATATAGGCCGCGGCGGCGTTCGACGCCTGGGTGGACGAGGCGCCGTCGAAGCCGGCGAACATCACCGCGGCCTCGGTGCCCGGCACCTCGAGCAATTTCTTGACCGCTTTCTTGAGCACGCGATCGGTCTGCTCGACCGAGCTGCCCGGCGGGAGCTGGATCGCGGCGAGCGCATAGCCCTGGTCCTGCGCGGGGACGAAGCCCCCCGGCGTCGCCCAGAACAGGGCGATGGTGGCGAGGACGAGGCCGGCATAGGTGGCGAGCATCTTCTTCGGCGCACCGGCGACGCGCTGCGTGAAGCCGCCATACCAGCTGCTCAGGCGATCGAAGCCGGCGTTGAAGCGCTGGCCGGCGAGGAAGGCGATGCGCCGCCAGCCCTTGGCCGGCGCCTCGCTTGCTTTCGCCCTGAGCAGGCGGGCGGCGAGCGCGGGCGACAGGGTCAGCGACAGCAGCAGCGAGATGATCGTCGCGGTCGCGATCGTCACTGCGAATTGGCGATAGAACTCACCCGAAATGCCGGTGAGGAAGGTGGTCGGCACGAACACCGCGCACATCACCAGCACGATCGCGACCAAAGCGCCGGCGACCTCGTCCATCGAGCGGTGCGCCGCCTCTGTGGGATCGAGGCCATGTTCGATGTTGCGCTCGACATTCTCGACGACGACGATCGCGTCGTCGACGACGATGCCGATCGCGAGCACCAGTCCGAACAGCGACAAGGTGTTGAGCGAATAGCCGAAGCCCGCCAGCACCGCGAAGGTGCCGATCAGCGAGACCGGGATCGCGACGATCGGGACGACTGCGGCCCGCCAGCTCTGCAGGAAGATGATGATCACCAGCGCGACCAGCAGCACCGCCTCGAACAGGGTCTCCTGCACCGCGCCGATCGATTCGCCGATGAACTCGGTCGGGTTCCAGATGATCCGGTATTCGAGGCCCTTGGGGAAGCTCTTCGACGCATCGGCCAGTTCGGCCTTGATACCCTCCGCTGCGGCGAGCGCATTGGTGCCCGGGCGCTGGGTGATGCCCATGATGATCGAGTCGGTGCCCGATAGATAGGCGTTGACGCCATAATCCTCGGCGCCGAGCTCGACCCGCGCGACGTCGCGCAGGCGGGTGATCGCGCCGCTCTCGTCGGTGCGGACGATCACATTGGCGAATTCCTCGGCGGTCTTGAAGCGGCCCTGCGCCTCGACGTTGAACTGCTGGGCGGCACCGGTGTCGTAGGGCGGCTGGCCGACGGTGCCGGCAGCGACCTGGACGTTCTGCGACCGCAAAGCGGCGACGATGTCGCCCGCGGTCAGCCCGAGGGTCGCGGCGCGGCCGGGATCGATCCACACGCGCATCGCATAGTCGCGCGCGCCGAACACCTGGACGTCGCCGATGCCGTCGACGCGGGTCAGCCGGTCCTTGAGCTGGGTCAGCGCGTAATTGGAGACATAACCGCGATCGAGCGACCCGTCGGGCGACAGCACATTGACCGCCATCAGCCACGATGGCGAGGTCTTGCGGACGACGACGCCCTGACGGCGAACCTCCTCGGGCAGGCTCGGCTCGGCGAGCGCGACGCGGTTCTGCACCAGCACCTGCGACGTATCGAGATCGGTGCCGACCTTGAACGTCACCGTCACGGTCAGCCTGCCGTCGCCGGTCGACTGCGACGACATGTAGATCATGTTGTCGACGCCGTTGATCTGCTGTTCGAGCGGCGCGGCAACGGTGTCGGCCACGGTCTCGGCATTGGCGCCAGGGTAATTGGCGGAAACCGTCACGGTGGGCGGCACGACGTCGGGGAATTGCGACACCGGCAGGCCGAAATAAGCGGCGGCGCCGACGATCGAAATGATGATCGCGATCACGCCGGCGAAGATCGGGCGGCGGATGAAGAAATGACTGATGCCCATGGCGGTTTGCTTTCAGTGCTCTCTTTTCTTCCCCCTTGATGGGGGAAGGATACGGAGGCTTAGGAGCGAAGCGAGTTAGCCGCAGTTGGATGGGGGTGATGTTTGGCGAATGGCTCTACGCCGAACGTCACCCCCATCCAGCTCCGACTAGGGCCCGCCGAAGAGGCGGACCCAAGTCTGCGCAACCTTCCCCCATCAAGGGGGAAGGAAGAAAAATCACCGCACCGCCAGCGTCGCCTGCGATGCCGCTGCCGGAACCTTGACGGGGGCGGAGCTGGCCTTGAACGTCGCAGGCGGATCGATCCGGCCCTGGCGGACGGTCACCTTCGCGCCGGGCGATGCGAACTGCACGCCCTGGATGATCACACGGTCGTTGGCACGAAGGCCGGCGCGGATGCTGCGTAGGCCGCCGACCAGCGGGCCGGGCTCGACCGGGCGGGCCGCGACGATGCCGTCCTGGCCGACGACGAACACCAATTTGCGCGCCTGATCGGTGCGCACCGCGGCGTCGGGGATCAACAGGGCCTGACGTTCGCCGCCGCCGGTCAGCCGCATGTTGCCGAACATGCCGGGGGCGAGGAAATAGTCGGGATTGGCGATCACCGCGCGGCCGCGCATCGTGCCCGAGCGCGGATCGATCGCATTGTCGGTGAAGTCGACCTTGCCCTGCCAGCCATAGCCGGCCTCGTCCTGCAGCCGAATCTCGACCTGCTGCGCCGCGGCACCGCCCTTCTGCCGCTCGCGCAGGCCCTTCAGATAGAGCGCCTCGGAGCCGTCGAAGGTGAAATAGATCGGGTCGAGCGCGAGCACGGTCGTCAGCGTCGATTCATTGGCGCCGACGAGATTGCCGACGTCGATGCGGCGGTCGGAGATCCGGCCGGTGACCGGCGAGCGGACCTGGGTGAATTCGAGATCGAGCGCGCGCTGGCGCACCAGCGCCTGCGCAGCCGCGACGCCGGCTTCACCCGCACGCATCGTCGCGCGCAGCGAATCGACCTCCTCCTGGCTGACCGCCTCGTCGCTGATCAGCCGTTCGGCGCGCGCATATTCGCTGCGCGCCAGCGCGAGCTGGGTCTGCGCGGCGGCGGCGCGGGCGCTGGCTTCGGCGAGCGCCGCCTCGAACGGCCGGCGATCGATCGTGAACAGCAACTGCCCCTTGCGGACGATGTCGCCATCCCTGAAGTGCACGCCGACGAGCTGGCCGGAAATGCGCGGGCGGATCTCGACCGACTGGCTGGCCTCGAACCGGCCGGTATAATCATCCCATTCGGTGATCGCGCGTTGCAGCGGCTGGCTGATCGTGACGCCGGGTGGCGGCGCGGCTTCGGCCGGGGTCTCGCCGCCGAAGCTGCGGATGCCGACGAACGCGGCGCCGGCGACCAGGACGGCGGCGATCGCCGCCTGCGCCGGACGCGAGAGGCGCCGTCTGGCCGGGCCGGTGGGTGGCAGATGCTCGGGGACGAATTGCGCCTGGGCGTCATCGGCCGTGAAGCTCTTGTACATGGCGGTCATCTCTCAGCTGGACTTGAGTGAAAGCGCGAGTGCCGCGCGGCGCGAGAAGCCGGCGGCAATAAAGGCGTCGATCTCGGCGGCGGGCAGCGCGCCGCGGGCGGTGCGGGCGAGCACGGCGAAACGCCGCAGCGCCTCGAGCCGGGGATCGGCGAGCCGATTGGCGGGGTGGAAGCCGAACAGCGCCTCGACGAGACGGACGGTCAAGGTGCGCGGGCGGACGCTCCACGCCTTGTCGTGCGCAGCGAGCGCGATCACGCTGCGTTCGATCGGCGCGAAGTCCGGCGTGTCGTTGCGCTTGGCCACAGCCGCAATCGCCTGTTCGCCGGGGACGGCAAGCGGCCACTCCTCGAAGGCACGATAGGCCATCGGAGGTCTCCCTGTTCTGTCTTTGCAAGGTCCGAATCAGATGTAACTGATCGGTACGTCCCTTACTAGGTACCGATCGGTAACGTGGCAAGCCTTTTGTGCTGCGGGCGCGCGGCGGGGCGTGATAGAAAAGCTTTGCAGGCTGGAAGCGGATGCGCACATGTCCGCTGACGCCACGCAATGCCCTACCCCACCCCGTTCGAGCGGAGTGTGTCGAAGCCCTTGTTTTCTTTTTCTGATATCCAAAGGCGGAAGGAAGTGGCTTCGACAGGCTCAGCCCGAACGGGGTGGGAAATATGGGCAAATCTCCGGGAGGGGGCTGTGATCCGCACGACGAGACAGCCCGTTCGTTCAGCCCGCATGCAGGCGTTGCAATCTACGTACCGATTCGTTACATCACTTGTCACACAGGCCGGACGACAACGACCATGAAGACCGCGAGCAAGAGTGCTGCCGAAGCCGACGCGTGCTGCGATGCGCCGCGCAAGGGGGCGGGGCAGCGCATCTTCGATGTCGCGCGGGAGCTGTTCTACAAGCGCGGCATCCGCGCGGTCGGCGTCGACGAGATCGTCTGCCAGGCCGGGGTGACCAAGCCGAGCCTCTATCGCAGCTACGAATCGAAGGACGCGCTCGTCGCCGCCTGTCTCCAGAGCTATGTCGACGAGAGCGTGTCACAGATCGATGCGGCGGTTACCGCCGCCGGCGACGAGCCGCGCGACCAGCTGCGCGCGATCATCGGCCATTATGCCGCGCAGATGACCAGCCCCGATTTCCGCGGTTGTCCGATGTCGAACACCGCGGTCGAATTTCCCGAGGCCGGGCATCCCGGGCGGCCGGTGGTGGAGAGCTGCAAGATCGAATCGCGCCGGCAATTGGTGTCGATCACCCGCCGGATGGACGTGCGCGAGCCCGAGGCGCTGGCCGACGGGCTGCTGATGCTGATCGAGGGCGCCTACAGCACGCATCATGTGTTCGGATCGCAGGGGCCGGCGCAGTCGCTGATCCGATCGGCCGACGCGCTGATCGAGGCGTATCGGCCGGCGCGCTGAGCCGAGGTCAGCCAACACTACTCAACCAGGGCGCAACCGCCCGGCCTCCCGTGATCAGCCGATCCGCGCGAATGCGGCGGCGCCGGGCGCGCGCGCCGGCTGGGAGTCCGGGATCGTCGCGGCCAGCGCGGCGCCGAGCGTTTCGACGACATCGCCGCCGCCACCGAACATCGCCTCGATGCCGCGGACGCAGATCTCCACATTGTCGTCGGCCAGCCGGTAATGGACCTGCTTCGATGCCCGCCGCGTTCGGACGACGTCGGCTCGCCGCAGCTCGGCGAGCTGTTGGCTGAGCGCGGGCTGGCCGATGCCGGTCGCCGCGTCGATCTCGCCGACTGTGCGCTCGCCGCCAAGCAGACGCGAGAGGATCATCAGTCGTTGCGGCTGCGCATAGACCTTCAGCCGTTCGGCGGCTGCATCGGCGGCCAACCTGGAAGAATAGAGGCTCATGGCGTGTCGGCCCGCAATCGATGGAACCAGGTCTCGTCGGCATCCTTTGCCAGAGCCGCACGCTGATCCAGCACAGGCGGCAGCAGCACGTCGTCTCCCGGGCGCCAACCCTCGGGCGTGAGCACGTCGTCGTGCGTCGTGCGGCGCAGCGCAGCGACCAGCCGCAGCAGTTCGTCGACCGAACGGCCGACGGTCATCGGATACCAGGTCAGCGCTCGCACCACGCCCTCGGGATCGATGACCCAGGTGGCGCGCACGGTCGAGGTATCGACCGCGTCAGCATCGATCATGCCATAGGCGCGCCCGATCGCCATCGACGGGTCCTCGACGATCGGAAACGGAATGACGACGCCGAACCGGTCGCGAATCTCGCGCACCCAGGCGAGGTGGGCGTGGAGGCTGTCGACAGACAGGCCGAGCAGCGCGCAGTCGAGCGCCGCGAACGCATCGGCGGCGCGGGCGAGCGCCACGAACTCGCTGGTGCAGACCGGCGTGAAATCGGCCGGATGCGAAAAGAAGACGAGCCAGCGGCCACGAAAATCGGACAGGCGGATGTCGCCGAGTGTCGTCCGCGCCCGGAAGGCGGGTGCGACGTCGCCGGGACGCAAGGGGCGGATCGGCGGCGGACTCGGAGCGGAAGACGAGTCGTTCATCGCCCCCAACTGCCATCGGTTCGTCATTGACGCAAGATGCATACATATTTACATGAATATTGTAATTATGAAATGCCGACTCGGAGTTTCCCAGTGCCTGATCCCCATCTCGACGATGCCGCCGCGATCGTCGCCGCCACAGCCGGCGGGTCGACGCGCGCGCCGCTCGTGCGCAGCTTCTTCGACGAGCCGACCAATACGGTGAGCTATGTGGTCCATGACCCGGCAACGCGGGCTGCCGCGATCATCGACAGCGTGCTCGACTATGACGCCGCCGCCGGCCGCACCGCGCGGACGTCTGCGGATGCGATCATCGCCTATGTGAGAGCGGAGCGACTGACGGTGGCGTGGGTGCTCGAAACCCATGCCCATGCCGATCATCTCTCGGCCGCGCCATATTTGAAGGCCGCGCTGGGCGGGACGCTGGCGATCGGCCGCGAGATCGCGCGCGTCCAGGCCGTGTTCGGCGGCATCTTCAACGCGGGTGCCGATTTCGCCCGCGACGGATCGCAGTTCGATCATCTGTTCGACGATGGCGACCGCTTCGCGATCGGCGACCTCGCCGCGATCGCGCTGCACGTGCCGGGGCACACGCCCGCCGACCTCGCATTCGTGATCGGCGACGCGGTGTTCACCGGCGACACATTGTTCATGCCCGATTACGGCACCGCGCGCGCCGACTTCCCCGGCGGCGACGCCCGCCTGCTGTATCGGTCGATCCGCCGGCTGATGGCCCTGCCCGATCAGGCGCGGCTGTTCCACTGTCACGACTACAAGGCGGAAGGGCGTGATGATTTCGCGTGGCAATCGACCGTCAGCGCGCAACGCGCCGGCAATGTTCACGTCCATGACTGGGTGAGCGAGGATGATTTCGTGGCGATGCGGGTGGCGCGCGATGCCACGCTGCCGATGCCCAGGCTGATCCTGCCGTCGATCCAGGTCAATATCCGGGGCGGCCACCTGCCCGCGCCCGAAGCGAACGGCACGCGCTATCTCAAGATTCCGCTGGACGTGCTGTGATCGACGGCTGGCTGATGCATGCGATGCCGGGCTATGCGACACCGGTTCAGGGCCTGATCGGCGGGCTGATGATCGGCACGGCCGCCGCGATCATGCTGCTCGCGCTCGGCCGCATCGCCGGGGTGAGCGGCCTTGCCGCCCGCGCGACCGGGATCGCGCGCGCCGGAGCGCCGCGCGGACCGGCGATCGCCTTCACCATTGGCCTGCCGCTCGGCGCCGCGCTGGTCGCGCTGGCGTTCGGGCCGGTCGTCGTACGGTTCGCACCGGACGCGATGACGCTGGTCTTCGGCGGATTGCTGGTCGGGTTCGGGACGCGGCTCGGCAGCGGCTGCACCAGCGGTCATGGCGTCTGCGGCCTTTCGCGCCTGTCGCCGCGCTCGCTGGTTGCGACCCTCACGTTCATGTTCTCCGGCTTCGCGACCGTCGCGGCGCTGAACGCGATCGGCGCCGGATCATGATCCGCCAGACCATGGCCGCGCTGTTCGCCGGCGCACTGTTTGGCGCCGGCCTCGCGGTATCGGGCATGGTCGATCCGCAGCGCGTGCGTGCCTTTCTCGACCTGTTCGGGCACTGGGACCCGACGCTCGCCTTCGTCATGGCCGGGGCGATCGTGCCGATGGCGATCGCTTGGCGGGTGCGGATCCGGATGACGCGACCGCTGGCCGCGCCATCGTTCGCGCTGCCCGAGACGCGGCGGATCGAACCCGCTTTGCTGGCCGGCGCCACACTGTTCGGAATCGGCTGGGGCGTGGCGGGTCTCTGCCCGGGGCCAGCGATCGCCGATCTCGCAATCGCGCCGGGGCCGGCCTCGATTTTCGTCGCGGCGATGCTGATCGGCATGATTGGCCATCGCCTGGCCTTCGATCGCGCGCGGCCATGACGCTCGAACCGGTCCAATATGTGCTCGGTGCGCTGTCGGGCGGGCTGGTGGGCTTCACACTGGGCCTCGTCGGCGGCGGCGGATCGATCCTGGCGGTGCCGCTGATGGTGTATCTGGTCGGCGTGCCGAGCCCGCATGTCGCGATCGGCACCAGCGCGCTGGCGGTCGCCGCCAATGCCGCGGCCGGGCTGGTCAATCATGCCCGCAACGGCACGGTGAAGTGGCGGTGCGCGCTGATATATGCCGGGGCCGGCATCGCCGGCGCCTTTGCCGGATCGACCGCCGGCAAGGCCTTCGATGGCCAGAAACTGCTGTTGCTGTTCGCGATCCTGATGCTCGTCGTCGGCGTGCTGATGCTGCGCGGACGCGGCGCGATCGGCGATCCGGGCGTGCATTGCAATCGCCGGAAGGCGCCGAAGGTGATCGGCTACGGGCTCGGAACCGGGCTCTTTTCGGGCTTCTTCGGGATCGGTGGCGGCTTCCTGATCGTGCCGGGACTGGTCCGGTCGACCGGGATGCCGATCCTGAACGCGATCGGATCGTCGCTGGTGGCGGTCACCGCCTTCGGCCTGACCACCGCGCTCAACTATGCGCTGTCCGGCCTGATCGACTGGCCGCTGGCGCTGGTCTTCGTGGGCGGCGGCATCCTCGGCAGCTTCGCCGGCGCGCTGGCCGCGAAGCGCTTGTCCGAGACCACCGGATTGCTGACGACGATTTTCGCCGGGCTGATCTTCGTGGTCGCCGCCTATATGCTGTGGAACAGCGCCGGTGCGCTGCTTGGGCGCGCGGGCTGATCCGCTGTGCGGATCACGCCGTCGCCTCCACCCTCCCCGACCGTTCGAGCTTGCCCCAGCCGACCCACGGCCCGCGCAGCGCGCTCGCGACGGCGCGGATCACCACCCAATACATGATCTGCCGATAGACGAAGCGCTGCGCGATCAGCAGCAGCGCCGGATAATGGCGCTCGCGCCGCTCGAGGCGATAGGCGATCCAGCCGCACAGCGCGTCGATCGCGGTGAAAGCGAGCCAGTAAACGCCCATCCGCAGCACGTCGCTCTGCGTCTGGTCCCAGCCATGCTGGTGGATGCGGACGAGCGTGGCGATGAAGCTGACGACCAGCGCCAGATCGATCAGCGGCGAGACCAGAGCGAAGCCGATCTGGAAGATCCAGGCCTGCGGAATGCCGACGAACGCCAGCCCCGCCGGCTGCCGTGCGCGGACGATGCCGCGATGCTTCCACAGGCATTGCAGCGTGCCGAACGCCCAGCGATAGCGCTGCCGTGCGAGCGCGCGGAAGCTTTCGGGCGCCTCGGTCCACGCGATCGCATCCGGGTCGTAGCCGACCGCCCAGCCGCGGCGCTGGATCGCGATCGTCAAATCCTGATCCTCGGCGAGCGTGTCGACCGGATAGCCGCCGACATCGTCGAGCGCGGCGCGGCGCCAGGCGCCGATCGCGCCGGGCACGACCATGATCGCATCGAAGCGCGAGAGCGCGCGGCGTTCGAGATTCTGCGCGGTGACATATTCGATCGCCTGCCAGCGGGTGACGAGATTGACGCGATTGCCGACCTTGGCGTTGCCCGCCACCGCCCCCAGCGCGGGATCGGCGAACCAGCGCGCCAGCCGGGCGATCGTCTCGGGTTCGAACTGGGTGTCGGCGTCGAGCGCGATGATGATGTCGCCTTTGGCCAGCGCCAGGCCGCGGTTGAGCGCGCGCGCCTTGCCGCCATTGTCGAGCGTCAGCAGCCTTACGCGCGGATCGTCGGCAAAGGCGGTGCGCACGATCCGGCTGGTCGCATCCTTGCTGCCGTCGTCGATGACGATGATCTCGATGCCGACGCGCGCGCTCGCGAGCACGCGGCGCACCGAGGCCTCGATCACCGCCGCCTCGTTATAGGCCGGGATCAGCACCGACACGAACTGGCCGTCGTCGATCGGCGGCGCGACCGGACGGTTGCGTCGGCGGTTGCCGCCGAGCGCGAGGCCGGCGAGGATGATGGCGCGGCCGATGCCGAGCGCGATTGCGGCGAAGAAGATCCATTTGAGCAGATAGGAGAGCGCCGCGACCAGCAGGAACAGCCCGACATCGGCGCGGACCGCCACCAGATCGGCACCCGCGACCTTGGGCATCACCGCCTCGCGGCTGAGGCCGGCGAGTTCGGAGACCGGCACCAGCCGGTATCCGGCTGCGCGCAGCCCGTCGATGATGCGCGGCAAAGCGGCGACGGTCTGGGCGCGATCGCCGCCGCCATCGTGGAGCAGGACGATCTGTTCGGACCGGTCGGGCGAAGCGGCGGCGACCTGCGCCAAGGTCGATTGGACGATCGCGTCGACGCCCGGCCGCTTCCAGTCGCCCGGATCGACGTGCAGGCCGACATTGACATAACCCGCCTGCTGCGCGGCGAGCGCGGGGATCAGTTCGTTCGGCGTCGTGGGCTCGGCGTCGCCGAAATAGGGCGCGCGGAACAGCCGCACCGAGCGGCCGGTATAGGCCTCGATCAGCCGCTGCGTCATGTTGAGTTCGAGCCGCGTGTCGCGCGGCGAGACCTGCCCCAGGTCGGGATGGGTGAAGGTGTGGCTGCCGATCTCGCTGCCCTGGGCGATGATGCGCTTGATCAGCAACGGATGCGCCATCGCATTCTCGCCGATCAGGAAGAAGGTACCAACCGCCTGCTTCTGCTGCAGGATCGACAGGATCTGCGGCGTCCATTCGGCGTCCGGCCCGTCGTCGAAGGTCAAGGCGACCAGGCCGGCACGCGTGCCGGTGCGCCGCACGACATAGGGCGTCGGCAGGCTGCGATAGGCTTCGTCGACGATCAGCCCGCGCCCGTCGCCGGCGATCGAGCGGGCGCCGGTGGTGGGCGAATCGTCGATCCGCAGGATCTCGCCATTGCCCTCGACATCGACATTGCCGACGGTCTGCAGGGTCTGGAGATCGGGCAATCGGCCCGACTGGAAATTCGCCAGCGCGCTCCAGAACCCCGAATCCTCCGAGCCCAGCCGCCACAGCGCGACGCCGGCGACGCCCTTGAGGTCGGCCGCGCGCAGCTGGTTCCACGCGCTCGCGGCGTCGAGCATCCAGACGGTATGAGCGACGTCGCCGTCCTGATAGCTGAAGGTCGCATTGCCGCTGGCCTTGTCGAACTGGATCGTCGCGCCGCTGTCATGCGCGGCGAGCCACGCCTCCTCGACCGACATCGGCTCGCCCTTGCCGGTCGCCGTCCAGTTATCGGCATAATTGCCGATCGCGACGATCGCCTTGGCCGGGGGGATGATGGCGAGGGCGTCGTTCAAACGGGCCACGAACCAGGCCTGGCTGGCGATCGGCCCGGGCTCGCCGAGGATGCTGTGCTCATCATAATCCATCAGCACGACGCGATCGACCGCCGCGGCATAGGCCTTGAGGTTCCAGTCGGGATTGGCGACCGGCACCGAGACCGCGACCAGCCGGCGCTGCGCCGCGAATCTGGCGTGCGCTTCGGCGAGAAAAGCCAGATAATCGCGTTGCGCGGATAGCGGCAGATCCTCGAAATCGAACATCACGCCCGCCGCCTTGCGGACATCGAGCGCGGCCGAGATCTGATCGAGCAGCCGCGAGCGCGCGCCGGAATCATGGAGCAGTTTTGCGGTGCCCGCGCCATCCCAGCCGGCTTCGGTGTCGTTCTGGACGAGCGGCAGGATCGCCGGCCGATGCGGCGTGGTCGCCAGCAGCGCGTCGAAGCCCGGATCGGCCACGACCTTCAGCTGATGCGCCGGGCCGGTCACCGAAAACAGAGCGGGGACGACCCAGTCGAGCTGGCCGATATGCGCGGTGAGCGAGGCGCGGCTGGCATCGTCCCACGGCACGTAGAAGCCGACCGCGATCTGATCGACCTTCGCGCCGGCGGCGGTGCCGCGCGGCAGCCACGCGGCGACGCCGGCCTTGAGCGCGGCGAGCTTGCGCGCGGCCCTGCGGCCGAGATGCGCGACCTGCTGCGACAGCGGGCGCGGCAGCGGATGTTCCATCGCCAGCGCCAGCGGCGTGGGGATCGGCACTTCGACGACGGTGACGGCGAAGGCTGCGGCTGCGGCCAGGATCGCGAGGATCAAAGCGAGCAACGCGCGCATCGTCCAGCGATTGCGGCGCCCGGTGGCGTCATAGAAAATCGGTTTGTGCACTTGGCCCCTCGATCGATCCGGCATCCCCCATGCGCCACGCCCGGGCAGGCGGATCGCCCGGGCGTGGCCTTCGTTCGTCGGCGGACAGGGCAACCGCCGACGGACCCGTTCTACCGGCGCCGGCATCGCGGCGTGCTGACCGGAGCATGAAATTGCGTTCATGTGGGGATTGGTGAAATGGCCGAGCCGATCATGGCTGCGTGCCCGCGTCGTGCTACCCGGCGGCCACCGGCGCGGCATCCTCCCGCGCGAAGAAGATCGCCACGCGCATGCCCTGGCCGGGCGCGCTGACCACATCGACGCTGGCCTTGGCATTCTGGCGCAGCGACTTGACGATCAGCGCGCCGAGCTTGCCGGCCTTCGGCCAGGTCATGCCGTCTTCAAGGCCGACGCCGTCGTCGGCGATCGAGACCATGCAACCGCGGTCGTCGACGATGCTGCGCAAGGTGATCGTGCCGCCTTCCCGGCCGACGAACGCGTGCTTGAGCGCGTTGGTCAGCAATTCGTTGACCACCAGCCCGGTCGGCATCGCCACGTTGATCGAGACCGGCCAGGTATCGACCTGCGTGTTCAAGCGGATGCCCTCGACGGCGTGGGCGCGCATCACCGCCGCGGCGATCTCGCCGAGATAGATGCCGAGATCGACGCTCTCGCCATTCTCCTCGTCGGAAAGCGAACGATAGAGTAGGGCCAGCGCCTCGATCCGCCCCGCCAGCCGGTCGAAGCGTTCGCCGGTCTCGTCGTCGGGCAGGTTGCGCGCCTCGAGCCGGATCAGGGCGGTGATCATCTGCAGATTGTTCTTCACGCGATGCTGGAGTTCGCGCAGCAGCGTGTCCTTTTCGCGCAGGCGCTGTTCGAATTCGCCGTCATCCGACGCCTTTCGCTGACCGACCGCGGCCAGCGCCACCAGCCGGAAGGTCGCGCGCCCGTCATCGTCCTCGATGATGTTCGACCAGGCATCGAGCCGGGCCGCACCCTCCACCGTCTCGATCGTGAACGCGCCGAGATATTCGGCCTCGTCGAGCACCGCCGCACTCAACGCTCTGCTATCGTCGTCAGCGGTCGCGACGCCGGGCAGGATGTCCCAGCTCTGCCCTTCGACGGCGGCCGCGGGACGGCCGGTCAACCGTTCGAATTCGAGATTGGCATAGACGATCGTCTCGGCCGGATGCAGTTGCGCGACCGCGATCGCGATCGGCACATGATCGAGGAACTGCTTGAACCGCTCGCTCTCCAGCGCATCGGCCAGGTCGGGCGTGGCGAGCAGTTGCTCGACCTGTTCGCGCTTGCCGTCTTCGTCACTCATACCCGTCCTCGCACCCAATCCGATCGAACCCGTAGCAGAAAGTGTTGCGATACATAGGGCCGGTCGTGCGACTGAGGCGGGCAGCGGCTGCGCGAATTATCCGTTGCGGACGATCAACGCCGCAAGCTCCTTGACGAGTTTGGCCGCGACGACGGCCGTCATCCCGTTGATGTCGCGGTCCGGGTTATATTCGACGACATCCGCCCCGACGATCGGCGCCTCGACGCGGTCGAGCAGGTCGAGGAGCTGGCGAGTCGACAGGCCGCCGGGTTCGTGGTGCGAGACGCCCGGCGCATGCGCGGGATCGAGGCCGTCGAGGTCGATCGAAATATAGAGCGGACGGACGAGCCCGGGCAGCTTCGCAAGTTCGAAGCCGCGCATGGGCACGATCTCGACGCCGAAGCGGTCGGCCTGCTCGCGCTGATGCGTGTTGAGCGTGCGGATGCCGACCTGGACGAGGCGCGTGGCGAGGCCGGCCTCCATGATCCGCGCGAACGGCGACGCGTGCGACCGCCTGTTGCCGAGCAGCGCGTCGTAGAGATCGGGATCGGCATCGATGTGGAGGATGTCGACCGGACCGTGATGCGCGGCGATCGCCGTCATGACGGGAAAGCTGATCGCATGATCGCCGCCCAGCACCAGCGGTACGCGCCCGGCGGCGAGCGCGGCTTCGGTAGCTTGGAAGTCAGGTGCCGGCCGGCGGGGGCAAGCCGACCGGCACGATGCGCAGCCTCACTTCAGGGCGAGTTTGGCCAGCGCAGCCCGGTAAGCTTCGTAATGAGCACCTTCATCGATGGCGATCTGGCGAAACATCGCGCCGACCTTCAGATCGCCGCTGGCTTCTGCCTGTCTGGCGAATTCGATGTACATGGTGACGTTCTCGTAATGCTCGCCCGCCATCGCGTCTTCGAGATTGGTCGCGTTCGAACTGCCGAGCTTGAGTGCCTGCGCTTCGCGATCGAAATGTTCGTTCGCTTCGATATTCGCGGATTCGCGAAACAATCTGGCGAGCGCCGGCTTGCCGGCGGCATCCGCCTGGTCGGCATAGCGGAGCTATTTGAGGTTGGCATAGGCCTCGCCATGCATCGCAGCCTCGAGATTTGCTCTGGTCTGTTCCGCGAGTGGCCGATCTGCGGCCGGCGGAGCAGCGATCGCCGCGGTGAACAATAAGGCGGCGACAAACGCCGCGGTCGACAAGATCATTCGAGCCATCATGAAATCTCCATTGCGTCGCCGGAAATGCGACGATCTCCGTATCGCGGGGGCTTCTGACGAGGCGCTGACGGGCAGTTGAAAAACAAACGGCCCGAGCAAAACCGTTTTTCGACGCCGTCAGCTTTCCGTCAGCAGCACGGTGCAGGTGAGCGCCGTCGGGGCGAATGATTCACCCTGAATATTCGAGGATATCTGCCATGAAGCGCTCAACCCTGATCAGGGCGATCCTGACGGCATCGGCATTGTCGTTTGCGACGGCGGCGTTCGCCAGCCCCGTTTGCACCAGCCTGCCGCAAGCCAAATGGATGGGCGAATCCCGGATGAAGGCGATAATCGCGCGGATGGGCTATCGCGACATCAAGGTCTTCCAGGTTTCCGGAAGCTGCTATGAAATCTATGCCCATACGAAGGATGGCAAGCGCGCCGAAGTCTATTTCAACCCGGTGACCGGTGCGGTCGTCCAGAACCATGTCGATTGACGATGGATCGGACAATTTCCGCTCCGCACACCGGTGACCTTGCCCCCGTCCCGGGCATGGTCAAGGTGTGGGATCCGATCGTGCGGCTGTTCCACTGGACGGTCGCGGGCGGCGTGATCGCCAATCTGACATTCCTGCGCCACGCGGAAACGCCGCACATCTATGTCGGCTATGTCGTCGTCAGCGCATTGATCATACGCCTCCTATGGGGTGTCGTCGGGCGCCGGCATGCCCGCTTCGCGAGCTTCATACCGGGTCCCGGCGGACTGCTGTCCTATTTCAAGGCGATGATGGGGTGCCGCGAACCTCGCTACGTGGGCCATAATCCGGCAGGCGCGGCGATGATCGTCCTGTTGCTGTTGCTGGTTGCGATCGTCGGTACGACCGGCTGGATGATGAGTCTCGACCTGTTCTGGGGCGTGCAGTGGGTCGAGGTCGTCCATGAAGTCACTGCCAACATCATCATCGCCGCCGCGCTGCTGCACGTGGCGGGCGCCATCGTCGAAAGCATACGCCATCGCGAGAACCTGCCGCTCGCGATGATAACCGGCTACAAGCGCGCGGCCACGGGAACGGATATCGATCATGCGCCTGCTGCTCATCGAGGATAATGCGCGGCTGGCGAGCCTGGTGAGGGAGGGCCTCGACCAGCAGGGATTCGCCGTCGACTGGTGTGAAACCGTCGACGCGGCCGAACATGCGCTTCAGATCAACGATTACGATCTGATGCTGCTCGATCTCGGCTTGCCCGATGGCGATGGCCTCGATCTGGTGCGATCATTGCGCCGACGTCACGACATGATGCCGATCCTGATCCTGACGTCCCGCGGCGGACTCGATGATCGGGTCGCCGGACTCGATGCCGGCGCGGACGACTATCTGGTCAAGCCGTTCCAGATTCGGGAACTGGCGGCGCGCTGTCGGGCGCTGCTGCGGAGGCCCGGCGCCTCACTCGGCACGCGCCTCACCGTCGGCAATGTCGTGCTCGAATCGGCCGAGCGCGTGGTCGCGGTTGCCGACATTCGTATCGATGCGACCCCGCGCGAGGTCGACCTGCTCGAATGTTTGCTGCGCCGCGCCGGCCACGTGATCGGCAAGCCAGCGCTGGAAAATGCGCTCTATTCGATGGATGCCGAAGTGACGCCCAATGCGCTCGAGGCCACCGTGTCGCGCTTGCGCAAGCGGCTCGGCGCTGCCGGCGCGAACGTCCAGATCCGCACCGTCCATGGCGTCGGCTATGCGCTGTTCGCGCCTGTCGCCGTCGATGGATAAGGCCGGCAACAGCAGGAGGAGGGGACCCACCGGACCAACGCTGTTCCGGCAGATCGCGGCACGGCTTGCCGCCTTCACGATCCTGTTCGCGCTGCTCGACGTCGGCATCGTGGTGTTCACTTACAGCCGTCAGCCGGAATCGCTGGCGCAGGAACTGCTGACACTTGCGGCCGACAAGGTCGAATCCGCGCCGACCGAGAATCCGGACGGGCTGCTCGGCCCGCCCGGCGCCGAGCATTGGTCGGCGCGCTACATCGATCCGCGCAACGGCAATTTCGGGAACACGCCGGACGGCGGCCTGGCGCCGGGCACAGCAACGCTGATGGACTGGACGCGGCGTGAGGCGGTACCGGGCGGCTATCGCATCACCGGTGTCCGTTCGATCAAGCGCGATGGCGCGACCCGCTGGCTGCTGATGCAGTTCGAAGGCGAGGGCATCAAGCCCTATGCGCCGGTCATCCTCAACGAAATCATCCAGCATGTAGCGCTGCCGCTGGTGCCGCTGTCGCTGCTGCTGCTGACCTTCAACATCCTGGCCGTGCGACGCGTGCTGTTGCCGCTTCGGCGCGCGGAAGCCGAGGTCGATGCGCTCGATCCGGGGGACGTACTGCGGCGACTGTCGGAAGCGCCGGCACCGCGCGAGGTCAACACGCTGGTTCGCGCCTTCAATCGCGCACTGACACGACTCGACGAGGCGATCGCGATCCTGCGGAGCTTCACCGCAAATGCCGCCCACGAGCTGCGCACGCCGCTGTCGATCATGCAATTGTCGCTCGATCGCCTGCCGCCAGGCGAGGTCCGCGACGAACTTCAGGCGGATACGGCCTATATGACCCGGCTGGTCGAACAGATGCTCGATCTCGCGCAGGCGGATGCGCTGGCTGTCGAACCTGACATGGTCGTCGACCTGGCCGCGATCGGCCGTGCGATCGTGGCGGCGATGACGCCCAAGGCGTTCGAGGCCGGGCGCGAACTGCGCTTCGAGGCAAATGGCGAAGCCGTGGCGCTGGGCCATGCGGAAGCGATCTATCGGATTTTTCGCAACCTGATCGACAATGCACTGAGCCACGCGCCGGGCAAAACGCCGATCGACGTCACCGCGGGACCCGGACCGCGGATCAGCGTTCGCGACCATGGACCCGGCATCGCCGAAGCCGATCTGCCGCACATCTTCGAGCGCTTCTGGCGCAAGGACCGCCGAAAGACCGATGGCGCAGGGCTGGGACTCGGCATCGTCCAGCGGCTCGTGCAGGCGCATGGCGGCACGATCGTCGTCGAGAATGCGCCGGGTGGCGGCGCGCTGTTCACCGTCACGCTGATGGCACCGGAACGGGTCGAATAGCCCTCATCCCCATGCACTTTTCGCCGGCCCGTCAGGTCGCTGTCAGCAATGGCTGCAAAGGTCCACTGTCAATGGAGGTGACCATGAGCCAGCTATCCGCCACTGCTGCCCGAACGACCGAGACGATCCGCGTGTGGGACCTGCCCGTTCGGCTGTTCCATTGGCTGCTCGTTGCCACCATCCTGATCGCTTTCATCTCCGCCGAGGAAGAGAGCGCCCTCGCCGCCTGGCACGTACCGGCAGGCTGGATCGCAGCCGTGCTGATCTTTTTCCGCATCGTCTGGGGCTTCATCGGAGGCGAGCACGCGCGCTTTGCCGATTTTTTGAGACCTGGTCAGATCGTCCATCATGTTCGAGGAATGCTCGCGCGCACGGCCGAACGTTCGATCGGCCACAACGCAGCTGGCGGACTGGCGATCATCGCGTTGCTCGGAACGGTGGCCGGCGTCGTCTACACGGGCGCGACCATGCGCGGTGAAAGCGGCGAGAGTCTGCATGAGGCGATCGCCAATGGTCTGCTGGCGCTGATCGCCGTCCACGTCCTCGCGGTCGTCGCGACGTCGCTGCTAACCCGCGAGAATCTCGTCGGCGCGTTCATCACCGGCAACAAACGTGCCGACAAGCACCCCGGCGCCCATGACGCGCGACCGCCGGCGACAGCCGCCATACCGGTCGCGGTCGCGGCAGTCGGCATCGCGATCTATGGCACCACGCTGATCGATCCGGCGGCTTTCACGCCGGGCGCGCATATCGAATCGGACGAAGGCGACGACGCGGTTCGCGGCAACGACGACGATTGACTTGCCGTTCGGGAAGCAATTCCGACTCATGACCGGATTCTCGCGCACGCGAACGCGCGGCAGCTCATGACGGCCTTTCAGCTACTCGGCCTCATCCCGCTTTCGTTCCTCGTCCAGGTCATATTTGTCATTGCCTGCACCGTTCGCGCGCAAGGCATCTTCGGGAGCATGGCCAGGATTGCGCCCTTTTAGCATCGCACGCCGGGTCATCGAGGACGCAGCCGGGTCCATATGCTCCTTCCATCTCGAGCCGACCGGCGGTCTTCCGCCGTCTGGGTCGGGCGCTGTATCGGCATTCCCGGTGTGCTGCTGATCATTGCTTCGTCGGGATATTCTCTCCGTAAGCGTAAGCGGTCGCGCTGGGCGGCGCGCTGCTGATCATTCTCGAACTGTGCAAACCGCTGGCCAACCGCGTTGCCGAACGTCGATCGGCGCGCATCGAAGCGTGATCATGAGACTGGCCGGCGGCACGATGCCGCCGGCCAGCAGACCCGATCATCAGCGACGATGCGCCTCTAGAGAACGAGATCGAGCGGCGCGATCAGCGGGTTGCTGTCGAACGAGATCTGGAAGTCCGCCGCGAGCGAGCCGGTGGTGTTCGCGAACAGGGCGGTGTGACCGTCGCCGTCCAGTCCGATGCGAACCTGACCCAGCGCGGTGAAGGCCGCCGCGCCGATGAAGCTGAACGACTGATTGCCCGCCAGAGACGCGTCGGCGTCGATCGACGACAGATCGATCGCATCGCTGCCCGACACGAAATCGAGAATGTGATCGGCGCGGGTGGCGCCGACACCGCTTTCCGCCGCGGTCGCAAAAGCGAAGACGTCCGCGCCCGCGCCGCCGGCAAGGACGTCGCGCCCGGTGCCGCCGACAATGCGATCGTCGGCCGACGAGCCGGTGATCGCGTCGTTGCCTGCGCCGCCCTGGATCGCTTCGATCCCGCCGAGCAATATGCCGGAAAAGTCGAGCGTATCGGCAAGGGAGCTGCCGACCAGAGAGATGTGAGCGAAACCATTGGAGTTTACCTCTTCGATCGCGGCGAGGCCGGTGACGTTGATGGCGAGGCCGGCGGCGTCCGCCAGGACGCGGTCATGGCCGGCGCCGCCGTCGATCGTGTCGATGCCGGCGCCGATCCTGGCTATGAAGATGTCGTCGCCATCGCCAGCGTGGAAGCTGTCATTGCCCGATCCCAGCAGGAAGCTGTCGCTGCCGGCCGAGCCGGTCACGCTGTCATTGCCCGCGGCCGCGTCGATCAGGGCGATGCCGGTCAGCGTGAAGGCCGAGAAGTCCAGCACGTCTGCGACGCTGCTGCCGACCAGCGAGACGTTCGCGAAGCCGTTGGCGTTGATCTCTTCGATCGAGGTCAGGTGCGACGCGTTGATGGCGACATTGGCGGCAGCGGCGGCGATCCGGTCATATCCGGCGTTACCGTCGATCGTGTCGATCCCGGCACCGGGCCGGGCAATGAAGATGTCGTCGCCGAAACCGCCGTCGAAGACGTCGTTGCCCGAACCCAGCACGATGGTGTCGTTGGCGGCGGAACCGACCACATCGTCGTTGCCGGCGCCGGCATCGATCAGGGCGATACCGGTCAGCACCATGCCGGAGAAATCGAGGGTGTCAGCGGCCGCACCGCCCACGAGCGACACATTCGCGAAGGCCCCGGCATCGATCTCCTCGATCGAGACGAGGTTGGAAACATTGATCGCGACGTTGGCCGCAGCGGCATCGATCCGGTCATTGCCTGAACCGCCATCGATCGCATCGATCCCGGCGCCCGTTTTGGCGACGAAGATGTCGTCACCGGATCCGGCATGGAAGACGTCGTTGCCGGCGCCGAGCAGGATGCGGTCATTGCCGGCCGATCCGATCACCATGTCATTGCCGCTGCCGGCGTCGATTGAGACGATGCCGGTGAGCGTAGTGGCCGAAAGATCCAATGCGTCCGCCAGCGTGGTGCCGACGATGCCGACATTGGCGAAACCATTGGCCGTGACCAGTTCGATCGCGGTGAGCGCGCCGATGCCGATGACGGCATTGTTGGTGGTCGCGACGATCCGGTCGAATCCGGCGCCGCCATCGAAGCTGTCGATGCCATCGCCGACCGCAAATCCGAACACATCGTCACCGCCGCCGCCGGCCAGCAGGTCGTTGCCGCGGCCGCCGATCAGCACGTCCGCCGATGCGCCGCCGATCAGGCTGTCGTTACCGGCGAGACCCGACATCGTCCAGCCATTACCATCCGTGGCGGTGAAGCCATCGGCCAGCGCCGTTCCGACATAGGTCATGGTCGGCACTTCGACGACGTCGCCGACGGTCACCGAAATCGCCTGATCGGTGGACAGGCCACCATCGGAGCCAGTGACGACGAGATCATAGACATTGTCGGCACCGGCATCGAACGGAAGTTCGAAATTCGGTGCGACCAGGAAGCTCAGCGCTCCCGTCAGGGCGTCGATTGCGAACGAGGCGGCGTCGACGCCACCCGTGATCGTGAATGTCACCGCGGCCAGCGCATCCGGATCGGACGCGGCAACGATGCCGACAGCCATGGCATTCTCGGCGATCGCGAAAGCCGACGGTGACGAGAAGACCGGCGCGGTAACATTGGTGTTGCCGACGGCGATCGTGCCGTCGCTGAACCGCAGGTACTCGACGTTGGTCAGCGTATCGGTATCGTCGACAAGCCGCAGATCGTCGACGATGATACGCGTGGCCGAGACCGTCGTGATCAGATAATCGGATCGCGCACCGATGAAGACGGCGGTATCGATGCCGTCGCCGCCTTCGATCGCGTCGTCGCCGTCGCCGCCGGTCAGCGTGTCGTTGCCGGCATTGCCGACCAGCGTGTTGTCGCCGACATTGCCGATCAGGCTGTCATTGCCGGCGCCACCGATCGCCACCGCGATGTGCGTCGTCGTCGCAGCGGTGAGTCCGGCGGTGATCGCGGACACGATGTTCGAGCTGTTGGCCGTCAGCGTGACGACGGCGCCGCGATCGAGCGACGTCACGAGCCCCTGATAGGTCGTTTCGAGCCCGGCCGTGACCGCGAAGATCGGGATGATGTTGGCCGCGACCAGCGCAGCCTCGAGTTGCGCGAGCATCGGATAATCCTCGCCCAGACCATTGCCGTCGAGGATTGCATCGCCATTGTTCGGTGTGGTGATGCCCGCGGCGGCGCCATCGCCGGCGATGTGGAAACTCGCATCAGTGAACAGGACCACGATCCGCGCGGCATTGGCCTGGAAGCCGACTTCGGACGTGGCGCGCAGGCCGAGTTGCATCAGCGCCTCGATCTGCGCCTCGGGCAGATCGGCGCCGCCCGATGCCACCATGCCCGCATAGGCCGCCGTCAGCGCCGCCGGTGTCGTGCCGATGGCAGTCTGGGTCTGATAGACCCAGTCGCCGGCATTGCCGAACGGCGAAATCGCCTTGTCGCGAAACGTGGAGACCCCGAACGCGGCATCTGCCTGGACGGCCTGCAGCGCGGTAACGATCTGCGGCACCAGTGTTCGGACATTGGCGATGTCATCGGCGAAAGAGCCTGTCAGATCCTGGAGGAACTGGACGTTGAGCGAGCCGGTCACCGTCCCGCCCGTTCCGAAATCGCAGGTCTGGCCCTCGACCTCGGTCAATGTGTCGCCGGAGAGATCGATATGGCTGTCGCCGGTCGCATCGCTGGCATCGACCGTATCATGCCCGAGAAAGTCCTCGATATGTGCGGATCCGCCGCTGAGGACGTAGACGTCGTCGCCCGCGCCGCCGGCGAGCGTGTCATGACCGGATCCGGAGATCAGATGGTCGTTGCCGTCGCCGCCGATCTCGACATCGTCGCCTTCACCACCATCGAGCGTGTCATCGCCGGCATCGCCCTCGAGCGTGTTGGCGGCCGCATTGCCCGTCAGGCTGTGACCGGTGCCGACGAGCCTGACGCCCTCGATATTGTCGGCGAGCGTCCAGTCGCTGTTGACGACGACGGTATCGAAGCCGGCGCCGGCATCCTCGATGACGATGTCGCCCGGGTTGTCGATGAAATATGTGTCGTCACCGATCCCACCGATCAAGATGTCCGCGCCGACGCCGCCGTCGAGTGTGTCGTTGCCGAGACCGGCGGTCAGCGTGTCTGCTTCGTTACCTCCGGTCAGGACATTGTCGAGCGCATTGCCGGTGCCGGCATGGGCGGTGCCCGTCAGCACGAGATTTTCGATTTCGGCGCCGAGCGTGAAATCGACCGACGAAAGGACGGTGTCGCTGCCACCACCGGCGAGTTCGGTGATGGTGTCGGTGACGCTATCGACGACGTAGCGATCGTCGCCCGCACCGCCGACGAGCGTGTCGATTCCGCCGCCGCCGTCCAGCGTGTCGTTGCCGGTGCCGCCGGTGATGGTGTTGGCGCCATCATTGCCGGTACCGACATGCGCCGCGCCGGTGAGGGTGAGGTTTTCGATCGATGTGGCGCCAAGCGCATAATCGAATGCCGCGACGACCGTATCATTGCCCTCGCCGGCCACCTCGACGATGACGTCGGCGGCATTGTCGACCTTGTAGGTGTCGTCGCCCAGTCCGCCGATCAGCGTGTCCGTGCCGGCGGCGCCATCGAGCGTGTCATGACCGGTCGTGCCGGTGATGACGTTGGCCGATGCGTTGCCGGTGCCAATCCGCGCCGCGCCGCTGAGCACCAGATTCTCGACATTGGCCGCGAGGGTGAGATTGATGCTGGAACGAACGGTGTCGATACCGCCCGTTGTCGCCTCGACGATGCCATCGCCGGCATTGTCGACGACATAGATATCGTCACCCGCACCGCCGGTCATGACATCGGCTCCGGCAGCACCGTCGAGCGTGTCGTTGCCGATCGTGCCGGTCAGCCTGTTGGCCAGCGAATTGCCGGTGCCGATCCGCGCAGCGCCGCTGAGCACGAGATTTTCGACATTCGCGCCAAGGCTGTAATCGATGCTCGTGGTGACCGTATCGGTGCCGGCGTTCGCCGCTTCGGACACCAGATCGCCCGCATCGTCGACCCTGTAGCCGTCATTGCCGAGTCCACCGATCAGCGTGTCGGCGCCGGCACCGCCATCGAGCGTGTTGTTGCCGCCGGTGCCGGTGATCATGTTGGCCGAACCATTGCCGGTGCCGATTAGCGCGGCGCCGGTCAGCACGAGATTCTCGATGTTCGCCGACAATGTGAAATTGACGGCCGACTGGACGGTGTCGATGCCTTCGCCAGCCAGTTCGGTCACGGTGTCGATCGTCGAATCGACGATGAAGAGATCGTCACCGGAACCGCCGGCCATGGCATCGTTGCCTGCCCCGCCGTCGAGCGTGTCGCCACCGGCATCGCCGAACAGTGCGTCGTCGTCCGTACCGCCTTCAATGGTGTCGTTGCCGCCGGCGCCATGGATGACGTCGTTGCCGGCGAGGCCGAGGATGATGTCGGCGCCTTCGCCGACCGTGAGGCGTCCACCAAATCCGGTACCGATCATGTCGTTGCCGGCAGTGCCGTAAATATTGTTGTCGGGCTGCCAGCTGGCGTCGGCATGGAGGATATAGGCAGATTCGCCGGCGCCCGGGGCGCCGATCATCAGATCGGCAGTGCCATCACCGTTGAGATCGGAGGTCATCGCGACACTGGCGCCGGTCAGACTGCCCGCACCACCGACGATCTTCGCGCCGCCGATGCCCTGCGCCACGAGCGACAGATCGACCATGCCGGCGGCGCCACCCCAGATGATGTAGACGGCGCCGGCATCGGCGCCGCCCTCGCTATTGCCCGATGCGCCGATGACGAGGTCGGCAATCCCATCGCGGTTGAGATCGGCGCCGCCGGTCACCGCCAGATTGTCGAGGTCGCCCACATTTTCGGCGACGATCCGGTAACCCCCGAGTCCCAATGCCACATTCGCCAAATCGACTTCGGCGGTGTCGGCCTTGCCGAACACGACATAGACGCTGTCCGAGCGTGGCGCGCCGACCAGAATGTCCGCGCGGCCGTCGCCGTTGACGTCGCCGAGTCCGGACACGGCCGCGCCCGCATCGTCGCCCGCGATGCCGGTGATCCGGAAGCCACCGATACCGGCGGCGACGTTGGCGAGGTTCACGGCCGAAGTCGTCGATTTGCCGAACACGACATAGACGGCTCCCGAATTGCCGCCACCAGCCGCGCTGTCCGGCGTGCCGATCAGGATCTCGGCCTTGCCGTCTCCATTGATGTCGGCGAGCGTGCCAAGGACGGTACCGACGGCATCGCCATTGCTTTCGCCGATGATCTTGAACCCGCCGACCCCGGCCGCGACGTTGGCGAGTCCGACGATCGTGTCGCTTGCCTTGCCCCAGACGACATAGGCGGCGCCGGCATTGGATGCGCCGCTGTCGTTGCCGGGCGCGCCGACCAGGATATCGGCCTTGCCGTCGCCGTTGAGATCGGAGATCGCCATGACCGTGGTGCCGGCCGCATCGCCCGACGACTGGCCGGTGATGACATAGCCATCTCCATCGCCCGCGAACGGCGTGCCGAGATCGATCCCGGCGGCGCTTGCAAGCCCCCAGATGACGAACGCGGCGCCGGCATCGGTGCGGACGCCGACGTCCATGCCCGGCGCTCCGATCAGGATTTCGCCGAGTCCGTCGCCGTTGAGATCGCCGACGGCGCCGACCGCGGCGCCGGCGTGATCGCCAGCGTTCAGACCGTCGATGATGATCCGGTTCAGTCCATCGGCAACGCCATTGGTGGTGCCGGGCACAAACGCATCCATCGATATGAAGATGCGGCCGGCATCGAGTGCCTTGTCGTCGTCGCCGGCCGCGCCGAAGATGAAATCGGCACGGCCGTCACCGTTGAGATCGCCGATCGACCCGAGCCACGGCGCTGCCGGCCGCGTCGTCACCGTCGCACTGAAATCGCCGACGGCATTGGGCAGGAAGCGAATCGCTCGGCCGCTGGCGAGTGCGGACGACATGAGAATCCGGGTCTGGGGTATCGGCATCGTTTCGCTCCTGACAATCTCGTGACGTCAGGAGAACGAAATCCCCGGCTGGCTATTCCGTCGCCGTCCGAATGATCCAGTTCCCGTGCCGTTCTGGATCGGCCAGTCGCATGCAAAGCTGACGCGAACCTGACAGGATGCGATTGCCGCAACCGACCGGCATAGTCCGGGGTACGGCCGAAGATGTGGTACCGCGACACATGGCCGCCAAGCCGGAATCAGAATCCGAGTCTGATGCCGCCGTTGCGGACGATCAACGCCGCAAGCTCCTTGACGAGTTTGGCCGCGACGACGGCCGTCATCCCGTTGATGTCGCGGTCCGGATTATATTCGACGACATCCGCCCCGACGATCGGGGTCTCGACGCGGTCGAGCAGGTCGAGGAGCTGGCGCGTCGTCAGGCCGCCGGGTTCATGGTGCGAGACGCCCGGCGCATGCGCGGGATCGAGGCCGTCGAGGTCGATCGAAATGTAGAGCGGACGGACGAGCCTGGGCAGTTTCGCAAGTTCGAAACCGCGCATCGCCACGATCTCGACGCCGAAGCGGTCGGCTTGCTCGCGCTGATGCGTGTTGAGCGTGCGGATGCCGACCTGGACGAGGCGCGTGGCGAGGCCGGCCTCCATGATCCGCGCGAACGGCGACGCGTGCGACCGCCTGTTGCCTAGCAGCGCGTCGTAGAGATCGGGATGCGCATCGATGTGGAGGATGTCGACCGGGCCGTGATGCGCGGCGATCGCCGTCATGACGGGAAAGCTGATCGCATGATCGCCGCCGAGCAGCAGCGGTACGCGCCCGGCGGCGAGCGCGGCCGCAACCGCCGCTTCGATCAGGGCGTCGTCGGCGCCGCATTCATCGAGCGGCAGGTCGCCGATATCGTCGAACAGGATCTCGCGCCCCAGTTCGGCGCCGTTTTCGGCGGCTTCGTTGCTGCTGTCCGAGAACAAGGCCGCGCGGATCAGCGGCGGCGCCTTGGCCGGGCCGCGCAGGAAGCTGCTGTTGATGTCGGTCGGCGCGCCGATCAGCCTGATCATCGGGCGAGATGATCGTCGATCGCGTGCATCGCTTTCAGTCGTACGATCGCGGAATCCTCCATGCCGGGCAACCCCTGATAGATTGTGCCATTATGCCCGCCGACCTCGCATGGCGCCAGACTGCCGGACGTCCGGACTCAGGGTCATGGCGAAGCAGATGGCCCAGTGCGATATATGGCAAGTTGCCGGCGCCGGTGGCAATATGCCGGGGCTGGCCAACGATCTCCTTGAAGATTGTGCAGGGCTGGCAGCCCCGATCGCGCCGACCGGCTCAACGGCAATGGCGCTGAACGCGGTCCGGCGCTCAGCCGACGATCACCCCGGGCTGCGGTATCACATCGTCGTCGGGCTCGAACCACACGCCGCGATCGCGCGAGATCTCGTCGAGTTCGGACAGGCGAAGCTTGAGGCGATGCAGGAAATCCTCATTGGCTTCGATCTCCTCGGGCGTGAAGCCCTTCATCATCTCGCGATTGGCGAGCGTCGCCTGGCGCTGCAGCGCTTCGAGCAGGTCGATTCCGCGCGGCGTCATCGCGATGAACTTGGCGCGGCGATCGATCAGATCGGGACGGCGCGTGACCAGCCCATTGGCCTCGAGCCGGTCGAGAATGCCGCCGAGTGCGACCTTGCCGATATCGAGCACGCGCGCGAACTCGGTCTGCACCATCGCCCGATCGCTGTGCGAAGCGATGACCGGCCTATCCCTCCACCGCCCGTCGACGACGGCAGAGGGATTGACGTCAGGCCGCGTTCGCGCGCCGCGGCAGGGTCCAGTTGGGCCGGACGAAGTGGCAGGTATAGCCGTGGGGAATGCGCTCGAGATAATCCTGATGCTCGGGCTCGGCCTCCCAGAAATCGCCGGCCGGCGCCAGTTCGGTCACCACCTTGCCCGGCCACAGGCCGGAGGCATCGACATCGGAGATCGTGTCTTCCGCCACCGCGCGCTGTTCGTCGCTGGTATAATAGATCGCCGAGCGATAGCTGGCGCCGCGATCATTGCCCTGGCGATCGACCGTGCTCGGATCGTGGATCTGGAAGAAGAATTCCAGCAGCTCGCGGTAACTGGTGATCGCGGGATCGAAAATGATCTCGATCGCTTCGGCATGGTTGCCGTGATTGCGATAGGTGGCGTTGGGCACCTCGCCGCCGCTATAGCCGACGCGGGTCGAGAGGATGCCGGGCCGCCGCCGGATCAGATCCTGCATGCCCCAGAAGCAGCCGCCGGCGAGGATCGCGCGTTCCTGGCTCATGCCACGTCCTCCACCTGATCGGCATAGGCACCATAGCCCTCGGCCTCGAGATCGTCGCGATGGACGAAGCGCAGCGACGCCGAGTTGATGCAATAGCGCAGGCCGCCACGATCGGCCGGGCCGTCATCGAAGACGTGGCCGAGATGGCTGTCGCCGTGGACCGAGCGCACCTCGGTGCGGACCATCCCCAGGCTGGCGTCGCGCAGTTCGGCGACGTTGGCGGGCTCGATCGGCTTGGTGAAGCTGGGCCAGCCGCAGCCCGATTCATATTTGTCCGACGACGCGAACAAGGGCTCGCCCGACACGATGTCGACATAGATGCCGGGTTGCTTGTTGTGCAGCAGGGCACCGGTGCCGGGACGCTCGGTCCCGCTCTGCTGGGTCACGCGAAACTGCTCCGCCGTCAGCGCCTTTATGGCTTCGGGCGTCTTGCGATAGATGGTCATCATTCACCTCCGTCTGGCGCGTGAAATGGGGATGCGCCCGCCGTTTGTCGAGGCCGGCCCATAAAGGCGGCGAAGCTGTTGATTTTGCACCGCCGCCTGCCATGCTGCCGCGGCACGACAGGGGAATGGCAGATGATGAAATCCGGGCGACTTCTGGCAGGCGCGTGCCTGCTCGCGACGGCGCAGGCGGCGATGGCCGCGCCGGCGGATCGCAAGGCGACCGAAGCCGCGTTCGATGCGGGCATCAGCGCGCAGGACCAGCTCGACTGGATGAAGGAGATGGCGTCCGCGCCCAACCATGTCGGATCGCCGCACGACAAGGCCAATGCCGAATCGACGCTGGCCAAGTTCCGGGCATGGGGCTGGGACGCGCAGATCGAGACCTATCAGGTGCTTTATCCGACGCCGATCACGACTATTGTCGAGATGATCGCGCCTGAGAAGATCGTGCTCGGCGGGCAGGAGCCGGCGGTGCCGGGCGACGACACGTCGGGCAAGACCGCCGGCGCGCTGCCGCCCTATGTCGCGTTCCAGGGCGATGGCGACGTCACCGCCGACCTCGTCTACGTCAATTACGGCCTGCCCGACGATTACAAGGCGCTGGCGCGGCGCGGCATCGACGTGAAGGGCAAGATCGTCATCGCCCGCTACGGCGTCGGCTGGCGCGGACTCAAGCCCAAGCTGGCGCAGGAGCATGGCGCGATCGGCTGCATCATCTATTCCGATCCCGCGCAGGACGGCTATGGCGTGGGCGACGCCTATCCCAAGGGCGGCGCGCGGCCCGACTTCGGCGTCCAGCGCGGCTCGGTCGCCGACATGACCACCTATCCCGGCGATCCGCTGACCCCCGGCATCGGCGCCACGGCGAACGCGAAACGGCTGAAGCGGGCGGATGCGCCGACGATCCTCAAGATCCCGGTGCTGCCGATGTCCTATGGCGACGCGGGCAGATTGCTGGCCAAGCTGGGCGGGCCGGTCGCCCCCGATCCGTTCCGCGGCGGGCTGCCGATCACCTACCATCTCGGCGGCGACGGCGGGGTGAAGGTCCATCTCGCGGTCAAGTCGGACTGGACGCTGAAGCCGGCCTATAATGTGATCGCGAAGCTCAAGGGGTCGACCTTGCCCGACGAGTGGATCGTGCGCGGCAATCATCATGACGGCTGGGTGTTCGGCGCATCGGATCCGCTGTCGGGCAATGTCGCGATGCTGTCCGAGGCGAAGGCGCTGGGCGCGTTGTGGAAACAGGGTTGGCGGCCGGCGCGGACGATCGTCTATGCCAGCTGGGACGCCGAGGAGCCGATGCTGCTGGGGTCGACCGAATGGGCCGAGGATCATGCCGCCGAGCTCAAGGCGAAGGCGGTGCTCTATATCAACACCGACGGCAATGGCCGCGGCATGCTGCAGGTCCAGGGCAGCCACGACTATCAGCATCTCGTCAATCTGGTCGCCGCCGACGTGATCGATCCCGAAACCGGCGTCAGCGTCGCTGCGCGGCTGCGCGCCGCGATCCGGGTCGGCGCCTATGACAAGACCGGCCGGCCCGACGAGGCCGCGCTCGCCGCTGCAGAGAAGGGCGGCGACATCCCGATCGGCGCGCTGGGATCGGGCTCGGACTATTCGGCGATGCTCCAGCATCTCGGCATCGCGGCGCTCAACATCGGCTTTGGCGGCGAGGACGAGAGCGACGGCGTCTACCATTCGATCTATGACAGCTTCCACCACATGACGACATTCGACGATCCCGGGCTGAAATATGGCGCGGCGCTGTCGAAGACGGTCGGCCGGATCGTGCTGCGTGTCGCCGCCGCCGATGCGCCGCAGCAGCGCTTCGGCGATTTCGCCGACACCGTCGCGACCTATCTGAAGGAAGTGAAGAAGCTCGCCGACGATCGCCGGACCGAGGACGGCAAGCGCGAGCTGCTGCTGAAGGACGATGCGTTCCGCATCGCCAGCGACCCGCTGAAACCGGTGACCGCCGCCGCGCCCGAGGCGACCACCCCGCACATCGAACTCGCCGCGCTGGACAATGCGGTCGACAAGCTCAAGGCCGCCGCCACCGCCTATGACAGCGCCTGGGCCGACAAGGGCGCCGCGCTCGATGCCGTGCGGCTGCGCACGCTGCACGGGCAGCTGCGCGACATCGACCAGTTGCTGCTCGACGACCGCGGCCTGCCCGGCCGGACCTGGTACAAGCATCTGATCTACGCGCCGGGCCGCTTCACCGGCTATGGTGCGAAGACGCTGCCGGGCGTGCGCGAGGCGATCGAGGAACGCCGCTTCGACGACGCCAATGTCTATGCGGGGCGGACGGCGAAGGTGCTGGTCGATTACGCCGCGCGGCTGGACGCGGCGCGGGGGACGATCGAGGGGCGGTAGGCCAGCATGAGCGCTAGAAGATTAGCTGATGCGGTGGGGCAAATCTCCCCGCCCCCTTGCCGTCATCCCGAACTTGTTTCGGGATCCATAAACTCGTGGTGTCCAGCACTTGCCCTATACTGAAAATTCGGCGTTAATGGATCCCGAAACAAGTTCGGGATGACGGAGAGGGGGAGACGGATGCGAGGCACGCCTTATATTAGCGCCGATCAGCACAGCGTCACGCTTCATCGTGCCGACGTGGAGGACAATGACCCGGCAATCGAGCGCGTTCTCGATGTCCTCGCGCGCGACATCGAACGACGCCCCGAAGCCATCGTCGGACTTTCGCCGTCGCTGGCGGCCCGAATCGCTGACCTGACCGAAGGCATCGGGTTCGACCCCGCAGCACCGATCGATGGCGAGGTGACACTCTGATTGTCAAAATCTGACGCTTGGTGCCAAGCCTGAATCATAGCCGAAAGGCGACAATTGGTGGGGAGCGGTCGTTCGTTACATGGTGTCCGAACGACCGCAAAGGTTCTAAGCCGACGCTCCGGAATGGTTAACCCGCATGCTCAAGCGCGTTTGGCCTGCATGTAGGAAACAGGTCTTTGAGAACACGCCGGCCGGGATCGGGTTAGGAAGGCGAATGTCACTGAGGCCGGGCACGGGATGACGCTCGGGATTGAAAGCTCGGTCTATCTGCGAAATGAAGCCAAGGATGATCCCACTTTCTCGGGCAAACTGGTCCAACACCTCCATTTGCGCCGAAAGAGACGGCTTGCTTCTTTGTTGATCCAAGATTTGCAGATAATCGATCACGGCTACAGACCCCCGTGGTGATCTGGACAAATATTGTACAATGAAATCGGCGCTTATGTCGCCTGACGTGACGATCTCCGGCGCGTGTTCAACCGCCGTTTCATCCAGCGATTGGATGCGCTGCATCACTTGCTGATCGGTATATTCCAGCGTGAAGAAGACCGCTCGCCTTCCATCGCGAGCCGCATCAACCAAAAGCCGCAAGCCCATCAGGGTTTTGCCTTGCCCTGGACGGGCACCAAGCAAAAGCATGTCGCCTTCGTCCAAATTTGGTAGGAACGCGGATGCTGCTGGCGGGTTTGCCGTCATTCGCGCGGATAACGCGCTCCAGGCGGTAAAGCCCTCCTCGCGTGCAATCCGATCCAGCGCTTCATGCAGTGGGATTTTCTCGGCCCGAGCCAGCAATTTGGCCCGGCGTTTCAGTTGATAGATCGGTACGGAAAGGCGCATCATAACCTCCATTCCGAGCCAAAAACGCAACCCCTCCTTATGCGAACGCCCGGACAGATGGTTTGATGACCCTCGTCGCCCCGTATGTGCGATACTTCCCCGATGGAGGGGGGAGGCGCGGGCCATGCCTGTTATCCGAGGCTATCCCGGACCAGCGATCCGAGCAAGCCTGACGGCGGGAAAAACTCCAAAGCGGTCATTTCCTAGATGGAGTGCGAGCGTTCAAGATGGGGCGGAAGCTGCCATCGACCATGGGGACAAGATTGCAGACATTGACCTTCCTTCTCAGAGGGCAGTCAGTAGGATCACGTCAATGACCCTTGATCTCTCCGCCCAGCCGTCCGATGGCATCCCAAGCAACCGAAACGAAAGGTGCTCGATCGCGTGCAGACAGTAAACGGTTCGGCCGATCTGTTCCGCCACGTCAGCGCCGACAAGGCCGCCTTCTATCGCTGCATCATGGCGGTGTTCGCCGCCGCCAAGCGGCTCTACCGCCTGCAATTGCGTCCCGACGAGGTGCTGGCCGAGGCGCATTGGCCCGAGGGTCGGCCGCGGATCGAGGAGGTCAATGCCGCGCTCGCGCAGCTCGCGGCATGGGGCAATCTGGAGTCGCAGCCCGATACCGCGCGCGTCGCCAGTCTCAACGATTTCTACCGCGCGCGTTTCCTCTACCGGCTGTCGCAGGGCGGCGAGGCGGTCGAGACGGCGCTGGCCGTGTTCATCCAGACCCTGCAGCGCCGCGCTGAACTGCAGACGGTGGCGCTGGAGGACATCACCAGCCGGCTGCACGCGCTGCAGGCGCTGGTCGACGAGGGCGCGACGGACGTCGCCAAGATTCACGAGGTGTTGCGCGATCTCGTCCGCGTGTTCGAGGGACTCGCCGAAAACGCGCAGGATTTCATGGCCGGCGTCGCGCGCAGCATCGAATTGCAGCAGGCCGAGGCCGAAGCCGTGGCCGGCTACAAGCGCCGGCTGATCGATTATCTCGAACGCTTCATGGGCGATCTCGTGCGACGCTCCGATTCGATCGCGAGCCTGATCCTCGCGCTGGCGCCGAGCATCGACGGCCTGCTCGAACGGGTCGCCGAGCGCGAAGCGAGCGATGCCGCGCCCGGCGATGCGCAGGATCAGGCCGATGCCCGCATTCAGCGGCTCGATGCCTGGCGCGAACGCTGGCAGGGACTGCGCGGCTGGTTCCTCAGCACCGGGCATGAGCCGCCGCAGGCCGAATTGCTGCGCGCGCGCGGACGCTCGGCGATCCCGCAACTGCTCGGCGCGATCGCCGCGCTCAACGAACGCCGCAGCGGCCGCAGTGATCGCTCCGCCGATTTCCGCATGCTCGCCGGCTGGTTCGTCGACTGTGCCGACGACGGCGACGCGCACCGCCTCGCCCGCGCCGCGTTCGCGCTCAATCCGGCGCGGCATTTCGCGCTCAACACCGATGCCGACGACGCGCTGCCGGCGTCGACGCGCTGGGCCGACGCGCCGCCGCTGCTGATCCATCCGCGGCTGCGCGAATATGGCGAGGCCGCACCGCGCGGCGCACTGCCGCGCGTGCGCGACCGCGGCGAGGCGCGCGCGCTGCTCGCCATCCAGTTCGCCGAGGAATCGCAGCAGATCGAAGCCGCCCGCCGCCGTCTCGCCACCGGCATCCCCACCCGCCTGTCAGATCTCGGCGAGCTCGACACCCATGGCTTCAGCCTGTTCCTGGGACTGCTCGGCGAGGCGCTGACCGAACAGGCCGGGCCCGACGCGACGGTCGAGCGGCAGACCGGCGACGGCCTGCTCCACATCCGCCTCGAACCCGCCGACGCCGCTGCCCACGCGACCATCCGCACGCCGCTGGGCAGTTTCGCCGGGCGCGACCATCTGATCACGATCACGCCGATGCAGGCGGCCTGATGGCGCTTGCCGACAGCCGCAGCATCGGCCGCCACCAGCAGCGCCAGCAGCGCGACGAGTTTCGCGGCGCCGTGCGCGCGCTGCTGATGACGCCGCTGATGAGTCCGGCGCACGAGGATTTCGTCGCCGTCCGCCGCCAGGCCGATGGCTTGCGCGACTGGTTCGCGCGCGAGGCGGGCTGGACGTTGCAGGTCGAACGCGAAGGCGCGCGGCTGTTCAAGCGGCCGGCCGACCTGACCGATCCGACGCGCGGCCTGCCCGGTTACGACCGCCGCCGCTATGTGCTGCTGTGCCTCGCCTGCGCGGTGCTCGAGCGCGCCGACGCCCAGATTACCTTGCGCCTGCTGGGCGAGCGGCTGCTGCAGCTGGCCGGCGAACCCGCGCTGATGAATCGCGGCTTCACCTTCACGCTCGGCGCGCAGCATGAGCGGCGCGAACTGGTGACGGTCTGCCGCACTTTGCTCGATCTCGGCGTGCTGCAGCGCGTCGCCGGCGACGAGCAGGCGTTCGTGCAGGCGGCGGGCGATCAGGGCGACGCGCTCTATGACGTCCACCGCCGTGCGCTCGCCGGCGTGCTGGCGGCGGTGCGCGGTCCATCGACCTGGGCGCCCGAGGATGCGCCGGTCACGCTCGACGACCGGTTGCACGCGCTGGTCGACGAGCATGTCTCGGACAGCGACGAAGGCCATCGCACCGCGCTGCGCCATGCGATCGCGCGCCGGCTGCTCGACGATCCGGTCGTCTATGCCACGACGCTCGAACCCGAGGCGCTCGGCTATTTCACCAACCAGCGCGGCGCGATGGCGGCGCGGCTGTGCGAGGGCGCCGGGCTGATCACCGAGCAGCGCGCCGAAGGCCTGGCGCTGGTCGACGAGGGCGGCGCACTGACCGACGTCGCGATGCCCGCCGAGGGGACCGACGCGCACGCGACCCTGCTGGTCGCCGAATATCTCGCCAGGGGACTCCGCGCGGGCACCGGCAAGGCGCGGGCGGACTCGACGCCGGAGCGCGAGATCGCGGACTTTCTGGGCCGGGCGAAGGACAGCTATGGCCGTTACTGGCGCAAATCGGCGCGCGAACCCGGGGCCGAGCATGAACTGGCCGTGATCGCGATCGAGCGGCTGGAGAAATTGCAGCTGCTGGCGCGCGAAGGCGATACCGTGCGACCGCTGCCGGCGCTGGCCCGCTTCGCGCTCGGCGATGCCGCGGTGAACGCTATAGGCGGCGCGCAGCCTGTTCCGACGATGCTGCCGGGATTGTTCTGACCGGTGATGGATGATCTGCTCGACCCGGCGGAACCGTCGTCCCCGTCGCGGCCGCCGCTGCCGGCGCCGGCGTTGCCGCGCTGGCAGCCGCTGCGGCTGGGGCTGGTCGAGCTGTTCCATTATGACAGCGAGGAATTCTGGTTCCGCGACGGGCATCTGCTGCTGCGCGGCAACAATGGCGCCGGCAAGTCGAAGATCCTGTCGCTGACGCTGCCCTTCCTGCTCGACGCGCAACTCAAATCGTCGCGCATCGAACCCGATGGCGATTCCACCAAGAAGATGGCGTGGAATCTGCTGATGAACAGCTATGACCGGCGGATCGGCTATGCGTGGATCGAGTTCGGGCGAATCGCCGAGGACGGCGCGGCGCATTTCCTGACGCTGGGCGCCGGCCTGTCGGCCAATGCGGCGCGGCCGCAGGTCGACAGCTGGTACTTCATCCTCGATGGCGGCGCGCAGGCGCCGCGGATCAACAGCGACATCTGGCTGACCAGCACCGACCGCATCGTGCTGACCAGGGACCGGCTGCGCACCGCGATCGACGGCCGCGGCCAGATCTTCGACACCGGCGCCGCCTATCGCCGCGCGGTCGACGAGCGCCTGTTCCACCTCGGCCCGCGCCGCTACGACGCGCTGGTCGACACTTTGATCCAGCTGCGCCAGCCGCAATTGTCGAAGAAGCCCGACGAAGCCTCGCTGTCGAACGCGCTGACCGAGGCATTGCCGCCGCTGGCGGCCGAACTGCTCGGCGACGTCGCCGAGGCGCTCGGCCAGCTCGAGGAGGACCGCCGCCAGCTCGACGATTATCAGGCGCTGGCCAAGGCGGTCGGGCGATTCGACGCGCGCTATCGCATCTATGCCGGTACGCAGAGCCGCCGCCAGGCGCGGATCGTGCGGCAGGCGCAGACCGAGTTCGATTCCGCCAGCCGCGCACGCAGCGACGCGCAGGCGCAGCTCGAAACCGCGCGGACGCAGGAAGCCGACGCCGTCGCCGGTCATGAGGCCGCCGACCTCGCCTTGACGCACCAGCGCGCGCGGCTCGACATGCTGCTGTCCGACCCGGCAATGCAGGATGCCAATCGTCTCGACCATGCCGAGAAGGATGCGCGCGCGCGCGACCAGACGATGAAGGATGCCGAAGCCGCGCGCCTGGCGATCGCCGAGCGGCTCAATCGCGCGATCGCCGACAGCCGGCAATGGGCGGAACGGCTCGCGCGCACCGAAGCCGGCCTGGCCGAGATTCGCCGCGAGGCCGCCGGTCATGCCGGGATGGCGGGGATCGCCAATGCGTTCGCCCGCAACATGCTGACCACCGGCGATACCGCGACCTTGGTCGCGCTGTCGCCGGAGGCGATCAAGGTGGCCGAGGCCGATCTGCGCGCCATCGCCGCAAGACGGGGCGAGGAGATCGCATTGTTGCGCCGTCGGCTCGCCGATGTCGCGGCGGCCGAGGCGCGGCGTCAGCAGCAGCTTCAGGCGCTGGGCGAGGCGCGCGATGCCGCCGACGCCGCCGAGGTCCGCCGCGTGCAGGCCGATGCCGCGGTCGAAGACGAGGGCCGGCAACTGGTCGAGCGCTGGACCGATCATTTCGCCGGCCTGCGCCAGTTGCATCTCGATCCCGAGGTGCCGCGCGCGGCGCTGGCCGAGTGGGTGGTCGATCTGGCGGGCGACAATCCGGCCGGCCAAGCGTTGCATCAGGCGCAGCAGGGAGCAAGCCGGCGACTCGCCGCACGCCGGATCGCGCTCGACGGCGAGCAGGCGCTGATCGCGACCGAGCGGGAGGCGTTGCAGGACGAGCAGCGCCGGATCGAGGCCGGGGTCGACGCCGAGCCGCCGGCGCCGCCGACGCGTGACGCCGATGCGCGCGAGTCCCGGGCAGGCGCCCCGCTCTGGCGACTGGTCGAATTCGGCGATGGTGTCGACGCCAGCGAGCGCGCCGGCATCGAGGCCGCGCTGGAGGCGGCCGGACTGCTCGACGCCTGGGTCTCGCCCGACGGGCAGTTGCAGACGGCTGCGGGCGCGCCGTTGCTCGACACGCAATGGGTGCGCCGGCCGTCGACGACGGCTTCGCTCGCCGCCTGGCTGCGGGCCGACATGGCGCCTGGATGCGACGTCGCGGTCGCGACGGTCGAAGATCTGCTGACGGGTATCGCCTGCGGCCCGGACGATCCCGGCGACTGCGAAACCTGGATCGCACCCGACGGCCGCTTTCGCGTCGGCGCGCTGGCGGGCGCGTGGCGCAAGCCAGCGGCCGCCTATATCGGTTTCGCCGCGCGGGCGGCGGCGCGGGCGCGGCGGCTGGCGGAGATTACCGCCAGGCTGCTGGTGCTCGATGCCGAACAGGCGAAGCTGGCGGAGCGGGTCGCTCTGCATGAGGCGGCGCAGCAGCAGGCCGATGCCGAATGGCGCGATGCACCGCGCGACGAGACGCTGCGTCAGGCGCATCTCGCCGCCAGTGCCGCCGCGCGCGAATTCACTGCAGCGCACGAAAGGCTCGCCGCGATCGAAGCGCAATATCGCGAGACCGACGCAGCGGTAAATGCGGCGCGCGCGACGCTGGGACGCGACGCCGGCGATCTCCGGCTGCCCGAGGACGCGCAGGCGCTCGAGGCGGTCGAGACCGAACGCGGCCGCTTCAACGAGGCGCAATACCGGATCGTCCGCGCCGTCGACGATTTGCGGCTGGTCGAGCCCGAATATCGCCGGCAGACCTTGCGCGAAGGCGAGGTTCGCGAGGATCTCGAACAGCGGACCATGGCGGCGAGCATCAGCCGGGTGGAGGCCGAGGAGGCATCGGCCCGGCTCGCGGTGCTGCGCGAGACGATCGGCGCCAAGGTCGAGGAACTGAAGCAGCAATTGACCGATGCCCGCCAGGTCGTCGCGACCGGCGAACGCGCGCTGAAATTGGCCGCCGAGATCATGCGCAAGGCGGGCGAGGCGCGGGCGATCGCGAGCGAAAAGGCCGTTCAGGCGGAGGACCATCTGCTGATGCGCACGGCGGCACGGCGCGACGCCGTCGGCCGCCTGCAGAAATTCGCAGCCACCGGCCTGCTCGCGTCGGCGCTGCCCGGCGTCGAACTGCCCGACATGGCGACCGCCTGGACGATCGACCCCGCGCTCGGCGTCGCCCGCCGCGCCGAAGCCGCTTTGACCGATCTCAAGGACGACGACGACGCCTGGACGCGGATCCAGCGCCAGATCGCCGAGAATTTCGACGAACTGCAGCGCGCGCTCAACGCGCTTGGCCACCAGACCATCGCCGACGTCACCGACTGGGGCCTCGTCGTCCAGATCGTCTATCAGAACCGTCCCGAAAGCCCCGACCGTCTCGCCGCGCGGCTCGACCAGGAGGTCGCCCAGCGCGAGGAACTGCTCAGCGCGAACGAGCGGGCGGTGCTGGAGAATCATCTCCAGGCGGAGATCGCCGCCGAGATCCAGCGGCTGCTGCAGGTCGCCGAACGCCAGGTCGATGCGATCAACAAGGAATTGCACAAGCGCCCGACCTCGACCGGCGTGCGCTACCGCCTCGTCTGGCAGCCACTGGCCGAGGAAGAGGGCGCGCCGGTCGGTCTCGACGCTGCGCGCCGCCGATTGCTCAACACCAGCGCCGATCTGTGGTCGGCCGAAGATCGCCGCGTGGTCGGCGCGATGCTGCAGCAACGGATCGCCGCCGAGCGCGAGCGCGCCGACGCCGGCTTTGGTCGCGATGGGGGAAAGGATGGCGGCGGCTCGTTGTTCGACCAGCTCGCGCGCGCGCTCGACTATCGCCACTGGCACCGCTTCCGCGTCGAACGCTGGCAGGACGGGCATTGGCGCCGGCTGTCGGGGCCGGCGTCGAGCGGCGAGCGCGCGCTGGGCCTGACCGTGCCATTGTTCGCCGCGGTCGCCAGCTTCTACGGCCAGAGCGCGCAGGCGTTGGCGCCGCGGCTGATCCTGCTCGACGAGGCCTTCGCCGGCATCGACGACGCCGCGCGCGCGCATTGCATGGGCCTGATCCGCGAGTTCGACCTCGACTTCGTGGTCACCAGCGAGCGCGAATGGGGCTGTTATGCCGAACTCCCCGGCGTCGCGATCTGCCAGCTCCAGCGCCGCGAGGGGATCGACGCCGTGTTCGTCTCGCGCTGGACCTGGGACGGCAGCGCCAAACGGCGCGATGCCGATCCCGACCGCCGGTTCGCACCGGCATGAGCGACGGACCCGAACCCGATGCCCGCCTTCAGCGCCTGCTGGGCGGTGACGCGCTCGCGGCCCTGCGCGGCCGCCTTCGCCGGCGCTACGAGACCGCGCCCGACGACGGCGCGATCGCGCGCTTTCGCATATCCGGGTTGAGCGAGGACGAACATGCCGCGCTGGCGGCACTGCTCGGGCGGCCGCCGCGCGCGGCCGCCTCGCTGGCGGTCGATGTCGCGGCGCTCGACGCGGCGCTGCAGCAATCGGGCATTGCGCGCTCGCTGCATCATGCGCTCGAACTGCTCGACGGCCCGATCGTCCACCGCGCGACGGCGCGGCGCGCGCTGGAGGCCGCCTGGTCCGATGTCGTCGGTGGCTGCGGCCATGCCGACCTGGCGACGTGGCTGCGGACGCCGTCGGGCCTGGGTCTGCTCAAGCGCCTCGCCGGCAGCGATCCCGCGACGGCGACCGGGCAGATCCGCCGGGCGGAGGCGGTGCTGCGGCGCCTGCCGGCGAACGGCGTCCCGCGATCGCAACTCGCCGCCGACGCGCTCGGCGATGCGCATGGACTCGACAACGGCCAGCCGGTGGCAACGCTGGTGCTGGCGGTGTGGCGCACGATCGCAGCGCCCGTGCACGATGACGAAGAGGATGGTGCGGCAGCGTCGGCCGACCCGCCCCAGACGGCAAGTGACGAGCGCGCACGCGACATCTGGGCAAGGGCCGGCGTCCTCGTCAACGAACTGGCGCGCCCGGTATTGTTTCTCAACCTTCCCGTCATCGGTGGTCATGCGCCGACGCCCGGCGAACCCGCTTATGCATCGCTGCGCGCGCTGTTGCGATCGCCGCCGGCCTGGGACGTCGCCGGCCGCATCGTCTTTGTCTGCGAAAATCCCAATCTCGTCGCGATCGCCGCCGACCGGCTGGGCACCGACTGCGCGCCTTTGGTCTGCACCGATGGCGCGCCGGCGGCGGCGCAACGCTGCCTGCTGGCGCAGCTGGTGCGATCGGGCGCGGTGCTGCGCTATCACGGCGACTTCGACTGGCCGGGCATCCAGATCGGCAATCAGGTGATGCGCGATCATGGCGCGTTGCCATGGCGCTTCGGCGCGGCCGACTATCGCGCCGCGATCGGCACCGCATCCGGCCTGGGGCAGACGCTGGCCGGCCGGGTGGTGGAAGCCGGATGGGACGCCGCCTTGTCGCCTGCGATGCAGGAGCATCGGATCGCCGTGGCCGAGGAAGCGCTGGCGGCGGTGCTGGTCCCCGATCTCGATTTGCGACCCGGCCAGCCCGGCGGTCCCGGCTGACCGGCACATTTGCCCACGATCTCCGCGACCTGCGACATCGGGGGTCATCCAGCACGTCACCGCCATCCTGCCCGAACGCCGCCCGCTCGACGCAGCGGCGGGAATCGATACTGTGGCAGCGGCGTGAGCGAGGAGAGATGCGATGCCGGTACTTGGAATTGGTGGCCTGTTCTTCCGCAGTAAGGATCCCGATGGCTTGAACGCCTGGTATCGCGAGCATCTCGGCATCGGCGCGGGCTGTGTTGCCACCGAAGACGCGACGCCGGACGAATGGTCGTGGCAAACCGAGGGCGGCCCGGTGGTCTTCGCGCCGTTCAAGGCCGACACCGACTATTTCGCGGCAGACAAGCAGTTCATGCTCAATCTGCGCGTGCGCGATCTCGATTCGCTGCTCGAGCAGCTGCATGCGGCGGGCATCGCGGTGATCACCAAGCCGGAATGGAACGATCCACAGACCGGCCAGTTCGCGCGTATCCACGATCCCGAGGGCAATGCGATCGAACTCTGGGAGCCGCCGGTCCCATGATCGGCGGATTTTTCGGCGCGCCTCCCGCGCCGATGTGACGCGACCCTGCCTGGTGCGACGATGGAGCACGGGATCGCCATCGCCGAGGAAGCACTGGCGGCTCCCTCGTCATGTGGCTTGATCAGCAACGCGCCGCCCACATGTGAACGGCGGGCCTTTGCATGGCGATGCAAAGTGGACAATCGGTGCGATCGGTGCCATATCGGCCTGGCAGTTTCGCGTTTGGAGTCGATTATGGGTAATCCAGCCATCGAGGCCGGACGGGCGCGGAGGATCCGCGGGCTGAGTGAAGGCACGATCCGCATCGCGCTTCGGGAGAGCAACCCGAAAGCCTTGGCCGGCGACCTGGGGACAATGGCCGAGATCCTCCTGGCCGTCTCCGATGCAATCGCCGAGTTGCCCTATGCTGCCCGCAATGAGCTCGTACGCGAGAAGGACCAGATTGGCCGCAGGTTGATCGAGTCGGCGCCCGGGCAGGGGCGTTCCGCCGCCACCCCGACGCACATCGAGGGCGGTGGCCGTGTCATCCATAGCCGCGGTGCCGGACTCGGCGAGGCCATCTCGATCGAGGAGGGCCGCCGGCGGCTGCGCGACTATGCGACGCCACGGCCGATCGAGAGCTGGGCCGGCCCCGTGGCTGGCGCGAGCGAGATCGAAACTTCGCTGGGGATTCCGCGCTCGACTCTGAGCAAGTGGCAGCAACGCAAGGCGATCGTCGGATTGCTGCGCGGCGAGCGCAAGCTCGCTTATCCCCTCGAGCAGTTCGTCGACGGGAGGCCCCTCGAGGGCATCGCCGACATTCTGCGTCTGGCGCCTGACGCGCGGTCCGGGTGGCTCTGGCTGCGTCAGGCGCATGGCGCGCTCGATGGTCGCATACCGCTCGAGGTGTTGAAGTCGGGTCGCAGGGCGGACGTCGTCGAGGTCGCCGAACGCGATTTCGCGTGATGTGATGCTGGACCTCAAGACGGTGACGTCGCTCACCCGGCGGTTCCAGCCGAGCGCCTATTTGCGCTGCACACCCCTGGCGCACCGCTCGACGCCGCTCGGAATGGGCTTCGGCAAGACGCGGTTTGCGAGTCCCAAAGACGGCTTCAAGCTGCTCTATGTCGCAAAGGATCTGCCCACGAGCATCGTGGAGGCGGTCGTTCGCGATCGCTTCGAGGGCGTCGCTCCTCGCGAACTCGCCATCAGCGACCTGGCCGATTGGGGCGTTTGCGAGGTTTCGGCGCTTGCACCCTTACGTGTTCTCGACCTTCGTCGCGATGGCTGCTTCAGATTGGGAGTGTCCACCGATATCGTCGGCGCCAAGGCCCAGGATGAAGCGCGCGTCTTCAGCGAGGCACTCCATGATGAAACCGACCTCGACGGGATTCTCTATCATTCGCGATTGCGGCGGCGCGAGTGCGTTGCCGTTTATGATCGAGCCGTTGGCGTGAAGCTCGTCGCTGAGCCGGTCGTCGAACTTGAGACGCGAGCCAGTCTCGTCACGGCGCTGCGCACTCTCAGGATCAGGCTACTCGCGTGATTCCCGCGGTCCACGCTTTGTCGATCGGAGCCATTTTTACATATGGAGATGCTGCATTGGACCCTCGCCCCGCCGCGCCTCGCCGCAGCCAGATTACCGGCAACGCCGGTCTGAACTATGCGGCATGGCAGCTATCGCGGCGGGGCTGGCACGTCATGCCGACGATTCGCAATGCGCGTGGATCTGACCTGATCGTAACGAACGACGACGAGACCGTCTTCTTCGGTGTGCAGTCCAAGGCTCTGAGCAAGCGTAACGCCATCGGCCTCGGCCTGACGCTCGATGACCTACGATCCGATTGGTGGATCATTACCGTCAACGCAAATTCAGATTCACCTACCTGCTATGTTCTCTCGCTCGATGACGTTCGTCTCATCGCCTGCCGGGACAAGGGAGGTGAGCAGCGCTACTGGCTTGAGCCTCGCGACTATGAGCGCGATGAATTCCGCGATGCTTGGCATCGAGTCGGCATCCCCGCCGCTTCCTGACACTGCCAACACCCTGCGCCTTCGGGCGTGGGGTGTTCGAGACTTCTCACGACCCCGCTTAACGCACGTTTGGCGCAACCTCGAACAGGTGAGCGAGCTGTCGTCTGCCGTCCCAAGCCGAAGGGCGCTCGGCCAGCCTACCCTGCCATCGCGGCTCGCCGTGCCAGTCGCTGCGATAAGCGCGAAGCGAATCTAGGATGGATGCTTTGGCACCTGCCGACGCGCTTGCATCGTCATCGAAACCGGGTTCCCACATGCAGCACGAGCAAATGGTTATTCCCGCCAACCCACCTCGCTCGTCGTAAGCAGGTTCGCCAGCATAATCCGGGAAGCCGCACGCAGGGCAGAGAAAGTGTCCGGCGTCCAGAATATTGAATTGACGGGCATCAACCATTGCATTGGCTTAGAGCGCTGTACGATTGCTTTCGAGCCAATTTCAGCCATTCCGCGCTAGCGCCCTCGGGTGCTGGGCATTGCTGTGAGGGGCAGCGATTCAGGGTCCCAGCTTATGGTGCTTATGGCTGGCGCCCACAGGGAAACGGGCACCTTTCGATGCCCGCGCAACCCATTGAAATGGTGTCGCAAATTGGTCGGGGCGACAGGATTCGAACCTGCGACCCCCACACCCCCAGTGTGATGCGCTACCAGGCTGCGCTACGCCCCGACCGAGCCGCGCGCTTTACGGCGCTGTGGCCGCGATGGCAAGCCGCTGCTCGTATAGTCAGAAATTCGATCAACCTTACCGAATTTCTGCGTTTCCCAGATCAGGCGAATCAGGGCATTGGTTGCGGACAGCCACCACGGCTGCCGCCGGCTTCCCCCCTCCCCTTGGCCGGCGGCGATCATGATCCTCCCCGGGCCGGGTTCGGGGAGGATTTTTTTCGATCAGCCGGTGACCCCTGCCAGCGTGGCGAGGCCGAGGAAGGCGAAGAAGCCCATCGAATCGGTCGTCATCGTCACGAACACCGACGACGACACCGCCGGATCGACGTCCATCCGGTCGAGCGACAGCGGCACGAGCACGCCGGCCAGCCCGGCGATGATGATGTTGGTCAGCATCGCCGCCGCGATCACGCCGCCCAGCCACGGGTTCGAGAAGACCAATGCGACGCCGAGGCCGATCACCACCGCCACCGTCACCCCGTTGAGCAAGGCGATGCGGATCTCGCGCAGGATCGTGCGCCACATGTTCGATTCGGTCAGCTGGTTGGTCGCCAGCGCGCGGACCGTGACCGCCATCGTCTGCGTGCCGGCATTGCCGCCGACGCCCGCCACGATCGGCATCAAGGTGGCGAGCGCGACCATCTGCGCGATCGTGCCTTCGAAGATCGCGATGATCGACGACGCGACCAGCGCCGTGCCGAGATTGGTGATCAGCCAGCGGACACGCGACTTGTAGCTTTCGAACACCGGCTGGTTGATGTCGCCATCGCCCGCGCCCGACAGCTTGAGGATGTCCTCGCCGGCTTCCTCCTGGATGATGTGGACGATGTCGTCGACCGTGATCATGCCGACCAGACGGCCGCCATGATCGACCACCGCGGCCGAGATCAGCGCATATTTCTGGAAGCGCAGCGCAACCTCTTCCTGGTCCATGTCGATCGGAATCAGCGTCTGTTCGCGCTGCATGACGTCGGCGACCGCGATCGAGCGCGAGGTGCGCAGGATCCAGCTGAGCTTGCACGTGCCGACCGGCTTGTGCTGCGCATCGACGACGAAGATCTCCCAGAAATCGGTGGTCAGATCCTCGTTGGTGCGCAGATAATCGAGGACGTTGCCGACCGTCCAATGTTCGGGCACCGCGATCAGGTCGCGCTGCATCAGGCGGCCGGCGGATTCCTCCGGGTAGGACAAGGCCTCCTCGATCGCGGCGCGATCGTCGGGATCGAGCGCGCGGAGGACGGCGCGCTGATCGGCCTCCTCCATGTCCTCGATGATGGCGACCGCGTCGTCGGTATCCATCTCGGCGGCGAGCTCGGCGACCTGCGCCGGATCGAGCGCGTCGATCAGCTCTTCGCGGACATAGTCGTTGAGCTCGGCGATCACGTCGCCGTCGAGCAGGTCGGCCAGCGCATAAGCGAGCTTGCGGCGCTTGTCGGCGGGCGCGAGCTCGAACAGATCGGCAATGTCGGCGGGGTGGAGCGGCGCGACCAGCGCGCGCGCGGCCTCGTCATTGCCGGTTTCGACATGGCCGAGCACGGCGCTGACGAATTCGGGTTTCATCCGGTCGTCTTCGTCGAGGCTGGGCTCGTGCGGCTCGGCCAATGACAAACGGGTTTCGCTCATCCTCGTGCTCCCGGCCGTTGCGCACGGCTCCTTTGGCGTGCTGCGCCTGCGAAGGCAATGCCGCTGTCAGTTTCCGACAGACGACGATGCACACAGGTCCGGCCTAGGCGGGGAACGGCCCTCGCCGGGGGCCCGGTGGGGACGGCGTCATCGCGACCCGCGCCGTCCCCGCCAAATCGCCCGAGGTTGGGGGTTTCCACCGCGCCGCCAGGCCCTATATCGGCGCCTTTCATATTCCATGCAGGAGAGAGACATGGCCGAGACCCCGGAAACGCTGACCCTTACCCTCGACAAGGGCGACGTCGTCATCCGCCTGCGCCCCGATCTGGCGCCGCTGCACGTCGCGCGCATCGCCGAACTGGCGAGCGAAGGCTTTTACGACGGCGTGATCTTCCACCGCGTGATCGCGGGTTTCATGGCGCAGGGCGGCGATCCGACCGGCACCGGCATGGGCGGCTCCAAGAAGCCCGATCTGCCTGCCGAGTTCAACAGCGAGCGCCACGTGCGCGGCGTCTGTTCGATGGCGCGTTCGGCCAACCCCAACAGCGCCAACAGCCAGTTCTTCATCTGCCTCGACGACGCCACTTTCCTCGACAGGCAGTACACCGCCTGGGGCGTGGTCGAGAGCGGCATGGAGAATGTCGACGCGCTGCCCAAGGGCGAGCCGCCGCGCGAGCCGGGCAAGATTTTGAAAGCGACGGTGGCTTGATTGAGGAGACCCTTCTCCCTTGAGGGGAGAAGGAACCGTCTGAACTTAGCCCCTCCCCTTCAGGGGAGGGGCTTTAAGAAACCACCGCCACCAGCGACACGCCGAACGGCATCGGCACGCGCCCCACGAGATGCCGCTCCAGCCCGAAGATCCCGGTGAACAGCCGGTTGAGCGGCGGCGAGGGCATCGCGTCGTCGGCTTCCTGCTTCTTCGTCGCCTTGCCGATGATCCGCACCGCGGCCGCGAGCGGGAAGAGCAGACTGTTGAAGTGGCTGACCATGTCGACCTTCAGCCCGGCCTCGGTGAAGACACGCAGCAGCGCCGCCTTCGAATAGCGGCGGTGATGATGGTGGACGACGTCGTGCGCGCTCCACATCCACGGATTCGCCGGCACCGCGACCAGCAATTTGCCGCCGGGCTTCAGCTTGGTGCGGATGCTCGCCAGCGCCGCACGGTCGCCGTCGATATGTTCGAGCACGTCGAGCAAGGCGATCAGGTCGTAATGGCCGTCGGGAATCCCAGTCAGTTCGGGCAGCGGCGCGGTGCCGACCGGCCGGCCGAGGCGCTGGCTGGCGATCGCGCGCGCCGGCGCATCGATCTCTAGTCCGTCGACGGTGCCGAATTCCCCGAGCATGCCGAAATTATGGCCGGTGCCGCAGCCGATCTCGAGGATGCGGGCATCTCTGGGCGGCTTCACGTGGCGGCGGATGATGTTCGACAGGATCGCGCGGCGCGCGACATACCACCAGTGGACGGCGTCCTGTTCGGCCATGCGATCGAAGACGGCGCGTTCCATCAGCCGGCCACCCTGATCGCAGGGGCGGGCGTGGCAGTGGGGACGGGGACCGGATCGGGTTCGGCGGCGCCATGGTCCGGCGCAATCGCCGCCTCGCCCTCCATGCCGATCGTCTGGCGCACGATGTAGAGCGGCCGGCCCTTGGTCTCGACCAGGATGCGGCCGACATATTCGCCGAGCACGCCCAGCGAGATCAGCTGGAGGCCGCCGAGGAACAGGATCGCGGTCATCATCGAGGCATAGCCGGGCACGTCGACGCCCGACACCATCGTCCGCACCATCAGGAACACCGCATAGACGATCGAGAACAGGGCGATGACGACGCCGACATAGCTCCAGACGCGCAACGGCAGGGTCGAGCCCGAGGTGATGCCGTCGAGCGCGAGCGTCCACAATTTCCAGTAGTTGAACTTGGTCGCGCCGACGGTGCGCGGCGCGCGATCATAATAGACCGCGGCCTGGCGGAAGCCGCTCCACGCGAACATGCCCTTCATGAAACGGTTGCGCTCGGGCATACGCTTGATCGCCTCGACCACCTGCCGGTCGAGCAGGCGGAAATCGCCGGCATGTTCGGGGATCTTGTCCGACGAGAGCCAGTTGTGCGCGCGGTAATAGAGGTCGGCGGTCAGCCGCTTCGGGAAACTGTCGGTCTCGCGGTTGCGGCGGACGCCATAGACCACCTCATGGCCCTCGCGCCATTTCGCCAGCATCTCGCCGATCACCTCGGGCGGATCCTGCAGATCGACGTCCATCGGGATGATCGCATGGCCGGCGGCATGATCGAGCCCGGCCGAGAGCGCAGCCTCCTTGCCGAAGTTGCGCGACAGGGAGATCGCGCGCACGCGGCGATCGGCGCGGTTGGCGCCGAGGATCGCCGGCAAGGTCGCGTCGGTCGAGCCGTCGTCGACGAACAGGATCTCCCAGGCCGGCCGGCGCCCGACCGGAAACAGCGCGTCGAGGATCGCCGAGACGCGCGCGACAAACGGCGCGATCGCCTCCTCCTCGTCCTTGACGGGCACGATCAGCGAGAGCTGGATATCGACGGGGACCACCATGTTCAGGCTCTTCCTGCCACAAAAATTGCGATCAAGGGTAAAGGAAATCGGTGCATTCAACCGAACACGAAGCGGCGGTTGAGCGCGAAGGTGACGAACGGGGTGACGAACAGCATCGGCACCACCGGCCACCAATTGGGGCCGTGCAGCGGGCCGGTCAGCACCCAGACGAACGCCGAGTTGAGGCCGAAGCTGATCAGCGACACCAGCGCGAAGCGTCCGGTGGTCCGGGCGGTATTGTCGCGGCTGCCATGGCCCCTGAAGCTCCAGCGGCTGTGCAGGACATAGCCGAACGCCATCGCCGTCAGATAGGCGAAGACATTGGCGAGCAGCGGCCACATGCCCACGAACTCGGCCAGCCCATAATAGACGCCGGCGCCGAGCGCGGTGACCAAGCCGCCGGTGAGGCCATAGCGGATGAGCTGCCCCATCACGCCGCCGCCGCCGGTCAGCAGGTGCATCACGCCCGACGGCGCCTGGTTCGAACCTTCCATCGGGCGAGCCTCTAGGCTTCGCGCTTCATCTTCTCAATCGCTCTGTTTATGGGGGAGCGAGATACCACACCCTTCCCCCTTGATGGGGGAAGGATACGGAGACTTAGGTCCGCCCCTTGGCGGGCCTTAGTCGGAGTTGGATGGGGGTGATGTTTGGCGAATGGCTCTACGCCGAACATCACCCCCACCCAGCTCCGACTAGGCCCCGCCGAAGAGGCGCGACCAAGTCTGCGCAACCCTCCCCCATCAAGGGGGAGGGGGATAAGCCGGGGCTGACGAAACGATGACCGAATCCTCCGCCTCGCGGCACTGGCGATACTGGGTGATCGCCATCTGGCTGGTCGCGGCCGGCTTCATGATCGGCTATAAGTGGAATGCGATCCACTGGCTGACGCTGACCGACACCGACGACAATATGCGGCTGGCGCAGGTGCGCGCGTGGCTGGGCGGCCAGGGCTGGTATGATCTGCGCCAGTACAAGCTCGATCCGCCGCGCGGTGCCGACATCCACTGGTCGCGCCTGGTCGATATCCCTATCGCCGGGCTGATCCTGGCGCTGAAACCGTTCCTGGGGCCGGTCTGGGCCGAACGCTGGGCGGCGGGGATCGCGCCGCTGCTGCCGCTGGGCGTGGCGATGATCGCGGTCGCGCTGACCGTCCGCCGGCTGATCGCGCCGGGCGCGTTCGCGATCGGCGCCGGGCTGGTGCTGTGCGGCCAGGCCGCGCTGCTGATGTTCATGCCGATGCGGATCGACCATCATGGCTGGCAGCTCGCGCTGCTGATGGTCACGGTCGCCGGCCTGTTCGACCCGAAACGGCTGCGCGGCGGCGCCACCGTGGGCATCGGCACCGCCTTGTCGCTGGTGATCGGACTCGAACTGTTCGTCTATCTCGCGGTCGCCGGCGCCACCGTCGCCTTGCGCTGGGTGTGGGACGCCGAGGAGCGCGAGCGGCTGCAATCCTATGCGCTGACGCTCGCCGGCGGGACGGCGGCCGGCTATCTGATCTTCGCGTCCGACGCCAATCGCGTCGCCCGCTGCGACGCGCTGACGCCGGTCTGGCTGTCGGCGATGCTGGTCGCGGGCGCCTTGCTGTTCGTCCTGTCGCGCCTGCCGCTCCAGACCCGGCTCGCCCGGCTCGGCGCGGCGGTGACGGCCGGCGTGGCTTTGGTCGGCGCCTTCGCGCTGACCTGGCCCGCCTGCCTCGGCCGGCCCGAACAGGTCTCGCCCGAACTCGACCGGCTGTGGCTGTCGAACGTGCGCGAGGCCAAGCCGCTTTATTCGCATCCGATCCGCACCTCGCTGCCGGTGGTCGCGCTGCCGCTGATCGGCATGATCGGCGCGATCTGGGCGACGTGGCGCGCGCGCGGCACCGTGGCGTTCGGCAATTGGCTGCCGATGGCGGTGCTGACGATCTTCTCGTCGCTGCTGCTGCTGTGGCAGACCCGCGCCGGTCCCAGCGCGCAATTGCTGGCGATCCCGGGCGCGGCTGCGCTCGCCTGGACCTTCCTGCCGTGGGCGGGACGCCACCGGCTGATGGTGGTGCGGGTGTTCGGCACGGTCGGCCTGTTCCTGGTCGTATCCGGTCTCGCCGTGACCTTCATCCTGCGCAACCTGCCGGCGGGCGTCGCGCCGATCGGCAAATACCGCCAGACCGTCAACACCGCGAATGCGCTCTGTCCCCGGCTCGGATCGCTGCGGCCGATCGCGAAACTGCCGGCGACGACGATCATGACCTTCGTCGATCTCGGCCCGCGGCTGATCACCGTCACGCACCACAAAGCGATTGCCGGCCCCTATCACCGCAACGGCGATGCGATCCTCGACATCCACCATGCGTTCGACGGCACGCCGGAGAATGCCCGCGCGATCGCGCTCAGGCACGGCGCGACCTTGCTGCTGATCTGCCCCAACCTCTCCGAATCGACGATCTACCGTGCGCGCAGCCCGAAAGGCTTCTACGCCCGGCTGAGCGCCAACGAGCGCTTCGACTGGCTGGAGCCGATGCCGCTGCCCGCGGGTTCTCCTTATCGGCTGTGGCGGATAAGGTGAGCCGATGGCCCTGAACTTGACCAAGATCGCGTTCGGCTGCGACAGCCTCGACATGCTGGCGTCGCGCGTCGCGGCGCGCGCGGCGAGCGATGGCGAAATGCCGATGACCACCCGCTATCTGCCCAAGCGCCACGCCGAGATGGTCGGTGGATCCTTATACTGGATCGTCAGGCACAGCCTCGTCGCGCGATCGCCGATCATCGGTTTCGCCGAGGCCGAGGACGGCAAGCGCACGATCATCCGGCTCGAGCCCCGGCTGATCGCGGTGCGCCCGCGCCCCAAGCGCGCGCATCAGGGCTGGCGTTATCTGGAAGCGGCCGATGCGCCGCCCGATATCGGCACCGGCACGCCCGATATCGCCGCACTGCCGCCGGGGCTGGCCGGCGAACTCGAGGCGCTGGCGCTGCTTTAGCCTATTTCCCGCAGGCCACCGGCCCCGAACCGAGCTGGCGGACGGTGCAGGCGGCCTTGCCGGTCACGATCACCTCGCCCGAGCCGCCGGCGGTGATCCGCGCGCTGCGTGTCGCCTGCATCCGCACATTGGCGGCGCCCTGCACCGTCAGCTGGACATCGGCTGCGGCCATGCCGCGCGCGTCGAGATCGCCGCTCCCCTGGACGACCACCTGCGCATCGCGCGTCGTTCCGCCGATCGTCAGCCGTCCCGAACCGGCAATCACAGCGCGCAGTTGATCGGTCGCGACCGTGCCGACCGTCATCGTGCCGGCGCCGTTCAGCGAGACGTCGACGCGCGCACCCTTGAGCCGGTCGATCGCGAGCGTGCCGCTGCCATTGAGCCAGGCCGAATAGAGATCGGGCGTGGTCAGCGCGATGGTCACCGGCCCGTCGGTCTCGCCCGGCCAATTGCCCCAGCCGGCATTGCCGGTGCGGATCATCAGCGTGCGGCCTTCGACCCTCAGCGACAGCCGATCGAGCGCATGGCGATCGCCCTCGGCCTTCGCACTCGCGCCGCGGCCGGTCACCACCGTCACCCGATAGGGACCGTCCACCCGGATCCGGTCGAAGCTCGAGACGCCGATGTTCTGCTGAGCGGCCGGTGCGGGCGCTGCGAACAGCAGCAGCAACAGGGCTGCGAGCGGACGGAAGAAGGCGCGCCGGTCATGATCATCCCACATGGCGGCGATCATGGCAGTGCTTGGCTGGCGGCGCTAGCTCAGGTTGCAGCGCACGTCGCCCGATCCCACCTTGCTGGTCTTGCACTGCGCCGTGCCATAGACGTCGACGTCGCCCGATCCCAGCAGCGAGATGTCGGCGCTGGCGTCCGCCGTCGCCGCGACATCGCCCGATCCCGCGAGCGAGACCTTGAGCGCCTTCGCCCTCAAGCCCTTCGCCGCGACTGATCCCGAACCCGCAATCGAGATCGACAGGCTGTCGGCCGTGCCCGCCAGTTCGGCCTCGCCCGATCCGGCAAGATCGACATCGACCTTGGGCGCCGTGACCTGTGCGACTTTCAAGCCGCCCGATCCGGCGATCGACGCGGCGAAGTCGCCCGTCACCGTGTCGACATCCATGTCGCCCGATCCGGCGACCGCGGCGGCCTTGATCATAGGCATCGTAACCGTGATGGTGACGTTCCTGTCGCCGCTGCTCCAGCTGAAGCCGCTGTGCGACTTGCGTCCGATCTTCAAATCGCTGCCGTCGACGACGATCTCCAGTTTGTCGATCAGCCCGGTATCGCCGGCGGCGGTGACCGAGAAGGCCGGCCCGACCTTGACGACGACATCGTCGGGCCCCTTCAGCGAGACCTGATCGAATCCGGTCAATGCGAAAGACTTGTTGCCCTTCGTCCCACTCGATTTCGCCTCGCTTTTGCCACCGCTCGAGCCGCCGACATGGCAGGCCGAAACCAGCACCAGCGGCGCGACCATCAGGATCGCCATAGGGAATGAGCGCATCATCGTCTCCATGCCTGTGTATTATACATGCAATACACTTGCCCGAAAACAAGGGCAACGAAAAAGGGCGGCCCCGGCAGGACCGCCCTCTTTCGTCTTCGGGGGTCGCCGATCAGGCGGCGACGCTGGTCTTGTTGTGGATCGCGGCAGCCTTGCGCAGGATGTCGAGAATCTTGTTGAGCGCGCCGGGTTCGTCGGTCTCCTCCATCGCGGCGAGCTCGCGCGCGAGACGGCTGGCCGCCGCTTCGAAGATCTGACGCTCGGAATAGCTCTGCTCGGGCTGGTCCTCGGCGCGGAACAGGTCGCGGACCACCTCGGCGATCGACACGAGGTCGCCCGAATTGATCTTCGCTTCATATTCCTGCGCGCGGCGCGACCACATCGTGCGCTTGACCTTGGGCTTGCCCTTCAGCGTGTCGAGCGCCTCGCGCAGCGTCTTGTCGCTCGACAGCTTGCGCATGCCGACGGTTTCGGCCTTGTTGAACGGCACGCGCAGCGTCATCCGCTCTTTTTCGAAACGGAGCACGTAGAGATCGAGCCGCGCACCGGCGATTTCCTGGCTTTGCAGCTCGATGACACGGCCCACACCGTGCTTGGGGTAAACAACATAATCGCCGACGTCGAAGCTCAGCGCTTTGGCAGCCATCAATCAGAACCTTTCACTGGAATATGGAACGCGAGACGCCAAATGGCTGGCCGCAAGGGGGCGGCCGCCTGGTCTGGTGCGTCCGTTACGTCGAAATCTCTCCACAAGGATATGCCATGGGGTGCGAACAAGGGTTCGCATCGGCAACCCATATAGCGGATTCGTAATAAAATTGCCAGCCCACCGTCATCGGTGACAAAGCGGCCAATCTGCCGCTGCGGAATCCTCAGGTCGCGAACAGCCGGGAGTCGTCGGCGAAGGCCTTGAACTCCAGCGCATTGCCGCTGGGATCGGTGAAGAACATCGTGGCCTGCTCGCCCGGCTGGCCGACGAAGCGGATGTGCGGGGCGATGCCGAACACCAGGCCCGCCGCGGCGAGCCGGTCGGCCAGCGCCCGCCAGTCGGCCATCGTCAGCACGACACCGAAATGCGGCACCGGCACGTCGTGACCATCGACCGGATTGACGTGCGGCGCCGACCGCATCGCCGGCCGAATCGCCGGATCGAGATGGGCGACGATCTGATGTCCGTACAGATCGAAATCGACCCAGCTCTCCGAACTGCGGCCCTCGCGGCATCCGATCAGCCCGCCATAGAATGCGCGCGCCGCGCCGAGATCGTGGACGGTGAAGGCGAGATGGAAGGGCCGCATGCGCGTCTCCGCCGGGGTCACGGCTTTGCCAGCGCGACGCACCAGGGGAAATCGACATCGACCGCGGTGCCGGCGTCCGCGGCCGCTTTGGTCTCTTTCATGATTCGTTCCTTCTCGCGCCCCATCGCCTCGTCGGACTCGGGTTCGGACTTGCCTTCGCCTTTCAGCATCTCCCGGGCGCGATGATCGAGCACCGCCGCGATCGTCGCAAGATCCTTGGCGGTGGTCGATGCCCCCTCCCGCGCGCGGACCTCGTCATAGGCCAGCGCGACGTAGATCGCGCATTGCGGCAAGGTCGGCCTGGGCTTTTCCGGCACGGCGGCGCGCAGGACGGGCAGGCAGCGATCGGCTTCGGCGTGGGCGAGCGCGTCGGGATCGGCGCTGTCCTTGGCCTGCTTCTGCAGCGCCGCGACCGCGCTCAAGATCGCGTCGCGCACGGCCTCGCGCGTCCGGCCGGTCTCCTTCATCACCGCCTCGCCGACGATCCCGGCGAAAGTCGCGCCGTCGGCGGCGAGCGGCGGATAATCGTCCCAATTGCCGGCGCCGCGCTCCTGCTCCGACGCGACGATCGCGAGCGCGGCGACGCAACGGATGCGCTTCGCCTGATCGGCATTCAGCGGCTTCGCGGGTGGGGTGGGCTGGGAAGCAGCGGGTTGGACGGCGGTTAGAAGGGCGAGCAAGGCGAGAATCGAGCCGCGGAACCAACTCCTCCCCGGAACGGGGAGGGGGACCATGCGCAGCATGGTGGAGGGGCAGGGGCCACGGCGGTTGCATCCAGCCCTGCCCCTGCCCCTCCACCACTCGCTGCGCGAGCGGTCCCCCTCCCCGTTCCGGGGAGGAGTGCTTCCGGCGCTCTGCCAAAACTTCCACATCTCAACGCTGAACTGCCGCACGCTTTATCGCCTCTGCCGTCATCGCGCCTGCCTAAGCGTCCGTCTCCGCTCGGGCAATCGGCCGATTGTAATTGTCACGACTCCGCGCGATAGGCGGCGGCGTGCTCAGCCGGCCCAAGATCATCGCTGTCGTCGCCGGCTTCGTGTCCGCGGTGGGCTTCGCGCCGCTCGACCTGTGGCCGGTCACGCTGCTGGCCTTCGCGCTGCTGCTGCACCTCGTGCGCGCCGCGCCGAACCGCCGGGGCGCGCTGGCGCGCGGCTACTGGTTCGGCGTCGGCCATTTCACTTTGGGCCTCAACTGGATCGCCCACGCCTTCACCTTCCAGGACAAGATGCCGTGGTGGCTCGGCTATGGCGCGGTCGTGCTGCTCGCTTTCTATCTCGCGATCTTTCCGGCGGTCGCGGCGGGACTGGCCTGGCGGTGGGGCCGCAAGGACGGCCTGACGCTGGCGCTGGTGGGCGCCGCCGCGTGGATCGTCACCGAATGGCTGCGCGCGATTTTGTTCACCGGCTTCGCCTGGAACCCGCTGGGCGTGGTGCTGATCAAGCCGGGCACGGCGATGCTGGCCACCGTCATCGGCACCTATGCGCTGTCGGGCATCGTCGTGCTGCTGGCCGGCTGCCTGCTGCTGCTCGCCGACCGTCGCGGCGCGCGCGCCGGACTGTTCAGGGACGGCCCGGCGATCTCTGCGCTGGCATTGCTCACCGTCTTGCTCGGCGGGCCGGCGCTGGTCAAAGCAATGGCTTCGACCCCCGTGAAGGCCGCGGGTCCGCTGATCCGCGTCGTCCAGCCCAATATCGGCCAGGAGCAGAAGCACGACCCCGCCTTCGACAGGGTCAATTTCGAGCGGCTCGCCACTCTGTCGGCGAAGCCGGCGCCCGGCCCGCGCCTGCTGCTGTGGCCCGAGGCCGCCGTTCCCGACTTCCTCGAACAGGAAGCATGGGCGCGCGACCGGCTGGCAAGGCTGCTCGGGCCGGACGACATGCTGCTGACCGGTGGCATCGCCCTGATCGGCGACGATCAGGACAGAGTGATCGGCGCGCGCAACAGCCTGTTCGCGATCGGCTACGACGCCGGGATCGCCGGCCGCTACGACAAGGCGCATCTCGTGCCCTATGGCGAATATCTGCCGATGCGGCCGATATTGTCGCTGATCGGCATCTCGCGGCTCGTGCCGGGCGATCTCGATTTCTGGCCGGGTCCGGGGCCGCGCAGCCTGAAGGTGCCGGGCTTCGGCAAGGTCGGCGTGCAGATCTGCTACGAGATCATTTTCTCGGGACAGGTGGTCGATCGCCGCGACCGGCCGGACTTCCTGTTCAATCCCTCGAACGACGCCTGGTTCGGCCCTTGGGGTCCGCCGCAGCATCTGGCGCAGGCGCGGCTGCGCGCGATCGAGGAGGGCATGCCCGTCGTCCGCTCGACGCCGACCGGCATCTCGGCGGTGATCGACGCCGATGGCCGCCTGCTGGCGACGGTCGCACCGGCCAAGGCCGGTTTCATCGAGACCCGCCTGCCGCCGGTCCATGCGCCGACCCCGTTCGCGCGATACGGCAATGTCCTGCCACTGGCCTTCGCAGTTTTTCTTGTCTGCGCAGCGATTGCGCGGCGGCGCTTCGCACGCTAGGGGACACATAAGGATATCTTTATATCCTGACATGCCCTAGACCCACTCCGCCCTGGATCAACCATGGTTCCGCACCAGACACAGGAATGAATATGCGCAGCAATTATCTCTTCACGTCCGAAAGCGTCTCCGAGGGCCATCCCGACAAAGTCGCCGACCAGATTTCGGACGCCATCGTCGACCTGTTCCTGGGCAAGGACCCGCAGGCCCGCATCGCCTGCGAAACGCTGACCACCACCCAGCTCGTCGTGCTCGCCGGCGAAATCCGCTGCAAGGGCGTCTATGAAGATGGCGCGTGGGCGCCGGGCGCGCAGGACGAGATCGAACAGACGGTCCGCAATACCGTCAAGCGGATCGGCTACGAGCAGTCGGGCTTCCACTGGGAGAATTTCGAGTTCATCAACCGGCTGCACGGCCAGTCGGCGCATATCGCGCAGGGCGTCGACGAGGCGGGCAACAAGGATGAAGGCGCCGGCGACCAGGGCATCATGTTCGGCTATGCGACCGACGAGACCGACGATCTGATGCCGGCGACGCTCGACTACAGCCACAAGATCCTCGAGCGCCTCGCGGCCGACCGCCATTCGGGCGCGGCGCCGTTCCTCGAGCCCGACAGCAAGAGCCAAGTCACCTTGCGCTACGAGAACGAGATGCCGGTCGAGGCGTCCGCGCTGGTGGTCTCCACCCAGCACAAGCCGGGCTATTTCTATCATGACGGCGAGGGCGATCCCGCGCTGTACAAGGAATTGCGCGACTATGTCGTCGGCGTGTTCAAGGATGTGCTGCCCGATGGCTTCGTCACCGACAACACCGCGATCCACGTCAACCCGACCGGCCGTTTCGAGATCGGCGGCCCCGATGGCGACGCCGGCCTGACCGGCCGCAAGATCATCGTCGACACCTATGGCGGCGCCAGCCCGCACGGCGGCGGCGCGTTCAGCGGCAAGGACCCGACCAAGGTCGACCGTTCGGCCGCCTATGTCACCCGCTATCTCGCCAAGAACGTCGTCGCCGCCGGCTTCGCCCGCCGCTGCACGATCCAGCTCAGCTATGCGATCGGCGTCGCCGAGCCGCTGTCGGTCTATGTCGACCTGCACGGCACCGGCACGGTCGATGAAGCGCAGCTGGAGGCGGTGCTGCCGCAGCTGGTGCGGCTGACCCCCAAGGGCATTCGCGAGCATCTCGGCCTCAACAAGCCGATCTACGCGCGCACCGCCGCTTATGGCCATTTCGGCCGCAAGCCCGACGGCGACTTCTTCCCGTGGGAGAAGCTCGACCTCGTCGAAAAGCTGCAGGCCGCGCTCGCCTGATCGACCAACCGCGATGACCGGGCGCCGCCATGCGGTGGCGCCCGGTCGCGCACCTATCGATAGCCGCCGCCCCGGCCTATGATCGGTCACGACCGACAATAGCGGGGAGAGACGATGCAGCTTTCGAAGGGCGCCAATGCGCCGGTTCCCGCCGGCGCCATCGACATCACCGTCCGCTTCGATGCGAAGCCCGCCGGTCTCGACGTCGATATCTCGGCCTATCTGCTCGACGCCGCCGGCAAGGTCCGCGGCGATGCCGACATGATCTTCTACAACCAGCCCGCCAGCCCCGACGGCGCCGTCCGGTTCGACCAGGCGCAGCGCCGGTTCGCGGTCGACACCGGGCGGATCGCGCCGGCGATCGAGCGGATCGCGATCTGCGTCGTCGTCGACGGCGGGTCCGCCGCCAGCCTCGGCGCGATCGACCTCGCGGTCGCCCGCGGTCCGTCGTTCCGGCACGACGTCGCCGACACCCGGGAGGCGGCGATCATCGTCGCCGACCTCTATCTGCGCCAGGGCCAGTGGAAGCTGCGCGCGGTGGGCCAGGGCTTCGCCGGCGGCCTCGCACCGCTCGCGCGCTCGTTCGGGATCGACGTCGCCGACGACACACCGGCCGCGCCGAGCGCCACGCCCACTGGATCGAAGGTCGATCTGCACAAGGCGAAGGTGGAACAGCGCCTCGTCAACCTCGCCAAGCAGGATTCGCAGCTCGTCAGCCTCGCCAAGACCGCGGGTGTCAGCCTCGCCAAGCACAAGGGTGCCGACAGGCCGGCGAAGGTGTGGCTGATCCTCGACGTCTCGGGATCGATGATGGGCCTGTTCAAGAAGGGCGCGGTCGACCGCCTCGCCCGGCGCGCGCTCGCCTACGGCCTCAACCTCGACGATGACGGCGAGATCGGCGTGATCCTGTTCGACAACAAGGCCATGCTCCACGGCAGCGTTAACGCCGGCAATTATCAGAGTTTCAGCGCCGACGTGATGAAGCGCAGGGACATCTGGGGCACCACCGATTACGGCAAGGCGATGGCGCTCCTGCGCGAGCAGGCGGCGGGCGAATCCGATTTCGGGCGGACGCCGGTGTTCGTGATGTTCGTGACCGACGGCGGCACCAACGACCGCAAGCTGGCCGAAAAGCACATCCGCGAAGCCTCGCACGAGGCGATCTTCTGGAAATTCATGGCGATCGGCCCGATGCCCAAGGGCGTCAAACCCGGCCGCCGCGCCTTGCCGCGTGGCTTCGACTTCCTCGCCTATCTCGACGACATGCCCGACCGCAAGGTCGACAACGCCGACTTCTTCTCGCTCGAAGACCCCGACGCGCCAAGCGACGCCGAGTTCTTCGACCTGATGGCGACGGAATATGGCGGGTGGCTGGAGGCGGCGGCGAAGGCGGGAGTTTTGAAGGGGTGAGATGGCGGCGGTCGCTCACTCCGCCCACGTCCAGTCACCAGCCCCCGCCCGGCACCCTCCTCCGGCGGCGCCCGTCCACGCCCGCCCGCGCACGACGCGTCCGGTCGCCTTCCCGGTCGCGCGGCCGTCCTGCATCGCCACGCCGCCATTGACGATCACGGCGCTGACGCCCGTCGCCAGCTGGTGCGGCCGGTCGAAGGTGGCGTGGTCGGTGATCGTCGCGGGATCGAAGACGACGATGTCGGCGAAATAGCCGGGCTTCAGCGTGCCCCGCGCCGTCAGCGACAGCGTCGCCGCCGGCAGGCTGGTCAGCCTACGGATCGCCTCGGCGAGCGGCACGAGCCGCTCCTCGCGGACATATTTGCCGAGCAGCTTCGCGAAGCTGCCATAGGCGCGCGGGTGCGGGTGCGAGAGCAGGAACACGCCCTCGGGCGCCGGTGCACTTTCGTCCGAATCGAACATCATCCACGGCAGCTGGATCCCGCGGCGGACATTGGCCTCGGTCATCACCCGATAGGCGACCTCGATCCGCGTCCCGTCCTCGATCACGAGGTCGATCGCGGTGTCTTCGGGGCTCTTGCCGCGCAGCCGCGCGACCTCGGCCAGCGTCTTGCCGGTCAGCGGCTTGAGCGCCGCGGTCTTGAACCCCAGCAGCAGCGTGCCCTCGGCGCCGGCCTTGCCATAGGCATTGTCCCAGTCCGCCGGGTGCGGATCGCGCATCTCCGGCAGCAGGCGGGCGCGGACCGCCGGATCGCGCAGCCGGGCGATCCAGTGCTCGATCCCGCCATCCTGCACCCAGGGCGGCATCGCCGCGTCGAGCCCGGTCGCCGCCGCGGTGTAGGTGTACATGTCGGCGGTGATGCGCGTGCCCGCCGCGCGCGCCGCCTCGACGCGCGCGATCGCCGGTTCGATCTTCGGCCAGTTGTCGGCGCCCGACTGTTTGAAATGATAGATGTGCGCGGGCGCGCCCGATCCCTTCGCGACGGCGATCGTCTCGTCGATCGCCTCGATCAGCCGGTCGCCCTCGTTGCGGACATGCGCGCTGTAGATGCCGCCGCACTGCGCCGAGACCGTGGCCAGCGCGACCAGCTCGGGCGTCTTCGCGAACGTCTCGGGCGTGTACATCAAGGCTGTGGTCAGGCCGAGCGCGCCTTCCTCCATCGCCTGCCGAACCAGCCCGCGCATCGCCGCGAGCTGGGCCGCGTCGGGCTGGACGTTGCGCTCGCCGAGCAGGTTCGCGCGCACCGTGCCTGCGCCCACGAACGACGCGACATTGGGCGCGATCCCGCGCCGCTCGAGCGTTTCGAGATACCCGCCCAGCGTCGACCAGCCGACCGCATATTTCAGGTCGCCCTGCCGGTCGCGCATCTCCTTTTGCATCGCCGGCGAGAGCGGGCCCATCGACGATTCGCCCATCACCTCCAAGGTGACGCCCTGGGCGAGGTCGCTCAGCGCGCGGCCGTCGGCGAACAGGCTTTCCTCGGGGTGGGCGAGCATGTTGATGAAGCCGGGGGCGACCGCCTTGCCGCGCGCGTCGATCTCGGTGCGCGCCGTTCCGGCGATGTGCGGGGCGATCCGGACGATGCGATCGCCGGTGACGGCGACATCGCCTGCGACCGGCGCGGCGCCGGTGCCGTCGTAAAGGGTGCCGCCGCGGATGATCAGGTCGTAGGCCGGGTCAGGACCGGCACCGGCGACCGCGACGCAGGAGGCGGCGCCCAGCAGCGCCGCAATGCCGATTGCCCATCCGCGTATCGCCAACACCTTGTCTCCCGCCGGGCACCGAAACCGGTGCGGTCGGCAGGGTTAAGCATGGTCTGGCAGATGACGCCATAGATGCAAATTATCGGCGCTGCCGGTGAGTTGACGCCCGACCGGTTAGGGGCAAAGCATTCAATCGCGCCAAACCCGGCAAGACCGTCACGTCAGATCAAGGACCATGAATGCGCCTGACACGACTCATCCAGGCCCTGACTGTCGGAGCGCTGTTCCTCACCTCGACCCTGCCGAACATCGCGATCGCCCAGACTGCGCTCTCCGCCGAAGAAGCCGCCGGCCTGAAGGAAGCGGCGCGGCGCGGCGCGCTGATCTATGCTTATGACCAGGCGGCGTGGCACGGCACCGACGACATGTTCGCCAAGCTCAAGGACAAGACGAGTCTCGGCGGCTGGATCGTCGACGGGCCGGTCGATGCGCCGGTGCTCACCTTCTTCGACGACGCGATCAATCCGCGGGTCATTTACGTCGCGCGGTTCCGCGGCGAGACCTTGCTGTCCGGCCATGTGCTGGGTGCCGGCGAGGATCGCTCGCTCAGTCCCGCGCGCAGGAAGCTGATCGCGGCGCGCAGGATCGCGCAGGATGCGCTGCGGGCGAGCGATGCGGAGCAATGTTCGGAGCAGCCCTGGAACAGCGTCGTGCTGCCGCCGGCCGCGCCGGGGGCGCCGACGCTGGTCTATTTCCTCACGCCGCGGGCCGACGCGGCGACCCTGCCGTTCGGCGGCCATTATCTGGTCGAAGTCTCGGCGACCGGGCAGGCCGGCCCGGTCAGGCACTTCACCCGGACCTGCCTGACCCTGCCGGTCGCGGCGGCCGCGAAGGACGGCGACAAGGTCGCGGCGATGTCGATCTCGCACCTGCTCGATCCGATCCCCACCGAGATCCACGTCTTCCTGTCGCTCTCGGCCGGCTTGCCGCTGGCGGTCGGCACCGCGCAGAATCGCCGTGTGTGGATGGTCGAGGGCAGCCGCATCCGCGCGCTCGGCGCGGTCAAATAGAAGGCGCCACTTTCGCCGCACGCCCGCCTTTGCCATAGCGCCGCGATGAACGATCCCACCACCATCCGGCGGCTCTATGGCCGCGCCAAGGGGCACAAGCTGCGCGAGGGCCAGGCGAAGCTGGTCGACGAGTTGCTGCCCGCGCTCAGCGTGCCCGAAAGCGGCCCGCTGACCGCGACGTCGCTGTTCGGCGACGACCGGCCGCTGCACTTCGAGATCGGCTTCGGTGCGGGCGAGCATCTCGCCTTTCGCGCCGACCTGCTGCCCGATCATGGCTTCGTCGGGTGCGAGCCGTTCCTCAACGGCGTGGTCGGCGCGCTGCTGCACATCCGCGACAAGAGGCTGCCCAACATCCGCCTGCACATGGGCGATGCGCTCGACGTGCTGGAGCGACTGCCCGACGCCAGCCTGCGCTTCGTTTATCTGCTCCACCCCGACCCCTGGCCCAAGGCGCGCCACGCCAAGCGCCGGATGGTCAATCACGGCCCGCTCGACCTGATTGCCGCCAAGCTGCAGCCCGGCGGCGAGTTCCGCCTGGGCACCGACGACCCCACCTATTGCCGCTGGTCGATGATGGTGATGAACCAGCGGCGCGACTTCGAATGGCTGGCGAAGACCCCGGAGGATTTCCTCGTCCGCCCCGGCGGCTGGCCGCAGACACGTTACGAGGCGAAGGCGGGGCGGCAGGGGCGCGAGGTCTGGTACTTCCGCTACCAGCGGCGCTGATCACATCATCGTCCGGCTCGTCGGGGCGGGTGGGGAGCACGGCCGGGAACTGCCCGGCGATCCGGGAGTTCTGGTTTTTTATGCAGGATTAAGCCGGCCGGGCGTTCGGCGCTGGGGGGATAATGGACTCGTCTGCCGCACGGGAATCGAACGCGGGAAACCGGTTCGAACTGCTCGTGCAGAGCATCACCGATTACGCCATCTACATGCTCGATCCCACCGGCGTGGTGTCGAGCTGGAATGCCGGGGCCGAACGCATCAAGGGCTATACGGCGGACGAGATCGTCGGTGAGCATTTCTCCCGCTTCTACACCGAAGAGGATCGCGCGACCCACCTGCCGGCGAGGGCGCTGCGCACGGCGGAGACCGAAGGCCGGTTCGAGGCCGAGGGCTGGCGGGTGCGCAAGGACGGCTCGCGCTTCTGGGCCAGCGTCGTCATCGATCCGATCCGCGATCCCGACGGCGGCCTGATCGGTTTCGCCAAGGTCACGCGCGACCTGACCGAGCGGCGCGAAACGGAGGAGGCGCTGAGACGCAGCGAGGAACGGTTCCGGCTGCTCGTGCAGAGCGTCACCGACTATGCGATCTACATGCTCGATCCGGACGGCATCGTCACGAGCTGGAACCCCGGGGCGCAACGCTTCAAGGGCTATGAGACGGACGAGATCATCGGCCAGCATTTCTCGCGCTTCTACACCGATGAGGATCGCGCGGCCGACGTCCCGCGCACGGCCCTCGCCACCACCGAACGGGTCGGGCGCTTCGAGGCGGAAGGCTGGCGTGTGCGCAAGGACGGCAGCCGCTTCTGGGCGAATGTCGTGATCGATGCGATTCGCGATCCAGCCGGCAAGCTGATCGGGTTCGCCAAGGTCACCCGCGACCTGACCGAGCGCAGGAACACGCAACTGGCGCTCGAGCAGGCTCGGGAAAGTTTCTTCCAGTCGCAGAAGATGGACGCGATCGGCAAGCTGACCGGCGGCGTCGCCCATGATTTCAACAATCTCCTGGCCGTGGTGCTCGGCAGCCTGGAGCTGGCGCAGCGTCGGCTCGCGCAGGGTGGCGACATCCAGCGTTTCCTCGACAATGCCAGGACCGCCGCCGAACGCGGCGCGAGCCTGACCCAGCGGATGCTCGCCTTCGCGCGCCGCCAGGACCTGCAGCTCGAGACCGTCGACACGACCAGCCTGGTCCGCGGGATGGCCGACATGATGCAAAGCACGCTGGGTGTCGGCGTGTCGGTGGAAACCCGCTTTCCGCTGGTGCTGGCCACCGTCCACGCCGATTCCGGCCAGCTCGAGCTCGCCATCCTCAACCTCGCGGTGAACGCGCGCGATGCCATGCCGGAGGGTGGATCGATCGTGATCGCCGCGCGCGAGGAGCGCGTCGCCGAGGACGGGGCGCACGGGCTTTCGCCCGGGCGCTACATATGCCTGTCGGTCACCGACGACGGCGAGGGCATGGACGAAGAGACGCTCGCCCGGGCGATGGAGCCCTTCTTCACGACCAAGGGCGTCGGCAAGGGCACGGGTCTGGGGCTGTCGGTGGTCCACGGCTTTGCCGAGCAATGCGGCGGCAAGCTGGTCCTGCGCAGCGTCATCGGCGAGGGCACGACCGCCGAGCTGTGGATGCCGGCCAGCAAGCATGGCGGGGATGAGACCGAGCTCGTTGCAACGCCGCCGATCCGCGCGCGGCAATCGTCCTCGCTCCTCATCCTCGCCGTCGATGACGACGCCCTGGTGCTCATCAACACCGCCGCACAGCTCGAGGAGCTCGGCCACCGCGTGCTGCAGGCGGGCTCGGGTCGCGACGCGCTGTCGATTCTCGCGAAGCAACCGGTGGACCTGCTGCTGACCGACTATGCGATGCCCGGCATGACCGGATCGCAGCTTGCCGATGCCGCGCTGGCCGCCTGCCCCGATCTCCCGGTGCTGCTGGTCTCCGGCTATGCCGAACTGCCGCCCGGCGTGGCGAGCGCACTGCCCAAACTGGCCAAGCCGTTCAGCGAAGACGAGCTGTCGCGGGCCATCGACGCGGTCCGCGCTGATCATCGGCCAGCGTGCCGGATGGCCGGAACGCCCGTCGCGGGCGGCTGACGGACTTGCTGGCCCGGCCTGCGCGCGGCGACGGAAATCGTGCGCGATGTGACCAACGGCACAGTGAAGCGCCGGAATTCATTGCATGACCGTGCCAGGGGCAGCGCGGTCCTTCCTCCCCCGGGGATCGCGGTGCCGGCCGGGAAATTGCCCCTTCCCGGCCCATTTTTCCTCTCGGCCTTCCCCCGAGAGCATGACCGGGACCGGCTCCTTCCTCCAGAGCCGGTCCCATTTTTTTCAGCCCGGCGTCAGCTTGAGCAGCCGGCCCTGCGAGCCGCTGCCGCCATCCTCGAGCAGCCAGATCGCGCCGTCAGGACCCTGTTCGACCTCGCGGATGCGCGCGCCCATGCTCCATTGGTCGGCTTTGGCCGCGCGCGTGCCGTTGAGGTCGACGCGGATCAGCGCCTCGCTCGACAGCCCGCCGATGAAGGCGTCGCCCCGCCATTGCGGGAACAGGTCGCCCGAATAGATCATCAGCCCGCCCGGCGAGATCACCGGGTTCCACCAGACCTTGGGCGGTTCGAAGCCGTCTCCGGCCCTGTGGTCGGGAATGTCGCGGCCGTCATAATGATCGCCGTTCGACGCCTTCGGCCAGCCGTAATTCCTGCCTTTCACGATCAGGTTGAGCTCGTCGCCGCCCTGCGGCCCCATTTCCTGCTCCCAGAGATTGCCCTGCGCATCGAAGGCGATGCCGAGCAGGTTGCGGTGGCCCCACGACCAGATCGCGGCCTTCGCCGGCGTTTCGGGATAGAAGGGATTGCCGGGCGCCGGCTTGCCGTCGTCGGTCAGCCGCAGCACCTTGCCCAGGGTCATCGTCAGATCCTGCGCGGGCGTGAATTTCTGGCGCTCGCCATTGGTGAAGAACAAGGACCCATCGGGCGCGAAGGCGATCCGGCCGGAGAAATGGCCGTTGCCGTCGACATAGGGCGTCGCGCGGAAGATCACCGCCACGCCGCGCAGCGCCGGCGCGGCAGCGGCGGCGTCGAGCACGCCGCGGGCCAGCGCGACGCCCTTGCCGTCGGGCCCGCTCTCCGAGAAACTGAAATAGACCAGGTGGTTCTCGGCGAATTTCGGGTGGAGCACGACGTCCATCAGCCCGCCCTGCCCCGCGCTCGACACCGGCAGCGTGCCCGACACCACCGACCGCGACTGGCCGTCGGCGGCGACGAGCAGCAGCTTGCCCTTCTTCTCGGTCACCAGCATGCGCCCGTCGGGCAGGAAGGTCATCGCCCACGGCGCGTCGAAATCGACGACGACGGTGGTCGTGAACGGCTTCGCGCCCGCCGAAATGCCCTCCGCTCGAGCCGAAGCATCCTCCTGGCTGCAGGCGGCGAGCAGGGCCAGCGCCGGAACGATCGCGCGTAGTCGATTCATGTCGGTGACCCCCTCGGGATAATCGTGACGCGAACGTGTAGAACGGCGGCGCGATCCATCCAAACGGCAAGCTTTTCCATTTGCAGCGCCGGCCGCGGCGGGAGAGAAGCCATGGCGGGGAACAGGGGAAGCCGATGCGCTGGTGGACATCGATCGTGATCGCGTGCGCGGCATGGCTGGCGACGACGCCGGCGCAGGCCGGTGATGCGGCGGCCGAGCCGCCGACCGCCGCCGATTTCGGCGCCCGATCGACTTTCACCGCGCCGTCGCTGTCGCCCGACGGCAACCGGATCGCGGCGCGCACGCTGATCGACGGCAAGCCCTACATCCTGCTGGTCGACGTCGCGGGCGCGAAGTTCGAACCCCGCCGGATCGCGCTCGCCGACGAATATGAGCTCGAATGGTTTCGCTGGGCGGGCAACGACCGGCTGATCCTGAGCATCGGCTGGACCCACACATTCTATGGCCAGGATGTCCGCATCACCCGCCTGATCGCTCTCGATACCGTCACCGGCAAGCTGAGCTTCATCGGCCCGAAGCGCGAAGGCATCGACGGCGACAATGTCATCCACATCGATCCCGAGGGCAAATTCCTGCTGCTCAGCACGCAGAAGACGATCTGGGAATACCCATCGGTCTATCGCGTCGATCTCGCGACCGACGCGATCGAGCAGGTCGTCAAGCCGCGCCAGCAGGTGTGGGACTGGTATGCCGATCGCACCGGCGTCGTCCGTGCCGGCGTCGGCAGCGCGGGCACGAAATGGTGGGTCGTTTATCGCGCCGATGCGACCGCCGATTTCGAGCGCACGATCCGGCGCGACGCGCGCGCCGACGACGATAGCGACGTCGAGAGTTTCGTGCCGATCGCCGGCAGCGACCAGGGCTATGCGGTGGCGACCAGCCCAAGCGGGCGCTTCGCGCTCTATCGCTATGATTTCAAGGCCGACCGGCTGGGCGAGACCATCTACGAGAATCCGGTGGTCGACATCGACGATTACGACATCGCCGACGACGGCAGGATCGTCGCCGTCCGCTATACCGACGACCGGCCCGAGATCGTCTGGCTCGATCCCGAACTCAAGACCTTGCATGCGCGGATCGACAAGACGCTGCCCGGCGCGATCAACCGCGTCGTCTCGATGAGCCGCGACCGCATGCGCATGCTGGTCTGGAGCGGATCGGCCGAAGATCCCGGCCGATATTTCCTCTATGACCGCACGGCCAGGCGGATGGACCTCGTCGGCGTGTCCTATGCGGCGCTGCACGGCAAGCGGCTCGCCGCGATGGAACCGGTCCGCTACAAGGCGCGCGACGGGCTGGAGATCCGGGCCTATCTGACGCTGCCCCCGGGGCGCGACCCGAAACGCCTGCCGCTCGTCATGATGCCGCATGGCGGGCCGTTCGCGCGCGACGCCTGGGGCTATGACGCCTGGGTGCAGTTCCTCGCGACCAGGGGCTATGCCGTGCTGCAGCCCAATTTCCGCGGCTCGACCGGCTTCGGCCGCGATTTCGTCAAGCGCGGCACCGGCGCCTGGGGCCGCGGCATGCAGGACGATATCGACGACGGCGTGGCGTGGCTGGCGGCGCGCGGCACGATCGACCCGAAACGGGTGTGCATCATGGGCGCGTCGTTCGGCGGCTATGCGGCGATGTGGGCGGCCGCGCGCAACCCGGAAATCTATCGCTGCGCGATCAGCTTCGCCGGCGTTTCCGACGTCGCATCGATGCTGCGCTACGATCGCAAGCTCTTTGCGGCGTCGCGCTATTTCCGCGACTGGCGCGACCAGGTGAAGGGCGACGGCGATGTCACGCTCGACGCGATTTCGCCGCTCCGGGCGGTCGACCGGATGACCGTGCCGATCCTGATCGCGCACGGATCGAAGGACGGCAGGGTCCCGCTCTACCAGTCGCGCCGGCTGCACGAGGCGCTGCTGGCCGCCGGCCGGCCGCATGAGTATGTCGTCTACGAAGGCGAAGGCCATGGCTTCGACAAGGCGGAGAATGCAACCGACTTCCTGACGCGGGTGGGCAGGTTCCTCGACGCGCATAATCCGCCGTGACGCTCAGCCGCGACTACGCCGCAGCGCGCGGCGGGGCGTGGTCGACGCGGTTGCGGCCGTTGCGCTTCGCCCGATACAGCGCCGAATCGGCCGCGTTGTAGAGTTCGCGCCAGTCTGCCTCGCTGGACAGCGCATTTTCGGCGACGCCGACGCTGATCGTCACCGCCAGCCGATCGGGCATCGCCGCTTCGGCCACCGCCGTGCGGATGCGGGCGCCGACATCGTCGCGTTCGGCGGCATCGACGAGCACGGCGAATTCCTCGCCGCCGATGCGGCCGACCAGCGCAGTGCGCGGTGCGGCGGCGGCGATGGCATCGGCGACCGCCTGGATCACCTGGTCGCCGACATCATGGCCATGGCTGTCGTTGACCGCCTTGAAGCGATCGATATCCGCCAGGATCAGCCGTTTGACGTGCGTGCCGTCGCGCGCGCGCTCGAGGAAGGCGCGGCGGTTGAGCAGGCCGGTCAGCGCATCGGTTTCCGACAGCAGCTTGAACGCCTGCTCGCGGCCGCGCGCCTCGTCACGCTCGTTGCGCAGCTGGCCGATCCGCCAGCCGACCGCGAGCGAACTGACCAGGGTCTCGAACGCCAGCACGAACAAGGGCGAGATCTCGGCGACGATGCCGCCCTCCTCGATCAGCCCGGTGCCCCAGAACACGCGGACGACACCGAACAGGATCGGCACCGTCCACACCAGCAGATAGAAGCGCGCGGCATGGCTGCCGCGGTGCATCGCGACGAGCGTGGTCACCACCAGTCCGAGCAGCACCGCCGCCATCGATGCGTAATAGACCCGGTCGACGATCTGCCAGGCGAAACTGTCGTCGATCAGCCGGACGATCGACGACGCGCAATTGAGCGCGATCGCCGTGACGATGAAGCGCGCGGCGTTGCGACCGATCCGGTCATGCTCGATGAAGCTGAGCATGAACCACCCGATGGTGACGCCGTAGAAGGACAGCGAAGCGAGCACGAGCGCCTCGATCTGCTCCGGCGACAGCCATGGCGGCAGCGCATAGATCGCCCCCGATTGCGAGAAGCCGAACAGGAACACCGCCAGGCTGCTGCAGCAATAAGCGAGGATGAAGCCGTAGCGCAGGACGAAGAAGAGCGAGAGATTATAGACGAACAGCGCGAGCACGACGCCGCAGCACAAAGCGTAGATCAGCATCAGCACCGCATCCTGCCGCGCCGCGACGCTGCTCTTCATCACGGTTGCGTTGGGCGCGATGCCGCGCTGGTTCTGCATGCCGTCCTCGCGGACGAGGATCGCGGTGATCGGCGCCGCGCCCGGCGGCAGCCGCCAGGCGAGGATACCCGACGGCATCACCTGCGCCCGCCGCGTCGGATCGCGCGCGGCCGCGACGATGCGCCCGTCGGCGAAGCGCACATAGATGTCCCCGTCGACGAAGCGATGGCGGGTGAAGCGGAACTGCAGCGGATCATGCGGATCGTTGACCAGGTTCAGCCGATCGAAGAGCGCCCACGTCACCGGCCCGTGGAAACCGGTGGGCGAACGCGCGCAATCGAACGACTGCGGACTGGCGAGCAAAGCCGCCACCGGCCGATGATCGGGTGTCGCCAGCAGGCACGGCCGGCCGAGCGCGGCAGCGCTGGACGGGGCGGCGGTGGCCGGCGCCAGCGGCGACAGCAAGGCGAGCACGGCCGCCAGCAGCAGGATCATCCGTGCCGGCAGTGCGCTGCAAATCCTCCATCTGTTTCGCACGGCATTCACCATGGTTCACGCTGTAGCGCATAATGCTTGCCGATTCATTGTGGCTGGTTTGCGCCGCGGGTCTCGCCTGGCGCACGGTCGCGGCGCGGGTGGGGCAGGAACCGACGACGACCGCCCTGTCGTCCGGTGACGGGCGAAGCCGGTGCTCACCGTGATGCCGGAAACCCCGCTGCCGCGGGGTGGCCGACCCGGTCGGCGAACAGCCTGCCCGCTGTATTTTCGCTGTTTTTACAGCGGAGCGGACGTCGGAGATCGGTATTCGAAGAGCGGGGATCGGGGCGGCGGCTGCGGGGGCGGTTCGCTGTATTTTCGCTGTTTTTACAGCGGAGCGGACGTCGGAGATCGGGGTCCGGAGAACGGGGATCGGGGCGGCGGCTGCGGGGGCGGTTCGCTGTATTTTCGCTGTTTTTACAGCGGCGGATGACGACGGCAAAGGTGCGCGATCGTTTGAGACTTCCACGTTCCCCGGCGAACGCCGGGGTCCGGGCGTCGCGCACGCCGAGCGTGTGATTCCCGGGCCGCGGCTTTCGCCGGGGAACAGGATCGTTTCGACGTACCGCCCAGACTTCGCCCTGTTTCCACCTGTTGATGCGGTCATTTGGATTGCTTCCGAGGTGAGCCGTTCGGGCATCGCGAACGCGATCCTGTCGCGGGTCCGCGGTGCGGCGCGATCGAGGAAAAGCCGCATGGCGCCGACATGGCCCCCGATCACAGGCTCGTTGATCTTCTCGACGACCGCTTCGACTTTTTGCTCGAACAATCGCGCGGCGAGGATGGTCGCCTTGTTGCGCGCGCCTTTCGGACGGCCGGCGGGATTGCCCGATTCGCCGGGGCCGAAGCGGCCGCATTGGCTGTTTCCACCTGTTAATTCGGACATTTTGGATCGCGCCCTCCGCTGGCGGACAACTGGTCATCGAACGAACATATCACGAACTCTGAGGAAATACCAATTCGGAACGGATTTTTCCAATCTAGCCCGCGCGAGCAGCGCCGCAAGACGTGGAAATCATCATCCGCAACAAGCCTCGGTCACGTCCGGCCGGACGCATATCCGTGGTCTCCGTGTAGGGGGCTGCAAATCGGCCATTCTCCCGTACGATGGGTTATGGGAGATGCGCGACGTACCCAAGTCGTGCCCTTTGACGAGGCGCACATGTTGATGGTGAAGAAGCGGAAAGCAGGGATGGCAGCGTGACGGATCAACCTGCCCGCCTGGCTCCGCCGCCTGAAGGCTATGCCGGCTGGCTGGCCGAGCTGAAGGGCCGCATCCATGTCGCCCAGCAGCGCGCGACGCTTGCGGTCAACCGCGAGCTGGTCTTGCTCTACTGGCAGATCGGTCGCGACATTCTGACGCGGCAGACCGAGCTGGGCTGGGGCGCCAAGGTCATCGAGCGGCTCGCGGAGGACCTGCGCGCGGCCTTTCCGGATATGAAGGGCTTTTCTCCTCGCAACCTGAAATATATGCGCGCCTTCGCCGAGGCTTGGCCGGACGAGTCATTTGTGCAGCAAGCCGTTGCACAATTGCCGTGGGGCCATAATCTGGTGCTGCTGGACAGACTGCCCGGCCCGCAAACCCGCGCCTGGTATGCGGCCCAGGCGATCGAGCACAACTGGTCGCGCAACGTGCTGGTGATGCAGATCGAAAGCCGCCTGCTGGATCGATCGGGCAAGGCGGTGACGAACTTCGACGCCCGCCTGCCGGCGCCGCATTCCGATCTGGCGCGCGAATCGCTGAAGGACCCCTATCGCTTCGACTTTCTCGGCCTGACCGACGAAGCGCAGGAGCGTGAGATCGAACATGCGCTGGTGCGCCATGTCACCGAATTCCTGCTGGAGCTGGGCGCGGGCTTCGCCTTCGTCGGCCGGCAGGTGCTGCTGGAGGTGGGAGACGAGGATTTCTTCATCGACCTGCTGTTCTACCACCTCAAGCTACGGTGCTATGTCGTAATCGAACTCAAGGCCGGTAAATTCAAACCGGAGCATCTCGGTCAACTGGGCTTCTACCTGACGGCGGTGGATCGCCAAATGAAGGCGGAGCACGACAACGCGACCATCGGCCTGCTGCTTTGCAAGAGCCGGAACGAGGTGGTGGCCGAATATGCGCTAGGCGACACATCGCAGCCGATGGGTATCGCCGAATATAGACTGGCCCAATCCCTGCCTGCCGACCTGCAGACCAGCCTGCCGAGCATCGAGCAGATCGAGCGCGAATTGGCGAAGGATGATCCACGATGACCGGGTCCCTCCCCTCCGTGTCTCGACACGCGTCGGCCAAGCCTGATCATGGACGAACGCGACGCTCGATGATCGTCGTCGATAGCTCGGCCCTGGTCGAAGGATGATGGAATCGGAGGAGACAGACGGCTCAGGGCGGCGCGTCGACACATTCATTCGCCGGTTCGACGCTTCGCAGCTGCGCGGTCACCGCGACGATGGCGCGATCGCGGCGCTGTTCGATCGCTGGGTGCTGCCGGGGGAAAGCGCCGGCGCGCACGGGCTGCGGGTTGCGATTCGCAACGGCCATCTGAATTTCTACGTGAAGGGCCAGTCAGTCGGCGCGTTCCGGCTGGTGGCCGGCCGGCCCCGCCTGCGCCTGCACCGCAAATATAAGGCGGCGGCCGAGAAGGGCAGCCGGACGGCGGCGGCGCTCGGCCAGACCTATGAGACGCTCGACGCCGACGCGTTGAAGACGACGAGCGCCGCTATCGTCGACGGCTGGATTCGGACGGCGGAGACCTATGCCGGCGACGAGAAACGATTCGTCGACGACCTGGTGGCGGTGACGCCCGGCACGATCGACCTGGAGATGGGCCTGCCCGCGGACGAGGATGCGGTGGGCGAGGATCGCACGGCGCCGCGGATGGACCTGGTTGTCGCGCAGGGCAGCGCGATCGCCTTCTGGGAGGCGAAATGCGCGGTCAACGGCGAGTTGCGCGCCCGCGCCGCCTATCGGGAATCGCCGGAGGGCCGCTATGAGGCCGGGCCGCATGTGCTGTGGCAGCTTCGGCGCTACGATCGCTGGGTCGGCCGTCCCCATCGGCTCGGGCAGGTGCGTGATGCCTATGTCGAGACCGCGCGGATCCTGATCGCGCTTGCCGCGCTGTTCGGGAAGCGCGGGCCGGCGATCGAGGCGTGGACCACATTGGCGCGCGCCGGCGAGACGGCCACGGTCATACTGCCGCCGGGCATCGTGATTGCGGACTATTGCCCGGTGCGCGCGGATGGCGCGACGCGGGCCGAGAGCGCGACCTATGCGGCGAGGGCCGGCTCGTTCGGCGGGCACGGCGCGCGGCTGATACGCCATGGGGTGGCGGTGGTGGCGGTGCCGGCTCAGCCGCATGCGCCTGTGCTGCCCGATCTGCGGGTGGGCAGGATCGGCGCGGTGGAGGTGCTTGCCTGATAACGTGCCATCATCGGGATTGGCTGAGGCTCGTTCCTGCGCGCCGCCTGCCGCCGACCTCCACGCATCCGCGACCGGCTGGAAAACCGTCGACAATCCGCGCTACGAGGCGCTGGCGGTATAGGCGGTCACCCGATCGCGGTGCATGCGACATGGGTCGGAGGACGATGTGGGACTGACGATCGGCGTGGGATGGATGGCGCGGGCCGCAGGGGAGGAAGACCCCGAGGAGCTGGCGAGTTGGCGCGAGACGTTCGATGCGCTGAACGCGGTGCTGGCAGAGGCCGGGATGGCGCCGCATGACGAACCGCTGGAGGTGGCCGGCGAGCATATCGTCGAGCATCAGATGTGGGGATATCGCGGGCTGCACACCGTCCGCAGGCTCGCCGCCTACATCGCCTGCGAGGACCGCCTGCCCTCCCCAGCCCGACGCGACGACCCCGACGACGACGCGCTGACCGAGCGGCTGACGCAGGCGCATATGGACTGGCTGAACGGCAAGCGGCCGACATTTCGCGACCGGCTGTTCGGCCGCAAGGTCCGCCCGCCCCGCTTCGGCCACCTGCTGCTCCATTCGGACTGCGTGGGCTTCTACCTGCCGCGGGACTTCGACCCGGTGGTGTTCGACGGTGGTAATCCGCCGCGGCCCGAGGTGGGCGGCATGATCGGATCGGCGCCGCGCCTGCTGATCGAGTGCATCGAGCTGGCCGAGATGATCGGCCTGCCGCCGGACCTGGATCCGGAGGATCCGGCGATGTGGGAATATGCCGATACGCCGGCGATGGCGGGGGAGACGTGGCAGGTGTATGGGACGGAAGCGTTTGGGCTGGCGCGGCTGATCAGTGCGTGCAGGGCTTCGGTGGCGAGTGGGGGTGTGGTGTTGTTTGGGTGATGAGGGCGACTACCGATGCCGTTACGGTGATTGACCGCTCTTGGCCGGGAGCCGACATCCCGCTATCGGCGGCGATTGTGGTGTCGCTGCCGATTAGCCGGGGGGGCTGACATTATCGCGTGAAGCCATTCAGACATCGCCCATTTGCCCCTATAGCCGAATTCGCCTAGAGACCGTCAAGCAAAGCACGGGAAACGACTGAAATGCGGGTTTTGGTTCTGCACAGCGGAGGCATGGACTCAACGACATGCCTCTATAAGGCGAAGGCGGAAGGCTCCGAGGTTGTAAGCTTCGGGGTGAACTATGGTCAGCGACTCGCAGTGGAGCTTATGTTTGCTCAGCGTCAGTGCGATGCGATCGGCGTCGCAAGAGAAGTTGTATCGGTAGAGTGGCAAAAACCTGATCGTGTAATTCCCTTAGATCGCTCAATAGATGAGATGAAAGCGAGTATATCGCCCGCATTTCTTCCGGCACGCAATGCACTTCTACTTTCTATAGCCTGCGCCCATGCCAGTGGCATCAACGCCGAAGAAGTGCATACTGGCCTAAACTGTGTAGAGTTCTCCGGATATCCTGATTGCACGGTCGAATTTCTCGAAAGCTTTAAGGCGATGATGGCGATCGCCAATCCTGGCGGCCCGAAAATTGTCGCCCCGCTTCATACGATGTCGAAACCTGAGATTGCGACGCTCGCCAACTCCTTTGGTATTGGAGAATATGATACGTGGAGCTGCTACCGCCCCCAGATTAAAGAAGGGCGCGTGTCGCCGTGCCATCAATGTGATGCTTGTAGGTTGCACGACCACGCTTGGGAGGCCGTTGGGCAGCTATGAGTCGGGTTGCCTTCGTCGCGTGCTCGAAGACCAAGGCTTCGAAAGCCATGCCCGCTGCGGCACTTTACACCTCACCCCTGTTCAGGAAATCCCTGCTCGCCGCGTTTGACAGCTGCAAGAAGGCCTATATTCTGTCGGCGAAGCATGGCCTCCTAGCATGCAGCGATATTATCGAACCTTATGATTTAACGTTGAAGGCGTTACCCAAAGCGGCGCGGCAAGCGTGGGGAGAACGTGTTGGCGGGCAACTGGCGCAAATTCTGGATAAGAAGGCTACCGCAGTGATGTACTGCGGTGAGGAGTACATCGCGCCAGTTCGACAAGCGTTGGTTGCGTCGGGAAGAATGATAGAAGCACCCTTAGTTGGACGCTCACTTGGTCAGCGATTACAAGACCTGACGGCGATAAACAAGGAAGAGCAGCTACGCGCGCAGGTGAGCCGCTTTTATAGAATGATGCGTCTGCTGTGGCTTGAGCAGCGCGGCGGGCGAACGTTTTGTGACAGCAATGGAAAGATGGAATGGCCTCGCAGAGGTCTCTATTTCATCACGGAAATGCCGGGCGGGCTCGCGCACGGAACCATGCCGCGCATAGTACGCGTGGGAACTCACGCAGTCAGTGCTGGCTCACGCACAACCCTTTGGGATCGGCTCAGCACCCATCGAGGCACGCAGGCGGGAGGGGGAAGTCATCGGTCTTCAATCTTCCGCTCTCATGTCGGACACGCGATCATGAACAAGGGTGGCCAGTCGGCCTGGCCTCAGACATGGAGCCAAGGCCAGTCAGCGCCGCGAACGGTTCGGGATGGCGAGACGCAACTTGAAGCGTTAGTGAGTAACACAATTGGCCAAATGCGGGTGCTGTGGCTCGATGTACCGGACGACGCCGGCCCCGGAAGCGATCGAGCCTACCTAGAGCGCAACACTATTGGCCTGCTGTCACGCGCCAATCTCCTGACACCTCACAGAGATGCAAACTGGCTGGGGCTCTTTAGCAGCGATTGGCGAATATGTGTGAGTGGCCTCTGGAACCTGAATCACGTATTTACCCGCCCGAATGGAGATTTTTTAGATCGCTTGTCTGAATATATACGACCTATGATTGGGAATCGCTCCGGACTAAGCGATGGTCCAGCCAAACCCTCGGCCAGCAAAAATCAATTTGAACTCTTCAAACCTCAAAAGGCTTAGCATGCCCAGCAATCCCGAAAAGAAACTTTTGAACGAAGCGCCTAAGGCGATAGCTCATCTCCGGGCCCAATATAGGCGCAAACGTCTGGGTCTAATTTTTGGGGCAGGCATTGGCCACGACTTGGATTTCCCCAGTTGGCCAAACCTAGTGGCCAGAATGGCCACGCATGCGCAGGTTGATGCGAAGAGCATGGTCGATAGATTCAAGACAACAGGCTCCCCTGCGGAGAAGATTACCGAGTCATTATCTTCCGTAACCCAAATTTTGTTCAATCATTTTCGGGAGCTACACATTGCGAATCACGGCCTGAGCACACCTCTTCCGTTTGTTGAAGAGCGAAAGATAATGACTCAGTGGCTAAGGATATTGCATCATGAGCTATATCGCGATCACAACAATATAACTCGCCGTAAGAAGATAAAAAATCATCCATATCTAAATAGTTTCTTAGATATCATCAGATCTACGCCAATAACTGTAAATTATAACTTCGATGACACGTTAGAGCAGATGCTCCTTCAATCTCGATCTTCTGGAGAAAAGGATACCACGAGAGGGTACGAAGCGGCCGACCGTCCAAATGCACAATTTCAGCGTAACACAGGCGTAATATACCATCCTAACGGGTTTTTATTTTCGACGTTCGAGGATGGGGCGAGCGCTGAGCTAGTATTTTCCGATGATTCCTTTCAAGATCAGTTGGTCAGTGCGGCCACAGGAAAGTACCTCCATCTATCAAATCATCTTTTTCGGAGCACGTGTCTTTTGATTGGCCTTTCACTGGACGATGCCACGCTTAAAAGTATGTTACGCCAAAATGCAGTGAGCAATCCCGGCAATATACATTATATTGTTCAATTCACCTCGAAAGGCGCTCTGCGAGATCAGGAAGCCGAGGATGCGGTGTTCAAAGCAAATTTTGAATCTTATCGTCTCTACACAATCTTCCTAGATCAGGGTGGCATTAACGCTCTCTCTAACCTAATAAAGATGGAAGATTCGAACTTTAAACTTGCATTTTCCCAAACGCCTCCCAAATTTGTTTACTATCTCATTGGTTCTGTGGGATCGGGAAAGAGTACGACTGCGGGAAACTTCCGAAATTTAATCACATACGACGAGTGGATCGACGAGCGAAAACCAGCCTTGGCGCGCCCCGAAAGCGAACTCAGCAAAGCGCAGAAGGCAGAGCTAAACACATTTGTAGCGGAGCAGTTCAGGAAAAAGAATTTCGCACTTTCTGAGTATTTCGATGGCATTCATATCGTTGATCGAGCGCCACTTGACCCATTGACGTTTGGAAAGCATCGCGAGCGACGGCCAAAGGCAAAGAGACTTCTTAAGAAGATAACGAACGGCGAGACCAGTCAGATCGTAAAGGGTCATATTATATATCTTCACTCTTGTGTTGATGACGTAAAAATTCGAACAAGTCTGAAGCACAAATACTGGTCAGAAAACGAGTATCGAGAGCTGATTGAAAATATATGCGTTGTCTACGGCAACTTAGAAAAGTCTACGGTCTACACAGGCGGACGTGACGCAGCCTCAGTTGCAAGAGAGGTAGCAAGGATTATTTTTACAGAATGTTACGCACCGGCTGATATCGGCGCTGAACTCAAGCTCGCTGCGGATGGGTTGGTTTCCTATGTGTAAGCCTACAATCTATTTCGCTGCTCCACTCTTCAACGAGACGGAGCGCGCTTTCAACGAAAAGATTGCGACGGATCTTGAAGAGTTCGCGTGTGTCTTTCTTCCTCAAAGGGACGGCTCTCTTCTTGTCGATATGATCGCGGCTGGCGTTCCGCTTAAGGTCGCGGAATCGCGCGTATTCGCACAGGATAGACGGGCGCTAGCGCGAGCTGACATGTTGGTCGCCGTGCTCGACGGGGCGCATGTGGATGACGGTGTTGCTTTCGAGCTGGGTTTTGCCTCGGCAATCGGATGCGTCTGTATCGGGCTGCAAACCGATGTGCGGCGGGCATTGCCGACTGGCAACAATCCTATGATATCCGGAGGATTGCAGGAAATTTTTCATGACATAGGTGGTTTGATCGCCTGGGTGAAGGACCGCGCTGCTATCATTGAATCCGAGCGGCAAGCGATCGTGGCCGGTTGATCGTCCGGCCCGGCCAACTTCCGGGCGGTCATTTGGCCCAGTCAGTCAAGGAAGTGCCGGGTTCGCGGGGGCGAACGGGCGCCTTCTCTCAGCTGCTGAAATTCGTGACCATGGGAGCACGAAGCTTAACGAATGGCGGTTTTTGGGATCGCGACGGAGCCGCCTGAGTGGCCGACATGAGGCGCATAGCAGACCTGTCGATTGGGCCTTACGTCGGGGACGAAGGAGATCATGGTTCCGCGCCGACACAGCGCGGTGCTGACCACCTCGCCTCCCAGCGGTGGCGCAGAGCATCAGCCAACTTTCGGGATCGGCGAGGCAGAGGGGCCGGACACGAGTTTGGCGGTGCGATCGAGGGCTGTCAGCCCTTTACATGGACGAGCGCGGTCCCTCCGACATTCCCTCCACCGGTGCGGCAAACCGAGCGGCCGACTCAAACCTGCCGGGCGTCAACGAACCATATCTTCCGGTGCCAGCCCAACAGCGCAGGATCCGGATCGAACCGCACGGCCGGCCGCAGCACCGCCTGCTCATAGCCGGCAAAATAGTCGCGCGTTTCCCGGCTCCGGCCTTCGCGAAGCTCCCTGGAGACGTGGATGCGGCGCTCGCTATCGACGGTGATCAGGCCGCGGTCGAACGCGCGGTCGAGGGTGGCCGACAGGAGGATGAAGTTGGCGGGGTTGTGCCGGTTCTCCGCGTCGAGGCCCCACGGGCGGATATGGCTCGCCACCAGCAGCTGCGGGTCGGCGATGCCGGTGATTGCGCAGCGCTCCTCATAGTTGGCGAGCACGGCACGGCGGAAGAAGGCCTGGCCGACGCGCTGCTCGACGAGAGCCTGGGTGGTCGATGCGCCCTGCCACGGATCGAACCGGAATTCGGCGCGCTCGTCCCTGGCGCCGGGCCGGGCCTGCGGCTCGCCCGCCGGATCGACCTGCGATTGCCAGAGGGTCTCGGCGCGGCCGACCAGGCCGGTCCAGTCGTGGCCGAACTCGGCATAGAGCGTCCGGTCCCGCTTCGAGGCGCCGGCCAGGCCCTTGCGTCCGGTTTCGGTGATCTTCGGGTCGAGGCTCGCGAAGTTGCACAGTTTCATCGCGACCGAGCTCGCCGATCGGCGGATGGCGGCGGCGAGCTGCCCGATCTCCGGATTGCCGGAATGGAGCCGGCCGAAGGGGATCTGGAAATAGAAATAGAGCGCGAGGATGGTTTCCTCGTCGGTCCAGTTTCGCCTGTGGCCGGCGGCGTCCTCCATGGGTGTCGCCATGGCCCACGAGCAGGACGATGCAAGGGGACGGTGAAGGGGCGGCCGGTGGCGGCGCGGGTGGCGATTCGGTCGCTCGGATCATGGGCTGCGACGGGAGGGGTGGCTAAGCAGACTCCGACCGCTTGGCCAGCGAATCGCCCGAGCTCAATGATATCGAGGTTGTCGGCGTCGGAGGGCGAGGGTCAAAAGACCCTGAGGCTCGGCAGGCGCCAGATCCTCCTCGGCACGGGGAGGGGGATGAGCAGGTAGCCATGCCCCCGGCATGGCTAGGGATTGCCGGGGGCAATCCCGACCTGCTCATGCGAAGCCGGTGGAGGGGCAGTGGAAGGTCTGAATATTTCAATTTTAGAACAGATGCTTGCTGGAAACTCCCAACGTGGCCACTGCCCCTCCACCATGCTGCGCATGGTCCCCCTCCCCGTTCCGGGGAGGATTTGCTCCGGCGGTACCTCGAGCCTGCACAAGGAGCGGCACGTCCATCCGTTGGTCAGCCGCTGAATCTCTGCTTAGAACATCAGGTGCGTGGGAGAGGATCAGTACGGCCGGACCCTCGCGATGGTGAGCGGGCCTCGCGGCGATCGCTTGTGCCGGCGGCTCGCGCGCGGTCATGCGATCTATCGGCCGGCGTGGGACGATGGACTGCGCGTTGCGTGCGCGTGCCCGCGATCGGTGCTGTCGCTATTGGGCGTGTGGGCAGCGGTGTCGTGCCAGCCGCGCTCGCCCGGCTTGCGCAGGTCGGGGCGGGGTACCGACCTTTAGTCGCAACCTCCGCAACCGCTGCTCAAGACACCGACGCTCTTTTGATAAAAATCGCTTGAGGCCTGCGTTGCTCCAAATGCTCCGCAAACGACCGAGGCCGCGAACAGGCCCCGACCAACGGTCAAAGAAGCGCCACACGACAGCGCTCCGCCGTTGATCAGATCGAGGTCGTCGTCCGCCATGGACTGCAGTTCCGACATTTTGTTCATGGTCAATCCTCCTATGCTGGATCGTCACTTGTGATCGATTGGCCTTTAACTGGAGGACATTGCCCGTCGATGCTGTGATGTTGCGCACATGGGCGTTAAAAAAAGGCGCCGCGGATCACGCTATCGGGATCCGACCATCCGACATGAATGCCGCACGGCGGGCACGATGGCTCGATCCGCGCCGGGTCTCCTGCAGAATCAAGCGGTCGGCTGCGTCATGCTGCATTTGATGACAGCGGTGCGTAAAAAATTGTGAATTTCGTAAAGTGCCGCCGTAATCGCGCATTTTTTTGCCGATCGGCGGCGCGGCGTTGCTTGGTTGCGCGAAGATCAGCTATGAACATCCCGCAGCCATCGTCGATCAACGCATGCGCTGTCACGAATTGTCCGAGGGCAGGCGTCGACCGGCCCCGGCGGAACGATGTGGAGAGTATGATGGCAGTGCTGCAGGGGACGGCGGGCAACGACTATCTGGCTGGCGGCAACGACGCGGACGAGCTTTACGGCTATGACGGCAATGACGGGCTCAACGGCGCCGGCGGCGACGACATCGCCTATGGCGGGCTTGGCAATGACAGCTATTATCTGTCCGCGGCGACCGACATCGTCGTCGAACTGGCCGACGAGGGCGTCGACACCGTCTATGTCAGCTTCAATTATACGCTGACCGACAATGTCGAGAATGCCCATAGCTCCGGTCCGGCGGCCGTGACGGGCAATGCGCAGGACAACCACATCACCGGCAACGCGTCGTTCGACAAGCTCATCGGGCTCGGCGGCAACGATATTCTCGACGGCGTCTACGGCGCCAGCGACCAGCTCTACGGGGGCGACGGCGACGACCTGCTGTTCGCCAACTATATCCAGTCGGGCGGCCTCATCCTCGATGGCGGCAGCGGCAACGACACGGTCTCGTTCGATCACGTCAACGCCTACCCGGTCAAGGTCGACCTCAAGCTGACCGGATATCAGTCGAACGGCATCTATGCCGGCGTCAACAAGCTGACCGGCATCGAAAACGTAATCGGCTCCAGGGACGACGACACGCTGGTCGGCAATGCGGTCGGCAATCGCCTGATGGGCGCCGCCGGCGACGACGTGCTCGACGGCGACGGCGGCGACGATTTTCTCGACGGCGGCGCGGGCGCCGATCGCGCCAGCTACCTCAACGCGACCGGACCGGTGGTGGTCGATCTCGTCGCCGGCACCGGCACCGGCGCGAACGGCACCGATACTTTGGTCTCGATCGAGGGCGCGAACGGCAGCGCATTCGCCGACCAGCTGCTCGGCAATGACGGCGACAATATTTTCTTCGGCGGCGCGGGCAACGACCTGATCGACGGCGGCGGCGGGATGGACATCGCCGATTTCTACGACGCGAGCGTCGCCGGCGGCGTGACCGTCGACCTGCGCATCGCCGGCGTCGCGCAGGCGACCGGCCAGGGCAACGACATATTGATCGGCATCGAAGGCGCGATCGGCACCGACTATGCGGACGTGCTGATCGGCGACGGGCAGGACAATGTCTTCGACGGTCGCAGCGGCGTCGACAGCATCGATGGCGGTGACGGCAACGATATCGTCATCGGCCATATGAGTCACAGCGAGCTGACCGGCGGCGCCGGATACGACACGCTCGACTTTTCGGCTGTCGGCTATACCGGCGTGGAGGGAATCGCCACGATCAACATCGCGACCGGGAGCACCTCCAACTACGGCCATGGCGACAGTTTCTCGGGCTTCGAGCGGATCGTCGGAACGCAGTTCGGCGACACGATCACCGGTGACGACAATGCCAATGTGATCGCCGGCGGCAACGGCAACGATGTCATCCATGCTGCCGGCGGCGATGACATCCTCCAGGTGATCTGGGACGACTATGACTATAACCACCCCAACACCGACAGCTATGACGGCGGAGCCGGGATCGACACGCTCGATCTCAGCTTGATGACGCTGCTCTGGAGTTCGACGGTCGATCTCCGCATCGCCGGTCCGCAGATCGTCGACAATATCGACACGACGATCGTCGGCATCGAGAATCTGATTGGCAACCGCGGCGACGATGTGCTGATCGGCGACGGCGGCGCCAACCGCATCGAAGGCGGCGCGGGCAATGACAGCCTCGACGGCGGGCTCGGCATCGACACCGTCAGCTATGAGCATGCCGCGGCCGGCGTGACATTGAGCCTCGCGCTGACCGGTCCGCAGGCGACCGGCGGCGCCGGCACCGATACGCTCGCCGGCTTCGAGAACATCGTCGGCTCCGCCTTCGCCGACGTGCTGGACGGCGATGGCGGCGACAATCTGATCGATGGCGGCGCCGGCATCGACACCGCGCGCTACGCGTCGGCGGCGGCGGGGGTGATCGTCAGCCTGGGCGTCGCGGGTGCGCAGGCGACCGGCGGCGCGGGCAGCGACACATTGGTCGGGGTCGAGAATCTCACCGGCTCCGCGTATGACGACCAGCTCGCCGGCACGGATGGCGACAATGTGCTCGCCGGCGGCGCCGGGATCGACACTTTGAGCTATGCCGCGGCGGCGGCCGGCGTAACGGTGAGCCTCGCCGCCAGCGGTGCGCAGGCGACCGGCGGCGGCGGCGTCGACACGCTGAGCGGGTTCGAAAATTTCGTCGGTTCGGCATTCGACGATGTGCTCGAAGGCAGTCTCAGCGACAACCGGATCGACGGGGGCGCGGGCAATGATGTGGTGTCGCTGGCGGCGGGCACGTCCGCCATGACGCTGGATCTGGCGGCGGGCACGCCGACCGGCGGCGGCCTCGGTACCGACGTGCTGATCTCGATCGAGGGCGCGATCGGATCGGCTTTCGCCGACCGGCTGACCGGCACCGCCGGCGCGAACCGTCTCGACGGCGGCGCCGGCGACGACCAGCTCGCGGGCAGCGACGGCAACGACCTGCTGGCGGGCGGTGCCGGCAATGACCGGCTCGACGGCGGCTATGGCATCGACACGGCGAACTATGGCGATGCGGCGGCGGGGGTGACGATCAATCTCGTCAGCCAGTCGGCGCAGAACAGCGGCGGCGCGGGCGTCGACACTTTGATCCGCGTCGAGAATCTGGCCGGCTCCGCCTTCGCCGACGTGCTGACCGGCAACGACCTCGCCAATGCGTTGTCGGGCGGCGGCGGCAACGATCTGCTGAGCGGCGGGGCGGGCAACGACGTGCTGGCGGGCGGCGACGGCATCGACACCGCGAGCTATGCGACCGCCGGCGGCGCGGTGCGGGTGAGCCTTGCGATCCTGACCGCGCAATCGACCTTGGCGGCGGGCGCCGACACGCTGTCGGGCATCGAGAACCTCACCGGATCGGCCCATGACGACCAGCTGACCGGCGACGGCGGTAACAATGCGCTGACCGGCAATGCCGGCAACGATGTGCTGATCGGCGGGCTGGGCAATGATGTGCTGAGCGGCGGCGCGGGTGTCGACACCACCAGCTATGCCAATGCCGCGGCGGCGGTGACGGTCAGCCTGGCGCTGACCACCGCGCAGGACAGCGGCGGCGGCGGGATCGACACATTGCTCTCGATCGAGAATCTGACCGGATCGGCCTTCGACGACGTGCTGACCGGATCGGCGCAGCTCAATGTGCTGAGCGGCGGACTCGGCAACGACCTGATCGACGGCGGCTCGGCCGCCGACACGATCGACGGCAGCAATGGCAATGACCGGCTGAAGGGCAGCGCCGGCGACGACGTGATCGGCGGCGGCGCGGGGCTGGACATCCTCACCGGCGGCGCGGGTGCGGATCAGCTGACCGGCGGCACCGGCGTCGACCGCTTCGCCTATCTGCTGGCGAGCGACTCCACGGTCGCCGCGACGGACCGCATCCTCGATTTCGCCGCGGGCGACATACTCGATCTGGCGGCGGTGGACGCGAACAGCAAAGTGACGGGCGACCAGGCGTTCCAGCAGGTGGCGGCGTTCACCGGAGCGGCGGGACAGCTGACACTGGCGTTCGACGCGGGGAGCAATATGACGACGTTATTCGCCGACACCAATGGGGATGCGGTGGCCGATATGAGCATGGTGTTCACCGGGGATGTCACGGTGCTGACGGCGGGGTGGGTGCTGTAGTGTCGGGGGGAAGCGTGGGGCGAGAGTCGCTGGTGTCGGCTTGGCAGCTGACATGCGCCGCCGTGTTTTCATCAGGCTGATTTACATATGTCGCCGAATACTGCACTCTAATCCGAAACGTAACGGACAAAATAATTCGTAGTTATGGAGGTCCGATGCCGGTAACCGCAGCACTGGCCGTTCTATTGTCGCAGGTGTCTGTGCAGACTGCGTCGCAGATGCTCGAGGAGCGCACTGCCACGCCGCCAGCGCTATATGACGCGGCCAAATATGCCAGCGGCCTCATGCTGTGCAGCAAAGCCCTGAAGCGGGCGCAGATGCGCGCCTTCGATCGCCGGTTCGGGTCGCGTGTCGTCCGGCTGGCGACGGCGATGGTGGCGAAGGACGGCATCCAACAGCGCAGCACCGACCTGCCGGCGCAACGCTGTCTAAAGAAGAAGCGGAGGACACTTCCCAATTCTCTACAGAGCTTCGAATGGCCACTGCAAACGCTGGAGGATATGTACGGCCTTGGCGGCGCGCCGTTGGAAACGACGTTATGCCATCTAGGTGCCGACCCTTCGCGATTTCAAGACAAGCGCGTCAGGGTTCGCGGCGGACTGCATCAAGTGAATACCCCCGACGATTTAATATATTCCCTGATCGATCCCGGCTGCAGCAGCGGCATCATGTTTGGCTGGACCAAACTCGTCATACTGGAAGAGGAATTAAAGGTCCGCTCCTTCGACGTCGGTCCCATCATTTTCGGAACCTTCACCGGAAGGGTGCGCGACTTGAGCTGCGACCCCATGCAAATGGGCGTGGGAGCGCCTTGCGGACCGTTGCTTGTGGCCAGCGATGGCGAGGATATCGTGAAGTCCGATCAATGCTGGGAATATGCACGGATCAACCAGCAGCAGTCTCGCATCATTGCCAAGCCCTGCGACGAACCGGCGGCGGCCGGAAAGGCGGATCGGTGAGTCACGCGGAGGTCACAACAGACACCCACAACGATCACTAAATCGGCGTTATAGCGATCGAAGCGAATTGGGTGGAGGCCCGAGCGGGTCTCGCCCTTCAGGCCCTCACCCTCGCCGCCTGCGAGACCTCTGCAGAAGTCGATGATCTGCTCCCCTCCCTGATTTCAGGGAGGGGCTGGGGGTGGGTGCGAGGCGGAGCCGAGCTTGCCGCGCGAGCGGCAAAACAGCGCCCGAGCCGGCATCGAGCCGGCCCGTGCGCTCAACCCACCCCCGGCCCCTCCCTGAAATCAGGGAGGGGAGAAAAAAGAGCAGCCGCGCTTTCCACAAAGGTCCCACAAGCGGGCGAGGGCGAATGTTCGATTCCGCCCCGCGCAGGTTCCCGCTTGCCGCACGGGCGCCGTGCGACTATATCGGATTTGCTTTCCTCGACATTGGTAACTTTGCCGAGACCGGCCCCGAGCGGGGTCCGGTTCCGAAAGTGCATTGTCGTTGTCGCTGGAGGCCCATGGCGGATATCGCCGAATTGACGTCGCTGATCGAACCCGAAGCCGCCGCGCTCGGGCTCTCGCTCGTGCGCGTCGCGATGTTCGGCGGCAAGAGCGATCCGACCCTGCAGGTGATGGCCGAGCGGCCCGATACGCGTCAGCTCAATCTCGACGATTGCGCCGCGCTGTCGCGCCGGCTGTCGGACGTGTTCGATGCCGCCGATCCGATCGAGCATGCCTATCGGCTTGAGGTCAGTTCGCCGGGCATCGACCGGCCGCTGACGCGCCAGCAGGATTATGCCGACTGGGCCGGGTTCGAGGCGCGCGTGCGGATGGCCGAGCCGGTCGGCAACCGCAAGGTGTTCGAGGGCAGGCTGATCGGCGTCGACGGCGCGATGGTGATGCTCGACGTGGCGAAGCTGGGCGAGACTGCCCTCGTGTTCGCCGACATCGCCAGCGCCAAGCTGCTGCTGACCGACGCGCTGATCAAGGCGACCGCACCGCTCTCTTCCGAGGGCGCCGAAAAGTTCAAGGTGGAAGGATAGGAACGACCCATGGCTACCGCCATTTCCGCAAACAAGGCCGAATTGCTGGCGATCGCCGACTCGGTCGCCAAGGAGAAACTGATCGATCGCGAGATCGTGATCGAGGCGATGGAGGACGCGATCCAGCGCGCGGCCCGCGCCCGCTATGGCGCCGAGAACGACATCCGCGCCAAGATCGATTCGAAGAGCGGCGACATGCGGCTGTGGCGCGTCGTCGAGGTGGTCGAGGGCGTCGACGATTATTTCAAGCAGGTCAGCCTGCCCGATGCGCAGAAGCTGCAGAAGGGCGCCGTGATCGGCGACTATATCGTCGATCCGCTGCCGCCGATCGAGTTCGGCCGCATCGCCGCGCAGGCCGCCAAGCAGGTGATCTTCCAGAAGGTCCGCGACGCCGAGCGCGAGCGCCAATATGAAGAGTTCAAGGACCGCGCCGGCGAGATCATCACCGGCGTCGTCAAGCGCGTCGAATTCGGCCACGTCGTCGTCGATCTCGGCCGCGCCGAGGGCGTGATCCGCCGCGACGCGCAGATCCCGCGCGAAGTGGTTCGCGTCGGCGATCGCGTCCGCAGCCTGATCCTCAAGGTCGTGCGCGAGACGCGCGGGCCGCAGATCTTCCTCAGCCGCGCGCATCCCGACTTCATGAAGAAGTTGTTCGCGCAGGAAGTGCCCGAGATCTACGATGGCATCATCGAGATCAAGGCGGCCGCGCGCGATCCGGGCAGCCGCGCCAAGATCGGCGTGATCAGCCATGACAGCTCGATCGATCCGGTCGGCGCCTGCGTCGGCATGAAGGGCAGCCGCGTCCAGGCGGTGGTCCAGGAGATGCAGGGCGAGAAGATCGACATCATCCCCTGGTCGCCCGACACCGCGACCTTCGTGGTCAACGCGCTGCAGCCGGCCAATGTCAGCCGCGTCGTGATCGACGAGGAAGAGGACCGCATCGAGGTGGTGGTGCCCGACGACCAGCTCAGCCTGGCGATCGGGCGGCGCGGCCAGAATGTCCGGCTCGCCAGCCAGCTGACCAACAAGGCGATCGACATATTGACCGAGGCCGACGCCAGCGAGAAGCGCCAGCGCGAATTCGTCGAGCGCTCGGAGATGTTCCAGAACGAGCTCGACGTCGACGAGACGCTGGCGCAGTTGCTGGTGGCGGAAGGCTTCGGCGAGCTCGAGGAGGTCGCCTATGTCGACCTGACCGAACTGGCCGGGATCGAGGGCTTCGACGAGGAACTGGGCCAGGAGCTCCAGAGCCGCGCGCAGGAAGCGCTCGACCGCCGCGAACAGGCCGCGCGCGAGGAACGGCGCGGACTCGGCGTCGAGGATGCGCTCGCCGAGATTCCCTATCTGACCGAGGCGATGCTCGTCACCCTGGGCAAGGCCGGGATCCGGACGCTCGACGATCTCGCCGACCTCGCCACCGACGAGCTGATCCAGAAGAAGCGCGCCGAACCGCGCCGGCGGGCCGAAGGTCCGTCGCGCGACAGCCGGCCCGAGGACAAGGGCGGCGTGCTGGCCGCTTATGGCCTGAGCGAAGAGCAGGGCAACGAGATCATCATGGCCGCCCGCGCCCATTGGTTCGCCGACGAACCCACGTCCGGGGAGGTCGCACCAGCGGATGGCGGACAATGAAACCCGCGAGGGCCTGAAGGCTGACGGAACGTCCCCTCCCGCTCGCGGGAGGGGATCGAGGGGAGGGCGTGTCCGTCAATCCCGCGATGGCGGAGACATGCCCTCCCCCGACCCCTCCCAAGAATGGGAGGGGAGTAACGATCCCGAGCGCCGCTGCATCATCACCGGCGAGCGGCACCCGCGCGACTCGCTGATCCGGCTCGCGCTGGGGCCCGACGGCACGATCGCGCCCGACGTGCGGGCGAAGGCGCCCGGTCGCGGCGCGTGGATCGGCGTCGACAGCGCCGCGCTGGCCGCGGCGATGGCGAAGGGCAAGCTCAAGGGCGCGCTCGCGCGTGCGTTCAAGGGCGCCCAGGTGCTGATCCCCGAGGATCTGCCGCAGCAGATCGAACGCGCGCTGGAACGCGCCGCGCTCGACCGGCTGGGGCTGGAAGCCAAGGCCGGCACGCTGGTGACCGGCGCCGAAAAGATCGCCGAGGCCGCGCGCCGCGGCAGCGTCGGCCTGCTGATCCACGCCCGCGATGCGGCCGAGGATGGCCGGCGCAAGCTGGACCAGGCGCTGCGGGTCGGGCTCGACATGGAAGGCAGCGACGCGCGGGGACTCGTAATCCCTGCCGGCAGGGCCATATTGTCGGTGGCGTTGGGCCGTGAAAATGTTGTACACGCCGCGCTGATCGCGCCGGCGGCAGCTGCGCGCGTCGCACAGGTACTTGGCCGGTGGCGCGGTTTTATTGGACGATACGAGGGCGTCGAGCCTTGCGATGACAGGTCGCAGGGGGCATCGGCGCAGCATGATGCGAGTGAAGGATCCGGGTTCTAGATGAGCGACGATAACAAGCCGAAACTGGGAATGCGTGCGCCATTGGGCCTCAAGCGGACCGTGGAGACGGGCAAGGTGAAGCAGAGCTTCAGCCATGGCCGGTCGAACACGGTGGTCGTCGAGGTCAAGCGGCGTCGCATGATCGGCAAGCCCGGCGAGACCGAAGTGCTCGAGCCGACGCCGGCTCCGGCGCCCGCCGCCGCGCCTGCGCCCGCCGTCGCGCCGCCGTCAACGGCCTCCCGCGTGCCGGTCGCGCCGCTGCGCCAGTCGGCCCCGCCGCCGCCGCCGCGCCCTGGCACCGACCTGATGTCGCGCCAGGAACTGCAGGCGCGCCTGCTGCGCGAGGCCGAAGAATCGCGCATGAATGCGCTCGAAGAAGCGCGTCGCCGCGAAGAACAGCAGAAGCTGGCCGCGACCGAGGAAGAGAAAAGGCGAATCGAAGACAATCGCCGCGCCGAGGAAGAGGCGCAGCGCGCGGCCGAGGAAGAGGCGCGCAATCCGACGCCGCCACAGCCCGAAGTCAAGGCGGAGCCGAGCGTCGAAGCCGCGACCCAGCCTGCAGCCACGGCGCCGGCCACGGCCGAGCCGGCCCGTCTCGCGGGTCAGGCCGCGGTTCCGGCCGCCGAGGAAGACCGTCCGCGCCGTCCGGCGTCGGGTGCGCCCGCCGCCGTGCCGCGTCGTCCCGAGCCGGCGCGTCCGTCGCGCGGCCGCGACGATCGCCGTCAATCGGGCAAGCTCACCGTCACTGCCGCACTCAACGACGAGAGCGGCCGTGCGCGCAGCCTCGCGGCGCTCAAGCGCGCGCGCGAGAAGGAACGCCGCGCCCATGGGCCGGGCTCCGGTCCGTCGGCCAAGCAGGTCCGCGACGTCGTGGTGCCCGATACGATCAGCGTCGGCGAACTCGCCAACCGCATGGCCGAGCGCGGCGGCGATCTGATCAAGACCTTGTTCAAGATGGGCATGCCCGTCGCGATGGGCGATGTGATCGACCAGGACACCGCGGAACTGCTCGTCACCGAGTTCGGTCACAACATCAAGCGCGTGTCCGACAGCGACGTCGATATCGATATCGCCGACGACGTCGATGCCGACGCGACGCTGGTGTCGCGTCCGCCGGTGGTGACGATCATGGGCCATGTCGATCACGGCAAGACCTCGCTGCTCGACGCGCTGCGCGGGACCGATGTCGTGCGCGGCGAAGCGGGCGGCATCACCCAGCATATCGGCGCCTATCAGGTGACGGTGAAATCGGGCGAGAAGATCACCTTCCTCGACACGCCGGGCCACGAAGCGTTCACCGAGATGCGCCAGCGCGGCGCCAACGTGACCGACATCGTCGTGCTGGTGGTGGCGGCCGACGATGGTCTGCGTCCGCAGACGATCGAGGCGATCAACCACACCAAGGCGGCCGGCGTGCCGATGATCGTGGCGATCAACAAGATCGACAAGCCCGAGGCCAACGCCAAGAAGGTCCGCGAGGAACTGCTGCAGTACAATGTGATCGTCGAAGAGATGTCGGGCGACGTCCAGGACGTCGAAGTATCGGCGCTCAAGCGCACCGGTCTCGACGATCTGGTCGAAAAGATCCTGCTGCAGGCGGAACTGCTCGAACTGACCGCCAATCCCGACCGTCCGGCCGAAGGCAATGTGATCGAGGCCAAGCTCGACAAGGGTCGCGGTCCGGTTGCGACCGTCCTGATCCGCCGCGGCACGCTGCGCGTCGGCGACATCTTCGTCGTCGGTGCGGAAAGCGGCAAGGTCCGCGCCTTGATCGACGACAAGGGCCGCAACGTGAAGGAAGCCCTGCCCTCGACTCCGGTCGAAGTGCTCGGCATCTCCGGCACGCCGGGCGCCGGCGACGGGCTGTCGGTGGTCGAAAGCGAGGCGCGCGCACGCGAAGTCGCCTCCTATCGCGCCAGCGTGATCCAGCAGAAGCGGACGACCTCGGCGCCGGCGAACCTCGAATCGATGTTCTCCGCGCTGCGCGAGAAGCAGGCGATCGAATATCCGCTGGTGGTCAAGGCCGACACGCAAGGGTCGGTCGAGGCGATCGTGGGCGCGCTCAACAAGATCTCGACCGCGGACATCCGCGTCCGGATCCTGCATGCGGGCGTCGGCGGCATCACCGAGAGCGACGTCGTGCTGGCCTCGGCCAGCCGCGCGCCGATCATCGGCTTCAATGTCCGGCCGAACGCCAAGGCCCGCGAGATCGCCACGCGCGATCAGGTCGCGTTCAAATATTATGACGTGATCTATCACCTGACCGACGAGATCCGCGCCGGCATGGCGGGCGAGCTCGGACCGGAGGCGATCGAGCATATCGTCGGCCGCGCCGAGATCCGCGACGTCTTCTCCGCCGGCAAACATGGCCGCGCGGCCGGCCTGCTGGTCGTCGAAGGCTATATCCGCAAGGCGCTGCGTGCCCGCATCACCCGCGAGGACGTCATCGTTTACAACGGCGCGATCGCATCGCTGCGCCGCTTCAAGGACGACGTCGCCGAGGTGCGCGCCGGCCTCGAATGCGGCGTGACCTTCGAAAGCCATACCGACATCAAGCCGGGCGACTTTCTGGAAACCTATGAGGTGGAGATGCGCGAGCGGACTCTTTGAGCGAGCGCGGCAGGCGCGATAGCGGGGGCGCAGACTTCGCCGGCGAGGCTGCCGTCGAAGGCCTGGGTTGCCTCGCAGACGTCGGTTGCGACGCGATCGGCTGCGCCCTGCCCGTCGCCTGTTTTCTGCCGCTCGGCTACTGGTTGTTCTGATGGCAAATGAAACCACGTCCGAAACCCGCTCCGTCCGCCTGCTGCGGGTGGGCGAGCAGGTGCGCCATGTGCTCAGCGACATATTGATGCGCGGCGACGTGCATGACGAGGTGCTGGCGAAGCACAGCATCAGCGTGACCGAGGTGCGGATGTCGCCCGATCTCCGCCACGCCACCGTGTTCATCAAGCCTTTGCTGGGCGCCGACGAGGAAGTGGTGCTGAAGGCGCTGCGGACCAACACCGCCTATCTCCAGCGCAGCGTCGCCGGGCGGGTGAATACCAAATATGCCGCCAAGCTGAAGTTCCTCGCCGACGAGAGCTTCGACGAGGCGAGCCACATCGATTCGCTGCTGCGCGCGCCGAAAGTGGCGCAGGACCTGGGCGACGATTGACGGGTTGGACGGTAAGACCTATCTTACCGGCATGAGCTTCAGAGCGAAACACTTGATGTTACCCTCTACCGCTTGCGGGAGAGGGAAAGCCGCCGAAGGCGGCGAGGGTGAGGGCCTGAAGGGCGGGCCATGCTCAGGCCCTCACCCTGACTCGCTGCGCGAGTCTGTCCCTCTCCCGCAAGCGGTAGAGGGATCGACATGAGCGCGACGACCCGCGTGTCGGCCAAAGGGCAGATCGTGATTCCCAAGGATGTTCGCGAAGCGCTCGGCCTTCATGCCGGCCAGGAGCTTGACATCGTGCGCATGGGCAATGGCGTTTTGCTCAAGCCGGTCGCCGCGAAAAGCGGACGAACAACCGATCAGATCGTCGCCGGGTTTCGCGCGCTGTATCGGCACGAAGGCGCAGCCGTCACGATCGACGAGATGAATGCAGCGGTGGATGCGATGTTTGCGGAACAGCGGAAGGGCGAGATCTGACGCGCGCCATCGACACCAATGTCCTCATTCGCCTGATCACGGGAGACGATGACCGGCAGTTCGCCACGGCCCGAGCGATCGTGGGCGAGGATTTCCTGATTCCGGCAACGGTGCTGCTGGAAGCCGCATGGGTGCTGCAATCGAGCTATCGCTTCGACCGCAAGCAACTGGCCGCCGCGCTGCGGATGGTCGTCGATCTGCCGCACGCGATTCACACCATCCCGAACCTCGAATGGGCGATCGACCGGCTGGACCATGGTGGCGATTTCGCGGACATGCTGCATATCGCCACGATATCGGGCGCCGACTGCTTTGCGACATTCGACCGGAAAGTGGCAGGACATGCCGGGGCCGGCGCGCCGCTAACCGTCGAAACGCTCGCCTGATGGCCAAGCTCTATTTCTACTACGCCTCGATGAACGCTGGCAAATCGACCACCCTGCTGCAATCCGACTTCAACTATCGCGAGCGCGGCATGGCGACGATGCTGTTCACCGCCGCGATCGACGACCGCCATCATCGCGGGCGGATCACCTCGCGGATCGGGCTGGAGGCCGAGGCGCATGCGTTCGACCCGGCGACCGATCTGCGCGCGGCGGTCACGACCGAACTGGCGCGGCGGCCGCTGCATTGCGTGCTGGTCGACGAGGCGCAGTTCCTGACGCGCGCGCAGGTGCTGCAGCTCGCATCGGTGTGCGACGAGCTCGACATCCCCGTGCTGGCCTATGGTCTGCGCACCGACTTCAGGGCCGAATTGTTCGAGGGCAGCGCGGCCTTGCTCGGGCTGGCCGATTCGCTGGTCGAACTCAAGGCGATCTGCGACTGCGGCCGCAAGGCGACGATGAACCTGCGCGTCGACGCGGCCGGTCTTCCGGTCAAAGAGGGCGCGCAGACCGAGATCGGCGGCAATGACCGCTATCTCGCTCTGTGCCGGCGGCATTTCATGGAACGGACGGCGTGAGCGGGCTGCATATCTCCCTGATCGACGGCGATCTCGCGCTCGACCCGCTGGACGCCAGCGACCGCGAGGGGCTGCGCGCGGCCTGCGCCGCCGACGATGCGATCTGGCAGCTCTATCCGATGTCGTGGGATCGCGACCATTTCGACGGCGCCTTCGATGCCCTGCTCGGCAGCGGCCGGCTCGCTTATGCGATCCGCCATCGCGGCGCGATCGTCGGCATGACCGCCTATGTCAGCGTCGACGAAGCGCGCGGCGTGCTGGAGATCGGCAATTCCTATATCCAGCCCGACCGGCGCGGCACCGGCCTCAACCGCCGGATCAAGCGGCTGATGATCGATCACGCCTTCGCCGGCGGCTTCCGCCGCGTCGAGTTCCGCGTCGATACGCGCAACACGCGCAGCGCGGCGGCGGTGCTGAAGCTGGGCGCCGTGCGCGAGGGTGTGATGCGCGAGGAACGGATCACCTGGACCGGCCATCTGCGGGATACCGCGCTCTTCTCCGTCCTGCATCATGAGTGGCGCTGAACGGCATCGCTCAGCGTGCGTTCAGCGATCTCATGGCAGGACCGACATCATGACCAGGACATTGCTCAGCCTGATGGCCCTCACTGCCGCGGCGGCGGCCGTCCCCGTTGCCGCCAGGCCGCCAGTGGGCCAGCCGGCATCGATCCCGTTCGCCGATCATGACGGCATTCGCGACTTCCAGGCCGACGGCAGCAAGGGCCTCTATCTGCAGGACCGGTCGGGCAACTGGTATCGCGCCGAATTCTTCGGCGCGTGCCCGGGCCTGAATTTCACCGAAACGATCGGCTATGAGACCGACGCCACCGGCCGCTTCGACAAATTTTCGCGCATCCGTTTCGATCATCAGGTCTGCGCATTGTCGACGCTGGTGACGGCCGACGCGCCCAAGGGCAAGAAGGCCAGGCACGAAGTGGAGAAGTGAGATGAAGGCCGCCGTCTTCGCACTCGCGGCGATTGCCGCGTCTCCGGCGGTTCTGGCGGAATCGCCACTGCAATCCCGCGAGACCGCGATTCCCCATGCCGCGAGAGACATCCAGGACTGGAAGGTGGACGGCAACCGCGCGCTCTACATCCGCAGCCTCAACGGCAAATGGTATCATGCCCGCACCGCGAACGTGTGCAGCCGGCTGGCGACCGCCAATGCGCTGGGGTTCGAAACGCGCGGCGGCGGCGAACTCGACAAATTTGGCGCGATCATCGCGCAGGGCTGGCGCTGCCCGCTGATCAGCGTGACGCTGTCGGACGGACCGCCGAAGAAGGCGAAGCGCGCGGGGTGATGGCCGTGCATAAGCGACGACATGACCATGAACACGATGCCTGAAGGTTCCGCACATGATTGGAGCCGCTTCGACGCAATGTCGGACGCCGAGAGCCATGCCGCAGCGGTTGGCGATCCCGACGCGCAGCCTTTGAAGCCAGACGACATGAAGCGTATGCGGCGCACACCTCAGGTTCGCGTGATCCAACGTGCGCTGAAATTGTCACAAATATGCTGAATTTGTCGTTTGGTACTGCCATATCCATTTTCTCCGTCATCCCGAACTCGTTTCGGGATCCATCAACGCCGAATCCTCAGGACAGGCCCAAGGCGGGGCACCCTGAGTTTATGGATCCCGAAACGAGTTCGGGATGACGGCAGGGAGGAGGCTTGGCCACTAGCGAAGTGCCGGCGGGCGCGGACGTTTGCTTCACCCGCCGATTGCCCTACGGCGCAGCGATGCATGGCTGGCTCATCATCGACAAACCGCTGGGCCTCGGCTCGACCCAGATCGTTTCGGCGGTCAAGCGCGCGCTGCGCCAGGGTGGCTATCCCAAGGTCAAGACCGGTCATGGTGGCACGCTCGACCCGCTGGCGACCGGCGTGCTGCCGGTGGCGCTGGGCGAGGCGACCAAGCTTGCCGGGCGAATGCTCGACAGCGACAAGATCTACGACTTCATGATCGGCTTCGGCACGCAGACCGACACGCTCGATGGCGAGGGCGTGACAATCGCGACCAGCGACGTCCGCCCGTCGCTCGCTGACATCGCGGCGGTGCTGCCGCGCTTCACCGGACCGATCGCGCAGACGCCGCCGGTCTATTCGGCGCTGAAGGTCGACGGCCGGCGCGCCTATGATCTGGCGCGGGCGGGCGAGGACGTCGTCCTCAAGCAGCGCGACGTGACGATCTTCGCGCTCACTGTCCGGGATGGATCGGCGCTGCCCGACGCCATCACATTGTCGGCCCATGTCTCGAAGGGCACCTATATCCGCAGCCTCGCGCGCGATATCGCGCTGGCGCTGGGCACGGTCGGCCACGTCACGATGCTGCGGCGGACCAAGGCGGGTCCGTTCGGGCTCGATGTCGCTATTTCGCTGGACAAGCTGACGGAATTCGCTATGGCCCGCCGACTTGAAGAACTGAGCTTGCCGTTGACGGCAGGGCTGGACGGTATCCCGGCTCTGAACGTCACCCCCGATCAGGCAAGGCTGCTCCGCCAGGGGCAGACATTGATCGGGATTGCCGACACCGACGGCCTCCATCTCGCGACCTTGGGCGATACGCCCGTCGCGCTGGTGGAAGCGGAAGGACCCGAGATCCGGGTGGTGCGCGGCTTCAACCTGTGACGCGATACCGAAGGAAGACGACAGAATGACGATTACCGCAGAACGCAAAGACGTCGTGATCAAGGACAATGCGCGCGCCGAAGGCGACACCGGCAGCCCCGAAGTCCAGGTCGCGATCCTCACCGAGCGGATCACCAATCTCACCGAGCATTTCAAGGTCCACGCGAAGGACAATCACTCGCGCCGCGGCCTGCTGATGCTGGTGAACAAGCGCCGCAGCCTGCTGGACTATCTGAAGAAGAAGGACAGCGCGCGCTACACCGCCCTCATCGCGAAGCTCGGCCTTCGCAAATAGGAAAGAGCCCCGCCTGCGGGGCTCTTTTCGTATCCCGGCGCAAGCCGGGATCCACTCTTGTCCCGGCGCAGGCCGGGATCCAGACCCCGGCTCAGGCCGGCAGCATTCCAGCCTGGCGCAATTCGGCGCCGTGGCGGGACCGGCGGGCACAACGTCCCGTCACTCGAGCGGGCACCCTGCCCGCACACAGGCACCGGCGCGCACAGGGCCGCCGGACGTAAGGAATACAGATGTTCAACATGAAGAAAGTCGAAATCGAGTGGGGCGGCCAGACCCTCACCCTCGAAACGGGCCGCGTTGCCCGCCAGGCCGACGGCGCGGTGCTCGCGACGCTCGGCGAGACCGTCGTGCTGTGCGCCGTCACGGCCGCGCGCTCGGTCAAGGAAGGGCAGGATTTCTTCCCGCTCACCGTCCATTATCAGGAAAAATACAGCGCCGCCGGCCGCATCCCCGGCGGCTTCTTCAAGCGTGAGCGCGGCGCGACCGAGAAGGAGACGCTCGTCTCCCGCCTGATCGACCGTCCGATCCGCCCCTTGTTTCCCGAGGGCTTCTACAACGAGATCAACGTCATCGCTCAGGTGCTGAGCTATGACGGCGAGAACGAGCCCGACGTCCTCGCGATGGTCGCCGCCTCCGCCGCACTGACGCTCTCGGGCGTGCCCTTCATGGGCCCGATCGGCTGCGCGCGCGTCGGCTATGTCGATGGCGAATACATCCTCAACCCCACCGACGAGCAGGTCGCCGCCGGCGAACTCGACCTCGTCGTCGCCGGCACGCACGATGCGGTGATGATGGTCGAATCCGAAGCCAAGGAGCTTTCGGAAGACGTCATGCTGGGGGCGGTGATGTTCGCGCATCGCGGCTGCCAGGCGGTGATCGACGCGATCATCGACCTCGCCGAGCAGGCGGCCAAGGAGCCGTGGGCAATGGCCCCGCAGGCCGATCTGACCGCCGCCAAGGCGAAGCTGACCGACCTGATCGGCGCCGACATCGCCGCCGCCTACAAGCTGACCGACAAGTCGGCGAGATCGAGCGCGCTCAACGAGGCCCGCGCCAAGGCCAAGGCGGCGTTCGCCGATGCCGCGCCGCAGGACCAGATGGCCGCCAACAAGCTGGTCAAGAAGATCGAGGCCGCGATCGTCCGCACCGCCATCCTCAAGGACGGCGCCCGCATCGACGGCCGCACGACCAGCCAGATCCGTCCGATCGAGGCGATGGTGCACTTCCTGCCGCGCGCGCATGGTTCGGCCCTGTTCACCCGCGGCGAAACGCAGGCGATCTGCACGACCACCCTGGGCACCAAGGATGCCGAGCAGATGATCGATGGCCTGACCGGCCTGCGCTACGAGAATTTCATGCTGCACTATAACTTCCCGCCCTATTCGGTCGGTGAAGTCGGCCGCTTCGGCGCGCCGAGCCGCCGCGACATCGGTCACGGCAAGCTGGCATGGCGGGCGCTGCATGCGGTGCTGCCGACCAAGGAAGAATTCCCCTACACGATCCGCGTCCTCTCCGACATCACCGAGTCGAACGGCTCGTCGTCGATGGCGACGGTGTGCGGCGGTTCGCTGTCGATGATGGACGCCGGCGTTCCGCTCAAGCGTCCGGTGTCGGGCATCGCGATGGGCCTGATCCTGGAGGGCAAGGAGTTTGCGGTGCTCTCCGACATTCTCGGCGACGAGGATCATCTCGGCGACATGGACTTCAAGGTCGCCGGCACCAGCGAGGGCATCACCAGCCTGCAGATGGACATCAAGATCGCCGGCATCACCGAGGAGATCATGAAGGTCGCGCTGGCGCAGGCCAATGAGGGCCGTGCCCATATTCTCGGCGAGATGGCGAAGGCGCTCGATCACACCCGCGAGGAGCTGTCCGCCCACGCGCCGCGGATCGAGACGATGAGCATCGACAAGACCAAGATCCGCGACGTGATCGGCACGGGCGGCAAGGTGATCCGCGAGATCGTCGCGACCACCGGCGCCAAGGTCGACATCGACGACGAGGGCCTGATCAAGATCAGCTCGTCCGACGTCGCGCAGATCGAGGCCGCGATGGCCTGGATCAGGGGCATCGTCGAGGAGCCCGAGGTCGGCAAGGTCTATAACGGCAAGGTCGTCAATCTCGTCGATTTCGGCGCGTTCGTGAACTTCATGGGCGGCAAGGACGGTCTCGTCCACGTCTCCGAGATCAAGAACGAGCGCGTCGAGAAGGTCTCCGACGCGCTGACCGAGGGCCAGGAGGTCAAGGTCAAGGTGCTCGAGATCGATCCGCGCGGCAAGGTTCGCCTGTCGATGCGCGTCGTCGACCAGGAAACCGGCGCCGAGCTGGAGGATACACGTCCGCCGCGCGAAGGCGGCGGTCGTGACGATCGCGGCCCGCGCAGCGACCGTGGTCCCCGCCGTGACGGCGGCGGTGCCGGTGGCGACCGCGGCGATCGCGGTCCGCGTCGCGAAGGTGGCGGTGGTGGCCGGGATCGCGGTCCGCGCCGCGACGGTGGTGCCGGCGGCGAGCGCGGCCCGCGCCGCGAGCGTGCGGAAGGTGGCAATGACGACGGCCCCGCGCCCGAATTCGCGCCGGCCTTCCTGAACCGCACCGACGACTGATCGCCGTTTCCGGCGTGAACGAGCCGTTTTCGGCGTGAACGAACGGGGGGCGCCTGCTGGGTGCCCCCTTTTTTGTGCCCTCTACCGCAAGCGGGCGAGGGCATAAAAAAGGACCGGCGCAATGCTGGTGCATCACGCCGGCCCTCTTGCGACCCGATTGGCTCGGTTGGTTGTAAGACGATCCTGTAAGCAGATCGTTCCTGAACCTGCGGCAACGATCGTCGCCGACAGGATGAGGCGAGCCGAAACGCCGATGAACATGAAAAAGGTCGGGGGGTTCTGTTGCCCGGCCCCCCCGGAGCCGCTGGAATCCGCTTCTGTTGCCCGGTGCGGCCCGAACCGCGTTCAAGCCTTGTAATCTAAGCCGTTAGGCCGTGATTACGCGGCAATCGCGAGCGCCTCGTTATCGTTGGCACTTGTCGTTTTGAGCCTTGAACGGGTTACTCAGCCCGGGCAAAAATACCGTGTCCGTCCGCACGTCGATCCTGGTTCGGCCCCGTCAGGAGCCCCCGTTACCGGAGGTTTCTGGTGGAGCCGCCGGGTACTGCCCCCGGGTCCGCTGCGCCGAAGCGCGGCATCATTTATCGCCATAGCCGGGCGAACCCGGCAGAACCTATATAAGCATCCGATCCTGAATGGGAAGTGACGCCGGCAGGATTCGGCGCAGGCGTTCGCACCAGCTTGCGCAGCCAGCGTCTGAGCCGAGCTGGTCCTGCCGGATCTCGAGTTCCACATAGGGCCGGCGCGCGGCGAAGGCATGAAGCGGCACGGTATAGTCGGTCGAGTCCATCCGGTAGGGCTGATTGTCGCCCACGGTCAGGCCGGGTTCCGCCCGCAGCTCTTCGAGCACCGCGCGGGCAAAATCCGTGTCGCCACCCTCGTAGAGCACGCCGATCTCCCACGGCCGGGCGACGCCGCCCATCACCGGGGTGAAACTGTGCAGCGAGACGATGATCGTCGCCTGACCCGCCGCATCGCGCCGCGCCAGTTCGGCCGCGATCGCCGCATGATAGGGCGCGTGGATCGCGGCCCGCCGCTGGTCCCGCGCGGCTTGCGAAAGGCCGGCATTGCCCGGCACCACCGTGCCGTCGCTGATCGCGGCGATCGCATCCTCTGCCGACGGATCGCGATTGCAGTCGATGACGAGGCGCGAATAGATCTGCCGGACGAACACTGCGTCGAGCGCCCCGGCCAGCATCGCGCCCAGCGTCCCCACGCCGATGTCCCAGCCGATGTGCCTTGACAGCTCCATCGGCGCGACCCCAAGCGTTTCGAGCCGTGCAGGAACGCTATTTCCCGCATGATCGCCCAGCAGCAGGAACGATGACGCGCCTGCGGGGTTTATCGTTTCGACCGGCGACGGATCGCCGTCCGCGAGCGGCGATGCCGCCGATTGCCTCTCGCGAGTCATGAGTTCGAATGCCCTTTCTCAACCTGTCCCATATCACGGCCTACCGCTACAAGCAGCCGGTCTCGTTCGGCGAGCACCGGATCATGGTGCGCCCGCGCGAGAGCCATGACCAGCGCCTGATCGAAGCGACGCTGAAGATCGACCCCGAACCCGCCGACCTGCGCTGGCTGCACGACGTGTTCGGCAATTCCGTGGCGATCGCCACCTTCGACCGCCGATCGGACCGGTTGGTGTTCGACAGCCAGATCCGGCTGCTCCATACCCCCGCCGAATTGCAGGACGTCCATATCGAGGATTATGCGCGGCTCTATCCGTTCACTTACTCGTCCGAGGACATGCCGGACCTGCTGCGCTCGATCGAGCGCCAGCATCTCGATCCGCTGCGCGAGATCGACAGCTGGGCGCGGCGCTTCGTCAACCCCAACGGCCCCACCGAGACGCTGGCGATGCTCTCCGAGATGACCGCCGCGATCCGGCGCGAATTCACCTATGTGCCGCGCCACGAGAAGGGCACGCAGACGCCGATCCAGACGCTCGCGCGCCGCCAGGGCACGTGCCGCGACTATGCGATGCTGATGATCGAGGCGGTGCGCGCGCTGGGCTTCGCCGCGCGCTTCGTCTCGGGCTATGTCTACAGCATGTCGCAGCGCGCCAAACGCCGCGGCGGCGGCAACACCCATGCCTGGGTGCGCGTCTATCTGCCGGGATCGGGCTGGGTCGAGTTCGATCCGACCAACGGCATCGTCGGCAATCGCGACCTGATCCGCGTCGCGATCGCGCGCGACATCTACCAGGCGGTGCCGATCTCGGGCACCTGGGCGGGCTTCCCCGGCAGCTTCATCGACATGAAGGTGACGGTCGACATCGTCCCCGACGACAGCGTTTCATCCACCCCGCGCATGGCCGCGCAGACCCTGGAGCGCCCCTGACATGCTGATCCGCGCTGGCTACGAGATTCGTTACGAGACCGAGGTCGCGACGCCGATGATGGCGATGCTGAGCATCCACCCGTCGCGCAACAAGGACCTCAGGACCCCGCACCGCATCGCCGCCCAGCCCGACGTGCCGATGTATGATTATGTCGATGCGTTCGGCAATGTCTGCACCCGCGTCACCGTGCCGCCGGGCGGCCTGACGCTCTCATGCGACTTCACGATCGAGGATAGCGGGCTGCCCGATCCCGTCACCGCCGATGCCGTGCAGCACGATGTCGAGACGCTGCCCGACGACGTCCTGATCTATCTGCTCGGCAGCCGCTATTGCGAGACCGACCGGCTGTCCGACACCGCATGGTCGCTGTTCGGCGATGTCCGGCCGGGCTGGGAGATGGTCCAGGCGATCGCTGCCTTCACCCACGACCATCTCGAATTCGGCTATCATCATGCCCGCGCCACCAAGACCGCATGGGATGCGCATCAGGAACAGCAGGGCGTGTGCCGCGATTTCGCGCATCTCGCGATCACGCTGTGCCGCTGCATGAACATCCCGGCGCGCTATTGCACCGGCTATCTCGGCGACATCGGCGTGCCGCCCTCCGATGCGCCGATGGACTTCTCGGCCTGGTTCGACGTCTGGCTCGGCAATCGCTGGCACGTGTTCGACGCCCGCCACAACCAGCCGCGGATCGGCCGCATCCTGATGGCGCAGGGCCGCGACGCGACCGATACCGCGCTGACCACCACCTTCGGCCCGGCCCGGCTCACCGAGTTCCAGGTCCATACCGACTTGGTGCCGCCGGACGCGTAGCCGATCGGCCGCGCAGCCGATCAGGCGCCTTGCCGGACGGCGCGTAAACACTATCTTGTAGCAATGCTGACCCAGCGTTCCCGTTACGCCCTTCGTGCGATGATGGCACTGGCCGGGGAACCCGCCGGCGGGCCACCGCTATCGATGACGCGGATCGCCGCCGACGCGCAGGTGCCGCGCAAATTCCTCGAATTCATCCTCGCCGACCTCAAGCAGGCCGGCTTCGTCCACAGCCATCGCGGCAAGCTGGGCGGCTATTGCCTGTCGCGGCCGCCGCATCTGATCAGCTTCGGCGAGATCATCCGCGTGATCGAGGGACCGCTGGCACTGGTGCCGTGCGTCAGCCGCACCAATTACCGCAGCTGCGCCGACTGCCGCGACGAGGCCGCCTGCGCGATCCGCCACGCGATGCTCCGCGTCCGCGACGAGACCGCGCGGATCCTGGACGGCATGAGCCTGGCGGACGCGACCAGCGACGATCTCGCGGCGGCGTAGGGGCTTTTCAAATCCTCCCCCGAACGGGGAAGAATTGAAGCCAGTCGCAGCCTAAACAATGACCGCCCCGTCCTTCGCCCGCGCATAGGCCTGCGTCCCCCGCGTGATCACGACGTCCCCGGGCACGATCTCGGCGATCGCGATCTCGGGCAATGTCTCGATTTCCGCATAGAGCGGCGCGAAGTCGGTCTCCACCGTCACCCGCAGCAATTCATCGAAGCTGGGGATCACGAAATAATTCTGCTGGAAGTCGTCGATCCGGTAGCGGGTGCGCATCACCCGCTTCAGATCGAAGCCGATGCGGTTGGGGCTGGGATCGTCGAGCGCGAACAGGCTCTCGCCATGGCTCGAGACGATGCCCGAACCATAGATGCGCAGGCCCGCCGGCTCCTGCACCAGCCCGAATTCGACCGTGTACCAATAGAGCCGCGCCAGCCGCTCGAGCGCGCCATAGCGCATCGAGCGCAGGCCGCCCTGGCCATAGGCAACCATGTAATCGGCGAACACCGGATCGGCGAGCATCGGCACATGGCCGAACACATCGTGAAAAACGTCGGGTTCCTCGAGATAGTCGAGCTGGTCCGCGCGCCGGATGAAATTGCCGGCCACGAAGCGGCGATTGGCGAGATGATCGAAGAAGACATCTTCGGGCACCAGCCCGGGCACCGCGACGACCTGCCAGCCGGTCAGCGTCATCAGCCGCTCGGACAGTTCCGCGAAATCGGGAATGCCGGGCTTGGAGAGCTTGAGTATGTCGAGCCCGCGCAGCCAGGCTTCGGCGGCGCGGCCGGGCAGCAATTTCGCCTGTCGCGCGAACAAGGTGTCCCACACGCCATGTTGCTCGGCCGAGAAGGCCGACCAGTTCTGTGGGATCGTCCAGTCGGCCGCGGCGCCTTCGGGTGGAAGCGAGATCTCTGCCATGTGCGCTGCGTAGCACAGAGATGGTTTCAACGGAAATCAGTCTGAGCTTGAGGCAGGAAAGGAAATCGTTTCCGGGCTGCCGAGGGCAGGAACGCCGTGCGCGACGTGCACGGCCGGCGCTTCAGCGTGCGTAGAGCCATTGCGTCAGCGCCTCGAACGGGATCGGCCTGAGGAACGCGATGCCGGCCTGGCCGTCGCGGTACCAACGGACCACCCCCTTCCTGGCATCGAGGCCCTCGATCGCGACGACGACATCGCCATTGGCCTCGAGCTGCTCGGTCAACGCGATCTTGACGCCGCCCTGCGAGATATCGCGCAGCTCGGCCGGGCACATCATCGAATCGGCCTTGATCCGGGCGCGCCCGCTGACCTCGACGCGCGGCGGGCGGGGCTTGCGGCCGTCATCGGCCGGGCGATGGGCGAGGAAGTCGCCGACCTCGATCGTGCCGTCGAAGCGGACGCCGATATTCTGACCCTTGACCCAGATGACCTCGCCCGCGAGCTGCGAATCCGACTTGAGTTCGACTTCGATCCGGTCGCCGACCCTATGCCCGGACCGCACATTCGCCATCAGGCCGTTCGCGGAGATGTTGCGGATCAGGCACAAGTCCTGCTGGCCGCCGGTGACGATCTTGCCGACGCGCAGGACGGTGATCAACCGCTCGTCGCCGCGCCGTTCCTCGCGACCCGACGGCGGCGCTGGTCCATCCGAACAGTGGGGCCCATCCGAATTCTGGGGCCCATCCGAATTCTGGAAACTGGCCGAACTCAGGGTCTGTGGCTGCGACATGGGGTTCCTTGGGATCGAATTTCGAGAACGCAACGATGCCGCCCAATACACTCGAAACATCGCCCCACGCGCTCACCTAAGCATCACTCCGGTTAAAATCCTCTAAAAATCGTCGGCCGGGAACTGTAGGTGATCATGGAGACTGCTCCATTCCGGACCTGATCGCGAAAAATCATGGTTGCCGTGGATAGAAAGCGGCGTTCGTGCATTCATCCGCCTTGCCAACCATCGACATTTCACGAGAACCATGAAGCCACGTTTCCTCATCGTCGAAGACGAGATCTTCGTCGCCCTCGACATGGAGCACATCCTGACGTCGATGGGCTGCGAGGTCGTGGGCATCGCCGCCGATCGCGACGCCGCACTGTCGCTGGGCGCCGACGCGGATGTCGCGCTCGTCGATCTCAACCTGCGCGACGGACAGACCGGACCGGAAATCGGCCGCCGGCTGGCCAGCGACCATGGCGTGAAAGTGGTGTTCGTCACCGCCAACCCGGCGCTGCTCGGCGAAGGCGTCGCGGGCGCGCTGGGGGTGGTCAGCAAGCCCATCTCGGGTGCCTCGCTGATGGCGACGGTCAACTATCTGACGGCGCTCCAGCCGCCCGCGCCGAGCGCGTTGCGGCTGTTCAACTGATCGCACGCGAGTCGGCCGCCGCGGCGATCAGCCGCGGCGGATCAGCGATAGCGCCGGCACGATCGCATCGACCTCGAGACCGTCGGACCGCCAGCGCCGCTCCACCCGCCCCTTGAGCTGCGCCTCGACGCTGAGCTGAATCAGGCGCGTGCCGAACCCGCTGCCGCTGCCCGGCTCGCCGGTCAGTGCCGGCCCCCCCGATTCGACCCAGACGAACCGATAATCGTCCCGCTCGCACGCGATCGACAATGTCACCCGCCCATCCGGCAGCGACAGCGCGCCATATTTGGCGGCGTTTGTCGCGAGTTCGTGAAACAGCAGCGCCAGCGGCGTCGCCGAGCGGTCGTCGACCTCGGGATTCTCGCCGGTCACGTGCACGCGCTGCGTTCCGTCGTCGTGATAGGGCGCGAACAATTCGTGGAGCAACCCGTGGAGCGACGATTGGCCATCGGCCGGCTGCGAGGCCTGGCTGTGCGGCCGGACGAAGTCATGGGCGCGACCCAGCGCCATGATCCGGTCGCGCAGATCGTCCGCCATCGGCTTGATCTCGGGCCGCGTCCGCGCGGAAAGGCTGACCAGTCCGGCGATGACGGCAAAGATGTTCTTGATCCGGTGGCTGAGCTCGTGCGCGACGATCTCGCGCTGCTCGGCGATCTGCCGGGCGTCGTGAATATCGGTGCAGGTGCCGAACCAGCGGACGATCCGGCCGTCCCCGTCACGGATCGGCAGCGCGCGTCCCAATGCCCAGCGCCAGGCGCCGCCGTGGTGGCGCAGCCGATATTCGATCTCATAGGGTTCGCCGGTCTCGAGCGCATGGCGCCACGCCGCCCGGGCGCGGGCCTGATCGTCGGGGTGGACCATGGCGTTCCAGCCTTCGCCATCGGTCGACCCCGCGGCCGCGCCGGTGAATTCGTACCAGCGGGCGTTGTAATAATCATGATAGCCGTCGGGCAGGGTCGACCACACCATCTGCGGCATGGTGTCCGCGAGCACGCGGAACTTCTCCTCGCCCTCGGCGCGCGCCAGCGCCGAAGACCGGTCGAGCGCGACATGTTCGGCATATTGCCGCCGCAGGGCGAGCCGCGCCATCACCTGCGCGGCAAGCACGGCCAGTCCCTGCCGCTGCAGTGGCGTCAGCCCTTCGCGGGGCTTGTCGTCGATCACGCACAGCGCGCCGAGCGGCGCGCCCTCGGGCGTACACAGCGCCGCGCCGGCATAGAAGCGGATCGCGATGCCGCCGGTCACGAGATCGTTGCCCGCGAAGCGCGGATCGGCGGCGGCATCGGGCACGACCATTACGTCGTCGCAGCGCATCGCATGGTCGCAGAACGACAGCGATCGCGGCGTGCTGCACGTATCGAGTCCGGTCCGCGCCTTGAACCATTGCCGATCGCGCTCGACGAAGCTGATCAACGCGATCGGCGCCTCGCACAAGGCGGCCGCGAACGCGACGATCTCGTCGAACGCCTGCTCGGGTGCGGTGTCGAGAATATCATAGGCGGCAAGCGCGCCCAGGCGCTGGTCTTCGGTAACGGTCACGCTGATCCGGTCTTTGCTTGTTCCCGGACAGGAACGCACCGGGAAACGAAAGGAACCATGGCGGGGACGAACGGGCTTGTCGATGGCCGCTACTTCCGAGACTTCGCCACGGTGAGCGAGGCGATCAGCTGCGCCTCGCCATCGGCGGCGGGCTTGAAGGCGATGTGCCGGGCGGAGCCCTGAAGCTCATGCGAACGCGCTCTCCTAGCAGAATTGACATCAACCTCGTCACCAACGCCGTTGTCCGACTGTTGAATCTCGGATAGGTCGGCGTCGATCAAAAACAGAATCGAACAAGATCCCGGGACGCCTCGACGATGCTGAGCATTTTCACGGAGAGGGATAGACATGCCTACCTATAACGGCACGCCAGGCGGCGATACGATCTTTGGCGACCAGAGCGGCGTCGCAGACGACATCATCAATGGCCTGGGCGGCAACGACACGCTCTCCGGCCTCGCGGGCAACGATATGATCGACGGCGGCACGGGCAATGACCTGATGTCCGGCGACGATGGCATCGACACGCTGCGCTATGCCGATGCCGCGGCGCGGATCTATGTGAGCCTTGCGATCACCACCGCGCAGGCGACCGTCGGCGCCGGCATCGACACGATCTCGGGGTTCGAGAATCTCGTCGGCAGCGCGTATAACGACCAGTTGACCGGCGATAGCGGCGTCAACATCATCACCGGCGGAGCGGGCAACGACCTGATCGCGGGCGGTGCCGGCCACGACTCGCTCCAGGGCGAGGACGGCACCGACACGATCGAGGGCGGCACGGGCAACGACAGGCTCGATGGCGGCGCAGGCAATGACGTGGCGAGCTATGCCTCGGCCACGACAGCCGTGATCGTGAGTCTGGCGATCGGCGGCGCGCAGTTCACCGGCAGCACCGGGACCGATACGCTGGTCGCGATCGAAGGGCTGACCGGATCGGCCTTCAACGACACGCTGACCGGCGACGACGGCGCGAACATCCTGAACGGCGGGCTCGGCAACGACCTGCTGACCGGCGGGGCGGGCGACGATATGCTCGACGGCGGAGCCGGCGTCGACACCGCGACCTATGCCGATGCCGTCTCGGGGATCACGCTCAACCTCGTCAGCCAGTCGGCGCAGGCGACCGGCGGCGCGGGCAGCGACACGCTGAGGAATATCGAGACCATCATCGGGTCGGCGTTCAACGATGTGCTGACGGGCAATGACTTCGCCAATATCTTCACCGCCGGCGATGGCGACGACCTGCTCAACGGCGGCCTCGGCAACGACAGGCTCGATGGCGGCGCGGGCGTCGACACGGCGAGCTATGCGACGGCGGCGGGCGCGGTGAAGGTCAGCCTCACCATCGCATCCGCGCAGTCGACGCTCGCGGCGGGCAGCGACACGCTGGCCGGCATCGAGAATCTGGTCGGCGGTGGCTTTGACGACCAGCTCACCGGCAATGCCGGCGACAATGTGCTGACCGGCAATGGTGGCGCCGACATCCTCAACGGCGGTGCGGGCAACGATTTGCTCAACGGCGGCGCGGCGACCGATACCGCCAGCTATGCGGGCACCGCGAGCAGCGTCACCGTGAACCTGACGCTGACGGGCGCGCAGGATACGACCAGCGCGGGATTCGACACCCTGCTTTCGATCGAGAATCTGACCGGTTCGTCCTATGCCGACGTGCTGACCGGTTCGGCGCAGCTGAACGTCATATCTGGCGGTGTCGGCAACGACATCATCGACGGCGGCAGCTCGAACGACACGCTCGACGGCGGCAACGGCAACGACATGCTGATGGGCGGCAATGGCGACGACCTGCTCACGGGCGGTTCGGGCAATGACGGCATCGATGGCGGCGCCGGCTTCGACACGATCAGCTATGCCGCGGCGATCGGCGCGGTGACCGTGAGCGCGAGCGGCCAGGTGACCGGCGGCGGGCAGAATACCGACAGCATCGTCAACATCGAGCACCTCATCGGCTCGGCCTATGGTGACTCCTTCTCCTTCGCCAACGGCAGCGTCGCCGTCACCCTCGACGGCGGGGACGGAAACGACTTCCTCACCGGCGGCGCCGGTACCGACACGCTCAACGGCGAAGCTGGCGACGACGATCTCTCGGGCGGTGCCGGAATCGACAGCCTGTTCGGCGGGGACGGCAATGATCGCCTTGGCAGTGGCACCGGCGCCGACAGCCTCGTCGGCGGTGTCGGTAACGACGTCTACCGCATCGGCGACAGCAGCGCCGTCATCGTCGAGACGGCGGATGGCGGCAATGATGTCGTGAGCACCGTGGTCAGCTACATATTGCCCGACAATGTCGAATCGATGAGCGTCGGTGGAACGGACTCGGTTGGACTGGGCAATGATCTCGACAACCGAATATCCGCCTTCGGCCAATCGGCAACGATCGACGGCCGCGGCGGGCAGGACGTGCTCAGTGGCAATGTCGGCGCCTATGCCGATATCTTCGTGTTCAGCGCAACGGCGCATTCGACCCCGGACCGCCCCGATCGCATCACCAATCTGGGCGGGAACGACTTCATCGATCTGTCGGCGATCGACGCAGATATCGCGGCGGGTGGCGACCAGGCGTTCCATTTGGTCGCAGGCTTCACCAGTCACGCGGCCGAATATACGCTTGCTTTCGATAACGGCACCAACACCACAACGCTCAATGCCGACACCAATGGCGACGCGATTGCCGACATGACGATCCTGTTCACCGGCAACGTCACCACGCTCACCGAGGACTGGGTGCTGTAACCCGGGGCGCGCGAAACCGCGCCCTCACCCGCCCTTCGCCGGCACGAGGCTCCGCCACGGCGCACCGAGCGCCGTGGCGGAGCCTTCGCGTTGAACAATTGCCGATTCGCTCAACCTGCCGGGCGCGACCGAAGCCCGTCCATCATTATGTCGATCAGGCGCAACGTGCTGGCCTCCCAGCCGGGCTGATCGGTCCCGTAAAAGAACCCCGTCAGCGCCCGCAGCAGATCGGCCGGTTCGACATCCGGCCGGATGTCGCCGCTGGCGATCGCGCGTTGCACTAGCAAAGATACCGCCTGCGTCAGCAATTCGGTCGAATAGGCATAGAGGTCAGATCCTGCGTTGACGATCGATCCGAGCGCCGACGCCATGCCCTTCTTGGTGGCAACATAGCCGAGTGCGCGCCGCATCCATTCATGCAGGGCGTCGCCCGGCGACATGTCTTCGAGCAGCCCCGTCGCGGCGGCCGCCATCTGCTCGACCTCGCGGCGGTAGACCGCCTCGACGACCGCATCGCGCGTGGGGAAGTTGCGGTACAGCGTGCCGATGCCGACGCCGGCGCGGCGGGCGATCGCTTCGAGGCCGACATCGGGGCCGCTTTCGGCGAACACCGCCTTGGCCGCTTCCAGCAAGCGCTCGCGGTTCCGCCGTGCATCCGCGCGCGGCCGCCGTGAGGATTCGGCGCTCGCATCGGTGGCCGTCACGCCCGCTGGGTTCGCGCGATTCAAAATTCCAATCGACCCCTTGTTAAACGGAGGGAGCCTCCATATTTTAATTGGAGACGTCCTCCACTTAATCGCGGGGACGGCTGTTGGCAACACGCTCCCCGGGAAGGACGATCCTGTCACTCGATTCCTATATCACGCTCGGCCGCTCCGGCCTGCGCGTCAGTCCGCTCTGCCTCGGCGCAATGACGTTCGGTGAAGATCTGGGATGGGGATCGAGCCCGTCCGAATCCGAGGCGATCCTGGCGCGCTATCTCGAGCGCGGCGGCAATTTCATCGATACCGCCAATATCTACACCTTCGGTCATTCCGAAAAGATCATCGGCGACTTCTTCGCGCAGAAGAAGGCGCGCCGCGACCGGGCGGTGATCGCCACCAAATTTTACGGAAACCTCTACGCGGGCGATCCGAATGGCGGCGGCGCGGGGCGCAAGGCGATCGTCGAGCAGTGCGAGCAATCGCTGCGCCGGCTGCAGACCGACTATATCGACCTCTACTGGCTGCATAATTGGGACAGATACACGCCGATCGAGGAGACGATGCGCACGCTCGACGACCTCGTCGGCGCCGGCAAGGTCCGCTATATCGGCTTCTCCGACGCGCCGGCCTGGAAAGTGGCGCAGGCCCAGACCATCGCCCAGTTCCGCGGCTGGGCGCCGCTGGTCGCGCTGCAGATCGAATATTCGCTGCTCGAACGCACGGTCGAGGGTGAACTCGTGCCGATGGCGCAGGAACTGGGACTCGGCATCACGCCGTGGAGCCCGCTCAAGAGCGGAATCCTGTCCGGTAAATATACCCGCGAAAATGCCGAAACGTTCAAACCGGATCGCGGCGAATTCGTCACGGCACCGACCGAAGCGGTCCATGCGATCATCGACCAGCTCAGGGTGATCGCCGATGCGCTGGAGACCAATGTCGCGGCGGTGGCGCTGGCCTGGGTGCAGGGCCGGCCGGGCGTCACCTCCACCATCATCGGCGCACGCCGGATCGATCAGTTCGATGCCAATGTCGCGGCGCTCGACCTGACGCTTTCCGCCGAACAGATCGCATCGCTCGATGCGCTGTCGACGCCGAAGCTCAACTTCCCCGCCGACATGAACGCCCACTTCTCGCCGAGCTTCGCCCATTCGGGCGCAACCGTGAACGGCGACGCGACGACGACCTTGCCGTTTCTGCCCGCCGCCGACGCAGTCGTCTACTGACCGGGACATCCCCCGTGCTCGCCGCGAAAGATCAGCGATGACGAAGATCACGACGATCGAACCCGGACCCTGGCGGCCAGCACCGTTCGACGGCCGGCGATTTGCCAATGCCACGGGTCCCGGCGTGCATGGCTGGGCGGACGCGCTGAAGTACATGCGAACGCGGCAACCGGAACGGTGGCCGCGGCATGCCGGGAACGATCCCGCGCCCAGGCCCGCCGACCGCGTCGACGACGGCACGATCCGGGTGACGGTGGTCGGCCATGCGACGGTGCTGCTGCAGGTCGGCGGACTCAATATCCTGACCGATCCGGTCCTGTCGCCGCGGATCGGGCCTTTGTCCTGGCTGGGCGTGACGCGGGTCCGGCCACCCGCCCTCGCCTTCGCCGATCTGCCGCGGATCGACGTGGTGCTCGTCAGCCATGATCATTACGACCATCTCGATCGCCCGACCCTGGCGGCGCTCGAACGCCGCGACGCGCCACTCGTGCTGACCGGGCTGAAAGCCGGCCGCAAGATTCCGGCCGCACGCATCGTCGAACTGGACTGGTGGGAGAGCCGCGAGATCGGCAATGGGATGGTGGCGACCTATGTTCCGGCCGAACATTTCTCGGGGCGCGGCCTGTTCGATCGCAATGCCAGCCTGTGGGGCGGATTCGTGATCGAGACCGCCGCAGGTCCGGTCTATTTCGCCGGCGACACCGGCGACGGACCGCATTTCGCGGCGATCCGCAACCGGTTCGGACCGATGTCCGTGTCGCTGATCCCGATCGGCGCCTATGCGCCGCGCTGGTTCATGGCGCCGGTGCACATCGATCCGGCCGAGGCGGTCGCGGCGAGCCGCGCGCTGGAGTCGCGCACGAGCATCGCCATTCACTTCGGGACGTTTGCACTGGCGGACGATGGCATCGACGCGGCCCCGCTCGCGCTGGCGGAGGCCGTCGCAGCCGTCGAAGCGACGGGTGAGCGCATCGATTTCAGGCTTCCCGTTTTCGGACGGCCGATCGTCGTCGCGAGCGAGGAACTGGTTGCGTAGCGCGACGCCAGAACAGCGTGGCTCTTCCCGATCCGTCCGCGATGGTCCATGCGACGCGCGCGGTCATCGGATGGTCGCGATCCTGCGGAGCGCGACATGGCGGACAATCAGGTGCTGATCATCTGGCTGAAGATCGCCGGCCTGATCCTCGGCCTGTTCGTTGTGCTCGCCGGCGGGTGTCTTTGCTCTCGCACCATATCAAGCGTGCGCCGGCTCCGCCCGCCCCTGCGGGTGCCACGGCAACGCAAGTGCGCTGAGGCCGACGCATCGAGGTGCGGTGGAACCGATGCCGATTGCACGGGAGGACTTGATAGCAGTTTTTGCTACTTTTTGCTATTCTTGGTAAGCACCGTGGTAATAGGGGCAAAACCGCGGGCGAGAGTTCGAGAATATCTTGTTCCCCGGCGAAAGCCGGGGCCCAGGAGTCGCGCACTCCGAGCGTGTGACTCCTGGGCCCCGGCTTTCGCCGGGGAACAGCAACTTTCTCTCCCACACTTTTGCCCCTATTACGCACCGTGTTAGGAGGAGTTCAGCGATGAGCGTCGGTTCTGACCCGGAATTGGAAAGCCTCGTTCACCGGAATGTGGAAACGGGGCGCTACGCCTCCGCCAGCGAGGTGGTCCGGGAGGCGCTTCATTTGATGGAAGAGCGCGACCGAGTGCAGGAAATGCAAATGGCGAGCATCCGCGAGCAGATCGCCGCCGGCATGGTGTCGTTGCGCGCGGGCCGGGCCAACGATGGTGAAGATTTCATGGCTTCCATCGAGCGCGAGTTGGCCAACCTCGAGCGACAAATCGCCGAACGCATCACCCCGCCGCCGCGACGATCTCCGCCCACCCCGCCTCGTCGACCACCTCGATCCCGAGATCGGCGGCCTTCTTGAGCTTCGATCCCGCGCCCGGCCCCGCGACCAGCAGGTCGGTCTTCGACGAGACCGAGCCCGACACCTTGGCGCCCAGCGCCTCGGCCTGCGCCTTGGCCTCGTCGCGGCTCAGCGTCTCGAGCGAGCCGGTGAACACCACCGTCTTGCCGCTGACGCGCGAGGCGCGGGTTTCGTGGACGACGTCGGCGGGGCGGACGCCGGCTGCCAGCAGGTCGGCGATGACGCGGCGGTTATGCTCTTCGTCGAAGAAGTCGAGCAGCGCGCCCGCCACTTCGGGGCCGATCCCGGCGGTGTCGATCGCGGCGACCAGCGCCTTTTCGCGGCGGATCGCGAACTTGCGCTCGGGTTCGGCGGGAGTCGGGACCAGTTCGGCGCGGACCGCCAGCGCGGCGTCGATCATTGCCATGAACGTCTCGAACGAGCGGTAGCGCCGCGCCAGGTCGCGCGATGTCGTCGACCCGACGTGGCGGATGCCGAGCGCGAACAGGAAGCGGTCGAGCGGGGCGGCGCGCTTGTCGTCGATCGCCTTCAGCAGATTGTCGACCGAGGTCTCCGCCCAGCGTTCGCGTTCGAGCAGCATTGCACGCTTCTCGTGCAGCCGGAAAATGTCCGCGGGCGATGCGATGATGCCGTCGCGGAAGAAGCTCTCGATGCTGGTGCCGCCCAGCCCTTCGATGTCGAGCGCGGCGCGCGACACGAAATGGCGCAGCCGTTCGACGCGTTGCGCCGGGCAGATCAAGCCGCCGGTGCAGCGGATGTCGACCTCGCCCTCCTCGCGCACTGCGTCCGAATCGCATTCGGGGCAGCGGGTGGGAAAGACGAAGGCGGGACGATCCTCGTCGCGGGTCAGCACCTCGACGATCTGCGGGATCACGTCGCCGGCGCGCTGGACGACGACGCGGTCGCCGGGCCGCGCGCCGAGCCGCGCGATCTCGTCGGCATTGTGCAAAGTGGCGTTGGTGACGACGACGCCGCCGACGGTGACCGGTTCGAGCCGCGCGACGGGGGTCAGCTTGCCGGTGCGGCCGACCTGGATGTCGATCGCGTTGAGCGTGGTCTGCGCGCGTTCGGCCGGGAATTTATGCGCGATCGCCCAGCGCGGCGCCTTCGAGACGAAGCCGAGTCGCGCCTGCCAGTCGAGCCGGTCGACCTTGTAGACGACGCCATCGATATCGAACGGCAGGTCGGCGCGCTTCGCCTCGATCCGGCGATAATGATCGAGCGCCGGCTCGGCCCGCGGACATTCGATCAGCAGATCGCTGACCGGCAGGCCCCAGGCTTCGATCGCCTTCATCACGCCGAACTGGGTGTCGGCGGGCACCGCCGAGGTCTCGCCCCAGCCATGGGCGAGGAAGCGCAGCGGACGCGCAGCGGTGACGGTGGCGTCCTTCTGGCGCAACGAGCCCGCGGCAGCGTTGCGCGGATTGGCGAACTGGCGCGCCTTGGCGGGATCTTCGGCCTCGGCGAGCAGGCGGGCGTTGAGCGCGGTGAAATCGTCCTTGGCCATATAGACCTCGCCGCGGATCTCGAAAATGTCGGGGGCATCGCCTTTCAGCGTGTCGGGAATATCGGCGATCGTGCGGACATTGGCGGTGACATCCTCGCCGACCTGCCCGTCGCCGCGGGTCGCGGCGAGCACCAGCCGGCCTTTTTCATAACGCAGCGAGCAGGACAGGCCGTCGATCTTGGGTTCGGCGGTCAGCGCCACCGGCGCGTCGTCGCCGAGCGACAGGAAGCGGCGGATACGCGCGACGAATTCGGTCACCTCTTCGTCGTCGAACGCGTTCTCGAGGCTGAGCATCGCTTTCGCGTGCGCGACCTTGGCGAGCGCCGACGAGGGCGCGGCACCGACCGCGCGGGCAGGCGAATCGCTGCGGATCAGATGCGGATATTCGGCTTCGAGCGCAGTGTTGCGGCGGATCAGCGCGTCATAATCGGCGTCGCTGATCTCCGGTGCGTCCTGGTCGTGATAGAGCCGGTTGTGGCGCGCGATCTCGGCGGCCAGATAAACGAGCTCTGCGGCGGCGTCCTCGTCGGTCATGCGCTCCCTCTCCCATCGGGGGGCTGAAGGATCAAGGGGGAGACCTACCCTCTACCGCTTGCGCTAAGGGATGCACACATCTCGTTTCGCGATCGAAACGTTGATGGATGAGAAGTTTGTAGCGCGAATGTTCGAGGTATGATTCGGTCGGCGACGTCCTGTTGGAGAGCGTCGCAATGTCAGCATATCAGTCGTTGAGCCGGTTCGGAGACGAGCGGCTCGACAGGAGATTGGCCCAGATCATCAGTCAGATGGTTGCCCGCGGCTGCGTATGCCTGCGTCAGCTTGCGGAAGGAGCTCGCCATGACATTGTGGGTTTTGGTCGGTTCCTGTCGAACGAACGGGTGACGGTGGATGCGTTGATCGAAGGCTGGGGCGAGGCAACGTCTCGCGCG
>Ga0207712_10000056_pt1 | contig 143677 bp, 112 predicted proteins | sample KBSS44metaG_FD_184402 | JGI IMG/M metagenome (GOLD analysis project Ga0207712, IMG submission 184402) | Switchgrass rhizosphere microbial communities from Kellogg Biological Station, Michigan, USA - KBS S4-4 metaG (SPAdes) (version 2) | ecosystem: Host-associated > Plants > Roots >... | reverse complement strand
CCACTCCCACGCACGCGTGTCCATCCTCGATCGATGGCGCGGCATAGTGCGCGCTCGTATTGAACGACGCGACGATCAGCCCGTTTCGCCAGCGCCGCAGCATGTCGGACATCGCAACGGCAGGTGCTGCACTCGCTTACGGGCACAATGCGCTCGGCCCGGTCGATGCCGATATCGTGCGTCGTGAAATCGAAGGGTGCATCGCAAGAGGGACAATGCGAGATCATCAACGAGCCATGTACGTCGCACGTCGTCACGAAGGCATAGCGCCAGCGTCGGCGAACATAGGGCACCGCATCTTCACGAAGGCATGTCACGCATAGCTGAAGCCAAACACCCGTCGGGCGACGCGACTTGCTGACCATGGGAAGGACCCAGCGCTTTAAACCCTGCTTGGGCTGATCAATCGCGATGAGATTTCCTCGATCGATCTGATACGTGAGCGCAATCAGCTGAGCAGCAGGCACGCCCGTGATTTGCTCGAGTCGCTCCGCAAAGCCCGGATCGATTGACGCATCCAGATCTCGGCCCATCAAACTGCGGCGCGTGCCGCTGATGATAGTCAAAAGCTCCTGATACTTGAGCGCATTCGCGCGGGCCAGCCGTACTAGCCACGAGGACAACAGCTCGCCGGGCAGAGGGTGAGGGCGGGCAGGAAGGGGTCCGCGGAATTTGCGAGTCATCGGCCCTCGCCGGGTCGTCTCCCCGGCAGCTCCTTAGCCACCTTGCGTAGCAGCGCCTCATCAATCCGCTCGCTGCTCGAGCGAATGGCCTCCTCTGCGGCAAGAACCACGAGCCGCGAAATTCGTCCAAGCTTTCCTTGGGTCAGTTCCACGATGAGAGTACTCATAGCGTCGTCGCCCAGGCGAGCCTCGTTGCGCAAACCGATCTGCTTTCCGAAGCCTTTCAGGAGGCTCTGCGTCGCCTTGTCGTTCTTCCACTTCCGGAGCGTGCACCGGATGAAGCGCTCGCTGAGCTGGGTATCGTTCTGAAGAAACGCATCGACGCCGTCGGTGCCGGCCACGATCAGCGGACGTTGGGTTCGATTCGTCAAGCCTCGGGTGATGTTGAGCATGACAGTCTGCTGCCGATGCGTCCCCTGGAATCCATTGTGAAATTCGTCGATCACAAAGACACGAATTTGGAGGCTGACGGTCAGCACCATGATCTTACGCATGAGCTGGTCGACCGGCTCACGAAACGAGAACACGGCGCCCAACTTGGCGAGGATTTCCCGCAGCATCGCTGCTGGCTCGGGTGACTCGGGCATATCGATGTGAACGATGGGAACTGTCGGCTCTTCGTCCGGCTGCAGGTCGACAGGTGCGTTTCGCCTGACGAACCGCTTGAGCAGGTAGGATTTTCCGTACGACGGATCGCCGATCAGCGCGAAACTTTCGGGACGCGTTTCGTTCGGCGCATTCAAGAGGCGGGCCATCGTGGCCAGCGCGTGTGTCGCTTCGGGGTACGGCACCCAAATCTGCGTCCTTATGCGAAAGATTCGATCCTCAACGGACTCTTCGCTTGTCGAGAGTTCCGGGCTCGTGATGGCGGCCGCTGCGGTCTCTCCGTCCACTTGGTCTCCTTATCCAACGAAATCTTCGAAGACTTCGACGTCGTCCTCGCTTGCGGCCTTCTCGCTCGGATCCGGCGGGGTCGGGGTCGTCTCGACCCCGAGTTCCTGAGTGAACCGCTCAGCCTTCTCTTCAGCTGCGCGCCGCCGCTCGGATTCTCGCGCTCGACGTTTGCGATCGGCGCTGTTCCTCGCGTCCTCAAGCAGCCGTCGCACTTGTTCGCGCCCCTCAAAGATCACATCCTCGTCGATATGCTTGCGGCCTTCGGCGAGCAGATGCTTCTGTACGGCTTGGTATTCCCAGATCGTGATTTGCGGCCGCGTGGGCGTGCGGTAGCGGATGACCCGGTATTGCTCGATCTCTGGGTCCCAGAAGTAGATTCGGCTGAGATCACGAGGGTCTCGTCGGCAGATGAACTGACGCGTCGCCTTGAGATTCTTGGGATCACGGCTGTGAACCCATTTCTGCAGGGCGGGATCGCTGTACCAGATGTGGTCCCAGACGATCCCCTGCGGCGCGACAACGCGCTCGGTCATCGGCATGAAATCGAGCTGTAGCTTGAAGGTATCTTTCGGGATGAATACCTTGCCGATACCAGGTTCCGTGCTCGATCCGCGGAACCCATCGCGCCAGCGATCGATGGGGCGCTGGCCCTGCAGTCCGCTGTGTTCGGAGTGATGGTAGATCATCAACTGCAGCAGAACCCACCGCTCGAGTTGGCGCAGCGTGAGCGTCGCTTCAGCTTGAGGGTCCCGCTCACCGAGCTCATGCGGGCCCGAGAGCGTTGCGCCGTCGACCGCGCGGAGCAGGCCCGAGAGAGTGCCCATGAACGACTCGATGTGGCCGCCGTAGTTAGGATGCTTGACCTTCCGAAATTCCATCTCGATCCCATAGATCTTGCAGGCCATCTCCATCATCTTGCCGTGGAACTCGCCGGCGTTGTCCGCACAAATCATGCGCATGCGACCCGAGCAGGGCCAAGGCTCGCGAATGTCGAACTGTTTGAGAAGTTCGGTCTTCGGGAGCATCGCATGGCTGAGCGCGAGTCCTAGCGAGAGATCGCCCGGCGCTTCCAAAGTGAGGTAGTAGCCGACCACCATGCGACTGAAGAGGTCGATCACCACGGTGATGACTGCGGTGCCGATCGGCAATCCATACACTTCGTCGATGATCTGCACAGGGAGTGGGGTATGGTCGATCTGCACGACCGCCAAGGGATAGTCGGCGCCCGTGAAACTACCTCGCTGAAGCCCGTGCGACAGGCGGGCGGTGCGCTTCCCCTCCCGCCGCTCAACGATCAAGTGTTGCGGCAGCGCGTTGCAGCGGTTGTAGAAGGTGGCGTAGTCCGGGCACACCAACGGGACGATCGGATCGGCGCGATTGCGTGCTTTGATCTCGTCTTGAAGCTCGCGATGTACCGACGACATTTGGTCGGTGGAATTGAGCCAGCGGTCGACGTAGGCCTTGAGCAGAAGCTCCGCCATGGGGTCGAGACGGGTCTTGCCTGCATCTTTTCGGCGCCGGCGCATCAGCGAGGCGAGAACCGGATTCTTGTGGTACGCGCGTAGCCACCCTCGCCACGCCTTGAGCGACACGCCGGCGGCGCGGGCGGCCGCGTCGGCGTCTTCGCGCGAGATCCGGCGTCGATCGATGAAAGGCTTGATCGCCTCGTACTTGAACAGAACCGCCTCTCGCTCTTCTTCAGCCAATGCCAGCATGTCGCGACGTGCTGCGGACTGGCGTTCGGCGAACGGTGCGAGCACAGAGACGTCGATCGTCTCGAGCGTACCGGTTCCGTGCTCCTTGACGGCGATGGTCTGCGCGTCTTCAAATTGCACGACGGTATAGACCCCTGCGCGATCGCGTCGGGCATAGGTGCCGCCTTTCTCGATCGGGACGATGTCCGTGCCTGCCGAGGCCAGAAGCTCACCGGCCGGTCGCTTTTCCGTCTCGTCGTTCGGCATTCCGCTCCTCTTTCGCGTCATGGCTTCCACTCGTAGTTCGTGCAGGACGCGGCGAACGGCCCACGGCGCCGGCCGAAGGACGCTCGTCATGCTGAGCGGGTGTTCGAAGTTGATCGAGAGAGTGCGACGGCCCACGAGGCGCCACGCCTGGACGATCACGTCGCCCCCGTCGAGCCCCGCAGCCTCGAGGCGCTCCACCAACGTGGCGACGTCCAGGCCTTCGGACGACGCCAGCTGCGCGTGGATGGCGGCCACGATGTCGGCCTGCTCGTCGCTGCGTCGATACCCCAGAAGAAAATGCAACGAAGCCACGAAGGGTCTTGGGATGGTGTGCTCGTGGACGAGCCGGAATCGCCAGTGACGACCGCGGCCGTAGCGTTGGGCGGCCCGGAAGCGCGCTCGCAACTTCACCCAGTCCTTGCGGACTTGATGGCGGACTTTGACCTCGCACAGTTCACGCCGTCGAACTGGCTTGCCGTCGGCGCCGGCACGATAGGTGACCAGCACGTCGGGCGTATAGATCCGGGCGCGTCCGGCAACATGGTGGTCGATGCGGACCGGGTGCGACTCGAAGGATTCGACGTCGTCGTCGAAGTCCAGGAGCACGAAGAAGTCCCGCTCGCGCAGGCCTTCGAAGAAGGCGAGGTGCGGCGTCTTCGGGGACGGGTAGTTGCCGGTGACGGTGAGATAGCTGCCGCGACGCCTGCGCGTCGGGAAGTGCGTCGAAGGCCGCTTGGCGCTCTTCGCACGCTTGGATGGCGGCGGACGCTTCCCCAAAGGCTCGAATCCCCTGATTCGTACCGCTGAGCGATCAAAACTGGGTCATATCGTGCACGCTTGGGGAAGATCTGTCCATGCGTCGGCCCTTGCTCTTCCACTAAGAACCCCCCCAACTTCAACGCAGACGCACCGCTGCCCCGCGATCGGACAATTGACTTCAACGTGACCTACGGTAGACGACGACATTCATGTACCTGTCCAAAAAGGTATCGTCGTTCTTGGCCGCGAAGCTAATTTCTAATTGTTCACTCCTCGCACACATACCCCACACGTCGAAAAATTACGAAACGACGCGCACTCAGTATTTATAAACGCGCGGTAAAATTTCCCGCACAGAATCTAGCTTGATAATCTCGGCTACAGGGCCTCCGTCCCGTAGAAACCGTATCTCCTCGGCACCCAGATAACCATCGACGACGCTAAAAATATCTTTATTAGCTTCGATCTTGAAGTGTACCCTGGTAAATGGCTCCGATTCCGAGAGGGACACAACTCGCACTATCGAGGTATCTAGAACTTTGCCACTTTCGTAGGTCGTATCCAGGGGCGGATCTATCGTACCTATTAACGTTTGCCCGTCTCTAAGCTTTATCACGTCATCCCCTACAGCAAGCGCAGCAAGCGCGTTGAGAATCTTGCCGTTCTTAACCTGGCGAGAAGCCATTAGTTCCTGACTTGTGTCTGCGGAATCGAGAATTCTCGCCTTGACCCCAATAGGGTCATCCAACCCAAGGGAAAATAGAGCGGTAGCCACGAATGCCACAATCGGACTTGCCATGGATGTGCCATCCAAGATTTTTAACGCTTGCGTCGAGTCCATAGCCGGCACGCCACATCCCGGCGCCGCTATGGAGACGATATTGTCGCCATAGTTAGAGAATGACGCCAGATTTCGATCCGGCCTAAGCGCCGCAACCGTAATTACCTCCAGCGTGTTAACCTTTGCCGAGAGATTCGCGGGGAATACTTCAGGTGATGCCTCGTTCAGATAACGAGTACTATTTCCCGCGGCGACGACTAACAATACACGCTGCTTCGTTAAGGAGTCTCTCATTATGGGGGCCACAATCGGATCTTCACCGAGTCGCTCAAGGCTCCAATTTAACACTCTCGGTTGATTCCCTATAACCCTATCATGCACCATGTATGTTAATGAGCTAGCCAAAGCGTTTGGCTGAAACGTGTACTGCGGCGAAGTCATACCCTGCGCTAGAAATTTTTTTATTAGACCGAATTCTTTCAATTGAACAAAGCTGCCAATTAACTCGCGGTCCTTAAACAGGCTTATTCCAGACGCGATCGAGGATACCTCTGTGCCATGCTCGCCAAATTCAAAATCCGGGTATGACGTAGGGAAGTAACCATCCTTCGTAAGATCGGCCCCATATACATCGTTGGCGTAGCCGTTACCGTCGCCATCTCTAGCTGGATACTGCTCTCGCTCCTCTTTGGACACATACAACGGCAGCCAACTAAGCGAATTCCGCGATATGCCAGTGTCAACGACGCCAACTAAAGATAGATGGGAATAGGTCGTACCTAGCTGGGCTCGATATCTCTCTAAGAGCCTAGAAACTGATTCAGTAGGGAGCGGCCATTCCGATCCCGACTTTCGGCAAATATCCAGCTCTTCTGGCGAGAGCTCGAACTTTTCTGCGGCGACGAGCGTCTCAGACTCAGCTTCTTCGATGGTCCCGTTTCCAGTACCCGTACCGTCAACAACCTTATTGAGTTCATCCAATACCTCAGATGACAGATTTTCCTTCTTTACGAAGGAAACAGATTTAGATACGTACGGTAGCACAACCTCAGATTTCTCATGGACATGATTTAGGTCGCTAATATCTGGATTTAGAGACTGAATCTTCGCCAAGCTCTGTGTGCCGAAAGTTCCAGAATATGCTTGCGACAGCGATTCTATAGTAGCGCCTTGTGGCACTAGCACTTTCGCGTTGGCGCGAAAAAAAATACACGGATACGTAGCGACTTCGGTAGCTTGTAGTCCGCTCGCTTGCTGCTGCGGATTCAATGTGGATAACGACGAAATAAGCTCGTCGTCAACGTATCCGCATCGTCTCTTAATCAGGTCAGCGTACGTTTCATCGGGTTTCTTTTTCACAACGATGGGTGCAGCTGCCTTAATTACTGCCTCGTTAATCTTCTTCGCCTGATCCAGGCTGCGCGGGAATGCTTTTATCTTCATCCAACCCGCGGAATGGGCGGGCGATAAAGCAAAAGCGAACGGAGACAGCAGCAATATGGCTATTGCCAGCCTACGGTTTACGGCAGCCTGCGGCTGCCGCGGATATTCCACACAGGGCGACATGATTGCTTGTACTCCAGCTTTTGATAAATTCAATCGCGCGTGGAGAGGAAAGCGACGTGAGCAAGGATTTTGTCGAGCTCTTTCCGGTCAACGGGTTGACAAAATACTGTGAGTTGATAGCGACCAGTGCGCGATGTACATAATTGACGTCGGATGGCGAAAATGCCGGCCCTCCACTATCGCCCGGGCACAGCGAGGCGCCGCCCGTAATTTCTAGATAGTCGCTTAGGTAACGCGATTTAGTGATGATCGTCTTTCCAACCCTAAAAACGCCGGAGCCGAGACCGGAGATATCCGTACAACCAAAGCCCGCGATCGAGAGTTCCCGATTTGCGTTCGTGCGCGCCGGGTCGAGAGAAATCGATTCATATTTAAGACCGCTTATTGGCTTCTTGAGCATGCATAATGCCCAGTCGTATGATGGGTCTGCATAGTTCTCATCGGTTATCGTGCAGATCGCGGGAATAGCGTTCTGCAGCAAAGTCAGGTTGATTGTCTTACTCTGAGGAATGCAGTGCGCTGCGGTGACGAATGCCGTGGAGGAGACTAGTGTTCCAGTACAGAAGACCCCCGGTTCTGTCTCTAACACAAATATTGCGGCGTAATCATTTTTGTCCGCCGGAACCATCCCGTTGACAATGGCCGGCGCCATGTATTCGTCGTTTATTTCGGCAACCGAAATAAAACTTGCGCTAGCATCGGCCGCAAAGTTCAACGTGGGAATCGCCCCACCTGCTAGCGCAATAAGCCAGGCGGAGAGTGCTGTCGAGTTTAGCCCCCTCATTGTCGATGTATATCGTTACGGCTTTTTTTGCTTTTTCAACTGATCTGCCAGGTCCTTCAATTGATCGACAACGCTCTTGGCTACGTCTACGTTGGATTCGGTACTGGGTGTTTCCGACGTAACACTGACACCACATGAATCTTGCGCTGTCAGCTTTCCTTTTGTCGGGAAGGCGACCATTTCGACGTAACGTGGATCAGCTAACCTGAAACTCAAATGGGCGGCTTTATTATTTGAGTCCACTACGTCGATAGAAGCTGGGCGACACGCCGAATAGAGGAATACGTGCGATGCTTTTTCTATTACATCGTCATCTAGCAGGAGCGCGTCAGGCGGGACAGCCCCTACAGAAATTGAGCCCAACTTAATTATTACTCCTCCAACCGCTTCCTTTAGAATATAATTTGACGCCTGTCTAGAATCTGTTCCCGCGGTAGAATTCTGTTTTATCAGCTCATACGTGTCCACAATGATTTCGTTGCCGCTTCGTATTAGACAAGATCCGACTTCGCATGCAGACTCTACATTGGACTCTCCTTTAGAGCTGGCCGCGCCCAAAGTGACAATTGAACCGAGCAAAGAACCGACTGACTTAACATACTCCGAGCGCTTATCTTCTACGGAGCTAGAAACAGCCGCTACTAGGTCGGAGTCCTTGGCCTTTGTCAGTGTGACAGAGGTAGTGACGCCAAATTTTGAAATTGGTGTTATCCCCAAAATTACATCACGACTTTCTGACGGTATTGCGGTCAACTTCAGCGTCTGGTCTTCAGCTGCGACAAAGTGGAGCATTGTTTTTGATAATACATACGTGTCTGCGACATCGTCCGGCGATTTCCGCGTGTGGCTGTTATCAAATCGCGTGTATTTGACAGTAGGTACCGCACATCCAAGCAATATGATCGAGGCCGCAGCTGCACCGAGCAGCGCGAATGCAGTTACCAATTTCATGGCAGCTCCTTTTATCAATTACTCAGCGTCGATCAAACGTGCTCGCCGTTCGATTGGCGATGGCATTGGCTCCGAGCTATCTTGTGCTTCAGAGAAGATGAGGTATAGGTTGAATTTGGCGTTTCGCACTCAGCCCTACTGAGTCGAGTCGCGGATGCCCTCGTAAATCGTAGGCGAATCCGGTTTCATAGAGCTAAACTGAGCATCTTTACTCATTTTTGCTGAGTTACTTAGTTTTACTAAGTATGCATACCTTCCAATGGGGCGCCTACTTCGCAGCGTAGATCACTGCAGTCCTGCTTGAGGTCGAACATAACGCCATGATCGACGCCAAGCCTGACGACTCATTGGAGCAACGACGAAGGCGTCCTCGATGAGGGACCGGCAGGTGTCCAGATTTGTACCCTGTATTGATCAAAGCCTCGGCGAGCTTAGGCTTGGCATATGGTCATTTAGACCCTTGATCGATCAAAAAATCGCGGGAAACGTCCCTTTTTTTGATCAAAACACCAAGGACGGCGGCCGCTTCGACCTGCCGATCGCGCTCGGCATCCTCGCCGCGAACGGCGGCATCCCGCGCGAGCGACTCGCCGATTGCGAATTCATCGGCGAGCTCGCGCTGTCGGGCGAACTGCGTCCGGTGAACGGCGTGCTGCCGGCGGTCCTGCACGCGACGCGCATCGGCCGCCGCGTCATCGTCCCGCGCGGCAACGGCGCCGAAGCCGCGTTGGTCGCGAGCGCCGACGTGCGTGTCGCCGACTCGCTGCTCGAGGTCTGCGCGTATCTCGCCGATCGCGCCGATCTTCCGCGCGCGCAGGCCGATGCGATACCGGCCATCGCGCCCGCCGAACAGCCCGACCTCGCCGACGTGCGCGGCCAGCTGCAGGCGCGCCGCGCGCTGGAGATCGCCGCCGCCGGCAGCCACAACCTGCTGTTCGTCGGCATTCCCGGTGCCGGCAAGACGATGCTGGCCAGCCGCCTCCCCGGCATCCTGCCGCCGCTCGAAGAGCACGAGGCGCTTGAACTTGCCGCGATCCGCTCGATCGCCGGGCAGCGCAACGACGTAAGTTCGTGGAAGGTCCGCGCATATCGGCATCCGCATCACACGGCGTCGGCCATCGCACTCGTCGGCGGCGGCTCGGTGCCTCGCCCCGGCGAGATCTCGCTGGCGCACCACGGCGTGCTGTTCCTCGACGAACTGCCCGAGTTCGACCGCCGCGTGCTCGAAACCCTGCGCGAGCCGCTCGAATCGGGTCGCATCTCGATTTCGCGCGCGGCGCGGCAAGCGGAATTTCCGGCCCGCTTCCAGCTCATCGGCGCGATGAACCCCTGCCCTTGCGGCTACGCCGGCGACCCCGGCGGCCGCTGCCGCTGCACGCCGGACGCGATCGCACGCTACCGCGCGCGCATCTCCGGTCCCCTGCTCGACCGCATCGACCTCAAGCTCGACGTGCCGCGCGTCAATCCCGCAGAACTGCGCGATGCCGAAGGCGGCGAATGCAGCGCCACGGTCCGTGCGCGCGTGATCGCCGCCCGCGCATGCCAAGTGCAGCGTGCCGGCAAGCCGAATGCGTGGCTCGGCAATCGCGAAGTCGAGCGCGACTGTGTGTTGGATCCGGGCGGAAAGAAACTGCTCGACCGCGCCGTCGAACGGCTGGCGCTGTCGGCACGCGCGTATCACCGCACGCTGCGGGTCGCCCGGACGATCGCCGATCTTGCGCAGGTGCCACGCATCGACGCGGGTCATCTTTCCGAGGCGATCCAGTATCGGCGGTTCGAGGCGGGCTGAGACCGTTCGAGCTGCCGCGGTACCTCCCGTCACGAGTCCGCGCACAAGCGCTGCGATCGCCCGCCTCGCCGGTCGCGATCGATCTTGGTGCACGCGCAGCCCCACCCGCTATGATCGAACCGCGATGAACGCGATCCATCATACCTACTGGCTGCTCGCGGGCGCTGCGGCGCTGGTGCTCGTCGGCATCGGCTCCAGCCTGGTCGCACGTCGGTTCGGCGCTCCACTGCTGCTGGTGTTCCTCGTGCTCGGCATGCTCGCCGGCGGCGACGGCCCGGGCGGCATCCAGTTCGACGACTACGCGACGACCTATCGCATCGGCTCGCTCGCCCTCGCGATCATCCTGTTCGACGGCGGCTTGCGCACGCGCCGCGAGAGTTTCCGCGGCGTATTCGCGCCGACCTTGCTGCTGGCGACGGTCGGCGTCGTCATCACGGCCGGACTGACCGGTGTCGCTGCGCACTGGCTGCTTGGGCTCGGCGCGGTGGAGGCGTTCCTGCTCGGCGCGGTCGTCGCGTCGACCGATGCGGCGGCGGTTTTCTTCCTGCTGCGCGCGGGCGGACTGCAGCTGCGTTCGCGTGTCGGCTCGACGCTGGAGATCGAATCGAGCGCAAACGATCCGGTCGCCGTGCTGCTGACGACGCTGCTCGCCGAATACCTGGCGACGCCGGCGGGGCTGGCGCCGAGCGCGTTCGTGCTCGAACTCGTCGCGCAGTTCGGCGTCGGTGCGCTGGCCGGTGCGGCCGGCGGTTTCGCGATCGCCGCGGCGATGCGCAAGCTGCCGCTGTCGGGCGGCCTCGCCGCCTTGTTCCTGATCGCCGGCGCGATCCTCGTGTTCGGCGCGACCGGTGCGCTCCACGGCAGCGCGTTCCTGGCCGTCTATGTGGCCGGCGTGATCGTCGGCAACCGCAATATCCCGGGTTTCGTGAACCTGCTGTCGGTGCTCGATGCCGGCACCTGGCTGTGCCAGATCGTGATGTTCCTCGTGCTCGGCCTGCTGGCGACGCCGCATGCGCTCGACGATGCGCTGTGGCCGGCGCTCGGTCTCGCCGCGTTCCTGATGCTGGTCGGCCGCCCGCTCGCAGTCACAGCGTGCCTGGCGCCGTTCCGCTACGGCAAGCGCGAGATCGGCTTCATCGCTTGGGTCGGCCTGCGCGGCGCGGTCGGCATCTTCCTCGCGTCGATCCCGATGCTGATGCGCCTGCCGCACGCGGCTCTGATCTTCAATGTCGCCTTCGTCGTCGTGCTGGTATCGCTGCTCGTGCAGGGCTGGACGCTCGGCCTCGCCGCGCGTCTGCTCGACGTCGCGCTGCCGCATCGTGACCGCGAAGTCCGCCGCGTCGAACTCGACCTGCCCGGCTCGCTCGCGCGCGAACTGGTCGGCTACGAAGTCGCACCGGGCGCGGCGATCCTCGGACGCGCGGTATTGCCCAATTGGGCGCAGCTCGCGCTGATCGTGCGCGGCGGCGAAATCCTGATGCCCGAGGCCGGCAGCGCGCTCGCCGCAAACGACCATGCCTACATGCTGGCGCCACCCGGACGCGTCTACCGGCTCGACTGGCTGTTCGCGCCGCCGGACGAGGCGCGCGAGGCCGAACGCGAGATGTTCGGCGAGTTCAGCTTCGATGCCGACGTACGTCTCGGCGACGTCGCCGAGTTCTACGCGCTGCCGATCCGCCCGAAGGATGCGCCGCTGACCCTGGCCGAGCATTTTGCGAAGCGCTTCGAGCACACGATCGAAGTCGGCGACCGCGTGCGCCTCGGTCCGGTGACCCTGGTCGCGCGCGAACTGTCCGACGACGGCGTCGCCAAGGTCGGACTCAAGCTGGAACGCCTCGGCAAGGCCTTGGCGCGGCCGGCGAACTGGTTCGGCGGCATCGCGCGGTTGTTCGGACGCCATTGAAACGCGGTAGGCGTGACATCATGCCGTGTGCGTTGTGGTTGGCGCTGCCCACGGCGAATGCCGGCGGCGATACAACCGGCCCGAGGTCGTGTGTCGGCCCGGATGAAGTCGATGGAATCCGGCGCTCGCCGGAATGACGAAACAAGAAAGCGAACCCCTCATGCACGCCCACGCACGCGAAGCTCTTCCCATCGAACCGGTCCATACACCACCGCTCGGCGGCCAGCGCGCCGTCGTCGACGGCGCACGCGCATTGGCCGAGCGCGGCGAAGCCGGCGTGCTCGCGGTCGTCGTCGAAACCGGTGGGTCGACTTATCGCAAGCCCGGTGCGCTGATCCTGCTCGACGCCGGCGGCGTGCGCGTCGGCGCGCTGTCCGGCGGCTGCCTCGAAGGCGAACTGGAAGCGGCCGCGCGCCATGTGCTCGCCGGCGGCGTAGCGGGCGACGTGCGTTTCGACACCAGCGGCGACGAAGATCGCGTGTTCGGCTCCGGCACCGGCTGCGGCGGGTCGACGCGGGTGCTGCTGCTGCCGCTGCCGGCACAAACCTCGCCACTGCGCGACGCGTTGCTCGACGCCGACGCGCGCGGTCTCGCGCTGCGGCTGACGCTGGCGACGGCCGCCGACCAGCTCGGCCGCGGCGATGCGCTCGTCGGTCGAACGCGCATCGATACGCGCCGCTACCGATTCGATCGCGACGGTTCCGCCTCGACGCAGACGAACGCGCTCGACGCACCGATCGTGATCGAGACGCGTCCCGCGCTGCGCCTGCTGCTGCTCGGCGCCGGGCCGGAGACGCGTCCGCTGCTGCAGCTGGCGCGCCTGCTCGGCTGGCACGTGGAATTGTGCGAGCACCGCCAGCGCTGGGCACGCTTCGCCGAAGGCAGCGGTATCGATGGCGTGCACGGCGGCGGTCCGGATGCGCTGCCGGCCTTGTTCGAACAGGGCGCGTTCGATGCCGCGCTGGTGATGAATCACAACTACCTGCTCGATGCGCGCTGCCTGACCCATCTGGCCGCGACGCGCATCGGCTACGTCGGCCTGCTCGGCCCCGCCGCGCGCCGCGACGACCTGCTCGGCGAGATCGGCGGCAGCACGGCCGCGCTGCTGCGTGCGCGCCTGCATGCGCCGGTCGGGCTGCCGCTCGGCGGCGAAGGCGCCGAGGCGATCGCGCTGTCGATCGTCGCGCAGCTGCAGAACCAGTTGTCGCGCAAAGGGCGCGACGACTGATGCTGCGCCCGGCGGCGTCCATCCGATGAGCGACGCCGGCACGCCCTCGCACGGTGCAGTCCTGCTCGCCGGCGGCGCGTCGAGGCGGCTCGGTTTTCCGAAACAGCTGATCGAGATCGATGGCGAGCCGCTGTTGCGCCGAGTCGCACGCGCGCTGCTCGCGACGTCGCCGCTCGGCTGCGTCGTCGTGCTCGGCCACGAGGCCGAACGCATGCGCGCGGCACTCGATGGCCTCGCTGTGCGCAGCGTCATCGCCGAACAGCACGCGCGCGGCATGTCGGCCTCGCTCGCGGCCGGCATCGAAGCGCTCGATGCGCGCTGCCAGGCCGCACTGGTCGCGCTGACGGACCAGCCCGCGCTCGATGCAGCGCATCTGATCGCGTTGCGCGACGCGTGGCGCTGCGCGCCCGACCACGCGGTCGCCAGCGCGTACGCCGGTACGCGCGGCGTGCCGGCCATGCTGCCGCGCGCCTGGTTCGCCGAGATCGCACAGCTGCGCGGCGATGTCGGCGCACGCGATCTGTTGCGCGCATCCGATCGCGCCATCGTCGAGCTCGCGGCTCCGGCGCTCGAACGCGATCTGGATCGGCCGCAGGATCTGCATTGAATTCGTGCCGTGCAGGCGCCATGGGTTTTGCCGAGCGCCCATACAGTCGATGACACCGGCCGATGCTTGTGAAATTTCTTGCGCACCCCTGGAACGTTCGCACGCAGGCGTGTAGGCTTTTCGCCGCAGTTCTGAATCCGTCTCTTCAGGTCACCCGGCCCTCGCCGCACCGACCGGAATCGAGCCAGCCGTCGCGGCATTCGTCCAGCGACAGCGCCATGCAGAACGTTCTTTTCCCTTCTTTCCCCCGCCAGCTCGGAGAACGACCATGAAACTCGTCGTCAATGGCCAGCCGCATGAAGTCGATGCGCCGGCCGACATGCCTTTGTTGTGGGTGCTGCGCGACATCGTCGGCCTGACCGGCACCAAGTTCGGTTGCGGCATGGCGCAATGCGGCGCCTGCACAGTTCATCTGGATGGCCAGCCGATCCGCTCGTGCGTGACGCCGGCCTCGGCCGTCGCCGGCAAGGCGATCACCACGATCGAAGGACTGTCCAAGGACGGTACCCATCCGGTGCAGCGCGCGTGGCAGGAGGCCGACGTCGTTCAGTGCGGCTACTGCCAGTCCGGCCAGATCATGGCTGCGGCGGCGCTGCTCGCCGTCAAGCCGGCGCCGAGCGATGCGGACATCGATGCCGCGATGACCGGCAACCTCTGCCGCTGCGGCACGTATCAGCGCATCCGCACCGCCGTGCATCGCGCGGCCGAACTGACGAAGGAGAGCAGCCATGTGGCGTGACCCCGTCGATCTTTCCACGGCCGTCCAAACGACAGTCGCGCCGTCCGCGCCCGGCGAAGCCACTGCGGTTGCGGCCACCCGCGTGAACGCCGATTTGCAGCGGCGCGCGTTCCTGAAATCCGGCGCGGCTGCGGCCGCGGGACTGGTCATCGCGTTCTTCGTGCCGGTGGCGATGCGCAAGGCGCTCGCCGAAGAGACGCCTGCGGCCGCGCCCAAGCCGCCGGTGTCGCCCAACGCGTTCATCCGCATCGCACCGGACAGCAGCGTGACCGTACTGCTGAAGCATTCGGAAATGGGCCAGGGCATCTGGACGTCGATCCCGATGGTCATCGCCGAGGAACTCGGTTGCGACTGGAGCAAGATCCAGGTCGAACATGCGCCGGCCGGCGCCGACTACGCGCATACCGCATTCGGCATCCAGATGACCGGCGGCTCGACCAGCACCTGGGAATCGTTCGATCAACTGCGCACCGCCGGCGCGATGGCGCGCGAGATGCTGCTCGCCGCCGGTGCGTCGAAACTGGGCGCGAAAGCGGCCGACTGCCGCGTCGAGCAAGGCTTCGTCGTCGCCGGCACGAAGAAGGTCAGCTTCGGCGAGGTGGCCGCCGCGGCGGCGAAGTTGCCGGCTCCGGCCAACGTGAAGCTCAAGGACGCGAAGGACTGGACCGTCATCGGCAAGCCGACGCGGCGTCTGGACAGCAAGGCGAAGACGACCGGCAAGGCCGAGTTCGGCATCGACGTGAAGCGGCCGAACCAGGCCGTCGCGCTGGTCGCGCGCGCGCCGGTGTTCGGCGGCAGGTTGAAGAAGGTCGATGCGACGAAGGCGAAGGCGGTGGCTGGCGTGATCGACGTCGTCGAAGTGCCGAGCGGCGTGGCGGTGCTGGCCAAGCACTTCTGGGCGGCCAAGCAGGGGCGCGATGCGCTCGTGCTCGAATGGGACGCCGGCGCCGGTGCGGCCATTTCCACACCGGCATTGCGCGAAGAATACAAAAAGCTGGCGGCAACCCCCGGCGCGGTGGCGAAGACCGCCGGCGACGTCGATGCGGCACTGAAAGGCACGCCGAACGTGATCGAAGCCGATTACGAGGTCCCTTTCCTCGCGCACGCGCCGATGGAGCCGCTGAACTGTACGGTGGAGTTCGCCAAGGACGGCAGCTGCGATATCTGGACCGGCACGCAGTTCCAGGGCGTCGATCAGATGGTCGCTGCGAAGATCCTCGGCCTCAAGCCCGAGCAGGTGCGCATCCACACGACCTTCCTCGGCGGCGGCTTCGGCCGGCGCGCGAACCCGGCCTCGGACTTCATCGCCGAAGCGGTCGAGGTCGCGAAGGCATCGAAGCGCACGGTCAAGGTGGTGTGGACGCGCGAGGACGACATCCACGGCGGCTACTACCGCCCGATGTGGCTGTCGCGCTTCCGTGCCGCCATCGGCGAGCAAGGCAAGCCGGTCGCCTGGTCGCACACGATCGTCGGCCAGTCGATCATCGCCGGCACGCCATTCGCGTCCGCGATGATCAAGGATGGCATCGACGCGACCTCGGTCGAAGGCGCCGCCGACTCGCCGTACCTGGCGACGATTCCGGCGCATCGCGTCGACCTGCACTCGCCGACGAGTCCGATCACGGTGCTGTGGTGGCGCTCGGTCGGGCATTCGCATACGGCGTTCGCCGTCGAGAGTTTCCTCGACGAACTCGCCCACGCCGCCAGGCAGGATCCGCTCGAATATCGCCGCGCCCTGCTGCCGGCCGATTCGCGCGAGCGCCGCGCGCTCGACCTCGCCGCCTCGAAATTCGGCTGGGGCCAGCCGCTGCCGCAAGGTCACGCTGCCGGTGTCGCGGTGCATCAGTCGTTCGGCAGCTACGTCGCGCAGATCGCCGAGGTGTCGATCGAAGACAACAAGGTGCGCGTGCATCGCGTCGTCTGCGCGATCGATTGCGGGCCGGTCGTCAATCCGCTGACTGTCGAGGCGCAGATGCAGTCGGGCATCGTCTACGGACTCTCGGCCGCCTTGCACGGCGAGCTGACGGTGAAGGACGGCAAGGTCGAGCAGAGCAACTTCCACGACTATCCGGCGCTGCGCCTGGCCGAGGCGCCGAAGATGGAAGTGCACATCGTGCCGAGCACCGACAAGATGGGCGGCTGCGGCGAACCCGGCACGCCGCCGATCGCGCCGGCCGTCGGCAACGCGGTGTTCGCGCTGACCGGCAAGCGCTTGCGCCAGTTGCCGCTGCGCCTCGCGTAGCGGTGAGCGAGGAGCAGGCCGGAGAATTCCGGTCTGCTTCCGCGCGCGTGCTGAGCCACGGTTCGCCCGCCTGACCACGGGCCTGTTTTCGCACGTTCAGCGTCGATCGGCGATGGTCGACGACGCCTTCGAGGAGAACGTGCGATGAACTATTTCTGGTCCGCTCTATTGACCGCAGCCGGCGCGGCATGCGTCTTCTCCGCCGCACCGATTCGCGCTGCGTCGACCGATGCCGATTTCGCCGTCGTGCAGCAGGTGCTGCAGCACCCGCGCTGCCAGAACTGCCATATTCCGGGAAATCAGCCGCTGCAGTACGACCAGGGCAAGCCGCACGCCCAGCTCGTGCAGCGCGGCGATGACGGCAAGGGCGCGCCGGGCCTGCCTTGCAGCACCTGTCACGGCAGCCGCAATCTCCCGGCGAGTTATGGGCCGAACGTGCCGCCCGGCGCTCCGAACTGGCATCTGCCGCCGGCCGACAAGAAGATGGTGTTCATCGGGCTCGGCGCGCACGACCTGTGCACGCGCCTCAAGGACATGCGCGAGAACAACGGCAAGGATCTCGACGCGTTGGTCGAGCATGTCGACCACGATGCCCTGGTGCTGTGGGGTTGGAATCCGGGCCAGGACCGCGCGCCGGTGTCGGTGCCGCATGCGGATTTCGTCGCAGCGTTCAAGCGCTGGGCGGCGGCCGGTGGGCCGTGTCCGGGGTGAAGTGGAGGCACGCCGCCGGTCAGCGCAGCCGACCGTCTTCGTCCCACACGGCATGGCGCGGATCGAGCTCGACCGTCGTCTTGTGCGGCGAGCGCGCACCGAAGCCGCAAACCGCGAGCACGCCTTCCTCGATCGGATCCAGATCGAATGCCTGTTCGATGTCGACCTCGTTGATCGCGGCGGTGACGAATGCGCCGAGTCCGATTTCGGTTGCCGCGAGATAGAGATTCTGCGAGGCGTGACCGGCTTCGAGCAGGATCGCGCGATAGATCTTCGGATGATTGCGGTATTTCCAGAACGAACGGCCGAAGCGTGCCGCGACGACCAGCAGCACCGCCGCGTCGGAGAAGTACGTCTGCCCCGCGACGGCGGTTCGCGCGAGCGCACCGGCATCGGCCGCGGGGAGCCCGCGCAGCAAGTCGATCGCATGCGCCTCGGCGTTGTAGTGATAGAGGCCGGGTTGCAAGCCGTCGACGCGCTGCAGGATCAGATAGGCTTCGAGCGGATGCAGTCCGCCGCCTGAGGGATGATTCTTCTTGAGCGCCACGGCGCCGGGCGCGAGTTCCTCGCGTCCCTGCACGCCGAATGCGCGATGCAGCAGCGCGCCGACGTCGTCGCGCGCGAGCGCGAGGGCCGTGTCGAAGTTGCGGCATGTCGCGCGCCGCGCCATCAGCCCGTCGAGATCGCTCGCGGGCGGCCGCGCCAGGTGCTCGCGCGCGCACGCGTCCGGGCGGCCGTGGAAGTGCGGCGGCGGCGGTCCGAACTTCGCGATGAGGTCTTCGGTCGAGCGGATCGTCGATTCGTTCTGCGATGCCACGCTGTCGACGCCGGACCAGCGCGAGAACATGTGTCCGACGGCAGCGAGGGAATGCCATTGCATGTCGCGCAGGCGCGAGTCCTGCCGATGCGTCAGCGCGCGGTCGTCCTCGACCAGCACCAGCCCGAGATCGATCAGTTCGCGCAGGCGGTCCGCTCCGACGTTGGTCGCGACGTCCGCGCGTGATTGCCACCGGCTTTCGCCGATCAGGCCCAGCGCCTCGACCATCGCCGCATCGAGTTCGACCACGTGGCCGAGGTGTGCGGCGGTCGCGTGCCAGACCTGCGTGATGCGCACGGCTTCGCGCCCGCCGAGTAGCGCGGCGAAATCGAGCGTCATCCGGTCTTCCGGCTGCAGGGACAGGGCGGCGCAGCGGCGCACGCGCTGGTTTTCGCTCATCGACGGACTCTCGCTGGAAAGGGAACTGTGCTAGAAAGACGCCCACTCTGGCACAAATGGATCTTTGTAAAGGAGGGTCGGGAAGAACGGGCGGGGAAATCGCGAAGCAGGATGTCTGCCGGCAACGGACTTGCGTCGTCACTCCGTCCCGGGCAACCCATCGCACGCCATCTTCAACTCGGAGGGGAACACGTCATGATCAAGGGCGCACCGTCGAATGACGCCATTGCAAAAGTCCTGGGACAGCTGTCGACCGATCGCGATTTTCGCGAGCAGGTGCTCGGCGATCCGGTGTCGGCGCTGAAGCCGTACGGCATCACGGTCGATCCGGCGGACGTGCCGGCTGCGCGCAGCCTGCCGTCGATGGCCGAGGTCGCGAAGATCCATCAGCAGTTCCAGGACAATCCGCAGGACAAGAGCTGCATCATGGTCTTCATCGTGATCGGAGCGAAATAACCCGTCACGCTCGACGAGGACCGCTGCGGCTATCCGGCGGCGGCCCTCACGGCTTGGCAGCACCGCTCGGCGCAGCGCGCAGAGCGAGCAGATTCGGAACCAGCGCAGCCTCGTTCTCGAGTTCGGCAACGGCCTGGCCGCGATGCTTCTGCAACCAGGCCGCTTGCGCCTGTACTTTGTCCGCTTCGCCTTGCGCCTGATAGGCCAGCAGCAAGGCTACGTGCGTCTGGTAGTACTCGCGCCCGTCGACGAGCGGGACCAAGCAATCGATGCGCTTTTGCGCATCCTTGGCGAACTGCGTCTCGCAGTCGGCCGTGCGCCAAAGCGCAGCGCGGTCGTAGTAACCGTGGTCGAGCGCCTGCTTGCGGGTCGCATCCAAGGCCGACCGGGCTAGATTGGTTTCACCGGAGCGCGCGGCCTGCATCGCGGCCAGCGCCAGATGGATCGAGGCGCTGCCGTCCACGCTGGGCCCTTGCTCCGAAACCCGCTTGGTTTCGTTTTCGACGAGCTGGGCCAGCCCGTGCTTGGCGTCCGGCTGCCGCGTCGCCAGGTCGAAGGCGGACTGCGCGAGCAGGACGCGGGCTCGCTGCGCCTGCGAGGGCGTCTTGGCGCTGAACTGTGCCGCGGCACTCAGCGCTGATCGCGCCCCGGCATCGTCGTTCTGGTCGAGCGCGACGGCGGCGAGCCGCAGCTGCTTCTCGGCCTGGATCGAGTCCGGCACGGTGGCCGGCGTGCCCTGCAGCCGTGCGAGCACCGCCGGGTAACGTCGCTGCGCCAGGTCCGGCGCGACATCTTCGAAGTGGGGCAGCACCGTCACCAGCTCGCGTGACTTGGCGACATAGGACATCGCGGCGCTGTCGTTGCCGCGCTCGGTTTCGATCACGGCCAAGCTGCACCAGCTGATGCCGCGCAGCGGGTGGCGCGAATTGGCGACGGCGGTGAAATGCGGAATCGCGTCGTCGAGGCGATGCGAGTACCACAGGTAGCCGAGACCGAGGTTCTGCTGCGCGGCGACGGCGTCGGGATACAGCTGGACGGCCGCGGTCCAGCGATCGATCCATTTCTTCGCGTCTTCGTATTGCGCCACGGTGCCGTCGAGGAAGAGCTGCTCGCGCGCGCTCAATCGATCCCGGTTCGCCTGCGCGGACTGCAGACTCGCATAGCCGGCCTTCGAGTCGTTGAGATACGCGTTCTGAATCGTGCTGAGGCGGCTCCACGCCAACGCGAACTTCGGATCGAGCCGCAACGCTTCCTGCAGCAGCGGCAACGCGTCGTTGACTTTACCCTTGCCCTGCTCGATCTCGGCCTTTCCGAGCGCTCTGAGTGCTTCGAGATTGCTCGTCGTGATCTGCGCGAGCGGCGCCGAGGTATTGCCGATGGCCGCGAGCGATTCGCCGAGCCGTCCGCGCATCTTCTTCAGCAATTCGTCCATGCTCGGCAGCACCGAGTCTTCGCCCTTGCCGTCGACCGAATCGCTGTAGACCGAGGTCTGCGTGGTCGGATCGACGACTTCCGCCGTCAGACGCACGTGATCGCCGACTTCGGCGATGGTCGGCAGGATCAGCGCACGCGCGTTCTCGCGCAGCGCGACTTCCGCGCCCGTCGCACGATCGAGCACCGTACCGGCCGGGTCGCGTTCCATACGCTTGAGCGCCGAGCGCACCTGCAGCTCCGGAATCACGTTGACGTAGCGCGACTGCTCCAGGCCGACGCGGAACGCGGTCTGCAACGAATCGTCGAAGACCTTCTGGCTGGTCAGGTTCTTGAGGCTGCCGACGACGACCCAGTCGCGGTTCGCGAACGCGATCGCCGGCGCGGGCTGGAACAGATACCACGCGGGAATCGCGATCAGCGCGAGCAACACGATGCCTTCGATCACGACAGTCGCCGGCCGCCGCCAGAACGGCACCTCGCGGTGCGCCTTGCCCGACCACGGCGGCGGCTTCAGCGGCGCGACGCCTTCCTCGCCGACTTCGAATACCGGCACCGGATCGGGCACGCCTTTGAAGCGATAGCGTCCATGCGTGCGCCAGCGCACGCGCGCGAGCTGCTCGCCGAGTTCGCCCTGCGCTCGATGCGCGATGTCGTAGGCGACGCCCGACAGAAGAATCTGATTCGGCAGCGCGAGCTGCATCAGCCGCGCGGCAACGGGCTTGACCAAGCCTTCGACCTCGGTCGGCTTGGCGCCCTTCTGCACGTCCTGCGCGAGGTTGTCCCACACCACCACTTCGCCGACGTGGATGCCGAAGCGCGCCGCCAGCGAAGCCTGTTCGGCGGTGCCGAGCGCGGCGATGTCGCGCAGGTAGGCGAGCGCGAACGCGACGGCCTGGATCGGCCGTTCGAACATCAGCAGGAAACCGTCGGTCTTGTCGATCTCGCGGCCGCCGTGCTGCTGCATCAGCGCCCGCGCGAGCCGATCGTGCCGGCGGAACAATTCGGCCGCACGCTGATCGCCGAGACGTTCGACGAGCGCGGTCGAATCGACCAGGTCGCACACGACGAGCGTGCGCAGCACCGCCGTCGCCGTTTCGGCGGCGCGATCGACTTCATGCATCGGTAATGCGGCGGTCACGCTCGGCGCTCCCCCCTGGGCTGGCCTTGCGGCAATTTTGCTATGTATAGCGCGGCCTTGCCAGCACAATCGGCTATGAGGTCCAGCTTCGCCGTCAGGCGGACGGCCAGACCGCCCCGAGCGGGTCGAATTCGACCTCCTTGCGCTCCGGCGCCCGGATGCCGAAGCCGCAGACCGCGAGCGGCCCCTCTTCGAGCGGATCCAGGCCGAACGCTTCCTCGATGTCGACCTCGTTGACGGCCGCCGTGATGAACGCGCCGAGGCCGAGTTCGGTCGCCGCGAGGTAGAGCGTCTGCGACAGGTGGCCGACGTCGAGGATCAGCGCACGATAGGCCTTGGCATGGTTTCGGTATTTCCAGAAATTGCGCACGAAACGGCTGCTCGGCATGACCATGACGTGCGCATCGACGAAATAAGCTTGCGCGGCGACGAAGCGCTTGGCCAGCGTGGCGGCCTCGTCGGGGGCCAGGGTCTTGATCGGCTCCAGCGCGTGGTCGACCGGATGGTAGTGATAGAGCCCTGGCGAGACGCCATCGACGCGTTGCACGAGCAGATAGGCTTCTGTCGGATGCAGCCCTCCGGCGGAGGGAACGCCCTTCTTGAGCAGTTGCACGCCAGGCGCGTAGTCGTTCACCACGCGCGCGCCGAATACGCGATAGAGGACGGAGGAGAACTCGTCGATCGTCAGATGGCGCGAACGGTCGTAGTTCCGGCAGGTGACGCGGTGGTCGAGCAGGTCGTCGAGGGGCGTGGGTTGTGCGCTCGGAAGAGATCGACGTTCCGCGACCGGAACTCGCTCGCGCGCGACCGGCGGAGCCGAGCCCAGACGATCGAGCAAGCTGCCGTCGTTGTATTCGGCGAACTGCTGCTCGGCATCTTCGGTATCGACACCGTGCCAGCGGGAAGCGTAGTGCATGACCGCCGATGTCGAACGCCAATGCGTGTCGCGCAAAATCTGGTCGCGAGAACCCGCCTGATTCGTTGCGGTCACGAGCAGGCCTTTTTCCAGCAGCCTGTCCAACACCTCGCTCGTCGGTGTCGTGCGCGACGCGTCGATATCGATCCAGCGCGTCGGCGATAGCGTACCGAGAGCTGCGGCTTCCTGCGCCGTCAATACGACTTCATCGTCGAGGTGCGGCGCCAGGGCAATCCATTCGACGACTTGCCGCAATCCACTGTTTCCCGACGACAACAATCCCAGATCGAACTCCAATCGCTCCCGGGGCTCCAAGACCAGACTGGCGCAACGACGTACTTGCATGGAACTTCCCTGGCGTTGAAATACCAGCGTAGGTCACGGCCTCTCTGTTTCGCAAGACTGCCCGACGACGAGCGTCCAGTGCCGGCCCTGTTGGGCGAGCTCCTGCGAGGGTGCGCAATTGCGCAAACCGAGTCGGACTCCTTCGAGATATCCGAATACAGCGGCGATCTCGCCGCGGGTCCCGCAAGGCTGCCGTCGCATTCGTCCCATTCAGTGCTGTCCCGGGAACAAGGACTCTTGCTTCTCCAGAAGCTGACGAAAGATGCCGATTATCGGAATCGTTACGAGCGCAATCCCGAAGAGGCGCTCGCGGAGATCGGAATTCCGGCGGAGCAGATCGCCAATCTGCCGGCGGAATGCGTGACTCCGGGCAAGCTTGCCGACATGGCTGCGCTCGAGGCGACGCGTCGTCGGTTGGCGGAAGCCACCATCAATGACTGCCTCGGCATGAAGGCTCCTCTTATCCGCCTCGATTGAGCGCCGCCTCGAAGTGAATGGGCATCGCCTTGCAGCGCAAAGCGATGTTCATTCCGGAAAGCCGCGTTTCCAGCCGCAAGTGCGAGTTCGGTCCGAACTGGCGGGTTGGCGACGAAATGGTTTTTGTGTGACTGCGGAGGAGTGCTCGTTCGTTCGCGCCCCTGCGTGCGCCCACCGCACCTAACCCTTCGTGGGCGCAACGGCGGAAACCTGGGGTTTGCTGGCGGCAAGGCCAGTGGACCGCGCGAGCCGCATGCGTCGCCTTAGCGGGCCGCAGCCGACCACGCGGCGCCCACCCCTCTCGATGACGTACCGAAAAAGGTCGGTTATTCTTCGGCCGCGCACGGACGATCCGATATTCTGTGACTGCAGCCCGGCCTGCGCCCGGTCCTTTCCGACTTCGCATCGCACCCCAAGGAATCCCACATGAGCGATTCAACGCTGTCCAACGAGCAGGCCCAGCTACTCCTGCGGGAACTCTCCACCAACTCGGTCTTTCGCAAGCGCTTCGAGGAAAAACCTGCGGCAGCTCTGGTCGAGCTCGGCATTCCTCATGAGACCGTCATCAATTTGAACGCGGCATGCCTGGCGCCGGTGAAACTCGCTGATCCCAAGCTGCTTGCAGAAGCGCACACCGAACTCAGGACTTCTGGCGTGAATGCCTGCCTCTCGATGATTTCGCCGAAGCTTCGACTCGATGGAGGAAGCGGCACCGCCAAATAAGCTCCTGCGCACTCAGCGGGTCGCGGTTTCCAGGCGTTCGATGCGCGTCATCAAGGTCTTCGGCAAATCGGTCGCGCCCCAGTGGCTGCGGAAATCCCGCAATGCGTCGCGCGCCTCCTGCTTTTTCCCGAGGACGACCAGGTACTCGCTTGCGCTCAACGTCGAGAGATTCGAATACGCGACGTTGAACGGCATCAACAGCCATTCGCTGTCGTATTCGGTATAGGCGCGTCCGCGGTGCGCAGCCAGCCAGGCTGCCTGCTCGAGCGCTTCGGCGTAGTCCGTTTTTGCCGCATAGGCGTCCATCAGCACGACGTGGGAAACGTAGGGTTCCGTTCCCGTGAGCAGCGGCTTCAGCAGCGCAATCGCATCGGGTGCACGACCTTCGGCGATCGCCAGTTGCGCCTCCGCAACCATGCGCATGTGATTGAGAACAGGATAGCCCGTATCCCGCGTGTTTCGGCTCGCGACCGCCAGCGCTGCACGGGCTGTCGCAAGATCGTTCTGGCGAGCGGCTAGGTAGGCGGTCAACAGCACGTGGAGGTCGATGTCGTCCGCGTCCGCCGCATTCGCCTTGTCGACCGCCATGCGTTGCAGCGTCGCAAGATACTTAGGTTCGCGGCCAAGCGAACCTTGCACGGGCTCGAAAATCGATCGCAAGCTCAGCGCGCCGGCAGTGACTCGCCTAGCATTGCGTACCGATGCCGTTTCCGAACTCGCGGCGAGCTTGTCGAGTGCTGCCAGTCCCCTCTGCAACTGGCCGCGGTCGACTGCGAACACGGCTCCGATGGTCTGTTTGCTCGCGTCGCTGTCGCCACCGGCGGCGAGGGCGGAATCGGCTTTGCCGTAGTCGCGCTTGCTCGCATACGCGGCTGCCTTGAATTGCGTCACCGTAACGCCCGATAGCTGGGCGAACTCCTGCAATGCCTCGTCATACCGCTCGCTGCCGAGCAGCAGGACCGCCAGCAGGTGCCGGCTTGCCGCGTTGTATGGATTTTTCGCGACGGTAGAAGGCCGGATCGCAACGAGTGCCGCGGCATAGTCGTTGGCCTGCTGCCACAGGCTGTAGGCGTAGGCGCCGTGCGCCGAAAAGAAATCCGGATATAGAGCCGTCAGCTGCTTCCATTTTTCCTGCGCGAGCACGGGCGGCCCCAGGTTTGCCTGCAGAGCTTCCACGTAATAGCGATCGCGCGGGGCGAGGCGATCGTGCATCGCGGCGGCAGATGCCAATTCCCGCGCCGCCTCGGTCGTTTGGCCGGCGTCGTCGAATTCGCGTGCCAGTTCCATGTGGGCCAGCGCGAAATCGGGATCGAGCTGCAAAGCGCGCTGGTAGTACCCCAACGATTCCTTGAAGTTTCCGTTGGCGCCGGCACGCCGCCCCAGCGTGTATGCACGCAACGCATCGAGGTTTTTCGTGGCTGCGCGATCCAAGGGCTGCGACTCGTTCGACACCGTCGCCAGCGCCTCGCCCAACCGAACGCGTAGCTGCTGGTTGACCTTGTCGAGCGACGGCAGCACCGAACCTTCGCCGACGCCGTCGGCGGACTCGGAGTACACCGTCGTCTGCGTCTGCGGGTCGATCACTTCGGCGGTCACGCGTACTCGGCCGCCGATTTCGGCGACGGTCGGCAGGATCAACGCGCGCGCGCCGTCTCGGATCGCGACTTCGGAGCCGACTGCACGATCGATCTGGGTCTGCTCCGGATCGCGCTGCATCAACTTGACCGTCTCGCGCGTCTTCAGGTCCGACAGCACGTTGACGTAGCGTGACTGTTCGAGACCGATGCGGAACGCGGTTTCGAGCGATTCGTCGAAGCTCGCCTGCCCGGTCAGATTCTTCAGATCCCCCACCACCACCCAATCGCGATTGGCGAATGCGATCGCCGGTGCCGGCTTGAAGACGTACCAGAGCGGAATCGCGACCAGCGCGAGCACCAAGGCGCCTTCGACGACGACGGTGGCCGGACGGCGCCAGAACGGCACTTCGCGGTGCGCCTTGCCCGACCACGGCGGCGGCTTCAGCGGCGCGTGGCCTTCCTCGCCGACTTCGAAGACTGGGATCGGATCGGGAATGCCCTTGAAACGGTAGCGCCCGTGCGTGCGCCAGCGCACCGTCGAGAGACGCTCGCCGAGCTCGCCTTGCGCACGGTGCGCGAGCGAAAAGGCGACGCCGGAAAGCAGGATCTGGCCCGGCAGCGCGAGCTGCATCAGGCGCGAGGTGATCGGTTTGACGAGGCCTTCGACCTCGGTGAGCTTGGCGCCCTTGGCGATGTCGTCGGGCGTGTTGTCCCAGGTCACCACGTCGCCGACATGGATACCGACGCGCGCGCCGAGCGAGGTCTTCTCATTCGCGTTGAGTTCGCGCAGGCCACGCTGGTAGTCGAGCGCGAACGCGACCGCCTGGATCGGGCGGTCGAACATCGCGAGGAAGCCGTCGGTCTTGTCGATCTCGCGACCGCCGCGCATCGGCAGCAGCGCGCGCACGACGCGATCGTGCTTGCGGATCAGTTCGGCCGCGCGCTGGTCGCCGAGGCGTTCCACCAGGGCGGTGGAATCGACGAGGTCGCACAGCACGAGCGTGCGCAGCAGCGGCACGGTCGCCGCTGTCGACGCAGGCATAGCCGATTGTGTGAGTGCGTTCATGACCCGACCGCTCGTCCGTACGCCGGCGTTTGTCGCCGCCCATCGTCTCACAAGTCCACGCCGCAAGCTCCGCGGCGCCCTCGGACCTTCACATTTACGTCCAAATGCCCAGGACCCTGACAGCTGGCTGCAAGGCGTGTGCCAGCGCGAAGCGTCGAGACTCCGGAAACTTAGGCGCCTGTCCCGTGCTTGATGTCGAAGCCGTCGCCGCCGCGACCCTTGGCTTCGTACAGCGAGGCGTCGGCGTCGCTGTACCAGATCGCCCAATCCGAGCCGTCGGTGCATTGCGCGCCGCCGATGCTGACGGTGATGACGAGGCCGTCGTTGCAGCCGGGGAAGCGCAGCGAATGCACCGCGGCGATGATCTGCGTGGCGCGGGCGCGCAGTTCTTCCTCGCCGGTCACCTGCATCAGCAGGGCGAATTCGTCGCCGCCGAGGCGGCACGGCAGATCGCTCGACGAGGCCGCGTTCTGCACTTCTTCGGCAATTGCCCGCAGCACCTGGTCGCCGACGAGGTGGCCGCACTGGTCGTTGATCTGCTTGAAGCGGTCGAGGTCGACCAGCAGCAGGCCAAGCACCGTCCCGGGCAGGCGCTGCTCGGCCAGGCGTTCCAGATACATGTAGAGGCCGCGACGATTGCACAGGCCGGTGAGTTCGTCGGTCTGCACCAGACGCTGCGCGGTGGACAGCTGCGTGCGCGTCTGCCGCAGCGAATCGAGCGTGACCATCAAGTCTTCGTTGCGGCGCTTGAGGCTCTGGATCAGCTGCTGTTCGCTGGCGACAAGGTACGAGAACGAGCGGCGCATGAACTGCGCGAGCAGACGCGGCTCGGTTTCGATGAGGTCTTCGAAGACGTCGTTCTCGACGATGCGCAAGGTCGTCGGCGCGAGCGCCGCCGCGTTGGCGACGCGCGTATGGCTGCCGATGAACAGCACCAGTTCGCCGAAGAATTCGCGCGGGCCGATCAGCTTGTCGGGCAGTCCGTCGCCGAACTCGAGCTGGACCTGGCCGGATTCGACGATGAACATGCTGCGGCCGAGTTCGCCGCGGCGGAAGATGATCTCGCCGGGCTTCACGTCGCGGCGTTGTCCGGCCTGCGCGAAAAGCACGCACTCGGCGTCGGAGAGCTGACGCGGCAGCAACGCCGCGCGCGAGGACGCCACGGGTTCTGCAATCCTGTCGGCCGGCTCTGCCTTGACGCTGGACACGTGATCCCCCACTGCCCGGTTAGACCTTTGATAGTAACTCATATGGCCGTCGCGCTCATGCCCCGAGGGCCGCCTGAGTGCAAACGCCCGTGGGCTACGCGCCGTTTGGACGGCTTGCTCGGACGGCCCCGCCCTCCTCGCCGGCCCAGTGCCGCAGGCCGAGCGTTTTTCGCGCCACGCCGTGCGGTAACGGCGGTAAACGGGACACGCCAATCCTTAAGCTGCAACTGCGGTTCGGCCCCACGCAACGCTGTGCGCACCGAGCCGTCCTGGGGCGCTATGCCGCATGTGGCAGCCCCCAGCAGCGCCGGCATCGGAGCAGTTGAACCCGGCAGCGACCCCTGGCCGCCGGCTCACGACCTCTCCCTCAGGCCTGTTCCGATGCCGGTGGGCTGCGCACCCGCGATCGCCGCCCTCCGCACCAGCGAGGGCACGCCCGCCGTCGCGGGGATGCCCTCTGCGTCCGGACGATCAGGCCGCCTGGGATTTCTTGTCGCCGTGGAACTGCTCTTCCTCGGTCGAGCCCTTCAGCGCCGTCGTCGACGACTGACCCTGCTGGATCGCCTGGGTGACCGCATCGAAGTAGCCGGTGCCGACTTCGCGCTGGTGCTTGACCGCCGTGAAGCCGCGCTCGGCCGCCGCGAACTCGGCTTCCTGCAGTTCGACGAACGCGCTCATCTGGCTGCGCGCATAGCCGTAGGCGAGGTTGAACATCGAATAGTTCAGCGCATGGAAGCCGGCCAGCGTGATGAACTGGAACTTGTAGCCGTAGCCGGCCAGTTCCTTTTGGAACTTGGCGATCGTGGCGTCGTCGAGGTTCTTCTTCCAGTTGAAGCTCGGGCTGCAGTTGTAGGCGAGCAGCTTGCCCGGGAACTTGGCGTGGATCGCTTCGGCGAACTTGCGCGCGAACGCCAGATCCGGCTTGCCGGTTTCGCACCAGACGAGGTCCGCGTACGGCGCATAGGCAAGGCCTCGGCTGATCGCCTGGTCCAGGCCGTTGCGCGTCTTGTAGAAGCCTTCGACGGTGCGCTCGCCGGTCGTGAACGGCTGGTCGTTCGCGTCGACATCGCTGGTCAACAGGTCCGCCGCTTCGGCGTCGGTGCGCGCGACGATCAGCGTCGCTACACCGAGCAGGTCCGCGGCCAGGCGCGCAGCGTTGAGCTTCTCGACCGCTTCGCGCGTCGGCACCAGCACCTTGCCGCCCATGTGGCCGCACTTCTTCACGCTGGCGAGCTGGTCCTCGAAATGCACGCCGGCGGCGCCCGCTTCGATCATCGCCTTCATCAACTCGAACGCGTTCAGCACGCCGCCGAAACCGGCTTCGGCATCGGCGACGATCGGCTGCAGGAAGTCGATGCTGTCGTCGCCCTCGGCGTGGTTGAGCTGGTCGGCGCGCAGCAGCGCGTTGTTGATGCGCTTGACCACGGCAGGAACGGAGTCGGCCGGATAGAGGGACTGGTCCGGATACATCTGGCCGGCGAGGTTGGCGTCGGCCGCGACCTGCCAGCCGCTGAGATAGATCGCCTTGAGGCCGGCCTTGACCTGCTGCATCGCCTGGTTGCCGGTCAGTGCGCCGAGTGCGTTGACGAACTGCTCCTTGTGCAGCGATGCCCACAGTTTTTCCGCACCGAGACGCGCGAGCGAATGCTCGACGTGCACCGTGCCGCGCAGGCGTACGACGTCCTCGGCCGTGTAGTTGCGCGTGATGCCGGTCCAGCGCGCGTTGTTGCTCCAGTCCAGCTTGATCTGTTCGGCCGTGGGCAGCGTGGGTTTCATGGAGGTGCCTCGTTTGCGGGTAGAAGTCGGTTGCGGAAAACGCCGCGCCGGGCTGCTCAGGGCAGCTGCGGGTAGGCGGCCAGGGTCAGGAAATCGGCCAGCGTGCCGGCGCGGGTCAGTTCGCCGAGCAGGTCGGCGGCAGCATCGACCTTCGCTTGGCCCGGCATCGGGGTCGCGGCCAGCGCCGTGCGCGCCTGGTCGAGCGCGGTTTCGAACGCAGCGAAATCAATCGCGCCGCCGTCGTCGAACGTCAGGCCGCCGCGATGCAGCCATTGCCACAGCTGCGCGCGCGAAATCTCGGCGGTCGCGGCGTCTTCCATCAGGTGATGGATCGGCACGCAGCCGAGGCCGTCGATCCACGCGGCGAGGTAGCGCAGGCACACTTCGACGTTGCCGGCGAATCCCGCACGCGTGATCGTGCCTTGGCTCGGGGCGAGCAATGCGTCGCGGTCGGCGGCGACGTCGGCGCGCGCGACCTCGAGCTGATTCGGCGCCGGCATGTATTCATCGAAGATCGCCTGCGCGATCGGCACCAGCGCCGGGTGCGCGACCCACGTGCCGTCGTGACCGGCCTTGACCTCGCGCAGCTTGTCCGCACGCACCTTGGCCATCGCCGCTTCGTTCGCGGCAGGGTCGTTGTTGATCGGAATCTGCGCCGCCATGCCGCCCATCGCGAATGCGCCGCGGCGATGGCAGGTCTTGATCAACAGTTCCGAGTAGTGCTTCAGGAACGGCACGGTCATGCCGACCTGGCCGCGTTCGGGCAGCACGCGGTCCGGATGCGCGCGCAACGTCTTGATGTAGGAAAAGATGTAGTCCCAGCGGCCACAATTGAGGCCGGTGATGCGCGAGCGCAGCGCATGAAGGATCTCGTCCATCTCGAACACCGCCGGCAGGGTTTCGATCAGGACGGTCACCTTGATCGCGCCGGGCGACAAGCCGAGCACGTGCTCGGCGTGATCCATCACGTCGTTCCACAACGCCGCTTCGCGGTGGCTCTCCATCTTCGGCAGATAGAAATACGGACCGCGCCCGGCGGCCTGCAGCGTTTTTGCATTGTGGAAAGCGAACAGGCCGAAGTCGACCAGCGACCCGGACAGCGACTCGCCGTCGAGCACGAGGTGCTTCTCCGGCAAGTGCCAGCCGCGCGGGCGCACGATCAGGACGGCCGGGTTCGACTTCACCGCATAGTGCTTGCCCTCCGGCGAGGTGTAGTCGATCTGGCCGGCGACCGCATCGCGCAGGTTCGCCTGGCCTTCCATGAGCGCATCGAAGGTCGGCGACGTCGAATCCTCGAAGTCGGCCATGAAGACTTTCGCGCCGGAGTTCAGCGCGTTGATGATCATCTTGCGATCGACCGGCCCGGTGATCTCGACGCGGCGGTCGGCCAGCGCCGCGGGAATCGCGGCAACCTTCCAGTCGCCGTCGCGGATCGCCTTCGTCTCGGCCAGGAAATCCGGCAACTGGCCCGCGTCGAAGCGCGCGCGGCGCTCGACCCGCGCTTTCAGCAGTTCGCGCCGGCGGCCGTCGAAACGCCGATGCAGGTCGGCGAGGAACGCCAGCGACGGCTCGCCCAACACGTCCGCGTGGGTCGCTTTGCCGTGCGCGAGTATCTGCAGAGGCGACGTCTGGGGGATCGGTGAAGCACTCATGGACAATCCTTGATGCTATGCAGCAAGCCTAGGGTGAAAGGAGTAATTTGACAAAACAGATGTTTCAATGAATTGCATTATCTTTGTTAATGTATCTGTAGCTCATTGATTCCATACGTCGAAACGCGTCCGAGAGTGCGCTCCACATGCTGAACAAGCGACGAAAACCACCGCCGGCGACGGGCCCCAAGGGTTCGGCCGCGGAGGCCGCCCCCCCGGCGGCGCGGTTCTACTACAAGGGCAGCCGGCTCAAGCAGCTGCGCGCGTTCTGCACGATCGCCAAGCTCGGCACGCTATCGCGCGCGGCCGAGGCGCTGTTCCTGTCGCAGCCGTCGGTCAGCCTGCAGCTGCGCGCGCTGGAAGAAGAACTCGGCGCGCGCCTGATCGAGCGCCGCCGCCGCCGCGTCGTGCTGACGCGCGAAGGCCAGGCGCTGTACGAGATCGCATTGCCGCTGGTCGACGGACTGGAGAACCTCGACCAGCAATTTCGTGCGCTGCGCGCGGGACTTGCCGGCGGCGAGCTGCATATCGCGGCCGGCACCTCGACCATCCAGTACCTGCTGCCGGAGTTCGTCGCCGCCTTCCGCGAACGTCATCCGAGCGTGAAGCTGCAGCTGCACAACGTCACCGGCAGGGACGGCCTCGCGTTGCTGCGCTCGGACCAGGTCGATTTCGCGATCGGCTCGATGCTCGACGTGCCCAACGATCTCAGCTACGAAGCCGTGCAGTCCTACGATCCGATGCTGATCACGCCGACCGATCACGCCCTGGCGCAGCTGCGCGAGGTGCGCCTGGAGGATCTTTCGCCGTACGGATTGATCCTGCCGCCGCAGCGGCTGACGACCTACCGGCTGGTCGACCTGATCTTCCAGCAGCGAAAGGTGCCTTATCGCGTCGCGATCGAGGTCGGCGGGTGGGAGGTCATCAAGCACTACGTCGCACTCGGTCTCGGCATCTCGATCGTGACCGGCATCTGCATCGGCGAAGACGACCGCCATCGTCTGGCCGTGCGCAACATGAGCGCGTACTTTCCGCAACGCAGTTACGGAGTGGTCGTGCGCAAGGGCAAATACCTGAGCAGCGAGGCGCGCGCTTTCATCGACCTGGTACGACCGGGCCTGTTCACGCGGCGCGACTATTGGGAAGCGGGGCACTCCGAACGCTGATGCACCCGGCGCGAGAGCGTTCGCTCGCCAGCACGTCGCTGTTCGCAGGATTCACGGCCGCGACGGGCAGTTCCTACGAAAACCACGATATCCTCCGTTGGACGTTCGACGACGCGTTCTCGGACGGCGACCGGATTTTCGTCGACGGATTCGACGCCGGCCGAGCACGCCATCGGGCACGAGCCGCCGGCGCGGATGGCCGGCGCTCGGCGCCTTCCATCCGAGGAACCGACACCGATGTTCGCGACCGCCGATCTGTGCGACGCCCACCCCGACGTGCAGGTCTGTGCGCCGGTCTTTCGCGACTTCGGCGGCGCCGCCGCGTTTCACGGATCGATCGCGACGTTGAAGGTGTTCGAGGACAACGCGCTCGTGCGCACCACGCTGGAGCTGCCCGGCCGCGGTCGCGTACTCGTGGTCGACGGCGGCGGTTCGCTGCGGTGCGCGCTGGTCGGCGGCAATCTCGGCAGCCTCGCGCTCGCGAACGGCTGGGCCGGCCTGCTCGTGCATGGATGCGTGCGCGACAGCGCCGAGCTGGCGTCACAGCCGATCGGCATCAAGGCGTTGGCCGTGCACCCGCGCAAGAGCGAACGCGGCTTGCACCTCGGTCATGCCGATCGCGTCGTGGAGTTCGCCGGCGTGCGCTTCGCGCCCGGCGCGTGGCTGTATGCCGATGCGGACGGCGTCGTGGTCGCGGCCCAGGCCATCCACGCCTGAGCCCGCAGCCGAACGCAGGCGGTCCTAGCCGCGCGGCAGCGGCAGCGAAGGCGCCGGCGCCTTGCCGTTGCCGGCGAGCCAGCCGAACAGGCGGCCGAGAAAACGGAACAGCTTGGGCAGCAACCAGATCACGGCGGCAAGGAACAGGGCGAGCGCGACCAGGAAGACGGCCGGATGCTGGACTGCGAGGAACAGACCGCCGAGCACGAGGCCGTCCTCGCCGGCGCTCGCCGTCCAGTTCGTGAAAGGCTCCGGCGACGTGTTGATCGCCGCACGTCCTCCGCTCTTGGCCAGATGCGTGCCGCTGGTGATCATGCCGCCGACGAGCGCCGCGGCCATTTGCGCCGCCGGTGTCGCATCGCCCATGGCACCCCAGGCGAGAAAAGCGCCGGCCGGGATGCGGATGAACGTGTGCAGCGCATCCCACACCGAATCGAAGCCGGGCAATTTGTCGGCCAGGAACTCGCCGACCGTCATCACGCCGGCGGCGATCAGCACCCACGAATGCTGCAGCACCAGAAGCTGGTCGGGCAGATGCAGGTAGCCGTAGCGACCGAGCAGCCCGACGATCAGTACGGTCGCATAAAGGCGTATGCCGCTCGCCCAAGCGAGCCCCCCGGCCAGCGCAAGTTGCGATAGCGAGTCCATGATCTCTCCCCCTCTGCCCGCCTATCCTAGTCTCTTCGTTCTTAATAAAGCGTTGTCGCCGCCGGCACCGTTGCGCCGATGGGCGGCCATCAACAAGCGGCCGCGTTTCTGCTAGCGTGGCAGTCCCGCCGCGCTGTCGTTCGAAGATTCGCCATGACCCGCTGGATCATGCTCGTTGTGACCTTGCTCGGCCTCGTGCTCACGTTCGGCGCGAAGACGCCGGGCCTGCTGGGAATCGGCCTGCTGCTGACGTTGATCGGGGTGATCGGCTTCGTGTTCGCGCTGGCCGCCGACCGCATTGCGGCCAATGCCCGGCCGGACGCGTCGATGGCGGCGGTCGAAGACCTTGCCGCGCTGCGCCGTAAGCGCGCGGCGGCGCCTGCACCTGCGCGGCCCGTCGTCCCCGCCACGCCGGCCGCTCCCGCCACGATTCGCACCGAAGAAGGCGACCGGCCAAGCTGAAACCGTACGCGCTGCGGTGCCGTGCCCCGGCAGCGCGGCGCGTTGCCGTTTGCCGAGTCTTCCGCCGGGCGCGTCGAATCGCGCCGCGCCGCATCATGCGCCCGCTACTCAACTGCTGCACAATCCTGGCGTCGCATCGCGCGACATCATGACGGGAGGTGGGATGTGGGAATCGAATCGCTGTTGATCTTCCTTATTGTCGGCGCCATTGCCGGCTGGCTCGCGGGTCAGATCGTCAAGGGACATGGCTTCGGCCTGGTCGGCAATATCGTCGTCGGCATCATCGGTGCGTTCATCGCCGGCTGGCTGTTGCCGCAGGTCGGCCTCGCCATCGGTGGCGGCTACATCGCGGCCATCATCAATGCGCTGATCGGCGCAATCATCCTGCTGTTCCTGATCGGCCTGTTCAAACGCGCCTAGCGGTTCGGCGGCATGTGACCTGCACGGTGCGAGGGGCCGGATTTCGATCCGGCCCCTTTTCTTTTGCGCGTGGTTGTGCGCACCGCGCTATTTGGAGATGTCGACGTCCTTCGTCTCGCGCAGGAAGAACGTGCCGATGACGAAGGTCATCGCGGCGATCACGACCGGATACCACAACCCGTAGTAGATGTTGCCGGTCAGCGCGACCATCGCGAACGCGGTCGTCGGCAGGAACCCGCCGAACCAGCCGTTGCCGATGTGATACGGCAGGCTCATCGAGGTGTAGCGGATGCGGGTCGGGAACAGTTCGACCAGCCATGCCGCGATCGGGCCGTAGACCATCGTCACGTACAGCACGAGGATCGTCAGTAGCACGATCAGCATCGGCGTGTTGATCTGGTCGGGATTGGCCTTCTCCGGATAGCCGCCGGCGGTCAGCGCGGCCTTCAGCTTGGTGCCGAACGCGTCCGACTGCGACTTGAAGGCAGCGGCTTCGAGGCCCGCGCCTTCGAACGACGTCACCTCGGTGGTGCCGATCTTTACCGAAGCGACCGTGCCGGCTGCCGCTGCCTGGTTGGAATAGGGCACGCCGCCCTTCGCGAGCACGCTCTTGGCGACATCACAGGAGCTGGTGAACGTCTTCTTGCCGACCGGATCGAACTGGAAGCTGCAGGTGGCCGGATCGGCCGTGACCACGACCGGGTTCGTCGCGCTGGCCGTCTCGATCGCCGGGTTGCCGTAATGCGTGATCGCCTTGAAGATCGGGAAATACGTGAACACCGCGAGCAGGCAGCCGGCCATGATGATCGGCTTGCGGCCGATGCGGTCGGACAACGCGCCGAACACGACGAAGAACGGCGTCGCGATGAGCAGCGCCGCGGCGATCAGCAGGTTCGCGGTGAACGCGTCGATCTTCAGCGTCTGGGTCAGGTAGAACAAGCTGTAGAACTGGCCGCAGTACCATACGACCGCCTGTCCGGCGGTCGCGCCGAACAGGGCGAGCAGGACGATCTTGCCGTTGCTCCAGTTGGCGAACGCCTCGGTCAGCGGTGCCTTGGAGCCCTTGCCCTCGGCTTTCATCTGCTGGAACAGCGGCGACTCGTTGAGCTGCAGGCGGATGTAGACCGAAATGGCGAGCAGCACGGCCGAGATCAGGAACGGGATGCGCCAGCCCCAGGTGTCGAAATCGGCGCCGAGCGTCTTGCGGCACAGCAGGATGACGATCAGCGAGAGGAACAGGCCGAACGTCGCCGTGATCTGGATGAAGCTGGTGTAGAAGCCGCGCTTGCCGGGCGGCGCATGCTCGGCGACGTAGGTCGCCGCGCCGCCGTACTCGCCGCCGAGCGCGAGGCCCTGCAGCAGTCGCAGCGCGATCAGCGCGATGGGCGCGGCGACGCCGATCGAGGCATATGTCGGCAGTACGCCGACCAGGAAGGTGGAAAAGCCCATGATCACGATCGTGATCAGGAACGTGTATTTGCGGCCGATCATGTCGCCGAGGCGGCCGAAGATGATCGCACCGAACGGCCGCACCGCGAAGCCCGCCGCGAAGGCGAGCAAGGCGAAGATGAAGCCGCTGGTCGGATTGAGGCCGGAGAAGAACTGCTTGGCGATGATCGCCGCGAGCGAGCCGTACAGGTAGAAGTCGTACCACTCGAACACCGTGCCCACGCTCGACGCGATGATCACGCGCCGGTGGTTCGTGGTCAGCCCGCTGCCTGCCGGGCCTGCTGTGGACGCAACGCTCGCCATACCGTTCTCCCCGTTTGGATTGCCGTGAGCCGAGCCGCGGTCGTGGCGGCGTCCGGACATTCGACCGGAGCTTGCGCGCGCGCGCGGATGCCGCCTATTCAACCTTGGTCGTATGCCCGACCAACGTCGAAAAGGCGGCCGTGCCAGCCACGTGCGTGGCACACTGCGCGTCTGCAAGAGAGGTTGCGCAAGGAGGAATCATGTCGACCCTGCATCCCGTCTCCGCCGACTTCGCCGCGCAGGCGCGCGTCGACAAGGCCGCCTACGAACGCGACTACGCCGAGTCGGTCCGCGACGGCGAGGCGTTCTGGGGCCGCGTCGGCCGGCGCCTCGAATGGATCAAGCCCTATTCGAAGGTCAAGGACGTTTCGTTCGACGCCAGGGACTTCCGCATCCGCTGGTATGAAGATGGCGAGCTCAATCTTGCGGCGAACTGCCTCGATCGCCATCTCGGCGCGCGCGGCGACAAGACCGCGATCATCTGGGAAGGCGACGACCCGGGCACCTCGCGCCGCATCAGCTATCGCGAACTGCATGCCGAAGTCTGCAAGGCGGCCAACCTCCTCACTCATCTCGGCGTCGGCAAGGGCGATCGCGTCGCGATCTACCTGCCGATGATTCCCGAAGCCGCGGTCGCGATGCTCGCGTGCGCGCGCATCGGCGCGATCCACACCGTCGTGTTCGGCGGCTTCTCGCCGGATTCGCTGGCCGGCCGCATCGCCGACTCGCAGTGCAAGCTCGTGATCACCGCCGACGAGGGCCTGCGCGGCGGCAAGAAAGTCGCGTTGAAGATCAACGTCGACGAGGCGCTGCAGCGGCCCGGCACCAACAGCGTGGAGACCGTGCTCGTCGTCAAGCACACCGGCGGCGCCATCGCGATGCAGCCGCCGCGCGACCGCTGGTGGCACGCCCTGATGGAAGGCCAGTCCACGGTGCACGCGCCGGTCGCGATGAACGCGGAGGATCCGCTCTTCATCCTGTACACGTCCGGCTCGACAGGCAAGCCGAAAGGCGTGCTGCACACGACCGCCGGCTATCTCGTCTATGCGAGCTTCACGCACGAATGCGTGTTCGACCTGCGCGAGGACGACGTCTACTGGTGCACCGCCGATGTCGGCTGGGTCACCGGGCACAGCTACCTGCTGTACGGCCCGCTCGCGAACGGCGCGACGACGGTGATGTTCGAAGGCGTGCCGAACTATCCGGACACCTCGCGCTTCTGGCAGGTCGTCGACAAGCACCAGGTGACGCTGTTCTACACCGCGCCGACCGCGATCCGCGCGCTGATGCGCGAAGGCGAAGCGCCGGTCAAGAAGGCTTCGCGCCAGTCGCTGCGCCTGCTCGGCACCGTCGGCGAGCCGATCAACCCGGAAGCCTGGGAGTGGTACTGGCGCGTCGTCGGCGACGGCCGCTGCCCGATCGTCGACACCTGGTGGCAGACCGAGACCGGCGGCATCATGATCACCCCGCTGCCCGGCGCGATCGACCAGAAGCCCGGCTCGGCGACGCTGCCGTTCTTCGGCATCAAGCCGGCGATCGTCGATGCCGGCGGCGCGATTCTCGACGGCGCCACCGAGGGCAATCTCGTCATCACCGACGGCTGGCCCGGCATGATGCGCACGGTATACGGCGACCACCAACGCTTCATCGATACGTATTTCAAGGCGTATCCGGGCATGTACTTCACCGGCGACGGCGCGCGACGCGACGACGACGGCTACTACTGGATCACCGGCCGCGTCGACGACGTCATCAACGTCTCCGGCCATCGCCTCGGCACGGCCGAAGTGGAGAGCGCGCTCGTGGCGCATCCGAAAGTCGCCGAGGCCGCCGTGGTCGGCAGCCCGCACGACATCAAGGGCCAGGGCATCTACGCCTACGTCACGCTGAAGGCCGGCGAGCAGCCGAGCGATGCGCTGCGCAAGGAGCTGATCGCCTGGGTGCGCAAGGAAATCGGACCGATCGCAAGCCCCGACTACCTGCAGTGGGCGCCGGGGCTGCCGAAGACGCGCTCGGGCAAGATCATGCGCCGCATCCTGCGCAAGATCGCCGAGAACGCGCCGGACCAGCTCGGCGACACCTCGACGCTGGCCGATCCGTCGGTCGTGCAGAACCTCGTCGACGAAAGGCTGGTCAAGTGATCCCGATCGCGCGCGCCGGCTCGACCTTGCGCGCATTCCCCTGACATCCAGCTGCCGCTCACGATGCGCGAAGTCCTGATTGCCGACGACCATCCCCTGTTCCGCGACGCGTTGAAGCGCGCGGTCATGCAGGCCCTGCCCGAAGCGGGCCTGCACGAGGCCGACAGCGTGGCCGCGCTGCATGCCACGGTCGACGCGCATCCGGACATCGAGCTGCTGCTGCTCGACCTGCACATGCCCGGCGCGAACGGGTTTTCCGCGCTGGTGCACATCCGCGGCCAGCATCCGGGCCTTCCGATCATCGTGGTCTCCGCGCACGAAGAGGCCAGCGTGATCCGCCGCGCGATCGCGCATGGAGCTTCCGGCTACATTCCGAAATCGGCCGCGGTCGAGACGATCGTGCAGGCGGTGCGCAAGGTGCTCGACGGCGATCTGTGGATTCCGCCGGCCGTGCGCGGCGCAGGGTCCGCGCTGAAGCCCGCCGAAGCCAGCATCGCCGCCCAGGTGGCCGAGCTGACGCCGCAGCAGTTCCGCGTCCTCAACATGATCGCCGAAGGTCTGCTCAACAAGCAGATCGCCTACGAGCTGGGTGTGTCGGAGGCGACCGTGAAGGCGCACATGACCGCGATCATGCGCAAGCTCGGCGTGTCGAACCGCACGCAGGTCGCCTTGCTCGCCAGTCATCTGGCGATCGACACCGACGCGCTCGCCAACGGCGCCAGCGACGCCGTCGCCTGATCGTCGCGACGCGCTGCGAGCGGTCGGCGTATTTCGCTATCGTAGCGCTATGCCTCCGCGCTTCCCTGCCGCGACCTCCACTTCCGCGTTCCGGCCGCACCGCGCGCTCGACCTGGCGTGGCAGCGGGAAGCGCGCGCGCGATGGCGAAACCGTTTCGCGCAACCGGTGCGCGCGGTCGCTGCGATCACAGCTCTGGTCCTGCTCGCCTCATGCGCCGCCGCTGCGGCGTGGCTGCATTGGCGCGGCGCGGCGAGCGAGCTGCCCAGACTGTTGAACGCACATCCCTTCGCGACCAGCTTTCCCGGTGCGTTCGCCGCGTTCGTCGTCCTGCAGCGGCAGCGGCGTCGCGCCGAACGGCGCCACGCGGCGTCCTGGCTCGCAGCCGCGCCGATCGGACGCGGCGATGTGATCGCGCACCTGCGCAAGCGCACGCTCGCCGCCGCGATACCGACGGGCGCTGCGTCGATCGCCGGCATCGCGCTGCTCGGATGGGCGAGCGGCGTCGATGTTCGCGACAGCAGCCTGCTGCTCGGCGCCGGTCTCCTCGTCGGTGCAGCGGCCGGATGGCACAGCGGAGCCCGCGCGCGGCCGCCTCCGGCGCCGGCACTGCCACGCTTGCGCGATCGTCCGCACACGCAGGATTCGGCATCCGGCTTCGACGCGCTGCGGCGCTGGCCGTTCGCACAGCTGCTCGCCGCGGCACAGCCGCGCCAGCACGCGCGCGTCGTCGCGGTCGTGCTGCTTTCGCTGCCGATGGGTATTCCGCTGCGGATAGCGGTGCCGATCCTGCTATTGCTCGCAACGGCCTTGTTCGCCGTCGCTCTTCTGCACGCCTTGCTCGCGACGATTGGACGTGCCGCGGACTGGCTGCGGAGCACGCCGCTGCGGCCGCGGCGACTGGCCGCGCTGCTGTGCATGCGCGTGTTCGCATGGCAGATGGCGGCCGCCGTCGTTGCGGCGCTGCTGTGTCGCGCAGTCGGTGCATCGAGCCTGGCGGCGCTGACGATTGCGGCCGCGTGGCTGCTCTGGACCGCCATGGCCGCGCTCGGCGCGTTCGCCGCGCGCCATCGCCCGGCTCGCTTGCGCAGCGAACTCGTGGCACTGGCGATCGCGCTGTCGGCGCTGGCGGTCATCGCTCCGGCCGTGCTGCTGCTCGCACTGCCGGCCATCGGCGCGTGGCAATGGCGAAGGGCGGGATCGGCATGAACGTTCCCGCACTGCAGGTCGATGCGCTTTGCGCGGGCTACCCGGGACGCGCGGTCCTGCAAGGCGTCGATCTGCATATCGCGTGCGGCGAATGGATTGCCTTGCTCGGCGCGAACGGCAGCGGCAAGAGCACCCTGCTCGACGCCTGCGTCGGACGCCTCGTACCAGCCGCGGGCCAAGTGCGCATCGGCGGCCATTCGATGGCCGAAGCGCCGGTGGCCGCGAAGCAGCGGCTCGGCTACGCGATCGCGCCCGAACGCCTGCCCGCGCTGCTGACGGCGCGCGACTGCCTCGCCGTGCAGGCAGCGGCGAAAGGCGTTGCCGTGATCGATGCGGAAGTACTGGAACTCGCCGCGGTGCTCGGGCTGACGCCGTGGCTCGACGACGCGGTCGCGTTGATGTCGTACGGCACGCGGCAGAAAGTCGGCGTGCTGATCGCGCTGCTCGGCGAACCCGAGCTGATCGTGCTCGACGAGACCTTCAACGGGCTCGATCCTGCCAGCGGCCTGCTGCTGAAGCGGCATTTCCGTTCGCGCGTCGATGCCGGCCGCTGCGGCGTCCTGCTCGCGACGCACGCGCTCGATATCGCCGAGCATTGGGCCGATCGCGTCGCGTTGCTGCACGACGGGCGCATCGTGCACGAGTGGAACCGCGCCGAGCTGGCCGCCTTGCGCGCGCGCGGCGATGCGTTCGAGATTGCGTTGTCCGAGCAAGTCGCGCAGCGCAGCTGATCGCAACCATCGGCGACGGCGCGAGCACGTAACATGACGTCATTCCCGAGAACGCGGGAATCCGTTTTGCTCTCGATGCTCCGATCGGAATGGATGAACGGCATTTGCCGTCGAAAGGCATTCCTGCGTGTGTGGAATAGCGGTGCGCGGCGGCCATGGGCTGCTCCAAGCCGCCACGCCTCGCATACGCTGCCGGCACATCAACCGATCGCTTGCTTCTTCTCCGCCTGCCGTCCGAGCTGCGTGATCAGCGCGCGCAGCGCGGCCGGCTTGACCGGCTTGCGCAGCAGCGCATAGCCGAGCGCGCGAGCGCGTACGGCGAGCTCGGCGCTGGTGTCGGCCGTGATCAGCGCACCGGGCGGCGGCGGTGCGCAGGCGGCGCGCAGCGCGGCCAGCGCATCGAGGCCGTCGTGCGCCGCTTCGAGGTGATAGTCGACCAGCAGCAGGTCGGGCCGTCGCCGTTCGGCGGCGGCGACGGCTTCGTCGACCGTCGCGGCCAGATCGCTGGATACGCCCCAGCGGGCGAGCAGCGCGGACATGCCTTCGAGAATGGCCGGATCGTTGTCCAGGCACAGCGCGTGCAAGCCGCCCGCCAGCACCGTCGTGTCGCCGAGGTCCTCGCGGCCGCGTGGCGGCACCGCCAGCGCCTGCACGCGCGGCAGCTCGACCGCGAACACGCTGCCGCGGCCGGGTTGCGAGCGTACGCTGATGCTGGTGCCGAGCAGGCGCGCCATGCGCTCGCAAATCGCGAGGCCGAGCCCAAGGCCTTTCTCGCCCCACGGCGAAACGTGGCTGCCGCGGCGAAATTCATCGAAGATGCTGCGCAGCTGGTCCTCGGCGATGCCGGGCCCGCTGTCCCACACTTCGACGCGCACGTTGTCGCCGACGCGGCGCACGCCGCAGACGACGCCGCCGCTGCGCGTGTAGCGCAGGGCGTTGGCCAGGAAGTTCTGCAGGATGCGCCGCAGCAGCTGCGCATCGCTGCGCACCCAGGCACGGCTGGCGACGAAGCGCAGCTTGAGACCGCGCGTGGCGGCAAGCACGCCGAACTGGTGCCGCAGCGATTCGATCAGCTCGGCGAGCGGGAAGCTCGATACGTCCGTCTGGTATTTGCCGGCCTCCAGCCGCGAGGACTCCAGCAGTGCATCGAGCAGGTCCTCGGCGGCCTTGAACGCGGTGTCGATGCGCTCGGCCAGCCGACCGCTTTCGCCGTCGAGCGGCTGATGGCGCAGCGCCGACGTGAACAGTCGCGCGGCATTCAGCGGTTGCAGCAGATCGTGGCTGGCGGCAGCGAGGAAGCGCGTACGCGACTGGTTCGCCGCTTCGGCCTGGCGCACCGCGCGCTGCTGCGCGACCAGCGCCTGCTCGAGCTGGCCGGTGCGTTGCGCGACACGCTGCTCGAGCGTCTCATTGGCTTCGCGTAACGCGCGCTCGACGTGCTTGTACGGCGTGATGTCGCTGAAGGTGGTCAGGTAGCCGCCGCCCGGGAGCGGTTCGCCGCGCATCTCGATGACGCGGCCGTCGGGCCGCTCGCGCACGAACACGTGCGGCGTGCCGGCGTGCAGATGCGCCAGGCGGCGCTCGGTCTGCCCGACCAGCTCGCCGCCGCCGAGCAAAGCGCGCGAGGCGTTGTGCCGGATCAGATCGGCGATCGGGCGGCCGACGTAGACGAAGCCGTCGGGATAGTCGAACAGATCGAGGTAGCGCCGGTTCCACGCGACGATGCGCAGCTCGCGGTCGACCACGCTGATGCCCTGCAGCATGTTGTCGAACGTCACCGCGAGCAGTTCGCGGTTGAAGCGCAGTTCCTGCGAGGTCTCGTCGAGGAGGATCGCGGCCTCGGACAGGTCGAGGCCGGTGCCGCGCAGCGCGCTGGTCAGCATGCGTCGCGCCGAGGCCGCGCCGATCGCGCCGGCGAGCACGCGTTCGGTGTGCTGCACGAGGGCGCGATCGGCCGAGGCGTCGGGCAGCAGCGGCGTACCGGTCGCCTCGGCGTACTCGGCGAAGGCGCGCGCGGCGTGCTTCTCGCCGACGATGCGCTCGGCGATTGCGGCGAGATCGGCGATGCGCACGCGCCCGCGCCATTCGCCGATGTTCGGCGCGCGCATCGCGTACGGATCGAGGAAGGCGGCGGCGCGCAGGCGTTCCTCGACGCCGGGCCGGAAGCGCAGCGATACGAACACGCAGCAACCGACGTTGGCCAGCAGCGACCAGAACGCGCCGTGCGTGACCGGGTCCCAGCCGCTCATGAGGAACAAGGTTTGCGGCTTCAGCCAGGCGATGCCGAAGGCGCCGCGCTCGATCCACGCACCGGGAAGCCAGTCGGCGAAGGCCAGCGACGGCAGCAGCAAGGTGTAGATCCACACGGCGAAGCCGGCGACCAGACCTGCAATCACGCCGATGCGGCTGGCGCCGCGCCAGTACAAGCCGCAGACGATCGCCGGCGCGAACTGCGCGACGGCTGCGAACGAGAGCAGGCCGATCGCGGCCAGGTTCTGCGTTTGCGTCGTATGCCGGTAGTAGAGGAAGGCGAGCAGGCCGAGCGCGACGATCGTCACGCGGCGCACGCCGAGCACGAGCGGCGAGAGATCGGCGCGCTGTTCGAGCCGCAGCGCGCGCACGCGCAGCAGCGCCGGCATCACCAAGTCGTTGCTGACCATCGTCGCCAGCGCGACGGAAGCGACGATGACCATGCCGGTCGCCGCCGAGAAGCCGCCGATGTAGGCGAACACCGCGAGCAGCTGGTTGCCGTGCGCGAGCGGCAGCCACAGCAGATACGCATCCGGCGACACCGTACTGCCGCGCGCGGCATCGATACCTGCGCTGGCGATCGGCAACACCAGCAGCGAGATCACGCCCAGATAGAGCGGAAACATCCAGCGCGCGCGACGCAGGTCGCCGACGTTCTCGCATTCGACGACGGCGACCTGGAACTGGCGCGGCAGGCAGAAGATCGCCGCGAAGGCGAGGCAGGTCTGCGCGAGGAAACCTGCCGGCAGTCCGTGCTCGGCGATCTGCGCAACCGGCTCGGCGATGACCTCGAGGTTGCCGCCGGCGTACAGGGCGTACAGGCCGATGACGACGAACGCGAGCAGCTTGACGACCGACTCGGCCGCGATCGCCAGCATCATGCCGTGATGATGCTCCGTCGCGTCGATACCGCGTGTGCCGAACAGGATCGCGAACATCGCCAGCAGCAGGGCGATGTACAACGCGCTGTCGCCGAACAGCGGCGGGTTCGCCGTCGACGACGCGCCGGACAGCACGTCGAAGCTCATCGCGACCGCCTTCAGCTGCAAGGCGAGGTAAGGAACCACGGCCGTCACCGCAATGACCGTGACCAGCGCCGCCAGCGCGTGCGACTTGCCGAAACGCGACGCGATGAAGTCCGCGATCGAGGTGACGTTGCGCTCCTTCGCGACCAGCACCAGGCGTTCGAGCAGACCGAAGCCGAATACGAACAGCAGGATCGGGCCGAGATAGATCGGCAGGTACGACAAGCCGCCGCGCGCCGCGCTGCCGACGGCGCCGTAGAACGTCCAGGACGAGCAGTACACGGCCAGCGCCAGGCTGTACACGATCGGCCGCAGCCACGCGCGCGCCGGATACAGCGGACGGCGGTCGCCGTAGTACGCGATCGCGAACAGGGCGATCACGTACAGCACGGACACCGTCATCAACAGCCAAGCCGAGATCATCGCATCCTCCGTCGCCGGGCCATTGTAGACGCGCCGGCGCTTGACGCCGCGGGGCTGCGCGCCAAGCATGGCAGCCATGACCTGCAACGATGCCGTTTCCTTCGAGCCGCGCGACGACGTGCCCGCACTGGCCGACGGTGAGATCCACGTCTGGTCCCTGCGCATCGAGCACGCTGCCGATGCGCGCGCAGTAGGCATCGGCGCACGCGCCGAACTCGAACGCCTGCTGTGCGCCTACGCGGGCCTGACGGCGCCGCCGCTGATCGAGCGCGGCGAGCACGGCAAGCCGTTCGCGCCGGCACTGGCCGACCTCGATTTCAACCTGAGCCACGCCGGCACGGACGTGTTGCTCGCGTTCGCGCGCGCGCAGCCGCTCGGCGTCGACCTGGAACGCGTCGATCGCCGTCTTGCGGTCGGGCCGCTGGCGCGTCGCTTCTTCGCTGCCGAGGAAGCCGCCGCGCTCGCGCGTGTGCCGGCCACTGTGCAGCAATCGGCCTTCATGCAGCTGTGGACGCAGAAGGAGGCCGTCCTCAAGGCGCTCGGCCAGGGCCTTGCCTTCGGTTTGCACCGGCTCGCGTTCGCCGTCGGCGACGGCGGCGAGATCGGCGGCCTGCAGGTCATCGCCGAGGCCGCCGGCCGCACCGAGGAATGGCATCTGCGCCGGCTGTCGCCCGGAGAAGGCTTGGCGGCGGCGCTGGCATGGCGCGGCGCGGACCGTACGCTGCGCCTGTTCGCGTGCGCGCCATGACCGCCCGGGCTGCGACGAAGGCGCGCGTCCGACCGTCCTTGGCTGTGACATGGCCGACGGACAGGCAAGCCTCGTGAACAGCGGCCAAGCGCCCTCCGGTTTTGGGCAGGAGCTCGATCGCATCACGCTGGAACGTGCGCGCCGCGGCGACATGGCGGCGTACTCGGCGATCTATGAGCGCTTCGGAACGGCCTGCTACAACCTCGCCTTGCGCGTGCTCGGCGAACCGGCGGCCGCGGAAGACATCGTGCAGGAGGTATTCTTGAAATTGATCGGTACCCTGCGTGGCTTTCGCGGCGACGCACCGTTCGGCGCGTGGCTCAAGCGCATGACGGCGAATGCGACGATCGACGCGCTGCGCGCGCAGCAGCGCTTCGGTGCCGACGATGCGCAGACCTTGTTCGATGCGATGCCGGCGACCGATGCGGACGCGGAGAGCCGTACGGATACGTGGACGCTGCTGATGCGGCTGCCGCCGCGGGCGCGCGCCGTGCTGATCCTGCACGAGGTGGAAGGCTATACGCACAAGGAGCTCGCCGACCTGTTCGGGCAGAGCGAGAGTTATTCGAAATCGATTCTGGCACGCGCGTTGAAGCGGCTGGGCGACAGCGCGCTGAATGCGGGATCGAGGGAGGCGATACACGATGCACCATAAGGATGGCTCCGGCGAGCACGCGCTGCGCGTGGATTTGGGCAGGCTACCCGTTTTCGCGCCCCCGGCGACGCTGTGGCCGCGCATCGCCGCGGCGCAGGCTTTGCGCGAGCGGCAGGCACGGCAGCGCCGGCTGGCCTTCGGCGGCATCGGCGGCGCGGTCGCTGCGGCTCTGTTCGGCGCCGCGGTGCTGCTGCTGCCGCAGCGCGCGCCTGCGCCGCAGGCCGTGGCGGACGACCAGCGCGAGTCGCGTACGCTCGAATCGCAGTGGCGGCAGCTCGCCGGTTCCGCATCGCCGAGCCCCGGCGGACTCAGTCGGCTGCGCTTGATCGATGCGACGTTGCAGTCCGCGTACGATCGCGGCGCGCGCGCCGACGAGCTGGCGCCGCTGTGGCGGCAGCGAAACGAAGCGTTGCGTGGCCTGATCACGCAGTTCCAGGCGTCGGGCGCGCACGAGGCGTCCGCGATCACGCGAATCTGACTTGAGAGGTGATGGAGATGACGATCTCGAACGAACACGGGAAGATGCGCAAGGCGGCGCTCGCCGGGTCGGTGTCGCTGCTGCTGTTCGCAACCGGCGCCGCGCACGCCGATGGTGCCGCGCAGGTTGCCGCCGCCTCGTCGGCAGCGGCGCGTGTCGGCGAGAACGCCAGTCTCGGCGCCGAACAGCGCCTGCGCGAGGAATTGCGCGCGGTGATGACCGAGCTGATCGAGACCGGCGCATTCGGCGACAAGCCGCCGCAGCAGATCGCGCTCGATGTCGACGCGCCGGCGCAGCGGGTCACCAACCTGGGCCTGCTGGTCGACAGCAGCGGCAGCGGGCACGATGGCCTGCACGTCCTCGGCGTCACGCCCGGCGGCAGCGCCGAACACATGGGCCTGCGTGCGGGCGACGTGCTCGTCGCGTTGAACGGCAGCGCGCTGACGGATGGCAGTTCGGCCGCCGCCACGCTGCGACAGACCGTGGACAGCCTGCCGAGCGGAGGCGCGCTCGCCTTCGACCTGCGCCGCGACAACCAGGCGCGCAGCGTCAGCGGCACCGTCAACAGCGTCTACCTGCCGCCGATGCGGCTGCGTGTGGGCGACGGCGTCGCGCTGGCCGCCAATGGCGGCAGCGCCGCGGCGACGGCCGTCCAGACGGCCGCTCCGGCGGCGGCAAGCGCGTCGACATCGGCCGGTTGCGGGCGCATCAGCGATTTCGACGTCGCGCCGCGGCAGCAGCAGTTGCATGCGGCGAAGATCATCAGCATCGACGGAGTGACACCGGGACCGACCGGCGCCACCTCGTATCGCGTCTCCGTCGGCCAGCATGTGCTGAAGGTGGCCGAGCGCATCGAGAGCCGCTATCTCAGCTTCAACGATCGCCTGCGCAACAGCGGCTCGAATCGCGACCAGTACAAGAGCCTGACGGTCGATGTCGCGCCCGACACGACGGTCCTGATCGCGGCTCGCCTCAATGACGACAAGCGCAACGAGTGGCAGGGCGGCGCGTACTGGGATCCGATCGCGTGGAAGCAGACGACTGAAAGCTGCCGCTGATCCCGGGCGTCCGCCCGGCGTGCAGCGGCGGCGCCAGCCACGCGGGAGAGGTACCGCGCGATGGCGGCGGCATGCCGCCCGATATACTCGCGTTTTCTCCGCGGCGAGCGTGCGATGGCGGCCCTCAGTGTCAACGTCAACAAGATCGCCGTCCTGCGCAATTCGCGCGGCCACGACATGCCCGACCCGGTGGTGGCGGCGCGGATCGCGATCGAGGCCGGCTGCCAGGGCATCACCGTGCATCCGCGACCGGACCAGCGGCATATTCGGGTCGACGACGTCGCGCGAATCGGCCAGGTCACGGGCCATGTCGAGTACAACATCGAGGGCAACCCCTTCGCGCCGCCGCGCGGATCGTACCCGGGTTATATCGAGCTCGTTCGTTCGGCGCGACCGGCACAGGCCACGCTGGTGCCCGACGGCGATGCGCAACTGACATCCGATCACGGCTTCGACCTCGGCGCGGATGCCGCACGGCTGCGGCCGCTCGTGCGCGAGCTGAAGTCGCTGGGCTGCCGCGTCAGCCTGTTCGTCGATGCCGGCATCGACGATGTCGAACGCGCCGCCGAGATCGGCGCCGACCGCATCGAGATCTATACCGAGCCCTACGCCGCCGCATTTGCGCGCGGCGAGTACGCGCGCGCGCTCGATGCGTGTGCGCGCACGGCCGAACGCGCGCGCGCCGCAGGCCTGGGCGTGAACGCCGGCCACGACCTCGATCAGCGCAATCTGCCGGCGCTGGTACGCGCGATCCCGTTCCTCGCGGAAGTATCGATCGGACACGCGCTGTTTGGCGAAGCGATCTACGACGGGCTCGCCGTCACGGTGCGCAACTACCTCGCCCTGCTCGCAGCAACGGGCAGCTGACGAACTTCGCGCCGTCCGGCACGAAGTCGTCGGGCGGCCGCGATGCCGGCGCGCTTATTGAGTGCCTTCGATACGAATCGCGGGCAACGCGCTGCGTTTGGCCAGCGACAGCACTTGGGCGAGATGGTCGTAGCTCGCGCTCGCCTCGGGCTTGATCTCCAGCACCGGCGGACTATCGGCTGCCGCCGCGGCCGTCAGTGCCGAGGCCAGTTGCGCACGGCTGACGGCGGCGCCGTCGAGATAGAGTTCGCCAGTCGACTTGAGCGACAGGCTCAGGGTGCGAGGCGTCTGCTGACTGTCGGATCCGCCGAGCGGCAGCGGAATCCGGTGCAAGGCGAGCGGTGCGGTGATCATCAGGATCACGACCAGGGCGAGCATCACGTCGACCAGCGGCGTGACGTTGATCTCGGCCTGCATTTGCGGCGCATAACCCTGCAGCGAACGTACGGTCATCGCACTCTCCCTTCGTGGTTGGGAACGCGCGTCTCACGCTACGCCGACCGGCATGCCGCCGCAATGCGAATGGCGTATGAAGAAATCCCAAAAGAAAACGGCGCTGCGTTTCCGCAGCGCCGTCGGGAACAGCCCCGGCCTTTCGATTACTCGTTCGGCCCGGTCGTCAGGAAGCCGATCTTGACCATGCCCGCTCGCTTGGCGGCTGCCATGACGGCAGCGACCTTTTGATACTGCGTGGTCTTCTCGGCGCGGATCTGCAGTTCCGGCTGCGGGCTCTTGGTCGCCTCGACGCGCAGCTGCGCTTCGAGGATCGCCTCGGTCACCGGTTCGTCGTTCCAGTACAGCTCGCCCGATTCCTTCACCGCCAGATCGATCGGCGTCGGAGGATTGGTATCGACCGTATTGGGATTCGCCTGCGGCAGGTTGATCTGGATCTTGTGCGACATCAACGGTGCCGTGATCATGAAGATGATCAGCAGCACCAGCATCACGTCGACCAGCGGCGTGACGTTGATTTCCGCCATCGGGCCGCCGCCACCGCCTGTGCTCATTGCCATGGCTTACTTCCTCGCGGCAACCGGAGCAACGCCTGCTTCGACGCGCGAACCGGTCGCAAAGAAATCATGCAGGTCGTGCGCGAATTCGTCGAAGCGCGCATAGATCACGCGGTTCTGGCGCACGAAGAAGTTGTACGCGAGCACCGCGGGGATCGCGACGAACAGACCGAACGCGGTCATGATCAGCGCTTCGCCGACGGGGCCGGCCACCGCTTCCATCGATGCGTTGCCGGAGGCAGCGATCTTGATCAGCGCGTGGTAGATGCCCCACACCGTGCCGAGCAGGCCGACGAACGGGGCCGACGAACCGACCGTGGCGAGTACGGTCATGCCGCCTTCCAGACGCAGGCTCTCGCGAGCGACGGCCTGGCGCAGAGCGCGATCGATGAACTCGGAACGGTTCAGCGCCTCGACGAGACGGCTGCCTTCGTTGCGCTGGTGGTGCGCCGCGGCCGACGCGGAGTCGAGCGCGATCTTCGAGAACGGCTCGCCCTTCGGCTGCTGCTCGAGGAAACGCACGGCGTCCTGTGCGGACGGCGTGTCCCAGAACGTGTTGATGACTTTGTCCATGCGGCCACGAATCATCGCGTTGCGCAGGAAGTTCGCCACGATGAAGTAGATCGAGGCGATCGACATCACGCAGAGAGTGACGAACACGATCCAACCCAGAGCATCGAAGTTCTGGATCAGGTCGTGGAAGCCCATCTGGCTCATGGCAGCGGCATTGCCACCGCCACCGGGGACGGGTACCGCAGCCGGGGCTGCTGGGGTCTGGGACGGATCTTGCTGCATGGCGCTACCTACTCGCTCAGATTGAATTCAATGGGAACCAAGGCATACCCACGGCTGGGTTTGCCATCCTTTATACCTGCGTTGAACATCCAGGTCTTCACTGCGTCGATTGCGGCCTGGTCGAGGAGGCGCGAGCCGCTCGACTTCTCGACCGTAACCTCTTCGGCATGGCCGTCGACTCCAACCAGCACCTTCAGCATCAGCTTGCCTTGCAGGTGCTGACGTACCGCCTGCGGCGGATACTTCGGCGGCCGCATCTTACGGTAGCTGATGTTTTCGCTCGGCGCGATATCCGCGGGCGGCGCAGGCGGAGCCGGCGGCGCGGGCGGCGGCGCGGGCGTCGACATCGGCGTCGCTTCCTCGGTCACGATCGCCGGCGCAGGCGGCGGCGGCGGCGCCTTCGGCGGCGGCTGCACCTTTTCGATGATCTTCGGTGGCGGCTTCTTCGGCGGCTCCGGCGGCGGCGGTGGCGGCGGTGGCGGCGGCGGCGGCGGCTCGATGAACTCGACCATCACCTTGCGGTCAAGCGTCTTGTCCTTCGGCGGCGGCGGTGCGACCGGCGTCAGCATCATCATGAAAGCGAACACGTGCAGGGCGAACGCGCACGTGAACGCTGTCACGCGTCGCCAGCTGAACGAACTGCCGCCGGATTGGGAGTTATCTGCCATCAGTGGTGACCAACGAGATTGAGACTGTGTCGCCGCTCGACGACGCTATCGTTCCGCCCAAGTGCAACCCCCGAGGCGTGAGCACGAGAGCGAAGCACGGTACAACACAGCATGGGCATACGACAAGCATTCGGATCGAGCAATCGCGTTTCGGAGATCAACTCCGCCGCGATTTGCAACACGGGATCTGTTAAAAATTATCCTGCCGCCGGCAAACGCGCTTCGCGCGCCGCCGGCTCGGACGCCGCTGACTAGTTCTTCTTCTTCTCGGCGCGCTTGATCTTCACGCCGCCTTTGGCCGCCTTGATGCGCTGGTCGGCCATCGTCTTGGTGCTCGGATACGTCGCGGCTTTCTGCCAATCCGTCATCGCAGCTGCGCTCTGGTCGATGTCGTTCTCGGCATCGCCGCGCAACAGGTACGTTTCGCCTTCCTGGCGCAGTCCTCCCTTGGAGATCGCACGGGTGAGCGCGTCGATCGCGTCCTTGGACTTGCTCGAATAGAACAGCAGGTAGCCGAGCTGGTAGTCGATGTTGCCGTCCTTCGCCATCGGCGAGGCCTTGGTGTAGCCCTCGATCGCGCAGGCGTCGTCCTCGGCCTGCAGGCAGACGTCGCCCTGCAGCTTGTAGACGTCGAAGGACGGCTGCACGACGCCCTTGGAGATGCCCTCCTTCAGCGTCGCCGCGGCATCCTTGGGCTTCTCGGCTGCGCCATAGAGCTTGGCCAGCTGGATGTAGTCGTCATTGGTCGTGACCAGGCCCTGCGCCTTCGCCTTGGCCATCAGGTCGAGTGCCTGCTGCGGCTTGTCGCCCTGGATGTAGATCGTCGCGAGCTGGTTCAGCAGCTTCTTGTTGTTCGGGTCCTTCGCGATCTGCTGCTGCACCAGCGCCGCGGCCTGGTCGAACTGGTTGAGCGCGAAGTAGCTGGCCATGAGGATCTGCGTCCAGCTGTCGTTCGGCTTGTCCGACATCGAGATCGCTTTCTTCATCGAGTCGACCGCCGGCTGATACTGGTCGAGGCGGTAGTAGGCGTTGCCCTTCAGCGCGAGTTCGTCGGCCGTCTCCTTGCCGCTGAGCTTCTGCCACTGTTCGAGCGTCGCCAGACCTTCCTGATACTTCTCGTCCTGCAGCTGCAGCTGGGCGATGGTCAGGATGATCGAGAAGTGCTGCGCGTTGGTCAGCCCGTCGATCTCGACCGCCTTCTTGTATTCGGCGATCGCTTCGGGGGTCTTGTCCTTGTCGTAGTAGATCTGGCCTTGCAGCTGGTGCGCGAACGATTGTGCGTACTTGCTCGCCTTCGAGTTGCCGAGCACCTTCTCGACCAGCGGCTGCGCTTCGTCCGGCTTGTTGTCGTTGACGAAGTCGGCGGCCTTGTTGAGATCGCGCTGGTCGCCCGAGGACATCTCCGGCTTCGGCTCGACGCGCGTCGCATTCGGATACTCGTTCTCGACCTTCTTGGTGTCCTTGGCGAACGTTTCACCGGCCAGTGCCAGACCGACGGCACAGAGCACCGCAAGGATCGATTTCGAGAGCTTCATGGGATCACCTCGATAAAACTACGAAGACCGTCGGAGTTTACGCCCGGCGACGGAAAAAGGGCGCAGAGGGTAACGCTGTGGCGATGACCTGCACAAGCGCTGCGCCGAGGCATCCATGCTGCGGCGCAGCAGCCGATGGCGGCGCGCCGCTGCTTTCCCCGGGTGCGGACGTCTAGAAGGCTAGACGTCCAGGTTCGCGACACGCAGCGCGTTCTGCTCGATGAAGGCTCGACGCGGCTCCACGACATCGCCCATCAGCGTAGAGAAGATCTGGTCGGCGGCAACGGCGTCTTCGATGCTGACTTGCAGCAAACGACGGGTGTCGGGATTGACCGTGGTTTCCCACAACTGCTCCGGATTCATTTCGCCCAGGCCCTTGAAGCGCTGGATCGCACGGCCGCGCTTGGCTTCTTCCATCAGCCACTCGTAAACCTGTGCAAAGGTGGAAACGGCCTGGGACTTGCCGCCGCGCCGGATCAGGGCGCCCGGCTGGATCAGCCCCGCGATCTGCGCCGAAGCGTCGACGATCGGCTTGAACTCGCCGGCCGTGAGAAAGCTCGCAGGCAGCACCTGGGTGTGGCGCAGGCCGTGCTGATCGCGATCGATGACCAGGGCCGCGCCGTGGCCCTCGCTCGCCGGCTGCGTGCGCAGCGCATAGCGCGGACGGCCGAGTCCGGAAGCGGCCAGCGCGTCCTGCAGGCGTGCGACCCAGGCTTCCAGCGCCGCTTCGTTCTGCCACGCGTCCACGCTGAGCGGCGCATCCAGCAGCGCGTGCAGCAGCGCGGCGTCGAAGCGGAAGCTCAGCCGTTCGATCTGATCGAGCGCCGTGCGATAGGTCGCCATCAGACTCTCGAGACCGGCCCCGCTGACGGCGGGCGCTTCGGCGCTGTAGGTCAGCTCCGCGCCGTCGACGGCGTTGGAGATCAGATACGCGTTCAACGCCGCATCGTCCTTCAGGTACAGCTCCTGCTTGCCCTGCTTGAGCTTGTACAAGGGCGGCAGGCCGATGTAGACGTGGCCGCGCTCGATCAGCTCGGGCATCTGGCGATAGAAGAACGTCAGGAGCAGCGTGCGGATGTGCGAGCCGTCGACGTCGGCGTCGGTCATGATGATGATGCGGTGGTAGCGCAGCTTGTCGACGTTGAATTCTTCCTTGCCGATGCCGGTGCCGAGCGCCGTGATCAAGGTGCCGACTTCGGCACTGCCGAGCATGCGGTCGAAACGCGCGCGCTCGACGTTGAGGATCTTGCCCTTCAGCGGCAGGATCGCCTGGTTCTTGCGATTGCGGCCCTGCTTGGCCGAGCCGCCCGCTGAATCGCCCTCGACGATGAACAGTTCGCTGAGCGCAGGATCCTTCTCGGAGCAATCGGCGAGCTTGCCCGGCAAGCCGGCGATGTCGAGCGCGCCCTTGCGCCGCGTCATCTCTCGCGCCTTGCGCGCCGCTTCGCGCGCACGCGCCGCATCGACGACCTTGGCGGCGATCGCGCGCGCCTCGGCGGGATTTTCGAGCAGGAACTCCTCGAGCTTCTGGTTGACGATCCCTTCGACGATGCCTTTGACCTCGCTGGAGACCAGCTTGTCCTTGGTCTGCGAGGAGAACTTCGGATCGGGCACCTTCACCGACAGCACAGCGATCAATCCCTCGCGCATGTCGTCGCCGGACAACGCGACCTTGGCCGTCTTCTGCAGGCCAGCCGCCTCGATGTAGTTGGACAGCGTGCGCGTCAGCGCCCCGCGAAAGCCGGCCAGATGCGAGCCGCCGTCCTTCTGCGGAATGTTGTTGGTGAAGCAGAACACCGTTTCCTGGTAGGCGTCGGTCCACTGCATCGCCAGGTCGACGGTCGTGCCCTCGTTCTGCGCGGTAAACGTGATCACGTTCGCGTGGAGCGGCGTCTTCAACTGCGCCAGGTGTTCCACGAAGGAGCGGATGCCGCCCTCGTACTCGAAGACGTCGCGGCGGTCGACGCGCTCGTCGATCAGCTCGATCTTGACGCCGGAATTCAGGAACGACAGCTCGCGAAGGCGCTTGGCGAGGATGTCGTAGTGGAATTCGATCGTCGAGAACGTCTCCAGGCTCGGGTGGAACCGCACCGTGGTGCCGCGCTTCGTCGACGGCCCGACGACCTTCAGCGGATACATCGGCTCGCCGCGAGCGTATTCCTGCTGGTGCTCGAAGCCGTCGCGGTAGATCGTCAGCCACAGATGATCGGAAAGCGCGTTGACCACCGAGACGCCGACGCCATGCAGACCGCCGGAGACCTTGTAGCTGTTGTCGTCGAATTTGCCGCCGGCATGCAGCACGGTCATCACGACCTCGGCGGCGGAGCGTCCCTCCTCCTCCTGGATTCCGACCGGTATGCCGCGGCCGTTGTCCTCGACGCTGGCCGAGCCGTCCGTGTGCAGGCGCACGACGACGTGATCGCAATAGCCGGCCAGCGCTTCGTCGATCGAGTTGTCGACGACCTCGAATACCATGTGGTGGAGGCCAGTGCCGTCGTCGGTATCGCCGATGTACATGCCGGGCCGCTTGCGGACGGCCTCAAGGCCCTTCAGAACCTTGATTTTGCTGGAATCGTATTGGTCGCTCATGAGGCTCCGGATTACGCGCGCGGTGTGCGGCGCGCGAAGCGCGCCCGAGCACACGGGGAACCTTGCAATTATAGCAGTCTTGTGACGTGACCTTGTTCCACGTGGAACCTCGTGACTGCCTTGTCGAGCCTAGCGACAGCCTCCGGCTCCTGCGTTCCCGTCACCAGGACCTGTGCGGTGGACGCCGCAACCGAGGCCACGATGCGCGCCTGATGGTCGGCGTCGACCTCGGACGCGAGGTCGTCGAGGCACAGGATGGGCCAGGCGCCCGAGATCCGCTCGAACAACCGGGCCTGCGCCATCACGGCTGCGAACGCGCAGAGCTTCTCCTGCCCGCGCGACAGGTGCTCCCGGCGCGGCGCCCGCTCGAAGGAGACGGACCAGTCGGCGCGATGAGGTCCGCTGCTCGTATGACCTCGCGCGAGATCCCGCCCCCGCTGCACGGCCAGCACGTCCTCGAAAGAGGACTCGGCATCGAAGCCCGCCTCGAAGCGCAAGCGCGCGACGCCCAGTTCTCTCAACAATCCCGATAGCAGCTCCGTCATCAACGGGGCGAGCAGTCCGAAGTAGCGACGCCTCATGTCGACCAACGGCATCGCTGCCTGCGCGAGCTCATGATCCCAGGCATCGAGCGCTGACGGCGAAGGTTCCGCACGCAGCAGCGCATTGCGCTGCTTCAGTGCGCGCTGGTAGCGCCGCCAGATCGACAGGAAGTCATGTTCCACGTGGAACACACCCCAGTCGAGGAAGCGCCGACGCTCCTCGGACGGACCCGAAATCAGTTCGTGGGACCCCGGCTCGAAACACAAGACGGCCGCATGCCGCATCAACTCACCCGCCGTGACGGGCTCGCCTTCGAGCCGTGCATCGAGTCCACCGCCGCTCCGCGCCAGACCGACTCGACGAACCGGCGTATCCCCCGCGCCCGCGAGCTCGCCGAATACGGAATACCCGGTCGCACCGCGGCGGACCAGCGCGTCCCTCAGCGAGGTTCGAAAGGAGCGTCCATGCGAAAGGAGGAAAGCGGCTTCGAGCACGCTGGTCTTGCCGGCGCCATTCGCGCCGAGAAACAGGTTCCAACCCGTTGCGGGCTCGAACTCGACATGATCGAACAATCGGAGATTGTCGATGCGAAGCTGCCGCAGCTCCATGGACTCACCCTGTGAGGGCGACGGAACTGCGGCTTGAACCTCTCATGACACGACGGATCCGCGCGTCAGAGACGCAGCGGCATGATCACGTGACGGGTGTCTTCCGAGTCGGTCTTGCGAACCAGGCAGCTCGACTGCCCGTCGCGCAGGCACACGAGGACCTCGTCGCTCGTGATCGCGCCCAGCGCATCGAGCAGGTAGTTCACGTTGAAACCGACACTGAGCTCGGCCACGCCGGTCTTCGCTTCCACTTCCTCGACCGCTTCTTCCTGCTCGGGGTTGTGCGCCACGATGCGCAGCCGGTTCGGCCCCACTTCGAGCTTCACGCCGCGGTACTTCTCGTTCGAAAGGATTGCGGCTCGCTGCAGGGCCGCACGCAGTTCTTCGCGCTGCACGCGCACTTCCTTGTCGGCGCCGATCGGGATGACGGCCTCGTAATCGGGGAAGCGGCCATCGATCAGCTTGGACGTGAACGTCACGCCGCCGCGTCGCACGCGCAGGTGATTGCGCGCGAACTCCAGCTCGACGGTGCCGTCTCCGGGTTCGAACAGGCCCTGCAGCTCGATCACGCCCTTGCGCGGCACGATGACTTGGCGCGGCGATGAAATCTTCGTGTCGACACGCGTTTCCGCCAGCGCCAGGCGATGACCATCGGTCGCCACGCAGCGCAGGACGTGCTCGCGCAGGTCGAGAAGCATGCCGTTCAAGTAATAGCGAACGTCTTGATGCGCCATCGCGAACGCCGTGCGATCCATCAACTCCTTCAGGGTCGCTTCCGAGAGGGTCACGCGCTCGACGAGCTCGATGTTCTCGATGACCGGAAACTCGGTTGCTGGCAGCGTCGCCAGCGTGAAGCGGCTGCGCCCGGCACTGACCGTCACGCGGTCGCCGTTCTGATCGAGCTTGATCCGGCAGCCGTCCGGCAGGGCGCGGCAGATGTCGAACAGCTTGCGCGCAGGCACGGTGATTTCCCCGGCATCGAGGTCATCGGCTTCGGTGCGCGCAATCATTTCGACTTCGAGATCCGTTCCTGTCAGCGCGACGCCACTCGAATCGACGACGACGAGCAGATTCGCCAGTACCGGAAGCGTTTGCCTCCGCTCCACGACACCGACGACCTGTTGCAGTCGTTTCAGGAATGCTTCGCGCTGGATGCTGAATCGCATGGTCTGCCGGTCCTGTTGTTGGTTTTTCTTTATGTGGAACGTTTAGTGGTGGTAGGTGCTGTTGGTAACCGAAAAAACCCAACTTTATTCTTTTTAATCAAAAGCTTACGTTATAAAAAGCGGCGGGAGAAAAGTCTCGCCCGCCTGTGGGTGATCTGTGGATAATAATCTCGCGTCGCGCTCAGCACAGCTTGTCCACAGCTTGCCACCCCGCTTTTCCCGGAATCCCGGCGCAACGATTTATTCGGTCAACGTTCTGATCAGCTTGTCCCAATCCTGGCGCAGCTTTCCGTCGGTCTCGCGCATGTCGCGGATCGTGCGGCACGCGTGCAAGACGGTCGTATGGTCGCGGCCGCCGAACGCATCGCCGATCTCGGGCAGGCTGTGCTCGGTCAGTTCCTTCGCCAGACTCATCGCCATCTGCCGCGGCCGCGCGATCGAGCGGCTGCGCTTGGCCGAAAGCAGATCGGTCAGGCGCAACTGGTAGTAGTCTGCCACGGTCTTTTGGATGTTAGGGATCGTGATCGCCTGGGCGTGCACGGTCAGCAGATCGCGCAGGGTTTCCTGGGCGAATTCGAGGCTGATGCCGCGCCCTTCGAAGTTCGCACGCGCCACCAGGGTGTTCAGCGCGCCCTCGAGGTCGCGCACGTTCGAGCGCATGCGCTTGGCCATCAGCACGGCCACCTCTTCCGGCAACTCGACGCCTTTCATCTGCGCCTTCGCCAGCACGATCGCCGCGCGCGTCTCGAAATCCGGCGGTTCGATCGCGACGCTGAGCCCCCAGCCGAGGCGCGACTTCAGCCGCGGCTCGAGGTTGTCGACTTCCTTCGGATAGCGATCGCACGTCAGGATGATCTGCTGCTTGCCTTCGAGCAGCGCGTTGAACGTGTGGAAGAACTCTTCCTGCGTGGTGTTCTTGCCGGCGAAGAACTGGATGTCGTCGATCAGCAGCGCGTCGACCGAGCGGAAGCGCCGCTTGAAATCGTCCATGCCCTTCTGCTGCAGCGCGCGTACCATGCCGCTGACGAACTGCTCGGAGCGCAGGTACAGCACCTTCACGTCTGGACTGTGCGCACGCATCAGGTTGCCGGCCGCGTGCATCAGGTGCGTCTTGCCGAGGCCGGTGCCGCCGTACAGCAGCAGCGGGTTGTAGGCGCGGCCCGGGTTCATCGCGACCTGCGTCGCGGCCGCCTTGCCGAGCTGGTTCGACTTGCCCTCGACAAAGTTCTCGAACGTGTAGTGCGGATCCAGGCTCGGCTCGGCCGCGGCGCGGTCGACCGGCTTGGCGCGCAGCGCGGGGCGCGCGTTCTCGCGCGGCGCCGGTCGGCGGCCGCCGACCATCACGTTGACGGCGACGGGGCCGCCGCTCAAATGCTCGAGCACTTCCAGGATCGGGTCGAGGAAGCGCTCGCGCACCGTCTCCATCGTGTACTCGTTCGGCGCCCACAAGGTGAAGCCGGATTCCTCCTCGCTGACCTGCAGGGGTGCCAGATAGGTGTGCATGTCCTCCGTGCTGAATTCCGCCTCGAGGCGGGAAAGACAGCGTCGCCAAAGCTCGCTCATGGGTCGGTGCGGTTCCAGGGTGCCGGGATCGGCCAAGCTGCGGGCGGGCCGATCGGAAAGACCGGGCAGTCTAGCAGCCGCGCGCCGGCTTGACTCGTGCGCTCGCAAGCCCCTATCATCCGCGCCCTTTTCGCATTCCCCGGCGTTACGCTCATGGCCACCAAGCGCACCTATCAGCCCAGCAACCTCAAGCGCGTGCGCGACCACGGCTTTCGCGCCCGTATGAAGACCCGCGGTGGCCGCAAGGTCATCAACGCGCGCCGCGCCAAGGGCCGCAAGCGCCTCGCGGTCTGACCGCAGCCGGTATGCCCGTGGCGCCCGCGCCGTTCCCGCGCGCGGCGCGCCTGCTGAAGGCCAAGGATTTCTCGCATCTGCGCACAGCCGGTCGCCGCATCGGCACGCAGCACCTGAGCGCCCAGATCGCCGCCAACACCGTCGACGGTGCGCGCCTGGGCCTGGCGATCTCCAAGCGCGTCTCCAAGAGCGCCGTCCGCCGCAATCGCATCAAGCGCCTCGCGCGCGACAGCTTCCGCCGCATGCGCGACACCCTGCCGGCGTTCGACATCCTGCTGATCGCACGCTCCAGCGCCGATCAGGAAGACAATGCGAGCCTGCGCGCTGAACTGGCGCGGTTGTGGCAGCGCATCGCGACATTGAACCCCGCCCTGCCCACCGGCACAATGCGCGACTGACTCTCCCGGCAACGCGCCGCTCAGCGCGCGCGAGCCACGCCCACGCCTATCGAGGATCGTTTCGGCCACGCGCTTCGCGCGGAACCGGCCGCGCCGCGCAGGCGACATCCGACCCTATCGCGTCCAACGATCCCGCCATGACGAGCCCACGCAACCTCCTTCTGATCGCCCTGCTGTTCATCGGCTACCTGCTCTGGATGCAATGGCAGGAGGACTACAACAAGCCCGGCGCCGAGATTCTCGCGTCGACGCCGGCAGCCACGACGAACCCTGCCGCGCCGGCCGTGCCGTCGTCGGCGGATGTCCCGAGTGCCGGCACGGCGCCAGCCGCAGCACCTGCCGTCGCGACCGATGCACCGTCGACGGCCGTGTCGAGCGCTGCCCGCGTCGTCGTGACCACCGACGTGCTGCGCGTCGAGATCGATCCGCACGGCGGCAACGTCGTCGTCGCCGACCTGCTCGCCTATCCGCAGCAGCCGAAGGATTTCGCCCATCCGGTGCGCTTGCTCGACGATCGCGCAGCCACATTCTTCGTCGCGCAGAGCGGCCTGGTCAGCAGCACCGGCACCGCGCCGGATCACCAAGCCAACTTCACCGCAGAAAAGAACGACTACACCCTCGCCAGCGGCACCGACACGCTCGAAGTGCCGCTGACGTGGACCGACGCATCCGGCCTCGACGTGCGCAAGGTGTTCGTGTTCAAGCGCGCCAGCTATGCGATCGAGCAGCGCCAGGAAATCGCGAACAAGGGCACGGCCAGCTGGAGCGGCAACGCCTATCGCCAGCTGCAGCGCGTGCCGCCGATCATCGACACCGCCGGCCTCAAGGGCTACAGCAACACCGAGCGCTACAGCTTCGTCGGCGCGGCGTGGTATGCCGCCGGCAAGTTCGAGAAGCTCAAGTTCGACCATTTCGAAAAGGAACCGCTCGACAAGAGCGTCAGCGGCGGCTGGGCCGCGCTGCTGCAGCACTACTTCTTCGCCGCGTGGATTCCGCCGGCGACCGAGACCGATCAGTACGTGACCAAGCTGGTGCCGGCGACCGATGCGCCGCGCTACCTGATCCGCACGCTGTCGCCGCCGATCACGGTCGCCGCGGGCGAAACCAAGACCGACAGCGCGCGCCTGTACATCGGCCCGAAACTGCAGAGCACGCTCAACGAGGTCGCCCCGGGCCTGTCGCTGACCGTCGACTACGGCGTGTTCACCGTGATCGCCGAACCGCTGCACTGGATCCTCGCGCAGCTGCACAAGCTCACCGGCAACTGGGGCTTCGCGATCATCCTGCTCGTGCTGCTGATCAAGGCGGCGTTCTTCAAGCTCAGCGAAACGCAGTTCCGTTCGATGGCCAAGATGCGCAAGCTGCAGCCGCGCATCGAAGCCTTGAAGGAGCGCTACGGCGACGATCGCCAGAAGATGAACCAGGCGATGCTGGAGCTCTATCAGAAGGAAAAGGCGAACCCGCTCGCCGGCTGCCTGCCGATGGTGATCCAGATCCCGGTGTTCTTCGCGCTGTACTGGGTGCTGCTGGAGAGCGTGGAACTGCGCCAGGCACCGTTCATCGGCTGGATCCAGAACCTGACCGCGCCCGATCCGTACTACGTGCTGCCGGTGCTCAACGCGGTCGTGATGATCGCCACGCAGTACCTCAGCCCGACCACCGGCATGGATCCGACGCAGGCGAAGATGATGAAGGTGATGCCGGTGATCTTCTCCGTGCTGTTCGCCTTCTTCCCGGCCGGCCTCGTGCTGTACTACGTCGTCAACGGCGGTCTGTCGCTGCTGCAGCAGTGGATCATCACCAAGCGCGTCGAAGCCGGCGAGACCAAACCGGCGAAGGCCTGATCGCAAGCCGCCGCCGATGAAATGAACGCGCGCGCCGACACCATCGCAGCCGTGGCGAGTGCGCCCGGCGCGGGCGGCGTCGGTGTGCTGCGCATTTCCGGACCGCTCGCCGGAAGCATCGCGCACGATCTGCTCGGTCGCGCGCCGCGCGCCCGGCACGCCCACTACGCGGCGTTTCGCGATCGCGACGGCACCGTCGTCGATCGCGGCCTCCTGCTGTGGTTTCCGGCGCCGCACTCCTACACCGGCGAAGACGTGCTCGAACTGCAGGCGCACGGCAGTCCCGTCGTGCTGCGCCTCCTGCTCGCGCGCATGATCGAACTCGGCGCGCGGCATGCGCGCGCCGGCGAGTTTTCCGAACGCGCCTTCCTCAACGGCAAGCTCGATCTGGCGCAGGCCGAGGCGGTCGCCGATCTCGTCGCGAGCGGCTCGGAAGCCGCCGCACGCGCGGCGCAGCGAAGCCTCGACGGTGCGTTCTCCGAGCGCGTGCAGGCTCTGACCGCCGCCGTGATCCACCTGCGCAGCTACATCGAAGCGGCGATCGATTTTCCCGACGAGGAGATCGATTTTCTTTCAGCGCCGCAGGTGACCGTCGAACTCGCCGACCTGCGCACGCAACTCGCCGACCTGCTCGCCGGTGCGCGCCGCGGCGTGCGCCTCGCCGACGGCTTGCACGTCGTCATCGTCGGCCGTCCGAACGTCGGCAAATCGAGCCTTCTGAATGCGCTCGCGTCGAGCGAACGCGCGATCGTCACCGAGATCGCCGGCACCACGCGCGACGTGCTGCGCGAAACGATCGACCTCGACGGCATCGCGCTGACCCTGGTCGACACCGCGGGCCTTCGCGATGCCGGCGACGTCGTCGAGCGCGAAGGCATCCGCCGCGCGCGCGCCGAACTGGAACGCGCCGATCTCGCCTTGCTCGTCACCGACGACGAACACGCCGCGGAAGACCTCGCGCTGCTGGCCGAACTCCCCGCACGAACTGCGCGTATCGTCGTGCACAACAAGATCGATCTTTCCGGCGGTGCAGCGCGAAGTGCGACGCACGAAGAAACGGAACACATCTGGCTATCGGCGCGCAGCAGCGAAGGCCTCGACCTGCTCGTCGCCGAGCTCAAGCGCCACGCGGGTTTCGGCGAAAACGCCGACGGCGCGTTCACCGCGCGCGCGCGCCACGTCGCCGCGCTCGAACGCGCGCGCGACTTGCTGAGCGCCGCGCACGATGCATTGACGATTCAGCGCGCCGGCGAGTTGGCCGCGGAGGAGCTGCGCCAGGTGCAGCATGCGTTCGGGGGGATCACGGGCGAGTTCGGCAGCGACGATTTGCTGGGGGCGATCTTCAGCTCGTTCTGCATCGGCAAGTGAATCGACGCTCACAGTTATTCGTCACCGCTTGGAACGAAGCAACACCTTTTCATATGTAAATAAATATAAATCCAGCAGCGTCGACGGACACCCGAAGGCGGCCGAACGGAGGTGTTCGCCCGCGGATGGCCTCGTCATCCCACGCACGCGCCGGCCGCGCAGGTGCCAGCCCAACCGCGCTCGCTGCCGGGAAGTGCCGCATCCGGCAAACGAGTGCGCGCTACACTGTCGGCAGGGTTGTGAGAGACCTGCCGTGTCCGAGCTACCGGTTCCTCTTGTCGACGTCGCCGAAGGCAGACCTGCCGGGGAGCTGTTCGAGACGCTGTACGCTCGGTTGAAGGAGTTGGCCAGCGAGCAGCTCGCACGCGGTAGGCGCGGCACGCTCGATACGACGACGCTGGTGCACGAGTTGTACTTGCGCCTCGACGGCGGCCGCGCGCTCGCATTCGAGCATCCGGTGAAGTTCTTCTCGTATGCGGCGCGCGCGATGCGCCATCTGCTGATCGATCGTGCGCGCGATCGGCTGAGCCAGAAGGCCGGCGGAGACTGGGCGCGGATCACGCTGACCGGCAGCGACGACATCCTGCCGGCGATCGAGAGTGCCGAACGAGCGCTGGTCTTCGAGCAGGCGCTCGAAAGGCTCGAACAGGTCGATGCGCGCGCCGCGCGCGTCGTCGAGCTGCGCTGGTTCGCCGGACTTCCGCCCGACCGGATCGCCGAGATGATGCAGCTCACCCGTCGCACGATCGACCGCGACTGGCGCTTCGCGCGCGTCTTCCTGTATGCGCTGATGCAATGAGCGTGTTCGACGTTGTCGCTACACGACGTCCGCCTCAATCCGACATTGTCGACCGACACCATGACGCCGACGACCCGCAACCCGCGTGAACTGTTCGACCAGGCGGTGGTGCTCGCTCCCGCAGAGCGCCGGCGCTTTCTGGCGTCATGCTGCCCGGATCCGGAGCAGCGCGCCGTGCTCGAACGCATGTTGGCGCTGCACGAGAATGCGGCGGAAGGCATGCTCGACCGGCCGTTCGATGCGATGCTCGACGATGTCGGCCGCGCCGAACACGAATCGCAGCCGCCACGCGATACGACGATCGGACCGTTCCGAATGCGCGACCGGATCGGCGAAGGCGGGACGTCGGTCGTCTACCGCGCCGAGCGCGAACAAGACGGTGTCACGCAGGTCGTCGCGCTGAAGCTGCTGCGCCGCGGCGTCTACGGCGAGCACGAGCGCCGCCGGTTTCGTGGCGAGCGTCGCGCGCTCGCCGAATTGCGCCATCCCGGCATCGCGCGGCTGATCGAGGGCGGCGTGACCGAGGACGGCACGGCGTACATCGCGCTCGAGCTCGTCGACGGCGTGCCGATCACGGTGTACGCGCGCGAGCATCGTCTCGGTCTTCGTGCGAGGCTCGGCCTGTTCGTCTCGACCTGCCGCGCGGTCGAAGCGGCGCATCGCGCGCTGATCGTGCACTGCGACCTGAAGCCCTCCAACGTGCTGGTGACGAAGGACGGCGAGGTCAAGCTCCTGGATTTCGGCATCGCGAAGTGGCTCGACGATCTCGACGACACACGCACGCAGCACGTCGCGATGACGCCGGCCTACGCGGCGCCCGAGCAGTTCGAGCGCCAGCCGATCACGACCGCGACCGACGTCTATACGCTCGGCATTCTGCTCGGCGAGCTCGTGACCGGTATTCGGCGCGAGGCCGGGGACTGCCGTACGCCGTCCTCGCAGGTCGGCCAAGACAACTTGCCTGGGGTGCTGCCCGCGCCGCCGGCGGTCACGCGGCGTCAGCTTCGCGGCGACCTCGACAACATCGTGTTGAAGGCGGCCGCGGTGGAGTCCGAGCGTCGCTACGCCTCGGCCGGCGCGCTCGCCGACGACATCGAACGGCATCTCGCCGGCAACGCGGTACTCGCGCACCCGCCGTCGCGCTGGTACAGCGCCGGCAAGTTCGTCACGCGACATCGTGGCGGCGTGCTGGCGAGCGCGGCACTCGCCGCCACGCTCGTCGCAGCACTCGGCGTGACGGCGTGGCAGGCGAAAGTCGCGCGCGAGGAAGCGCGCCGCGCGAACGTCGTGCGCGATTTTCTCGTCGACCTGTTCGACTCGGCGCGCGCGCACCTCCCGCGCGATGCGCGGCCGACACCGGACGCGCTCGTCGCGCAGGCGCAAAAGCAGCTGGCTGGCGCGAGCGACGTCGCCCCCGGCACGCGCGCGAGCCTGGAGCGCACGCTCGGCGAAGTCGAATTGTCGCTGTCGAATTTCGCGCGCGCACAGGCGCTGTTCGATCAGGCCGGCGAAGAGGCCCTGCTGGCCGGCGATGCCGCCGGCGTGCGCGAGTCGCATGTGCTGCGGGCCGACGCGTTGCAACGTGCGGGCCGGAACACGGAGGCCTCTAGCGAAGTGAACGCCGATCTCGGTGCGCTGCGTGCTGCGCCATCGTCGCTGCTGCTGCGCGCGCTCGGCGTGTTGGCCGCTGCCGAGCGCATGACCGGCGCGAACGAAGCTTCCGTTGGGCACCGCCGCGAAGCTCGGCAGGCGGCCGTTGCGCTGTACGGCGAGAACAGCGTCGGAGCGATAGCGGCGGGATTCGGGGTCGGCAACGCGCTCGCCGAGCAGGAGAGGTTCCCCGATGCGATCACGGTACTCGAACCGTTGCTCGCGCGCTGGCGCGAGCAGCACGCACCGGAGGACGATCGCTACGTCGCCGCGCTGGACAGCTTGGCGACGGCCGAAGACGGCGTCGGCGATCTCGCGAAAACCGAGGCGCGCCTGCGCGAGCTGCTCGCGCTGAAGCGCCGCATCTACACCGCGCCGCATGAGGCTATCGCCAAGACCCTGCGCGATCTCGCGGTCGTCGTACTGCGCGCAGAGAAGTACGCCGAGGCCGAAAGCCTGATGAACGAGGCGCTCGACATGCAGCGCAAGGTGTTCGGCGGCGATCATCGCGAAATCGCCGAGACCTACAACGAGCGCGCCGAGATCATGATCGCGCAGAGCCGCTTCGTCGAGGCCGAGTCCGATTTTCGCGCCGGCGTGGCCATCTGCGAGCGCACGAAGATCGAGGAGGAGGTCTGCGCGAACCTGCACAACAATTTCGGCATGGCGCTTTACCGGCAGAACCAGTTCGCCGAGGCCAAGGTCGAGATCGAAAAAGCGCTGGCCGAGCGTCGCGTGCTGCACGGCAACGATCATCCGGATGTCGCCATCTCGCTGTCGACGCTGTCGAACGTCGCGGCGAAGCGGGGCGACTACGCCGAGGCCGAACGCCTGGCGGCCGAGTCGCTGGCGATCCTCGAACGCAACGGCACCGGCGCGTCGATCGAGGCGGCATTGGCCCGTTTCAGCTACGCCTATGCCTTGTCGAAGGTGCGCCGCAACGAGGAAGCCTTGTCCACGATCGAGCGCACGCTCGACGACTGGCAACGCGTTTCGCCCGATGGCCGCACGCGCCGCGTTTCGATGCTCGTGCTGAAGGCATTCATCCTGCGCGACCTCGGCCGTGCGGACGAGGCACGGCGAACCGCCGCGGACGCCATTGCGCTCGGCGTCGAGTCCGGGCAGCTTTCGGCGACCGTGAAGAAATCGCTGCGCGAGCTGAGCGGGCGCGCGGACGTCTACCCAGACGTCGCCGGCAGGACCGACATCGCCGCCTGGTGATTGCGCGCCGGCGCGATGTCTGAAGTCCGCGCCGCTTTTCGTTGCTTTCCTCCCATGTCCGAATCCGTGACAGGAGGAGCCCATGAAACGTCCGTTCTCGAGCATGCCCGCCGGCCGCGCGCCGGCCCGATGGCTGTTCGCGGCCTGTGTCTTCGCCGCCACGCGTGCCGGCGCGGCGCCCGACACGTGCATGCCCCCCGTGCCGCCGCCCAAGGTCTACGTCGGAGCCGGCGGCGACTGCGACTACCACGACATCCAGGCGGCGATCGACGCCACCGGCGATGCCGGCGGTTGCGGCGTGTCGATCAACATCACGCCCGAGACCACCTGGACCGGCCAGACGCTCGAAATCCAAGGCAACAAGAAGATCAGCCTCGTCGGCTGGGGCAGCGGCGAAACCTGCAGCCACCTCAAGTACTGCAACACGGTCGGCTGCACCTTCAATTCGTATCCGCCCCTGCCCATCACGCCCGAAAGCGGCCACAGCGGCCTCTACGTGACCGGCGACAACAACACGATCACGCTCGCCAATCTCGAATTCCACGGCGCCTCGCTCGGCTCCGATCACGGCGGCGGCGGCATCGCCTTCGTCGCTTCCGGTTCGCTGGCGCTCGACACCGTCACGATAGACGACAACACGGCCGGCTGGGGCGGCGGCCTCTGGTTCAACGGTGCGGGAACGCTGACGTTCACGCAGAACGTCATCGTCAACCTCAATCACGCCACGGGCGGTCAGGGCGGCGGCGTCAACGTCAGCACCACGGGCGCGGCTCCGATCGCTTTCACGATCGGCCCGAACAGCGCCGTGGAGAACAACGATGCCGCGACCGACGGTGGCGGCATCTTCATCCAGCACGACGTCCATCTGCTGGCGACCGCGCCCGGCATCTGGATCACTCACAATGCTGCGCCGAACGCCGACGGCGGTGGACTCTATGTCGGCGGCGCGGCGCAGGCCGACATCGGCTCGCCGGGGATCCTCGGCGTCGTGCCGGTCATCGACGGCAATTCCGCGGAATACGGCGGCGGCATCGCCGCCGCGGCCTTCAACGGAGAAGCGCCGCTGGTCAGGATCTTCACGACCGATCCGCTGCATCCGGTGCAGGTATCCGGCAACATCGCATCGCATACCGGCGGCGGCATCTATCTGAAACCCCTCGTCGCGGGCACCGTCGGGTACGCGCCGATTTTCTGCGCCTACGACTTCCGCATCGACGCGAACAGCGCGCAGGAAGGCAGCGCCGTCTACGGTGACGAAGACCACAGCGACTTCGCAGGATGGGCGGGGCCCACCATCGGGTTCAACTACAACGCGGAGAACGCCGACCAGATCTGCGGCGCCTCGTCATCGATCGCCTCGCTCGGCGCAGTGAGATGCGCCTCCGGGGTCGCCTGCAACGAGCTCGACGACAACGTGGCGCAGACGATCGACGGCACGGCCACCGCCGGTGCCACGATCCTGCTGCAGTCGACCCCCTACGTAGTCGCGAACCAGTTCGCCATGCGCGGGAACAAGGGCGGCAAGGCGATCCGCATGCTGACCGACCAGGATGCCGGCGTCGTCGACATACACACCTGCCTGCTGGCGGACAACACGGTGACCGAGCAGCTGATCGAGGCGACGCCGGGCGGCGGCGTCAACGATGTCATGGACCTCGTCAATTGCACGATCGCCGGCAACACGATTGGCGCGGACGCCGTGATCCTGGCGCAGTTCGGCGACGGCGGTACCTTCACGCTGAAGGACACGATCGCCGCCCAACCCGGGCGCAGCACGCTCGCCTATACCGGCCCATCCGGCGGGCTCACCGTGGCCTACGATCTCAGCAACGACACGTCGATGGCCGGGACCGATCTCGAGTTCGGAGCGCCGACCTTCGTCGACGCAGCCAACGGTGATTACCACCTGCTGCCGACCTCGCTCGGCGTGGACTACGCACCCGCCGGCTCGACCAGCGTCGACCTCGACGGCCACACCCGCGTCGTGGACCTGCCGGGAGAACCGAACTGGTTCGGCCCGATGGATCTCGGCGCCTACGAGATCCAGGCCGCCTGCTCCGTCGCCGACACGATCTTCTGCAACGGCTTCGACGACTAGCGCTCGCGGCGCAACACGGACGGCCCTAGGGAACGTCGCCGCCTTCGTCTCGAAGCGGCGGCCGGCGTTTCGATTTCGTCGGACTGCATCGCGCCCAAACGCTGATCGGGAAGAAAGGGCGATGTGGATCGCGGCGATCGGCTAACGGTTCCTGGCCAATTCCCGCACCCATGCACGCCGAGCGCAGACATCGCGAACAGGCCGTCAGGGGATGTCGCGAGCTTCTGCGTCGGCAAGTAGGCGATCCTCGCGCGGCCCGCGCCCCTCTCGGGCATCATGCGCGCCATGCCCGCACCCACCGACTTCCGCCTCTATTCCAGCAACGCGCTCGATGTGCTCGCCGCGCTGCTGGCGGAAGAGTTGCGCGTGCCGCCGGTGGATGCGGGTCTGCTCGATCCCGACACGATCCTGATTCCGCAGCCGTCGATGCGGCGCTGGCTGCAGAAGACCCTGGCCGAGCGCTACGGCATCGCGGCGAACTTGCGTTTCCTCGCGCCGGGGCAATTCGTCGGCGAAGTGCTGGCGGCGAACCTGCCCGATGCCGAGGACGCGGTGACGATCGATCCGACGCGGCTGCAGTGGCGACTCTATGCAGCGCTGCGCGATCGGGACCTGCTCGCGCAGCCGGCGTTCGATGGCGCGCTGCGCGCTTATCTGTCCGGCGTCGACGCCGATCTCAACGCGTGGTCGCTCGCTAACGGGCTTGCCGACGCGTTCGCCAAATATCAGGCGTGGCGGCGCGACTGGCTGCTGCGCTGGGATCGCGGCGCCGATGCGGCGGACTGGCAGGCGCTGCTGTGGCGCCACGTGACGCGCGGGCGCCGGCACCGCGCACAGGCGATCGATGCGTTTGTGCGCCGCTATGCCGATGCGGACGCATCGCGGCCATCCGGTTTGCCGTCGCGCGTGTTCGCGTTCGCTTGCCTCAACGTGTCGCCCGACGTGCTGCACGTGCTGGCGGCCTGCGCGCGCGCGACGACGTTGCATTTCTACCTGCCGACGCCGACGCGCAAGTACTGGGGCGACTTGCCGGACCTGCGCGAGCGCCTCGCCGCCGGGGCCCTCGAAGCGCCGGACGGCGGCGACAATCCGCTGCTCGCGGCCTGGGGCCGCGCGGGACGCGATTTCATCGCGACGCTGTTCTCCTACGAGGTCGTCGCGCCGCGCGAAATCGAGGCGTACGCGCCGCCGGATCCCGCTCGAGGTTTGCTGCAACGGCTGCAGCGCGACGTGCTCGAACGCCGCGCCGCCACGCGGCCGTTCCTGCCGGCGACGGCGATCGACACCGACCGCTCGCTGCAGATCCATGCCTGCCACACGCGCTTGCGCGAAGTGCAGGTGCTGCACGATCGCCTGCGTGCGCTGTTCGAGGACCAACCCGACCTCGAACCGCGCGATGTCGCCGTGATGGCGCCGGACATCGACGCCTACGCGCCGTACGTCGCGGCCGTGTTCGGCGGCGCACAGGGCACTCATCGTTTCATTCCGTACACGCTCGCCGACGGCAGCATGAGCGCGCTGTCGCCGCTGGCCGATCTGTTCCTGCGCCTGCTGGACCTGCCGCAGGCGCGACTGACCAGCAACGAGGTACTCGATCTGCTCGCGCTGCCCGGCGTGCGCCGCCGATTCGAACTCGACGACGACGAGCTCGACCAGGTACGCGCCTGGATCGCAGCGGCCGGCGCGCGCTGGGGCATCGACGAGAACCATCGCGCGCGCCTCGGCGCGCCGCGCGAGCATGCCTACACGTGGCGCTACGCGCTCGATCGCCTGCTGCTCGGCTACGCGAGCGGCAGCGACGACGACATCGACGGCGTCGCACCGTGGCCGCATCTGGAAGGCGCCGCCCTGCTCGCGCTCGATGCGCTGATCCGCCTGCTCGATCGGCTCGATCGTGCAGCGCGCGATCTGGCCGTGGCGCAGAGCGCGGAGGAATGGCAACGCCGGCTCACGCTGCTGCTCGAAGACCTGCTGCCGGATACCGCACTCGACCTGGCCGAACGGCGCGCGCTCGAGCACGTGCTCGGCGAACTCGAATCGTTCCGCAAGGCCTCCGCCGAGGCCGGCGTGGCCGAGGCAATTCCGGCCGAGGTCGTGCGCGCGCATTTCCAGGCCCGCCTGCGCGAAGCCGATGTGCGACAGGCATTCCTCGCCGGCGGCGTCAGCTTCTGCCGCATGGTGCCGATGCGCTTGATTCCATTTCGCGCGATCTGCCTGCTCGGTCTCAACGACGGCGACTATCCACGACGCGAGCCGCCGTCGGCGTTGAATCGACTGGTCGCTGCCCTCGACCAGCCGGCGCAGCGCCGCCGCGGCGACCGTTCGGTGCGCGACGACGATCGCTTCCTGTTCCTGCAGCTGCTGACCGCGGCCGAACGCGTGTTCTATCTCAGCTACATCGGCTGCGACGCCGCCGACGGCACGCCGCGCGAACCGTCGGTGCTGGTATCGGAGCTGCTCGATGTCGCCGCCGGCGCCTTCGACGAACCGGCCGCCGCGCGGCGGCGGCTGGTCACGCATCACGCGCTGCAACCGTTCGGCCGTGCGCCCGGCGATACCGCCGGCGAATTCGCCTTCGACCCCGCCTGGCATGCCGCCCGTGCGGCGCCGGCAAGCGCGCAGGTGGAGTCGCCCTTCGCCGCGCAACCGCTCGCCGCCGCCGCGGCGCGCGCCGTCGTCGACTACGCGGAACTGCGCGCGTTCCTGCTCAATCCTCAGCGCAGCTTCCTGCGCAACCGGCTCGGGCTGCGCCTGCTCGGCACCGACGTGCGCGTCCCCGAAGACGAGCCGTTCGCGGCTGCCGATGCGCTCGAAGGCAGTCTGCTGAAACAGCGGGTACTCGCCGCGTTGTTCGCGCCGGAGCCGCCGGACGAACGGCAACTGTGCCGGCGCCTGCAAGCCGAAGCGCTGCTGCCGCCGGCCGCCGCCGGCATGCAGCGATTGCGCGCGCTGCTCGGCGAACTGCGCGGGCTCGCGCGAGCCGTCACGGCGGCGCGTGCAGGCGAACAGCATCCGCTCGCGTTCACGCTCGATCTCGACGGCATCATGCTCGCCGGCACGCTCGAATCGGTCGGAGCGGGCGCCGCGCTGCGCGTCAAGCCGGGCGCCCCGAGCGGTCGCGATTGGGTGCGCTGGCATCTCGACGCACTCGTGCTCGCCGCGCTGGGCGAGCCGCGCGACGTGGCGGTATTCGCGCCATTCGGCCAGGGCGATTTCGGCCCGCGCGCGCTTCCCCGCCACGACGCGCGCGCCGCGCGCGCGGCGCTGCGATGGCTCGTCGATCGCCTGCACGACGGCCTCGCTGCGCCGTTGCCGTTCCGGCCGGCGACGGCATGGGCCTGGCTCGAAGCGCGCGAGCGCAGCGGCGGCACCGAAGCGGAAGCGGAAGAAAACGCCTCCGAAGCGGCGGAGAAGATCTGGACGGGACACGACGGCTACGGCGAAGGCAGCGACGCCTGGACGGCCATCGCGCTGCGTGGCGCCGATCCGTTTGCAGACGCCTCCGCGCGCGCGCGCTTCGCCGAGCTCGCCACCGGCATCGTCGGTGCACTGCGCGATGCCGCGCCGGCGGGACGGCTGCCGTCATGAGCGCCACCGGCGAACTGGCGCTCGATCTGCCGCTGCACGGCGTGCGCCGCATCGAAGCGAGCGCCGGCACCGGCAAGACGTTCACGCTTGCGCTGCTGCACACGCGGCTGGTGATCGAACGCGAGCTGTCGGTGCGCCAGGTCCTCGCCGTCACCTACACCAACGCGGCGACGCAGGAGCTGCGCGAACGCCTGCGCGTGCAGCTCGAACGCGCCGCGCAGCTCGCTGCGTTTTCGCCTGCCGAGCGCGCGCAACGCAGCACATGGGCGGACGCGGCCGAACGCTTGACCTGCCGCGCGATCGAAGCTCGTCTTGCCGATGAGCCGGCAGCCGCGCTGGTCGCGCGCCTGCGCCGCGCCGCCGGCGACATCGACCTCGCCGCGATCTTCACGATCCACGGTTTCTGCCAGCGCACGCTCGCCGACCATGCCGTGCTCGGCGGCGAGCCGCTTGCGCCGCGCGAGATGCTGCCGAGCGAACGCGCGCTGCACGAGGAAGTGGCTTTCGACGTCTGGCGGCGCTGGACGCGCGACGACATCGATGCGACGGACCTGCTGCAGTTGTGGCCTTCTCCGCCCGCCCTCGCGCGCGACCTGCCGGCGCTGCTGCGCACCGACGTACTGCTGCCCGCGGCGGCAGCGCTGGATCCGGACAGCGAAGCCGATCTCGCGCACGCATCGGCGTCGCTGAGGGCGAGCTGGGACGAGCATGGCGTCGATGCGTGCGCGGCGATCGAGCAGGCGCGCGGGGCGAAGATCCTGCACGGCAACAAGCTGCGCAAGGATACCGTCGACAAGCTCTGGCTCGCCCTGTCCGAGTTCTGCGCCGACGCAACGAGCGAAGCGCCCGCAGACGAACGCCTGGCCTACCTCACGCCTGCACAGCTGCGCGAGCGCGCGAATGCGGGCCGCGCGCACGAGGTTCCGCAGTCGCCTTTGTTCGGCGCGATCGAAACGTTCGTTGCCGCGCAGGACGCCGTCTCGCGCTCCCGCGCGCAGCGCTGCGCGAACCTGCTGCATGCCGTGCGCAGCTACGCCGCGGCACGCATCGTCGAACTCAAGCGCGCACGCAGCCTCGTCGGCTTCGACGACCTCATCGGCAACGTGCACGCGGCGCTGACCGGGCCGGCCGGCGATGCGTTCGCGGCGTTGCTGCGCGAACAATATCCCGCCGCGCTCGTCGACGAATTCCAGGATACCGATCCGCGCCAGTGGGAGATCTTCCGCAGCATCTACGTCGGCGCCGGCGCGCGCGCGGAGGACACCGCGCTGTTCCTGATCGGCGACCCGAAGCAGGCGATCTACCGCTTTCGCGGTGGCGACGTGCACACCTATCACGCGGCCGCGGCGAGCGCCGATTCGACCGACGCGTTGTCGGCCAACTTCCGCTCGCGCCCGCGCGTGCTTGATGCGATCGCTCGAGTATTCGCGCGCGGCGGCGAGTTTCCGTTCGCCGATGCGATGACGACCTTCGCCGCCGTCGCGCCGGGCGGCCATGTCGACGATGGCGATTTCCAGCGCTGCGGCATCGTCGCGCCGGGTCTTGCGCTGTGGGCATTGCCGCTGCGCGACGGCGAGACGACGCGGCCGAGCCGTACGCGGCCGCAGCCGCAGATCAAGGTCGACGCGGCGCGCCGGCTGGCGGCCGAGGCGAGCGCTGCGCGCATCCGCGATCTGCTCGCCGACCCCGGTTCGACGTTGCGAGCAGGCACGTCGCGACGCGTCCTGCCGTGCGACATCGCCGTGCTCGTCAATACGCATCGCGAGGCCGAGACTGTGCAAGCCGCGCTGGCGGCCGTCGGCGTTCCGAGCGTGACGGCCGGCCGCAGCAGCCTCTACGCGACGCGCGAAGCGGAAGAAACCCTGCGCCTGCTCGAAGGCGTCGATGCGCCCTCCGACGAGGGCCGCATGCGCGCAGCGCTCGCGACGGTGTTGCTCGGGCAGGACGCGGCCGCGATCGATGCGCTGTCGGCCGACGAAGCGGCGCATCGCGGCTGGCTCGATCACTTCCAGCTGCTGCAGCGGCGCTGGGAACGTCTCGGTCCGCTGCCGATGCTGGCCGACCTCATCGCGATGGCGGCGCCGCGGCTGCTCGCGCTGGCCGACGGCGAACGCCGGCTCAGCAACTATCTGCAGCTGGCCGAACACCTGCAGGAAGCGCGCAGCCGCGTACTCGGCGCGGCCGGGCTGATCGACTGGCTCGCCGAGCGCATCGGCGATGCCGACGATCGCGACGAGACGCAGCAGCTGCGCCTGGAATCGGACGCCGAGCGCGTGCAGATCCTTACCTTGCACAAGGCCAAGGGTCTGGAATTCGCCCTCGTGCTGCTGCCTTTCGCGGCGTTGCCGCCGTCGCCGCCGGCAACGCGCGGCCTCGGCCTCCTGCAGTATCACGACGGCGACCGCCGCGTGCTGCGCGCACGCATCGACGGCCTCGACGACGGCGCCTACCAGCAGGCGAAGGAGATCGCCGCACGCGAAACGCGGGCCGAACAACTGCGTCTGCTCTATGTCGGCCTGACGCGCGCGCGGCATGCGTTGTGGCTTGCGCACGGCGCCGTCAACGACGTCGAGCGCAGCGGCCTGGCGTGGCTGCTTCATCGCGGCGCCGACGACGACGTCGCGGCCGTCGACGATGCGCAGGTGCAGCGCGCGCTCGCCGAGCTCGCAGCAGCGGCGCCGCAGGCGATCGTGTGCGAAACCTTCCCCGACATCGAAGCCACGCGCTGGGACGAAACCGGCGCGCGGGTCGTCGAAACGCCGCCGCCGCTGCGCATCGCGCGGCGCGTACTGCGCCAGGACTGGTGGATGCACAGCTTCTCGCAGCTCGCGCGCGAGGAAGGCGTCGGTGCGTCCGAGGCGGAGCGCGGCGCCGGCGACGAAGGTCCGCCCGCCCTCGGAGCGTCGTCGCCGTTCGCCGGCGCGCGCTTCGGCAATGCCCTGCATACCGCCCTCGAGACGGTCGACTTTTCCGCCTGGCGCGATGCGCGCGGCGAACAGCTGCCGCCGGCGCAAGGCGAGATCCTGCGCGCGGCGCTCGCCGAGCACGGCTACGCAGGCGAGGACCTGGCGAGCGGCGAGCGCGTGCTCGGGGCGCTCGTTCGTGCGACGCTGACCACGCGCTTGCCCGAAGGCGTTCGCCTCGCCGACCTGCCGCCACGCGCACGTCGCAGCGAACTCGAATTCCATTTCGCGATCGGCAGCGTCGCGCTGCCCGCCCTGTTCGCGCTGCTGCACGAACACGGCCTGGTGCGCGACCGCAGCGGCTTCGGCACGCGCGAGCGCTTGCAGGGCCTGATGACCGGCTTCATCGATCTGGTCTACGAACACGAAGGACGCGTCTACCTGCTCGACTACAAGAGCAACCAGCTGGCCGACTACGGCGCTGCCGGCCTGCAGCAGGCGATGCGTGCGCACGAGTACGACCTGCAGTACCTCATCTACACGCTGGCCGTGCATCGCTGGCTGCGCTTCAGGCGCGCGGACTACGACTACGAGCGCGACTTCGGTGGCGTGCGCTACCTGTTCTGCCGCGGCCTCGCGGCGAGCGGCGACGAAGCGCGCGAGGGCATCTTCACCGCGCGGCCGCCGCATGCGCTGATCGACGAGCTCGACGCGTTGCTCGCGCCGCCGCAAGGAGCCGCCGCATGAGCGCGCTCGATCGCTGGCTGCACGAGGGCTGGCTGCGTGCGGTCGACCACGCGTTCGGTGCGACCTTGCAGCGACTGCGGCCGGACACGCCCGACGCCGTCGCGCTCGCTGCGGCGCTCGCCAGCCGCGCGCTCGAATTCGGCCACAGCGGCGTGCGGTTGGCGGACCTGGCGAACCTGTTCGCGGAAATCGCGCCCGATCGCGCGCCGCCGCCGCTGCCGTCGCCGGACGAATGGCGCGCTGCGCTGCTCGCATCGCCGTTCGTCGGTCGCGGCGACGATGCCGCACGCGGACGCGCGCTCGTGTTCGAGCGCGAGCGCATCGCGCTGCGACGCTACTGGGACTACGAAGTGCGGCTCGCGCGCGCGCTGCGCGCGCTGGCGTCGCCGCTGCCGCTGTCCGACGCGCCCGCGTTGCGTCAGCGCCTCGCTGCCCTTTTCGGCACGCACGCCGAACTCGATCGCCAGGCGCTGGCGGCCGCCGTCGCACAGCAGCGCCGTCTGCTGCTCCTGACTGGCGGCCCCGGTACCGGCAAGACGACCACGGTCGCACGCATTCTGGCGCTGCGCATCGAGCAGGCGCTGCAGGCCGGGCGGTCGCTGCGCATAGCGCTGGCCGCGCCGACCGGCAAGGCCGCGTCGCGGCTTGCCGAAGCGGTGCGCGAGAACGCGGGCCGTCTGCATGCTGAAGGCCGTATCGATGCGGCGACGCTGGCCGCGATGCCGGCCGATGCGAGCACCTTGCATCGCCTGCTCGGCTGGCAGCCGAACGCGACGACATTCCGCCACGACGCTGCGCATCCGCTGCCGTTCGATCTCGTCGTCGTCGACGAGGCCTCGATGGTCGACCTGCCGTTGATGTGCAAGCTCGTCGAGGCCATTCCATCGCGGGCGAGCCTGATCCTGCTCGGCGACCGCGACCAGCTGCCGTCGGTCGAGACCGGCGACGTGCTCGCGGCGCTGTGCGATGCCGCGGGCGACGGCCTGGCGTTGATGCCGGATCTCGCGCAAGCGACACATGCGCTGCTCGGTGTCGAGGTCCCGGCTACGCGCCGCGATGCCGGGCCACTGACCCGCGTCGAGCTCGCACGCAGCTATCGACAGTCGAACGAACTCGACCTCGCGCCGCTCGCCGCGGCGATACGCAGCGGCGACATCGAACGTGCGTTGGACGGATTGCGCAACGACGCGTACCGCGGCCTGCACTGGCGCGGCGGCACCGATGCGGCGCTTGCCGATGGCGTGCTCGAACGCGCGCTGCCGCAGTTCCTCGCGCTCGCGGACGTTGCCGACGTCGCCGTCGCGCTCGAACGCGCGCGCCGCTTCCGCGTATTGACCGCCGTGCGCGAAGGCTCCGCCGGCAGCCGCGAACTCAATGCGCGGATCGAACAGGCGCTGCAGGTCGGCCATGTCCGCGGCGAAGAGTTCTTCCACGGCCGCCTGCTGATGATCCGCGAGAACAGCTACCGGCACGGTCTGTACAACGGCGACATCGGTCTTTGCTGGCGCGACGCCGAGGTCGGCGTGCGCGTATGGTTCGACGGCGACGGCGGCCCGCGCTCGTGGCCGCCGGCCGCGCTGCCGCGTCACGAGAGCGCGTTCGCGCTGACCGTGCACAAGGCGCAGGGCTCCGAGTTCGACGAAGTGCTGCTCGCGTTCCCCGAGCGCGGCGCACGCGTGCTGAGCCGCGAACTGCTCTACACCGGCCTCACGCGCGCGCGCCGCGCGCTGACGCTGTGGGCCGGCGAATCGGTGCTCGCCGACGCGATCGCGCGGCGCGCGCAGCGCTGGAGCGGCCTGGCCGATCGCTTGCGCGACGCTTGAGAACGCCGAGCGCGCCCCAACGAACCCTGACTCGAACGCACCGGAGAACCGCATGATCGAACTGCACTACTGGCCGACGCCGAATGGCCACAAGGTCACGATGTTCCTCGAAGAGGCCGGCGTGCCGTATGTGATCAAGCCGGTCGATATCGGCAAGGGCGCGCAGTTCAAGCCGGAGTTTCTCGCGATCTCGCCGAACAACAAGATGCCGGCGATCGTCGATCGCGCGCCGGCCGACGGCGGCGAGCCGATCAGCGTGTTCGAGTCCGGATCGATCCTCCTGTACCTGGCCAACAAGACCAAGCAGTTCATCCCGCAGGATCTGCGCGGCCGCATCGCCGTCAACGAATGGCTGTTCTGGCAGGTCGGCGGCCTCGGGCCGATGGGCGGCCAGTACGGGCATTTCAGCGTCTACGCGCCGGAGAAGATTCCGTACGCGATCGAGCGCTACACCAACGAGGTGCGGCGCCTGCTCGGCGTGCTCGACCGGCGCCTGGCCGGCCGCGCGTTCATCGCCGGCGACGAATACAGCATCGCCGACATGGCGTGCTATCCGTGGATCAATCCGTATTCGAAGGCGCCGCTCGACCTGACGCCGTTCGCCGAGGTCCGGCGCTGGCACGAAGCGGTCGCCGCGCGCCCGGCGACGCAGCGCGCCTACGCGCTCGGACCCAAGGTCAATCCCGCAGGCGGGCAGCCGCTCAGCGAGGAAGAACGGCGGATCCTGTTCGGCCAGAAGTAATGCCCGCTGCACGCGCGTCCCCAAGCCGGCGATAATCGCCCGCTGGACGGAGAGACCGATGCGTGCCCTATTCCTTGCCGCCTTGTGGGCGGTGTGCGTTCCTGCCATGGCCGAAAAACTCACGATCGAACGCATCTACGGCGATCCCGATCTCAATGGACCGAGTCCGCGTTCGCTGAAGATCGCGCCCGATGGCAGCCGCGTGACGTTCCTGCGCGGACGCGACGACGACCAGAACCAGCTCGACCTGTGGACCTACGAAGTCGCCAGCGGGCAGACGCGGCGGCTGGTCGATGCCGCGGCGCTCGGCGAGGCGAAGGAACTGTCCGACATCGAGAAGGCGCGCCGCGAGCGCGCGCGCATTTCGCAGCTCAAGGGCATCGTCGCGTACCGCTGGGCGCCGGACAGCCGCACCTTGCTGTTCGGCATCGGCGAGCGCCTGTGGCTGTACGACTTCGACGCCAAGCCCGGCACCGAACTGCGCGCGCTGACGCCGGCCGGCTTGGAGGTGAACGATGCGAAGGTGTCGCCGCGCGGCCGCTATGTGTCGTTCGTCAGCCGTCAGAACCTCTACACGATCGACCTTGCCAGCGGAAAGAACTACCAGCTGACGCGCGACGGCAAGGGACCGGTCCACAATGGCGAAGCCGAGTTCGTCGCGCAGGAAGAGATGGATCGCTCGACCGGCTACTGGTGGGCGCCGGACGACAGCGCGATCGCCTTCGAGCGCTACGACGAGTCCGCGGTCGACGAGGTCAAGCGCACCGAGGTCTACGCCGAGCGCAGCGAAACGATCAGCCAGCGCTATCCGGCCGCCGGCCGCCCGAACGCCGCCGTGCGTCTCGGCCTGGTCAAGCCGCACGGCGGCCCAGCGCGATGGATCGGCCTCGGCGCCGACGAGGACATCTACCTGACCCGCGTCGACTGGCTGCCCGATGCCAAGCGTCTCGCGTTCCAGCGCGAGAGCCGCGACCAGCGTCGGCTCGATCTGGTCGCCGTCGATGTCGCCACCTTGCATCAGCATTCGCTGCTCGCCGAAACCAGCGACACCTGGGTCAATCTCAACGACGACTTGCGTTTCCTGAAGAACGAGGAGGCGTTCGTCTGGGCGTCCGAACGCGACGGCCACAAGCACTTCTACGTGATCGGCCTCGACGGCCAGACGCGGCGCCGGCTGACGCAAGGCGCGTGGGACGTCGACAAGCTGCTCGCGCTCGATGAAAAAAGCGGCCTCGTGTATTTCTCTTCCGGCCTCGACGATCCGCTGCAGCAGCAGGTCTATGTCGCGCGGCTCGACGGCCAGGGTGCGGCATCGCCCAAACGCATCAGCGAAGCGGACGGCTGGCACGATGCCGTGTTCGGCGACGGCGGCAATACCTACATCGACACCTGGTCCGATCCCGTCACGCCGCCGCAGGTCTCGCTGCGCAAGGCCGACGGCAGCCGCATCGCCTGGATCGAACAGAACGAACTGAAGGCCGGGCATCCGTACTGGCCCTACCGCGACAGCCTGATCGCGCCGACCTTCGGTACGGTCAAGGCCGACGACGGCCAGGACCTGCACTACCGCGTCTACAAGCCGCTCGGCTTCGATGCGAAGAAGCGCTATCCGGTCTTCATGACCTACTACGGCGGCCCGGGCCGGCAATACGTCAATCGCGCCTGGGGCGCGCACTTCGAGCAGTACATGGCGCAGCACGGCTATGTCGTGTTCGCGCTCGACAACCGGGGCACGCCACGCCGCGGGCGAGCGTTCTCCGATGCGATCTTCCGCCAGCTCGGCAAAGCCGAAGTGGCCGACCAGCTCGCCGGCGTCGCCTGGCTGAAATCGCAGCCGTGGGTCGACGCGCAGCACATCGGCGTATTCGGCTGGAGTTACGGCGGCTACATGACCTTGATGCTGCTGGCGAAGGCATCCGACCAGATCGCGGCCGGCGTCGCGGTCGCGCCGGTGACCGATTGGACGCTGTACGACACGCACTACACCGAGCGCTACCTCGATACGCCGCAGCACAACGCGCAGGGCTACGAGCAGTCCGGCGTGCTGCACTGGCTCGGCGGCATCACTTCGCCGCTGCTGCTCGTGCACGGCATGGCCGACGACAACGTGCTGTTCGCGAACTCGACCAAGCTGATGTCGGCGCTGCAGCAGCACGGCACGCAATTCCGCCTGATGACCTATCCGGGCGGCAAGCACGGCTTGACCGGCTCGGCCACGCGCAAGCACGTCTACACGTTGATCGCCGACTACTTCGACGAAAACCTGAAGCCCCCGCCGGCAAAGGCTGTCGCGACCGATACGGGCCGGCACACGCCATGACGAGCGGCGTCACCGGTCTCAATCACATCAACTTCCGCGCGCCGGAAGCGATGATCGAGCGGCTGCGCGCGTTCTATCGCGACGTCATCGGGCTCAGCGACGGCGCGCGTCCGCCGTTCCGGTCGCGCGGCTACTGGCTCTATGCCGGCGGCCGCGACGTGATGCATCTGACGATCACGGCGGAAGACGACAGCCCAGCGCCTGTGCATCCGGCAGCGACGGGCTGGCTCGACCACATCGCGCTGACCTGCGTGGACGCCGTGTCGATGCGCGCGCGCCTCGACGCGGCGGGCGTGTCGTACGAACTCGACGAAGTGCCAGCCATGCGCCAGCTGCAGATCTTCCTGACCGACCCGGCCGGCGTCGGCGTGGAGCTCAACTTCGCCGAGTGAACGGAGCGCTTGCGATGAATCTGCGTCAGAGCTGGCTCGTCTTCGCATTCGGCTCGGCCTTCTTCGCCGGGCTCACCGCGCTGTTCGGCAAGATCGGCGTCGCTGGCATCAACTCGAACCTGGCGACGTTCATCCGCACGGTCGTCATCCTCGGCGTGACGGCGGCGATTCTTTCCTGGCGCGACGAATGGCGGCCAGCGTCGGCGATCCAACCGCAGACCTGGCTGTTCCTCGTGCTTTCCGGCATCGCGACGGGGTTGTCGTGGCTGTGCTACTACCGCGCGTTGCAGCTCGGTCCGGTCGGCAAAGTCGCGCCGATCGACAAGCTCAGCGTCGTCTTCGCGATCCTGCTCGGCGTTCTGTTCGTCGGCGAAACCTTGAGTTGGCCGGTTGCGATCGGCGGCGCGCTGATCCTGGCCGGCTCGATCGTGATCGCGGTGTTCTGAATCGGCGGCGCCGCGCAGGTCGCGTCGCCTCGCCTGGACCGGCATCCCGCACCGATCCTCCAGCGCATTCGACGGCCAAGCCGGCTAACCTTGGCCGATGGCCCGTGTCCTCTACCGCTTCGGCGACTGCAGCGTCGACCCGACCGCGCGCGAACTGCATCGCGGCGGGGCGCTGGTCACGTTGTCGCCGAAGGTCTTCGATTGCCTGGCCTATCTGATCGAACAGCGCGAACGCGCGGTCGGCCGCGATGAGCTGATCGCGGCGGTGTGGGGCCGCGCCAACGTGACCGATGCGGTGCTCGGCCAGGTCGTGCTGAAGGCGCGCCGCGCGGTCGGCGACACCGGCGACGGCCAGAATGCGATCCGCACGATCCCGCGTTTCGGCTACCGCTGGGTTGCCGAGATCGATATCGAGGAACGCGCCGAGTCGACGCGTAGCGCGGCCGCGCCCGCGCGCGAAATCGATGAAGCATCAACTACCGCAGCCGAACGCGAGTCCGTCGGATCGCCCGTCGCCTCGGCCGCCACGTCGCCGCAGCGACGCGTTGGCTCCCGTAACGCCGCCATCGTCGGCGCCATCCTGCTGTTCGCCGCAGTGGTCTTCATGCTCGTGCGCCAACATGCACCACAACCGTCGGCACCGGCCGACACGTCGTTGCGCGAAACCGGCGAAGCGATCGCCGTGCTGCCGGTCGCCGTCGACGGCGGCGCCGAATGGTCGTGGCTGCGGCTCGGCATGATGGATCTGGTCGCGGTGCGCCTCCAGCGAGCAGGCCTCGCCGTCGTGCCGAGCGACAACATCGTCGCGCTGATGCGCACCAGCGGCTCGAACGACGTCGCCGACGCGGGCAAGGTCATCCGGGCTGCGACCGGCGCGCGCCGCTGGCTCGCGCTGACCGCCACATCGACCGCCGGCGGCTGGCGCGTGCACGCCCGGCTGCATGCGGACGAAGGCGACATCGAGGTCGAGTCGCGCGCCGCCGAGCCGGTCGCGGCGGCGCGTTCGGCGGCGACGTCCCTGCTCGCGCGCCTGGGCCGGCCGGCGCCCGCGGATGACGCCGCGGCGGCGGCCTCCTCGCTCGACGACATCCTGCAGCGCGCCGAAGCCGCGATGCTGACCGACGAGCTGGAAACCGCGCGGGGCATCATCGAATCAGCGCCGGAGGATGTCCGCCGCGCGCCCGAATCGCGCCTGCGCCTGGCGCAGATCGACTTGCGCGGCGGCCGCATCGCTGCGGCGCGCGAGATCCTCGACGGGCTGCTCGGCGAGATCGGCGCGGAGACCAACCCGGTGCTTCGGGCGCGCGCGCTGACCGTGTCGAGTTCGGTCACCATCCACAGCGGCAACGCCGCCGCCGCGATGCGCGAGTGCACCGAAGCGATCGCTTTGCTCGGCGGGCGCGACGAGCCGGCCGTGCTCGGCCGCGCCTACACCGCCTGCGGCGTCGCCGACGCCAGCGCCGGCCGCTTCGATGCGGCGATGAACGACTTCGCGCAGGCTCGCGTCGCGCTCGAAATCGTCGGCGACGCGCTCTCGCTGGCGCGGATCGAAGCCAACGAAGGCGTGATGGAAAACACCCGCGGCCGCTATGCGGAAGGGGTCGCGATCATGCGCCGCTCGGAGGAGCGCTTCCGCCGCTTCGGTGCGCGCAACGAAGCGCTGCAGGCGATTCGCGACCAGGTGCTCGGTCATCTCGCCTTGTTGCAGCCGGTCGAGGCGCTCGCCGCCGCCGAGCGTGGCTGGGCGCAGTTGGCGCAGATCGAGAACGTGGACCTGCGCAGTTCGATGCAGCTGCAATACGCGCGCGCGCTGGCCGCGAACGGCCGCATCGGCGAAGCGGCTGCGCTGCTGACGCGCATCGCGGACGAGACGACGCCGGAGCAGGAACAAGCTTTGCTCGGCCAGATTCGCTCGAGCCAGGCTGACATCGAACTGGCGACCGGACGGGCGCAGGCAGCAGCGACGCACGCGCAGACGGCGGTCGACGCGCTCGCCAGCCCCGACGATGCGCGAGAACGCGCCATCGCGTGGCGGCTGCTGGTGCGCGCGCTGGCGGCCACCACGAAGGCCGGCGAAGCCGGCGCCCAGGTGCAGCGCTTCTCCGACTGGTCGGCCACCTCGACGATCGCCGCGGCACATGCCTACGCCGCGCTGGCCGACGCCGAACTGCACTGGACGGCCGATCGCGATCGCGCGGCGGCATCGTTCGGACGCGCGCTCGGCCTCGCCGAACGCGGCGGCGTGCCGGCCGAGATCAGCGCCGTCGCGATCACCTGGGGCGATGCGCTGATCGATGCCGGCGATCTCGAGCACGCGAGCGCGGTGATCGGTCGCGTCTCGCGCTGGGCCGAAGGCGATTTCGCCTGCGCCGTCGTGCAGGCGCGGCTGTACCGTGCGCTCGGCCGCGAAGAACCCTGGCGCAGTGCCGCACAACGCGCCCGCGCGCTCGCTGGCGAGCGGCCGATCGCACCCTCGGCACTCCCGCTGCCCGCCGGCTCGACGACACCTGCACTGCCGCCGCGTTGAGCGGACACGCACGGCGCTGCCGCGCAGGGTCTGCGCCAAGTCGCTGTATTGCTTGCCTTTCCAGCCGCGAAAACGCAGCGAAAACGCAGCCGTAACGGAGCGCGAGTGCGCCCGCAGCCTGTGCCGCGCACTGTGCCGCCGACGGCTGCGGGCGTGGTGCGACCACGCTGCCGGCCGCGATCCCTCAAGTCTTCAGGAGACGCTAGACGATGGCCGTCCATTCCACGCCCGCGCATCGGCGGGTGAGTCGATTCATGCAGGCCGGCCTCGCGCTGGCCGCCTTGCTGGTGCTTGCGGTCATGGCCACGGCACGCGCCGGTACGCCGCCGTGGGTGGAACAGAAGGTGTTCGACAGCCAAGGTTCGGGCTACGACCATTTCGGCACCGCCGTGGCGATCTCCGGTTCCACGGCGCTGATCGCGGCGCCCGAAGTCGCCGTCGACGGCAACACCTCGCAAGGCGTGGTCTACGTCTACCAGCTCGGCGACGACGGTACGTGGAGTCCGACCCAGAAGCTCGTGGCCAGCGACGGCGCCGCGTTCAACGAATTCGGCTGGGCGATCGCCCTGTCGGGCCGCACGGCGGTCATCAGCGCGATCAACGCGAAGATCGGCGACAACATTTCGCAGGGCGCCGCCTACGTGTTCGTCCAGGCCGACGACGGCAGCTGGAGCGAGACGCAGAAGCTCGTCGCCAGCGACGGCCAGCCGGTCGACTGGTTCGGCAGCGCGGTCGCCGTATCCGGCTCGACGATCGCGATCGGCGCGTACGGCGCCCATTACGACGACCAGGCCATGCGCGGCGCGCTGTACGTCTTCAATCCAGTGGACGGCAGCTGGACGCAGACGCAGCAGCTGGTGGCGGACGATGGCGACGTCGGCGACCAGCTCGGCATGAGCATCGCGTTGTCCGATTCGACGCTGCTGGCGAGCGCGCCGGGCAAGACGTTCGGAGAAAACTACGCGCAAGGTGCCGTCTATGCGTTCACCGCGAACGGCGGCGTCTGGACCCAGACGCAGAAGATCCTCGCCGAGGACGGTGCGGCGAGCGACCAGCTCGGCTCCGCGCTCGCGCTCGACGGCGACACCGCGCTGATCGGTGCGGTGTGGCACCACAGCGGCCACGGCGTGGTGTACGCGCTCGACCGCGTCGATGGCGTCTGGAACGCGACGCAGCAGCTCGCCGCCACCGACGGCGCGACGCCTCGGCCGGCCGGCATCGGCCTGCCGACGACCGACAATTTCGGCATGTCGCTCGCCTTGCACGGCGGCACCGCCCTGATCGGCGCCGACGACCTTTCCGTCAACGGCAACGACGGTCAGGGCGTGGCGTATCAGTTCGCGCGCCAGGGCGGCACGTGGAGCAGCACGCTGACCTTCGTCGCGAGCGACGGCATGGTGAACGACTTCCTCGGCTGCGCGGTCGCCTTCGACGGCGCCAACGTGCTCGCCGGAGCGTTCGGCTACACGCCGGATTTCGATCACTACCAGCAGGGCGCGGCGTATTTCTTCCGCACCGTCGCCGCAGGCATTTCGTCGACCGAGCGCGCTGCGCTGATCGACCTCTACAACAGCACCGGCGGACCGGGCTGGTGGGACACCGTCGGCTGGCTCGGCGAACCGGGCACCGAATGCAGCTGGACCGGCGTCACCTGCGACGATGGTGGTACCCAGGTGATCGGGCTCTCGCTGCTGTTCGCGAACCTCACGGGCACCCTGCCGGACACGTTGAACGGGCTGACGCACCTGACGAGCCTGCAGATCAACGACAACCGCAACCTGATCGGCAGCGTTCCTTCGCTCGCCGGCATGACCCAGCTGCAGTCGATCGATCTCAGCCGCAATGCGTTCACCGGCAGCCTTCCCTCGCTCGCGGGATTGACCGCACTGCAGTTCGCGATCTTCAGCGACAACCAGTTCAGCGGCGCGATGCCGCCGTTCGACGGGCTCGCTTCGCTGCAATGGTTCGCGGCATCGACCAATCAGCTGAGCGGCACGATTCCCTCGCTCGCCGGGCTCGGCGCGCTGACGGGGTTCTACGTCGACTACAACCAGCTGAGCGGGCCGCCGCCGGCGCTGCCTTCGCCGACGAGCCTGGGCCAGTACGGCGCCGCGCTCTGCCCGAACGCGCTCGATCACGCCGACTCGGCCGACTGGGACACGATCACCGGCGTGACGCCGTGGTATCAGGATTGCGTCGCCACGCCGACCGACACGGTCTTCAGCGACGGTTTCGACGGTCCCTGATCGATACGCGGCGCCCTCCGTCCGGATGGCGCCGCTCCCGGGATCGACAGGACATCGCCGCGGCCCGCGCCGTTCGTGCGCGGGCCGCCACTGTGATCCTCAGAACTTGCCCGACTGATAGTCGCGGATCGCTTCGACGATCTGCTGCTGCGTGTTCATCACGAAAGGACCGTACTTGGCGACCGGTTCGCCGAGCGGCTTGCCGGCGACGAGGATCAGCCGCGTCGGCTCGTTGCCGGCCGTGATCAACAGCGCATCGCCATCGCGTTCGAGCACCGCCAGTTCGCCGCGTTGGACGGCCTTGGCCGCATCCGCCGGACCGAGTTCGGCGGCGCCCGCATAGACGTAGGCGAACGCATTGTGGCCGGCCGGGATGGCGGCGACGCTGCGCGCGCCGGCGGCGAGTTCGATGTCCAGGTACAACGGTTCGACCGCGATGCCGGAGACCGGCCCCACCGTCTGGCCGAAGCGACCGGCCAGCACGCGCACGCGCACGCCGTCGCCGGCCTCGACGACGGGGATGCGTTCGGGCGCGATGTCCTGGTAGCGCGGGGCGCTCATCTTGTCGGCCGCCGGCAGGTTCACCCACAGCTGGAAGCCCCACATCAGGCCGTCCTCCTGCTCCGGCATTTCCGAGTGCACGATGCCGCGGCCGGCGGTCATCCACTGCACGCTGCCCGGCGTCAGCAGGCCGGAGTTGCCCTGGTTGTCGCCGTGGCGCATGCGCCCGGCCAACATGTAAGTGACCGTCTCGAAGCCGCGATGCGGATGGTTCGGAAAGCCGCCGATGTAGTCCGAGGCGCTGTCGGAGCGGAACTCGTCGAGCATCAGGAACGGATCGATCATGTCGAGGTCGCGCTGGCCGATCACGCGCGTGAGCTTCACGCCGGCGCCGTCCGACGTCGGCTGGCCGCGGAACGTGCGCGCGACGCGGCGGCTGGAAGTGGCAGTGGCGTTCATGGCGAAACTCCGAGCGGATGGAAGACACGCAAGATGCGCGCGCGACTGCGCCCGGACAAGCGCCGGGGCGTGAACGGATTGGAGCGACTGGGGCGACAGTGGTGGTGGGGCGTGCGCACGATGGTGTGGGTATCTGTGCTTGCGCGACGGCGAGGTCGACCGGGCCACTGAGACGCTGGGTCCCGGCGTTCGCCGGGATGACGAAGATTGGGGGTTGGCTGCGCCGGGTGTGTTCGGCTCGTCGAGGCGCTGGGTCTGTGCGACGAAGATTGAGGATCGGTCGGGCGTGCTCGGCTTGTCGAGGCGCTGGGTTCCGGCGTTCGCCGGGATGACGGAGGTTGAGAGTCGGCGGGTCGTCGTTTGCTCAGTGAACCCAACGCCCGCTGCGCCGGCGCGGCGGCGACAGCGTGCCTTCGGACGCCGGTGCTGCGAGCTCCGCGGCGCTCAGGGGGTGTTCCTTCCAGTAGTCGGCGACTGCGCCGACCGCCGCCGGAATCTGGGCGAGGCACTCGTCGTAGTCCTCGTCGCTGAGCGGTGCGAAGTCGGCATCGCTTTCGAACACGCCGTCGTCGATCGCCAGCGCGATGATCGGGCCGAGCAGTTCCATCAGTTCCGAATCGTGGCCGAGCCGCCCTTCCCACACCGGCGCGCGCAGGTCGATGCCGCGCGAGAACCCTTCGCACCAGCCGCGCGCGGTGAACGCGAGCTGGCCGTCGTCGGTGTCGAGCTCGCCGAGGATCGGCTCGTAGGTACCGGTTTCGAGCTCCGGCGCGATCGCGTCGTTGAGGTGCGCGAGCAGGGTCAGCACGCGCTCGCCTTCGGCCGGATCGGCGAAGGGCTCGTGCAGGATTTCCGGCAGCCACTCGTTCGGCTTGGCCGGCTGCGGGCCGATCGCGAGCGCGGTCAGGAAGCCGTGCACGCCGTCGAGCAGCAAGTCCTCGTCGCCGCCGTGCGCGCGCAGGAACTGGTCGAGCTCTTCCAGTTCGGTGTCGCTCGGGGAGGTCTGCCAATCAGCGGCCATCGTCGATTTCCAAGGTTACGGGGGTGTGGTCCGAAGCGCGCTCCCAGGTGCGCGGCGTGCGGTCGATCGCACCGGCGCGGCACGACGCGCGCAGCGCGTCGGATACGAGGATCAGGTCGATGCGCAAGCCGAGGTTGCGCCGGAACGCGGCCTGCCGGTAGTCCCACCAGCTGTAGTGCCCGGCGTCTTCGTTGAACAGACGGAAGCTGTCGGCAAGACCGATGTCGAGCATGCGCTTGAGTGCATCGCGCTCGGGCGTCGAGCACAGGATCTGCTCGTGCCACGCGGCCGGATCGTGCACGTCGCGATCGTCCGGCGCGATGTTGAAATCGCCGAGCACGACCAGGCGCGGATGGCGCTTGATCTCCTCGGCGAGGAACGCGGTCACCTTGGCCAGCCAGTCGAGCTTGTAGGCGAATTTGTCGCTGCCGACCGACTGGCCGTTGACGACGTACAAATTGACGATGCGCACATCGCCGACGGTCGCCGACAGAATGCGCCGCTGCGGGTCGTCGAAACCGGCGACGCCGTGCTGCACGTCGGTGATCGGTGCGCGCGCGAGGATCGCCACGCCGTTGTAGGTCTTCTGTCCGGAATACGCCGACGTGTAGCCGGCGGCCTCCAGCGCGGCGACCGGAAACTTCGCGTCCTCGAGCTTGGTTTCCTGCAGCGCGAGCACATCCGGCAGCGCCTCGGCACACCATTGCTCTACGTGCGGCAGGCGCACGTTCAGCGAATTGACGTTCCAGCTCGCGATGCGCATGTCAGCAGGGGGACGCCGACGTGTTCGAGGAAGCGTTCTTCATGGTTTCACGACCTCCGAGCAATGCTTCCGATCCGATCCGGCGCGGCGACGGATATCGATCGCGCCGGCGCATGATCCCGCGCCGCCGCGGCGCTTGCTCCTTCGAGCGAGCACGCCGCGACACGCGACATTGTGCCTTCTGACGAGCGATGCCGCACTTGTGACCTTGCAATGTCGGGGCTGGGAACACGCTGTTCAACGCAAACGGCGCCTGCGTGCCGACGAAGTATCGCAAGGCTTCGTTGCATCCGCAGCCCACCCGCATCGCTCGCGGAGCGAGACAGCAAGAGTCGGAGTGTAGGGGTCCGATGGGGAGCCTAGAGTGCGTTCCACTCCCGCACCTCTCGAAGGAATGCCCATGAACGCTCACGACCTCCGCCTCGAACGCGCAGCCTCGACGTTGAACGACCCGCGCTGGAACGATGTCGCGGCTAGGAACGCCGCGGCCGACGGCACGTTCTACTACGGCGTACACACAACCGGCGTGTACTGCCGCCCTTCGTGCGCCACCCGAACGGCCAAGCCCGAGAACGTCGCGTTCTACGCTTCTGCGGCCGCGGCGCGGCAGGCGGGCTTGCGTCCCTGCAAGCGTTGCAAGCCGGAGCAAACCGCGCTGAACGCTCGCGGAGATCGCGCCGCCGATCCGTCCGGCGTCGGATCGGGCGCTATCTGCGCAGCCGCGCGCGCGGGCGATGCACCCGGCGACATCTGCTTCGCCCTCGGCGAATGCGTCCTCGGCACGCTGCTCGTCGCGCGCAGCCGCCTGGGCGTCTGCGCGATCCTGATCGGCGACGATGCCGCGGCGCTCGTACGCGACCTGAGCGATCGTTTTCCCGGATCGCGTCTGCTCGGCGACGATGCGGCTGCGCGACAGCGCTTCGCCGAAGTCGCTGCTTTCGTGGACGCGCCGACGACGCAACCCGAATTTCCGCTGGACGCGCGCGGAACGCCGTTCCAGCAACGCGTATGGCAGGTGCTGCGCGAGATCCCGCCGCGGTCGACGCTGAGCTACGCGGACGTCGCAAGGCGCATCGGCTCGCCGAAGGCAGTGCGCGCCGTCGCGCAGGCGTGCGCCGCGAACAAGCTCGCCGTAGCGATTCCCTGCCATCGCGTCGTGCGCAGCGACGGCGCGGTGTCGGGCTATGCCTGGGGTATCGACCGCAAGCGCTCGCTTCTTGCGCGCGAGGCGCAGGCATGACCATCTTCGTAGGGAACGATCCAGCGTTCGCTTCGGCCACCGCCGAGACGGCGCTGGGCCGCATCGACTGGGCCGTCGTCGAAGACGAGCTCGACCGCAACGGCGCCGCCATCGTCGAATCGCTGCTCGACGAGGCGGACTGCCGCGCCGTCGCCGCGCTGTACGACACGGCCGGCCATTTCCGCAGCAAGGTCGTGATGAGCCGCCACGGATTCGGCCGCGGCGAGTACCAGTATTTCGCCTATCCGCTGCCGCCGCGCATCGAGCGGCTGCGCACGGCGATCTATCCGCACCTGGCGGGCGTCGCCAATCGATGGAACCAGGACCTCGGCATGCCGGCGCGCTTTCCGCCGTCGCACGCGGACTATCTCGGCCGATGCCACGCCGCCGGCCAGACCCGGCCGACGCCGCTGCTCCTTCGCTACGGCAGCGGCGACTACAATTGCCTGCACCAGGACGTGTACGGCGAGCACGTGTTCCCGTTGCAGGTCGCGATCCTGCTGTCGCAGCCCGGTAGGGATTTCACCGGCGGAGAGTTCGTGCTCACCGAGCAAAGGCCGCGGATGCAGTCGCGTGCCGAGGTGGTGCCGCTGCGCCAGGGCGATGCGGTGATCTTCGCGGTCCATCATCGCCCGATGCGTGGATCCAAAGGCATCTATCGCGTGAACCTGCGGCATGGCGTCAGCCGCTTGCGCTCCGGCCGCCGGCACACCTTGGGCCTGATTTTCCACGACGCGGCATGAGGGCGATGGAGCACGATCTTTTCGGCGACGCCACGCTCCCTGCCGGGCAATCGCTCGGCGAAGGCGCCGTGCTGCTGCGCGGGCGGGCACTGCGCGAGGAATCGTCGCTGCTGCGCGCACTGGCCGACGTGATCGATGCCGCACCGCTGCGGCACATGGTCACGTCGCGCGGCTTTCGCATGTCGGTCGGCATGACCAACTGCGGCGACTTGGGCTGGATCAGCGACCGGCGCGGCTATCGCTACACGCCGCTCGATCCGCAAAGCGCCCGCGCGTGGCCGAAGCTGCCGCCGGCGTTCCTTGCGCTGGCGGCCGAAGCGGCGGCCGAAGCCGGCTTCGCGGGCTTCACTCCCGACGCGTGCCTCGTCAACCGCTACGCCCCGGGCGCGCGGCTGTCGCTGCATCAGGACAAGGACGAGCGCGATTTCGCCCAGCCGATCGTGTCCGTATCGCTGGGCCTTCCCGCGGACTTACTGTTCGGCGGATGCGAGCGGAGCGATCCGGCGCAACGCATCCGCCTGACGCACGGCGATGTCGTGGTCTGGGGCGGCCCGGATCGCCTGCGATACCACGGCGTGGCGCCGCTCGAAGAGGGCGTCCACGCCGCCCTCGGCCCGTTCCGCGTCAATTTGACGTTTCGCCGCGCCGGCTGAGCGACCCCGTCGGCGCAAGCGCCGCGGGACTGGCGCAGTGCGTGGCACGCGCGGCTAAGCTAGGGCATGGCAGCGACTCTGTATCGGTTCCGAAACTTCAAGCTCGACACCCAGGCCCGCGAGCTGTACCTCGACGGCGAGCTCGTGGTCTTGCCGGTCAGTACGCTCGATTGCCTGATCTACCTGGTGCACAACCGTCACCGCACGGTCGGCCGCGACGAGCTGACGGCGGCCGTGTGGGGACGCGTGGAGATCAGCGAGGTGTCGCTGAGCCACGCGATCATGCGCTTGCGCCGGCTGTTCGGCGATACCGGCAACGAACAGAACAGCATCCGCACGCTGCCGCGGCTCGGCTATCGCTGGATCGTGGAACCGACGATCGAAGAGATCGCCCAGCCGGCCGCGCATCGCGAGGCGCCGGCGGCCTCCGAGCCGGTGGCGTCGGCCAGGAACGTCAGCTCCGCCGCCGAACGGCCTTCGCCGAGCTCCGAACCGCGGCCGCGCATCGCACGGTCGATCGGCGTGCTCCTGCTCTTGCTCGGGCTCGCGTCGGTGATCGTGCTGGCGCTGCTTTCGAACCGGTGGCGCTCGCCGTCGCCGTGGCCGGCGTCCGACGCCGGCGCGCATCGCATGCCGGCCATGGTGCTGCCGGCGCATGTCGAGGCCGGCGACGAATGGAGCTGGCTGCGTTTCGGTTTCATGGACTTGATTGCCAACCGCCTGCGCAGCGGCAACCTTGCCACGACGCCGAGCGAAACCGTCGTCGGCCTGGTCAATGCGCACCAGCTCGACGCGGACGGCCAATTCCACGGCCAGCCGCCGCTGAGCGGCGCGCCGACGATGCTGATCCGGCCGTATGCCGCGATCGTCAACGGCCTGTGGAACGTGCGCCTGGAGGCGCACGGCGACGGCCACGACCTGATTGCCTCGGCGCAGGCCAAGGACATCGTCACGGCCGGGCGCGCCGTGGCGGACGACCTCCTGGTCAAGCTCGGGCGCGCGCCGCCGCGCAGCGCCGAGGCCGACCCGTCCACTGCTTCGGCCGAGCTCGCCCAGCACGTGACCACGGCCGCGCTGACCGGGCAGCTGGCGGTCGCATCCGCGCTCATTCGCGACGCGCCCGAGGCGCTGCGCAACAGCCCGGACGTCAAGCTCGCCGCCGCCGCGGTCGAGTTCTTCACCGGCGAGTACGAGGCCAGCAGCGCGCATGCCGAAGCGGTGCTCGATCAACTGCCCGCCGACAAGAACCCGGCGATGCGCGCGCTTGCGCTCGTCCGGCTCGGAACGTCGTACGTCCGCATGGGTCGCGACGAAGAGGCGGACAAGGCCTTCGCCGAAGCGATCCAACTGCTCGAGCTGCAGAACGAACCCGATCGCCTGGCGGCCGCCTACACCGGGCGCGGCGTCGTCGCCGGGCAAGCGCAGCGGCTGGAAGAGGCGGCGGCCTACTTCGGCCGCGCGCGCACGCTGCACGAAATGAGCAACGACGCGTTCGGCGTCGCCCGCGTCGACCTGAACCTCGGTGCGGTCGCCATGGATCGCGGCCTGCCGGCGGCCGCCGTACCGATCTTCGAGGACGCTGCGGCGCGATTCCAGAATCTGGCGACGCCCGAAGCGCTGAATTCGGCGTTGCGGTCCCTGGCCGATGCGCAGTCGACCCTGCTCGAACACACGCAGGCGCTGGCGACGACCGATCGCTTCTGGCCGGTCGAGACGCACAGCCGCAACCCGCGGGAAGGTTGGTGGCTGACCCTGAGCCGCGCGGTGATCCTCGCGGCCAACGGCCGCCTGCACGATGCCGACGCGCTGGTCGCGCTGATCCGCACCTCGAGCGACGCCGTGAAGGACGCGATCGTTCGCGTCGAAACCGACGCGCTCGCGGCCAATCTGGCCCTGCTGCGCGGCGACAACGACCAGGCCGCGAAACTGGCCGCCGCGGCGATGACGCCGGCCCTGCAGAGCACCAACTGGCAGGACTACGCGGGAGCATGGCTGACGCGCATCCGAGGTCTGCAGCGCGCCCGCCAGCTGGAGGCCGCCGCGCAGCAGATCGGCGGCTTCGTCCAATGGGCCGCCACCACCATGAACGGCCGCCAGCAGATGTACGCCTTGCTCGTGCAAGCCGACCAGGCCGACGCCGAAGGCGACAAGGCGGCGGCGCTGCGGCATTACGCCGACGCGATGGCGAACGCCGAGCGCCTCGGCATTCCGGAGGACATCGTCGTCATCGCCGAGTCGTACGTCGTCTGCCTGCTCGATGCCGGTCAGGTCGACCAGGCGAGCGCGATCGCCGGCCGCGTCGCCCCCTGGGCCGACAAGGACATGCGCGCTGCCTGGATCCAGGCAGCGGTCTACCAGGCGTTGCGCAAGCCCGATGCGTCGCGGCTGGCGTTCGAGCGGGCGCGCCAGCTGGCCGGAGAACGTCGGCTGCCCGAGCTTCCGCAGGCTGCATCGCCGCCGCGCTGATCCGCCCCGTCGACCGAAGCCTTGCCGTGGCACCGAAGCCTTGCCGTGCGCGCAAACCTTTACTTCAGCAACAAAACCATGACGCGTTAACGGCTTCTACAAGCGCACCACAAGCGCCGCTTAAGGCCACTACAAACGCCGATCGCCGGCTTGGGCCACCCTGATTTCGCCGCCGTCGTGCGGTCAGTTGCTCGAGTCCGGCCGGGAGCGCCAGGCGAAAACACGGTTTCCGCGGTCAGGGGTAGACGGCGCGCCGCAGACTTTCGGGGTATAGAAGATGAAACCTTCCACCTTTCTCAGCCGCGCGATACCAGCCGCGCTATTGACGGTGCTGAGCGCGGGCGCGGCATCGCAGCCGTTTCCGCGTACCAGTCTCAACAAAGCCGGTCCCGGGCATTCGTTCATTTTCGGCACCGCGCCGGCGAAGCGCCCGGCCACCACCGACGGCGGCTGCGCGGCGGACGGCCTCTGCCTGGCGGTGACGCTGGCCCTGGCCGATTCGAGCAATCCGAACCTGTGCGGCACGACGACGGACCTCGCGGTCGACATCGGCGACCAGGTCAACATCTGCTATACCGTCACCAACAACTCCAGCACGACGCTGAACTACCAGTCGCTCGGCGACGACCACGTCGGCCAGCTCCTGACCAACAGTAATGTCTCGCTGGCGCCGGGCGCGAGCTACCAGTACAACCGCACGATTACCGCGAGCACCAATCCGAGCAGCGATACCGGCACGTTCACCTCGACCTGGACCGCGACAGACATCCTGCCGGGCTACACCGCCGACGACACCGCCGCCTACAGTTTCGTCGACATCAGCGCGAGCGGTACCGGGCTCAGCCTCAGCGACGACGGCGCCCAGTCGGTCACGATACCGTTCGCGTTCTCGTTCTACGGCACCGGCTCGAGCAACCTGTGCATCGGCAACAACGGCGAGCTTCGACTCGGCGCTTCGGATTGCTCGTCCTCGCCGTACAACAACGCGACGCTGCCGTCGACGAACCTCAACGGCCCCGCGATCCTGCCGTACTGGGACGACATGCTGCCCAACGGCACGATCTACTACGCCACGGTCGGCACGGCGCCGAACCGGCAGTTCATCGTCGAGTACCAGAACAAGTTCGTCTATGGCGACAGCGGCGACCCTACCGGCCAGACCGGCGCGACGTGGGAAGCCATTCTCAACGAAGCCGACGGCGCGGTCGCCTTCCAGTACCAGACGACCAGCTTCGGCGGTGCCGGCGCCAACTACGACAACGGCGTTTCGGCGACGGTCGGATTGCAGGCGAACAGCTCGTTCGCGAACCAGTATTCGTACAACACGGCCAGTCTCCACGACGGCTTCGCGATCGCTTGGACGCCGTCGAACCCGATCACCTACACCTCGACCGCCGCGGCGACACTTGACGTCGGTTCGCCGACGATGATCACGACCCCTGATGCGTCGACCGGCTTCTCGCCGACCGTCTCGGCCGGCAGCGTCGCGAGTGCGCCGCTGCTGATCGACAACATCGGCAACCGCGACCTCGACTGGAGCCTGACGCCGCCGGCGGCACGGGCTCACTTTCCGAAGACCGCGCGCACCACCACGCCCTTTCATGGCCCGTGGGATGGCGTCGCCGTTTCCCCGGTCTCCGTGCGCAAGGCGTCCAAGTCCAAGCCACTGGCGCCGCTCGGTACGGCCGCAGTGCCGGCCTACGCGACGGAAGTCGTCGTCAGCGGCTCCAACTACGTCATGTTCGATGCCGCCGCTCCGAGCCAGTCCAACATCATCCTTCCCAACAGCGTCACGCTGTTCGGCATCACCTTCGTCGACAACGATTTCAGCAAGCAGTACGGCGTCGACTATTTCCAAGGCGATCTGTACTCGATCAGCACGCTCGACGGCAGCGCCACTTTGATCGGCAGCACCGGTCTGGCCAGCTGCTGCTACATCACGGCGAGCGGCATGCGCTGGGATCCGACCACCGGTACGACGTTTCTGGTCATCACCGATTTCCATCCCGACGTTCGCTCGGCGAAGCTCTATTCGATCGACCTGACGACGGCGGCGACGACGCTGATCGGACCGGTGTCGGGCGCGATCCGCGACATCGCGATCGACCGCAACGGCCTGATGTACGGCATCGATTCCGACGCCGACACGCTGGTGGCGATCGACAAGACCAACGGCGCCTCGCAGACGATCGGCTCGCTCGGCTTCGACGCCGTGTTCGGCCAGGGCCTAGATTTCGACGCCCAGACCGGCGTGCTCTACCTGGCCAGCGCCGACGAATCGACCAAGTCGATGTACACCGTCGATCCGCAGACCGGCGCGGCAACCTATCTCAGCGATATGTCCAGCGAAGTGGACAGCATGGCGATCGCCATCTCCGGCACCGTCTGCTCGACGCCGGCCGACACGCCCTGGCTGAGCTACGACATCAGCAGCGGCACGGTCACGCCGGATCCGGACCTGACGCACCCGGCCACGGTCAACGTGAGCTTCGATGCGACCGGCCTCGCGCCCGGCAGCTACACGGCGAACCTGTGCGTGTACGGCAACGATCTGTCGCACAGCCGCATCGCGATTCCGGTCAGCCTGACGGTCAACCCGGCCGGCCCGGTCGACGAGATCTTCCATGACGGCTTCGACGGCAGCGGCGGCGGTACCGGCGGCGGTACCGGCGGCACCACGGCGATCGCGCAGACCACCGACGCGACGCCGGTCTCGCAAAACTCCGCGGCGTGCGGCGACAGCAGCGCGGGCACGACGGCCGACAACCAGTACTGGCGCCGCTACTACTTCAGCGAGTATTCGCTGCCGACTCCGGCGAGCGTCGCCAGTGTCGACGTGTCGATCGAACAGACGACCGGCGCACCGAACGTCACCGTCACGCTGTACACGATTCCGCACAGCGTCGCGGTCGACACGATCGACCTCGCGCAGCTGACGCAGATCGGACAGGCCACCATGGCATCGCCCGCGAATGCGGCACTGACCTCGCTCAACGTGCCGGTGACCGGCACGGTGACCGACACCACGGGCAGCGATCTCGTCGTCGAAGTCTCCACCGACGACGGCAGCGGCGACGGCACGGCGTTCTACATCGGCTCGACGCCGTCGGCCGAAACGCATCCGAGCTTCCTCAGCTCGAGCGCGTGCAGCCTCACCGATCCGACGCCGACGGCGGACATCAACTTCCCGAACATGCACATCATCCAGGCCGTCAACGTCGACAACTGACGGGCCGTTCGAACCTCGCACGGCCGCTGCGGCGGCCGGCGACCTTGCCCAATCCTGCGTCGCCCCGTCTTTCCTTGCCCCCATCAAGGCAGCGGGGTTGGCGCAGGACTTTTTCCTCCAACGCAGCCGTTTCGCGCGAGCGCTCGCCGTCCACGACACCCGCGGCTCGCAGCAGCGGCTGCAGCACGATCGAAGAGGACGACGCACATGCGCACCCCGATTTCGCTGGCCATTCTCACCGTCCTTGCGGGGATCGCAGATCCGATCGCACCGCCATCGGCGTTCGCGGCGACCCTGCCGGGCGGCAGCTACAAGATCATCGTGCCGAAGGGCGCGTTGCCTGCCGCAAAAGACGGCGCCCAGCTGATCCAGGATTACGGCAGCTTCGCGCTGTATCGGACCGCGACGCCGTCGCTCGCCGGCGCGAAGGGCGCGCTCGCGGCCGACCCCGACATGGACGTGCTGCAGTTCACCGCGCAGCCGTTCGACACGCAGCGCGGCAGCCTGGCGCCGCCGGCGCCGTTCTCGCTGCAGAGCGCCGCCGGCGCGGCCCTCCGGATCGTGCAGTTCGTCGGTCCCGTGCGCAAGGAATGGCTGGACGCCCTCGCCGCGCGCGGCATCCGGCCGCTGCAATACGTCGCCAGCAACGGCTACATCGTCTGGGCCGACGAGGCGGCGCAAGCGCAGTTGGCCGCACTGCGCGCGCAAGCGTCCTGGCTGCAGTACGCGGCCCCGTTCTACGGCTTCCTCAAGATCGATCCGAACCTGCAGCAGCGCTTGAACGCCGATCCGGCGTCGAGCGACGAGATCGACGTGACCGTGCAGATCTATCGCCACGACGGCGACGATGCCACGCGCCAGTTCGTGCAGGGCAAAGGCCTGGTGCCGACCGCGCAGCAAGGCCCGCTCGGCACCGGTGCGGTCAACTACGCGTGGGCGCCGATCCTCAAGTTCGCCAACCTTTCGCTGCGCGTGCACGTTGCCGACGTCGCCGCGATCGCCGAGCGTCCCGACGTGACGTTCGTCGGCCTGAAGCCGACGTTCAAGCTGATGGACGCCAAGCAGGACGTCATCATGACTGGCGACTTCGCGCCGAGCCCGGCTTCGGTCGACTACGTGCAGTTCCTCACCGACCACGGCTTCAGCCAGGATCCCGATGCCTATCCGATCGTCGACCTGACCGACAGCACGATCGACGAAGGCGGCACCGGCGTGACCGTGCTGAATACCGCCGACGTGAAACTGCACGTCGCCGGCGACGCCGCCCAGCCGTCGCGCGTGGTCTATTTCCACAATTGCTCGTCGACCCCGGACGACCAGGTCGGCGCGATCGACGGCCATGGGTCGTTCAACGCCGGCATCATCGCCGGATACGACCAGCGCACGGGATTTCCGTATCAGGATTCCAACGGCTTCAACCTCGGCCTCGGCGTCAATCCGTTCGTGCGGATCGGTTCCACGGCGATCTTCGTGCCCGGCTTCGACACGACCGCGTGCGGCAACAACGCGCAGGGCCTGGTGCAGGCGAACTGGCAGAACGGCGCGAAGATCAGCAGCAACTCCTGGGGCTCCAATCCCCCGCCGTCGACCTACGACGACACCGACCAGGTCTACGACGCCGGCGTGCGCGATGCCGATCCGACGGCCAGCGGCAACCAGGCGCTGATCTACGTCGTCGCCGCGGCGAACGCGGGTCCGACTGCGGCGACGATCTCATCGCCCGCCGCCGGCAAGAACGTCATCACGGTCGGCGCCTCCGAGAACATCCGGCCGGACTGGACCGACGGCTGCGGCACCGGACCCGGCGGCGCCGACAACGCCAACGACATCGCGAGCTTTTCCAGCCGCGGCCCCGCGCCGGGCAATCGCGTCAAGCCGGAAATCGTCGCGCCGGGATCGCACATCCAATCCGGCGCCAGCAATTTCTCCGGCTACGACGGCACCGGCGTCTGCGACAAATACCATCCGGACGGCCAGACCGAATTCGCCGCGTCCAGCGGCACCAGCCATTCGACGCCGGCGATCTCCGGCCTCGCTTCGCTCGCGTACTGGTGGATCGAGCAGGGTGGTGCGGGCGCGGCGGCCGGTTCGGTCGTCGAAGTCGGCGGCCCGCGCGCGCCGAGTCCGGCGCTGATGAAGGCGTGGCTGATGGCACATCCGACCTACCTCATCGGCGTCGGTGCGAATGACGACCTGCCGAGCAACAGCCAAGGCTACGGCATGCCCACCCTCGCCGACATGTTCAGCGCGACGCCGAAAATGCTGCTCGACCAGAGCGACGTCATCACCGCCACCGGCGACACGCGCAGCTACGTCTGGGGCGTGGCCGATCCGACGCACCCGCTGCGCATCGCACTCGCCTACACCGACGCGCCGGGCGCGCTCGGCACCAGTCCCCAGGTCAACGATCTCGACCTCGCCGTCACGGTGAACGGCCAGACCTACCTCGGCAACCACTTCGACCACCAGTGGAGCACCACCGGCGGCACGGCCGACAACAAGAACAACTACGAGGCCGTGTTCCTGCCGCCTGGCGTCACCGGCGAAGTGACGGTCACCATTACCGCCAGCAACATCGCGGGCGACGCCACCGGCAGCGGCGCGGGACCGAATCAGGATTTCGCACTCGCCTGCAACAACTGCAATGTGGTGTCGACGTTCACGCTGGCGTCGGCCGAGCGGACGGCGCAGGTCTGCACCGGCAGCGAGGTCGCGATCGCGGTCCATCTCGGCCAGGTTGGCGGCTTCGCCGATCCGGTCAGCTTGAGCGCCAGCGGCGTTCCGAACGGAGCAAGCGCAACGTTCGATCCGAATCCGGCGACGCCACCGGATGATGCGACGCTGACGATCGCGGCGCAGGCATCGGCGGCACCGGGCGCGTATCCGCTCACCGTCGCAGGCACCTCCGGATCGATCGTGAAATCGCTCGCCATCGATCTCGGCATCTACGACGTCGCGCCGGCGGCGCCGGCGCTGGACAGTCCCACGGACGGCAGTACCGGTGTTTCGCAATTGCCGACGCTGACATGGGAAGCCGCGCCGCAGGGCTACAGCTACCTGGTGCAGATCGCCAGCGATGCCGCCTTCACGCAGATCGTCGCTTCCACCGAGACGCTCGACACGACCTGGACGCTGGACGAACCGCAGTTGCTCGCTTCCAGCACGCGCTACTGGTGGCGCGTGATCGCACGCAACCCGTGCGGCGACAGCGCGCCGGTCGGATCGACCGCGGACACGATCTTCGAGGACGGCTTCGATTCTGCCGTCGCGATCGTCGGCGCGCAGATGTTCACGACGCTGGCGCAGCCGGGCGACTGTGCGGTCGGCGTCGCTCCGACGATCGTCTTCGGCGACGACATGGAGCACGGTGCCGGCGACTGGACGCATGGCGCGGCCAACGGCAGCGTCGACGCCTGGACGCTCGGCAGCGATGCCCATCGCGGCACGCAGGCCTGGCAGGCCGCGGCGCCGCCGGCCGGCACGCCGAACGACCAGTACTTGATCTCGCCGAGCATCACGCTGCCGACCGATCTGTCGCCGCTCAGCCTCGCGTTCTGGAACCAGCAGTCGCTGAAGTCGCTGACCAGCGCCAGTTGCCAGGATGGCGCCGTCGTCGAGATTTCTTCCGACGGTGGCGGCACCTGGACGCCGATTTCCGGCAGCAAGATGCTGACCGATCCGTACAACGGTCCGGTCAGCGGCAGCTTCGGCAATCCGCTGGCGAACCGGCAGGCCTGGTGCGGCGACCCGCAGGCATATCTGGATTCGATCGTCGACCTGCAGAGCTATGCCGGACAGACCGTGAAGTTCCGCTTCCGCCTGGGTCACGACCGTTTCGAGCATCGCGCCGATCCGAACTGGGCGATCGACGATGTCAGCGTGAGGGGCTGCGCGAATTGAGACGGATGGGGTTCCGATGGGGGGCGACGGTCGCCGCTCGTCGGGACTCTCGCCTGTGCGCCTTGCCGCGCGGTGCCATGCCGCCGTCATGGCGTGCGCGCGAAGCCGGCGCACGGTGCAGAGAACGATGACGTCGGTCCAGGACCGCGACTGGCGGCCGGCCGGCGTGGTGTCTCCGCATGAGGGCGTGCCGGTGGAGTTCGAACTGAAACAGGTGTGGCGCATCCGGCGCGGCACGTTCGTCGACACCTCGTACGTCGACGCCGAAGATCGTACCGAATACGCGCCGAAGATGGTCAAGCGCTGGCGCTATCTATTCTCCTAGCGGCGTGCGGCGCCCGCGTGGGCGCCGCCGCATTCAATGCCTTGCCGCCCGCGGGTCACCAGACCTCGCAACGCTCCTTGTCCTGCCGCACCATCGGCGCGTCGGCCTTGCACTGGAACGCTTCGCGGAACGCCGGCAGATTCGACAGCGGGCCGTTGACGCGATACTTCGCGATCGGATGCGGGTCGCCCTGCACCATCGTGCGCTGCGTTTCCGGACGAATCTGGTCGCCGCGCCACTGTGCCCAGGCGAGGAAGAACTGCTGCTCGGGCGTGAAGCCGTCGATCGTCGGTTCCGGCGCCTTGCCTTCGCGCGATTTCTTGTAGGCGAGGTAGGCGAGCTTGGCGCCGCCGAGATCGCCGATCGATTCGCCGAGCACGAGCTTGCCGTTGTGATGGATGCCCGGTTCGATGAAATAGCCGTCGAACTGATTCACGACGCACTGGCCGCGCGCCTTGAACTTCGCCTGGTCATCGGCCGTCCACCAGTTGCTGAGGCCGCCCTGCGCATCGAACTGCGCGCCCTGGTCGTCGAAGCCATGGCTGATCTCGTGCCCGATCACGACGCCGATCGCGCCGTAGTTCACCGCATCGGTCGCGCTCATGTCGAAGGCCGGCGGCTGCAGGATGCCGGCAGGGAACACGATCTCGTTGAGGAACGGGTTGTAGTAGGCGTTCGACGTCGGCGGCGTCATGCCCCAGCGGCCGCGATCGACCGGCTTGCCGATCTGCGCGCGACCGTCGTTGACGTTCCAGCGCGAGGCCGAGACGACGTCGTCCCAATACGACTGCCGTGCGACGACGACGCCGCGATAGTCCTTCCACGTGTCGGGATAGCCGATCTTCGGATTGAACGTCGCGAGCTTCTCCAACGCCTTCTTCTTGGTGTCCGCGCCCATCCAGTCCAGACCCTGGATCGTGTCCTTCATCGCCGCCAGGATGTTCTTGACCATTTCCTGCGTGCGCGCCTTGGCTTCGGGCGGGAAATACTTCTCGACGTACTTGCGCCCGAGCGCATCGCCGAGCTGGTTGTCGGTGGCTTCGGCGCAGCGCTTCCAGCGCGGTTTCATCTCCTTCGCACCGGTGAGGAAGGTGCCGTTGAAGGCGAAGCTCTCCTCGACGAACGGCGCCGACAGCGTGTCGGCGGCGGCGTTGAGCGCCTGCCATTCCAGGTACGTCTTCCACTGCGCGATCGGCGTGGACTTCAGTTCCGTCTCGACCTGCTTCAGGAAGGCCGGCTGCAGCACGTTGACGTCGTTGCGCGGAATCTTCGCGGCGTCGAAGTACGCGTTCCAGTCGAAGTCCGGCGTCAGCTTCGCGAGATCGGCGAACTTCGTCTTGTGGTCCTGCTGGGTCGGATCGCGCAGCGCCACGTTGTCGAGCGAGGCTTGCGCGAGACGCTTCTCGAAGGCGAACACCGTCTCCGCCGCCTGCTTGGCGGTCGCCGGCTTGGCGCCGGCCAGCTCGAACATCTTCGCCACGTGCGTGAGGTATTTCGCACGCGCCTCGACGAAGCGCGCTTCCGGTTTCAGGTAGTAGTCGCGATCGGGCAGGCCGAGGCCGCCGGCGCCGATGTGGGCGATCACCTGCGTCGGGTCGTGCAGGTCCTGCGACGGCGCCACGCCGAACGGAACCGCGACGCCGACATCGTGCAGATGGCCGATCACGCGCTGCAGATCGGCCTTGCTCTTGATCGCGCGGATTTCGTCCAGCAGCGGTTGCGCCGGCTTCACGCCGAGCGCGTTCACCTGGGTCTCGTCCATGCAGGCGGCGTAGAAGTCGCCGGAAAGCTGCTCGGGACTGCCGGCCGGCCAGTCCTGCCGCTTCGACACCTCGGCGAGGATGTCGCGCACGTGCTCCTTGTTGAGCTCGCCCGATTCCCAGCGCTTGCTCCAGCGGTCCATGTAGTCCGGGATCGGATGACTCGCGCGCCAGGCGCCGTTGGCGTACTCGAAGAAGTCGGTGCACGCCGCGGCGTTGCGGTCGATATCGGCGGCGTCGATGCCGTGCAGCGCCCAGGCCGGAGCGGCGACGAGCGCGAGACCCAGGGCCAGCGCGCGGGTTCGAAGCAGGCGAAAGGATTTCGGTGGAACGACGGCCCTCACTGCGGATATCTGCCTGGACGACGCGCGTCCGACGCAACGGTTCGACATGGCACCCCTACCTTGTGTTGGCGAATGTGCGGGCGATCCTAGAGACCCGGCGTTGCGCCCGCATGGCCCGAACGGCATACCCGGGCGTACGCGCTGCGCACACGGCCCCCCGGCGCGCCCATTCGAAACGGTGAGTAGCGCGGGGCGCGTCGAGGTCGCTACGCTTGTCCTTTTCGCGAACCCCCGAGCCCGCCATGACGATCGACCTGCGCAGCGACACCGTGACCCAGCCGACCCCCGCGATGCGCGCGGCGATGGCGGCTGCGCCGGTCGGCGACGATGTCTACGGCGAAGACCCGACCGCCGCACGGCTGCAAGCCCGTCTCGCCGACGACCTCGGTTTCGAGGCCGCCCTGTTCGTGCCGAGCGGCACGCAGAGCAATCTGATCGCCTTGATGTGCCATTGCCGGCGCGGCGACGAGTATCTCGTCGGCATGGAAGCGCATACCTACAAGTACGAAGGCGGCGGCGCGGCCGTGCTCGGTTCGATCCAGCCGCAGCCGATCATCAATGCTGCCGACGGCACGCTGCCGCTCGACGCGCTGGCCAAGTCGGTCAAGCCGGACGACCCGCATTTCGCGCGCACGCGCCTGCTCGCGCTCGAAAACACCTGGCACGGCCGCGTGCTGCCGCAGGCGTACGTGATCGCCGCCGCCGACTGGGCGCGTTCGCGTGGTCTCGCCGTGCACCTGGACGGCGCGCGCCTGTTCAACGCCGCCATCGCGAGCGGCAAGTCGCCGCGCGAGGTCGCCGCGCCGTTCGACAGCGTGTCGGTGTGCCTGTCGAAGGGACTCGGCGCGCCGGTCGGTTCGGTCCTGCTCGGCAGCGCGGCACTGATCGGCGAAGCCAAGCGCTGGCGCAAGATGCTCGGCGGCGGCATGCGTCAGTGCGGCGTGCTCGCGGCGGCGTGCCTGCATGCGCTCGACCATCATGTCGCACGCCTCGCCGACGATCACGCGCGCGCCGAACGCCTCGCCGACGGCTTGCGCGGCATCGAAGGCATCGCGGTCGCCGCGCAGCACACCAACATGGTCTTCATCGACGTCGCCGCCGATCGCCTGCGTGCGCTCGACGCGCATCTGCGTGCGCACGACGTGCGTGCGAGCATCGGCTACCTGCCGACCGTGCGGCTGGTGACGCACCTGGACATCGACGACGCGGCGATCGCGCGGGCGATCGAGGTGTTCAGGGCGTTTTGATCGTCAGCGCGGTTCGCGTCGGAGCGTGAGCTTGGCCGTCGTGAAGTCCGCAGGCGCCGACGTGTGTTCGTGCACGATCTTCCATGCCTCTCCGCGCCGTTGCAGAACCCAGGTCAGGCGATTGTCCATCGCGCGCAAGGTTTCGCCGTCCGCGGACACGCCGGTGAATGTCAGGAACGCCTGTATCGAAGCGAGGTCCTGCGCGACCTGAACGCGCGCGTCGTCCACGCTGACGACGACCGAGTCGGTACCGAGCGAGCCGAACCAGTCGGCGGCCATCGCGCGCCATGCCGCGATGCCCTCGCACGACCATGCGCCCCACATGTCGAAGACGTGAACGTCGGCGTCGTAGAGCGCGGCGAATGCGTCGACGTCCTTCGCGTGCACGGCTGCCTGGTAGGCCTGCAACAGGGCAAGTACGGATTTCGTATCGGTGCTCATGAGCGGCCTCGCGCGTGCAAAGGGTCGAAGCCGTTGACGGCAGCTTCGATGGGAGCGCGAATAGTTCCGCAAACACGTTTGCAAGTCATCGTATCGGTCCGGATCGTCGAGGAAGCCCCTCTTCCAAGGTGACGATCGAACGCGGCCGGAATCGACATCGGCCCTTGTCCTTTCGCCGCTTCTTCGGGCAATTCGATGCGTCGTTCGTAACGTTTTGCAACGAGACGTGGTTGACCTCGCCTGACGCAACACGCACGACACCACGATGCGACATAGTGCGCCGGCCGACGCCTCGCGCCGCTGCGCGCAGCACCCGAGGGTCGCCTACGACCACAACAGGAGCGCACCATGGGAATGTTCGACAAGGTTCTTTCCGCACTCGGTTTCGGCAGCGCCAAGGCCGCGGCACCCGCCCCCGCTGCGCCGGCGCCCGCATCGACGCCAGCCGCCGCCGCACCGGCCGCCCCCGCTCCGGCACCGCCCGTTGCACCGCCGCCGCCCAAGCCCATCGACGTCGTCGATGTCGTGGCGCAACTCGAAGAACGCGCCGCCAAGAATCCGGAGAAGCTCAACTGGCGCACGTCGATCGTCGACCTGCTGAAACTGCTCGACATCGACAGCAGCTTCGCCGCGCGCAAGGAACTCGCGCACGAGCTCGGCATCCCGGCTGACCTGATGGCCGACTCGGCCAAGATGAACATCTGGCTGCACAAGACGGTGCTGGCACGCATTGCGGCCAATGGCGGCAACGTGCCGGCGGATTTGCTCGATTGAGTAAACGCTCGAGTCCGGGTCGGCATCGCTGAGAAGCGATGCCGTCCCATATACCCGTGCGAATTTGCGCTACATAGAGCGTGTACACACTCGGCGCGCGCTGAAGGCGTTCACCTCATTGATTGATCGAAGCGAACCTAATCTGCTGTCGCCATTGCGCTCGTCTGGCTGACGGACCATAGACGTTCCTCCTCCCATTTCAGGTCACCGTCGCTCCACGCGATGTAGATCGCACCGTTCTGAGTACCGACGTCCTTGAACCTGAGAATGGCACCTTCGTTCATGCACACACTCAATTTGATCTGAGCCCGCCGGTTTGGAATCACCTCGAATGCGGGAAGACGATTCCCGAGGCCGGACAGGCGACTCAACAACACCGGCCTGCATATCCCCTGGCACTGCCCCGACGCGGCGTACATGTACAGCGCGGAAAGATAAGCGCGGTCGAGCTTCTTTGCGCCCTCGACGGCCGCATCGCTACAGTGAAATCGACCACCGCAACCGACGACGGCGACCATCGCTGCAAGCGATGCAACGCGGGTAAGTGCAGGTAGCATCGATCAGAAGACTGCAGCGCGCGGGCTCAGGCCGCCAGCCCGTAACTTCTCAACAACGCATCCGGCTTCGGTTCCCTTCCGCGGAACTCCACGAAGCTCTCCAGCGCCGGTCGCGAGCCGCCGACGGCGAGGATCGACTTGCGATACGCCTCGCCGGTCGCGCGATCGAAGACGCCGGCTTCTTCGAAGCGTTCGAACGCGTCCGCCGACAGCACTTCGGCCCACAGGTAGCTGTAGTAGCCGGCCGCGTAGCCGCCCGAGAAGATGTGCGTGAACGCGTGTGGGAAGCGCTGCCACTCGGGCGGGTGCAGGACGGCGACTTCGTTGCGCACTTCGCGCAGGATGTCCATCGCGCGGCCGCCGCGCGCAGGGTCGAACTCGCGGTGGATGCGGAAATCGAACAGCGCGAATTCGAGCTGGCGAACGAGGAACAAGCCGGCCTGGAAATAGCGCGCGGCCTGCATGCGTTCGTAGAGTTCGTCGGGCAGTCGCGCGCCGGTCTGGTAGTGGCGCGCGAACAGGTCGAGCGCTTCGCGCTGCCAGCCGAAGTTCTCCATGAACTGGCTCGGCAGCTCGACCGCGTCCCACTCGACGCCGCTGATGCCGGCGACGCCGGGGTAGTCGACTTCGGTCAAGAGGTGATGCAGGCCGTGGCCGAATTCGTGGAACAGCGTCAGCACGTCGTCGTGCGTCAGCAGCGACGGCGTCGTCGCGGTCGGCGGCGCGAAGTTGCAGGTCAGGAACGCAACCGGCAGCTGCGTGCCCTCCTCGCGCCGGAAGCGGTTGATGCATACGTCCATCCACGCGCCGCCGCGCTTGCCGCTGCGCGCGTACAGATCGACGTAGGCGCCGGCGAACACCTTGCCGTTCGCGTCGACGAGGTCGTAGTAGCGGACGTCGGCGTGCCACACGTCGACGCCTTCGCGCTGGCGCAAGGATACGCCGAACACGCGCTGCACGATGTCGAAGAAGCCGGCGAGCACGGCATCGAGCGGGAAGTACGGCTTCAGCTCTTCCTCGTTCAATGCATATTTGCGCTCGCGCAGCTTTTCCGACGCGTAGCCGACGTCCCACGGCTGCAGGTCGGCGATGGCGAGTTCGCTCGCGGCGAACGCGCGCAGCTCGTCGAGTTCGCGCAGGGCGACAGGCTTCGCGCGCGCGGCCAGGTCGCGCAGGAACGCGAACACCGCGTCCGGCGACGGTGCCATCTTGGTCGCCAGCGAATCCTCCGCCGCGTCGGCGAAGCCGAGCATGCGCGCGCCCTCATGGCGCAGCGCGAGGATCTTCTCGATGCGCTCGGAATTGTCGAACGTGCCGGCGTTCGGCCCCTGGTCCGATGCGCGCGTCTGGTAGGCGCGATAGACGCGCGCCCGCAGCTCGCGATCGTCGGCATAGGTCAGCACGGCCTGCACGCTCGGCTGCTTCAGCGTGACGAGCCAGCCTTCGACGTTCTTCTCCTGCGCGTACGCGTGCAGCACGGCGCGGCCGGAGTCGGGAATGCCGGCGAGCTGCGCTTCGTCGGTCAGGGTCTCGCTCCAGGCATCGGTCGCGTCGAGCACGGCGTTCTCGAATTCGGTCGAGAGGTTCGCCAGTTCGCTCGCCATCTCTCGAAAGCGCGAGCGCGCCGGTTCCTCCAGCGCGACGCCGGACATGCGGAAATCGCGCAGCTCGTGCTCGATCAGCGTGCGCGCGGCGCGCGGCAGCGCGCGCGTGGCCGGCGCGTCTTCGGCGGCCTTCACCGCGGCATACAGGTCGCGGTTCTGCCCGAGCTCGCTGGAGTGTTCGACGATCTTCTCCTGCGCCGCCGCGTAGACCTTGCGCAGCTCCTCGCTGTCGGCGACGCCGTGCAGGTGCGAGACTGGCGACCAGGCGCGGTTCAAGCGGTCCTCCAGCTCCTCGCCGAGCAGCAACACGTGCGCGAAATCGCGCGGCGTGTCGCTCGCGAGCAAGGCATCGATACGCTGGCGATAGTCGGCCAGCACGGCATCGACGGCGGGTTCGACGTGTTCCGGCTTGATCGCCGAGAAGCGCGGCAGGCCGGTGGTTTCGAGCAGCGGATTGGATTGGGTCATCGGGGCATGCAGTGAGAGCGCGAACGGCCAAGTTGGAGCACCGCGGCGCCGAAATCAAGAAGATCCGGCCCGGCGCGCGCGAATGCTAGGCTTTGCCGCAGGCATTCCCGACAGGTCTCCAATGAACATCCGCCCCTACCAGCACGTCTTCCCGCGCGTCGCGGCCACCGCCTACATCGATCCGGCAGCGCACGTGATCGGCGACGTCGAGATCGGCGAAGACGCATCGTTCTGGCCGTGCGCCGTCGCGCGCGGCGACGTGCACCACATCCGCATCGGCGCGCGCACGAACATCCAGGACGGCGCCGTGCTGCATGTCACCCACGACGGCCCCTACACGCCCGGCGGCTTCCCGCTGCTGATCGGCGCCGACGTCACCGTCGGCCACGGCGCGATCCTGCACGCCTGCACGGTCGAAGACGCCTGCCTGATCGGCATGCACGCTACGGTGCTCGACGGCGCCGTGGTGAGGAAGCACAGCATGATCGGCGCCGGCGCGCTGATCGCGCCGGGCAAGATCGTCGGCGAAGGCGAGCTCTGGCTCGGCAGCCCGGCGAAAATGGCGCGGCGCCTCACGGACGAGGAGATCGAGCGGCTGTACTACTCGGCGCGGCAGTATGTGAAGTTGAAGGATCACTACTTGGCCCCATCCGAGTGAACCGGCATCTCCCACGAAGTCTTGAACGCGCGAGATTCGCGTGTTCCGACCCGAGGGCAACCGCCGCGCTCGTGGTATTTCGCTTGAATTAGGTGTTTTCCTTCACCGCACGCTTGTCTGCGCACCGCGACTGCCCCGATAGTGCACGTGCTACTGGGGAATGATCCGTATGAAACTGTTCATGTTGCGCATTGCCGCCGTGGCCGGCATCGGCGTGCCCGCGTTCGCGTTCGCCGATCAACGGCTTTGGTTCAACGATGTCGACACGTATACGACGACGCGCGACAGCATCGTCGTCGACGGCGCGGCCCCTGTCGATCAGGAACTCGCCGACGATTTTCACGCCACCGGCGAGATCCGCCGGGCCGTCGTCGCCGGTTACGACTGCTGGAATTGCGAGGGGGTTTTCACGACCGGCGTGCGCGTGCACATCTACGCGAAGACCGCCGACGGCAAACCTGGCGAACCGCTTTACGGATTCCGGCTCGACGCGAACGATCCGCGCTTCCTGCACGATCTCGATCACACCGGACACACCGGCTCGGTCGATGTGACGTTTCCCGAGCCGTTCTTCGCCGACGGCGACTATTTCTTCTCGATCCAGCTCGAATACGATCGACCGGCGATGTGGCCGATCTGGTCGTCCAACCACGTGGTCCCCTTCGGTAGTCCGGTTCAAATCCGCGACAATCTTGCCGGCGGCACGTGGGAACAACACAGCGACATGTGGGGGCCGAGCAACTTCGACTTCGCGTTTTCGCTCTATGGCGTGCCGCCCGGTCCGCCGCCGTCGAACACGGTCGCCGAATGCGCCGAGTGGAGCACCACGCTGCTGCCGCTGCCCGAGGGAGCGAACGCGACGACCGTCCACGCATCGAAGAGTTTCGGCGCAGCCGAGAGCTGGCTGGTCGGCGGCTACGACACGGGTGCCATCGGCATGCTGCAGACGTTCTCGCTGGCCTATCGGCGCGTGGCCGACGGCGCGTGGGAAATCGTGCCGACGCCGAGCCCCGACGTCTGCTCGCAGCAAGGCAATCCGAGTTGCGCGAAAGTCTGGTTCAACGCCATCGACGGCGTGGCGCCGGACGATCTGTGGGCCGGCGGCTGGAAGGACGCTCAGACGACCGATTTCTTCTTCGGTGGGGAGCTGTTCCTGGCGCACTGGAACGGCACCGAGTGGATCGAAGTTCCGGCGCCGGTGACGACCGCCGGCGCCGGCGTCGAGATCGCGGGCATCAAGGCGATCGCGCCGGACGACGTGTGGTTCGTCGGCACCTGGATCGAGAACGGTCGATGGCCGGCGCTCGCGCTGCACTGGGACGGCAGCTCGCTGACGATGGCCGACCTTCCGTTCCCGGTTCCGGGAGGCACGCCGGGCTGGTCGCTCGGCGCCGTGGACGGTGTCGCCACGGACGATCTGTGGGCCGTCGGCGCCGGCAGCGATGGTGACATGTCGCTCAGCCCCTACGTGCTCCATTGGAACGGTGCCGACTGGCAGCGCTCGGAAAACGTACCGATGCTCGGCGATTCGATCGAGTTCCATGCGTTGCTGCCGCTTGCGGCCGACGAAGTGTATGCCGGGGGAAGCTGGCTCGACGGCGGCGCCGGATACGGTCCGATGATCATGCATTTCGACGGAAGCGATTGGGCGATCGCGACTCAGGCGGGCGGCGGCGGTCCGATGATCACATTCGGCAACGGCAGCGTGCTCGCACTCGGCTATCCGTCGCTGTACTGGAACGGATCACAATGGCTGTCCCAGCCGGCGCTTCCGGATTTCGATGCCTACGGCTGGTCTTCGCTGCAGGCGACCGGACCTTGCAACGCCGTCGGCTCGGCGGTCGTCGACATCGTCGGCGCGCGCCGCTCGATTGCGATCGAACTGAAGCCGATCGTCTACAGGAACGGTTTCGACTGAAGGTCGACGGCGCTGCCATCGCAAGCGAAATTACCGATGACCGCCTGCGGGCATTCCGACTCAGCCTGCCTGCGCTCGATGCTTCGGCTTCGACCGTCCGGCCACTCCATCACGAGGCGACGCAAGCCGAAGGAGGCGGTCGAGCGTAGCGTTGAAGCGTCGGCGGACCCCATGAGCGGAGGCTCTGTTGGGCGCTCCAAGGCGCCCAGGTGCCCCGCGGATCGTCGAAGATCTTGCAGCGGTGGTCCGCCGTCAGTCGCATGCAGCGAATGCCTGCCGGTTTGCCCGTAGGACGAAAGAAAGTAGATCGAACTCGACGCTACCGATTGCGGTCGCAGACCCATCGTTCGGCCGAGGTCGCGCAAGATGCGAAAGTGGCAATATGTACCGAAGCCGAGCAAACGCATCATCGCTGGTGTGGCGATTGCCTCGTTGCTCGGTCTGATTCTCTTTTGGACAGGGGTCTCCACCAGCGTCGACTATGCGAGTGAGAGCGGCGCTCGTCGATCACGCCTGCAATCGCTGCAAGGATCGATCTGCGCTTACTCGCAGGATCTGGGGCGGCTGCCTAGCACGCTCTCGGATTTGCTTTCTTCTGAGGAGCAAGGATGGGCTGGGCCCTATGCGCGCCCCGAGTCTTTGCGGGACATCGACGCAACCGAATTCATCTATGAGATCGTCGATACCGAGAAGCGTCGCTTTCGGCTGACTTCACCCCCTCGTCAGAGGGGCCGTTCTTTGCTTCCGGCCATCGTGGAAGACGATGTGGCGGCGGCGGACTAGCGCTCTTATCGAGAGGGTCGAAAAAGGCGCTGTGTCTCGATCGGTAGAGTGGCGTGCTCGAGTTCATCCAGCGATGTCATAGCTTCGTTGCGCGTCGAACCGCACATCGACTGCGAGGGACGCAGCGACGAACAGACCTGCGGTCGGTCGGCTCGCCCGAAGATCGCACAACGAAAGTCGTCCATCAGCTGGACGCACGGAATCCCGGCCGGCTTGCCGTTCGGCATCCCCGGAATCGGCGACGAAATCGAAGGCGCGATGCAGCACGCGCCGCAGCCGCCGCGGCAGTCCATCAGCGATCCGTCGCCGGTGCGGCAGCGGCGGCGCGCAGCTCGGCATACACCGGTGCCGTATCCGGGCGCGCGCCGTGCCACAGGAAAAACGATTCGGCCGCCTGCTCGACCAGCATGCCGAGGCCGTCGCCGAGTCGCGTCGCGCCCGACTTCCGAGCCGCTTCGAGGAATGCGGCGGCCGCCTTGCCGTAGGAAAGGTCGTAGCACAGGGTCTGCGTCGCCAGCAGCGCCGGCGGCACTTCGAACGCCGCGTTCGCATGGCCTGCGGCGGTCGCGTTGACGACCAGATCGAACGATCGCGCACTGGCCAGTGCATCCCACGCGCGCACGCCGACGTGCGCCTTGTCGCCGATCGCCAGCGCCAGTGCTTCGGCCCGTTTCAGCGTGCGATTGGCGATCACCAGTTCGCGCACGCCGGCATCGGCCAATGCGAATGCCGCCGCGCGCGCGGCGCCGCCGGCGCCGAGCAGCAGCACGCGCAGGTCGTGCGGATCGCAGGCCCGACGTTCGCGCAGGTCGCGCAGCAGGCCGATGCCGTCGGTGCTGTCGCCGCGCCATCGCTGGCCTTCGCGGATCAAGGTATTGACGCTGCCGGCGCGCCGCGCGCGTTCGCTCAAGTCTGCGCAGAGCGCGAGCGCGTCTTCCTTCAGCGGCAGCGTCACGTTCGCGCCGCGGCCGCCTTCGTGCGCGAACGCTTCGACGCGATCGGCGAACTCGCCGCGCCCGGCTTCGATCGCGCGGTAGTCGAGCGCGATGCCGAGCCGCGCGCCGAACAGCGCGTGGATGCGCGGCGACAGCGAGTGAGCGATCGGTTGGCCGAAGACGGCGTAGCGGAGAGACATGCCGGTGTGCCCTAGCCGCCCTGCGCCGGCGAGAAGCCGGTGGTGCGGACGGGGATTCTCAATGCGGCTCGCGCAGCCAGCGCGCGGCATCGAGCGCGAAATACGTCAGCACGGCGTCCGCACCGGCGCGGCGAATGCTGGTCAGCGCCTCGATCACGCACAGGCGTTCGTCGAGCCAGCCGTTCTGGATCGCCGCCTTCAGCATCGCGTACTCGCCGCTGACCTGGTAGGCGAACGTCGGCACGCCGAAGCGCTCCTTCACGCGGCGCACGATGTCCAGATACGGCAGCGCGGGCTTGACCATGACCATGTCGGCGCCCTCGTCGAGATCGAGCGCGACCTCGCGCAGCGCCTCGTCGGAATTGGCCGGGTCCATCTGGTAGGTGTACTTGTTGCCTTTTCCCAGATTGCCGGCGGAACCGACGGCGTCGCGGAACGGGCCGTAGAACGCCGAAGCGTACTTGGCCGAATAGGCGAGGATGCGCGTGTGCACGAGGCCGGCGTCTTCGAGCGCGCGGCGGATCGCGCCGACGCGGCCGTCCATCATGTCGGACGGCGCGACGATGTCGGCGCCCGCTTGCGCGTGCGAGACCGCCTGCTTGACCAGCGCCTCGACGGTGAGATCGTTGACGACATAGCCGGCGTCGTCGGTGAGCCCGTCCTGGCCGTGCGTCGTGAACGGATCGAGCGCGACGTCGGTGATGACGCCGAGTTCGGGAAAGGCCTGCTTCAGCGCGCGCACCGCACGCTGTGCGAGGCCGTCGGGATTCCACGCCTCGCGCGCGTCCAGCGACTTCGCCTCGGGCGGCGTGACGGGAAACAGCGCCAGCGCGGGCACGCCGAGCTGCTGCGCCTCGCCTGCGACCTGCAGCAGCTGGTCGATCGACAGGCGATCGACGCCGGGCATCGACGGCACCGGTTCGCGCACGTTGTCGCCTTCGCGCACGAACACCGGCAGGATCAGGTCGGACGGCGCGAGGTCGGTTTCGCGCATCAGCGCACGCGAGAACGCGTCGCGGCGCATGCGGCGGGGACGGATTTGCGGGTAGGCCATGGATTGAACGCAATCGCCAACGGATGAGCGCGCCATTGTACGCGCCGTGCCCGGCATCGTTCTGCGGCGCGGTGTCGCCCGCTCGAACGCCATGCCGGCGCCATCTTCGCCGACGCGCGGGTGGATTATGCTTGGGCCGTCTCTGGATCACGGCGACGCTGCCGTGTCGAAGGCTAGGTTCGGGCAGGGGGCTCGCAACGGATGAACGGCGTGGCGGCACGAAATTCCGGACGCAGGCGCGCGCGCGCGGCCGTCGGGCTGACGCTCGCGCTGCTGTTGGCGCCGCGCGTCGCGCCGTGTGCCGAAGACATCGTTCTCGTCGCGGGCGGCACGCACGCCGATTCGATCGCTGCCGGACAGTCGCAGCACTATCGCGTCGAACTCCAGAGCGGCGAAGCCGTCGAGTTGGCTTTGCGCCAGACCGGCGACGCCGGCCTTGCCTTGCACTGGTCGGCCGATGGCATCGCCGCGTCGACGTTGCAGACCGAAGCCGGGCGCAACGCGGCGCTGCGCGTCACCTTGGCCGCCGACGGGAAATCCGTCTGGAAGGTCGACGTCGGGACGACCAAGCCGGACGGTGCCGCCGGATACAGCCTCACGCTCGGCAACCCGCACGTGGCCGATGCCGCCGATCGCGCGCGCGCCGTCGCTGCAGGCTCGCTCGCACGCGCCGAGGCGCTGCGTCGCGGCGAAGGCGCGGACGCCGCACAGACGCTGGCGCTGTATCAGCAATCGATCGGGCAAGCGCGCGTGGCGAAGGACGGCTGCCTGCTGCGCCAAGCTTATATGGCGCTGTCCGGATTCCACCACGAAGCCGGCGACGCTGCCGGCCAGCTCGCGGCGGCGCGATCGGCGCTGCAGCAGGCGTGCGTCGGCGACATCGCCGAGCAAGCCCTGGCCGAGCGTCTTCGCGGCAGCGCCTACATCAACCAGGGGGAATTCGCGGCCGGTGTCGATGCGACCGAACGGGCGGTCGCCTTGTTCCGGCAGAGCGGCGACGAGTCGAACCAGGCGATCGCGCTGCGCAATCTTGGGCTGGCCTACGCCGAATCGGGCGCTGCCGAAAAAGCCCTCGCGACCACGCAGTCCGCATTGAAACTCGCCGAAGCGGTCGGCGATCGCCGCCTGCAGCTGCTCGCGCGCGGTGACATCGCCTTCCAGCACAACGCGCGCGGCGAGTACGCCGCCGCGATCGACGCCTACCAGCGCACGCTGGAGGAGCTGCACGCAACGCCCAATCCGATGGCCGAATCCGTCGCCTGGGTCAACCTCGGCGTCGCCTACGGCCAGCTCGGCGAAGTGGCCGAAGCGACCCGCGCCTATGCCAAGGCCGATACCGCGGCGACCGCGGCCGATTGCTGGTCGTGCCTGGCCGAAATCGCCGCGAACGAAGGCGATACCTTGTTCGACGACAAGCGCCCCGACGAAGCGGCGGCGGCCTACCGGCGCGCGCTCGACATCGCCAAGGATCATCAACTGCTGCGCCAGCATGCCGAGGCCTTGCGCGGACTCGGCCGCTGCGCGATGGCCGCCGGCGATTGGGCTGGCGCACGCACGCTGCTCGAACAGGCGCATGAAGAGCTGCATCGGACGCATGGCCTGGTCAACGAGGCCGTCGTCGAATCGATGCTCGGCGACCTCGACAGCCGCCAGGGCCATGTCGATGCGTCACGGCGGCACTACGTGCGCACGCGCACGCTGGCGCGGGCGGCGGCGAACCGGCCGTGGCAAACGGTTGCCGAAGCGAGCCTGGCGCGCCTCGCCGCGCAAGCCGGCGATCTCGATGGCGCCAAGCGCGACATCGAACGAGCGATCGCGGCGATCGAATCGGAGCGCGAACGCATCAATGCGCCGGATCTGCGCACCAGCTATTTCGGCACGATGCGCGCGTACTACGAACTCTATGTCGACATCCTGATGCGGCTCGACGCGCGCCGTCCGGGGCAAGGCCACGCGGCCGCCGCGCTGATCGCCGCCGAGCGCGCGCGTGCGCGCGTACTGCAGGACCAGCTGACCGAACGCGCGATCGATCTGGACCGCGACATCGATCCGGCCCTGCTCGCCGCGGCGCACGGCGCGGCGGACCAGTTGCACGCGCTGGCCTATCGCCAGGGACAGGCGCAGGACACGGCCTCTCGCGCCACGCTGCAGGCCGGCATCGACGAAGCCAGTCGCCGGCTCGACGAGGCGCGCGGACGTATCCGCGCGGCCAATCCGCGCTACGCCGATCTGACGCATCCAACCCCGCTGCGCCTGGACGAAATCCAGCACCGGCTGCTCGACGACGACGTCAGCGTGCTCGAGTACTGGCTCGGCGAGCAGCGCAGCTATTTGTGGCTGATCACGCGCGGTGCACTGCAGGCGTATGCGCTGCCGCCGCGCGCGCAGATAGAGCAGGCCGCCGGCGCGTTGCGCGACACGCTCGTCGCGCACGCGGCAACGGCGGGCTCGACGCCGATCGAGCAACTGGCCGAGCGCGATCGTCTCGATGCCGACGCGGTGCAGGGCCTTGCGCGAGCGTTGGTTGCGCAAAGCCTGCCGGCCGCCGCGCGAGCCGGATTGAAGAGGCAAGTCGTCGTCGTCGCCGACGGTGATCTGCAATCGTTGCCATTGCCGCTGACGGTCCTCGACGACGCGCGGCCGGCCGATCACGCCGCGAGCCGAGTCTTCGCCTACCTGCCGTCGCTCGGCAGCTTGCGCAGCCTGCGCGCCCTGCCGCATTCGGCGAGCCCGCCGAATGCGCTCGCGATCCTCGCTGACCCGGTATTCCGCGCCGACGACGCGCGCCTGATGGGACGCGCGGCCGCCGCGCCGGCGAAGACGAGCGATGTGCTGCTGCGCGCCGCCAGCGAAGCCGGCATCGCCGACCTCCCACGCCTGCCGAGCACGCGCACCGAAGCCGAAGCGATCGCGGCGTTGGCCAAACCGCAGACGCCGTGGCTCGCGCTCGATTTCGCCGCGAATCGCCAGGCCGCGCTGGCGGCGAACTGGTCAGACTACGCGATCGTGCACTTCGCCACGCACGCGCTGCTGAATCCGAATCACCCGGAGCTGTCCGGCATCGTGCTGTCGCTGTTCGGCGCGGACGGCAAGGCCGAGGACGGCTTCGTGCGCATGAACGACATCTACAACCTGCACATGCCGGCCGAGCTCGTCGTGCTCAGCGTGTGCGATTCGGCGCTCGGGCGAAACCTCGGCGGCGAAGGCGCGTCGAGCCTGGCGCGTGCCTTCTTCTATGCCGGCGCGCATCGCGTCGTCGCCAGCTTGTGGCCGGTCGACGACCGTGCGAGCGCGGCCTTGATGCAGGGGTTCTATCGAGGCCTGCTCGAGCGCCACGAAGCGCCGGCTCCGGCCCTGGCCGCCGCGCAGCGCGAAATCGGCAGCGATCCGCGCTGGCGGGCGCCGTTCTATTGGGCCGGCTTCGTGCTCCAGGGAGACTGGCGGTGAGCGAGGCGGCGCCTTCGGAGCGCGCACCGTTCGACGCGCTGTGCGCGCGCCTCGGCCGCGACGAGCCGGCGCAGCTCGGCTACGAGCGTTTGCGCCAGCGCTTGATCCAGTTCTTCCGCCTGCACCTGCCGCCCGAAGCCGAGGATCTGGCCGATCTCGCGCTCGATCGACTCGCGCGCCGGCTGTACGACGGCGTCGACGTCGACCATCCCCAACGCTACGCGCTCGGCGTCGCACGCATGATCCTGCTCGAAGCGCGCACGCGTCTGGCCCGCCAGTCCGTCGCCGAGCAGGACCCGACCTGGGCCGAGGCGCGCGATGGCGAGGAGACGTTCCAGCGCGAGGCTGCGGTCGCGGCCTTGGACGGTTGCCTCGACCAGCTCGGAGCACGCGCGCGCGTGCTGATCCTCGACTACTACGGCGCCGACGGCGCGCAGCGCATCCGCGCGCGGCAAAAGCTCGCCGGCGAGCTCGGCTCGTCGCTCAATGCGCTGCGCAACCGCGCGCTGCGGCTGCGCGAGACGCTCGAACGCTGCGTGCGTGAACGTTTGAAAACTGTGGACGCGATCACGTGATGAATCGGGCCTGCCGATCACTCACAGGTGGCAACGTGACAAGGGCAAGCGCAACGCGATGACGATCCCCGACACCGATATCCTGCGCCGCTGGCTGCTGCATCAGCTGCCGGCGGCGCAGGCAGAGGCGCTGGAAGAGCGCCTGTTCGACGACGACGCGATGCGCGGCGGCGACTTAGCGGCCGCGCTGCGCGAGGCCGAGCACGATCTCGTCGACGACTACGCCCGCGGTCGCCTCGGCGCGGAGGAGCGCGCCGCGTTCGAACGCCATCTGCTGCAGACCGCGCACGACCGCTCGCGCCTGGTCTTCGCGCGGGCGCTGGCGACGAAAGCCGATACGGCGCCGCCGGCGGCGCATCGCGCGATGTCCGGCAGAGGCGCCGCGGCCCCCGCGCAGGGCCGTCGCGCGCGGCGCCGAAGGCTCGCCATCGGCGGAGCGCTCGCCGCGAGCTTTGCCGCCGCGTTGCTCGTGCTGTCGGGCATTCGGCCGCCTACCCGGCCGATCGCGCCGGAATCGACGGCGACGACGGGTACGTCGATCCAGACCATCGCCTTGCTCGCGAGCGCGCAGCGTGGAGCGAACGATCTGGAGGTCAAAATCGCGCACGGCACCGGCCGGATCCGCTTGCAGGTGGAGATCGCGCAGCCGCGCGCGGGCGAGCGCTACGGGCTGCGCGTCGCCGATGGCGCGCGCATCGTCTTCGCGGCCGACGAGCTGCCGCTGCAGCAGGCCGGACCCTACGTCTACGTCGAAGCCACGCTGCCGGCGAGCGCTCTCGGCGCCGGCGTGCGCGAGATCAGCGTGCGGCCGCAAGGGAGCGACGCCGCGGCCGTTTTCGTCCGGACCCTGCGCGCGACCGTGGAACCGTAGGCCGCGCCTCCGCGGGGACGCGAACATTTCGGGTGTCAGCAAATCGCCCTGGGCATCGTTCTTGCTTGGTAAATGAGTAGCCGATGTTCAGCGTTCGTTATCGGCAGGGCGCGCAAACTGTTAAACACTTGTTAGTTAGCCGCGTGTGTGTTATCAGATACAGCGCGAAGTTTGTTTCGTAAGCCGTTGTAGAGATAAGAAAATGCTGTCCCCGATCATTCTCGCTGCTCTGTGCGCGCTGGCCTTGCTGGTCGTCGCATCCGTCCGCCGTGTTCCGGAAGGCCACGTCTACACGTTCCGCCGCATGGGCGGTCACGTGCGCATCGTCGGTTCCGGTACGCATCTGGTCGTGCCCCTGGTCGAGCGCGTGGCGCACAAGATCAGCCTCGCCGGTGCGGCCGTGCCGGTCGAGGACCTGCGCCTGGCCGACCAGCGCTATCGCGGCGTCGTGTATTTCCAGGTGCTCGATCCCGAACGCGCCGACGTCGTCATCGAAGACGTCGAAAACCTGCTGCGCGACGCAACGCGGCGCCTGTTCGCCGCCGCGGAGCTGCCGGAAACGGCCGATGCCCGCCGCAGCTGGCTGAAACAATCGCTCAATGCGCAGCTGCGCGAGAGCGGCCTGCTGATCGCGCGCGTCGATCTCAACACGCTGGATTGACGCTCGCGGCCCGGCGGCCGTCGGCGCGGATGGATTTCCGCCGCGCCGGCCCCGATACTTGCGCGCCCCGAATCGTGGCGACCGCCATGCCCGACCGCCGCACGCCCGACAGTGACCGGCTGCAACAGCGCCTCGTCGCCGGTCTTGCGGCGCTCCCGCTCGATCTGCCTGTTGCCGCGATCGAGCGTCTGCTCGACTACGTCGACCTGCTGACCCGCTGGAATGCGACCTACAACCTCAGCGCGGTGCGCGACCCGCTCGACATGGTCACGCGTCACCTGCTTGATTCGCTCGCGATCGTGCCGCACGTGACCGGCGCGACGCTGGCCGACCTCGGCAGCGGTGCCGGCCTGCCCGGCATCCCGCTCGCGATCGCCGCGCCGCAGCGCGCGGTCAGCGTGGTCGACTCGAACGGCAAGAAGACGCGCTTCCTGCGCGCGGCCGTGCGCGAGCTCAAGCTCGACAACGTGCGCGTGGTCGAGAGCCGCGTCGAGGCGGTCGACGGCACGTTCGACTGCATTACGGCGCGCGCGTTCGCGAGCCTGGCCGAGATGCTCGCCTGGGGTGGCAAGCTGCTCGCTCCGGGCGGCGTCTGGCTGGCGCTCAAGGGCCGTTTCCCGCAGGATGAACTCGCTGCCATGGCGCCGCCGTTCGCGGTCGACGCCGTGCTGCCGCTGCACGTTCCGGGCTTGGACGCGGAACGCCATGTCGTGGTAATCAAGCGAGTCCGGGACAACGCGCCACACCCGCAGGGGCCGGCGGAAACAGCATGACGCGCATCATCGCCATCGCGAATCAGAAAGGCGGGGTCGGCAAGACCACCACCGCCGTCAATCTTGCCGCCGCGCTCGCCGAGACGCGGCGCAAGGTGCTGTTGATCGATTTCGATCCGCAAGGCAATGCGACGATGGCCTCCGGCGTCGACAAGCGCGCGACGCGGCCGAACGGCTGCGAGGTGCTGCTGGAGGAAGCCGCGATCGAGGACGTCATCCAGACGACCGAAGCCGGCTTCGACCTCCTGCCCGGCAACGGCGATCTCACCGCGGCCGAACTGAAACTGATGGACGCGCTCGCGCGCGAGTCGCGCCTGAAGGAGCAGATCGCCAAGCTCGGCGATCGCTACCACACGATCCTCATCGACTGTCCGCCGACCTTGCACTTGCTGACGATCAATGCGCTGACCGCGGCGCACGGCGTGCTGATCCCGGTGCAGTGCGAATACTTCGCGCTCGAGGGCCTGTCGAGCCTGCTCGATACGATCAAGGCCGTGCGTGCGCGCTTGAATCCGACGCTCGAAGTCGAAGGCCTCCTGCGCACGATGTACGACGTGCGCAACAACCTCGGCAACGAGGTCTCGCTGCAGCTGACCAAGCATTTCGGCGACAAGGTGCTGCGCTCGATCATTCCGCGCAACATTCGTCTGGCCGAAGCGCCGAGCCACGGCAAACCGATCAACTTGTACGACCGCGAGTCGCGCGGCGCGATCGCCTATCTCGGCCTTGCCGGCGAGATGCTGCGGCGCGAACGCGGCCCGGCGGCGCCCAGCGCGCCTGCGCATTGACGGCATGAGAACGGTACACGACATGTCACTCGCCTCGCACCGGCCCATGCCGGACACTGCGCTGCCTTTCGTCGGCCAGCGCAGCGCGGATCCCGGCCAGCGCCGGGGTGGCGGCCACCCGTCCGGTTGTTTGCAGGGAAACTAAATGGCAGCGAAGAAACGCGGACTCGGACTCGGACGCGGCCTCGATGCGCTGCTCGGCGGCGGCGACGAGGCGGCGCCGGCCGTCTTCGAAGCCGAAGGCGAACTGCGCACGCTCGGCGTCGGCCTGATCCAGCCCGGCAAATACCAGCCGCGCCTGCACATCGATCCGGACCGGCTGGAAGAACTCGCCGCCTCGATCAAGGCGCAGGGGCTGATCCAGCCGATCGTCGTGCGCGCGATCGGGCAGGGCCGCTACGAGCTGATCGCCGGCGAACGCCGCTGGCGCGCGGCGCAGAAGGCCGGTCTCGAAGAGATTCCAGCGCTGGTCAAGGAAGTGCCGGACCAGGCCGTCGTCGCGATGGCGCTGATCGAGAACATCCAGCGCGAAGACCTGTCCCCGCTGGAAGAAGCGCAGGCGCTGGCGCGACTGATCGACGAATTCGAACTGACCCACCAGCAGACGGCCGATGCCGTCGGGCGCTCGCGCGCGGCGGTGTCCAATCTGCTGCGCCTGCTCGACCTGCCGGCCGAGATCAAGCGCCTGCTCGACGAGCGCAAGCTCGACATGGGCCACGCGCGCGCGCTCGCGACCGTGCAGCCGGAGGCGCGCGCCGTCGCGCTCGCGCGCGAGGCGGCGGACAAGGAATGGTCGGTGCGCGAGCTGGAAGAAGCGGTGCGCCGCCTCGACGCGGCGCCGGTCGCGACCGGTGCCAAGAAGGCCTCCGCGCGCGACCCGAACATCGCCGCGCTCGAACGCGAACTGGCCGAAAAGCTGGCCACGCGCGTCAACGTTGCCCACGCGCGGAGCGGCCGCGGCAAGCTGGTCATCCACTACCACAGCCTCGACGAGCTCGACGGCATCCTCGAACGCATCCGCTGAGCACAGCGCCTCGCGACCGAGGCGGCGCTGAGGGTTTTCACTCTCGCCTGCCCTGGGTGGGCGGCGCATGCTGCGCTCGCCGCATGGGCGGGCGTCCTGCGGCGCCATCCAATCCTTTGGGGAGTGCCTTCATGAATCGCTACAGCCTGCTCGCGACGGGCGCATGTGCGCTTTTCGCGGCCGTTCCCGCTTTTGCCGTGGACCATCCCGTCACCGTCGGCGGCGCCGCCGGTCTCGTCTATACGCCGAGCACGTTGACGATCAACGCCGGCGACACCGTCACCTTCACCAATGCCGGCGGCTTCCACAACGTCGTCTCCGATGCGGGTGCGGTCACGACCTTCCGCTGCGCGAACGGTTGCGACGGCGACGGCGCCGGCGGCAACGGAAACCTGAGCAGCGCCGCCTGGACTGCAACCGTCACGTTCCCGACCGCAGGCTCGGCCCCATTCCACTGCCAGCAGCATCAGGGCGCCGGCATGGTCGGCACGATCACCGTGATGCCGGCGAGCGGCTCGCCGACGATCGGCACGGACGAGACCTCGCTCAGCGGCACGGCGGAGGCCGGTGCGACCACATCGACGACGTTCGCGATCTCCAATTCCGGTACGGCCGACCTGACCTGGACGGCCGACACCGCCAGCACCGACTGCGCGACGCCCGATTCGGTGCCGTGGATCGCGCTGGATCCGACTTCCGGCACCGTCGCCACGGGTGCCCCGGCGATCACGGTCAATGTCACGCTCGATGCCGGCAGCCTCGCGGTCGGTGTTCACAGCGCGAACGTCTGCATCCACAATAACGACCCCGCGCACGATCCGCTGGCGCTGCCCGTGCAGTTCACGGTGACCACGCCGGACTTGATCTTCAAGGACGGTTTCGACGGCTGACGCCAACGCATGACGGTTTCTGCAAGCCAGGGCGGCAACGCCCGGTCTACTGCTGCTGTGAGCGATCGTCAGCAGCAGTATGAGGCCCTTGTGCGCGCGCATTCCGGCGAGTTGTATCGCTACGCCTACTGGCTGTGCGGCCAGGATGCGCTGGCTCAGGACCTGGTCCAGGAAACGTTCCTGCGCGCGTGGCGCGCGCTCGACAGCCTGCGCGAGAACGTAGCGGCGAAGGCGTGGCTGGTGACGATCCTGCGTCGCGAGCATGCGCGCCTGTTCGAGCGCAAGCCGATGCCGACGACGGACATCGCCGACCTCGACCTGAGCGACAGCGCACCGGGCCCCGAACACCTTGGCGAAGACGCCGTGCTGCGCGCGGCGATCGCCAAGCTCGAACCGAAGTACCGCGAGCCGCTCGTGCTGCAGGTGCTCGGCGGCTTCTCGTGCGAGGAAATCGCCAAGCAGCTCGAGATCAGCGAAGCGGCCGTGATGACGCAGGTCTTCCGCGCACGGCAGAAACTGAAGACCCTGCTCGACGGCGGCGACATGAAGGAGGCGGTGCTGCATGGACTGCCTTGAGTTCCGCCGCCTGCTCGGCATCGATCCGCGCGTCGGCGACCGCGCCGCGCGCGAACACCTGGAGACCTGTCCGTTCTGTGCGGACGCGTATGCACGTGCGCAGGGGTTCGAGGCACGCCTCGCGTCGGCGATGAGCATGCCCGTACCGGACGGCTTGGCCGATCGCATCCTGCTCGCCCAGCTGACCGGAGAACGCCAGCGCCAGCGCACCAGTTGGCGCCGTCGCGGCTGGATCGCGCTGGCCGTGGCGGCCTCGCTGGTCGTCGCGATCGGCCTCGTCAGGCAGCAGCAGCCCGCGGCCGCGACGCTGTCCGATCTCGTCACGGCGCACGTGACCGGTCCCGACGAGCGCGACGCGCTGCACCGGCAGGCGCCGCTGCCGGACTCGATGGTGCGTCTGGCGTTCGCCGATCGCGGTGTCGAGCTCGCCTCGGTGCCGGCCGGTGTTTCCTACGTCAGCGAATGTCCCGTCGGGCCCTACCGAACGGTGCACATGGTCATGCCGCGCGAAGGCGAGCCGGTCAGCGTGGTCTACGTGACGCGCCATCGCGCGGCCGGCAGCGAGAACTTCGAGCGCGAGGGCCTCAAGGGCCGCGAAGTCCCGATCGCCGACGGCACGCTCGTGATGCTGGCGCAGAACAGCGACAGCTTCGGCGCGCTCGAACAGAGCTGGCGCGAGGCGCTGGAAGGGCCGCCCAAGCTTGCCGTGGCTGCCGCTCCGTAGCGCACTCGTTCGCCGGCACGCCGTCCGGCCGCGCCGGCCCGGCGGCGTGCGACCCGCCGCCGCCTGCCTTCGGCGATAATGCGCACCTTTCGCGAAGGCGCGCCGCCCATGCCCGAAGTTTCCGTCGTCGTGCCCGTGTTCAACGAGCAGGACAATATTCCGCCGCTGCTGGCCGAGATTGCCGCCGCCCTGCGCGGCCATGCCGACTTCGAGATCGTCTACGTGGACGACGCGAGCAAGGACGATTCGCTCGGGGTCCTGAAGCGCGCGAAGGCGCAGTTTCCGGAACTGCGCGTCATCAGGCACGTCAGCCAGAGCGGCCAGAGCACCGCGATCCGCAACGGCGTCAAGGCCGCACGCGGGACTTGGATCGCCACGCTCGACGGCGACGGCCAGAACGATCCGGCCGACATTCCGAAACTGATCGCGATGCGCAACGAGTCGCCGCAGGCGATCAAGCTGTTCGCCGGCTGGCGCGTGAACCGCAAGGACAGCGGCAGCAAGCGCTGGGCATCGAAGTGGGCCAACGCGATCCGCTCGCGCCTGCTGCGCGACGACACGCCGGACACCGGTTGCGGCATCAAGCTGTTCGAACGCGCCGCGTTTCTCGACCTGCCGTATTTCGACCATATGCACCGCTACCTGCCGGCGCTGATGCAGCGCGCGGGCTGGCAGGTCAGGAGCGTGCCGGTGAACCACCGCTCGCGCAGCACCGGCGTGTCCAAGTACAACAACCTCAATCGCGCGCTCGTCGGGATCACCGATCTGCGCGGGGTGGGTTGGCTGATCAAGCGCTCCAAGCGCACGGCGGTCGAGGAACTGTAGGCCGCGTTTCCGCCCCGCCTCTTGCCGCAAGCGCCTGATTCCGCTATAAAGCGCGGCTCGCTACGCCGTTCATCGCCCCTCGGGGCACGCGGATTCCGGCATGCAGTCCGCCCGCGTCGTCTGGCCGTAGCCTCTCCAGCACTGCATGGCGCATCGTCGCCGCTGGGCCGCCGCCGTCCTGGCCAAGGACGGAAATGAAGTTTCTCGAGGTTCGCTATGTCCAGAGTCTGTCAGGTCACCGGAAAGGGCGCGCAGTCCGGTAACAATGTTTCGCACGCCAACAACAAGACCCGGCGCCGCTGGCTGCCGAACCTTCACGAGCGCCGCTTCTGGGTGCCGAGCGAGAACCGCTGGGTGTCCCTGCGCGTGTCCAGCCACGGGCTGCGCACGATCGACAAGAAGGGCATCGAAGTCGTCGTCGCCGAGCTGCGCAAGCGCGGCGAAAAGATCTGAGGAGCACTGAACCATGGCATCCAAGCGCGACAAGATCCGTCTGATCTCCTCGGCCGGCACCGGTCACTTCTACACGACCGACAAGAACAAGAAGAACACGCCGGACAAGATGGAGGTCAAGAAGTACGACCCCGTCATCCGCAAGCACGTGGCTTACAAGGAAGGCAAGATCAAGTGACGCTCCGGCCCGCGCGCGCAGCGCGCGGCCCTGCCGAAGCGTCATCCCGGCGAACGCCGGGATCGAGCGCCTTGCTTCACTGAGAAAAAGCCCGCTCGCAGCGGGCTTTTTTTTGTCTCGGACTTGTTGGAGCAATGCCGGGCGGCGACACTCGCGGCAGGTACGCGCCGATGTCATCGTCGGCGTGGAATCGAATTCCAGGGGCGATCCATGCGCAAGACCGTCGTATTTGGTTCACTCGCATCCGCGTTGGCAGTGGCGACGATCGCCGCCGTCGCTCCTCGCGCTTTTGCGCAGGAAGTCGCTTGGCGCAACGACTGGACGGTCGCCGCGCCGCTTCCCTACAGGCCCTATCTGCTGCCGCCGATACAGGAAACGGTGATCGCCGCTGACGGCGACCTTCTCCTGGCGGCGACGCCGGACACCGGCTACGGTCACCGGCTCAGCCGGATCGATGCCTCGGGCCAGCTGCGCTGGAGCGTCGACGCCGACGGATTTCAGGCGGCGCCCGTCACAACGATCGGCCAGTCCTTGCCCGAACCCGACGGTGGCGCGTTCGCCGTGCTGACCACCTACGGCAGTTTCGTCGGCCATATCGACCCGGCTGGCGCCCTCGTGTGGACGCGCGCGGTGCCGGCGCACTGGCTTGTGGATATGTCGTCGGGCCAGGTGGCGACATCGGACTGCGGCGTCATCAGCGTGCTCGATGGCACTCGCGGCGACGTGCTCTGGCAGCACCAGATGACGGCGTCCAACGCGTACTGCACGGCCGGCGGCATCAGCGTCGACGCCCAGGGCAATCTCTACGCGAGCTTCACGAGGTTCTCGGCTACATCGGCAACGGACGGATTCCGCCTTGCCAAGTTCGATGCCGACGGCAATGTGCTGTGGAATACCGCCGTGGCCGGAACCAGCAGCGCGACCCTGGTGGGTCCAGGGCCCGTCGCCGCATTCGTCTACGCCTACGACAACGCTGCGCTGTACGCCGTCCGCGTCGGCGACGGCTCGATCGCATGGAGCGTGCCGATCGCCCATGGCACCACGGTGCTCCTCAGTCCCGACGCCACCGCCGAGCCGGTCCTCGTCGGCAGTGCCAGCGTACAGCGCCTCTCCGCAGCGACAGGGGAGCCGCTCTGGACGCGGGCGGTCGACTATCCGACGACGTCGGCGATCGTCGGCGACGCCGTCGTGGTGCAGTCGTCCGCCGGACTGCTCAAACTGGACGCGGTCAGCGGCAATGTCCTGTGGACGGGCGCCCTGCCGTCCACCGACGCCTTCGGCAACCCGCTGGTCTACACGGCGTTCGGCGGCCTCGCCTCCGGCCAGTTCCTGGCCGTTGCCTATTCTCAGGACTACGACACGCTGCAGCCGCCCTTTCTGCAGCGCGTCGCTTTCGACAGCGGCCAGCCAACGGCGCAGGTCGCTGCGCCATCCACGGTCTTGGGCTTGTCAGGCACCAGCATCCAGGAGGACGCCGACCACGTGATCGGTGTCTCCGTCGGGCAAGGATCGGATTCGACCGGTCTGCGTCTGCGTCGATTGAGTGCGGTCGATGGCAGCCTTCTCTGGGAACGAATCGAACCCGTCTACGACTACTTCAGCGCACAGACGCAAAACGTGGGCGTGGCGGTAGCCGGCAACGCAGCCGCGGCGGCCTTCGTGCAGAACAGCGGATCAGTCGGGCAGGCGAACAATCTGAGCCTCGTTTGGGTCGGACTCTACGATCGCGCCACGGGCGAGCGGCGCTGGGGTGTCGCCCTTCCCGGCCTGTTCCAGGAGAGCACGACGATCTCCGCGCCGGTGGCCGATGTGGACGGCAATGTCGTGCTGGCCGTCGGAACCTTCATGTCCTGCGGGCAGCTGATGTGTGCCCACCAGCAGATCTACAAGCTCGCGGCATCCGATGGCACGCTGCTTTGGTCCACCGACAGCGTCGTCTTCGGGACTACTCAGGCGCTACCGCAGATCTTCGCGGTCCAGGGCAACGATGTCCTCGTATCTGGACCTTTCAGCGGCGCCCTGGATGGCGCGTCGGTCGCGCGGCTTTCCGGCGCGGACGGCTCGGTGCTGTGGACCTCCGACGCCGTGGGGCCCTACGGCGGCAACATCTACCCGGCCGACGACGGCACGATTGTGGTCTTGGGCAACGGTTGGGCCAGGCTCGACGGCAGCACGGGCAGCACGCTGTGGGCGTTTCCGGAATCGGCAATGACCTGCGCGCCGAATTGCCCCTACTACTACACCGCCATGCTGCCGAGCGGTGATGTCATCGGCGGTACATCCGACGGCGCGCAGGCACTGCTGGTGCGCTACCGGGGCGACGGTAGCGGCATCGTGGACAGCTGGCATCTGGGCAGCTCCGGGCCGGGGCTTCGTTCCTGGGTGTCCGCGGTCGAGGTCGATCCGCAGGGGCAGATCTGGGTGCGTGTGCGCAGTGGCTTCGAGGGTTTGTCCGACCGCATCGCCTTTCTCGGCCGCTTCGATGTGGCGACGGGCACCCTGCAGAGCGAGCAGGCGTTCGACAGTTTCCAAAGCGATCCGCTCGCCGGCGCCCTGGAAGCGGATCTATTGGGAGCGCCGATCGGAAACCGTTTGCTGGTCGCCACGGAAGCATTGCAGGCACCGACACCGGTCACGACCGGCAATGCGGCCATCGACACCACGGTGCAGGCGAACGGCGACCTCTCGATGCAGCTGTCGTTCGATAGGACCCAGGCGATGCCGGGCGACCGCATCGCTATTCACGTGATCGCCGCCTACACCGGCGACGCGCCGATCAGCGGCGCGCGCTTGTTCGCGCGCCTGCCCTGGCCGGTGGATGGCCAGAGTCTGACGTGCTCCGCGTCATCCGCCGGCCAGTGCGTCATCGACAGTACTTCGGGCAATCTGCGTGCCTCGTTCGATCTGTCGCCCGGTGACGCGATCCAGATCGACGGGCAGATGCAGGTGCTGGACGCCGAGCCCGCGACGGACCCTGCGTCCTACGGATTCGTCGTCGGCCCGACCGCGTTGAACGAGATCGACACGTCGAACAACTTCGCGACGGCACCACCGGTGACGCAGAGCCTGTTCTTCGACGGCTTCGAGCAGCGCTCGCCCGCGCATTGACCGCTCTGACGCCGCTAGCGTCGACGATGCCGCGAGCCCTGTTCCCGACCCTGCTCGGCGGCCGCTGGGACACGTTGCCGGCATCGGTTCGTGCGCTGCATGGCGACGATGCGCATATCGATGCTCGCGGGCGGGTCGAAGTTCGAGGCGACACCCACTGGCTTCCACGTCGACTGCGCAGGACGTTGCGGATGCCCGAGCCGGTTGCCGACGCGCCATTGCGCGTGGAGATCCGTCGCGACGGCAACGTGGAAACCTGGACGCGGCATTTTCCGAATGCGTGCCTGGAATCGCACCTGTCGCCTTCGCCCCGCTGGCAGGGCGCCTTCGCGGAGCAACTGGGCGGAGCGCGGCTGACATTCGGGTTCGCCGTGGAAGACGGACAGTTGCACTGGGTCACGCGCGGCGTGCGTCTTCTCGGCCTGCCGCTGCCGCTGCGCTGGTTCGAGGGTATCGATGCGCGCTGCAGCGAACGCGACGGCTGCTACCGGTTCGACATCGCCGTGCGTCTGCCGCTCGTCGGTCTGCTCGTCGCCTACGCCGGCTGGCTGGAGATCGCCGATGCGCGATGAGGCGACGATGCCGGACACGGGCGCGCCGATCCTCGTCTTCGATGGCGTCTGCCTGCTGTGCAGCCGCTGGGTGCGCTTCATCCTGCGGCACGATCGCGCCGCGCGCTATCGCTTCGCGTCGATGCAATCGGCGACGGGACAAGCGCTGTTGCGCCGGCACGGACTCGATCCCGAGGATCCGAATTCGCTGCTGCTGGTCGAAGGCGATCACGCAGCCACCGACAGCGATGCGATCCTGCGCGTGCTGTCCGGCTTCGGCGGGTTCTTCCGCCTGTGGGCGATGTTGCGAGCGGTGCCGCGCGCCGTGCGCGATCCGGCCTATCGCTGGCTGGCCCGCAATCGCTATCGCTGGTTCGGCCGCAGCGCTACGTGCTGGCTGCCGGAGCCGGGGTACGCGCGGCGTTTTCTCGATTGATTCCCGCAATGCCCGAAGCCTGAAAAGAAAAAGCCCGCACAAGGCGGGCTCTTTCGTTGCGCTGGAAGCTGCGGCTCAGCCGGCTTCGCCGGCCAGGCGATAGCCCTTGAGGCGCGCCGCGAACTCGGCCAGCGTGCGGATGCCGGTGGCCTCGGCTTCGTGGCACCACTGCTTGAGCCCGTCGAGCATGCCTTCGGCATTGCGGCCGTTGCGTTCGGTCAGCGCGGCCAGGCGCGCGCGGAACTCGCACACGGTGCGCAGCTGCGGATGCTTCTCGGTGAACGCGGTCAGGTGCTCGCGCGAGGAAGCGTCGAGCCAGCGTCCGCCGTTGCCGAGCGCCTTGCGCAGCTTGCGCGGCAGCGCGGCGATGCCGGCACCGGCCTTGCCGGCCTCGTCGCGCAGCGTCGGCGCGATGACGCCGCGGAAATAGTCGCTCATCACGTGGAAGCGGTGCGCGAGCACGGCCTTGACCGTGTCGGTGTCCGGCAGGTGCATGTTCGGGCGCACGTCGAGCGTCGGCGCCACGCGCAGCACCTTGGCGAGACCGAAGGTCTGCAGCAGGCGGATCATCGCCCAGCCGATGTCGAACTCGAAACGGCGCAGCGCGAATTTCGACGAGCTCGGGAACGCGTGATGGTTGTTGTGCAGCTCTTCGCCGCCGAGCCACACGCCCCACGGCGTCAGGTTCGTCGCGGTATCGGCCGTCTCGAAATTGCGATAGCCCCACCAGTGGCCGACGCCGTTGACGACGCCCGCGGCCCAGAACGGAATCCACAGCATCTGGATCGCCCAGATCGCGATGCCGACGACGCCGAACAGCAGGAAGTTGATGACCAGGAACACCGCGATGCCGGCCGTGTTGTATGGCGTGTACAGCTTGCGCTCGATCCAGTCGTTCGGCGTGCCGACGCCGTACTTGTCCATGTCGGCGCGATCCATGCTGGCCGTGCGGTACAGGTCGACGCCGTCCCACAGCACCTTGTTGAGGCCGTGCACTTGCGGACTGTGCGGATCTTCCTCGGTCTCGCACTTGGCGTGGTGCTTGCGATGGATCGCGACATATTCCTTCGTGATCATGCCGGTCGAGAACCACGACCAGAAGCGGAAGAAATTCGCGATGGCCGGATGGAAATCGACGCCGCGATGCGACTGGCTGCGATGCAGGTACAGGGTCACCGTGAAGATCGTCAGCTGAGTCACGACCAGCAGGTAGGCGATCCAGGTGCCCCAGGAGGCCTGGGTCAGCCCGCGCGAGGCGAAGGAAATCAAGGTATCGAACATGGTTTGGATGCGGCGGAGAGGGTGAAAACGCACTATACGCGGGCTTACATGGCACCGCCATCGCAATACGTCAAGCTTTGCGACGGCGAATGTGACACGGTCCGCACGCCGCGCTTGCCGACGTGCAGGCTTAACCGGAACAATCGCCGCCCGTGACCGCCCCCACCCACCCGATCCTCGCCCTGCAGCACGTCGGCCGCAGCCTCGCCGGCCGCACGGTCGTGCGCGAGCTGAACCTGGAGCTCGGCGGCGGCGAGGTCCTGGGCCTGCTCGGCGTCAACGGCGCCGGCAAGACGACCAGCCTGCGCATGATCGCCGGGGTGCTCGCGCCGACGAGCGGTACCGTCCGGCTCGGCGGCGAAGACCTTTATGAACAGCCCGAGCTCGCCCGCCGCCGCATCGGCTACCTGCCGGAAACGCCGCCGCTGCACGCGGAGCTTTCGGCCGAGGAATTCCTGGCGTTCTGCGCCCGCCTGCGCGGCGTCGCGCGCGGCGCCGTGGCTGCGGCGGTCGCGCGTGCGCTGGAGCGCTGCGAGCTCGGCGACGTGCGCCGCCGGCCGATGGCGCAACTGTCGAAAGGCTTTCGCCAGCGCGTGGGTCTGGCCCAGGCGATCCTGCACGAACCCGAGCTGATCGTGCTCGACGAACCGGCGTCCGGACTCGACCCGGTCCAGGCGCTCAAGCTGCGCGAATTGGTTCGCGGGCTCGGCGAAGACCATGCCGTCGTGCTGTCGACACACGTGCTGTCGGACGTGCAGGCGTGCTGCGACCGCGTGGCGATCCTCCATCGTGGCGAGCTGCGCCACGTCGGCGGCCTGGGTCCTTCGAGCGACCAGGCATTGCGCGTCGGCGTGTCCCGGCGCCTGCACAGCGTCGACTGGCTGTCGCTGCCGCCGGTCGCGACCGCCGAGGCGATCGACGCGACGCACTGGCGCGTGCGCCTGAAACCCGAGGCGGCCGTCGACGAGTTCGCCGCCGCCGTCGTCGAGCGCGGCTTCGGCCTGCAGGAATTGCGCGCCGACGCCAGCTCGCTCGAACACACCTTCCTCGCCATCGCTGCGGCCGACGCACCGGCGGAAGCCGCATGAGCGTCGCTGGCCTGATCGCGCGCCACGAGGGGCGGCGCCTCGTCGTGCAGCCCTTCGCGTGGACGCTCGCCGCGATCGTCGTCGCGCTGATGGCCTGGCAGTTCCTGCTGTCGCTGCAGGGCTTCCTGCAACTCGCGCCCAAGCTCGGCGGCATCAAGGATGCGCCCGGCGTGACCGACCTCGTCGCGATTCCGCTGCTGCGAAGCTTCGGGAATCTGCTCGTGCTGCTGGTGCCTCTGATCACGATGCGCACCCTCGCCGGCGAACGCCGCGCACAGACGTTGCCGCTGCTGCTCGCCAGCGGCGTCGGCAATGCGCGCATCGTGCTCGGCAAGTATCTGGGCGCGTTCGGCTTCGCGCTCGTGTTGATCGTGCTGGTCGCGGCGATGCCGCTGGCGCTCGGCTTCGGCGCGCCGCTCGATCTCGGCCGGATCGCCGCCGCGTTGCTCGGTCTTGCCTTGTTCGCGGCTGCGCTGACGGCGATCGGCGTGCTGGCCAGCGCCTGGGCCGCGCAGCCGGCACTGGCCGCCGCGGCTGCGCTCGCGATCACCAGCCTGCTCGCCGTCGTCGATGCCGGTGCGCGCCTGCAGGGCATCAGCAACGCCGGCATCAACTACCTCGCGTTGCCGTCGCATCTGGAGCCGTTCTTCCGCGGACTCGTCGCCAGCGTCGACATCGTCTATTTCGTGCTCATCGTCGTCGTCGCACTGGTATTGGCGACGCGCCGCCTCGATACGCTGCGTTCGAGAGCCGACTGATGCGCGAGCGCTTCGGCAATCTCGTCTTCACGCTGCTCGTCGCCGCCGTCGCGGTGGCGCTCGCCTTCCTGAGCACGCGCTTCGCGTTCGTGCAGGACTGGAGCCGTGCGCGCGGCGCAAGCCTCGGCGAGGCGTCGGTCGCGCTGCTGCATTCGCTCGACGCTCCGGTCGAAGTCGTCAGCTACGCGCGCCGTCAGAGCGGCCTGCGTGCTGTCATCGCCGACTTCGTCGACCGCTACCGCCGCATCAAGCCGGACATCAGCCTGCGCTTCGTCGATCCGGATGAAGACCCGAACGCGATGCGCGCCGCCGGCATCACCGTCGACGGCGAGCTGGAGCTGCACTACCGGCAGCGCAGCGAGCCGCTCAAGGTGCTCGGCGAGGCGGAGTTTTCCAATGCGCTGCTGCGCCTGTCGCGTACGCGCGAGCGCATCGTCGCGTTCCTCGAAGGCGAGGGCGAGCGCCAGCCGCTCGGCAAGGCGAACGCGGACCTCGGCCAGTTCGTCGGTGCGCTCGCCGAGCGCGGCCTGCGCGCCGTGCCGCTGCCGCTGGCCAACACCGGCAAGGTGCCGCAGAACACCGATCTCGTCGTCGTCGCCGATCCGCAGGTGAAACTGCCGGCGGCGGTTGCCGCAGCGCTGGTCGACTACGTCGATCGCGGCGGCGCCTTGCTGTGGCTGGTCGAGCCGGGCGAGAACGCCGGCTTCGATGAACTCGCCAAGGCGCTCGGCGTTCGCATCCTGCCGGGCACCGTCGTCGACGGCAGCGGACAGGCGTTCGGTCTCGGCGATCCGAGTTTCGTCGCGCTGTCGGCGTATCCGAGGCACGCGATCACGCAGGATTTCGTGCTGACGACGCTGTTTCCGCAACCGGCCGCACTGGCGCAGCTGGCCGACACGCGCTGGGACGTGAAGCCGATCCTGCGCAGCAGCGACAAATCGTGGAACGAGACCGGCCACATTCCGAAGGCCGGCGAGACGGCCGACACGATCCGCCAGGACGCCGAAGCCGGCGAGATTCCCGGGCCGCTCGACCTCGGCTTCGCGCTGACGCGCCTGTCGCCGCGGCCGGACAAGCGCGAACAGCGCGTGGTCGTGCTCGGCGACGGCGATTTCCTGTCCAACAGCTTCCTCGGCAACGGCGGCAATCGCGAACTCGGGCAGCGCGTCTTCGACTGGCTGCTCGGCGACGACGCGCAGATCGTGGTCGCCGACAAGACCGCGCCGGATCGCACGCTGGATTTCTCGCAAGACCAGCTCAGCCTGCTCGGCCTGGTTTTCCTGATCGCTTTGCCGCTGCTGCTCGCCGCCAGCGGCTTCTCGATCTGGTGGCGCCGCCGCCGGCGCTGAGATGAAACGGCGCCTGCGCACGAACCTGATCCTGCTGACCGTGGCCGCGTTGCTCGGCGCAGCCGTCTACGCGGAACTGCTCCGCGAAGACGCCATGGCCGACCCGCTCACGTCGCTCGATATCGATGGCGTGCGGACACTCACGGTGACCTGCAACGCCTGCAAGCCGCGCCGCTTCGAGAAGGACGGCGCGCACTGGCGCATGCTCGAGCCCTACGCGCAGCCGGCCGACGATCGCGCCGTCGCGCGACTGCTCGCCATCGCGCGCGCGCCGGTGCGCCTGCGTCATCCTCCCGGCGAGCTCGACGCGAAGAAGATCGGCCTCGATCCGCCGCAGGCGACGCTGCAGCTGGACGGCACCGTATTGAAATTCGGCATGACCGCCGCGATCGATGGAGACCGCTACGCCGATGTCGGCGGCGTCATCGCGCTGGTGCCGGATCGTTTCAGCGTGCTGCTGTTCGGCTCGCCGGAAAACGAACTGGCCAAGCCGCCGCCCGTTGCGAAGGAGTGACGTGCCCGAGCTGCCCGAAGTCGAAACCACCCGCCGCGGTCTCGCGCCGCATCTGCTCGGGCGTACGGTCGTCGGACTCGACGTGCGCCAGCCGCGCCTGCGCTGGCCGGTGCCGGATGCACTGATCGAGGGACTGCGCGGGCAGCGCATCGTCGACCTGGAACGGCGCGCGAAATATCTGCTGGTGCACGTCGAGCCGGGCAGCGCGCTGCTGCACCTCGGCATGTCGGGTAGCCTGCGCGTGTTGCCGGCTGCCACGCCGGTCGGCACGCACGATCATGTGGACTGGCGCCTCGACTCCGGCCGCGTGCTGCGCTTCACCGATCCGCGCCGCTTCGGCAGCCAGCTGTGGCAGCCGCGCGGCGAGGTGCATCCGCTGCTGGCCGGGCTCGGCCCCGAGCCGCTGACCGACGCGTTCGACGGCGACCTGCTGTTTGCGCTGTCGCGCGGCCGCAGCGCCGCGGTGAAGCTGTTCCTGATGGACCAGGCGATCGTCGTCGGGGTCGGCAACATCTATGCGAGCGAAGCGCTGTTCGCCGCCGGCATCCACCCCAAGCGCGCGGCCGGCTCGGTGTCCCGTGCACGCTACGAACGCCTTGCGGCCGAAGTGAAGCGCATCCTCAGCTACGCGATCGCGCGCGGAGGCACCACGCTGCGCGACTTCATCAGTCCGGACGGTGCGCCCGGCTATTTCGAGCAGGAGCTGTTCGTCTACGGGCGTGCCGGGGAGCCGTGCAAGGTGTGCGGCACGCCGATCAGGGCGATCGTGCTCGGGCAGCGGTCTACGTTCTATTGCCCGCGTTGTCAGCGCTGAGGTGGCGCTTTGATTCGCCTCAATCCGGCCAGCGCAACGCCAAATGCCGGTTGTTGAACTCGTCGTCGTCGAGCGCACCCGCGTGGCGGATCGTCATGCCGGTGGGCGCGCCTTCGACCTCGACTTCGCGGCCGTCCTCGACGACACCGCCGAGCGCCTGGAACTCGACGAAGCGCTCGGCCAGCTCGCCCGCGTTGCCCGCCACACCGGGGGGCACGTTGCGGATGCTGAGGTCGGGCCGCGCGAACTTGCGCAGGCCGCGCGTGTGCACGTGCAGGCGGCCCTCGTTGCGCGTGTCCTCGTTGCATAGGATCAGCACGTGGTCGCGAGCGTTGAAGGCGTCGCCGGCGAAATAGCGACGGCGCCATTCCGCCGCGGCATACATCGACAAAGTCTGCGGGTCGACGACGGCGATACCGCCGAGGTCGGTCAATGCGGTGATCGTGCCGACCAGGTCGCGCAGCGCATCGAGGTCCGACGCGTCGGCGAGGCTGCCGCGCAGCATCACGCATTCGCCGGCCTTCTTCGCGAGTTCGAACAGCTTCGGATTCTCGTCGTACAGCACGCGCCCGAGCGTCCCTGCGAGCGGGTAGCCGTCCCACTTGGCGAGCTCGCGGTTGGCATAGCGCACCACGTCGATGCCCGGCGGCGTGCCGCGCGTGCGGTACTTCGGCGCGTCGATGCGGAAGTCCGTGTCGAAGTCGCCGAACACGAACCAGAGCAGGAACGCCTCGTCGCCGCTGTCGTGCCAGTGCGGGCGTGGCCAGTTCGGGTCGCTCATCGTGCAGGCTCCGGGTTTGCGTCGAGGGGCAGCAGCGGCTGTTGCAGTTCGACCGCGCTCTGGCCCGCCATGATCTTCTTGAATTCGGCGCGGCTGACCGAGACATAGCGCTCGTTGCCGCCGATCTCAACCTGCGGCCCATCGGTGACCGCGCGGCCGCGCTCGTCCACGCGCACGACCATCGTCGCCTTCTTGCCGGTGTGGCAGATCGTCTTGATCTCGATGAGGTTGTCGGCCCAGGCGAGCAGGTACTGGCTGCCTTCGAACAGCTCGCCGCGAAAGTCCGTGCGCAGGCCATAGGCGAGCACGGGAATGCGAAGCGCGTCGACGACGTCGCTGAGCTGCCAGACCTGCGCCTTCGACAGGAACTGCGCTTCGTCGACGAGCACGCAGTCGAGCTTGCCGTGCAGCGCGATGTCGGCCTCCGCGAGCGCGAGCAGATCGTCCGAGCGCGTGAAGCGCCGCGCGTCCGCGCGCAACCCGATGCGCGAGGCGACGACACCTTCGCCGGCGCGCGTATCGAGCTGCGGCGTGAGGATCAGCGCGCGCATGCCGCGCTCGCGATAGTTGTACGCGCTCTGCAGCAGCGTCGTCGTCTTGCCGGCATTCATCGCCGAATAGTAGAAGTACAGTTTCGCCATCATGGACCTCGCGGGGATCGCTATCCTAGCGCGTCGCCCCGCGCCAGCGTTTGGTCCGGCGGCGATGGCCCTTCGCAAACCGCTGCAGCGCCCTCATGTGGGGGCGATCGTTTCGCCGGGCGCGCTGACCGTCTGCAGCACGTTGCGGCCCGCAACAAGGACTCGATTCGTGCACGTGATCTCCGAGGCGTCCGTCCCATCTTCGATTGCGCCCGACGAGCGCCTTGGCGAGTTTCTGCAGCGCCATCGCCGGCTGTTCGTGCTGACCGGTGCCGGCTGCAGCACCGCGTCCGGCATTCCGGACTATCGCGATGCGGCCGGTGGCTGGAAACGGCGCCCGCCGGTCACCTACCAGGCTTTCGTCGGCGATGCGGCGACGCGTTCGCGCTATTGGGCGCGCAGCCTCGTCGGCTGGCGCCGCTTCGGTCGCGCGCGGCCCAACGATGCGCATGCGGCGCTCGCGCGCCTGGAAACGGACGACCGCGTGGAGCTGCTGTTGACACAAAACGTCGACGGCCTCCACCAGGCCGCCGGCAGCCGCAACGTGATCGACCTGCATGGACGTCTCGATCAGGTGCGCTGCCTCGATTGCGAACGACGCGTCGCGCGCGAGGCGTTCCAGCGCGAGCTCGAACGGCGCAATCCGGACTGGGCCGGGCTCGATGCGGTCGACGCGCCGGACGGCGACGCCGACCTCGAGGCGCTCGATTTCTCGACGTTCGCGGTGCCGGCCTGCGCGCAGTGCGGCGGCATGCAGAAGCCGGACGTCGTGTTCTTCGGCGAGAATGTGCCGCGCGACCGCGTCGAACGCGCGGTCCGCCATCTCGACGCGGCCGACGCGATGCTCGTCGTCGGCTCCTCGCTGATGGTGTTTTCGGGCTATCGCTTCGCGCGCGCCGCCGCGCGCGCCGGCAAGCCGGTCGCGGCGATCAACCTGGGGCGCACGCGCGCGGACGACCTGCTCGCGCTCAAGGTCGAACGCGATTGCGCCGCGGCTTTGCAGGCGGCGCTCGCCTGTCAAGCTGTCGGCGACGCCGCGAACCCGGCACACTTGCCCGCGTGTCCCTGAATCCCCAACAGCGCGCCGCGGTCGAATACTGCGACGGTCCCTTGCTCGTGCTCGCCGGCGCGGGCTCGGGCAAGACGCGCGTGATCACCGAGAAGATCGCCCACCTGATCAAGCGCCGCAGCCTGCCGGCGGCCAAGATCGCGGCGATCACGTTCACCAACAAGGCCGCGCGCGAGATGCGCGAGCGCGTCGGCCGGCTCGTTTCCGGAGCCGCGGCCGAGGGCCTCAGCGTGTGCACGTTCCACGCGCTCGGGCTCAAGTTCCTGCAGATCGAGCATGCGCGCGCGAACCTGCGCCGCGGGTTTTCGGTGCTCGACGCCGACGACACGCAGGGCATCGTCAAGGAGCTCGCGCCGAAAGGCGCCAAGCCCGACGTGCTGTTCGCGCTGCAATCGCTGCTGTCGCGCGCGAAGAACGAAGGGCTGACGCCCGAACAGGCCGCCGCGCGCGCGACCAGCGCGCGCGAGCGCGAAGCGGCGGACATCTATGCGGCCTACCAGCGGCGCCTGGCCGCGTTCAATGCAGTCGATTTCGACGACCTCATCCGCTTGCCGCTCGGCGTGCTCGAAACCGACGACGAAGCGCGGGCCGGCTGGCGCGAACGCATCCGCTACCTGCTCGTCGACGAGTACCAGGACACCAACAGCGCGCAGTACCGCCTGGTCAAGATGCTCGCGGGCGAGCGTGGGGCGTTCACCGCGGTCGGCGACGACGACCAGAGCATCTACGCCTGGCGCGGCGCCAATCCCGAGAATCTCGGCGAACTGTCGCGCGACTATCCGAAACTGAAGGTGGTCAAGCTCGAACAGAACTACCGCTGCGGCCGGCGCATCCTGCGCGCGGCCAACGCGGTCATCGCGAACAACGCGCACTTGTTCGAGAAGAAGCTCTGGAGCCAGCAGGACGAAGGCCCGCCGATCCGCGTCGTCGAATGCCGCGACGACGAGCACGAGGCGGAATGCGTCGCCGGCGCGATCGCCCACCTGGCCGAGAAGCACAAGGCGCCCTGGCACGAATTCGCGGTGCTCTACCGCGGCAATCACCAGTCGCGCGCGCTGGAGAAGGCCTTGCGCCTCGCGCGCGTGCCCTATCACGTCACCGGCGGCACCGCTTTCCTCGATCGCGCCGAGGTCAAGGACCTGCTCGCCTATCTGCGCCTGATCAACAATCCGGACGACGACGCGGCGTTTCTTCGCGTGGTCAACCTGCCGCGCCGCGACATCGGCGCGACGACCTTGGAGAAACTCGGCGAACTGGCCGGCACGCGGCACCTGTCGCTGCTGCGCGCGGCGCAGACCGATTCGGTGCTCGGCCAGATCGCGGCGCGCTCGGCGTCGTCGTTGCTCGGTTTCGCCACGCTCGTGCGCGAGCTGGCCGCGAAAGCCGAGCGCATGCCGGCGGCCGACCTCGTCGAGGAATTGATCCGGCGCGTCGGCTACGCCGAACACATCGCCGCCCAGGTCAAGGAATCGGCCTTGCGCGAGCGCCGCCTGGAGAATCTCAAGGAACTGTCCGAGTGGTTCCGCGCGATGCAGAAGGACGGCGCTGCCGGCGATCTCGCCGCACAGCTCGCCTTGCTCAGTCACGGCGATCGCGACGATCCGGGCAACGCGGCGCGGCTGATGACGCTGCACTCGGCCAAGGGCCTGGAATTCCGCTTCGTCTTCATGGTCGGACTCGAAGACGGCACGCTGCCGCACGAAGGCAGCCTCGCCGAAGGGCGCGTGGAGGAGGAACGCCGGTTGATGTACGTCGGCATCACGCGTGCGAAGGACCAGCTGACCTTGTCGTACGCCAAGCGCAAGCGCCGCTTCGGCGAGATCATCGCGAACGAGCCGAGCCGGTTCCTGAAGGAGTTGCCGGGCGGGGACCTGCACTGGTCAGGCCGCGACGCCGAACAGGATGCCGCGCACAAGCAGGAGCTCGCCTCCTCGCATATCGCCCGGCTGGCGAGCCTGCTGGCCGACTAGGCGCGTTACCCGGCAACGACGTTCCCGTCGGCGGTCGGTACGTTCCACGAAGAAGGCGTGACGCACTCGCACTTCCAACGGACGGCGATGCGGTGACGTTGGAACGTCAAATCAACTTGGACGCCGTCAACTCGCGCTTCAGGTACGCGTAGTAGATCGGCGCCGCGATCAATCCGGCGGCGCCGAACGCGGACTCCATGACCAGCATCGCGATCAGCAGCTCCCACGCGCGTGCGCGGATCTGCGTGCCGACGATGCGCGCGTTGAGGAAGTATTCGAGCTTGTGGATCACGATCAGGAACGCCAGCGCCGCGATCGCGACGCCGAGCGAGACCGACAGGCCGACGATGAAGATCAGCGTGTTCGAGATCAGGTTGCCGATCACCGGCAGCAGGCCGACGACGAACGTCGCCGCGACGAGCGTCTTCGCCAGCGGCAAGGTGATGCCGAACAGCGGCAGCACGACGAGCAGGAAGATCGCGGTGAACAGCGTGTTGAGCGCGGAGATCTTCACCTGCGCGAAGACGATGTCGTGGAACGAGTCGACCAGGTTCGCGCAGCGCGCGACCAGGGCCTGCACCAGCGGTCCGCCGCGCGTGACCGGCCGCGCGCTCGCCAGGGCGATCATGGCGCCGAGGATCATGCCGATCAGCAGATGCACGATCACGCGCGCGGCCGTCTTGCCCGCGAGCTGGAGCTGGGCGGCGTGCGTGCGCAGCCAGTCGATCGCATTGGTGCGGAAATCGTCGATGCTGTCCGGCAGGTGGTCGACGACGACTTGGGGCAGCTGCCCGCGCGCGCGGTCGATCAGCGGCATCAGGTTCTCGAACACGGCGCTCGGGTTGCCGAGCTCGCTGCGCAGGAAAGCGACGGCGCCGAGGATCGCGAGGGTCAGCAGCGCGACCACGATGATGCTGAGCAGGGCGACGATCAGGCCGTGCGCGCGCGCGCCGGGCAGGTGCCGCTGCAGCGGCGGCGCGAGTGCATTGACCAGCGTGTAGACGAGCAGTCCGGCGAGCAGGGCCGGCAGCAGATGCAGGCAGAGCACCAGAAGCAGTGCGATGAAGGCCAGCACGTGGCTGGCGATGCGGAGGCGCGAGCCTGACGGCTGGTCCATGAGCGTCCCGAAGGTGTGGGCGAAGAGCCGTAATGTTGCGTGCGTCCCAGGCTCGCACGACACGGTGTAATAAACTAGACCGATCGTATGTGCTGGATACGATGTTTCCAAGCCGGGGAAATCACATGACGAAACTGCCGATCGGCCTCGTTCTGGCCGCTGCACTGCTGGCCGGCTGCGCCGGCGCGCCGAAGTCGCGCAAGCCTCAAGCCGTCGCCGCGCCGGTTCCTGCCGCGCCTGCCGGGCCTGCGGCGAACGACAATCTGAATGCGGTCGTGTGGACGCAGACCGCGGTCGAGCACGACCTGGTCTATCGCGAAATCTTCCAGCACGCCGGCGAGAAGCTGCAGCTCGCGCTGAAGGACCGCCAGTGGGATGCGTTGCCGAAAGGCGAACGCAAGGGGTCGCTGAAGAAGCTCAAGCCGGCGGTCATCGTCGACATCGACGAGACCGTGCTCGACAACTCGACCTATCAGGCCCGCCTGATCCGCGACGGCGGCGAATACAACGAAGCGACCTGGGCGGCCTGGTGCCGCGAAAAGGCCGCCAAGCCGCTGCCGGGCGCGCTCGAGTTCGCCAAGCTCGCGGCGAAGAAGGGCGTGATGGTTTTCTATTTGTCCAATCGTGCGCAGGATCTGAACGACGTCACGCTGGAAAACCTGCGCGAGGCCGGATTTCCCCTCGCGGCCGGCGAGAATGTCTTTCTCGGTCTCGGTACCGTCGTCAAAGGTTGCGAGCAAGTCGGCACCGAGAAAGGCTGCCGCCGGCAACTGATCGGCCGCGAGCACCGCGTGCTGCTGCAGCTCGGCGATCAGGTCGGCGACTTCGTCGACGTGCTCGCCAATACGCCCGATGGCCGCAGCACGGCGATCGCCGCGTACAACGGCTGGATCGGCGAACGCTGGTTCGTGTTGCCCAATCCGGCCTACGGGTCGTGGGAACCGGCGCTGTTCAACAACGACTGGACCCAGCCTGCGGCGCAGCGGCGCCAGGCAAAAATCAACGCGCTGCAGAAATAGATCAAATAAAACAGTAGTTTACTTTATAACATCTAATGTGTTGCATTAGGTATGGCTTGTAAGTATATTGATGCCCGGATTGATGGTGACGGTTGCCCTCCGCGAGAACGACGTACAATTTCCCCCTCCGGCAAAACGGCCGGATTCGACCTGGATGGTTCTGCCGTCCGGGTTTTTTCTTGTCCGCAATCCGCCGCGGCTCGAGGTGGCCGCTGCCGCGGCGCGCTGCTAAAGTCGCTTTTCTAACTCATTCCTTTGGGGTCGCCATGCACAAGTCATTCGTCCGCGCCGCGTTCGCGGCGTCGCTGGTCGTTCTCGTCGCGGGCTGCGGCGACAAGCCGGCCGAGACGGCCGCGCCTGCCGCGGCGCCGGTCGGTGCGAACGCGCCGGATGCAGCGATCC